>JAEPEX010000125.1_pt1 | contig 628494 bp, 611 predicted proteins | sample 9130951 | NCBI WGS metagenome assembly JAEPEX01 (sample SAMN17228542, study PRJNA684324) | microbial mat metagenome | biome: saline marsh[ENVO:00000054]; feature: microbial feature [ENVO:01000007], biofilm[ENVO:00002034], sulphate-reducing...; material: estuarine water...
TTTCGGGCATCGCCAGATCGGGCAGCTGTCGGGCGCCAGCAGCAGCGGGTGTTCCTGGCCCGGGCGCTGGCGCAGGAGGCCGAGCTTTACCTGCTGGACGAGCCCTTTGCCGGGGTGGACGCCGCCACCGAACGGGCGATCATCGAGGTGCTGAAAGACCTGCGGGCGGCCGGCAAGTCGGTGATCGCGGTGCATCACGATCTGGCGACGGTGCGAAGCTATTTCGACCATGTCTTTCCTGATCAATGTCCGGCCGGTCGCGCAGGGTCCGGTGGCCACGGCCTTCACGTCGGAGACCCTGCACGCCACCTATGGCGGCCGGCTGGCCGCCACCCATCTGGACGAGCTCGCGCTCGCCGCGATCTAGCGGCCGGCGATGCTGGACGGGCTGGGCGAGGCGCTTCTTCTTCGGGCCGGCTACAATGCGGCCTGGTGGGTATCGGGCGGCATTGCTGGGGTTTGCCGCCGGCGCGGCGGGTACCTTCCTGTTCCTGCGCAAGCGCGGGCGCTGGTGTCGATGCCCTGGCCCATGCCACCCTGCCCGGCGTCGGGGTGGCCTTCATCCTGCTGGTCGCGGCCGGCGGCGACGGCGGTCGCTGACCGGCTGATGCTGGGCGCGGCGTTTTCGGCCGCGCTTGGGCTCTGGGTGGTCGAATGGCTGGCGCGGCGTACCAGGCTGACCGAGGATGCCGCAATCGGCGCGGTGCTGAGCGCCTTCTTCGGCTTTGGCGCGTCGTGCTGTGACCCATATCCAGACGTTGCAGGCGGGGCGCCAGGCCGGGCTCGAATCGTTTCTGCTGGGCGCCACCGCGGGCATGTTGCGCCAGGACGCCATCGTGATCGCCGCCGGCGCGCGCTGGCCGTGCTGGCGACCTGGCTGCTGCGCCGGCCGATGACGCTGGTGGCTTTCGATCCCGGCTATGCCGCGTCCAGCGGCCTGGATGTGCGCCGGATCGATCTGGCGATGATGGCGCTGGTGATGGCGATCACCGTCATCGGGCTGAAGATCGTCGGGCTGATCCTGATCGTCGCGCTCCTGATCATCCCCCCTGTGACCGCGCGTTTCTGGACCGACCGCAGCGGCGCGGTGATCTGGATCGCCGGCGGGCTGGGGGCGGTGGCGGGCTATCTGGGGGCGGCGATTTCGGCCTCGGCGCCCGCCTTGCCGACCGGCCCGATCATCGTGCTGGTCGCGGCTGCCCTGTTCGCGCTGTCGCTGATCTTTGCCCGGCCCGCGGCGTCGCCGCCGCCCTGCTGCGCCATCGCCGGTTTCAGGCCCGCGTGCACCGGCGCCAGGGGTTGCTGGCGATCGGCCATGGCGAGACGATCCTGGAACCCTTCACGCTGCGCCTGCTGACGGCCGAGGGGCTGGTCCGGCCCGATGGCGTCGCCACCGAGGCCGGCCGCGCCCAGGCAGCCCGGATCGCCCGCGACGAACGGCGTTGGGCGGTGGCGCGCGAAATCCACCAGGATGCGGCGCTCAGCGGCGCTATGACGGGCTGACACCGATCGATGCGGTGTTCACCGCCGACGAGATCGCCGAATTCGACCGCCGGATCGGTCCGCCGGTCGCCCTCGGGGGGCGTGATGGGCGCCGAATTCGTCCAGCTTTCGCTGACCCCGATGCTGATCGGGGTGCTGGCCGCGATCGCCTGCGCGCTGCCGGGCAATTTCCTGATCCTGCGCCGCCAGGCGCTGATCGGCGATGCGATCGCCATGTGGTGCTGCCGGGGATCGTCGTTGCCTTCCTGATCACCGGCACGGTGGCGGCGCTGCCGATGCTGTTGGGCGCGGCCGGCGCGGCGCTGGTCGCGGTCGTCCTGATCGAGGCGATCCGCCGGCTGGGCCGGATCGAACCGGGCGCGGCCATGGGCGTTGTCTTCACCACGCTGTTCGCGGCGGTGTGCTGATCCTCGAACGGACCGACACATCCCGTCCATCTCGATGTCGAACACGCGCTGATGGGCAATCTCGAATCGCTGGTCTGGTTCGCGGCCGATGGCTGGGGCTCGCTGATCGACCCGGCCGCGCTGGCCGCCCTGCCCGAGGAGTTGCCGCGCATGGCGGCGGTCTGCCTGCTGGTCGCCGCGCTGACCGCGCTGTTCTGGCGGTGGCTGAAGATCGCCACCTTCGACGAGGGCTTTGCCGAGGCGCTGGGCCTGCCGGTTCGCGCGATCGGGCTTGGCCTGGTGATCGTGGCCGCAATCGCCGCCGTTGCGGCATTCGACGCCGTGGGCTCGATCATCGTGATCGCGATGTTCATCTGCCCGCCGGCGCGGCGCGGCTGATGACCAGCCGGCTGGGCGCACAAATCGCCTGGTCGGTGGGCTTTGCGGTGCTTTCGGCGGTGCTCGCTATGTGCTGGCCGGCTATGGCCCGCTATGGCTCGGTCGAACGCTGAGTGCGGCGGGCATGATCGCCACCGTCTCGGGCGCCCTCCTCGGGCTTGCCGCCCTGTTCGGCCCGCATCGCCGGCGCGAAGGCGCCGTGGCCGGCGCCTGACACGCCGACGATCCGGAAGGATCGAAGGCAGGAAAAGGCCGCCCCGGGCGGGGCGGCCTTGAACCGGGCCTTAGCGCTGGGCGGCGCGTTCGAGGATCCGCTGGATCTGGACGCCCGCGCCTTGGCCACCTCAAGCAGCGAACGAATTGTGGTCAGTTCGCCAAGCGTCAGCTGGTCCACGAATTCGGTCGGATAGCCTTTGTCAGCAAGCTCGTTGGTGACTTGGTTCTGCAACTCGGCCAGAGCGTTCTCGAACGCGAAGGCAGCGGGCGCCACCGTTGTCAGGGCAGCGATGGCGGCCAGCGCGGTCAGGGTGCGTTTCATGTGTCTCTCCGTAGGTTTCATAGCGTTTGTACGTCGGTACATACCGCCGACGCGGCGACGATAGAATAGGGTCCAGCGGCTTGCCAAGGAAAACACGTCCGGCTTGCTCCGACTTGCCTTAGTGTTGTCAGAAGACCGCACTTGGACAAACCATGCTTCACGGTCGTCGGCACCTCGTCCCCGGTCTACCCCGTTGCCCGGCCCAAAAGCCCGGGCGACACCGTATTTCAGCTTGTCCGGGATTTGTCAATCGCGCCGCCACGACCCGGGCGGGATGATTCGTTGCGGCAACCGCCGACCGGTACCGTTGATTCGGTGCAACACTCTGGCTGCAACCTGCCGCGGCAGCATGGTCCCCGGCCGGGCCGTCACCGAAACCCGCACAATGGCGGCGCTATTGCGGGGCGTTTGCCCGGATATAGGCGCGCACTTCCTGCTCGCGCCGGCCGCGGCTTTCGTCGCCCCGGCTGAGGATGGCGCGGATCGCGCCATAATCGGCCGCGGTCAGATGGCTTGTGTCCATGCCGGGCGCGATCCTGGCGATCTGGGCCTTGATCCGGGCGTCGGACTGGCCGGCCGACGGGGTCGCTGCGGTCGCGGCCATTGCGGCAGCCAGCAGGAAAGCGGTGATTCTGGCGGGCATCGGGATCTCCTCTGATGGGGGGGGCGGGCGCGGTCTCAGCCGCCATTGGCGCGGATATAGGCACGGATGTCCGAGCGTTTGCGCCAGAAATAGTCCTTGCGATAGACCATTTGCCGGATCACGGCATAGTCCTTCATGGTCAGAACGCTCAGATCGGCCTCGGGCGCATAGCGCAGGATCAGCCGTTCGGCCTGTGGCGTCAGCGGCATGTTGGGCGCCGGCGCCGGGCCGCAGCCGGTCAGAACCAGCGCCAGAACGATGGCGGATGCGACTGCGCGCGCGATCATGCGATGCCTCGAAGATGCTCAGGCTGGTCAACTGGTCGTTCATCTGGCGCGCGGCGGCAGCGCGCGCAAGGCCGGTCGCTGTCACAGCCCGGTGAGGGCCGCGCACCCCACCGGCCCGGGCGCGCGCTTGACTTCGCCGGGCCGCCCCTGTTTGTCGGCCGCGATTGACAGGGGGACAGGATGGCACAGGGCAAACTGCTGATGCGGGCACTGGCGGGCGAGGTTCTGCCGGTGCCGCCGGTCTGGATGATGCGGCAGGCTGGCCGCTATCTTCCCGAATACCGGGCGACCCGGGCACAGGCGGGGGATTTCCTGTCGCTGTGCTACAATTCCGAACTGGCCGCCGAGGTCACCCTGCAGCCGATCCGCCGCTATCGCTTTGACGCGGCGATCCTGTTTGCCGACATCCTGCTCTTGCCCCAGGCGCTGGGGGCGCGGCTGTGGTTCGCCACCGGCGAGGGGCCGCGGCTCGACCCCATCGAGACCGCCGCGGCCGCGGCGGCGCTGAAGCCCGCCGATGCCGTTCACGAGCATCTCGCGCCGGTCTATGAAACCCTGCGCATCCTGCGGCGCGAACTGCCCGCCGAGACCGCGCTGATCGGATTTGCCGGCGCGCCCTGGACGGTCGCGACCTACATGATCGCCGGCCGCGGCACCCCCGACCAGGGGCCCGCGCACGCGCTGAAGGCGGCCGATCCCACGACCTTTGCGGCGCTGATCGACCGGTTGACCGACGCGACCATCGCCTATCTGTCGGCCCAGATCGAGGCCGGCGCCGAGGTCGTGAAGATATTCGATTCCTGGGCCGGGTCGCTGAAGGGGGCCGATTTCGACGCCTTCGCACTCGCCCGGCGAAACGCATCACCGCGGCTGAAGGCACGCCATCCCGCATACCGGTCATCGCCTTTCCGCGCGGCGGCCGGCGAGCGCTATGCCGGCTTTGCCGGGCCACCGGCGCCGATGCGATCGCGCTCGACCAGGGGCTCGATGCAGGCTGGCGGCGGCCATGTCCAGAAGGATGGCTGCGTGCAGGGCAATCTGGACCCGCGCTGCTGGTCGAGGGCGGCGACCGGCTGACCGCCGAGACGCAGCGGATCGTCCGGGCCTTTGCGGCGGGCCGCATATCTTCAATCTCGGCCATGGCATCACCCGGATGCCGACCCCGAGAACGTCCACCGCATGCTCGAGGCGATCCGGGGGTCGTAGCGGATCGCGACCCGGGCCTGCGGCCCGCTTGCCGGTCGCGACCCGGCGCCGGCCGGTCAGGCCGTCGCCGCGCTGGCTTCCCCGACATCAAGCGTTACCCCGGCCCATGGTGGAGCTGAGCGCGATCTGCGGATATAGGTGCCCTTGGCGCCCGACGGCTTGGCCCGGGCCACCGCATCGACGAAGGCACGCAGGTTCTCGGCCAGTTTCGCGTCGTCGAAGGACGCCTTGCCGATTCCGGCATGGACGACGCCCGGCCTTTTCGACCCGGAACTGGACCTGCCGCCCTTCGCGTCGCGCACCGCCTGGGCGACATCCATCGTCACGGTGCCGACCTTGGGGTTCGGCATCAGGTTGCGCGGCCCAGGATTTTCCCCAGCCGCCCGACGATCGGCATCATGTCGGGGGTGGCGATGCAGCGGTCAAAGGCGATCGTGCCGCCCTGGATCGTCTCCATCAGGTCTTCGGCGCCGACGATATCGCCCCCGCCGCGGTTGCCTCTTCGGCCTTGGGGCCACGGGCAAACACCGCCACGCGCACCGTCTTGCCGGTGCCGTTGGGCAGGCTGACGGTGCCGCGCACCATCTGGTCGGCGTGGCGCGGATCGACGCCGAGATTCATCGCCACCTCGACGGTTTCGTCGAATTTCGCGGTCGCGTTGGCCTTGACCAGGCGCACCGCCTCCTCGACCGACAGACCGTTCTGGCCGGCGACGGCCGCGCGCGCCGCGGCCAGGCGTTTTCCAAGCTTGCCCATGGCGCTACCCCTTCACCTCGATGCCCATCGACCGGGCGCTGCCCAGGATGATCTGCATCGCGCCGTCGATATCGTTGGCGTTGAGATCCTTCATCTTGGCCTCGGCGATCTCGCGGATCTGCTTGGCCGTCACGCTGCCCGCATTGGAACGGCCCGGCGTGTTCGACCCGGATTTCAGCTTTGCCGCCTTCTTCAGATAATGCGACGCAGCGGCGTCTTGATCTCCATGGTGAAGGATTTGTCCTGGTAATAGGTGATGACCGTGGGACATGGCGCGCCTTGCTCCATCTCCTGGGTCCGGGCGTTGAACGCCTTGCAGAACTCCATGATGTTGATGCCCCGCTGCCCGAGCGCCGGGCCCACCGGGGGCTGGGATTCGCCTGGCCTGCAGGCACCTGCAGCTTGAGCGAGCCCATGACTTTCTTGGCCATGCGACCTGTCCTTTCTCAACACCCGCGGGGCGCGCCCGGCGGGATTCGGTTGACGTGGTCCGGTTCGGCCAACGCGTCGGCCTTGCCTCCCACGGGGGATGCCGTCTGGAACGGCAAGCGGTGGTGATAGCGCTGATCTGCGGCCGATCCAAGCCCCTGCCATCAAGAAAACGGATGCCGCCCGGCGATGCGCGGCGCGGACTTGCCGGACGGGATGGGCGGGGCAACGCGCAGACCTTGCAGCGTCGCGCCTTCGTCACCCCGGCATGCTGCGCCCGACCGGGTGGCCACGGCGCCGACGATTCCCTTCCGGCGGCCGCGCAGGTGACGGCGGATGCGCCAGGCCTCCAGAACCGCAAGCGGCGCGACATGGACCAGCGGCTCCCACGGTTTGCTCCACTGGTTCAGGCTGACAACATGCAACACGGTGAGGACCATGGCGGCATAGGCCCAACGCTGCAGCGGCTTCCACCAACGCCCCATCCGGCGGACAAGGAAATCTGCCGAAGTGACCGCCAGCGGCAGCAGGATCAGAAGCGCCAGCCAGCCGGTCCAGATGTCGAAACGCGGCAGATCGGCGATCACCCGCGCGGCCGATCCCGTTTCGATCAGGCAAAAGCCGGTGTGCAAGGTGGCATAGCCGAACCCCGCGACGCCCAGATAGCGCCGATTGCGCTGCAGCCGAAACGCCCATCGGGCGCCCGGAAACAGCAGCAGCAAGGGCGTGACCATCAATGTCAGGATCACAAGCCTGGCCGCGATCACGCCCGAGGGGTGGATGAGTTCGGCCGAAAGCGCCACGGGATCGGCGGTCAGCGCGGTGTCGGCGATCCACAGGACCGCAGGCGCGGCCAGAACCGCCCAAAGCGCCCAGACCGCGATGCTGGGTTCTTCTTGCATGGCTTCCTCCGTGCCGCAGCGCCCTGCCCGATCAGCCCGCCTGGCGCATCGTCGCCGCCGGGATCGGTGCGCTGTCGGGGCGGGACTGAAACCAGGCGACGGTATCCTTCAGGGTTTCTTCGATCGGTCGCGGGACGACCCCAAGCCGGCTGCGCATCTTGCTGGCCTCAGGCGCGATCAGCTGCTGCATCCGCCGCAGATCCCGCGGCGCGACGGGCACATCGCGGCCAAGCGTCTTGAGCACCGTCATCACCGTAAGGGCAAGCCAGTAGGGCGGCCGTTTCGCCGGCATCGGGATGCCGCTGATCTGCTCCAGAAGCGCATAGAGGTCCGGAAAACCGATCTCGCTGCCGCCGAGGACAAAGCGCTCGCCGCACGCGCCGATGTCGAGCATGCGAAGAAACGCCGCGGCAACGTCGCGCGCGTCGATGATCACCGCCCGGCCGGGAAGCACGACCGGCAGTTCGCGCCGCAGATAGGCGCGCACGAAGCGGCCGGTGGGGGTCGGCCCGGGATCGTCGGGGCCCATCATCATGCTTGGCCGCGCGATCACGACCGAAAGCCGCGGCGCCTTTGCGAGAAACCCGTCGAGCGCCTGTTCGGCCTTGATCTTGCTCAGGAAATAGGCGTTGTCCGTGCCGGTGTCAAAGGCCGTGCTCTCGTCGATCGGGGCCTTCCCCAGGCGCGACACCCCGGCCGAACTGACAAAGATCATGCGGCCGACCGCATGCCGCTCGGCGGCTTCTGCAAGGCGCAGCGTGGCGTCGACATTGGTCTTCATCAGGGTGTCCTCGCCCGCCTCGCCGGTGACGTATCCGGTGTAGCACGCCGCAAGATGCAGCACCGCGTCGCAGCCTTCGAGCGCGCCTTCCCAGGCCGGAACGTTCAGCATGTCGCCGCGAACCGGGGTGACCGACCCCTGTCCCGACCAGCGCGCCGCCGCGTCGGGATTGCGGACCAGCGCACGCGTCTCGTGCCCCGCCGATTGCAGCAGCGGCAGAACCGCGTGGCCCAGCAGGCCCGTCGCACCGGTGACGAATATCCGTGCCATGACGTCCTCCCTTGCCTTCTCCCGGGGCTCTTGCCCCCATCTCAACTAACCGGTTAGTTAGTTTCCGATGGGATTGCTGTCAAAGTTGATCTGCCGCGACGATCCGTGCAGGGCAGGGGTGGCATGACGGCGCGGCCTGCCCGCAGGCGTGGAGGACGGATTGGACGGATCACCCGACGACACGACGCGCGATCGCTTGCGCAAGGTGGCAGAAGAGCTGTTCGCGAGGCAGGGCTATGACGCCACCAGCGTCGACAGCATCGCCCGCGCGGCCGGCGTCAACAAGGCGATGATATACTACTATTTCGGCAGCAAGCAGCAGCTGGCGCACGACATCTTTGCGCAGATGCAGGAAGAGATGGCGCAGCGCAGCGCCGTCCCCGGCGGCACGATGCGCGACAAGATCGCCGCAGAGATCGACTTCCTCGACACGCGCAAGAGCCTGCTGTCCTTTCTGTTGATGGAATCGCTGAAGGCAGAGGATCAGGCCAACATCCTGCTCGACATCGCCGCGCGGCTGATCCGAACCGACCTCGCGGCGCGCGGCTTCGACCTGCCGGCAGAGACGGGCCAGGCGGGCGCCGGAATCGCCACCCGGGTCCTTGTCCATGAGTTCTTTACCGGGGTCGTCCCGATCGCGCTTTTCATCGCGCTCGAGGCGAAGTTCTGCGACCATTTCGGCATCCCGCGCGACGAAGCGCGGGCCGCGTTTCTCGACGCCGTCGAGCGGTCGCATTTCGCCTCGCACATCGCGCCCGACGAGGCCTGAGACCAAGGGGCATGGTCAATGACCGGTGATATGATGCCGTTACGGCCCGGGCCGGTCGGGCTGCGGGAGGCACGCCGCCGAATGGCCTGCCGCCAGCCGGAAGCGGCCATGCTTCCGCTCTGCCGCGCAGCAGGGTCAAACCAAGCCGCAATGAGCGTGACTCGTTGCAGCTGGTCCGCCTCCCGCCCCGCCATCCTCGCCCGCGACGCCCGGACCGGTGATCCCGCCGCGCAAGGGCGCCGCGATCCGCCCGCCACCGCGACGCCAGGACGTGCCCCCACAAGCGGCGCGGCGGCGGCCCGCATCGCCGAGGTGGTCGGGCGCGACGCCTGGAAGGCGGAGACCGGCGACCACTGCCGCGCCCTCGCCGCGCCCGCGATGCTGCGCCAAGAAACGCCGATCGGCCCGCGCCTGCGCGCGCGCCGTTTCTATCGCCCGAAGGTCGAGGCCGCCGTCGCCCTGCGCCGCATCGACCTCTGCACCGCCCCTGCCATGCCCGGAAGCATCAGGATCGCCTGATCCAAGCAGGGGGAAGGTGGCGATCCAGGCCACCTCTCGTCCATGCAACAACGCCAGAAACAGGTGGCGGAGACGAAGGGATTCGAACCCTCGATACCGTTTCCGGTATACTCCCTTAGCAGGGGAGCGCCTTCGACCGCTCGGCCACGTCTCCACCGGTCGGTCTAGCGGGACAGGCCCGCGGCAACAACACGGAATCTCGGGCACGGGGCAGCTCGCCGTCCAGGCCTTCGGTGGCACGCAGCCTCGATCGGTTTCCCCGCCGCCCGGCCCGTCGCCACACACCCGCACAGCCATCGCGCCGTCTGTGATTTCGGCTTTGCATCCGCCGGCCGGCCCGCCTATATCGCGGCCATTCCACCCCACAGCGCGGATGGTGCCCCAATCCCGGGGCGGGCCGACCCGGTCCGTTTCCCGGTCAGGCGACAGGAAGGACAGGACATATGGCGCTCCCGATCATGGCGAAGGCCACCGCCGTTTGGCTCGTCGACAACACGACGCTTACCTTCAAGCAGATCGCCGATTTCTGCGGCCTGCACGAGCTCGAGGTGCAGGGGATCGCCGATGGCGAGGTCGCCCAGGGCATGAAGGGTTTCGACCCGGTGGCCAACAACCAGCTCGCCGAAGACGAGATCGCCCGGGCCGAGGCCGATCCGGCGCACAAGCTGGCGCTGAAGCACAACCCCGCCGCCGAGGGCGAGACCCGGCGGCGCGGCCCGCGCTATACCCCGTTGTCGAAACGGCTCGACCGGCCGGCGGCGATCCTGTGGCTGGTGCGGTTTCATCCCGAACTGGCGGATTCGCAGATCGCCAGGCTTGTCGGCACCACCAAGCCGACGATCCAGTCGATCCGCGAGCGCACCCATTGGAACATCGCGAACATTCAGCCGATCGACCCGGTGGCGCTCGGCATGTGCAAACAGGGCGAGCTGGACGAGGCGGTGCGCCGGGCGGCGGCCAAGAAGGCCGCCGAGGGTGGCGTGATGACCGACGAGGAGCGCAAGAAGCTCGTCTCGACCGAGGACTCGCTCGCCATGGAGGCCGAGCCGAAACTGCCCAGCGCGATCGAGGGGCTGGAAACCTTCACCCTGTCGAAGCCGTCGGGCGACGAGGCAGCCGAGACGCTGCCCGATGCCGACAGCCTGTTCAACTTGCCCGCTGGTGGCGGCAATGCGGACGAAGATGAGGACGAAGACGAGGATCAGGACAGCCGCGGCCGCTGAACGGTAACCCCGGCACGGCGGCGAGCCTGCTGTGCCGCAGCGCAGGGCCGCGTTGCATCCGTGCCGCTGGCCGGTCCGGCGCCCACCCCTAGGCTTGGGCACATCCGTTGCAGGGGAGACACGCCATGGCACAACCGACAATTCCCACCCAGGGGGTGCATCACATCACCCTGACCGGGGCCGACCGCCAGACATCGATCGATTTCTGGGAGGGGGTGCTGGGCATGCCCTTTGTCTTCGAGCAGCCCAATCTGGACGATCCCTCGGAATCGCATCTCTATTTCGATCCGGGCGACGGGCGGCTGATCACCGTCTTCACCCATGAGGCCCGCCAGCCCGAAGGCCGACGCACCCCCGTCGTGCCGGGCGCGGTGCACCATCTGGCCTTCGCGGTATCGAGCGCCGTTTTCGACCAGGTCGCCGACCGGCTGGCGGCGCGCGGGATCGACCATTCAGGGCCGCGCGACCGCGGCTTCATGGATTCGATCTATTTCACCGATCCGCTGGGCCTGCTGATCGAACTGGCCTGCTATCGGTTCGACGTGCCCGAGGGGCATCGCGTCGCCGATGTGATGATCGCGGCGCACCGCATCCGGGTTGCGGCGGGCGCAAGCGCCATCGGCAAGGTGCATATCGCCGCGGCGATCGAACAACTGACGGCGGCACGCGACAGCCTGTCGCAAAACAGCGGACCGGGTTGACGGCGCGCCGCGCGCCGCCATTTCACGGGAAAGCTGCGAGGATGCCATGGACGCCGTAACCCCAGTTGACCTGCCCGTTCGCGTGCCGCTGGCGACCGAGCCGATGGGGGTGCTCGCCTCGCTGCGGGCGGCGCGGCGCAATGTGCTCGAGATCATTCCCGAACTGGCCACCCGGCAACCGATGGTGTCGGGAAAGACCGCAATCCGCTGGCATATGGTGATGGACCCCGGCGCGGCCCGCCGGGTGCTGAAGGAGCGGCTTGACGACTATCCGAAATCCGATGTCACCAAGAACATCCTCGAACCCGCGATCGGCCAGAGCCTGTTCATCGCCGAGGGCGCGCATTGGCGCTGGCAGCGGCGCGCGGCCGCGCCGGTGTTCGGCACACGCAACGTCAACAGCCTGGCCCCGATCATGGCCCGCGCGGCCGAGGCCAGCGTCGCGCGGCTCGATGCGCAAAGCGGTCGCGCCGCCGACCTGTTTCAGGAAATGCTGGCCACCACCTTCGAGGTGATCGCCGATGTGACCTTTTCCGAAGGCAGCTCGGTCGATCGCGACGCCGTGCACCGCGCGATCGAGGAATATATCGCCAAATCGGCCCGCACCTCGCTGCTCGACGTGCTGGGCGTGCCCACCTGGGTGCCGCGACCCAGCCGGCTGTTTCCGCCCCAGGGCATCAAACGGACACGCCAGATGGCCGATCAGGCGATCGAGGCGCGCCGGGCCCAGGGCGCGAAGTCCCCGCCCGATCTCTTGGACATGATGATGGCCGGCATGGACCCCGAAACCAAGCGGTCGATGAACACCGAAGAGTTGCGCGACAACCTGCTGACCTTCATCGTGGCGGGCCACGAGACCACGGCGCTGACGCTGGCCTGGGCGCTTTACCTGCTTGCCTTCGACGAGGCCGCCCAGACCCGCCTTCGGGCCGAGGCACAGGCGGTGCTGGGCGGGCGCATCGCCGCGGCCGGGGATGTGCCCAGACTGACCTTCACCGAACAGGTCATCAAGGAGGCGCTGCGCCTGTATCCGCCGGCCGCCTTCCTGTCGCGCACCGCGCGCGCCGCCGACACGCTGTGCGGGCGCGAGGTGCGGCCGGGCGACACGGTGATGCTGCCGGTTTATGCGCTGCACCGCAACCATCTGCTGTGGCCCGACCCGGACCGCTTCGATCCCGATCGCTTTGCCCCCGGCACAAGCCATGATCGCTATGCCTGGCTGCCCTTCGGCGACGGGCCGCGGATCTGCATCGGGGCGAGCTTTGCGATGACCGAGGCGACGATCATCCTGGCGACGCTGGTGTCGCGCTTCCGGTTCGAGCGGATCCCGGGCCGCGATCCCCAACCGGTGCTGATCCTGACCTTGCGGCCCGAGGGCGGGGTCTGGCTGAAGGTCAGCCCGGCCTGAGCGCCCGTGCCTTCAAGGCGCCTTGAGGCTGAACCATTGCGCCCGGGGATCAGCGCAGGCGCAGCGCGATGTTCTTGGTGCGGACATAGTTCCACAGCGCCTCGCGGCCCTTTTCCCGCCCATAGCCCGATTTGCCATAGCCGCCGAACGGCGTCTCGACACCCCCGGCATACCATTCATTGACGAACACCTGACCGGCGCGCAGCCCGCGCGCGGCCCGCGTCGCCCGGTCGAGGTCGCGGGTGAACACCCCGGCCACCAGGCCGTAATCGGTGTCGTTGGCCAGGGCGATCGCCTCGGCCTCGTCGGCAAAGGGCATCACCGCGACGACCGGGCCGAACACCTCTTGCCGGGCGATGTCCATGTCCGGGGCCACATCGGTCAGCACCGTGGGTTCCAGGAACGCGCCCGGCCGGTTCGGCCGGTGTCCGCCTGTGGCGATCCTGGCACCCTGCTCCACCGCGCGGGTCACCATCCGCTCGGCCCGATCGCGCTGCGGATCGCTGACCAGCGCGCCCATATTGGGGCCGAATTCGGGCCGTTCGATGCCGGGGCCGACCGAAAGCGACCGCGCGATGGCGGTGGCGCGTTCCACCAGTTCGTCATGGCGTGCAGCGTGCACGATCACCCGGCTCATCGCCGAACAGACCTGCCCGGCATTGAAGAAGATGCCCCAGCGCAGATCGGTCTCGAACGCGTCGAGATCGGCGTCCTCATGCACGATGGCCGCGGATTTGCCGCCCAGCTCCAGGACGCAGGGCACGACATGCTGGGCGGCCAGCGTGGCGATCGAGATGCCCGTGGACACCGAGCCGGTGAAGACGATCTGCGCGACGTCGCGATGCGCGGCCAGCGCGCCGCCGGCATCGGGGCCCATGCCGCACAGGATGTTCACGGCACCGGGCGGAAAGCCCGCCGCCTCGGCGGCGCGGGCCAGCCAGGCCGAGGAAAGCGGCGTCAGTTCCGGGGTCTTGACCACGCAGGCATTGCCGGTGGCCAGCGCCGGCGCCAGCGAACGCGCCGCCATCTCGACCGGATAGTTCCACGGGATGATCTGGCCCGACACGCCATAGGGTTCGTGCAGGGTGAAGTCGAAATAGCCCTCGCCCAGCGGGATCGACCGCCCCTCCAGCGTTTCGGCCTGGTTGCCGTAATACTCGAAATAGCGCGCCGCGCCCTCGATCTCGGCGCGGGCCTCCCATAACGGCTTGCCCTGTTCGCGGGTCAGCACCGGGGCGATGGTGTCGATCTCGGCCAGCAGGTATTCGCCCATCGCGCGCACCATGCGGCCGCGTTCGACCGGACGCATCGCGGTCAGCGCGCCCGACAGATGAACCCGCTTCGCCGCCTGCACGGCGCGATCCACATCCGCCCCGTTGGCCAGCGCCTGGTCGGCCAGAACCTCGCCGCTGGCCGGATCGACCACCGCGATCCGCCCTGCCCCGCCCGCCACCCAGGCGCCGTCGATATAGTTCAGTCCGTCATGGTCGAGCGCGTGCATGCTGCTGTCCTTCCGTTTGCCCGGCCGTTGTCCCGCGCCGGGGCGGGCGCTGTCAACGGGCGAGGGTTGCCCGGGCCGGGCAGGCCGCCCGAACCGCATGGCATCGAACCGGACAGGCCTGCCCCGGCGGGTGCCCGGCTCAGGGCGCCCAGCGCAGGAAATTGGCGATCAGCCGCAGACCCACGGCCTGGCTTTTCTCGGGATGGAACTGGGTGCCGAACAGATTGTCCCGTGCGACCGCCGCGACAAAGGCACCGCCATGGTCTGCCGTCGCCGCCACATCGCCCGGCTCGGCGGCGCGAAACGCGAAGGAATGCACGAAATAGGCATGCCCGCCCGTCGCGATCCCGTCCCACAGCCGGTGCGGCCGCGCCAGATCGAGCGCGTTCCAGCCCATATGCGGGATTTTCAGCGCCGGGTCGGCCGGGCAAAGCGGCCCGACCTCGCCCGCGATCCAGCCAAAGCCCGGGGTCGTGCCGTGTTCCAGCCCGCGATCGGCCATCATCTGCATGCCGACGCAGATGCCCAGAAACGGCCGCGCCCGCGCGATTGCCGCATCCCGGACCGCCTCGAACAGGCCGGGCACCGCCATCAACCCGGCCCGGCAATCGGCGAAGGCGCCGACACCGGGCAGCACCACCCGATCGGCGCGCGCCACCGCCTCGGGCTCGCCGGTGACCCGAACGGGCCCCGCGCCGGTCTCGGCGGCCATCCGCTGGAACGCCTTGCCGGCGGAGTGCAGATTGCCCGAGCCGTAATCGACGATGACGCAGCTCACAGCGCGCCCTTGGTCGAGGGGATCGCCCCGTCCTGACGCGGATCGGGCGCCACCGCCATGCGCAGCGCCCGCGCCACCGCCTTGAAGGTCGCCTCGGCGATGTGGTGGCTGTTGAGCCCGCGAACCAGATCGACATGCAGCGTGATCCCGCCATGGGTCGACAGGGCCTGAAAGAACTCGCGCACCAATTCGCTGTCGAAGGCCCCGATCCCGGGCGCGGTGAAGGCCACGTTCCAGCCCAGCCAGGGCCGGCCCGACAGGTCGAGCGCGGCGCGCACCAGGACGTCGTCCATCGGCAGCGCGCATTCGCCATAGCGGTGGATGCCCCGCTTGTCGCCGAGCGCCGCGACCAATGCCTGACCCAGCGCGATCCCGGTATCCTCCACCGTGTGATGATCGTCGATCTGGGTGTCGCCCTCAGCCGCGATTTCCATGTCGATCAGCGAATGGCGCGCCAGCTGGTCGAGCATGTGGTCGAAAAAGCCGACGCCGGTGGCGATGTCGCGCGCCCCGGTCCCGTCAAGGGCGATCGCAACCCGGATGTCGGTTTCGCTGGTGCTGCGGGCAATGCTGGCACGGCGCATGGTCGGCTCCGCCTTGTTGTGTCGGGGCAGGCGGCAGGGCCGGGAAACTGGAGCGGGCGATGGGATTCGAACCCACGACCCCAACCTTGGCAAGGTTGTGCTCTACCCCTGAGCTACACCCGCATCCGAGCCGCCCGGTTACGCCGCCGTCCCGTTTCGCGCAAGCGGAAAATGCGCAGCGTCAGACCCGACCGGCGCGCGCCCGGGCAGCGACAGGAACCAGTCGGCCGGGTCGATGCCATCGGCCACGGCCAGCTGGCCCGACAGCATCAGGCTGCAGAACCCGTGCACCTGCGCCCAGATCATCGTCTCGACGGCGGCACGGTCGCGGGCACCCGCAGCGAACGGTGCGGCGATGCGCGACAACAGCGCCGCCGCCTGGCCGGACGCGGCGCAGAACTCGACATCCTCCCGGACCAGATCGTGACCGCCGAAGATCAGTTGAAACAGCCCGGGATGGCCCCGCGCGAAGGCGATATAACCGCGACACGCGGCATCGCATTGCGCCCGCGGATGCGCGTCGGCCCGGCCCATCGCGTCTTCCATCGCCGCGGTGAAGCGGCGGAATCCCTCGGCCGCGACCGCGGTTCGCAGATGGGTCAAGGACGGGAAATGATGCGCCGGCGCGGCGTGAGAGACCCCGGCCTGGGCTGCAAGCTTGCGAGTCGACAGCGCGTCCGGCCCGCTGCGATCGACCAGCACGACGCCGGCCGCGACCAGGGTGGCGCGGAGATTCCCGTGATGATGCCGGGACTTGCGGGCGGTCATGCGATGCGGTCTTGCATTTTGACTTGACAGCGTCAAGGCGCTCGCGCAAGCTTGACAGTGTCAAGTTTTCAGCCGGGAGAGTCCCATGTTCCGCACCCGCCCTTCTCTGCCCCTGATCGTGCTGATAGCGTTGTCGGGGCTTGTCACCCTCGCGTCCTGGCGCTTTGTCGCACTCGATCTCGTGACCGCCTATCAGGGGATGGAGGCGCATATCCTCGACCGGCGCCTGGCGTTTCTGGCCCATATCGTCGCCGCGCCGGTCGCGCTTGCCGTGGGGGCCGTCCAGTTCCTGCCGCGCCTGCGGGCGCGCCGTCCGGGCCTGCACCGCTGGCTCGGCCGGCTCTATGCCCTGGCGATCGTGGTCGGCGGGGTGTCGGGGCTGCGCCTTGCGCTCGATGCCGCGGGCGGGCCCATCGCCGGCTGGGGCTTTGGCCTGCTGGCGCTGTTTTGGCTTGCCGCCACGGCGCAGGCGATCCGCCATGCCATCGCCCGGCGCATCGCCCGGCACCGCGTGTGGATGATCCGCTCCTTTGCGCTGACCTTCGCCGCGGTCATGCTGCGCCTGCAGATGCCGGGGCTGCTGGCGCTTGGGATGGATTACCCCGAAGCCTCGCAAATCCTTGCCTGGTCGTGCCGGGTGCCGAATCTGCTGATCGCCGAATGGCTGGTCCGGCCGGCCCGTGCCGACCAGCGCGCAGCCGCCTGAGGGTGCCGGTTGCGGCCGCGCCGGACCCCGGCCTTCAGGCCGCCGCCTGGCCTTCGGCCCGGGCGGTCTCCCAGGCGAGAAGCGCGCGTTTCGTCGGCAGCCCCCAGTGATAGCCGCCCAGCCCGCCGGACCCGCGCAGCACCCGGTGGCAGGGGATGAGCCAGCTGACCGGGTTGCGGCCCACCGCCGTGCCCACCGCGCGCGCCGCCCTGGGCCGGCCGACGGCCCGGGCGATGTCGGCATAGGTGGTCACGCAGCCTTCGGGGACCTGCATCAGCGCCTCCCACACCTTGATCTGGAACGGCGCGCCGATCAGCTGGACGCGCGCCTCGCCGCGCCGACCGAGTGCGGCCTCGACCCAGGGCGCGATCCGCTCGGGCGCCTCGGTGAACCGCGCCTGCGGCCAGCGCTGGGCCAGATCGTCATGGGCCGCCTGGCGACCGGCATCGGCGGCAAACCCCAGGCCGCAAAGCCCGCGATCGGTGCCCATCGCGACGACCTCGCCGAACGGGCTGTCGAACGCCCCCCAGGCGATGTCGAGCCCGGCGCCGCCGCGCGCGTAGTCGCCGGGGCTCATCGCCTCCCAGCGCAGAAACAGATCGTGCATCCGTCCGGTGCCCGACAGCCCGGTCGCCAAGGTCGCGTCGAGGACCGTATGGCGCTGGCTCAGCAGCGCCTTGGCGTGACCCAGCGCCAGATATTGCTGGAACCGCTTGGGCGAGACCCCGGCCCAGCGGCTGAACACGCGCTGGAAATGCGCCGGGCTCATGCCGATTTCGCCGGCCAGCGCCTCGAGCGTCAGGCCGGGACCGGCCGCATCGATGGCGCGGATCGCGCGCGCGATCACCCGGTAGTGATAGGCGGCTTCGGGGGTTTCGTCGGTCATGGCATCCTCCACAGGCCTGCCCCGGTCTAGCGCGCCGGGCATCGGCGCCGCGACCCGAAAGCTGCGCATCCCGCTTGCCCCCGGCGGGGCTGCGGGGCACAAGGCCGCCGCCATGCCCGCCCCGCTCGATTACCACACGATCCGCGCGATCTTCACCCGGTTTCAGGCCGCCGAGCCCGAGCCGAAGGGCGAGCTGGAGCATCTGAACGCCTACACCCTGCTGGTGGCCGTCGCGCTGTCGGCGCAGGCCACCGATGCCGGCGTGAACAAGGCCACGCGCGGCCTGTTCGCCGAGGCCGACACGCCCGAAAAGATGCTGGCTCTGGGCGAGGAGCGGCTGATCGACCATATCCGCACCATCGGGCTTTATCGCAACAAGGCGAAGAACGTGATGAAGCTGTCGCGCATTCTGGTCGAGGATTACGGCGGTCAGGTCCCCTCGTCGCGCGCCGCGCTCGAAAGCCTGCCGGGGGTCGGGCGCAAGACCGCCAATGTGGTGCTGAACATGTGGTTCCGCCAGCCTGCCCAGGCGGTCGACACGCATATCTTTCGGGTTGCCAACCGCACCGGCATCGCACCCGGCAAGGATGTCCTTGCCGTCGAGCGTGGCATCGAAGACCGCGTGCCGGCCGAGTTCCAGCAGCATGCGCATCACTGGCTGATCCTGCACGGCCGCTATATCTGCCGCGCGCGAAAGCCCGCCTGCGCGGCCTGCCCGATCCGCGATCTGTGCCCCTATGAGGAGAAGACCCCGTGACCAAACGCTATCAGGTCGTCGGCATCGGCAATGCCATCGTCGATGTGCTGAGCCATGCCGAAGACGGCTTCCTCGCCGATCATGGCATCGAGAAGGGCATCATGCAGCTGATCGACCGCCACCGGGCGGTCCATCTTTATGGCCAGACTGGTCCGTCGGTCGAGGTCTCGGGCGGGTCGGCAGCCAACACCATTGCGGGCATCGCCGCCCTCGGTGGGCGCAGCGCCTATGTCGGCAAGGTCAAGGACGACCAGCTGGGCGCGATCTTTGCCCATGATCTGCGCGCCCAGGGTGCGGATTATGCCACCCCGATGGCCCCCGCCGGCGCCGAGGAGGAGACCGGCCGCTGCATGATCATCGTCACCCCCGATGGCGAGCGGTCGATGAACACCTATCTGGGCTGGTCCGAATACCTGTCGCCCGCCGATATCGACGAAGCCCAGATGGCCGATACCGACTGGCTGTTTCTGGAGGGCTACCGGTTTGACGGGCCCGACAGCCACGCCGCCTTTGCCAGGGCGATCCGGGCGGCAAGGGGCGCGGGCGGGCGCGTGTCGCTGACCCTGTCGGACCCGTTCTGCGTCGAACGGCATCGCGATGCGTTCCGCCGCATGATCGTCGAGGATCTCGATCTGCTGTTTTGCAACCGCGCCGAGCTTCTGTCGATGTACCAGACCGACGATTTCGACGCCGCGCTGGAGACCGCCGCGCGTGAGGTCGACATGCTGGTCTGCACCGAATCCGAGCATGGCGCGCATGTGCTGCATGGCGGGGCGCGGGCCCATGCGCCGACCGAACCGGTCAAGGTCGTCGATGCCACCGGTGCCGGCGACCTGTTCGCTGCCGGCTACCTGTGGGGCATCACCCATGGCCATCCGCCGCTGGCGGCCGCGCGGATGGGCAATGTCGCGGCGGGCGAGGTGATCTCGCATCTGGGCGCCCGGCCGGAGGCCGATCTGCGCGCCCTGTTCCGCGCCCGCGGCCTGATCTGAAACAACGGCGCCGCGGGACCATCGCCGCGCCCGGTGTCGCCCGGGATTTCCGGCGATGGCGATACCCGTCGCTGCGCCCGCGATCCGGGGCGCGATGAGCGGGCCTTGTCGCGCCCTGGTATCAGACAAGCAGCTTCGCGTGCAGCGCCTCGAGGTCGATCGCCTCGACCGGCTCGGCCCGCGCCGGATTGTCCGGGTCATAGCCGAACACCGCAAAGTCCCGGTGATACATCTCCAGCATGAGGTGCCGCGACAGATCGTCGAAATAGGCTTCGACCGGGTGCGCCCGCTTTGGCCCATGGCCGGACGATTCGTTGAAACGCGGCACATCGGCCAGCACCACGGGGTGCGGCGTCGCGACCGCATCGAGCACGGTCTGCATCCCCGCCGCGAAGTGTTCGACATGGAACACGTGATCGAATGTCCCGCCATTGGCGACAAAGGTGGCGGCGTGGCTGGCCATGGCCGACCAGTGGATATCGGGGTCCATCGGCCGGCGCCAGCGAACCGTGTCGCGGGCGAACAGAAGGAACCGCCGGAATGCCGCGATCTGATCGAAATCGCCGTCGATCTGCACGCCATAGGCCTGCGTCAGCTTCGGGACCAGATTGCCGCGATACGGCCGGCCGTTCCGTTGCACGCCGCAGATCTTGTCGAAAAACGACGACAGGATGCGGCGATACGGGTTCCGCACTGCGGTGAAGGCATAGGCGCTGTGCGTCCTGACCGCTTCGGTGATGGGCGCACGGCTTGCCTCGATCCCCCATTTGTGGATGCCGTCGGTGGCATCGTGCACGTCGCCGTCGTAGAACCGACCGTGGTCGGAAAAGTAAAGGATCTGACCGATGGTCGAACACGCACATTTCGGAATCACCCGATAGGCGGTACTGCCGCTTTGCGTCATCCAGAGGCCGGGAAATCCCATGCAGCCAGTTCCTTGTCCCACCCCAGCCCGCATTAAGACCAGAGGCCGGCCGCCGTGGCAAGATTGTCCCATCCGGCCGCCTTGGGCAAGGTGACGAACGCGATGGTTCGGATCGCCTATCTTCTGCTGTGCCACGGCCCCCCCGCGCGGCCCTTGGCGCTTGCCAGGTTGCTGGCGGCCGGCGGCGATGCGGTTGTCGTCCACTATGATGCCAGGGAAAGCGCGGCCGACTGGCGAACCCTGCAGGACGGGCTTTCGGACCTGCCCGGTGTGGCGCTGCCGCCGCGGCGCCATCGATGCGGCTGGGGGCAATGGTCGCTGGTCGCGGCCACGCTCGATCTGGCGCGCACCGCCATCGACGCCTTTCCCGACGCGACCCATTTCTTCTTGATCTCCGCCGACTGCATGCCGATCAAGCCGCGCATTGCCATCGCCCGCGCGCTGGAGCCTGCCGATCGCGACCATATCGAGGCGGTGGATTTCTTCACCTCGGGGTGGATTCGCACCGGCCTTCAGGAGGAGCGGCTGATCTACCGGCATTTCGTGAACGAACGCCGCCGGCGCCGGACGTTTTACGCCATGCTCGCGGTTCAGCAAACATTGGGCTTGCGGCGTCCGTTGCCCGCGGGGCTGCGCATCATGATCGGGGCGCAATGGTGGTGCCTGCGCCGCCAGACCGTGCTGAACATCCTGACCCATGTGGCCCACCACCCCGAGCTGATCCGTTTCTTCCGCCGCAGCTGGATCCCTGACGAGACCTTTTTCCAGAGCCTTGTCGCACATCTGGTTCCGGCGGCGCAGCGCGATGCCGAAAGCCCGACCTTCCGCCTGTTCACCGATTACGGCCTTCCGGCCGTATTCTTCGACGACCATCTGGGGTTTCTGTGCGACCAACCCCATTTCTTCGCGCGCAAGATCGCACCGCAGGCGGCGGGGCTCTGGAACGGGCTGGCCGATAACTATGCCGCCCGCGACGAAGGCCCACCCGCCACCGGCACCGGCGCGCGGAGCTATGCCTTTCTGACCCATCAGGGCCGGATTGGTCGCCGCTTTGGCCCGCGGGCCTGGGACCGCGACGCCAGCATCGGACGCGGCCGCCGATTGTTGCTGATTGCCTGCAAGGCCTGGCATGTCGGGCAGGCGGTGCAGGATCGCGTCACCGAAAGCGCGGGGGTGCCGGGCTTTGGCTATGCCTTCGACGATCCGGGGGCAAAGCTGGCCCCGATGGGCGGGCTCGAGGCCGGCATGGCCAAGCGCCGCCGCCACGCCCGCGCCTTTCTGCGGTTGCTGTTTGCCGAGAGCGAAAGCGATGCGGCCATCCTGTGCATCGATCCCGCGCGGCTCGACCTGCTGCGCGATTTCGCCGCCGATCGCTGCGAGACCCGGGTCCTGACCATACGCTGCGCCTTTTCGGATGCGGCCCTGGCCGAACATGCGGTGCGGATCGGCCTTGCCGGACCGACCACGCCTGCGGCCGAATTCGCGCGGCTGGCCCCGGTCCTGCGCCAGGCAATCGCGGACGAGGCGCGCGCGCTCGACGAGGCGGGCGTTGCCCCGGTCTGGCGCATGGCCGACGACGCCGATCCGGGTGCCAATGCGGGCGCGCTTGCCGGGTTCCTCGGGATCGGCGAAGATGCCGCGCGTCAGATCATCGACACGCCCGGCCTGTTCGACTGAAGGAGCCCCGCATGGCCTATGCCTATGACCCCCAGAACGTCTTTGCGAAGATCCTGCGCGGCGAGATACCCAACAGGACGGTGCTGGAAACGGCGCACAGCCTTGCCTTTCACGATATCGCGCCAAAGGCCCCGGTGCATGTCCTGGTCATTCCCCGCGGGCCCTATGTCTGCTGGGATCATTTCGCGGCCGCGGCGGACGACGCCGAGATCGCCGATTTCACCCGCGCGGTGGCCGAGGTGGCCCGCATCGCCGAGGTGGCGCCCGGCGCCGGCGGCGGGGGTTATCGGCTGATCTCGAATGCCGGCGCCAATGGCGTGCAGGAGGTGCCCCATCTGCATGTCCATGTCATGGGCGGGCATCCGATGGGGCCGATGGTCCTGTTGCGATAGGGCGGCGCCCGGGCTGCGCCGCGCCTGCCGTCAGTTGATTTCGACCGCGATCGAATAGCCCACCGTCTTGCCGGTATCGGCGTCGTTGCCCATCAGATAGGTGCGGATCGTCCACACCCCGTCCTCGGGCAAGGTGACCCGGGCCGAGCGGCCATCGGCATCCTGGCTGCCCACGTAAAGCGCGGGGTAATCCGCCCCAGCCCGGCAGGATGTTGAAATAGATCGTGCCGTTGCCATTGGTGCCCGTCACCGCCAGATCGACCGACATCTCCTGGCCGCCCGAGGCGCGAAGATTGTAGTCGATGTACTCCTGGCCGATGATCGTGCCGTTGATCACCGTGCCCGACGACCCCGCCGGGAACTGGATTTCCACATCGTCCTGGGCGAGCGCCGGAGCCGCCCCCAGACAGACCGCCAGCGCGGCGGCCGAGAATACTGCTTTCATTCCCTTGTCTCCCTCAAGGCTGTGATCCCACGACCTGGTGGCAGGCGCGATGGTGCATGCGCATCGTGCCTTGGCATCAGAGCGCACCCTCGTCAACGAGCGACATGATGCCCGCCGTCGTGCCGTCGGAATAGGCGATGCAGCGCCAGGGCGCCGGCGGATAGGGGCCGCTTCCGTCGCCAACCAGCACGATCACCTCGGTCCCGGCTTCGGAAAAGCTCGACCGCTCGACCCGCACGGTCGGGTTCCCGGTTTCGGCGGCCACATCGCGCAGGCAGGCCCGCTCGGCCGGGCTTGCCACCGCCTGCGCCGCGCTGCCGCTGGCCGACCCGTCGCTGCATCCCGCCAGCGCCAACAGCGCCACGGCGCCCCTTCCGACATGTCCGATCATCGCAAACCACTCCCATTGTGTCCGATGCACGCGCACAAAGCCCGCGGCAAATCCGGGCACAAGCCGATTGGCGCAGGCCTTGTCCGGATCGCGCAAACGGCGTCAGCGGCGGCGCAGCGTCTCGGATGGCGGCTCGCCGAAGCGCGCCCGATAGGCGGCGGCGAACCGGCCCTGATGGCCGATCCCGCAGGTCAGGCAGACCTCCGTCACGCTGGCCGGCCCGTCCTCGGCCAGCAACAGGGCGCGGGCGGCCTGAAGCCGCAACTCGGCCAGATAGCGCCCGGGCGACACGCCGCGAATGCTGCGAAACGCGACCTCCAACGATCGCACCGATTGCCCCTGGGCCTGGGCGATATCGCGGATCGTGGCGATATCGCCCAGATGCGCGTGCATGAACGCCTCGGCCTTGCGCACCCGCCCGGCAGCGGCGCCGTCCGCAACGCATGCCGGCGGCGCATCGCGCAACGCATCGCCCAGGATTTCGGACAACAGCCCGGTCCAGCTGTCCGCCACGGTCGGCCGGTCGAGAAGCCCGGTGCCGCCCGACGCCTCGTCATACAGCAGCCGCGCCAGTCGCAGGGCCTGCGCATCCTGGCGCGAACGCGCCGCGTCAAGGATGCGGCCCTGCGCGTGGCCGGGCGCCCCCGCGATCGCCGGCAGCAGGATCGGGACGCCGCGAAAGCTCTCGCCGCGCTTTGCCGGCACGACGCGGGTTCGCCTTGGCCCCGGCTCCAGCAGCAGGCCCTGCCCGGGCCGGGCGCGCAGGGTGCGGCCATTGACCTCGGTCTCGATCGTGCCGGCCAAACGGCATGACAAGCGACCAGTTCAACGGTTCGGACAACGCGACCTCATGCCCGGTCGAAGCGACCCGGCCGATCGTCAACCCGCCAAGCATGGCCCGGTCGACCGCCGCCTTCTGGGATGGCGCAGGCAGCAGGTGAAGCGCGTTGCCGCCCGAAAACAGGCTTTCAGCCCCGGTCGTACCGTCGCGGCCATACCGTGCGATGGGGGTGAAACGGAGCATGCGGCCTCCTGCGCGCGGGCCCGGCACTTAGCACGGCTGCGGCAACACGGCAAACCCGTTCCGGCAGGCCGGGCGCCTAGCCGTCAAGGCCCCCCGGCGACCCGATCGCCGTGCGCAGGACGGTTCCCGGCACCAGGCCGAGCGCCGCCGCCGCCCCGTTGACGCGCGAGATCACGCCGGTCGCAAGCCCCGAGCGCGCATCGCCGATCGCGCAGCTTTGCGCGTCCAGCGTGACGGCGGCGATCCCGCGGGCCTGCAGCGCGGGCAGCCGCGTCGTGCCGGCCGCGTTCTTGCCGATCCCCGCATCGTTGAACGCAACGAGCCGGGCGGCGGCCTTGCAGGCGCGCGCCGGGTCGCCGCCGATCAGCCCGCCATGCGAACCGGTGACGATGATCCGCCCGTCATCTTCGCCCGGCCGGATCAGCGCGGCGCTGTCGACGCACAGGACCCTGGGCGCGCCGCGGGCCAGCGTCACCTCCTGGCGGGCCTCGGGCACGGGGTCCATGACGACCGGTCGGGGCGGGTGCATCGCGCAGGCGATCCGCCGCCTCGGCGGCCGACTGGCCCGGGGCGATGCCCAGCCGCGCGGCCACCGCATTGGCGTAGGACACGACGCCATGGGCCTGCATGTCGGACGCCGCGCCGATCTCGGCGCTCATGCAATCGACCGGCACAGGCGGCCATGCCGCAATCGGCCAGTGCCCGCACCCCGGCAATCCCCGCGCCATTGAGCCCGATGCCGGCATCGTTCAGGATCACCCCATGGAGCCCCGCTTGCGACGCCAGGCTTGCGGCGTAAAGCCCGCCATGGGAGCCGCAGATCGCCACGGCGCCCGCCGCATCGGGGCCTGCATCGGTGATCGAGTCGAGCAGCAGGACAGGCCGGGTCATGGCCGCGCGATAAAGGCTTTGACATTCTGCGGCAAGGAAACCCACTAATTGGGCCGCACCGCCGCACCCCCGGGCGCGGCGGAGGAGGCTGGCATTGGGGGGCGCGTGATACGCCGCAATCTCGACATCGACACCGGGCTCGACCGGCTTGCGATGATGGAACGCATCCGCGCCTTCGAGGCTGCCGCCGAACGAGCCGCCGTCGACGAAGGGCTGGTGCTGGGCGCGATCCATCTGTCGACCGGGCAAGAGGCCGTGGCGACCGGGATCATCGCGCATCTGGATCGGGCCGATTACATGACCTCGACCCATCGCGGCCACGGCCACACCATCGCCAAGGGTGCCGATCCGGTGGCCATGATGAAAGAGCTTCTGGGCCGCGAGGGCGGCTGCTGCGGCGGCAAGGGCGGCTCGATGCATATCGCCGATTTCGGGGTCGGCATGCTGGGCGCGAACGGGGTCGTGTCGGCCAACATCACCATCGCAGCGGGCGCCGCACATGGCGTGAAGCTTCTGGGTGGGGATCAGATCACCGTCTGCTTTTTCGGCGACGGCGCGGCCAATCGCGGCCCGTTCCTGGAAGGCATCAACTGGGCCGGCGTGTTCGACCTGCCGATCCTGTTCGTATGCGAGGACAACCGCTATTCCGCCTCGACCCGGACCGCGGACATGACAGCGGGCGACAGCCTGGCCGACCGGGCGCGGGCGATGGGGCTGACAGCGGCCGAGATCGACGGCAACGATGTGAACGCGGTGGCCGAGGCGGCGGCCGGGGCGATCGGGCGTATCCGCGCGACCGGGCGGCCGGAATTCCTGCATGCGGTCACCTATCGGCAAGGCGGGCACACCTATTTCGACCCGGCCGCCTATCGGCCGCCGGGCGAGGCCGCGCGCATGGCCGAAACCACCGATCCGATCCGCCGCCAGCGCGAGTTGCTGGCCGATGCCGGCGTGGCGGCCGCACAGATGGACGCGATCCGGGCGGAGGCCAGGGCCGAGATGGAGGCGGCGCTCGATGCTGCCCGCGCCGCGCCCTGGCCACCCGCGGCCAGCGCGTTTGCCGATGTGCAGGACATCGGCTCGCCCCAGCGGGAGCCGTTCTGATGGCCGTGATGAGCTATGCCGAGGCGGCGAAACAAGCCATCGCCGAGGCGATGCGCGCCGATCCCCGCGTCTGGTGCGTGGGCGAGGATCTGGGCCGCGGCGGCGTGTTCAAGCAATATGTGGGCCTGGTCGAGGAATTCGGGCCGGCGCGGGTCTCGGACGCGCCGATCTCCGAGGCCGCGATCATGGGGGCGGCGTTCGGCGCCGCGCTGGTCGGCACCCGCCCCATCGTCGAGATGCGCTTTGCCGATTTCGCGCTGTGTGCCACCGACGAGCTGGTCAACCAGATCGCCAAGGCGCGCTACATGTTCGGCGGCCAGTCCCGCGCGCCGATGGTGATCCGCAAGCCGATGGGGATGTGGCGATCCTCGGCCGCGCAGCACAGCCAGAGCCTGGAGGCCTGGTATGCGCATATCCCCGGGCTCGTCGTGGTCTGCCCCAGCACGCCACAGGACAATTACGCGATGATGAAGGCCGCCATCGCCTGCGACGATCCGGTGGTGTATCTGGAGCACAAGAACATCTGGGCGCTGGAGGGCGAGGTCGACCCGGACGCGCCGGGCGCCTTCGGCCAAGCGCGCATCCGAAGGCAGGGTGGCGATGTGACCATCGTCTCGTGGTCCGATTGCGCCAACCGGGCCGCGGCGGCGGCCGCGATGCTGGCCGAAGACGGCATCGATGCCGAGGTGATCGACCTGATCAGCCTGTGGCCCTGGGACAAGGCGGCGGTGCTGGGCAGCGTGGCGCGCACCGGCCGTCTGCTGGTCGCGCATGAGGCCGTCGCGGTGGGCGGTTTCGGCGCCGAGGTCGTGGCGACGGTCGCCGAACGGGCGGCGCATCGGCTGAAGGTGCCGCCGCGGCGGATCGGATCGCCGCGCGGGCTGATCGCCTATGCCCCGAACCTTGAAGACCAGATGCGGGTGACGGCCGAAGCCATCGCCGCGGCCGCCCGCCAGATGATGGAGCCCGCCCCCGCATGACCCAGCCCAACGAAATGACCGGGGGCGAGGCCATTGCCCGCATGCTGATCGCCCATGGTGCGGGGCCGATGTTCGGCATGGGCGGCTTTCAGCTCTTGCCCTTTTACGACGCGGCGCGGCGGCTGGGGCTCGCCCATCACCTGATCAACGACGAACGCTGTGCGGCCTTCGCGGCGGATGCCTATGCCAAGGTGTCGGGCCGGGTCGGGCTGATGGATGCAACGCTGGGCCCCGGGGCAACCAATCTGGTCACCGGGCTCGTCGAGGCGCTGAACGCGGGCTCGCCCGTGGTCGCCATCGTCGGCGGGGCGCAGCGCGCCCATGCGGGCAAGAACATGACCCAAGAGGCCGATCAGGCCGCCATCCTGCGCCCCGCCTGCAAGGCGTTCCTGCGCGTCGAGGCGGTCGAGCGGATCCCCGAACTGATCCGCCGCGCCTTTGCCATTGCCACATCGGGCCGGCCCGGCCCGGTCGCCGTCGAGGTGCCCGAAGACGTGGCGCATGGCCTTTACGGGTTCGAGGATGGCGATTTCGCCGCCGATCCCGCGCATCGGGCGGCCCCCGCGCTGCGCTGCCGTCCCGATGCGGACGCGGTGGCGCGCGCGGCCGATGCGATCGCGGCGGCCGAGCGCCCGATCCTGCTGGCGGGCGGCGGGGTGCATATCTCGGGCGCGGCCGCGGCGGTCACGCGCCTCGCCGAAGCGAACGGCATTCCCGTCGCCCACACCATGAGCGGGAAGGGCGCGATCGCCTGCACCGCGCCGCTCAATGCGGGGCTCTTTGGCCGCTATGACCGGATCGCCAACGATCTGATCGCCGCCTCGGACTGCATCCTTGTGGTGGGCTGCAAGCTGGGCGAGATCGCGACCAAGCGCTTCACCATCCCGCAGGCCGGCCAGACGGTGATCCATCTTGAAATTGTGGCCGAGGAGATGGGCCGCACCTTTGACCCCGCGATCAAGCTGTGGGGCGATGCGCGGGCCGGGCTGGACGATCTGACCGCGGCGCTCGCGGACCGCGCGGCAGATCAACGCGCAGCGCGGGCGGCGTATCTGGCCGAAATCCCCGCCCGGATGCGCGCCTGGCACGACGATGTGGCCGAACGGCTCTATTCCGAGGAAAGCCCGGTCCACATGGCGCGGCTGATCACCGAGCTCAACCGCCACCTGCCCGAGGACGGAATCCTTGTCGCCGATGGCGGCTTTGCCGCCCATTGGGGCGGGCTCTTGTTCGACACCAGATCGCCGCGCCGCGCCTTCGTGCCCGATCGCGGTTTCGCCTCGATCGGCTATGGGCTGCCGGGCGCCATGGGGGCGCAACTGGCCGCCACCGGCGCCACGGTCGCGGGGCTCACGGGCGATGGCGGGTTCAACATGGTGCTGGGGGAGCTCGAGACGGCGCGCCGGCTGGGCCTCGGGCTGACCGTGATCGTCGTGAACAACGCCGCCTCGGGCTATGTGAAGGCGCTGCAGCATCTGATGTATGGGCCGGACGCCTACCAATCGGCCGATCTGGCCGAGACCGACTATGCCCAAGTGGCCGAGGCGATGGGCTGTCATGGCATCCGGGTGGAGCGCCCGGGCGATCTGGGCGCCGCCTTGGCCGCGGCATTCGCCGAAACCGGGCGGCCCAGCGTGATCGATGTGATGGTCACCCGCGACCCGGGCCGCATGCTGCCCGCGGTCGACAATCGCACCCAACAGGTGAAAAAAGGCGACCGCGTGGCCTGAACACGCGCATTGATGGGAGGAGACAGATGACACACCGCTTCGTGACCGCCGCCTGCGCCGCGGCCCTGCTGGCCGGGGGCGCCGCCGCCGAAGAGATCGAGATGCAGGCGATCTTTCCCGAATCGCTGCCGCTGCTCGGCAAACCGGCCTGGGACATCGCCGCCAAGGTCGCGGAACTGACCGCGGGCGACCTGACCTTCGACGTCAAAAGCCCCGGCGAGATCGTGGCAACCGGCGAGGTCTGGGATGCGGTGTCGACCGGGGCGGTCGAATCGTCGTGGTATTCGATCGGCTTTGCCGAGGGCGTGGTCCCCTCGGCGCCGCTGTTCACCACCTTCCCCTTCGGCCCCGACATCAGGGAATATGCCGCCTGGTGGTATTATGGCGGCGGCGAGGAGCTGTGGGCGGAAATCTCCGAACCCTATGGCATCAAGACCGTGCATTGCAGCGCGCTGGTGCCCGAGGCGTCGGGCTGGTTCCGCGAAGAGATCACCAGCGTTGCCGATCTGCAGGGCAAGAAGATGCGATTCTTCGGTCTCGGCGCCTCGGTGATGGGCAAGCTTGGCGTCGAGGCCCAGTCGATGGGGCTGGCCGACACCATGTCGGCACTCAACACCGGCGCGATCGACAGCGCCGAGCTTGGCTTTCCCTTCCTCGACGACATGGTGGGGATGTACGAACATGCCGATCATTATTACTTCCCCGGCTGGCATCAGCAGACGAGTTTCCTGAGCCTGATCTTCAACATCGACACCTGGAACGGGCTGACCGATCAGCAGCGCGCCATCGTCGAGACCGCCTGCGAGGCGCAGGTGCTGCGCACCATGGCCGAGGGCGAGGCGGTGCAGCTGGCGCCGCTGGCCAAGATGCAGGCCGAAAACGGCGTCCAGGTGCATGAATGGCCCGACGAGATCCTCGATGCCTATGAGGCCGCCTGGGCCGAAGTGGTGGCCGAGAAATCCGCCGCCGATGCCGATTTCGCCCGCGCCTGGGACAGCATCAGCGCCTTCCGCGACAATTATGCCGAGTGGAAGGAGATCGGCTATCTCGACTGATCTGGAAACGCGGCGGGGCCCGGGCGCGCGCCCGGGCCCCGTGCCCGGGCCCACCGCACCGCCATGCTGACCGGTCTGCGCATCGCCGGTCTGCTGACGCGGATCTGCGATTATGCCGCGCGGTTTGCGGCGCTGGTGATGCTGGGGCTTGTGTTCGTCATCGTCTATGACGTGATCGGGCGTAAGTTCTTTGCCACCGGGTCCTTCATGCTGCAGGAGCTCGAATGGCACATGAACGGCATCGTGGCGACCTTCGCCTTTGGCTATGCCTATACCCGCAACGCCCATGTGCGGATCGACGTGCTGGCCGGCCGCATCCCCGAACGGGCGCGGCTGTGGCTGGAATTCGGGGCCGTGGTCTTTCTGGTGATCCCGTTTCTGGCACTCATCGCCTGGTATGGCTATGAATTCGCCGAACGGGCGTTCGAACGGGGCGAGGGCGCGAATGGCGGGCGCGGGCTGCCGCATCGCTGGGTGATCAAATCCGCCGTCCCCGTGGCCGCCATCCTGACGATCATGGGCTGCGCGGCGGTGGCGATCCGCATCTATGCGGTGCTGACCCGGCCCGATCTGATTGCCTCCCCCTTCATCGAGCGCGGCCTGTGGAAACGCTGATCGAGATCCTGCCCGGGCTGATGTTCCTGGCGCTGATCGTGGGGCTGTTCACCGCCTTGCCGGTGCCGATCGTGCTGTCGGCCGTCACCGTGGTCTTCATGGCCATCGCGCTGTGGCTGGGCGAGATGCGCCTTGTTCACATCTCGCTCATCCCCACGCGCATCTATGGCTCGATCGTCGACAATGCGGTGCTGGTCGCGGCGCCCATGTTCATCTTCATGGGCGTGGTGATGGAAAAGACCCGCATCGCCGAGGACCTGCTGCTGGCGCTGCAAAAGCTGCTGGCGCGGGTGCCCGGCGGGCTGGCGCTGGCCGTCGTGCTGATGGGCACGATCCTGGCGGCTGCGACCGGGATCATCGGCGCCTCGGTGGTGATGCTGACGGTGATGGCGCTGCCGACGATGCTGCGCGCGGGCTATGCCGCGCCCTTGGCCACCGGCACGGTCGCCAGCGCCGGCACGCTCGGTATCCTGATTCCGCCCTCGGTGATGCTGGTGTTCATGAGCGATCTGTTGTCGCTCAACCTTGCCAAGGTGTTCGTCGCCGCGTTTCTGCCCGGTCTGTTCCTGGCCGGGGTCTATCTGGTCTATCTGGTGGCGCGGGCCGTGACCCGGCCCGCCGAAACCCCGCCCGCCGCGGCGCTGACCGGCGAAGACCGGCGCGGGCTGTGGCGCGAGGCGCTGGTGTCGGTCAGCTTTCCGCTTGATCCTGATCGTGGCCGTCCTCGGCTCGATCATCGGCGGCTGGGCCAGCCCGACCGAGGCGTCGGGCGTCGGCGCCTTTGCCGCCCTGGCTCTGGGGCTTCTGCGCGGGCGGCTGTCGCGGCCGGTGCTGGGCGAGGCGATGGACAGTTCGATCCGCACCATCGCGATGCTGTTCTTCATCTTCGCCGCGGCGACGGCAGTTTTCCTTCGTCTTTCCGCAAGATCGGCGGCGACGATTTCATCGTCGATCTCGCGCGCGGCCTGAACCTGGGCGACTGGGGGCTCTTGTTCACCATGATGGCGATGGTGTTCATCATGGGCTTCTTCTTTGACTGGATCGAGATCACGCTGATCCTTCTGCCGATCTTTGCGCCCATCGTCGGGCTGATGGATCTGGGCGATCATGTGGCGCGGGCCGATCTGGTCTACTGGTTCACGATCCTGGTGGCGGTGAACCTGCAGACCTCTTTCCTGACCCCGCCCTTCGGATTTGCGCTGTTCTACATGAAGGGGGCGGCGGGCGATCTGGTGGCGATGGGCGACATCTATCGCGGCATCGTGCCCTTTGTCCTGCTGCAGCTTGCCGTGCTCGGTGTGCTGATCTGGCAGCCCCAGATCGCGCTGTGGCTGCCCGGCCAGGTGCTGGGGCCATGAGCCGGCTGGCCGGCAAACGCGCCGCGGTGGTGGGTGCGGGGTCGGTCGGGCCGGGCCTGGGCATCGGCAAGGCGACCGCGCTGCGCTTTGCGCAGGCCGGCGCGCGGGTCTTGTGCATCGACCGCGATGCGACGGCGGCGGCGGAAACCGCAGCCCTGATTGCGGATGCGGGCGGCACGGCCCGGGCGCTGGCGCTTGACGTGACGGACCCCGATGCCGGGCGGGCGCTGCAGGCCGCGGCCGAGACCGCGTGGGGCGGGCTCGACATCCTCCACTACAATGTCGGGATCAGCAGCCTGGGCGGGCTCATCGACAGCACCGATGCGGATTGGGAGCGGGTGTTCGACGTCAATCTGATGGCGGCGGTGCGGCTGACGCGGGCCACCCTGCCGGCGATGCGGGCACAGGGGGCGGGTGCCTATAGCTATGTCTCCTCGCTCGTCGCGGTGATGTCTGGGCCCTACAGCTATCCGTCTTACGAGGCGTCGAAAGCCGCGCTTGGCCGGTTCGCGCGGTCGGTGGCGCGGGAAAATGCGCCCCATGGCATCCGCGCCAATGTCATCCTGCCGGGCGTCATCGACACGCCCCATGTGCGGCGTTTCATCGACGCTGAAACGCCCCCTGAGGCGCTTGACCGCAAGCGCGCCGCGCTGGTGCCGATGGGCCGGCAGGGAACCGCCTGGGATGTGGCCAATGCCGCGCTTTACCTCGCCTCCGACGAGGCGGCCTTCGTCTCGGGCATCGAATTGCGCGTCGACGGGGCGATGTCGGCCTGAAGCGCGGGCCGGTGCGGCGCGCCAGCCCTTGACAGCCCCCGCCCCAGGCCGAACAACCCATGCCCATATCATTCGCGCTGCGGGGATGCGGACCCGGCGCACAGGGCGGGCGGCACAGGCCTCCGCCGGCATCACCGACAAGGGAGGATTTGGGATGCAGATGAACCGACGCCAGGCCCTGGCGACCATGGGCGGGGCCGCCGCCGCGGCCGGCGGGCTGGCACGCCCGGCGCTCGCCAACACGCCGATGGTGGTGGGCGCGCTGCGGCTGACCAGCCATGCCGGCAGCTATGTCGCGCTGGAACGGGGCTATTTCGCCGATGCCGGGCTCGACGTCGAACTGCGGTTCTTCGATGCCGCGCAGCCGATGGCGGTGGCGATCGCCTCGGGCGATGTGGATTACGGCATCACCGCGATGACCGGCGCGCTGATCTCGCTGGCCGATCGCGGTGCGGTCAGGGTGATCGGCGGCGCGCTGCAGGAGGAACCGGGCATCACCGGGCAGAAATACCTGGTCTCGGACGCGGCATTTCAGGACGGGGTGACGACGCCCGCCGCGCTTGACGGGCGGCGCTATGCGGTGTCGCAGGCGGGCTCGTCGTTTCACTACATGGGCTCGAAGATGGCCCAGGCCGAGGGCATCGGCCTTGAATACGTGCCGCTGCAAAGCGTCGGCAACATCATCGGCGCGCTCAGATCGGGGCAGGTCGATGGCTGGTCCATCGTGCCGCATATCGCGCTGGCGCTGGCCGGATCGGGCGCGGTGCATATCGTCGGGGATGTCGCCGATTACATCCCCGATTATCAGGTGACGACCGTGTTCACCTCGGCCGACAATGCCGCCAGTGAACGCGCCATGACCGAAAGCTTCCTGGCCGCCTTCTCGCGCGGGGTGGCCGATTTCAACGCCGCCCTGGTGGACAAGACCGAAGGCGAAGCCGGACGCGACGCGATGGTGCGGCTGATCCACCAATATGTCTATACCGACCGCGACTATGACAAGGCGGCGCCGTCGATCATCAATGGCGCAATGCGGCTGAGCCCCGGCGCGGCGCTCAACACCGCGTCGCTGCAGGACCAGCTTGACTGGTTCAAGGCCGAGGATCTGGTCGATCGGGACATCGGTTTCGACACGGTGGTCGATACGAGCTACGTCCAGACGATGTAGCCCGGGCCGTCCCGATGGACCTGTCCCTGCGCGGCATCAGCCATGCCTATGGCGCGACCGAGGTGCTGTCGGACATCACGCTGACCGTCCCGTCGGGCAGGATCGTTTGCCTCGTCGGCCCGTCGGGCTGCGGCAAGTCCACGCTGCTGCGGATCGCGGGCGGGCTCGAACGGCCCGACGCAGGAGAGGTGCTGCAGATCGGCGCGCCGCCGCCGGGCTGCCTCAACCCGCTGACCTTCGTGTTCCAGGATTTCGCGCTTTTGCCCTGGCGCAGCGTGGCCGGCAACATCCGCCTGGTGCTGGAAGATCACCGGCTGGGCCGCGACCGCATGGCGGCGATCGTCGGCGATGTGCTGGCCCGCACAAGGCTCAGCGATTTCGCACGCGCCTGGCCGCGGCAATTGTCGGGCGGCATGAAGCAGCGGGTGGCGATCGCCCGGGCGCTGGCCGTCAACCCCGCGGTGATGCTGATGGACGAGCCGTTATCCGCGCTCGACGCGCAGACGCGCGAGCTTCTGATCGACGATCTGGTCTCCCTGTGGTCGCGCACGCCCTTCACCGCGCTTTACGTCACCCACAACCTGGCCGAGGCGGTCCGGCTGGGCCACCGCATCGCGATCCTGTCGCGGCGTCCGGGGCGGATCCGCGAAATCGTCGAGATCGACCGGCCGCTTGCCGAACGCGGCCTTGGCGACCCGGAACTGGAGGCGCATCAGAAACGGCTGTGGGAGGCGATGCGCGACGAGGCGCGGGCCGCCGACGCGGCGCTGGTCGATGGCTGAGGCGGACGAGCCCCCGCCCGCCCGGGCGGTGCCGTTTCGCGGCGGCGGGTTCCGGCCGCAGCCGGTGCGCTTTGTCGGCCTGGCGGTGTTCGTCGTGCTGATCGGTCTCATCGAATGGGGCACCCGGGCGGGCTGGATTTCGTCCCTGACGCTGCCGCGCCCATCCGATGTGCTGGCCGCCTTTGGCGAGCTTTACCGCAGCGGCGCGCTGTGGGAACACCTGTCGGTATCGCTGACCCGGCTTGTCATGGGCTCGGCCATGGGGGTGACGGCCGGCATCGGGCTCGGCATCCTGATCGGGCTCTTTTCGCTGGTGCGGGCGGGTCTGGTGCCGCTGGTCGCAGCGATCTTTCCGATCCCCAAGATCGCGCTGCTGCCGCTATTCGTGATCTGGTTCGGGATCGACGAGGCATCGAAATACGCGCTGATCGCGCTGGGGACGTTCACGCCGACCGTCGTGGCGACCTATGGCGCGGTCGACAATGTCGACCGCACGCTGATCCGCATGGGCCAGAGCTTTGGCCTCAACTGGGCGTCGATCGTGCGCAAGATCGTCATTCCCGGCGCGATGCCTGGCATCCTGTCGGGGCTGCGCATCAGCCTGGCGATCGGCATCATTCTGCTGGTCGCCGCCGAGATGCTGGGCGCGACCCGTGGCGTCGGCTCCTACATCCTGCAGGCCGGCTCGCTTTACGATCTGGAACGGCTTTTCGCCGGGGTGACGATCCTGTCGGTCCTGGGCGTCACGGTCAGCTTTCTGATCGGCATCGCCGAACGGCGCCTGCTGCGCTGGCGGTCCTGAGCGCTGCGCGGGGGCATCGATCATGGCCCTGGTCATGCCGCGGCGCAATGCGTGTGATACCAAGCTGCAATGAGCGTGACTCATTGCAGCTGGCCCGCCTCCCGCCCCGCCTCCCCGCCCGACCACCAATCCTACCAATGGGATGGGACAGGATTGGTGGTCGGGCGGGGAGGAAGGGCGCGGGAGGCGGCGAACGGTCATTCTCACTGACCGTCGGTATGACCCGTTGCGCCGCAGATCTGGCAGCAGGCGGGCCTACGAACCCGCTTTCGACATCTCCGCCTCGGCGGCTTCCAGCGCCGATATCCGGGCCGCCAGCGCGGCATTTTCCTCGCGCGCCTTCTGGGCCATGGCGCGGACCGCGTCGAATTCCTCGCGGGTGACGAAATCGCGATCGGCAAGCCACCGGTCGATCGCCGAGCGAATCGCCGTCTCGGCCTCTTCGCGGGCGCCCTGGGCGACCCCCATGGCGTTCGTCATCAGCTTCGACAGATCGTCGAGCACCTTGTTCCGGCTTTCCATCGCGGCCTCCATCTGGCGTCCTGCCTATATGGGCAGGTCGCCCCGTCCGGGCAACCCCGCCGCCACGGACAAAGCCCGCGGTTGACGCGCCACGGGGGCTGCGACAGGAAGGCCCGCATTGGGCGGCGTGCGCGGGCAGATGCAGTATGTGATCCCCTTTCCGGACCTCGATCCGGAGATCTTCTCGGTGTCCTTCTGGGGCATCGGGTTTGCGCTGCGCTGGTACGCGCTGGCCTATATCGTCGGCATCCTGATCGGGCTGGGGATCGTCTTGGCACTGATGCGCCGCCCTGCCCTGTGGCCTGGCGACACCGTCCCGATGCGCCCCGCCGAGGTGGAGGGGCTGCTGACCTGGATCGTTCTGGGCGTGATCCTGGGCGGGCGGCTTGGCTTCGTGCTGTTCTATCAGCCGGGCCATTTCCTCGATCATCCGATGGAAATCCTGGCGATCTGGCAGGGCGGCATGTCGTTTCACGGCGGCATGCTGGGGGTTGTGGTGGCGTTGGTGCTGTATGGCTGGCGCAACCGGCTGCCGGTGATCCAGGTGGCCGATGCCGTGGCGGTGGCCACCCCGCCGGGCCTGCTCCTGGGCCGGATCGCGAATTTCATCAATGGCGAGTTGTGGGGCCGGCCGACAACCGTGCCCTGGGCGGTCGCCTTTCCCGACCCGCTGGCGCAGCTCTGCCCGGCGGGCTGGGAGGGACCCTGCGGGCGCCATCCCTCGCAGCTCTACGAGGCCGGGCTTGAAGGGCTGGTGCTGGGCGCAGCGTTGCTGTGGCTCGCCACAAGGCGCGGCGGGCTGAAGGTGCCGGGCCAGATGGTCGGGCTGTTTCTGGCCGGCTATGGCGCCGCGCGCATGTTCGTCGAGGGGTTCCGCCAGGCCGACGCGCCGTTCATCACGCCGGACAACCCGTTCGGCCATGTGATCCGGTTCGGCACGAACGCCGAGGCCTGGGGGCTGACCATGGGCCAGCTGCTGTCGCTGCCGATGCTGATCCTGGGGCTGCTGATCATCGTTGTGGCGCGCTGGCGGGCGGCGCGGCCACGCCCGGCGTGAGCCCGCTGGGCAGGGTTCTGGCGCGGCAGATCGCGGCCGGCGGGCCGATCACCGTGGCCGACTACATGGCCGCCTGCCTGACCCATCCCGAACACGGCTATTACGTGGGCCGCGATCCGCTGGGCAAGGCGGGGGATTTCACCACCGCGCCGGAGATCAGCCAGATGTTCGGCGAATTGATCGGGCTGGCGCTGGCCCAGGCCTGGATCGACCAGGGCCGGCCCGATCCCTTTACCCTGGCCGAGCTGGGGCCGGGCCGGGGCACGCTGATGGCGGATCTGGGCCGCGCCACGGCAACGGTTCCGGGGTTTCGGGCGGCCGCGCGCCTCTGGCTCCTGGAGGCAAGCCCGGTCCTCAAGGCGCGGCAGGGCAAGATGCTGCCGGGCAGCGCGGCGACATGGATCGCACAGATCGACGCCCTGCCGCAGCAGCCCCTTTTCCTGATCGCCAACGAGTTCTTCGATGCACTGCCGGTGCGCCAGTTCCAGCGCGGGCCGGGCGGCTGGCACGAACGGATGGTGACGCTGGACGCACAGGGCGCGCTGGCCTTCGCGCGCGCCCCGGCCGGCCCGGTGCCCGGCCCGCCGCCGCCGGCCGGGGTGCCCGACGGCACCGTCATCGAACGCCGCGCCGCAGCCGACCCGATCGTGACCGCCGTCGCGGAACGGATCGCACGGCATGGCGGCGCGGCGCTGATCGTCGATTATGGCGCCTGGGGCGGCATCGGCGACACGCTGCAGGCGGTGAAGGATCACCAGCCGGCCGACCCGCTGGCCGAACCCGGACAGGCCGATCTGACCGCGCATGTCGATTTTGCGGCGCTGGCAGCGGCCGCCCGACAGGCCGGCGCGGCGGTTGCATCGCTGACCCCGCAGGGCGTGTTCCTCGAACGGCTGGGCATCACCGAACGCGCCCGCGCGCTGGCGCGCAACCTGACGGGGGCAGCGCGCAGCAGCCATGTCGCCGCGCATCGCCGCTTGACCCATCCCGATGAAATGGGAACGCTGTTTCAGGTGCTGGGGCTTCACGCCGTTGGCACGCCGCCGCCGCCCGGATGTGCCGCATGAGCCTTCGACCGATCACCGACCGCGCCCTGGCCCCGGTGACGCATGGCTTCTTCACCCGGGCGGGCGGGGTGTCGACCGGGCTTTTCGACAGCCTCAATTGCGGACCCGGCTCGGGCGATGCGCCCGCCGCGGTGACGGAAAACCTGGCCCGGGCGGCGGCCGCACTTGGCACCGCGCCCGCGCGGCTCGTCACCCTGCACCAGACCCATTCGGCAAGATGCCTGACGCTTGACGCCGCCCCTGCCCTGCCCAGGCCCCGCGCCGACGCGATGGTCACCGCGACGCCGGGCCTTGCCCTTGGCGTGCTGACCGCCGATTGCATGGCGGTGCTGTTTGCCGACCGCGCCGCCGGGGTGGCCGGCGCCGCCCATGCCGGCTGGAAGGGCGCGCTGGCGGGCGTGCTGGAGGCGACGCTCGACGCGATGGAAGGGCTGGGGGCGCAGCGTTCGCGGGTCGCCGCGGTGATCGGGCCCTGTATCGGCCCGCAGGCCTATGAGGTCGGGCCGGAATTCGTCACGCGCTTCTGCGATGACGATCCGGGCAACGCGCGCTTCTTCGCCCCGGGTGCGGGGGACCGGGCGCTGTTCGACCTGCCCGGTTTCGGCCTGCACCGCCTGCGCCGCGCGCGGGTAGGCGCGGCGCACTGGACGGGCCACTGCACATGGTCCGACCCGGCGCGGTTCTTTTCCTGGCGCCGGACCTGCCAGAACGGGCAGGCCGATTACGGCCGCCTGCTGTCTGCCATCCTGCTGTGAGACCGCCGATGCTGCATTTCACCACCGACGAATTCGCCGCCCGGATGGCCCGGGCACGGGCTGCCATGGCCGAACGCGGCCTTGACGGGATGCTGCTGTTCGCGCCCGAAAGCCAGTACTGGCTGACCGGCTACGACACCTTCGGATACTGTTTCTTCCAATGCCTGGTGATCGGCGGTGCGGAACCGGCGCTGCTGACCCGGTCGGCCGATCTGCGCCAGGCGCAGCTGACCTCGACGATTCCCGACATCCGCATCTGGGTGGACCGGGCCGGCGCGACACCGGCCGACGATCTGGCCCGGATGCTGCGCGATCTGGGTCTGGCGGGCAAGCGGCTGGGGGTGGAGACCGATACCCATGGGCTGACCGCTGCGAATGGCCGGAAACTCGCCGCCGCGCTCGACGGCGTGGCCGCGCTGGTGGAGGCATCGGACCTTGTCCCGACCCTGCGCCTGGTGAAATCCGAGGCCGAGATCGCCTGCATCCGACAGGCGGCCGCGCTGTCGGACGCTGCCTTTGATGCGGCACTGGGCGAAATCCGCCCGGGTGCGGACGAGTCGGCCATCCTTGCCGCGCTGCAGGGCGCGGTGTTCGCGGGCGGCGGCGACTATCCGGCGAACCCGGCGATCATCGGCTCGGGCGCGCAGGCGTTGCTGTGCCGCTATGCCAGCGGCCGGCGCACCCTGTCGACGCAGGACCAGATCACGCTCGAATGGGCGGGCGTGTGGCGCCACTATCACGCGCCGATGATGGCAACGGTGCCGGTCGGCCCGGTCGATCCGCGCCACTGGACGATGCATGCCGCCGCCACCGCGGCGCTGCTGGCGGCCGAGAATGCCCTGCGCCCGGGCAACACCCTGGGGGCGGTGTTCGACGCCCATGCGCAGGTGCTGGACGCGGCCGGGTTCGGCCATGCCCGGCTCAATGCCTGCGGCTATGCGGTCGGCGCCCGCTTTGCGCCAAGCTGGATGGAACCGGCAATGATCCATGCCGGCAACCCGACGGTCATCGCGGCCGGCATGACGTTCTTTCTGCACATGATCCTGATGGACAGCGATGCCGGGCTGGCGATGTGCCCTGGCCGCACCTCGCTGGTCACGCCGGCGGGCGCCGAGCCGCTGTCGCGCCACACGCTCGATCTTCGGCCTGGCTGAACCTGCCGCGAATTCGCACAAGAAACCGGAGGCAAGGAATTGGACGACCTGCAATTGCTGATCGATCTGCATCGGGACGGCGCCCGCCAGGGGCCGGGCAGCGACGCGGCCACCCGCCTGGCGGTGACCCTGTCGGGTCTGCGCGGCAAGCCCGGCCTCAGCGTGGCCGATATCGGCTGCGGCACCGGTGCCTCGACACTGGTTCTGGCGGACGAGCTGGACGCGCGCCTCACCGCCGTCGATTTCCTGCCCGAATTCCTGCAAGTCCTCGCGGCCGCGGCCGCGCGCGCCGGGGTCGCGGACCGGATCACCACGCTCGCCGCATCGATGGACGCACTGCCCTTCGCCGAGGCGCAATTCGACGCAATCTGGGCCGAGGGCGCGATCTACAATATCGGCTTTGCCGCCGGGGCCGAGGCCTGGCGGCGCTATCTGAAACCGGGCGGGGTCCTGGCGGTGTCGGAACTAAGCTGGCTGACCGCCACGCGGCCGGCGGAATTGCAGGCCCATTGGGACGCGGAATACCCCGAAGTCGATACCGCCGCGGCCAAGATGGCGGTGCTGGAACGGCTCGGCTACACGCCGATCGGCTATTTCCCGCTGCCCGAATCCTGCTGGCTCGATGGCTATTACCGGCCGATGCAGGGCCGTTTCGCCGGCTTCCTCGACCGCCATCACCGGTCCGCGGCAGCGCGCGCCATCGTCGCCGCCGAAGAGGCCGAGATCGGCCTTTACGAGCGCAACCGCGCCTTTGTCAGCTATGGCTACTATATCGCGCGCAAGACCGACGCCGCGTGACGCATACCGGCGCGCAACGAGTACGACTCATTGCGCCGTCGTATCGGGTGTGGGACGGGCCCGATCCACGGCGTCCTCGATTTCGTCGACCCGGCGCAGGTCGAGCGTGGTGACGAGATGCACGAGGATCTCCTGCCGGATCATCGCCATCCACACCGCAACGCCGAAAATGGCCAGCGGAATGGCAGCGACCAGGGCCGCGACAGGCGGGTCGCCGTCAAGCAGGACGCGCGACAGGAACGCGATCGGCGCCTCGGGCAGCGGCGCGCCGGAAAGCGGCCGCCACCCCGCCATCGCCGCCTGGATCGCGAACACGGCCAACATTGCGACGGCGACGAAAATCAAAACGATCGCGGCGACCAAAGCGAGCATGACGCAGCCCGAGATCACGATGGCCAGGACATCGGCGGTCTGCGCATCGGAACGGAACCGGACATCCCGGCCCAGCCGCTTGTTATTCGTCAGGATCACAAAGGCTTGCACGCGGTAATGGACATAGGCGACCAGCATGCCGGCCACGATCGCCCCGTCGAGCACCATGCCGGCCGCCCCGGAAAGCCGGACAAAGCGCAGCACCAGAATGGCAGCGACAACGCTGAGCAGGATCGCCGCAAAGGGCTGGTAGAGCGCCCGCCAGCTGCCCCGCTGGCGCAGCCGCAACTTGCCGAACGTGGTCCGGTCGGCGCGGAACCTTGCCAGCCAGAAGGTCCGCAGCGGCCACAGCAGCCCGGCGCTGGCAATGGTCAGTACCGTCATCGCCAGCCAAAGCACAGAATAGGACCACGCGCCTTTGCGCATGCCGAAGGCAACGCCGCGCCAACGGATCGATCCGATCGTCCGCCGCTGCCGGGCATAGGCGAGCGCTCCGGCGAAGGGCAGCAGCGCGATGGCGCTGGCCGCCGCCACCAGGTCCGGGCGGATATTGGCCAGCGAATCGTTGGGAAACGGCCATGTCAGCAGGCTGGCCTGAAACAGCGCCGCATTGACGGCCAGCAGGTAAAGCGCGAGGCCGAGGGCGACGGCCAGCGTCCCGCCCAGGCCCGAAAGCGCGCTGCGCCGGTATTCCAGGCCATCGCCACCCGGCGCGATCGATGTGATCATGTATTTGCGCACCCGATGGACCATCCAGACCCCATAGACGCCGAGGGTCAGAACCGTCAGCGTGCCGTCGATCACCACCCGCAGGAAAAGCCCGGGTGCCGTGCCGGTATAGGCGATCCCCAGCGCGCCCGGCTTCACCGAGGTAATGTTTTCCCAGATATCCCGCATCGCTGTTTCCGTCAGTACCAAGGCGCGATGACAATGGCTCATCGCGCCCGTCCGCCTCCGGCCCCGCCCAAATGCCAGCCTTACCAATGGGATAGGACAAGCTTGGTGGCGCAAGCGGGGAACCGGGGCCGTTGGGGGGCGAACGGCCATTCTCAATGAAGGTGGGGATAACAGCCCGGCGCGGCTGTGTCACGGTCCGTGGACGCTCAATCGAAACGGTGGCTCTTGGGAAAGCCGCGCGGCGCCATGCGGCCGGAACCTGCCCGTTTGCCGATCCATTCGGCCAGATCGCTCTGGGTGCGGGTGCGCCCGGCCGGGTCCAGCCAGCACAGGCCGTCCGCCAGCGCAAAGGTGATGGCATCCGACAGCCCGCCATCCTTGAACCGCTGCAGCCGCACCCCCTTGCCGCGCGCCATCTCGGGCACCTCGTCGAGCGGAAAGACCAGCACCTTGCGGTTCTCGCCCACCGCGGCGACATGGTCATGCCCAGGCGCGACCGGCCGGCAGACCCGGGCCGCCACGCCCTGGCGGACATTCAGCACCTGCTTGCCGGCGCGCGTCTGGGCGAGCGCGGCGCTGCCCGGCAGGACGAAGCCGTCGCCGGCCGTCGACGCGACCAGAAGCCGCAGATCGGGCGTCGCGGGCAGCAGGGCGACGATGTCGGCCTCGTTCGGCAGATCGATCATCAGGCGCACCGGCTCCCCCATGCCGCGCCCGCCCGGCAGGCTGGCGACCCCCAGCGTGTAGGCGCGCCCGTTCGAGCCCATCAGCAAGAGTTGCGCGGCGGTGTCGGTGGGGATCACGAAGCGCGCTTCGTCCCCGTCCTTGTATTTGATCGCCGCGTCCGCCCCCAGATGGCCCTTCATGGCGCGAATCCAGCCCATGCGCGAACAGACCACGGTGACGGGTTCCCGGGGCAGCATCGCCTCGGGCGTTGGCAGATCGACCGCCTCGGCCTCGGCAAAGCTGCTGCGCCGGGCGCCGCCGGGCGCGTCCTTGCCGAAACGCCGCCGGATCTCCCGCAACTCCTCGGCGATGCGCGCCCATTGCGCGGCCTCATCGGCCAGCATGTCCTCGATCCCGGCGCGTTCGACCAGCAGCGCATCGCGTTCCTCGCGCAGCGCCATTTCCTCCAGCCGCCGCAGGCTGCGCAGCCGCGTGTTGAGGATCGCCTCGGCCTGGATGTCCGACAGGTCGAACTCGGCCATCAGCACCGGTTTCGGCTCATCCTCGGTGCGGATGATCTCGATCACCCGGTCGAGGTTGAGGAAAGCGACGATCTGGCCTTCCAGCACCTCGAGCCGGTGGTCGATCTTGCCGAGGCGAAACCGCGACCGGCGCAGCAGCACATCGCGGCGATGGTCGAGAAAGGCGCGCAGCACCTCGCGCAGGCTGCAGACCCTGGGCACCCGGCCGTCGATCAGCACATTCATGTTGAGCGCAAAGCGCGTCTCAAGCTCGGACTGCTTGAACAGCAGCGCCATAAGCACTTCGGGATCGACCGTGCGGGCCCTCGGTTCGATGATCAGCCGCACGTCTTCCGCGCTCTCGTCGCGGATGTCGGCCAAGAGCGGCACCTTCTTCGTCTCGACCAGCGCGGCAAGGGTGGCGACCAGCTTCGATTTCTGCACCTGCCAGGGGATTTCGGTGACCACGATCTGCCACATGCCCCGCGGCAACTCCTCGACCTGCCAGCGGGCCCGCAGCCGGATACCGCCGCGGCCGGTGCGATAGGCCTCGGCAATGGCCTCGGGCGGTTCCACGATCACCCCCCCGGTGGGGAAATCGGGGCCCGGCACCAGGTCGAAGAGGGTTTCGTCACGCGCGTTCGGCGCCTTCAGCAGATGCAGGCAGGCGGCGCAGAGCTCGTCGAGATTATGCGGCGGGATGTTGGTGGCCATGCCCACCGCGATCCCGCTCGACCCGTTGGCCAGCAGATTGGGAAAGGAAGCGGGCAGCACCAGCGGTTCCTCGGCCGTGCCGTCATAATTGGGGCCATAATCGACCGCATCCTCGTCGAGGCCCTCCATCAGCGCCTCGGCCGCCGCGGTCAGCCGCGCCTCGGTATAGCGTGCCGCGGCCGGCCCGTCGCCATCGATGTTGCCGAAATTGCCCTGCCCGTCGACCAGCGGATAGCGGACCACGAAATCCTGGGCGAGGCGGGCCATCGCGTCATAGATCGCCGCATCGCCATGCGGGTGATAGTTCCCCATCACGTCGCCCGCGATCTTGGCCGATTTGCGAAAGCCGCCGCGCGCGGTCAGCCCCAGTTCGCGCATCGCGAACAGGATGCGCCGCTGCACCGGCTTCAGCCCGTCGCGGGCATCGGGCAGCGCGCGGTGCATGATGGTCGACAGCGCGTATTGCAGATAGCGCGAGCCAAGCGCCCGGTCGAGCGGTTCCACCGCCACCTCTTCCGGCATTTGGGGGTCGTCAACCGTGCTGGCCATAGATACGGTGTAGCCCGGGCGGAAAACGGGGTCCAGCGGGAAGAATAATGGGACAGCGCTCCATCCTCATCACCGGCTCCTCCTCGGGCATCGGCCATGACGCCGCGCATGCGCTGGCGGCCCGCGGCTGGCGGGTGTTCGCCACCTGCCGGCAGGAGGCCGATTGCGAGCGGCTGCGCGCCGAGGGGCTGGAGAGCTTTCGGCTCGACCACACCGATCCCGCCAGCATCGAGGCGGCCGTGGCCGAGGCGCTGGCGCGCACCGGCGGCACGCTGGATGTGCTTTACAACAACGGCGCCCATGCGATCGGCGGCGCGGTGGAGGACACGCCGGCGGGCGCGCTGCGCGCCGTGTTCGAGGCGAATGTCGTGGGCGTCCACGACCTCACCCGCCGGGTGATCCCGGTGATGCGGGTGCAAGGGCATGGGCGGATCGTGACCTGCTCGTCGGTCCTTGGCTTTGCCGCCCTGCCCTGGCGCGGCGCCTACAACGCCAGCAAATTCGCGATCGAGGGGCTGATGGACACGTTGCGGCTGGAACTGCGGGGCACGTCCATCCATGTGGTGCTGCTGCAGCCCGGCCCGATCACCACCCGCATCCGCGTGAACTCGCAACCGCATTTCGAACGCTGGATCGACTGGCGCTCCTCGGCGCTGCGCGATTTCTACGAAACGCGCTTTCTGCCCCGGCTTTACGATGACAGCGGCACACCGGCGCGATTCGAGTTGCCGCCCGCGGCGGTCACCCGGGCGCTGATCCGCGCGCTGACGGCGCGGCGGCCGCAGGCGCGCTACCCGATCACGGTGCCGACGCATCTGGCCCGGGTATTCGCGACGCTGTTGCCCGGCGCGGTCTGGGACCGGATGCGGGCGGGGTGGTAGGCCGGCAATCGGGGCGTGCATCCCCGCCGGCGGTCGTCTAGAGAGCGGGCAAACCGCAAGGGGAGGTATGCCTTTGGCCGACAACATCCTGCTTTACGCCGTGATCGGCGTCGCCCTTCTGGTGGCGGTGATCCTCGCCATCGGCATCGGCGGGTTCGCCCGCGGCGGCGAGTTCAACCGCAAGCATGGCAACCAGATGATGCGCTATCGGCTTGCCGCGCAGGCGCTGGCGGTCTTGTTGATCGTGATCTTCGTGCTTGTGGCCGGCCGGGGCGGCTGATGGTCGTCCTGTCGAAAATCTATACCAAGACCGGGGATGCCGGCGAAACCGCCCTGGGCGACGGCTCGCGGGTGGCCAAGCATTCGGTGCGCGTCGCCGCCTATGGCACGGTCGACGAGTTGAACGCCGTCCTGGGCCTTGCCCGGCTGCCGGTGACGGGCGAGGTCGACACCGCGCTGTCGCGAATCCAGAACGACCTGTTCGATCTGGGCGCCGATCTGTGCACCCCCGCACGCGACGGCGAGGCCGAGGCCGAATACCCGCCCTTGCGCATGCAGGCCGGACAGGTCGCCCGGCTGGAGGCCGAGATCGACGCGATGAACGCAAGGCTCGAACCCTTGCGCAGCTTCGTCCTGCCCGGCGGCAGCCCGGCGGCGGCGCATCTGCACCAGTGCCGGACGGTGGCGCGGCGGGCCGAACGGATGGTCGTCGAACTCGCCACCATGGAGACGATCAACCAGGACGCGGTGAAATACCTCAACCGCCTGTCGGACTGGTTCTTCGTCGCCGCCCGGGTGGCGAATGACGATGGCAAGGCCGACGTCCTGTGGGTGCCCGGCGCGAACCGATAGGCGGTCGCCCGCCGGGTTTGCGCCAATTTGTCGCATAATGGGCTTGACAGGCGCCCCCGCGCCGGTGTCGCATGCCTCTCCACACCGACATCAGGGGGCGGCCCGAGCGGGCCGATGCGCATGTTCAAGCCGCGGGAATCGATGGTCTACAGCGCCGCCGAATACTGGTCGGACGCTGCCGTTCACATGCTGGGGGTGCTCGCCGCGCTGATCGCCGTGCCGGTCATGGTGACGCTGGCCGCCCTGTGGGCCGGCGATGTCGGCACCGTCACCGCCGCCACGATCTATGGCGTCACGCTGATCGCGATGCTCAGCTGCTCGGCGCTTTACAACATGGTCCGGGCCGCGCATCTGCGCCCGCTTTTGCGCCGGATCGACCAATCCGCGATCTACCTCAAGATCGCCGGCACCTATACGCCCTTTGCCGTGCTGACCGGGATTCATGCCGGGCCGTTCCTGGCCGGGATCTGGGGCGCGGCCGGGCTGGGCGCGGCGCTCGTTGCCTTTGGCACCCGGCTGCCGCTGGTCAAATGGGTCGCGCTGGCGCTTTACCTGGGCATCGGCTGGGCCGGCGCATTCTGGGGCGGCCCGATGGTGGACGGTTTGTCCGGGCCGGCCTTCCTGCTGCTGCTGTTCGGCGGGCTTCTCTATTCCGGCGGCGTGATCTTCCTGCTGTGGGAGCGGCTGCCGTTTCACAACACGATCTGGCACGTCTTCGTGCTGGCCGCGACGGTGCTGTGCTATTCGTCCATCATGGTGGAGCTTTTCCGCGCCGGCACCTTGGCCTGACCGGTTTTCGCGCGATCCTGCATGGCCGCCAGCCGCTGGCCCGCGCTTCGGTAAAGATAGATCGCCACCACAAGCCCGACGAGGATCAGCACCAACTCGCCAATGGCTGCACCGGACAGGTCGGAAAGACGGGTCATGGGCGGGCTCCCTTTGCTGCCTTGTGCCAGAGATAGGACAGGCAGCCCAAATGGCGACCGCAACCGGCCGCGCCACTTTTCCCTGTTCCCCCGCCGCGTCTTTCGCTACAGGGCGCCGGTGTAAATGCCCCACAGGAGAAATGCGCAGATGAAGGTGCTGGTGCCCGTCAAGCGCGTGATCGACTACAATGTGAAGGTCCGCGTGAAGGCGGACGGATCGGGCGTCGATCTCGCCAATGTCAAGATGTCGATGAACCCGTTCGACGAGATCGCGGTGGAACAGGCGATCCGCCTGAAGGAGGCCGGCAAGGCCGACGAGGTCGTCGCCGTGTCGATCGGCGTCAAGCAGGCGCAAGAGACGCTGCGCAACGCGCTGGCGATGGGTGCGGACCGGGCGATCCTGGTGGTGGCCGCCGACGATGTGCACACCGATATCGAGCCGCTCGCCGTGGCCAAGATCCTCAAGGCGGTGATCGACGCCGAACAGCCCGGCCTGGTGCTGGCCGGCAAGCAGGCGATCGACAACGACATGAACGCGACCGGCCAGATGCTGGCCGCCCTGCTCGGCTGGGGCCAGGCGACCTTTGCCTCGGGCGTGGAGGTCGAGGGCGACACCGCGTCGGTCACGCGTGAGGTCGATGGCGGGCTGCAAACCATCAGGGTGAAGCTCCCCGCGATCGTCACCGTCGATCTGCGCCTCAACGAACCGCGCTATGCCTCGCTGCCCAACATCATGAAGGCCAAGAAGAAGCCGATCGACGAAAAGACGCCGGCCGATTTCGGGGTCGATGTCAGCCCGCGGCTGGAGGTCCTGAAAACGGTCGAGCCGCGCGCCCGCGAGGCCGGCGTGATCGTCGGCTCGGTCGACGAGCTGGTCGAGAAACTGCGCGACAAGGAAGGGGTGATCTGATGGCGGTTCTGCTTCTGGCGGAGCTCAACGGCTCCGAACTGGCCACCGACGCGACGGCCAAGGCGCTGAGCGCGGCCAGGGAACTGGGCGAGGTCACCGTGCTGGTCGCGGGCGAAGGCGTGGGCGCGGCGGCCGATGCGGCGGCCGGGCTCGATGGCGTGTCCAGGGTGCTGGTCGCCGACGATGCGGCGCTTGGCCATGCGCTGGCCGAACCCGTCGCGGCGCTGGTCGTGTCGCTGGCCGACGGCTACGCGCATATCGCTGCGCCCGCGACGGCCTCGGCCAAGAACATCCTGCCCCGGGTCGCGGCGCTGCTCGACGTGATGGTGATCTCGGACGTTTCGGGGATTGTCGATGCCGACACGTTCGAGCGGCCGATCTATGCCGGCAACGCGGTGCAGACGGTCCGCTCGAAGGATCCGGTCAAGGTGCTGTCGATTCGCACCTCGACCTTCGAGGCGGCAGGCGAAGGCGGCAGCGCCCCGGTCGAGGCGGTTTCCACCGCGGCGGCGCCCGGGCTTTCGGAATGGGTCGAGGACAACGTCGCCGCGACCGACCGGCCCGAACTGACCTCGGCCCGGATCGTGGTCTCGGGCGGGCGCGGCGTCGGCTCGAAAGAGGCGTTCGAGGTGATCGAGGCCCTGGCCGACAAGCTGGGCGGGGCGGTCGGTGCGTCCCGCGCGGCGGTCGATTCGGAATTCGCGCCGAATGACTGGCAGGTCGGCCAGACCGGCAAGGTCGTCGCGCCCGAGCTTTACATCGCCTGCGGCATTTCGGGCGCCATCCAGCATCTGGCGGGGATGAAGGATTCGAAGGTGATCGTGGCGATCAACAAGGACGAAGAGGCGCCGATCTTTCAGGTCGCCGATTACGGCCTGGTCGCCGATCTGTTCGAGGCGGTGCCGGAACTGACCGGAAAAATCTGAGCGGCTGCGTCGGTCAAGCGCCAGCGCACAGGAACGTCCGGCCCGATCATCATCCCCGATCGGGCCGGACGCCTTTGCTTGGCACAGCGCGCGCCGCGGAGGCGGCGGACGGTCATGGTCAATGACCGTTGGTATCAGCTCATCCGGAACTGGCTGCGGTTGCCTCCGATGTCAAAGGTACCGCCCTTGTCGTCGGTCACCCGCATATTGGTCAGGGCGCAATTCGCCGTCGCGGTGTCGAGCGCTTCCTCCGACCCCACGCTGGCGAAAAAGGACAGGTCGCGCAGAATCTCGTTCCCGTCATAGGTCACGAACTTGCTGCGCATGCTGCTCCGATTGACCCTGGCATAGGTCGCATGCGACAACCAGCCGACACCGCAGACCGCGATCCGGCCGTCGATGTCGGTCAATGCGACCCGTGCCTCATAGCGGCCGGGTCCGCCGCCCGACCAGATGATCCTCCAGGGCACGAAGCTGTCATCGACCGCCTTGCGCGCGATCACCGGACCGCCCTGCGGCGCAGCATTCTCCGAACAGGCCGGGACAAGCGCAGCAAGGGCGAGGGCGGCAAGGGCGTGGGTGGGTTTCATCCGGCTTTTCCCTTGTTTCCGGTTGCGCGTGAACGGGGCGCTGCGGCTCAGAACCCCGCCTTGATCTTCTCGAACTCCTCGGCCATGCGGGTGCGCATGGTGTTGTCCATCGGCACCTGGGCCAGCACCGGCGCGTCGATCTCGGCGAGGCCGCGTTCTTCGACCAGGGCTGGGTCCATCGCCTGCATCGCGGTCAGGTTGCCATGGCCATAGCCCCATTCGTTGACGATGTAGTCGGCGCTTTCGGGGGCGAGCAGCGCATTGATCATGTCATAGGCCTTGTCTTCCGATCCGGGCCCGTCCTTCAGGTTCACATAGCCGCAGAACCAGCTTGACGAACCTTCGCTGGCCTCGCGTTCGAAGGCGATCGGATGCCCATCGGCAACAAGCTGCGTGGGGGTTTCGTTCCAGGCCCAGGCCAGCACCACCTCGCCCGAGGCCATCAGCTGCGCCAGACCGGCCCCGTCCTGCCAGTAGGCGCGCACATTCTGATGCGCCTGGCGCAGCCAGTCGGCGCCCGCCTCGAAATCGGCTTCGGTCATCTGGGTCCAGTCGCTGACGCCGTTGGCCAGCAGCGCCAGCGCCCAGATGTCGTCGGTGTTGTCCGGCAACGAGATGCGGCCGGCATATTTCGGATCGAGAAACACCTGGAGGGTCTGCACCTCTTCCTCGGGCACGATGTCGGTGCGATAGGCAGTGGCGGTGGTGCCGATGTCGAACGGCATGAACCAGGTCCCCGCATCATCCTCGAAAATGTCCGAGGCCAGGAAGGCCGGGTTCAGATCGGCATAGGCGTCGATCCGGCTGGTATCCCAGGGCTCGACCAGGCCGGCATCGCGGTAGCGTTCGACCATCTGCGCGCAGGGATGCCCCAGGTCGGCCCGGAAACCGGCCAGAAGCTTCTGGAAAGCCTCGTCGTCATTGCCGAAAAAGGCGTATTCGGGCGCCTCGCCATGCTGTTCGATATAGGCCTGGAAGAAGCCCTCATCCTCATACCCCGACCAGTCGAAGACCAGGAGCTCGTCATCGGCTGCCAGGGCCGGCATGGCGGCAAGAACAAGCACGCCGGCGGCGGTGGAAAAGGTGGTGCGATTCATCATGTTTCCCCTGTCGTCATGCGCCCTTTGCGCGGGCCTGAACCGGAGGCTAGGACAGTGGGCGCCGCCTGCCAAGAGCGGAACGCAGCAGCAATTCGGGCCCCGGGCGATTGACAGCGCCCCCCGCAGCCGGTTGCGTGCAAAGATCGACCCATCGCGGAGGCGCCCATGGCCGCGCTGACACAGGGGCTGGCCAGGGCCGGCCAGGCACATTGGCTGGCGGTCTATGCCATCATCGCCCTGGCGTGGGCCGGGCTGATGGCTGGCGCGGTCGAAGGCGGCCGTGGCGCCGCGATGCTGTGGGCCGATCTGTGCCGGGCCGATGCCGGGATTGCCGGGTTCCCGGCGGTGCTTGCCATGTGGGCGCTGATGGGCGCGGCGATGATGTTGCCGACCTTTGTCCCGGCGCTGTCCACCTATGACGATCTGATCGCGGCAGGGGCCGGCACCAGAGCCGGCTTTGCCCGGCTCGCCATGGGATATCTGGCGGTCTGGCTCGGCTTTGCCGGGATCGCGGCGGCGGCCCAGATCGCGCTTGCCGGGCTCGCCGCGCCACCCGCCTGGCTGGCGGCGGGTTGCTGATCGTCGCCGGCGCGTATCAGTTCAGCCCGTGGAAGGACTCCTGCCTGTCCCGCTGCCGCGCACCGCTGACCGTCTTTCTGGGCGCCATGCGGCCCGATGGGGCGGGCGGGTTCCGCACCGGCCTGCGGATGGGCGCGGATTGCCTGGGCTGTTGCTGGGCGCTGATGGCGCTGGGGCTGATCGGCGGGGCGATGACGCTTTTGTGGATGGGGCTGGCGATGCTGATGATGACGCTGGAAAAGCTGCCGCGTCTGGGGGTGCCGCTGACCCGGCCCCTGGGCGCGGCGCTGATCGGCGCCGGGCTGGCGACGCTGTTCGTGGCATCGGCGGCTGGCGACAAAGTCTTCTAGAAGACTTTGCCCGGGCAGAATCTTCTAGAAGATTCTGCCGCGCCACGGCACTGTGGCGGAAGACGAGGGAGGCAACACATGGCCGAAGACGATGGCGGTCCGATCCCGAACTGGGCAATTCGCGGCGAATTGATCCTGAACTGCAACTGCACGGTGTTCTGCCCGTGTGTGGTGTCCCTGGGCAAGCATCCGCCGACCGAGGGCCATTGCCAGGCCTGGGCGGGCGTGCGAATCGATGCCGGCCATTTCGGAGAAACCGATCTGGCTGGGCTCAATGTCGGCCTCTTGCTGGAAATTCCCGGTCAGATGGCGCGCGGCAACTGGATGGCGGCCGCCTATATCGACGAGCGCGCCGACGAGGCCGCCTATGACGCGCTTGTGGCGATCTTTTCGGGCGCCGCGCGCGGCACGACCGGGCTGTTTTCGGTCCTCGTCTCGGATTTCAAGGGGGCCGAGCGCGCGCCCGTCGCCTTTGAGACCGAAGGCACCACGCGCCGGCTGACCGTCGGGCGCGCGATCAAGGGCGCGGTGCATCCGGTTGCCGGCGCCGACCCCGATCGCGAGATCGTTGCGACCAACACCCAATACTGGATGGGGCCGGACATCACCGTGGCCACGGCCAGCCTGGGGCGGGTGCGGGCGTTCGGCCGGGTGTGGGATTTCGACGGCCGCTCGGCCGAGATCTGCCAGATCGACTGGCATGGCCCGGGCCGCTGACAGGCCCGGAAGGGGAGGCTCCGCGATGCCCGATGCGATCGGTCGGCGACGACCGGCAAGGCGGGGCGAAAGCCGCCCCTGGCGTGCCGCATGAACGCGCTGCTGGCCCGCGCGCGGCGGGTCCGCCGGACCCCGTTCACCGAAGGTGTCGAACGCGCCGGTGTCACCGCCTGGTCGGTCTACAACCGGATGCTGCTGCCCGCGGTGTTCGAAAGCCCCGAGGCGGATTACCGCCATCTGAAGGATCATGTGCAGGTCTGGGACGTCTCCTGCGAGCGTCAGGTCGAATTGCGCGGCCCCGATTCGGCCCGCCTGATGCAGATGCTGACGCCGCGCGATCTGCGCGGCATGCTGCCCGGCCAGTGCTATTATGTGCCGATGGTCGACGAGACCGGCGGGATGCTGAACGATCCCGTCGCCGTGAAGCTGGCCGAAGACCGCTGGTGGATTTCGCTGGCCGACAGCGATCTCTTGCTGTGGGTCAAGGGCATCGCCAATGGCTATCGGCTCGACGTGCTGGTCGACGAGCCCGATGTCTCGCCGCTGGCGGTCCAGGGCCCGAAGGCCGACGAGCTGATGGCGCGGGTGTTCGGCGAGGACATCCGCAATGTCCGCTTCTTCCGGTTCGGCTGGTTTACCTTTCAGGGTCGCGATCTGGTGATCGCCCGGTCGGGCTATTCCAAACAGGGCGGCTTCGAGATCTATGTCGCGGGCGGCGATATCGGCATGCCGCTATGGGACGCGCTGATGGAGGCGGGCGCCGATCTGCAGGTGCGCGCAGGCTGCCCGAACCTGATCGAGCGCGTGGAATCGGGGCTGTTGTCCTATGGCAACGACATGACCCGCGCCAACACGCCCCATGAATGCGGGCTCGGGCGGTTCTGCAACACCCAGACGGCGATCGGCTGCATCGGCCGCGACGCGCTGCTGCGGGTCGCCATGGAAGGCCCGGTGCGCCAGATCCGCCCGATCGCCATCGGCGGCGCGCCGGTGCCGGTCTGCGACCGGCTGTGGCCGCTGATGGCGGGCGCGCAGACCGTCGGGCATGTCAGCTCCACCGCCTGGTCGCCCGATTTCGGCACCAATGTGGCCATCGGGATGGTGCGCATGACCCATTGGGACCCGGGCACCGAGCTGACGGTGGCGGCACCCGACGGGCCGCGCCCGGCGGTCGTGCGCGACCGGTTCTGGAACGACCACGGTTCCCGCTGACCCAGGACGGAACCGCGCCGGCATCCGATCCGCGCATCAGGGCAAGGCGCGGCGCGCGTCGCTCAGGGCGGCAACGCCGCCGCCCGCCCCGCCTCGACATCCGATGGGGCCAGCACCACCTCGACCTCGGCGGCGCGCAACATCGCGCCGATCGGGCTGGGGGGCACGGCATCGGTGACCAGCCGGTCGATCTCTGCGGGATCGGTCAGCCGGATCGGCGCCGCGCGGCCGAATTTGGTCGCATCGGCGACCAGAATGCTCTGCTCGGCAGCGGCAATGATGCAGCGCGACAGCTCGGCCTCGCGCAGATCGTGCAGCAGAAAGCCCGCCCTGGCGTCGACCGCCGCCGCCGAAAGCACCGCAAAGCCGACGCGAAACTGGCCGACAAAGGCAACGGCGCCGGCACCGAACGCACCACCGTCATGGGCCCGCAACTCGCCCCCGCCATATAGACGCGGTTGCCGTTCAGGCCGGTCAGGCTGTGCGCCGCGAACAGCGAATTCGTCACCACCATCAGATCGCGATGGCCGCGTAGCGCCTCGGCCACATAGGCGGTGGTCGAGCCGACATCCAGAAACAGCGACGCGCCGTCGGGGATCAGCCCGGCCGCGGCCGCCGCGATCCGGCGCTTGGCCGCGGGGTTTTCGGAAAACCGCTGGGTGAAGTTCGGCTCGCGGCGCCAGCCCTTGAGCGCGACACCGCCATGCAGCTTGGTCACCAGACCGCGCGATTCGAGCCGGCGCACCGCCCGGCGGACCGTCTCTTCGGACACATCGAGCTGCCGGGACAGCGCCTGGATGCGGCCCGAGCCGGTCTCGCCCAACAGGCGCAGCAGTTCGACTTCGCGTTGTGTGGGTTGCATCGCCTTGCCTCTTGCCGGTCATGATGGCGCAACGGGGCCGAAAATTCCAGCAGGTTCCCACAGATTTCTGCAAGAAACTCACAGAATCCCACAATTCCGTTTGACAGGACGCCGGACCGCTCCCTAGCCTTTGGAATCGATCCCGGGCGACGGTGGGGGCGGGCTGCGTGCCCCTGCCCGGGAAGATCAGATCAACAGGGAGAGGACGCCCATCATGTCATACTATCTCAGGGCCGCGGGCTGGGCGGCGCGCTGGCGCTGTCGCTGGCCGCCGCCGCACCGGCTGCCGTCGAATCCGAAGACCCGATCCGCATGACACTGCACGACTGGACCGGCCAGCTGGTGACCACCAATCTGATGGCCCGGGTGCTGGAGGAAGCGGGCTACAACGTCGATCTGGTGCAGGCCGATTATCTGGCCCAGTTCGCCGGGCTGAAGACGGGCGATCTGCATGTCGCCATGGAAATCTGGGAGACCACGGGCCGCGAGGCGATGGACGAGGCGACGGCCGATGGCTCGGTCGTCAATCTCGGCTCCACCGGCATGGAGGCGATCGAGGAGTGGTGGTATCCGGCCTATATGAAAGAGGCCTGCCCGGGCCTGCCGGATTGGCAGGCACTGAACGATTGCGCCGAGGCGTTTGCCACCGCCGAAACCGCGCCGAAGGGGCGCTATCTGGGTGCGCCGGTGACCTGGGGCGGGTTCGACGACGAACGGGTCGAGGCGCTGGGGCTCGACTACGAGGTGATCCATGCCGGCACCGATGCCGCCCTGTTCGCCGAGCTTGAATCGGCTTATCAGCGCCAGGCGCCGATCCTGCTGTGGGTCTATGCGCCGCATTGGGCGCCGCTGAAATACGAGGGCGAGTGGATCGAATTCCCGCCCTATTCGGCCGAATGCTACAACGACCCGTCGGCCGGGCTGAACCCCGATGCGGCCCATGATTGCGGCAAGCCGCGCGGCCCGATCTGGAAGGTCGCCTGGTCGGGCGTAGCCGACAAATGGCCCGGTGCCGCCGCCGCGATCGAGGCGTTCACCATCGACAACGACACGATGGGCGGGATGATCGCGCGCATCGACCTCGATGGCGAGCCGCTCGACGACGTGGTCGCGGACTGGATGGACGCGAACGAGGCGACCTGGAAGGCCTGGATCGGCCAGTAAGCCACAACCCGGGGGCGGGCTTGCCCGCCCTCGCGCCGAATTGATACCGCGCCGCCTGCAAGGCCCCCGATGCACCAGCAACCGGTCAAACTCGGCTGCCACAATGTGTGGAAGCTTTACGGCCCGCACCCCGAGCGGCTGCTGGCCGGCGGGGCCGCGCCCGATCTCGACGCGATCCGCGCTTCGGGCCATGTGGGCGCGGTCCGCAATGTGTCGATCGATGTGCGCCAGGGCGAGATCTTCGTCATCATGGGGCTGTCGGGGTCGGGCAAATCGACCCTGGTGCGCTGTCTGTCGCGGCTTGTCGAACCGACGGCGGGCGAGATTCTGTTCAACGGAAAGGACCTGTTGCAGGCCCGCCCGAAGGAACTGATCGACATCCGCCGCCACAAGATGGGCATGGTGTTCCAGCATTTCGCCCTCTTGCCGCATCTCAACGTGCTGCAGAACGTGGCCTTCCCACTGCAGGTCCAGGGGATCGGACGTGCCGCGCGCGAGGCCCGCGCCGAAGAGGTGATCGCACTTGTGGGCCTCGAGGGGCGCGAGGCGTATTTCCCGCGCCAGTTGTCGGGCGGCCAGCAGCAGCGCGTGGGCATCGCCCGGTCGCTGGTGGTCGAGCCGGAACTGTGGTTCCTCGACGAGCCGTTCTCGGCGCTCGACCCGCTGATCCGGCGCGAGATGCAGGACGAGTTCCTGCGCGTCCAGCAGCTTCTGCACAAGACGATCGTGTTCATCACCCATGATTTCGACGAGGCGATCCGGATCGCCGACCGGATCGCGATCATGAAGGATGGCGAGGTCATCCAGGTCGCCACGCCCGAGGAGCTGGTGCTGAACCCCGCCGCCGACTATGTTGCCGAATTCACCCGCTATGTCAGCCGCGCCAAGGTGGTCACGCTGGGCCGCATCGCGGTGCCCGGCGCGGCCGAGGGGGCCGCGGGCACCCTGCCCGAAACGGTTCGGGTCGAAGCGGTGGCAAATGAGGTCGAGGCCGCCGCGGCCCCGTTCAATGTCATCGACGAAGACGGCGTGGTGATTGGCCATGTCACCCGGCAGGCGGTGATCGACGTGCTGGTGGGCCGGGGGGGCAGAGGGTGACCTGGCAGCCGTCGCGTGCCGTCTGGATGTGGCTTGTGCTGCTTGCCGTCACCCTGGCGCTCGCCCGCTGGGCCGGCCCGATGGCGGTGCCCGGCTGGATGCAGATCGACATGGCCGGCGCGGTCAGCCGGTTCATGGACTGGCTGGTCAACACGGCAAGTTTCGGGCTTTTCACCTTCAAGGACCTGACGCGGGCCATCGCGCAGGCCATCGAATGGCCCTATCAGGCGGTGCGCATGGCGCTGGTCGAAGGCTGGGTCGAAGGCCGCCGGTCCGAGGCGCGCACCATCCTGCCGCCGATCAGCTGGATCGGGATCATCGCCATCGTGACCGCCATGGGCGTCTATGCCCGCAACTGGCGGCTGGGGCTCTTCGTCGGGGCGTGTTTTCTGTATCTTGCGGTGTTCGGCCAGTGGGAGAGCGCGATGGTCACGCTCGCCTCGATCCTGATCGCCGTGCCGATCGGGATCGCGGGCGGGCTCGTGCTGGGCATTGCAGGCGCCGTGTGGCCTGCCTTCGACCGCGTGCAGACGCCGTTTCTGGACCTGATGCAGACCGTGCCGACCTTTGCCTATCTGGTGCCGATCCTGTTCCTGTTCGGCTTTGGCCCGGTATCGGCGCTGATCGCGACGGTGGTCTATGCGATGCCGCCAATGGTGCGGATCACCACCATGGCGCTGAAATCGGTGCCATCGGAGATCCGCGATTTCGGCGTGATGGCGGGCTGCACGCCGCGCCAGCGGCTCACGCGCGTGCTGTTGCCCACGGCGCTGCCCGATCTGATGGTGGGCGTCAATCAGGTGATCATGCTGTCGCTCAACATGGTCATCATCGCCTCGATGATCGGCGCCGGCGGGCTGGGGTTCGATGTGCTCAATTCGCTCCGCCGGCTCGATATCGGGCGCGGGATCGAGGCGGGTCTTGCCATCGTCGCGCTCGCCATCGCGCTCGACCGGTTGAGCCAGGCCTTCGCCACGCGCCGCCCCGGCGCGGCGGGCGACGGCGCGCGCCACATGCGCTGGTGGGTCGTGCTGGCGGCCTTTGTCGCCGCGACGACGCTGTTGGGCTATGTGGTGCCGGCGCTGCAAAGCTATCCCGAAGCGTGGACGGTGACCACCCGCAGCCTTTGGTCCGATCTGGTGAAATGGATCAATATCAACTATTACGACCAGCTTGAGGCGGTGAAGAACGTCCTGCTTCTGAACCTGCTGCTGCCGTTCAAGCGCTTTCTGCTGGCCCTGCCCTGGCCCTGGGTGCTGGCGCTGATCACGCTGGCGGGCTGGCAGCTGGGGCGGGGGCGGCTCGCTGCACTGTGCCTCGCGCTTGGGCTTTTCATCGTCGTCAACGGGCTGTGGGAACCGGCCATGACGACGCTTTATCTGTGCGGCATCTCGGTGATGATCGCCGCCCTGATCGGCCTGCCGCTGGGGGTGCTGGCGGCGAGTTCCGAACGCGCCGGGCGGATCATCGGCACCGGCATCGACCTGCTGCAGACGCTGCCGAGTTTCGTCTATCTGATCCCGGTGGTGATGCTGTTCCGGGTCGGCGATTTCTCGGCCATGATCGCCATCGTGCTTTACGCGCTGGCGCCCGCGATCCGCTATGCCGCCCATGGGCTGCGATCGGTGCCCGAAGAAATCGTCGAGGCGGGCGCGGTCTGCGGCTGCACGCGCTGGCAGATCCTGACCCGCATCCGGCTGCCGATGGCCCTGCCCGAGATCATGCTGGGCCTCAACCAGACCATCATGCTGGCGCTGTCGATGCTGGTCATCACCGCGCTCGTCGGCACCCGCGATCTGGGCCAGGAGGTCTATATCGCGCTGACCCGTGCCGATACCGGCCAGGGCATCGTCGCCGGCGTGTCGATCGCGGCCATCGCGATCATTGCCGACCGGCTGATCGCCGCCGGCGCCCGCCGCACCCGCCGCAAACTGGGGTTGGAGCCCGCCCATCCATGACCGATGCCCTGCAGATTGCCCGCGCCCTGCCGATCTGGTCGGGCCCCGTCGCCCCCGAACCGCTGGGCGGCGGCATCACCAATGTGAACTTCACGGTTGCGGATGGCGACCGCCGCGTCGTGGTGCGGATCGGCGACGACATCCCGGTCCATCAGGTGATGCGGTTCAACGAAAAGGCCGCCAGCGAGGCCGCCCATGCCGCCGGCATCTCGCCTGCGGTGCTGTACCATGAACCGGGCGCCCTGGTGCTGGAATACATCGAGGGCAAGACGCTGGCGGCCGCGGATGTGGCCGAGGATGCGATGCTCGACCGGGTGCTGCCGCTCATTGCCCGGGCGCATCGGGAGATCCCGAACCATCTGCGCGGCCCGGCGCTGACATTCTGGGTGTTCCATGTGATCCGCGACTATGCCGCGACATTGCAGGAGGCCGAAAGCCCGCACACCGCCGCTCTGCCCGGACTGCTTGCCGATGCCGCACGGCTCGAGGCCGCGATCGGCCCGATCGACCTGGTGTTCGGGCATAACGACCTGCTGCCGGCCAATCTGATCGACGATGGCGACCGGCTGTGGCTGATCGACTGGGACTATGCCGGGTTCAACAGCCCGCTCTTCGATCTGGGCGGGCTGGCGGCCAATAACGGGCTGACCGAGGCGCAGGAGGCGCGGATGCTGGGCGCCTATTTCGACCGCGCGCCCGATGCCGAGCTTTGGCACCGCTACCGCGCCATGAAATGCGCCGCCGCGCTGCGCGAGACGCTGTGGAGCATGGTCTCGGAAATCCATTCCGAGATCGATTTCGACTACCGCGCCTACACCGAAACCAATCTGGCGGGCTTTCGCGCCGCCCTTGCCGATTTCCTGCAAGACTGAGGACCGATCATGCGCACGCTTCCCACGACCGCCAAGGCGGTGATCATCGGCGGCGGGATCGTCGGCTGTTCCACCGCCTATCACCTGGCGCGGCTTGGCTGGACCGATACCGTGCTGCTGGAACGCTGCAAGCTGACCTCGGGCACCACCTTCCACGCCGCGGGGCTGGTTGGCCAGCTGCGCACCAACGCGAACATCACCCAGCTTCTGGGCTATTCGGTCGAACTTTATGAAAGGCTGGAAGCGGAAACCGGCCTGCCCACCGGCTGGAAACGCAATGGCGGGCTGCGGCTGGCCTGCAACCCCGCGCGCTGGACCGGAGGTGCGCCGCCAGGCCACCACCGCGCATTCCTTTGGCCTCGAGATGCACCTTCTGACCCCCAGAGAGGCGCAGGAGATGTGGCCGCTGATGCAGGTCGACGACGTGATCGGCGCGGCATTCCTGCCGACCGACGGGCAGGCCAACCCGTCCGACATCACCCAGTCGCTGGCGCGCGGCGCGCGGATGGCGGGCGCGGCGATCTTCGAGGATACGCCGGTCACCCGCATCGTCGTCGAGGATGGACGGATCGCCGCGGTCGAGACGCCGCAGGGCAGGATCGAATGCGCCGTCGTCATCGCCTGTGCCGGGCAATGGACCCGCGATCTGGCCGCCACGATCGGCGTCAACGTGCCCCTCGTCCCGGTCGAACATCAGTATATGGTGACCGAGGCGATCAACGGGGTGACGGGCACGCTGCCGACGCTGCGCGATCCCGACCGGCTGACCTATTACAAGGAAGAGGTCGGCGGGCTGGTGATGGGCGGCTATGAGCCGAACCCGATCCCCTGGGCGGTGGACGGCATCCCCGAGGGTTTCCACTACACCCTGCTCGACTCGAATTACGACCAGTTCGAACAGTTCATGGAGCGCGCCATCGGCCGGGTGCCGGCCTTCGAAACCGCCGGGATCAAGCAGCTGATCAACGGCCCCGAAAGCTTCACCCCGGACGGCAATTTCATCCTGGGCGAGGCGCCCGAACAGCCCGGTTTCTTTGTCGGCGCGGGGTTCAACGCCTTTGGCATCGCGGCGGGGGGTGGCGCCGGCATGGCCCTGGCCGAATGGGTCGCCAAGGGGGCCGCGCCGTTCGATCTGTGGCCTGTCGATATCCGCCGCTTCGGCCGGCCGCATCTCGACACCGACTGGGTGCGCGCCCGCACGCTCGAAGCCTATGGCAAGCATTACACCATCGCCTGGCCGTCCGAAGAACACGAGAGCGGAAGGCCCTGCCGGCGGTCGCCGCTTTATGCGCAGCTGCGCGATGCGGGCGCCTGTTTCGGCGAGAAGCTGGGCTGGGAGCGGCCCAACTGGTTTGCCGACCGCGCCGCGGGGGAAGAGCCGGTGGACCGCTATTCGTTCGAGCGGCCGGGCTGGTTCGACGCGGTGCGGCGCGAGCATCTGGCCTGCCGCAACGCCGCCGTCCTGATCGACCAGAGCTCGTTTGCCAAGTTCATCGTGAAGGGGCCCGATGCCGCGGCCGCGCTCAACTGGATCTGCGCGGGCAATGTCGACCGGCCGGTCGGGCGGCTCGCCTATACCCAGATGCTGAACGAGCGCGGCGGCATCGAATGCGACCTGACGGTGGCCCGGCTGGCAGCCGACGAATTCTACATCGTCACCGGAACCGGTTTCGCCACCCATGATTTCGACTGGATCGCCACAAACCTGCCGAACGAGGCGCGCGCCCAGATCGTCGATGTCACCTCGGCCCATGGCGTGCTGTCGCTGATGGGGCCAGAGGCGCGCGCGATCCTGCAGCGGGTCAGCCGCGACGATGTCTCGAATGGCGGCTTCCCCTTCGGTCATGCCCGCCGGATCGGCATCGCCGGGGCCCCGGTTCTGGCGCTGCGGGTCACCTATGTCGGCGAGTTGGGCTGGGAGTTGCACGTCCCGGCCGAGTTCATGGTCAATGTCTATGCGGCGCTGATGGAGGCGGGCGCCGGTCTGGGCCTCGTCAATGCGGGCTATCGCGCGATCGAGACCCTGCGGCTGGAAAAGGGCTATCGCGCCTGGGGGGCCGATATCGGCCCCGACTACACGCCCGTGGAGGCGGGCCTCGCCTGGGCGATGAAGATGAAGTCGGGGATCGGTTTCCAGGGTCGCGCCGCGGTCGCGCGCCAGCTGCAGGAGGGCGTCACGAAACGGCTCGCCGGCTTCACCGTGACCGATCCCGATGCGGTGTTGCTGGGGCGCGAGACGATCTATCGCGATGGCGCGCGTGCCGGCTGGCTGGCCAGCGGCGGCTATGGCCACACGCTCGATTGCGCGATCGGCTATGGTTATGTGCGCAACCCCGGCGGTGTCGATGCGGATTACGTGCTGTCGGGCGAGTATGAGTTGGAGATCGCCACCGAAAGGGTGCCCGCGCAGGTGCATCTGACCCCGCTTTACGATCCGCAGATGGCGCGGATCAGGTCCTAGGGCAGTTCGCGACATTTCCGATGCGGGCGCCCGCCGCGCGGCGGGCGCGCACCCGGGCGCGCGCCCGGGTGCGCCCGACAGCAGCCGACCGCCAGTCACGAAGAAGACCTACATTCATTGACCATGACCGGTGTCCGTCTCCCGCCCCGCCTCGCCGCCTGGGCCACCAATCTTGCCCCAACGGGCCGGCAGAATTGGTGTTTGGCGCGGAGGCGATCGGGGGGTGGCGTTGGCGCAATCAACCGCGCGCATTGCGCCTCGGTGCATGGTGAGTCGCCACATCTCCGACGCGGGCGCCCGCCGCACGGCGGGCGCGCACCCGGGCGCGCGCCCGGGTGCGCCCGATAGCGGCCGAGCGCCCAGCACAACGAAGCCATGCATCCGATCATACCAACGGTCATTGAGAATAACCGTTCGCCGCCTCCCGCCCCGCCTCCCCGCCCGACCACCAATCTTACCAATTGGATAGGACAGGACTGGTGGTCGGGCGGGGAGGCGGGGCGGGAGGCGGGCCAGCTGCAATGAGTCACACTCATTGCAGCTTGGTATCAAGCCCGGGACAGGGCGGTCCTGGCGGGATTGGCCAGGCACAAGGCGGAACGGCATGCCGGGGCATCCGCATCATGCCATCGTATCAAACCGCTGGCTTCGGAACATCGCGCGGCCGTTCAGCCCGGTTCGGCAAAGACCGCATTGCGGCGCGCCGGCGTGTCGAAATCGAAATCGAAAAGGGCGATGTCTTCGGCATACCAGTCGGCCACAATCTGGATCGTCCGTGCGTCGTAGAAATCGCGATGCGCGACCCGCTCGCCGCTCCTGTTGCGACGCCGGAGCGGCTCGTCGATGCCGAAATAGCCCATCGCGTCGTCGCTCAGATATTCATGGCGCAGGATGTCGGCCCGCAGCACCCCGGCCGCGTCCACCACATAATCCGTTTGCGGATACCAGCCGCGGATCGCCCGGTGCCAGTAATGGGGCCGCCCGCCATAGACATGACGCTCCTCCAGAAACGCCTCAAAGCTCGGCGCCGTTTCATGCCCGCCCGCCTTGCCGAGTTCCGCCACCCGTTGGGCAAACCGATAGCGCGACACGGTCCGCGCCCAGGGGTTGCGCACCACCGCCACGGCGCGCAGCCGGGCCGTCACCTTGGGGTGAAGGTCGCGCCAGCGGGCGTGCTGAAAGCCGTGATGCTCTCCATTGGCGCGCATCGCTTCGGCCACCGCGCGGGTATAGGCGCGGCTCTTGTGGAAATACGGGTCGCTCGCCACGATCCGATCCGCGAGCGCAGGTGCCTTGCGGACCGCCACGCCAGCATTCTTCGGGATGTGCACAAAGATGTAGCGGGCCCGCCCGCTATGCCAGTTGAAGATGTTCCGGGCTTCCCTGAGCGATGTCATCGACCTGCCCTCTGCCGCGCCGCCACCTTTTGCACGAGCATCGCCCGGGTTGCCAGCCCCGGCCGGCCGCGTCACCCTGTCGGGCAGGAGGTACCGGTCATGACAGCAGCGGAGATCGCGCGCATCCTTGGGCTTGCCCCGCATCCCGAGGGCGGCTGGTATCGTGAGACCTGGCGCGCCGCAGCCGCGGGCGATGGCGCCCGGCCCGTGGGAAGCTGCATCTACTACCTGCTCGCCGCGGGCGAACGCAGCCATTGGCATCGGGTCGACGCGACGGAAATCTGGCATTTCCATGCCGGGTCGGCATTGCGGCTGCGCCTGGCCGATACCGCCCGCGGCCCGGCACGGGCGGCCCTGCTGGGTGCCGATCTGGCGGCCGGTCAAGTGCCGCAGATCGTGGTGCCCGCCGATGCATGGCAATCGGCCGAGCCGCTGGGCGATTGGACGCTGGTCGGTTGCACCGTCTGTCCGGGCTTTGTTTTCGACGTCTTCGAACTGGCACCGCCCGGCTTCGACATTCCACCGGCCTGACACCGGCGGTCATCGCGTATGACGGTTCGCCACCACGCCCGCTGATGCAGCAGGATCAGCCGAACGGGGCAACTGCCGCGAAGCCCAAGCCAACAGCGTTCGCGGCGGTGACCGCAACGCCGATCCAGCGCCACGGATCGGCCTGCGGCGACCGGATCGCGGCAACGAACACCGCGCGGGTCAAGAGCGCGTAGAAGACCGCCATGCCGAGGCACCACAAGCCACCCACAATCGGTATCACTGACGGGTTGGCACCGGCCATCAGCAGGATGGAAAAGATCGCGAAAAAGCCAGGGACGAAAATCAGCAGAACGCCGAAATTGCCAATCCAGAATGTGTCGCCAAGGCCCAGGCGACCGCCCAGCAGGCGAAGGAACCATGCCGGAGTGAAATAGGCGTGGCGCGCGTCAAGCGTCTGTCGGATTGCCTTGTCCAGATGGCTCTCGGTCAAGCGTGCCCCCCCAAACGACGCCGTTGGGGTAACCGGCGGCCCCACCAGCCGCAAGGACGCCTGCCCCTCGGGCTGATGCCGAAACACGGCGGTAGCGGGATGCAGCGTGGTCCCGGCGGGTGGCGCGCCCTTCTCAGACGATGGCGCCGCGAAACACGGTTCGGGTTGCCTCCTGTTCCCGCAGCGCGCAGAGCAGCGCGCGGCCATCGGCCGTGGGCGCGCCCTGCGCATCGATCCAGCCGCGCCGGCGCGCTGCATGTTCGGGCGGTGTGGTGTCGCCGCAATGGCGGGCGAAAGCGATGATCCGGGATGTCAGCTCGTCATGGCGCATGATCTGTGCCTCCTTTGAACAAGTATACGAACCCGGCCTGCGTCCGGATGACACATGGCTGCGGCACCTCGCACGGCTGTGATGCGCGATACCCGGGCGCCATGCGCGTGACCTGTTGCAGCCGGTATCAGGCGGCCGGCACCAGGTCCCGGATCGCGGCGATGCAGTCGGCGGGCGCATCGGTCCACAGGAAATGCCCGCAGCGTGGGATGCGGCGCAGTTGCGCGCGCGGGAACATCACCAGCCAGCGCGACAACTCCGTCTCGCGAAAGGCGATGTCGTTCTCGGGCCAGACCAGCGCGACCGGTCCGTCGAACCCGGCAAGGTCGCGTTCCAGTTCGGCCAGCCAGTCCCCGGCCCCGATGATCTGGGCGGGAAAGACATGCAGCGGCGTCCGGCGGCGCCCGTCGTCGAAGGGCGCGCGATAGGCCGCCATCTCGTCCGGCCCGAGCTTGCGCCGTCGCATCGCCGTGGGCATCACGAAATTGATCGAAGAGCTTGAAGCGTTCGCTGCCAAACCGGCCGATCGCCCCGCCCATGGCCCGCGAAAACCATTCGAAGTGGAAATCGCCATTCACCGGCCAGGCCCATGTGTTGCCCAGGCACAGGCCGGTGATCCGGCGCTGCTCGGCCGTCCTGAGCATCGCCGACAGGCCGACCGGCCCGCCCCAGTCATGGGCGACCAGGGTCACATCGCGGATATCGTTGGCGGCGAGCCATTTGGCGATCACGGCGGCATGTTCGGCGGGCGTGAAGCCGAACCCGGCCGGCGCCCCCGAAAGCCCAAAGCCCGGCAGGTCGACGGCGACACAGCGATAGGCCGGCGACAGCCCCCGGATCAGATCGCGAAACAGAAACGACCAGGCCGGGTTGCCGTGCAGCATCAGCAGGGTCCGCCCCGTCCCCTCGGCGACATGGTGGATCGCCGCGCCATCGATATCGGTGAACCGGCTGACAAACGGAAAGCAGCACGGGGCAAGCCCGAACCGACGCGCCGCCTCGCCTGGAGTTTCGGTCATTGCCGTCCTTCATGTGACCTGTTTGGCACATGAATGGCAGGTTCGGCGCGTTTGTCAACCGGCGCAGGGCGGCCCCCCGCCCGGGGATGTCCGCCAGGGATCGCCCTTTGCGATGCGATCAGTTCTTGGCGTAGTATTCGACGACCAGGTTGGGCTCCATGATCACCGGATAGGGGACATCGCCCAGCCCCGGCGTGCGCAGGAAGGTCGCCGTCATCTTGGCATGATCGGCCTCGATATATTCGGGGACGTCGCGTTCGGCCAGGCTGACCGCGTCGAGCACGGCCGCCATCTGCTTCGACCGCTCGCGCACTTCGATCACATCGCCTTCGCGCACGCGGTAGGACGGAATGGTGACCCGCTTGCCGTTCACCCGGACATGGCCGTGATTGACGAACTGGCGCGCGGCAAACATCGTCGGCACGAATTTCGCCCGATACACGACCGCGTCGAGCCGACGCTCCAGAAGCCCGATCAGGTTCCCGCCGGTGTCGCCGCGGACCCGTTCGGCCTCGGCATAGATGCGGCGAAACTGCTTTTCGGTCAGATCGCCGTAGTAGCCCTTGAGCTTCTGCTTGGCGCGCAGCTGGATACCGTAATCGGACAGCTTGGCCTTGCGCCGCTGGCCGTGCTGGCCCGGCCCGTATTCGCGCCGGTTGACCGGGCTTTTCGGCCGGCCCCAGATGTTCTCGCCCATCCGGCGGTCGATCTTGTACTTGGCAGAGGTGCGTTTGGTCACCGTCTGATCTCCTTCGCGTTGTCGAAGGGCGTTGTCCTCTCCCCCGGACGTGCTTGCCCGGCAGGCGACAGGCATCCCCTTGCGGGGGCCGCCAACACCAGTGAAGTGGGCGCCTAGGCCGCCCGGGCCGCCCTGTCAAGCGCCCCTTTCGTTCGGGCGACCGGCGGCCTAGATGGCGACCGAGCCGTTACGGAGACCGCCATGCGCCCCGACACCGCCGCCACCCCGCAGCCCGTGCGGCTGGCCGATTATCGCCCGCCCGCATGGCTGGTGGACCATGTGGATCTGACCTTTCGGCTGCACCCGACGGCCACAAGGGTCGTCTCGCGCATCCGGTTTCGTCCCAACCCCGAGGCGCCCGGCCCGTTCCGGCTGGATGGCGAGGGGCTGCGGCTCATCCGCGCCACAATCGACGGGGTCGAGGTGACGCCCCGGATCGACGCGACCGGCCTGACGGTCGAGGTTCCCGCCGCCCCGTTCCTGTGGGAAGCCGAGGTCGAGGTCGACCCGCAGGCCAACACCGCGCTCGACGGGCTTTACCTGTCGAACGGCATGTTCTGCACCCAATGCGAGGCCGAGGGGTTCCGCCGCATCACCTTCTACCCCGACCGGCCGGATGTGCTGGCACCGTTCAACGTGCGGATCGACTCCGATCTGGCCGTCCTGCTGTCGAACGGCAATCCCGCCGCCAGCGGCCCGGGCTGGGCCGAATGGCACGACCCCTGGCCGAAGCCTGCCTATCTGTTCGCCCTCGTCGCGGGCGACCTGTTGGCCCATCGCGACCGGTTCACCACCCGCTCCGGGCGCCGGGTCGATCTGGCGATCTGGGTGCGCCCGGGGGACGAGGGCAAATGCGCCTATGCGATGGATGCGCTGAAGCGGTCGATGGCCTGGGACGAACGCGAATACGGCCGCGAATACGACCTTGACGTGTTCAACATCGTCGCGGTCGACGATTTCAACATGGGCGCGATGGAGAACAAGGGGCTCAACATCTTCAACGCGAAATATGTCCTCGCCAGCCCCGAAACCGCGACCGACACCGATTACGAGAACATCGAATCGATCGTCGCGCACGAGTATTTCCACAACTGGACGGGCAACCGGATCACCTGCCGCGACTGGTTCCAGCTGTCGCTCAAGGAAGGGCTGACAGTGTTTCCGCGACCAGCAGTTCTCGGGCCATGAACGCTCGGCCGCGGTGCAGCGCATCCACGATGTGATCGCGCTTCGCGCGCGCCAGTTCCGCGAGGATGCGGGCCCGCTCGCCCATCCGGTACAGCCCGAAAGCTATATCGAGATCAACAACTTCTACACCGCAACGGTGTATGAAAAGGGGGCCGAGCTGATCGGCATGCTGCGCCGGCTGGTCGGCGCCGCGGGCTATCGCGCCGCGCTCGACCTCTATTTCGAACGCCATGACGGGCAGGCCTGCACGATCGACGACTGGCTCAGGGTGTTCGAGGATGCCACCGGCCGCGATCTGGGTCCGTTCCGCCGCTGGTACACGACGCCGGGCACGCCGCATGTCGATGTCGCCCAACGGTTCGAGAATGGCGAATACCGGCTGACCCTGCGCCAGAGCCTGCCGACGTCGCCCGCCAGGGCGGAGGAGGCGGCGGAGGCACCGCTGGTGATCCCGATCGCGGTCGGGCTGATCGGGCCGAATGGCGCCGCGCTGACCGAAACACGGATCGTCGAGCTCACCGAAACCGAGCAGAGCTTCACCTTCACGGGTCTGGGCGCCCGGCCGGTCGCCTCGATCAACCGCGGGTTTTCCGCCCCGATCATCCTGACCGGCGCGCTGCCCGATCCGGCCTTCCTGCTGGCCCATGACAGCGATCCGTTCAACCGCTGGGAGGCGGCGCGGACGCTTGCCAAGCGCAGCCTGACCGCGACGCTCACCGACAATGCGCCGCCCGATGCGGGCTTTCTCGACGCGCTCGGCCGCGCCCTGGGCGATGCCTCGGATCCGGGTTTCCTTGCCGCGCTGCTCGCCCTGCCATCGGAGGACGACATCGCCGAGACCCTGCATGGCGGCGGCATCACCCCGGACCCGCTGGCGATCCACAGCGCGCGGCGCAGCCTGCGCCGGGCGATCGCCCGGGCCCATGACGGGCGGCTGGCCGCGCTCTTCGGGGCGATGGAAACGCCCGGTCCCTACAGCCCGGCGGCGGAACCCGCGGCGCGCCGGGCGTTGCGGCTGGCCGCGCTCGGCTATCTGACCGAGACCGATGGCGGGGCGCGGGCGCGCGACCTGTTCGCCGCGGCCGACAACATGACCGAGGGCTTCGGCGCGCTGACCTGCCTTGCCCAGGCCGGGCTTGGCCAGGACGAACTGGCCGCGTTCCATGCAGGCTGGCGGCACGACCGGCTGGTGCTCGACAAGTGGTTCGCGCTGCAGGCCGCCACCGCCGCGCCCGATGTTGCGGTCGAAACGGTGCGCGGGCTGACCGCGCATGCCGATTTCGACTGGACCAATCCGAACCGGTTCCGGGCGCTGCTGGGCAGTTTCGCCCGCGCCAACCCGGCGGGGTTTCACGACCCGTCGGGTGCCGGCTATGCGCTTTATGCCGACTGGCTGATCCGCCTCGACCCGCGCAACCCGCAAACCGCGGCGGGCATGGCCACGGCTTTCGAGACGCTCGGCCGCTACGACCCGGACCGCCAGGCGCTGATGCGCCACGCGATGGACCGAATCGCCGCCCGGCCGGGCTGTTCGCGCGACATGACCGAAATGCTCGGCCGTATGGCGCCCGACCACCCCGGGGATTGAGCGGCGGGGCGCCGCGTGCCATACTCCTGCCACGACACCGCCCGGGGAAGGCCGATGGACATTCAGGCGCGGATCGACCCGCTGATCGCCGAGCGGGCGGAATGGCTCTATCGCGACAGCGTGTTCATTCGACCGATCCGGGCGTTGCTCAACGCGCTGCTCGGCTATGAACACACCATCGAACTAGGCCGCGAATTCGACCCGCTGCCTTGGCAGGAGATCATGGATCGCCTGGCCACCCGGCTCGCCCGCGAGGTCGAGGCGACGGGCCTCGACAACGTGCCGGCCCATGGCGCGGCGATGCTGGTGGCCAATCACCCGACCGGCATCGCCGACGGCATCATGCTTTATCACCTTCTGGCACCGCGGCGCCCGGACCTGTTCTTCTATGCCAATTCCGACATCCTGCGGGTGCTGCCGCAGATGGCGGGCATGATCGCCCCCGTCGAATGGCGCGAGGAAAAGCGCAGCTTGGCCAAGACGCGCGAGACCATGGCCTATACCCGCGCGGCGATGGCGGCGGGGCGGCTGGGCATCATGTTCCCCTCGGGCCGGCTGGCAAAGCGGCGCGGGCTGCGGCTGTTCGAACGTCCCTGGATGCCCTCGGCGGCGATGATCGCGCGCAAGTTCGACGTGCCGGTGATCCCGGTGAACCTGCGCGCCCGCAACTCGGCGCTGTTCTATCTGTTCGACCTGATCCATGCCTCGCTGCGCGACATCACCCTGTTCCACGAAACCATGAACAAGGCGCGCCAACCCTATCGAATCGTCTTCGGCCCGGCGATCTCGCCCCGAAGCCTGCCCGCCCAGTCGCAGGACGGGATCGCGCAGCTGCGCAGGGCCACGCTGGCGCTGGCCGGAAAGGAAGGATCGACCGTCTCGCTGGTGCGGGCGGCCAAGCGGGCCGGATGGGTCTAGCCGCCCGCCAGCCTTGACGGCGAGGCCGAGAAGGCCGATCCTGTCGGTGCGATCCGGGGGACAATCTGATGCCTTATACCAGCTTGCACTAATCAGAACCCATGCGCCCATTCTCGGAGGCCTATGGTCATGATCCTCGACGGTCGGTCCATGAGTAAGCGTCCGGTCTGACCGCTCTGCCGCTGGCGGATAGAGGCGGATAGTGTCCACCATCGATAGTGGACACTATGGTGATGGCGTGGCGCGTCGGACGAAGCGGCTTTGGACGGATGATGAGAAGCGGTCGATCTGTTTCCAGACGACGGCGCCGGGCGTTTCCGTGGCGCAGGTGGCGCGGCGCTACGCGGTGAACGCGAACCTGATCTTCAAGTGGCTGCGCGACCCCCGATACGCGTCGGATCCGGCGGCGGTGCCGTCGCCTCCGGTGGAACCGCGCTTTCTGCCGGTGGAGATCGTCGCTGAGGCGAAGGCTCCAGAGATCGCAACCGCTGTACCCAACCACATCGAGATCGAGCTTGCAGGCGGTCACCGGATGCGGATCAGCGGCTGCTATGATCCCGATACGCTGGCGCGGCTAATCCGGGGGCTGTCGGCGTGATCCCGGTTCCGGCCAACACGCGGGTCTGGCTGGCGGCGGGCGTGACCGACATGCGGCGTGGGTTTAATACGCTGGCGGCGCAGGCCGAGAAGGTTTTGGAGCTTGATCCCTATTCCGGCCATCTGTTCGTGTTCCGTGGTCGGCGTGGCGACCTGTTGAAGATTATCTGGTGGGATGCCCAGGGGGCATGCCTTTTCAGCAAACGGCTTGAGAAGGGCCGGTTTGTTTGGCCAGCAGCCAAGGATGGCAAGATTGCGGTCACGCCTGCGCAACTGTCCATGCTGTTGGAGGGCATAGACTGGCGGATGCCCAACAGGACGTGGCGCCCGCTGAGTGTTGGGTAATGCAATAAATACAAGCCTTTGATCGCTTTAGGGATTCACGTTTGATCCTTGAAGTGGTATGGAATGGGGATGCTGAAAGATCTCGATATCACCCCTGAAGACCCCGCCGAGCTGAAGGCGGTGAACCGTCTTCTGGCCAACGAGGTGAAGGCGCTGAGCCTCAAGGTCGAGCAACTTCAGCACCAGCTTCACGGCGCCAACCGCCATCGCTTTGGCAGCAAATCCGAAGGTCTCGACCAACTCCGTCTCGACCTGCAGGAGGACGCCGAGATCGTCCAGGCGGCAGAGGCGCAGGCCAACCCGCCATCCCCGACAAAGGATGCCGGAAGTCGAAGCGCCAGCACAGCCGCAAGCCTTTGCCGGATCATCTGGATCGGGAAGACGAAGAACTGTCGCCTGGCGATGATTGCGGTCCGGTGCGGTGGAACCCTGCGTACTCTGGGCGAGGATGTGACCGAAGAGCTGGGAATATGTGCCAGGACGCTTCAAGGTGAAGCGGATCATCCGCCCGCGCAAGGCCTGTTCGTGCTGCGAAGCCATCGTGCAATCGCCGCTGCCATCGCGTCCGATTGAGCGTGGGCGGCCAGGACCCGGCTTGCTGGCCCATGTTCTGGTCAGCAAATATGCGATCACCTACCGCTCTATCGCCTGAGCCAGATATTTGCCCGTGAAGGTATCGATCTGGACCGCTCCACCATGGCTGACTGGGTTGGCCGATCCACGGCTCTGCTGGAACCGCTGGCCGATGCGATTGGGCGGATCGTGCGCCAGGGCGCTGCCCTTTTCGCAGACGATACCCCGGTGAAGATGCTGGCCCCGGCAACAAGAAGACAAAAACGGCGCGGGTTTGGACCTATGTGCGTGATGAACGCCCTTGGTCCGGGCAATCGCCGCCCTGTGTCTGGTACCAGTTCACGGTGGACCGTAAGGGTGAACATCCCGTCTCTCACCTCTTGGGGTACAAAGGCTGGGTGCATGCGGATGGGTACTCAGGGTTCAACGGGCTGTTCGGCGATGACAAAGCCGATGAGATGGCGTGCATGGCGCACGTGCGGCGTAAGTTCGTGGATGTTTTCGCCTCGCAAGGCAGCGCCATCGCCGAAGAGGCCATCCGCCGGATTGCGCTGCTCTACGCCATAGAGAAGGAAATCAGGGGCATGGCCCCCCAAGACCGCGTGGCGGTGCGTCAGGCCCGGGCACAACCGGTTTTTGATCAACTCGAAGAGTGGTTGCATGCGCAGCTGCCCAGGCTATCAGGCAAGTCTCCCCTGGCCCAGGCCATCCGATATGCCCTGGGCCGCATGCCGAAGGCGCGTCCGTACCTGAGTAACGGCCACCTGGAGTTGGACAACAACGCAGCGGAGCGCGCTGTCAAGCCAGTGGCCATTGGGCGAAAAAATTGGATGTTTTCAGGCTCTGCGGGTGGTGGAAAAGCAATGGCTATCGCCTTCACACTGATCGAAACCGCCAAACTGAACAACGTAGACCCCCAGGCCTGGCTCACCTGGGTTCTGGGCCAAATCGCCGATCACAAGATCACTCGGCTGGACGAGCTGCTCCCCTGGCGTTACGCTGCCCAAGCAGCGTAACAGGTCACGCGGGACGAGCGCCAGAGCGGCGACACCGGACGGTCACGTCCATGAGGCGGTTCCACGCCTCGCAGGCCAGGGTGACGATGTCATCGTAGCTCTCGAACACGCGGTTCGAGAGCCAGTTCTCGCGGAGGTACTGCCAGATGTTCTCGACCGGGTTCAGTTCCGGCGACCGGGGCGGCAGGGCCAGGAGGGTGATGTTCTGTGGCACGGCGAGGGCGCGGGACATGTGCCAGCCGGCCTGGTCGAGGATGACCACGGCGTGTGCGCCGGGGTCGACCATGGCACTGATCTCGGCAAGGTGGGCGGTCATGGCAGGGGTGTCGCAGCCTGGCATGACCAGACCCGCGCCCTTGCCCGCCTTCGGGCAGATGGCTCCGAAAATATAGGCCGACTGCGTGCGCTGGTCGTGCGGCGCCGAAGGTCGTGTGCCGCGCCGTGCCCAGCGGCGGGTGATCGTGTTCTTCTGGCCGATCCTGGCCTCATCCTGGAACCACAGCTCTATTGCGGTGCCCTCGGGAAGCGTCTCGCGGATTTCCGCCAGCCGGACGGGGAAGTCTTTTTAAAAGCGGCAATTTCCTCCGCGTTCTGGGCATAATGGCGTGGCCGTGCGGAGAGCTTGCCGAAGCCGAGCGCATTGAGTTCCCGGCTCAGGGTCGCCGCGCTCACCGAGATGCCAAACTTGTCCCAGACCCAGGCCGCGAGATCGATCAGCCGCCACCGGACAACGCCGTCGCGCACCGGGTTCGGGCCGCTCTCGACGACCCGCACCAGCGCCGCCCGCTGGGCATCGTCGAGCTTCGGGCGGTTGCCTGGCGGCTTGCGGCCGATCAGACCGGCCGGCCCCTCGGCATTGAAGCGCTCAACCCAGTCACGCAGGATCTGCCGGCCGACACCGCCGGTCTCCGCCGCCTCACCTCGGCTGCCACCGTCATAGATCACCGCCAGCGCCAGCAATCGCCGCGTCTGGTCTGCATCCTGGCTCTGCCGGGCCAGCCGCCTGAGCTCCGCCGCCGTGAAGTCCCTCCGTATCGCCAAAGCGCGTCCCATGCCTGCCTCCATGTCGTTTTCGACACAGAATCAGAGATCGGCTGCAAAGGGAGTCCCCTGCGAGAGTCGGTGTCAGCGCAAGTTGGTATTATATCCTTGCGCTTCTCGCCGCCGCCGCCGGGGTCATCTGGTGGATGATGCGCCCGCGACACCGTGCATGCGGCCCGTGACGTCGCCGACCAGGCCGCCGATCTGACCAAGACGGCGCTGAACCTGCCCCGGCGCTTTTCCTTTCTGCGCCAGTCGCGCCAGCACCCGGTCCATGCGCTGGACGACCCGCAACCGGCGCTGGCCGGCATGGCGCTGGCGTTCATCGAGATGGGCGCGACCCCGGACGCGCGAAGACATGGACGGGCTGCTGCGCGCCCTGCAATCGCATCTGGACGTTTCGCAGGCCGAGGCGCAGGAGCTGATGGCGGTCGGCCAGTGGCTGGTGGCGCAATGCGGCCGCCCCGATGCCGCATTCAGCCGCCTGGCGCGCAGGCTCAACCATCTCGATCCGAAGGCGATGCGGCGCTTCGTGCCGCTTCTCAAGAAGGCCATGCCGGCCGGTGGGCTGACCCCGGGCCAGGAGGACGAACTGGCCGATCTGGCGCGGCGCTATCGGCTGGCCTGAGCCGCGCCCTTGCCCCGCCACCTCCGGTCGCCTAACACCAGGCCGGTTGCACGAGCCCGGGGGCGCCGATGACACATCTCGACTATGCCGAACCCGAGGCCCCGGTGATCGCCGGCGTCAAGGGCGATTGGGAGATGGTCATCGGGCTCGAGGTGCATGCCCAGATCACCAGCCAGGCAAAGCTGTTTTCGGGCGCATCCACGGCCTTCGGTGCCGAACCGAATGCCAATGTGTCGTTTGTCGATGCGGGCATGCCGGGCATGCTGCCGGTGGTCAACGAATACTGCATCGAACAGGCGGTGCGCACCGGGCTGGGGCTGAAGGCGGCGATCAACCTGAACTCGGCCTTCGACCGCAAGAACTATTTCTACCCAGACCTGCCGCAGGGCTATCAGATTTCGCAGCTTTACCACCCGCTGGTGGGCGCGGGCGAGGTGATCGTCGATATGGGACCGGGGCTGGCGCGCCGGGTGCGGATCGAACGTATCCATGTCGAACAGGATGCCGGCAAGTCGATCCATGACATGGACCCGGCCCTGTCCTTCGTCGACCTCAACCGCACTGGCGTCGCGCTGATGGAGATCGTCAGCCGGCCCGACATTCGCGGCCCCGAAGAGGCCGCCGCCTATGTCACCAAGCTGCGCCAGATCCTGCGCTATCTCGGCACCTGCGACGGCAACATGCAAGAGGGCAGCCTGCGGGCCGACGTCAATGTCTCGGTCCGGCCGGCGGGATCGGATGCGCTGGGCACACGCTGCGAGATCAAGAACATGAACTCGATGCGCTTCATCCAGGCGGCGATCAATTTCGAGGCCCGCCGCCAGATCGCGATCCTGGAAGATGGCGGATCGATCGACCAGGAAACCCGGCTGTTCAGCCCCGACCGTGGCGAAACCAGGCCCATGCGCTCAAAGGAAGAGGCGCATGACTACCGCTATTTCCCCTGCCCCGACCTGCTGCCGCTCACGATCGAACAGGCCTGGGTCGACGGCATCGCGGCCAGCCTGCCCGAACTGCCGGACGAAAAGAAGGCCCGCTTCGTGCGCGAGTACGGGGTCACCGAATACGATGCGGGCGTGCTCACGGCCGAACGCGCGGCCGCCGATTTCTTCGAAGACGTGGCGCGCGGGCGCGACGGCAAGGCGGCGGCGAACTGGGTCGTAAACGCGCTGTTCGGCCGGCTCAACAAGCAGGGGCTCGGGATTGCCGACAGCCCGGTGACGGCGGCGCAGCTGGGCGGCGTGCTGGACCTCATCGCGGCGGGCGACATTTCCGGCAAGATCGCCAAGGATCTGTTCGAAATCCTCTGGGCCGAGGGCGGCGACCCGGCGGCGATCGTCGACACCCGCGGCATGCGTCAGGTGACCGACGAAGCCGCCATCGAAGCCGTCATCGACCAGGTGATCGCCGACAACCCCGCCCAGGTCGAAAAGGCCAGGGTGAACCCGAAACTTGCCGGCTGGTTCGTGGGCCAGGTGATGAAGGCGACCGGCGGCAAGGCCAACCCGCAGGCGGTGAACACCCTGGTGGCCCGCAAGCTGGGCCTGTAGGCCGCGCGCGGCGAACCGACACCGGGCCGCAGAGCGGCATGGCAGGAGGCGGCCGCCGAGATCGCTTGTACCGGCGTCACGGATCGTGAATGTGATCCTCCCACGGCCGGTTTGGGCCGCCCACCCTGCTCCATTCCGTTGGTTGGACAGGTCGTCTCTACAGCGAGTTGGCAGAGGGCGATCAGCAAGCAGACGCGCAGCCCCCAAATGCAAACGCCACCCCATTTGGGGCGGCGTGTCTGCAACATCGTATCGAGAGAACCTCGAGGCTTCCTAGGTTTGGCGGCGACCTACTCTCCCACGCCTTAGGACGCAGTACCATCGGCGCGACAGCGCTTAACGGCCGAGTTCGGGATGGGATCGGGTGTTTCGCTTGTGCCATGACCACCAAACCGAGGAAACCTCGAGCACACGAGACGGGTCTTTCCAAGCCCATGCTTTCGACCCGGGAGGCCCGCGACGGGTTTCAAACCCGCCCCGGAAGCCTGGCTTCTACCGGATCAAATCAAGCCAATCGGGCCATTAGTACCGGTCCGCTGAACGCGTTGCCGCGCTTACACCTCCGGCCTATCGACGTGGTCGTCTTCCACGGCCCTCAAGGGAGACCTTGTTTCTGGGGGGGCTTCCCGCTTAGATGCCTTTCAGCGGTTATCCTGTCCGGACATAGCTACCCTGCACTGCGGCTGGCGCCACAACAGGTCCACCAGTGGTCCGTCCACCCGGTCCTCTCGTACTAGGGCAGCTCCCATCAAGTCTCCTACACCCACGGCAGATAGGGACCGAACTGTCTCACGACGTTCTAAACCCAGCTCACGTACCTCTTTAATTGGCGAACAGCCATACCCTTGGGACCTGCTCCAGCCCCAGGATGAGATGAGCCGACATCGAGGTGCCAAACGGTGCCGTCGATATGGACTCTTGGGCACATCAGCCTGTTATCCCCGGCGTACCTTTTATCCGTTGAGCGATGGCCCTTCCACGCGGGACCACCGGATCACTATGGCCGTCTTTCGACTCTGCTCGACTTGTCAGTCTCGCAGTCAGGCTGGCTTTGCCATTGCACTCAACGAGCGATTTCCGACCGCTCTGAGCCAACCTTCGCGCGCCTCCGTTACTCTTTGGGAGGCGACCGCCCCAGTCAAACTACCCGCCACAGCAGGGTCCCGGATCCGGATGACGGACCGCGGTTAGACATCAAGCGAACGAAGGGTGGTATCTCAAGGGAGGCTCCACCAGAACTGGCGTCCGGTTTCGAAGCCTACCACCTATCCTGCACATCGCTGCCTGATGCCAATGTCGAAGCTGTAGTAAAGGTGCACGGGGTCTTTCCGTCTAACCGCGGGAAGCCTGCATCTTGACAGGCAATTCAATTTCGCTGAGTCTGATGTTGGAGACAGCGGGGAAGTCGTTACGCCATTCGTGCAGGTCGGAACTTACCCGACAAGGAATTTCGCTACCTTAGGACCGTTATAGTTACGGCCGCCGTTTACCTGGGGCTTCAATTCGGAGCTCTCACCCCTCCTTTTAACCTTCCAGGCACCGGGCAGGCGTCAGACCCTATACGTCGCTCTTGCGGCTTCGCAGAGCCCTGTGTTTTTAGTAAACAGTCGCCACCCCCTGGTTTGTGCCCCGGACCCTGGTTGCCAGAAACCGGGCCTCCTTCTCGCGAACTTACGGAGGTATTTTGCCGAGTTCCTTCAACATCGTTCTCTCAAGCGCCTTGGTATGCTCTACCAGTCCACCTGTGTCGGTTTCGGGTACGGTCTGCATGGAGGGCTATTTCCATGGAACCGCTTGGCAGCCCGACCAATCCGATAAGGTCGAACTAACGTCCGCGATCCGTCACATCCTCCTGGCCCAGGAATATTAACCTGGTTCCCATCGACTACGCCTCTCGGCCTCGCCTTAGGGGCCGGCTTCACCCTGCTCAGATTAGCTTTAAGCAGGAACCCTTGGACTTTCGGCGACAGGGTCTCTCACCCTGTTTGTCGCTACTCATGTCATCATTCTCACTTCTGATCACTCCACCGGATGCCTCACGGCCCGGCTTCACAGTCAACCTCCTGTCTCCATCGCGGCCGCTTGCGCGCCGCAAAGAGACATGAGGTTACGTCACGGAACGCTCCGCTACCATGCGATTGCTCGCATCCTAAGCTTCGGCTCGTGGCTTGAGCCCCGTTACATCTTCGCCGCAGGATATCTTGCTTAGACCAGTGAGCTGTTACGCTATCTTTAAAGGATGGCTGCTTCTAAGCCAACCTCCTGGTTGTTTTGGATCGTCCCACCTGCTTTCCCACTTAGCCATGAATTAGGGGCCTTAGCTGGTAGGTCAGGGTTGTTTCCCTCTCCGACGACGGACGTTAGCACCCGCCGTGTGTCTGCCATCTACTACTCCCGGGTATTCGGAGTTTGGTTAGGATCAGTAAGCCTGTGGGGCCCCATTACCCATCCAGTGCTCTACCCCCGGGGTATTCGGATGACGCTCTACCTAAATAGATTTCGCGGAGAACCAGCTATCTCCGAGTTTGATTGGCCTTTCACCCCTAGGCCACAGCTCATCCCGACCTTTTTCAACAGGTGTGGGTTCGGACCTCCAGTACGTGTTACCGTACCTTCATCCTGGCACATGCTAGATCACTCGGTTTCGGGTCTGATCCCACGATACTCGACGCCCTATTCAGACTCGCTTTCGCTGCGCCTACACCTATCGGCTTAAGCTTGCATCGTAGAGACCAAGTCGATGACCCATTATACAAAAGGTACGCCGTCAGGGCGTGTGCCCTCCGACTGCTTGTAGGCGTCCGGTTTCAGAAACTGTTTCACTCCCCTCGTCGGGGTGCTTTTCACCTTTCCCTCACGGTACTGGTTCGCTATCGGTCAGCAAGGAGTACTTAGCCTTCGAGGGTGGTCCCCCGATCTTCGGACAGGATTTCACGTGTCCCGCCCTACTTGATACGTCCCATCGAGCTTCCTGTACGGGGCTTCACCCTCTGTGGCCCAGCATTCCAATCTGGTTCCAGTCACTCTCAAGGCTCGGCTGGTCCGCGTTCGCTCGCCACTACTAGCGGAGTATCGGTTGATTTCCTTTCCTCCGGGTACTTAGATGTTTCAGTTCCCCGGGTTTGCTCTAATACCCTATGTATTCAGGGTATCAGCTACCTGTTACAGATCATTATTGATTACCCGAGGGTAACAATAACAATCTGTCAGGTGGGTTGCCCCATTCGGAGATCCATGGATCGAAGCCTATTCCCGGCTCCCCATGGCTTATCGCAGGGTATCACGTCCTTCATCGCCTCTTGCTGCCAAGGCATCCACCAAACGCCCTTCTCGCGCTTGATTTGACCCGGAAAAAGCAAGGCTTCCCCCGGGGTCAAAAGCATGCACTTTCCCGGCCCGGTCCTGGTTCGTGACCGGGCGTTGGTCAGTGTTCTTGACTTGGAAAGACTGCAAATCGCCTGGCATCGTCCTGCCGCGCGCACTGGCGGTGGTGTCGGCAACGGGCCGGAAGCGGGATTGGTCGTCCCACAGCAAACCCCTGACCCTTGCGGGCCGCGTTGCTGCCCCAGTGGGGCAAAGCAAGGTGACTTACGTCTCGTGTATTCTCTCTTTACGATGTCAGTCGTCCAGTCGGACGGCACAAAACGGAAACCGTTCTGTGCGGTCGGACCGAATTGGTGGAGCGTACCGGGATCGAACCGGTGACCCCCTGCTTGCAAAGCAGGTGCTCTCCCAGCTGAGCTAACGCCCCGAAACCCGGCGGTGGTGGGTCGAGGAGGACTTGAACCTCCGACCTCACGCTTATCAGGCGTGCGCTCTAACCACCTGAGCTACCGACCCATGCCGCCGCCGCGCGGTGGCGTCCGGGTAGCTGGTTCGCCAGCGCGGCGCAAGCGCCAGCTGGCAAAGGATGACTTCGGCCCTGAAGAGATATGTGGACGGTCCGGCCCGATATTGCCCGGCTTGAGAACCGGGCTGCTAAGTGAACCGAGATCTTGCACTACCGCCTTCGGCCACTTGAGCGCGATTGCGTCAGGCAGGATGCCAGGTTCATCCTTAGAAAGGAGGTGATCCAGCCGCAGGTTCCCCTACGGCTACCTTGTTACGACTTCACCCCAGTCGCTGAGCTTACCGTGGCCGGCTGCCCCCGAAGGTTGGCGCACCGTCTTCGGGTAAACCCAACTCCCATGGTGTGACGGGCGGTGTGTACAAGGCCCGGGAACGTATTCACCGCGTCATGCTGTTACGCGATTACTAGCGATTCCAACTTCATGCCTCGAGTTGCAGAGGACAATCCGAACTGAGACGGCTTTTGAGGATTACCCCATTGTCACCGCCATTGTAGCACGTGTGTAGCCCAACCCGTAAGGGCCATGAGGACTTGACGTCATCCCACACCTTCCTCCGACTTATCATCCGGCAGTTTCCCTAGAGTGCCCAACTGAATGCTGGCAACTAGGGACGTGGGTTGCGCTCGTTGCCGGACTTAACCGAACATCTCACGACACGAGCTGACGACAGCCATGCAGCACCTGTGTGATATCCAGCCGAACTGAAGGAAACCATCTCTGGTAACCGCGATATCCATGTCAAGGGTTGGTAAGGTTCTGCGCGTTGCTTCGAATTAAACCACATGCTCCACCGCTTGTGCGGGCCCCCGTCAATTCCTTTGAGTTTTAACCTTGCGGCCGTACTCCCCAGGCGGAATGCTTAATCCGTTAGGTGTGACACCGAACAGCATGCTGCCCGACGTCTGGCATTCATCGTTTACGGTGTGGACTACCAGGGTATCTAATCCTGTTTGCTCCCCACACTTTCGCACCTCAGCGTCAGTATCTGGCCAGTGAGCCGCCTTCGCCACTGGTGTTCCTCCGAATATCTACGAATTTCACCTCTACACTCGGAATTCCACTCACCTCTCCAGAACTCTAGACCGGCAGTTTTGGAGGCAGTTCCGGGTTGAGCCCGGGATTTCACCCCCAACTTGCAGGTCCGCCTACGCGCGCTTTACGCCCAGTAATTCCGAACAACGCTAGCCCCCTCCGTATTACCGCGGCTGCTGGCACGGAGTTAGCCGGGGCTTCTTCTGCGGTACCGTCATTATCTTCCCGCTGAAAGAACTTTACAACCCTAGGGCCTTCATCGTTCACGCGGCATGGCTAGATCAGGGTTTCCCCCATTGTCTAAGATTCCCCACTGCTGCCTCCCGTAGGAGTCTGGGCCGTGTCTCAGTCCCAGTGTGGCTGATCATCCTCTCAAACCAGCTATGGATCGTCGGCTTGGTAGGCCATTACCCCACCAACTACCTAATCCAACGCGGGCCGATCCCTCACCGAAATTCTTTCCCCCAAAGGGCGTATACGGTATTAAACCCCAGTTTCCGGGACTATTCCGTAGTGAAGGGCACGTTCCCACGCGTTACTCACCCGTCCGCCGCTAGGACCGAAGTCCTCGCTCGACTTGCATGTGTTAGGCCTGCCGCCAGCGTTCGTTCTGAGCCAGGATCAAACTCTCAAGTTGAAAGGCCGTTGCCGGCCTGTCCTTGACGTTCGAACCGTCGCACATCGTTCCCCGGGTCGAAACCCGGGGTCCGTCATTTTGCTTGATGTGCTCCGTTCCCAAGGGAACGAAGACCGTCAAGCAGTGAAGCTGACACTCGCATCATCGGCCAGGGCCTAGCGAGCCGACATGCATCAGGTCCGTCCATCGCATGAACCGAACCGCCCGCATATCTCTTCAGAAACCAGCGATGTCAAACAGCGCAGAGAAAGCGCGACCGGTGCGCCCATGATGTGCGGCGCGCCCTGCCACGAATGCCTCTCTGCTTTTCTCCGGCCTGGCGAACCCGCCGCGCCGGTGAGGGGCTATCTAGCCATAGTGCCCGGCCCCTGCAAGAGGTTTTTGCGCGATCCGCGACGATTTTGTTTACGAACGCGGTTTCGCCCGAAAATCATGCGGAAATCCTGAGCTTGTCCACAGGATCCGGATGGGTCTTCGGGCCGCTTCGGGCGCCCCCCGCGGGGGTTTGGCGGGCAGCGCGGCAGAATCGGGCGTCGGCCGGGCGACTCGCCCTGCCGCCGCTCAGTCCAGAAAATAGCCGGTCACCTCGGCGAGCGCCTGCGACCGGGTCAGATCGCGGCGAAACCTTCCTGTGCGCAGGAACGCCACGGTCTGGGCGATCACCTCGGGGTCGTTCATCAGAAAGGTGTGGGTCGCGCGCAGCACCAGGTGATCGGTCATGCCGGCCACCCCGGTGGCCGCGACCGCGACCTTGCCGTCATCGGGCCCCGCCAGCAGTGCCGAGCCCAGCGGGCTGAACGACAGGCTGCCCGCGATCACCCCGGTTTCGACCGGCACCGGACCCAGCCGGGCCGGCCAGTCGGCCGCCCCCGTGCCAAGCTGCATGCCGGCCGGGCCGAGCAGCGATTCGAACAGGGCATGGCCGCGCCCGGCATCGACCAGCGCCGAGCCGCGATTGGGCGGGGCCAGCATCACCACCCGGTCGATCTCGGCCGTCGGGTGCCGTTCCAGCCACAGCCGCAGCAGGATCGCGCCCATCGAATGGGTGACGACATGGGGCGGGCGGGGCCCGCAGCCCCGCAATGCCGCATCCAGCTGCCCGGTCAGCGCCTCGAGCGGGGCCGCGCGCGAGGGGTAGTCGGCCATCACCGTGCAAAACCCCGCGCCACGCAACGTGCTTGCCATGATCGACAGCGATGCCGGGCTGCGGCCGGCCCCGTGGATCAGCACCACGCAATCGGCCCGGAACGGCGCGGGCCAAAGGCACAGCGCCAGGGCCAGGCCAGCCCCCAGCCGGCCGAGCGCGGTCCGCAAGCCCGGCAAAGCGAGGCCCGCCGGGCAGCCCGTCAGTTCAGTCCCCGGTATCGGCATAGAAGGCCGGCCGGAACAGGCCCAGCGTCAGCGCGCCCGCGCCCGCCAGCGTTACCAGCACGGCAAACACCCAGCCGATGATCGGGATCAGCGCCACAAGGCCCACCACCGCGGCGCCGATGGCACCGGTCAGCCCGCGTTCCACCACGCCGAACGGGGCCTCGTTCCGCAGCCAGATCCACAGGCCCGCGCCGATCGCATAGGCGCCGATCACATAGCCGGCGAACCACAGCAGCAGCGCCACCGCCAGGGCGACGGGAAGAAGCAGCAGGCCGACGAAGGAGATCGCCAGCACGACCGCCGACCCGATTGCCGCAGAGACCGCCAGGAAGCCAAAGCCGATGCTGGCCACGGATCGGTTCAGAATGCGCGCCCGCATCGCGGCAAGGCTTTCGGGCGCGAGCGCAGCCAGGATCGCCGACAGAATCGCGACCACCAGCACGCCCCACAGGAACGAACCGACCGCGCCCCAAACCGCGGCACGGGCGATCGCAGCACCGCCGGCCCGCTCGCTCCAGGCGCCTTCCCAGCTTTCGGGCCGTTCGATCACGACGCGGCCGTCGGGGATCACGCTGTCGGGGATATCCGCCGCAGTCAGCCGATCCGAATACAGGGTCAGCGTGCCGCCGATGCTGGCGCTGTCACCGAAATCGATGTCGTCGGCCGCGATCCGCGCATCGCCCGCGATGCTGGCCGCGAGGTCGACATTCTCGGCCCCGATGATCGCGCTGCCGCCGACCGGCGCCGTGATGGTCACGGTTTCCCCGGCGGCGCGCAGATTGCCCGCAAGCTCGGCGCTCAGCTCGACGTCGTAGCCGGCAAGCGAGGCCCCGCCCGAGACCGGACCCGAAATCGCCACGTCGCGCGCGGCGGCATAAAGATTGCCCTCGACCGGCGCCGAAAGCGTGACTTCGCGGCCCGCCATATGCGCCGAACCGGCCACCGGCGCGGTCACGGTCACGTCGCGCCCGGCGATGAACAGATCGCCCGCCGTCGGTTCGGATGCGGTCACATCGTCGCCCGCGATATAGGCGTCGCCGCCGAACACGAGGCGGGCCTCCTCGGCCTCGTCGGCGACAAGCGGCGGCGCGGCCAGAACGAGGGCGGCAAGCAGGGCAAGAAAGGGGGAATGCGGGCGGAACGGCATGGCCGACCTCCTGTGTTGACTGGCCCTGCCCTACAGAGGCTTGCGGTGAGTCGGCAACACCCAAGGCGATCTTGGCGGTTGCGCCGCAGCGTCTTTGCCCCGCTCAGCGGTTGGCAAGCGCCCGTTCGAGCGCGTCGAGCGCGCGCAAGAGCCGCGGCCGCGGGGTCGCGATATTGACCCGGACAAAGCCCGCGCCGCCGGTGCCAAAGGCAGCCCCCGAGGTCACCGCCCAACCGGCCCGATCGCGCAGAAAAGGCTTGAGCGCGTCGGGGGCAAGATCGCGCGCGCGAAAATCCGTCCAGACAAGAAACCCGGCCTCTGGCCGGCGCGCCGTCACGCCCGGCAGCCGGTCGAGCCGGTCGACATAGAGCGCCGCATTCGCGGCGATATAGGCGATCGCGGCGTCAAGCCAGGCGGCGCCCTCGCGCCAGGCCGCTGCCATCGCCACATTGGCAAAGGCGTTGTTCTTGTTGACCGTCAGGCGGCTGTTTTCGGCCGCAAGCGCGGCGCGGCGGCCTGGGTCCGGCACGATCGTGAAGGCCGCCGCGCAGGCCGCGATGTTGAAGCTCTTGGCCGGCGAGACGCAGGTGACGCTGTTTGCCGCATGACCGGGCGCCGCGGCGGCGAAGGGCGTGTGGCGGTGACCGGGCAGCGCAAGATCGGCGTGAATCTCGTCGCTCAGCACCAGCACACCGTGCCGGGCGCAGATATCGCCCAGCCGGCGCAGGCATGCGGGCGCCCAGACCTGTCCGATCGGATTGTGCGGGTTGCACAGGATCAAGAGGCGGGTCGCCGGGTCGGCCGCCTTTGCCGCGAGATCGTCGAAATCCATCGCATAGCGGCCGTCTTCGCCCCGGATCAGCGGGTTCTCGACGATCCGCCGGCCGTTTTCGCCGACGATGTCGAAGAAGTCGAAGAAGACGGGCGGCTGCACGATCACCCCGTCGCCCGGGTCGGTGAACCGGCAGACCGCCATCGACAGCGCGTTGAGCACATTGGGCCCGCGCAACACCCAATCCGCCGCCACCGCCCAGCCATGCCGCGCGCGCTGCCAGTCGATCAGCGCCGCGATCAGCGCCTCGGGCAGCGCCTCGTAGCCGAAGACCGGATGCGCGAGCCGGCGGGCGAGCGCGGCCTGCACGCAAGGCGCGACGGCAAAATCCATGTCCGCAACCCCGGCGGCAAACGGCGTCCCGGCACCGGCGCCCAGAACCGCCGGGTGGTGTTTCAGCGCGGGCACCGCGCGCCGGTCGATCTCGCGGTCGAAATCGAACACCGTCATGCCGGGTTTTCGCGACGGTGGCGGAGCGCCGGGCCGGCGCCCCGCGGGCGGCGTGGGCGGTGGACGCCGGCCCGCCGCCGGCCTAGGCTCGCCGCCGGGAAACAGGATCGTGGCCGCCGATGACCGAAACCAAGGATGCGCCCTATCGGGTGCTTGCCCGCAAATACCGCCCGCAGCGGTTTTCCGACCTGATCGGTCAGGACGCCATGGTGCGGACTCTGAAGAACGCCTTCGATGCCGACCGGATCGCACATGCCTTCATCCTGACCGGTGTGCGCGGCGTGGGCAAGACGACGACCGCGCGGATCGTGGCCAAGGGGCTCAACTGCACCGGTACCGACGGGCGGGGGGGCCCGACCACCGAACCCTGCGACCGCTGCGATGCCTGCCTGGCGATCGCCGAGGGCCGCCATGTCGATGTGCTGGAGATGGACGCCGCCAGCCGAACCGGGGTCGGCGACATCCGCGAGATCATCGAGGGTGTGGCCTATCGCGCCACCTCGGCGCGCTACAAGGTCTACATCATCGACGAGGTCCACATGCTGTCGACCAACGCCTTCAACGCGCTGTTGAAGACGCTGGAGGAACCGCCCGAGCATGTGAAATTCCTGTTTGCCACCACCGAAATCCGCAAGGTGCCGGTCACCGGTCCTGTCGCGCTGCCAGCGTTTCGACCTGCGCCGGGTGGAGCCCGAGGTGATGCTGGCCCATCTGACCGAAATCGCCGCGCGCGAAGAGGCGCGGATCGCGGCGGATGCGCTGGCGCTGATCGTTCGCGCCGCCGAGGGGTCGGTGCGCGACGCGCTGTCGCTGCTCGACCAGGCGATCGCCCATGGCGGGTCGGAAACCACCGCCGACCAGGTGCGTGCCATGCTGGGGCTTGCCGATCGGGGCCGGATGCTCGACCTGTTCGACCGGATCATGCGCGGCGATGCGGCCGGCGCGCTGGCCGAGGCGGCCGGGCAATATGCCGACGGGGCCGACCCGGCGGCGCTGCTCCACGATCTGGCCGAGATCACCCATTGGGTGAGCCTGGTGAAAGTCACCCCCGACGCGGCCGAGGACCCGACCATCGCGCCCGACGAGCGGGCACGCGGGCTCACCATGGCAGACGGTCTGCCGATGCGGGTGCTGACCCGGACCTGGCAGATGCTGCTTACCGCGCTCGACGAGGTGGCGCGCGCGCCGAACCCGATGATGGCCGCCGAGATGGCGATCATCCGGCTGACCCATGTGGCCGATCTGCCGACGCCGGGCGATCTGGTCAAGACGCTGCGCGCGGCGCCCGAGCCCCGCGACGGCCCGGCACCGGGCCAGGCAGCGCCGCCCGATCCGGCGCCGGTCCCGCGGGCCGGGATCGGCCGACACGGCCCGACGGCGCTGGCGCTCCAGCCGCAGACCGACCCGTTGGCGCGGTATGCGAGCTTCGAGGATGTGCTGGCGCTGATCCGCGACCGCCGCGATCTCAAGCTGCTGGTCGAGGTCGAAGCCGGCCTTCGGCTGGCCGGTTATGCGCCCGGCCGGATCGCCTTCGAACCCGCGCCGGGGACCGCGCCCGATCTGGCGAGCCGCCTCGCCGCACGGTTGCAGGGCTGGACGGGCGGCCGCTGGACGGTCAGCGTGGTCTCGACAGGGGGCGCAGCGACGGCCGCGGAACGGCGCGCCGCCGAGGCTGAAACGCTGCGCACCGAGGCTTGCCGCCATCCGCTGGTGGCCGCAGCGCTGGCGACCTTTCCCGGCGCCGAAGTCACCGAGATCCGCCAGCCGCCCGCCGAGCCGCCGTCGGAACCCGACCTGGCCCCGGCGCCATCGGATGAGGGTTGGGACCCGTTCGAAGAAAGCGGCTGATGGCCAGGGCGGCGCTGTCGGAGCCGCTCCTCCGCCCTGCGGGCGACGTCGCGGCAGCAATCGGCGCGTGACCCCAACGCCCAGGCGACACAGCGCTTCACCGGCTGGGCCGCTCCCGCTCCGCCGCCCTGCAGGCGACGTCGCGGTCGGCGGCCGCCGACGTCGCCCGCAGGGCGGAGGAGGCGGCGCGAAGCACCCCGGCAATCCGGTCGAGTTCCCCGGCCAGCGGGCTGGCCGCGCGCCACACCAGGCCGACCGCGCGGCTGGGCGCCGGCGCGGCGAGGCGGGCAATGCAGACCGCGGCCGAACGGGTCTCGACCGGGACGGCCATCTCGGGGATCAGCGTCACCCCCAGCCCCGCCGCCACCATCTGGACGAGTGTCGACAGCGACGCGGCGTCGAGCCCCGGTTGCGCGTTGGGTCCGATCCGGCAGAACGCCAGCGCCTGGTTGCGAAAGCAATGACCCTCCTCCAGCAGCAGCAGGCGCCGGCTGCGCAGCGCCTCGGCGTCGGGTACCGGCTCGCTGGCCTCGGCGGCGGGGCGAACCAGCACGAAATCCTCGCGAAACAGCGGTGTCTCGGTCAGGCCGGGCTCCGAGATCGGCAAGGCAAGGATCGCCGTGTCGATGCGGCCGGCTGCCAGATCGCCCAGCAGCCGGCTGGTCAGCGTCTCGCGCACATCGATGTCCAGGCCGGGGTCGCTGCGGCCCAGCGCCTCGAGGATCGCGGGCAGGAAATAGGGCGCGATGGTCGGGATCACGCCGATCCGCAAACGGCCGGCCAGCCCGCCGCGCGCCACCCGCGCCAGATCGCCCAACTCGTCGACCGCGGACAGGATGCCGTCGACCCGTTCGGCCACGGCCGCCCCGAACCCGGTCAGCCGCAGCTGCCGCGGCGCGCGTTCGAACAGCGGCGCGCCCAGGGCGCTCTCCATCTCCCTGATCTGCACCGAAAGCGCCGGCTGCGAGACCGCGCAGGCCGCCGCCGCCCGCCCGAAATGGCCATGGCGGGCCAGGGCAGCGAAATAGCGCAGCTGTCGCAGGGTGAGGTTGGCCATAACCACCCCTTATCGAAGCGATCGGAAAATGCAACTTTCCCCTATGACAGGCAGGTGATAGGCAGCGCCAAAGCGGTGCCGCGACGCGGCGGAACGGAGGACGACATGGACGGAAGCGATATCGGACGCGGCGGTTGCCCGGTCCTGCATGGCAGCATCACCGAGGCCGGCGCCTCGGTCATGGATTGGTGGCCGAATGCGCTCAACCTCGACATCCTGCATCAGCACGATACCAAGACCGACCCGATGGGCCCGGATTTCGACTATCGCAAGGCCGTGCAGAGCCTCGATTTCACCGCGTTGAAGGACGACCTCAAGGCGCTGATGACCGACAGTCAGGATTGGTGGCCGGCCGATTGGGGCCATTACGGCGGGCTGATGATCCGCATGGCCTGGCATGCCGCGGGCACCTATCGCATCGCGGACGGGCGCGGCGGCGGCGGCACCGGGAACCAGCGCTTTGCGCCGCTCAACTCCTGGCCGGACAACACCAATCTCGACAAGGCGCGCCGCCTGCTGTGGCCGATCAAGAAGAAATACGGCAACCGCATCAGCTGGGCCGATCTGATGATCCTGGCCGGCAACATGGCCTATGAATCGATGGGGCTGAAGATGTTCGGCTTCGGCTTTGGCCGGGCCGATATCTGGCACCCGGAGAAGGACGTCTATTGGGGCGCCGAGCGCGAATGGCTCGCCCCGTCCGACAGCCGCTATGACAGCGTCGACGACCCGGCGACGATGGAGAATCCGCTCGCCGCCGTCCAGATGGGGCTGATCTATGTCAATCCCGAGGGGGTGAACGGCCAGCCCGACCCGCTGAAGACCGCCGGTCAGGTGCGCGAGACCTTCGCCCGGATGGCAATGAATGACGAGGAGACCGTGGCCCTGACCGCCGGCGGTCACACGGTCGGCAAGTGCCACGGCAATGGCGATGCCGCCAATCTGGGCCCCAACCCCGAGGCCGCCCCGATCGAGGAACAGGGCCTCGGCTGGATGAACCATACCAGCCGGGGGGTCGGCCGCGATTCGGTGACCAGCGGCATCGAGGGCGCCTGGACCACCCATCCGACACGGTGGGACAATGGCTATTTCCACCTGCTGCTGAACCATGACTGGGCGTTGAAGAAAAGCCCGGCCGGCGCCTGGCAGTGGCAGCCGGTCGCGATCGCCGAAGCTGACATGCCGGTCGATGTCGAGGACCCGTCGGTCCGCCGCATGCCGATCATGACCGATGCCGACATGGCGATGAAGATGGACCCCGACTACCGGGCGATTTCCGAGCGGTTCCACAAGGACCCGGCGTATTTCGCCGACACCTTTGCGCGCGCCTGGTTCAAGCTGACCCATCGCGACATGGGCCCGAAGGCGCGCTATGTCGGGCCGGACGTGCCGGCCGAGGATCTGATCTGGCAGGACCCCGTGCCCGTGGGACGCGCCAACTACGATGTCGCCGCGGTCAAGGCAAGGGTCGCAACGGCAGGACTGTCCGTCGCGGAGATGGTGGCCACCGCCTGGGACAGCGCGCGCAGCTTCCGCGGCTCGGACATGCGCGGCGGCGCCAATGGCGCGCGGCTGCGCCTCGCCCCGCAAAAGGACTGGGAGGGCAACGAACCCGAACGCCTGGCCCGCGTGCTGGCGGTGCTCGAACCGATCGCGGCGGAAAGCGGCGCGAGCCTTGCCGATGTCATCGTGCTGGCAGGCAATCTCGGCGTCGAACAGGCCGCCAGCGCGGCTGGCTTTGACATCGCGGTGCCTTTCCGGCCCGGCCGCGGCGACGCCACGCAAGAGCAGACCGACGCCGAAAGCTTCGAGCCGCTCGAGCCGATCGCGGATGGCTACCGCAACTGGCTGAAGAAGGACTATGCGGTGGCGCCGGAGGAGCTGCTGCTCGACCGGACCCAGCTGATGGGGCTGACCGCGCCCGAAATGACGGTGCTGATCGGCGGCATGCGGGCGATGGCCGCCAACCATGGCGGCTCGGCGCAGGGCGTGCTGACCGACCGGCCGGGTGCGCTGACCCCGGACTTCTTCGTCAACCTGACCGACATGGCGTGGCAATGGGTGCCGGCCGGCGACAACCTGTACGAAATCCGGGACCGCAAGAGCGGAGCCGTGAAATGGACGGCGACCCGTGTCGATCTGGTGTTCGGCTCCAACTCGGTGCTGCGCGCCTATGCCGAGCTTTACGCCCAGGACGACAATGCCGAGAAGTTCGTGCACGACTTCGTCGCCGCCTGGACCAAGGTGATGGAAGCCGACCGGTTCGACCTGCAGTGAGGCGCCTGCGCCCGGCGGCCGGATTGTGCCCGGCCGCCGGGGCCGGTAACCTGGCCTCCCGAACACGACGACCCATCCGGGCAAGGGGGAACCACATGTTCAAGGGGCTGGGGCAGCTGGGCGACATGGCCAAGGTCATGAAGCAGGCGCAGGAAATGCAGCAGAAGATGGCCGAGGCGCAGGAGCGGCTCGACAGCCTCACCGTGACCGGTGAATCGGGCGCCGGGCTGGTGCGCGCCACCGCCACCGCCAAGGGCGTGCTGACGGGCCTCGACATCGACCCGTCGATCTTCAACCCCGATGAAAAGGAAGTGGTGGAGGACCTGATCCTGGCCGCCATCAAGGATGCCCAGCCGCGCGCCCAGGCGCGCGGCCAGGAAGAAATGGCAAAGGTGACCGAAGGCCTGGGTCTGCCGCCCGGCATGAAGCTGCCCTTCTGATCCGGCCGTGGCCGACGAAACCGGCGGGATCGAGGCGCTGATCGATCTGATGGCGCAACTGCCGGGGCTGGGGCCGCGTTCGGCCCGGCGCGCCGTGCTTCACATGATCGGCAAGCGTGCGGCGCTGATGACGCCGCTCGCCCAGACCCTGGCCCGCGTCGCCGAAACGGTACGGCCCTGCGCGACCTGCGGGAATCTTGGCCAGAGCGACATCTGTGCGATCTGCCGCAACCCCGGACGCGAAACCGGCACGCTTTGCGTGGTCGAGGATGTGGCCGATCTGTGGGCCATGGAACGCGCGCATGTCTTCGGCGGCCGCTATCACGTCCTTGGCGGGGTTCTTTCCGCACTCGACGGCGTGGCGCCAGAGGACCTGCGGATTCCCGCGCTGGTGACCCGGGTGCGCGATGACGCGGTGACCGAGGTCATCCTGGCCCTTGGCGCCACGGTCGACGGCCAGACCACGGCGCATTACATCGCCGGCGAACTGGCCGGGACAGGCGCCCGGGTCACGACATTGGGCCGCGGCGTGCCGGTGGGCGGCGAGCTTGACTATCTCGACGATGGCACCATCCTGGCCGCGCTCAAGGCCCGACAGAGCCTCTGACCCCAACACGCGACACCTGCCGCACCGCCGCCCGCCCCGAACCCATTCACCGCCATAGGGGCAGGCGCCCGCCCGCGCGGCGGGCGCACTCCCGGGCGCGCGCCCGGGAGCGCGCGACAGCAGCCGGCCATTCGGCACGATGTAAGCTTTCGGCGGTGGCCGTCTTCCCGATCTGTCCGGCTTAGTCGTATCTGCCGGTATGGGCGCCCATACGGACAGTTTGGTTTCGCGGCTCGAGGTAGTCGAGGTTGGTCGGCGCCGCCGCTGGAGCGACGCGGAGAAGCTGCGGATCGTGGCCGAGAGCATGGCCGGTCGGCGGCTGGTCTCCGCGACGGCGCGCCGGCACGGGATCTCGCGGTCGCAGCTCTATACTTGGCGACGGCTCGCACGAGAGGGGCGGCTGGTCGACGAAGGCGACATGGTCGAAGCCGCCGCGCCGACCTTCGCGCCGGTGGTGGTCGCCGCCGATCCGCCGAGGCCGCCCGCGCCGGGTGAGGACCGCGTGGAGATCCTGTTGGCGAATGGGCGGCGGGTTCTGGTCAGCGTGGGCGTGGACGCCGACGGTCTGGCGCGCCTGGTCCGGGCGCTGGAGCGGGCATGATCGCGCTGCCGCCGGGGGCGCGGGTCTGGCTGGCCTGTGGCGTGACCGACATGCGCCGGGGGATGCCCGGGCTGGCGTTGATGGTGCAGGAGGCGCTCGGTCGGGACCCCCCATGCCGGGGACCTGTTCGTTTTCCGCGGCAAGCAGGGATCGCTCCTGAAAATCCTCTGGCATGATGGCGTCGGCATGTCGCTCTACGCCAGGCGGCTGGAGAAGGGACGGTTCATCTGGCCGACGCCCAAGAACGGGTCGGTGGCGATTTCGGCGGCGCAGCTTGCTTATATGCTCGACGGAATCGACTGGCGAAACCCGCGCCAAACCTGGCGGCCGCAGACGGCGGGATAGCCGCTGCGGCGGCGATTCTGCTTCAAGTCTCTGATTCCATGCGGTAAACTTCCCTGCATGACGGACGTCGCCGCCGAGATCGAGGCCCTGCGCGCCGCCCTCGCCGAGGCCGGGGCGCGGGCCGACGCCAACGCCGCGGAGGCCGCCCAAGCCAAGGCGGCGGCGGCTCACGCCCAGGCGCTGGTGTCTGGTAGCGAGGCGCTGATCGCGCATCTGAAGCTCGAGATCGAGAAGCTCCGGCGAGAACTCTATGGCCAGCGCTCCGAGCGCAAACAGCGGCTGCTCGATCAGCTCGAACTCCAGCTGGAGGAGATGGAGACCACCGCCTCCGAGGACGAGGCGCTCGCCGCCGCGGCGGCGGAGAAGGCCAAGACCACGGTCGGCGCCTTCCAGCGGCGCAAGCCGGTCCGCAAACCGTTCCCCGAACATCTGCCCCGCGAGCGCGTCGTGCTGCCCGCGCCCTGCAACTGCGCCGCCTGCGGCTCGTCGCGGCTGACCAAGATGGGCGAGGACATCACCGAGACGCTCGAGGTGATCCCCCGCCGGTGGAAGGTGATCCAGACCGTCCGCGAGAAGTTCAGCTGTCGCGACTGCGAGCGCATCAGCCAGCCGCCGGCGCCCTTCCACCCCACACCGCGCGGCTGGGCCGGCCCGAGCCTTCTGGCGATGATCATCTTCGAGAAGTACGGCCAGCATCAGCCGCTCAATCGCCAGGCCGAGCGCTACGCCCGCGAAGGCGTCGAACTCAGCCTGTCGACGCTCGCCGACCAGGTGGGCGCGGTCGCCGCGGCGCTGGCGCCGCTGCACGCGCTGATCGAGGCGCATGTCATGGCCGCCGAGCGGCTCCATGGCGACGACACCACCGTGCCGCTGCTGGCCAAGGGCAAGACTGAGACCGCCCGGCTCTGGACCTATGTCCGCGACGATCGGCCTTTCGGCGGCCCCGCGCCGCCGGCCGCGCTCTTCCGCTTCTCGCGCGACCGGCGCGGCGCGCACCCGCGACAACATCTCACCGGCTGGAGCGGCGTTCTCCAGGCCGACGCCTATGCCGGCTTCAACGCCCTCTTCGCCGAGACGCGCGAGCCGGGGCCGATCCTGCCCGCCTTCTGTTGGGCGCATGCTCGGAGGAAGTTCTTCGAGCTGGCCGACATCGCCGCCAACGCGCGGCGCGGGAAGAAGGCGACCCCGATCTCGCCGCTCGCCCTCGAGGCGGTGAAGCGCATCGACGCCATCTTCGATCTCGAGCGCGCCATCAACGGCCTGCCCGCCGAGCAGCGGCTGGCGACCCGAAAAGCCGAGATCGCACCGCTCGTGGCTGATCTCCACGCCTGGATGACCGCCGAGCGCGCCAGGCTCTCCAAGCACGCCCCCGTAGCCAAGGCGATGTCCTACATGCTGCCGCGCTGGGACGACTTTGCCCGCTTCCTCGATGACGGCAGGGTATGCCTCACCAACAACGCCGCAGAGCGTTCGCTGCGCGGCGCAGCCCTCGGACGAAAGGCGTGGCTGTTCGCCGGTTCCGAGCGCGGCGGCCACCGCGCCGCCTTCATGTACACCTTGATCGTCACCGCCAAGCTGAACGGCGCCGATCCGCAGGCCTGGCTCGCCGACGTCCTCGCCCGCATCGCCAGCACGCCGATGAACCGACTCGACGAACTGCTCCCCTGGAACTGGGTCGCTGCCCAGAAAAGCCCCGGCGTCAAGGCAGCCTGACCGCGGTCCCCGCCGTAGGCTTACGGCACGATTCATGCCAGGGCGCGACAAGAACGCACCATCGCGCCAGTCCGCCTGCCGCGCCCCGGCTTCCTGCCCGATGTTCTGGCATCGGGCAGGCGCCCGCCGCGCGGCGGGCGCACTCCCGGGCGCGCGCCCGGGAACGCCCGACAGCAGCCGGCCATTCGGCAGGAGGCAGCAGCGCAACCGACCGCGCGCGACCCGCCCTAGCCCGGATGAAAATGGTCGTGGATGCGCCGCGCCAGCGCCTCGGAAATCCCTTCGACCGCGCGCAGATCGGCCAGCCCCGCACGCCCGACCGCCTTCGCCGACCCGAAATGGGCCAACAGCGCGCGCTTGCGCGCCGCGCCCACCCCCGGCACCGAATCGAGCGGCGTCGCACCAACCGCCTTGGCCCGCTTCGCGCGGTGCGCGCCGATCGCAAAGCGGTGCGCCTCGTCGCGCAGGCGCTGGACGAAATAGAGCACCGGGTCGCCGCGCCGCAGCGCAAAGGGCCGTGCGCCGGGGCGGTAGAACTCTTCCTTGCCGGCATCGCGGTCGATCCCCTTGGCGACGCCGACGACCGGCACATCGCCGGCACCGAGATCGGCCAGCACTTCGGCCACCGCGCCGACCTGCCCCGCACCGCCATCGATCAACAGAAGGTCGGGCCAGCCGCCTTCGGCCCGATCCGGGTCTTCCTTCAAGAGGCGCTTGAAGCGGCGCTCGAGCACCTCGCGCATCATGCCGAAATCGTCGCCCGGCGACAGGTCCCCCGCGCGGATGTTGAACTTGCGATAGTGCTTCCGTTCGAAGCCTTCGGGCCCGGCCACGATCATCGCGCCGACCGCATGTGCGCCCTGGATATGCGAATTGTCGTAGACCTCGATACGCACCGGCGGCGCGTCGAGCCCGAATGCCGCGGCCAGCCCCGCCAGCAGCTTGCCCTGCGCCGCCGTTTCGGCCATGCGCCGGCCCAGCGCCTGGCGGGCGTTGCGCGCCGCCTGGGCGACCAGCTCGGCCTTTTCGCCCCGTTGCGGCACGGCGATGCGCACCCTTCGCCCGGCCTTTTCCGACAGCGCCGCCTGCAGCAGGTCGGCATCCTCGACCGGATGGCTGAGCAGAATTGCCCGGGGCGGCGGCGTGTCGCCATAGAACTGGCCCAGAAAGGCGGCCAGGATTTCCGGTGCCTCGGCGCCCGCGCCGGTGCGCGGAAAGAAGTCCCGGTTGCCCCAGTTCTGATGGCCGCGAATGAAGAACACCTGAACGGCGGCCTGGCCGGCTTCGGTATGGGCGGCGATCACATCGGCCTCGGCCACGCTGCGCGGATTGACCCCCTGCACCGACTGCACCTGGGTCAACGCCCGGATCCGGTCGCGCAGCGCCGCGGCGCGTTCGTATTCCTGATCGGCCGCGGCTGCGGCCATCTCGGCGGCCAGCGCCTCTTGCATCCCGGTCGATCGGCCCTGCAGGAAACGCTCGGCATCGGCGACCAGCCTTGCATAGTCCGCCGCATCGATCCGACCGACGCAGGGCGCCGCACATCGCTTGATCTGATAGAGCAGGCAGGGGCGGGTGCGGGCTTCGAACACCGAATCCGAACAGCTGCGCAGCAGAAACACCTTCTGCAACTGGTTGAGGGTCCGGTTGACCGCCCCGGCCGAGGCGAAGGGGCCATAGTACCGGCCCTTCTGCCGCTTCGCCCCGCGATGCTTCCTGATCTGCGGAAACGGGTGGTCGCCGGTGACCAGAACATTGGGAAAGCTCTTGTCGTCGCGCAGCAGCACATTGTAGCGCGGCTTGAGCTGCTTGATCAGGTTCTGTTCGAGCAGCAGCGCCTCGGTCTCGGTCGCCGTGGTCAGGAACATCATCGACGCCGTCTCGCGGATCATCCGGGCGATCCGCGCGCTGTGGCCGGTCAGCTTGGCATAGGCCGCGACGCGCTTTCGCAGGTCGCGCGCCTTGCCGACATAAAGCACCGCGCCCTGGGCATCGAGCATGCGATAGACCCCCGGTTCGCCGGGCAGGCTGCCGAGGTAACCCGCGATCACCGTGGGACCGGTGGCCGGTTTCGCGGCATCGCGCTCAGCCATCGCGCAAGGGTCCGATTCCCGCCCCGGGCTGCCTCGACCGGGCCGCCCTGGCAAGCCGAAACCTGTCCACGGAATCTGTGGAGAACTCTGCGGAAAACACCACCGTCAGAAGGAAATCGGTCACGTTTTCAGGGGACTTCGGCTGATCGCCCATTTTTTATGCAATTCCCTAGGGCACTGTAAAAAAACAATATATTTTCGAGCGCGCCCTATGTAATTGAGATTCCTGACAGATCGGTAACAGCTCTGTGACACCCGCGCGCCGGGTGGACAACTGCTGCCGCCTCGACGTCGTGCCGCCCGCCATGATGGCTATTCAACCCCCTGAACATCCGGTGTTTCCCACCCCAGATGCTGGCCGCCATCGATGCAGATCAGCTGCCCGGTCATCGACCCGGCCGACAGGATGAAGCGCATCGCGGCGACGATGTCGGCCGGGTCGCCGCCACGCCGCAGGATCGTCGCGACACGCTGGGCGGCAAAGCCCGCGGTCGTCTGGCGATCCCCCTGCAGAGTCGGGCCGGGCCCGATCGCGTTGACCCGGATGCCCTGCGGGCCGAGCGCCTGGGCCGCCATCCGGGTGAACGCCCACAACCCGGCCTTGGCGATGCCATAGGTGATGAAATCGGGCACCGGCTTTCGCACCCGCTGGTCGATCATGTTGATGACATGGGCCCGGGCCAGCGGCTCGCCCTGCCCGTCCAGCGCCGGTCCGGGTGCTTGCGCCGCAAAGGCCTGGGTCAGTTCGAAGGGCGCGCGCAGATTGGAATCGATGTGCCGGTCCCAGCTTTCCGGTGTCGCCGTCTGGATGCTGTCATGCTCGAAGATCGAGGCGTTGTTGACCAGAAGGTCGAGCGCCCCGCCCAGCGCCTCGGCCGCACGGGGAACCAATGTGGCACGGCCCTCTGGCGTCAGCAGGTCGGCCTGCAGCGCGTGGGCCCGCCCGCCCGCGGCGACGATCTCGTCCACCAGTTCGGCCGCGGCGGCGGCCGAGCCGGCATAGTGGACCGCCACCGCGACGCCGTCCCGGGCCAGCGCCGCCGCCATCGCCCGGCCCAGGCGCCGCGCCGCGCCGGTGATCAGGGCCCGTTCGACCATTCCCCGCCCCCTTCAGATCAGCGACACCACATAGACGATGTAAAGCGCGGTCAACAACACGCCCCAGGGCCGGGTCAGGTTCCAGCGCAACAGCACGAAGGGCAGCAGAAGCAGCGACGCGCCCAGCATCACCCACAGATCCTTGCGCAGGAATTCCGGCCCCACCGGAATATCGCCGAAGAAGCTGGCGATGCCGACAATGGCCAGCAGGTTGAACATGTTCGACCCGATCACATTGCCCATCGCCACATCGGCCTGGCGCCGGATCGCCGCCATCACCGTGGTCGCGAGTTCCGGCAGCGAGGTGCCGACCGCGACCAGCGTCAGACCGATCACCGTCTCGGACACGCCGGCCACCGCGGCCAGATCGATCGCGCCGGACACCAGGATGTCCGCGCCCAGCGGCAGACCGCCCAGGCCGGCCACCAGGAACAGGCCCAGCTTCCAGCCCGGCATGCCCGGTTCCGCCTCCTCCAGTTCGATCCCGGCATCCAGATCGCCGCCGAGCGTTCGCCGGGCCATCCGCATCGCATACCACAGCATGGCGGTCAGCGCCGCCAGCAGGATCAGGCCGTGGCCCCAGGTGATCGGGCCGGCAAAGCAGATCGCGATGAACAGGCAGGTCGCGGCAAGCATCGAGAAATAGGTCCGGCGCAGATCGTGGCCGCCGGTGGCCAGCGGCACGATCATCGCCGGGATGCCGAGGATCAGCAGCACATTGGCGGTGTTCGAGCCGACCACATTGCCCAGGGCCAGCCCGGGCGCGCCGTCGCGCAGCGCCTCGATCGCGATCAGAAGCTCGGGCGCCGAGGTGCCGAAGGCGACCACCGTCAGGCTGACGATCAGCGCCGGGATACCCAGCCGAAGGCTGAGATTGACGGCCGCGCGCACCAGCAGATCGCCGGCCAGGATCAGGATCGCAAAGCCGAGCCCGACCAGAAACAAGTCATAAAGGATGGCCATGAACGCGCGCTACCCCTCGCCGCAGGGGCAGGGACCGTCGCCGGGGATCGGCGTGCCGCAGGAAGGGCAGCGCCGCGGTCGCGGCATGGCGCGCGCCGACAGGCCCGGCAGGCGGCCACCCCGGCGCAGCAGGCGCAGCACCAGAAATGCCGCCAGGGCAAGCAACAGCAGTTTCGTCAGCATCGATCAGACCCATAGCGCGCCCAGGCGGCGCGCGCCTCGATCGCGCCCAACCCCTCGGACAGGCCGCCAAGCCGCAGCCGCGGCAGCCAGCCCCGGCGGCGGCCGTAAACCGCGAAACGGGTCTTGTCGCCAAACCGCGCCTTCATCTCGGGCACCAGATGGCCGACCGCATCGGCAAGCCCGTTTTCCACCGCCTCGCGGCCGATCCAGACATCGCCGGTGAACAGATCGGCGCCGCGCAGCCGGGCGCCGCGCCGCGCCTGGACCTGATCGATGAAGACCCGGTGCAACTCGCCCTGGATGCGCTTCAGCCGGGCCACATCCTCGGCCCGTTCGGGGCGGAACGGGTCAAGCAGGCTCTTGTCCTCGCCGGCGGTGTAAAGCCGCCTTTCGATACCCCAGCGGCCGATCAATTCGTGAAAGCCGAAACCGGCCGAGATCACCCCGATCGAGCCGACGATCGAGGTCGGGTCGACGAAGATCTCGTCGGCCGCGGTGGCCAGCCAATACCCGCCCGAGGCCGCCACATCCTCGACAAAGGCAAAGACGGGCAGCGATTTTTCCTCGGCCAGGCGGCGGATGCGCGCCCCGATCAGCGAGCTTTGTGCCGGCGATCCGCCGGGCGAGTTGATCGCCAATGCCACCGCGGCGGGCTTGCCGCGGGTGAAGGCCCGCTCGACCATCGGCGCCAGGCCCTGATCGTTCAGCATTCCGCCCGCGCCGGGCCGGACGGCAGCCGCGATCACCCCCGAAAGCGGCAGGACGGCGACAAGCGGCGGGCGGGGCAGGAAAGCGGGACGCGGGATCATGTCCGGCATCTAGGCCGGGGCCGCCCCGGCAACAAGGCGGAAACCGGTGGATTCAGACAGGCTGTGCCGGACGCTCAGCCGATCAGCCCCGCCCCGGCGGCGGCAAAGGCGCACAAGGCGCCGCCGGCGAGGATCTGCAGGGTTCCTGCGATCCGAGCCGCGGCAACCCCGCCCCCCGCGCTGAGCGCCGCCCCCGAAATGCCAGCCCACCCAGCGCCACCGCCGCCGTCACCGCGGCGACGCCCGCCGCCATGGCCAGCGCCGCGGCGATCCCCGCCCAGGGGGCGCCGGCCATGAAGGCGACCGCAAGCACGATCATCGCCCCGCCGCAGGGGCGCACGGCAATCGCGGCGACCAGCGCCGCGCGGTCGCGCCAGCGGCCCGTGCCGCCGGGTGCGTCATGGCTGTGGCCGCAGCACGCTTGCCTGCCCTGGCGCAGCGCGCGGGCGCCGCGCCAGGCGAACAGCAGCCCGAACGCCCCGGCCGCAGCATAGCCGAGGGGGGCAAACAGCGTTGCATCGCTGCCCAGCGCCGCCATCGGCGACAGGGACAGCAGCCTAATGCTTCAGTCAAGCGGCCATTTTGAAGTTTTCGCGGAAGGGCTGCCTTTTGTGCAGGATGGCCCAGAGCACGTTCACGCGTCTTCTTGCGAGGGCGATGACGGCCTGGTGGTGGCGTTTGCCCTCGGCACGCTTGCGGTCGTAGAAGGCGCGGCTGTCGGGTCGTCCGAGAGAGGTGAAGGCTGCCTGATAGAAGACGCGCTTGAGGGCCTTGTCGCCACCGGCTGCGCGGCGCAGGAAGCTGGTCTTGCCGGACTGGCGCAGCACCGGGGCGAGGCCTGCGGCGGCGGCCAGCGCGTCGGCGCTGTCGAAGCGGTCGATGCGGCCGACCAGCGCGATGAATTCGGCGGTGAGCGTGGCCCCCATCCCCGGCATCGACAGGATGAGGGCCGTATCAGGGTGGTTGGCGAGCCGCTCCCGGATCGCGTGATCGGTGGCCTTGAGCCGGTCGCGGGCGGCCAGCGCCTCGCGGGCGATATCGGCGATGATCTCTGCCCTGAGCTGCGCCCCCGGGATGGTGACGGTCTGTGCCTGTGCCGCCTGCACGGCGTCCTCGGCCAACGCCTCAAGGCCGCGCAGGCCCGTCGCGGCCTTTGTCAGCCGGCGGGTGATGCGCTTTGCCCCTGCGGCGCGGATATCCTCGGGCGCGGCATAATGGCTGAGAAACACAAGGCCGGTGCGGGTGGTGGGGTCGATGCGCCGCTCCAGCGCCGGAAAGAGGCCGGAGAGCAGGTCGCGCAGGCGCGCCGCACGCCGGGTCTGCTCGGTGACGAGCTCGCGGCGGCGGCTGACCAGGAGCCGGATCTCGGCATCGAGCGGGTCTGGCGGCTCCACTGCGCGCAGGTCGGGCCTGGTGCGGGCCAACTCGGCAATGACGACCGCGTCCTTCGGATCGGACTTGCGCTCGCCGCCCCGGATGCCTTGGCGCGCGCGGTTCACCGCGAGCCCCGGCGTGTGGACCAGCGGCAGCCCGGCCTCGGCGAACATCGCACAGAGGAGGCTCGCCGCGCCGCCCAGCATATCGATGGCGGTCCGCGTGTTCTCAGCCTCCAGCGCCTCGATCTTACCGATCAACGACACGATGGCGGCTGGATCATTGCCCACCGCCTGGCTGAACAGCACCCGCGCGTTGCGGTCCATGGCGCAGGCCCAGTGGACTTCCTTGGCCACGTCGATCCCGATAAAGACATCCATTTCTCCCTCCATAGCTGTTGCTCTTCACGGCACCCCGTCCACGCCGTCGTCGCCTTACAGAGCGATGGATCGCGCAGCCTAATCAGCGGTCGAGACGGGCTTCGGAAGCGGGGGGAGATGCCACCTGAGCCATCGCGGGCAGCCAGCATGATACCCATCCCCGCTTCCCTGCCACCCTCGGATCATATCCCAGGAATGACAGACGCCGAAGCGCAGAAGCAAGGTAAGGCGGCATGAGCCCACCATAGACGACCAGCACCGCCGTCAGCGCCTGGGCCAGCGCCGCGGCAACGGCCAGCGCGGCAAGCGGGCCGGGCCGTTCGACACCGGCGACCGCGGCCGCGCCCAACAGCGCCTTGCCATGCCCCGGCCCCGCCGCATGGGCCAGGCCATAAACGGCCGACAGGCCGACAAGCGACCACAGCGCCGCGGGTTGGCCGGCATTCAGCGCCCGGGCGGCCCGGGCCAGACCGGCCTGCAGGTCGCGCTGCAGATCAAGCGCGCCGGCCATGCCGGCCTCGACGAGGCCGAGCCGCCACAACAGCACCGCCGCCACCAACATGGCGGCGACCCCGAGCCCGGCGCGCAGCCTTACCGGCATGTCAGCTGCGCCTCGGCGGCGAACAGCCGCCCGACATCCTTCTCGGCGGGTGTCTCGTCGACCGGCAGATCGGCCAGTGCCGCCTGCAGCGCAAGCACCGCCTCGGTCGGCTGCCAGGCCAGGGCCTTGGCCTCGCATCCGGTGCCGCCCGCGACCGTTACCGGCCCGGTCAGATCGAAGGCGATGAAATAGACCGGATCGTAGATCGCCAGCCTTGCCGGGCGACCATCCAGCGCCGCCGGCGCGGCCAGCGGGCGGGTGAAATCGATCCGCAGGCGGTCGTCCTCGACCCGCGCCGCGATGTCCTGCGCAGGGGCCAGCGCGACGGCCTCGCCCGCCACCGACAGCGCCGCGAACCCACCGGTTTCATCGAACAGCAGCGCCTGGTCGGCCGCGACGCTGCGCGACGCCTCCGGGTCGAGCGCGGCGAACGGGTCGATGCCCATCTCCTGAAGCACAAGCAGCGTCATCAGCGGGTCGTAGATGTGGCTGATCTGCACCGCGGCAAGGCGGCCCTCGGCATCGACCACGAACCCGGCCCCGGCTTCGATGAACACATGCGGATGCGCCGCGCCGCCGGTCGGCGCCAGCAGCCAGGCGCAAAGCAGCGGGGTGATCGCCAGCCTTTTCACGGCGGGGCCCCCGACGCCAGCACCGCGCCGGCTGCCGGGAAAACCGGGCCCGGGCGGTGCCTCATCGGAACGCGCCATGGGGTTTCGGGGCGGGCCCGGCGGCCTGCCGGGCCGTGTTGACATATAGCGCGGCGGCCATGAGCTCGGCCGCGTCCAGTTCCGCGCCGTGCCGCCGTGCCGCGTCCAGCAGCACCCGTTCGATCGCATCGGCCTGCGAGAAATCGCCGATCCGGCCGAGCGCCGCGGCCACCGATCCGGCGACATCCGGATGCCGCGCCGGCAAGCCGCGCAGCGCGCTCAGGATGGCCGGCCGCAGCGCCGGATCGCCTTCGCGCCCATGCACCGCGAGGGCCGCGATGATCGCGCGCAGCTCGTCAGGGCGCGACGGCGCCGTGAACCATTCGGCGGCCAGCCGGGCCACGCCCTCGGCGCCGTCGATCTCGATCAGTGCCGTGGCCCAGGCGTCGAGGTTTCGCACCCCGCCCAGCCGGGCCGCCATGGCGATGCGTCCCAGGATCAGGGCGCGATCCGCCGGGCGGCCGCCAAGCCCCAGCATGACGATGTGAAAACCCGCCCAGGGCAGTTCCGTCCGATCGGCCAGCGCGCGTCGGGCCGCATCCGGGTCGACCGGCCGCGCCATGGCGCGGATCAGGCCATAGCGGGCGCGGCTCAGCTCGTCGATGGCGAGGCGCCGCAGGTTCGGGTGCTCATCGTGCAGAAGGCCCGCGAAAAAGGCAAAGCGCGCGGTCTCGTCCGCTGCCCAGCCCGGCCCGCGATCGAGGATCGCATCGACCGTCCGCCGCATCGCCGGGTCGAGATAGGCAGCGCGGCGCCATTCCTGCCCGTCATGCACGAACAGCAGGCCGTCGCCGGGCCGCGCCGCCAGACGCCGCCGCGTGGCACTGTCGAGAAGGAAGGGGATCGCGGCATCGCGCGGCGCGCCCTTCAGCGTTTCGACCGGTGCAAACCGAAATGGCTGCGCCGGGTCCTCGCGGGCGATCACCGCTGTCCGCGCGTCGAGCAGCCGCTCGGCCAGCGTCGCTTCGGGCCGTTCGACGCAGATCGGACAGGCTGCCGCGCTGCCGCAAAGGACCAGCACCGCGGCGGCGATCATCCCCGGCAGGCGCGGCGGCGCGGCGCCGCGCCTGCGACGGGACAGAACGGCCGTGAACGAAACCATAAGGCGGGTCTAGGCCGCCCCGGGCCCGACAACAAGGCGCAATGGGCGGCCGGCACGCCCGGGGCCGTTGCGGGCCGGGCCGGCAGCGCCTAGCCTTCGCCCAAGGAGGGCGCGCGATGGCGCAGATCAGGTCGCGACGCTGCCGGCGGTGGCCCAAGAAAACGCGCGCCCCGTGCGTCCAACGGGCATGAACCGGTCCGACGAGGCGCTTGTGCGGGCCGCCGCGGCGGGCGACCGCGCGGCGTTCGCGGCGCTTGTCCGGGCCCATTACGACAGGACCTATCGCATGGCCGCCGGTCTGCTTCGCGACCCCGATGCCGCCGCCGACATCGCCCAGGACATCTGGGCGTCGATGCCGGCCAGGCTGGCAGGCTTCGCCGGCGAGGCGGCGTTCACCACCTGGCTTTACCGGGTGGTGCTGAACCGGGTGCGCGACCATATCCGGCGGACGCAGCGCCGCGCTGGCAGCCGGGCGCGCCTGGCCGAGGAAGCGGCGCGCCTGGCGGCCGAGGCCGGCGCGGAGGCCGAAAGGCGGCGCTGGCTGCTGGCGGCCTTCGACGCGCTGGCGCCGCCCGAATTGCGCGAGACCGCCTGGCTGATCGTGGTCGAGGGGCTGACCCAGGCCGAGGCGGCGGCGGCGCTCGATGTGGCGCCGGGCACGGTGGCCTGGCGGATGAGCGAGGTGAAACGGCAACTGACCGGGCTGGCCCGGTCGGAAGGGGTGGCATGACGGGCGATCGCGACGATCTCGACGAGCTGGGCAAGGCGCTGAAGGCGGCCGTGCCGCCGCCCGACCCGGCGCGCAAACAGGCCGCCCTGCAGGCCGCGCTGCGGGCGCATGACGATTTCTTTGCCAGGGCCGCCAAGAAAACCGCCGGCACCGGGCGTCCTACGGGTCAGAGCCGCCGCTGGGGCGGCCTGAGCGAAGGAGCCCAAGCCATGTGGAAGAAACTGACATCGAAACAGATCCTCGCCGGCACGACGGCGCTGGCAGCACTTGCCCTGGTGGTCGTGGTGGTGCCCGAGGCGCTCGACCGGGGAACGGGCGACGCGGAGCCGGAGCGCGGGCTTGAGCCCGTGGTTTCCAGCACTGAGGCCCAGTCTGCCAGTGGCAACGAAACGGAACGGGCCACGCGAGAGGGTGCCGTTGCCCCCGCGCCCGGCATCATTGGGGCGCCAGGTCAGGAAACGGGCCAGTTGGGCGCAAGCGGCGATGTCGTTGGCTGCGGGGGATGCCGACATGCCGATCGACTTCTCGGGTCGTGAAAACGCGCCACCCGAACTGACCTTCGGGGCAGAAATTGACGACACGGAAATCTCACGGCGCCTCGATGGGCGCGCCGCCGCGCCCGAGGGCGAGCGTTCCAACTTGACCGGCGGTGCGTCTACCAACGAATCGGACGTGGATCTTTTGGCCGATGTCGCCGAAGGCCTCGACGATGGGGGCCTTGCACACCGCGAAATAGAGGAGGCCGCGCGCAGAGGCAGTCAGGAAGAGCCTCTTGTGCTCAGCCGCGACCCATCCGTTGTCGTGCCCCCCGAGATGCACGAACCCGCGATGACGCTGTACGAGCCGGCTGCCAATGAGACCTATCCCGACAGCGCGCAGGCCGGCATCATGCGGGTCGCCGACGCGCCCGTTTCGACCTTCTCGGCCGATGTCGACACGGCCAGCTACAGCCTGGCGCGGTCGTCGCTGATGGCGGGCTTCCTGCCCGACCCGCAAAGCGTCCGGCCCGAAGAGTTCGTCAACTACTTCACCTATGCCTACCCCGCCCCCGAAGCCGATGGCCCGCCCTTCCGCGCCACCGTCACGGTGGATGCGACGCCCTGGAACGCCGACACCCGGCTGGTCCAGATCGGCATTCAGGGCCGGATGGTCGATCTGGCCGAACGACCGCCCTTCAACGCGGTGTTCCTGATCGACACCTCGGGCTCGATGCAGGACGCGAACAAGCTGCCCCTGGTCAAGCAGGCGCTGACCCTGTTGGCAAACAGCCTGCGCGAAGGCGACGAGATCGCCATCGTCACCTATGCCGGCAATGCCGGCGTGGCGCTGGAGCCGACGGGCATCGACAACCTGCCGGCGATCCGGGCGGCGATCGCGCGGCTCGGCGCGGGCGGTTCGACGGCCGGCGCGGCCGGGATCGACGCCGCCTATGCCATGGCCGAACGCATGGCGGCCGAGGGCGAGACGACGCGGGTCTATCTGGCCACCGATGGCGATTTCAATGTCGGCGCGTCCGGCACCGATGCGCTGCAGGCGCTGATCGAGAAACGGCGCGAAACCGGCGCCTATCTGTCGGTGCTGAGCTTCGGGCGCGGCAATATCCGCGACGACGTGGCCCAGACCCTGGCCCAGGCCGGCAACGGGCAAGCCGCCTATATCGACACCGTGTTCGAAGCGCAGCGCGTGCTGATCGACCAGCAAGGCGCCGCCTTGGTGCCGATCGCGGGGGATCTGAAGCTGCAGGTCGAATGGAACCCCGCTGCCGTCAGCGAATACCGGCTGATCGGCTATGAGACCCGGGCGCTGGCGCGCGAGGATTTCAACAACGATGCGGTGGATGCAGGCGATATCGGCGCCGGCCATCAGGTGACCGCGATGTATGAGGTCGCGCTGACCGGCCAGCCCGGTTTCACCGATCCGCTGCGCTATGCCAGCGACACCGTGCCCGAGGGCGGCATCGAGGGCGAGCTTGGCTGGCTGAAGATGCGCTGGAAGGAGCCCGGCGAAGACAGCAGCCAGCTGGTCGAACAGCCGATCCTGAGCGACCTGACCGAGGCGATCGACGGTCCCTCGGACCGGGACTTCGCCGCCGCCATCGCCGGCTTTGCCGAATTGCTGCACGGCTCGAAGCTGATCCGAAACTGGGACTACCAGGATGCCGCCGATCTGGCCCGCGCGAATCGGGGCGACGACCCGACCGGCGCCCGGGCCGAGGCGATCCGGCTGATCGAACTGGCCGGTGCGCTCGACAATTGAAGCCGCGTGCGGGGGCGCAGAACGGTCATGGTTAATGACTGTTGGTTTCAGGCCGAAGGCCGCGCGGCGCATTGCGCGCGCTCGGCCGCGGCGGCGGCCGCACGCTCATTCCGCTGACGCCGCAGATCGGCCAGTTTCGCCCGCTCTGCGTCCGGATCGATGGCGACCGGCGTGGTCCCCAGCGGCACCTCGCGCGATCCGCAGATGGTGATCCCGACGCCGCCCCGGCTGCGCCCGTTTCCGGTGCAGCCGCCGAACGCGATGGTCCGGCTGCGATCGGGCCGCACCGCATAGCCGCGCGCGATGTTCGCCTCGGTCTCGGCGATCAGCGCGTCGAGCGCGGCCAGATCGCGGTCGGCCGCGGCGCCGCAAGGCGCGGGCGGCGCGGCACAGGCCCCGAGCAGGGCGCAAAGGGCGATGGCAAGGCCGATCGAACGCATGCGCCGATTCATAAACCAAAGTGGCCCGTGGCCAAGCGCCCATGTCCAACCGACGGCGCCGCGGGCCGGTTTGACCTCGCCCGGGTGTCCGGGCAGGTTGCCCCGGTCCGGTGGGGCAACGGGATGCGGCGTCGCCTGCGCAAAGTCGGCCTTGGGTTGTTGGCAATTGGCTGGCTTGGCGCCGCGGCGCTTGGCGTCCTTGCGCCGCAGGTCTTCCGCCTGGCGCGCGAGGGGTTTCCGGCCCCCGTCTGGCCGGCGCCCGGCAGCTTCGTCACCGTCGCCGGGGTCGCGGTGCCGGCGGACCCGCCCCGGGGCGCCGCGCCGCCCGACGCCGCGCTGGCGCGCTTTCGCGACAGCGGCGGTCGGGCGCTGTTGGTGGATCGGGGCGGCACGCTGCAGATCGAGGCCTACGGTCCGGGGATCGGGCGCGACACCCGGCTCAATTCCTATTCCATGGTCAAGAGCCTGGTCGGCGCGCTGGCGCTTCGGGCCGTGGCAGAGGGCCGGATCGCCAGTCTGGACGCCCGCCTGACCGGGCTTGTCGGCCCCGAGGCGCCCGATCTGACCCTGCGCGAGGTGCTGACCATGACGAGCGGTCTGATGCTGGCCGGGGAACCGCCCATGGAAACCATGGAAAAGAGCCTCGAGGATGCGGGGTTCTCGCCCTTTGGGCCGGTTGCCCGGCTGCATGCCTACGGGATCGAGCCGTTGCTGCCCGGGCTGCGGATCGACCCGGCCGCAAGGGGACGGTTCCAGTATCAAAGCGCGAACACCGCCCTTGTCGGCCTGGCCGTCGAACGCGCCTGGGGCCGGCCGCTGCCCGACCTGTTGTCGGAACAGATCTGGGCGCCCGCGGGCGCGGCCGCGGCCGATTGGCGCAAGGTGCCGGCGGGCGATGGCGCGTCGGCCTGGTGTTGCCTTTATGCGCGCGCCATCGACTGGCTGCGGGTCAGCCGTTACCTGATGGAGAACGGGACGCCCGACGCGCCGTTCCTGCCCGATGCCTTGTGGCGCGCCTTCGTGCTGCCCGATCTGCCGGGCGCGGCGCGACGGCAGGGCGCGTATGGCCTGCATCTGCGCCACGATGTGCTCGACCGGGCCGGGCAACCCGTAGCGGGCCCGTTCGCCTATATGATGGGCCATGGCGGCCAGATCGCCTATTTGCTGCCCGGGCAGGATGCCATCGTCGTACGCTTCGGCGCGCAGGCGCAGTTGCTGCATTCGACGCTCTACGAGGTGCTGGCGCCCTGACCGACACGATGTCGCGGGGCTGTGCCGCGGCAACGGCCCGGCCAAGGGGGGATGCGACCGGCGCGGTGAGAGGCTGGAACACGACCCAGGCGGGGCTCGTTGCGGCTGCTTCCTTCCGGACCTGACCGGGTTGGCGAGGCGCCTGCCCGCGCCAACCTCTCGACCCTGTGGCTATGCGGCTGCGCGGCCCGGCGCAAGCCCCGGCGTTGCCGGCAATCCCAGGTTAACCCGAATGGGTTGCAGAACAGGCCAAATGTCGATTTATGTCCGCCGCACAGGAGCGCACGCCATGCACTTTGCCAGCGATGATCCGATCAAGGCGCCGGCCGCGTTCGCCTTCCGCGATCTGACCGATTTCGAGCATTTCGAGGAACAGGTTCGGTCCCGCGGGGCCGAGATCACCCGGCTCGACACCATGATCGAAGCCGGCGTCGGCGTTCTGTGGGAGGTCCGCTTTGTCCTGCGCGGTCGGCGCCGCAAGATCGATCTGAAGCTGTCGGACTTTGCCGAACCCGAGATGCTGCAGCTGACCGGGGTCAGCGACGGTCTGCTGTTCGTGCTTCGCTGCACACTCGAACCCGAGGCGGCCGATCGGTGTCGGTTTCGCACCCGGCTCGATGTCAAGCCGCACAATCTGGCCGGGCGCATGATGCTGCAATCGGCGCGGTTCACCAAGCCGACGCTCAATCGCCGCTACAAGGCGCGGATGAAGGCGTTCGTCACCCGGGTCGAAGAGCGCTATGCGGCCCCGTCGGCGGGCTGAAGCGCGGGCCATATCTCGACCCTTTTTGCCCCGGGCGCGCGGGCCAGTTGGCGCAACCCCATCCGCAGTTGCGCGCCGATCCGCCGCGCCCGCTGCGCCGGGCTGCGCGTGGCCGGCCGCTCGGTCGCCAGGATCGCCGAGGCAACCGGGATCGGGGGCGTCAGCCCGTAGCGGCCGCACTGATCGATCTGGATCGCCAGGGCCGGATCGGCCTGCCAGGCGCGCAGATCGTAGGCCGCGCTGAGGACCGCATCCGATGGCCCCGGCGCCCGGGCGAGCCGGCGCAGCAAGGCGCGCGCGCCGTCGGGCCACAGCGCATAGGCCGCCGATCCGCATCGGTCCTGCCACAGCCGGCGGATCGGCGCCGCGGGATGCCGCACCCGCGCGACGAGTTTCTTGCGCGCGCGCGTCTCGAGGTTGAGATAGTCGATCTGCGGCAGCGTCGCGACCTGGTCCAACAGACCCGCCAGCCCGGGCGCCAGCAGCGCATCGTCCTCGAGCACCAGAACCGGATCGGTGCCCGCCGCGATGGCCCGCCAGGCCACGCCATGGCTGGCCGTCAGTGCCATCTCGGCAGGGCGCAGCGGACGCTGCCAGCGGCCCCAATAGGGGTGGTCGGGCGGCGGGTCGAGGGCATCGGGCGTGATCGCGGGCAGCCGCGCAAACCCGATCCCGAGAGCGCCAAGCTGACGGGCCTGAAACGCCATCCGCGCGGTATCGCGGTCGAGATTGATGACCAGCGCCTTCACGCCGCGCCGTTCCGATCGGGCCCAGGCGCCGCTGCGCCGCCGCGAAACACCTGCAGATAGGCATCGGTCACGGCATCGCGCCCGAACAGGGCATCGCGCCGCGCACGGCCCGCAGCGACCAGCCGGGCGGCCAGCGCCGGATCGTCGCGCAACCGCGTCAGCGCGGCGGCAAAGCCGTCGAGATCGTCGATCTCGGTCATCAACCCGTTGACGCCGTCCTGCAGATACCAGCCCGGACCCTCGCTGCGGGTGGCGACCAGCGGCACGCCGGCCTGCCATGCCTCGAGCCCGATATTGCCCAGCGGCTCGTGCCGCGACGGCAGCGCCACCACATCGGCAGCGGCGAAATAGTGGATCGGCTCGTCGACCCAGCCGATGAAGCGGGTGCGTGCGGCGATGCCCTCGGCGGCGGCCAGCGCTTCGAGCGCGCGGCGCTCCTTGCCGTCGCCGATCAGCCACAGCCAGGCATCGGGCAGCCGGGCCGCCGCCCGGATCAGCAGGTCGAGCCCCTTGCGCGGCACGAAGCGACCGCCGCCGGCGATGACGAAGGCATCGCCGGGCGTGCCCAGATCGGCCCGCGAAACCGGAACGGGTTCGACCTGCCGGGCAAAGTTCGAGATCATCAGCACCGGCTTGCGCCAGCCCAGCGACCGGCAGCGGTCGCCGATCGGCGGGGCGTTCACGACGATCGCGTCGCTGCTGCGCATGTTGTCCAGATGGCGCGGGAAATCGCCCAGCCGGGTCAGCTTCACGGCGGCGGGATAATCGGGGACAAGGCGCGCGGCGCGCGGTTGCCAGGCGACGATGGCATGGGGCTGCCAGGACCGGCACAGCCGGGCGACGCGACCGTTCAGCAGATAGCCGGTCACCGACAGATACCGATAGTTGTTGCGGATCACCGGGCCCAGCGCGGCGATCTCGGCGTCCCAGCTGCGGCCCGGCCGGATGACGAAACGCTGCGTCACCCCACGCTCGGAAAAGGCGCGGGCAAGGTTGACGAAAAACCGCTCGGCCCCGCCTTCCTTGCCGAAATGCATCTGCAGGACGCGCAGCGTTTCGCTCACAAACCGGTCCCCCTTGCCCGGTGCCAGGCCAGCGCGACGCGATAGCGCAGCTGGCACAGCCAGCCATGCAGCGCCCGCCGCGGATCGCGGCGGCGCGCCCCGCGGGTCGCCTCGCGGCGGTGCTGTCCCACCGTGCCCAGGGCCGCCCGTTGATCGCCCATCGCGATCGGTGCGGGCAGCGTCAGCGCCACCCGCAACCCGGTTTCCCAGAAGAATTTCTGGTCCTCGTCCACCGGGCGGAAGAACGGGATCGCCCGGTCGGCAAGCCGGGCCGCGGCTGCCCGGGTCAGCCCATAGCCCAGCAGGGTCGTGGGCACCCGATAGGGGATCACAAGCTCGGTGGCGCCGACCAGCGGTCTGCGCCGAACCGTGCGCGGTGTAGGGTCGAGGCTGAACAGCTTCACCATATCCCAATCGTCGCAATCGGCCGACAGGGCGGCCAGGATGGCGGCCAGATCGCCGGTGACCGCGACATCGTCCTCGAACACGAAACCGCCCGGCGCCCGACCGCCGGCGATCTGCCGCCAGGCCGCGATATGGCCCAGATAGCAGCCGATCTCGGCCGGCACCAGCGGGTGTCGCGCACACCGCCGATTGGCGGTCGCGTCATAGACCCGGGCGATGTCGGCCTCGGACAGGGCGCGGCCATCGACGCCGGCCACCCGTTCGAAACCGACGCCGGCGCCGTCCAGCGCCGCCGCAGCAGCCGCCAGGCGCCGCGTGTCGGCGGCAAGGTTAAGGACATAGGCCGGCCACATCGCTTTGCCTGCCGCTCGGGAGCAGCTTCGACCATCTCCGAAACCGGGCCGGCCCGCAACCGGGCGGCCTGCGCCATCAGCCTTGTGCCACCGGCCATGCAAGGTGACCGTTATCCGCTGGCCGGCGCCGCCGCCAGCACGGCATCGGCCAGAAGGCCGGCGCCGTGGCGCACCGGATCGGTGACCGGCAGCCCGGTCGCCGCGGCGGCCTCGGCGATCGCCCGATCCGCCGCATCGGCGTCGAGCGCGCGGGTGTTGAGCGCAATCCCGGTCACGCGGGCCGCTGGCAGCGCGCCTGCGGCACCCGCCAGCGCCTCGTAAAGCGCGATCACATCGGCCAGCGGCGGCACCCTGATATGCTCCATCGTGTCGAGATGGACCATGCCCGCGCGGTGACACAGGATCATCTGGTTCGCGCAACTGCCGCGCAGCAGCGGCAGGGTCGCGGTGCTGCCCGGATGCAGGAGCGAGCCCTGCCCCTCGACGATCTGGATCGCATGCTGGCCGGTTGCCATCACCATCCGCTCCACCGCGCCGCTTGCGTGGTCGACGCGAAAGGCATCGAGCGGTATGCCATCCCCGGTGATCGTCACGCCGATCTGCCCGGTCGCCAGGAACACCGCATCCGCGCCGCAATCGCGCAGACTGCGCCACAGTTCGAGCCCCGCGGTCATCTTGCCGATCGCCATGTCGGTGCCGACCATCAGCACCCGCGCATTGCCCAAATCGGCGGCCCGCGCCGTTGCGATGGCCGGCAGGTCGCCCTGCGGCGTGCGGATGTCCCAGACCCATTGCCCCGGCGCCAGCCGGCCCGCGAACACCGGCGCCAGCGCGTCGTGCAGCCCGTTGACGATGGATAGGCCGCCTGTCACCGCGCGGTCGAGCATCGCATGCCAGTCGGGCGGCAGCCGCCCGCCCGACGGCGCGGTGCCCAGCACCAGCACCTGGGCGCCCCGCGCGATCGCGTCGTCGAGCGTGGCCACCACCGGGATGTCATGCCCGACGCCAAAGAATTCGCCCGCGCTGCGGCCCGCCGCCCGGCTGTCGATCACCGCCACCACGGGGTTGGCGCCATAGCGGATCACGCCTTCGGTCATCTTGGCGTTGAGAAGGCCCAGCGTCGCCTCGGCGAACAGCGCGATCTTCAGATCGGGGTCAAGCATGCGGGGCGCCACCATGGCCCGGCACATCGCGGGGCAGCACGCGGCCGTCTTGGAACGGCGCCCCCTTGGCGGGGTCCGGATCGAGATTGAGATGCGAATCGAGATCGATATGGTCGAACAGCTCCGACAGCGCCGCACCCGCCGCGATGGCCACCGAAGGACTCGCCCATGCAGCCGATCATCGTCTTCAGCCCATGCGCGCGGGCGGTGGCGACGATGCGCAGCGCCTCGGTGATGCCGCCGCATTTCATCAGCTTCAGGTTCACCCCGTCGACGCAATCGGCAAAGCCCGGGATGTCGCCCGACACCCGACAGCTTTCATCGACATAGATCGGCAGCCGCCGGTTGCGGTAAAGCTCGGGCAACTGATCCTCCGCGCCCCGCACCAGCGGTTGTTCGACATATTCGGCGCCGCGCGCGGCCAGCCAGCCCATCATGTGGCTTGCATCGGCCAGCGACCAGCCGCCATTGGCATCGACCCGCAGGGCGACATCGGCCCCGGCCACGGCCTCGGTCACCGCGGCGAACATCGCCTTGTCCGCCTCGATCCCCGCGGGCGCGCCCAGCTTGATCTTCAGCGCCCGCGCGCCGCGGTCGAGCAACAGCGGCACCCGCTCGCGCACCACGTCGGGCGGGTTGATCCCGATGGTCAGCGAGGTTGGCACCGCGCGGCGGCCGAACCCCAGCAGCCGATAGAGCGGCAGCCCAGCCTGTTTCGCGCGCAGATCCCACAGCGCCATGTCGAGGGCGGCCAGCGCGCAGGGCGCGACCCCGGCGGCATCGGCCTCCGCCCAGATGCGGTGGATCGAGGGCTCGGCCAGCCCGTCGCCCGCGAAGTCGCGCAGCATGGTTTCGCCCGCCGCGGGGCTGTCCGCCCCCTCGATGGGGCCTGGCGCCATCTCGCCCCAGCCGGTATGGGTGCCATCGCTGGCGCTGACGAACAGATTGTCCGAGCCGGTGATCTCCCCGCGGCTGATCCGCAGCGGAAAGCGCTTCTTCAGATGCAGCGTGCGAAAGCCCAGTTCGATCATGGCGCCATCCGCTGTTGCACGCCGGTCAGAAGCGCGCTCAGCGCCGGTCCCAAAGCGTCCGAGATGTAGCCGCCTTCCTGCACCAGAACAAGCGGCCGGCCGGCGGCGGCGATCGCCGCGCCGATCCGGGCAAAGCCCGGCGTGGTCAGGCCGAGCCCCCGGAACGGGTCGTCGACATGCGCGTCAAGCCCCGTGGCAACGACGACGACATCGGCGGCAAAGGCATCGATCCGGCGCAGACCGGCGGCAAGCGTGTCAAGATAGGGGTCGTCGCCGGTGCCGCGCGGCAGCGGCAGGTTCAGGTTCGCGCCCTGCCCCGCGCCCTGCCCGCGCTCCTGCGCATGGCCCCAGAAGAAGGGATAGAACCGTGCCGGATCGGCATGGATCGACACCGTCAGAACGTCGCCGCGGGCATAGAACATGCCCTGGGTGCCGTTGCCGTGATGCACGTCGATATCGAGGATCGCGGGCCGCAGCCCGGCCTGCCGCAGCCGTTCGGCGGCAATGCCTGCATTGTTGAGGAAACAGAACCCGCCGGCGAGATCGGCAAAGGCATGGTGGCCCGGCGGGCGGCACAGCGCATAGGCCGCGCGCGCCCCGCCCGCCACCGCATCGGCCGCGGCGATGGCCGATTGCGCCGACCAATAGGCCGCGTCCCAGGTCCCCGCCCCGATCGGACAGGCGGTGTCGGCCTGGTGCCAGCCGGCCTGGCCGGTGGCCGAGGCCGGGTAACCATCGGCGCGGCTTGCCGGGTGGATGTTGGGGATGACCTCGGGGCCCGCCCCCTCGATCCGCGACCAGCGGGCATGGATGCGCCGCAGGAAGTCGATATATTCGGCCGTGTGCAGCGCCGCGATCGGCCAAGGCCCGCATCGGGCGGGGTGGCGAAGCGGGCGCCGGCCGCCCTGGCCGCCGCCAGCAGGATGTCGATGCGCCCCGGCACTTCGGGGTTGGGCAGCACCGCGCCATTGGCCATGAAATGGCGCGGATCGTGGCCGCGCTGCCGGTCGTCTAGGAACGCCTTCATGCTGTCTCGAAGAGGTCGGTGAATACGGGAGGGTCGAGGACCAGCATCGTCTCTCCGCCGGCCGGCCGGAATCCCAGCCGGTCGTAAAAGGCCCGGCCGCCGGTGTTGTCGTCATGGACGTCAAGCCGCAGATAGCCCGCGTGCCACCGCCGCGCGCCTTCGCCGGCGCAGGCAACGAGCAGGCGGCGGCCAAGCCCGGTGCCGCGCGCCGCCGGCGCGACCCACAGATCGTTGACAAAGACGCCCGCGCAGCCCCGGAAGCTGGAGAAGACGGGCGACAGGATGGCCGCGCCCGCCACGGCGCCGTTCTCGCGCGCGATCACGCCGCATCCGGCCGCCGAAGGGCCGGTGCAGGCCGCCGTCAGCGCCGCGACCGTGGTGCCGCACGTCCCGCCAAGCTCCCCGGCCAGATGCGCCAGCGCCGCGTGCAGATCGGCCATGTCCCCCGGCCCCGCCACCCCGATCGCCACACCGCCCATCAGAACGCCACCTGGTCGGCGCCCTTCAGCCCCAGCATCGCGCGCGCCTCGGCCGGGCTGGCGACGCGGCGCCCCAGCGCCTCGACGATCTCGCGAATGCGCGCCACCTGCTCGGCGTTCGACCGGGCGAGGACGCCCTTGTCGATATAGAGGTTGTCCTCCAGCCCGACGCGCACATGGCCCCCCATCGCGGCGGCCATGCTTGCCATCGGCAGTTGCGCCCGCCCCGCGGCCAGCACCGAGAACATGTAGTCCTCGCCGAAATACCGATCCGCCAGCCGCTTCATATGGGTCAGGTTCTCAGGCTCGGCGGCCATGCCGCCCAACACGCCGAAGACGAATTGCAGGAACAAGGGCGGGGCGACCAGCCCGCGATCGAGAAAATGCCGCAGCATGGTCAGATGCCCGCTGTCGTAGCATTCGAACTCGAAGCGGGCGCCGCGTTTTTCGCCCATTTCCGCGAGCACATGGGCGATGTCGCGCGGCGTGTTCTTGAACACCAGATCGTCCGAGCCGCGCAGAAACGGCTCTTCCCAGTCGAATTGCCAATCGGTCCAGCGATCGGCCATCGGATAGAGCGCGAAGTTCATCGTTCCCATGTTGAGCGAGCACATCTCGGGCGCGGCCCGCATCGGCCCGGCGAGACGGGTTTCGAGCGCCATCACCGCGCTGCCGCCGGTGGACAGGTTCAGAACGGCGTCGCAGCGCCGCGCGATATCGGGCAGGATCGCCATGAAATGATCGGGCTCGGCCGACGGGCGGCCATCGACCGGATCGCGCGGATGCAGATGCAGGATCGCCGCGCCCGCCCGCGCAGCATCCACCGCCTGATCGGCGATATCCTGCGGCCGCCAGGGCAGATAGGGCGACATGCTGGGCGTGTGGATCGAGCCGGTGACCGCGCAGGTGATCAGGATCGGCGCCATCGCCTAGCCCAGCCCGTGCCGGGCGGCGAACCGGTCGAGCGTCTCGGTGAGCTTGTCGATGATCTCGCCTGCCTGCGCCTCGGTCGTGATCAGGGGCGGCGCGACCAGGAAATGATCGCCATTATGCCCGCCCCGCGTGCGGCGGGCATAGACGATCAGCCCGTTCTGATAGGCGGTCTCGGTCAGCCCGTCATAGGCGCCGATCTCCGCCGGCAAGGGCGCCATCGTCTGCCGGTCCGCGACCAGTTCGAAGGCCAGCAACAGCCCGGTGCCGCGCACATCCCCGATGAACGGATAGCGCTGCATCAGCGCCTGCATCCGGGTTTTCAGATAAAAGCCCACTTCGCGCGCGTTGGCGATCAGGCCCTCGGCCTCGATCTCTTCGATCACCGCGATCCCCGCGGCACAGGCCAGCGGGTTGCCGGCATAGGTGAACCCATGCGGAAAGCCGCCCGCCGCCATCACCGCGTCCACCATATCCGTGCGCGCGATCACCGCGCCCAAGGGCACATAGCCGCCGCCAAACCCCTTCGACAGAACGATCAGATCGGGGCTGACCCCCCACAGATCGCCGGCCAGAAACGCCCCGCAGCGCCCGCCGCCCGAGATCACCTCGTCATGGATCAGCAGAATGCCATGCCGGTCGCAGATCGCGCGCACCGCCGCCATATAGCCCGCAGGCGGCACCAGCGCCCCGGTCGAGGCGCCGCCCACGGGTTCGATCAGAAAGGCCAGCACCGTCTCGGGGCCTTCGGCGAATATGCTCTCTTCCAGCATCCGGGCATAGTGCTGCCCGGTGGCCGGGTCGCCCGCATCGAGCCCGTCGAGATAGGCGCGCGGTGCCGCCACCTTGGGCATTTCCACCATCATCGGCGCCCAGGGCGCGGTCATCGGCGCATAGCCGGTGACCGCGAGCGCCCCCAGCGTGCAGCCGTGATAGGCGGGAAAGCGCGAGATCACCTTCCAGCGCTGCGCCTGGCCCGACGCCAGCGCATGGCTGCGGGCGAATTTGAGCGCCGTTTCGACCGCCTCGGACCCGCCCGAGGTAAAGAACACCCGGTCAAGCCCCGGCGGCGTGCGCGCGGCCGTCATCTCGGCCAGCCGCTCGGCCGGTTCGGTCTCGAAATGCAGCCGCATGCCATAGGTCGCCTGGTCCATCTGCCGACGCATGGCGTCGAGCACGCGCGGGTTGGAATGGCCGATATTGCACACCATCGCGCCCGACGACCCGTCGATATAGCGCTTGCCGGCACGGTCCCAGATATGGATGCCCATCGCCCGGGCCATCACCGGGCGGCGCCGCGGCGACTGATAGAACTGGTGGCTGTGGGCTGGCGCGCTTACCACTCAGGCCACCCAGAACGCCTTTTCCAGGTCGTCGAATTCGGCGGCCGGGCCTTCGTATTTGTTGCGGCCCAGTTCCAGCACATAGACATAGTCGGCGATCCCCAGCGCATGGCGGATTTCCTGATCGACCAGCAGGATGGTCAGCCCGTCGCGCACCGCAAGGTCTTTCAGCATCACATAGACCTCTTCGGCGAGCATCTTCGACAGCCCTGGCCGTGGGTTCGTCGACCAGCAGCATTTTCGGCTCGGCCATCAGGGTGCGGCCGATCTCGACCATGCGTTGCTGGCCGCCCGAGAGTTCTCCGGTGATCTGGCGGCGCTTGTCGCGCAGCACCGGGAAGCGTTCGTAATTCGCGGCGATCTTGTCGCGCACCTGGCGGCGATCGCGGCGGAAGGTCCAGCCGCCCAGTTGCAGGTTCTCCTCCACCGTCATGTCCTTGAACACGCCCGGCTGCTGCGGGATATAGGCGAGCCCGTGGCGGATTTTCCGGTGCGGCGGGATCGCGGTGATGCTGTGCCCGTCAAGCAGGATGTCGCCCTTGTTGGGTTTGAGAACCCGAACGCGGCCTTCAGCGCGGTCGACTTGCCGACCCCATTGGCGCCCAGAATCGCGGTGATCTGGCCCTCGCGCGCGGTGATGTGCAGATCGGACAGGATGTTGAGGTCGCGATAATAGCCGACCGACAGATCCTTCATCTCCAGCACCGGGCGGGTCATTTTGCGGGCTCCTCGGCGCCCAGATAGGCCTCGATCACGGCGGGGTCGTTCTTGACCACATCGGGCGGGCCATCGGCGATCAACTCACCGAAATTGAGCACCAGAAGCCGCTGCGAAAGGGCAAAGATCGCGTCCATCTGATGCGAGATCAAGAGGATCGCCTTGCCCGCCGCATTCACCCGCCGGATATAGGCATAGATCACCTCCATCAGTTTGGGGTGCACGCCGGCGAACGGCTCGTCGAGCACGATCACATCGGGGTCGAGCATCAGCAGCCGCCCCAGTTCCAGCAGCTTCTGCTGGCCGCCCGACAGCGCGCGGGCATATTCGTTGCGCAGATGGTCGATGGTGAGGAACTCCAGCACCTCCATCGCCTGGGCGCGCAGCGCCGCCTTGCCCTGCGCGTGGCCCAGCGCCAGCGCCGGCACATAAAGGTTCTCCAGCACCGTCATGCGCCGGAACGAGCGGGTGACCTGAAAGGTCCGGCCAAGGCCGGCGCGCGCCACCTGATAGGGCTGCAACTGGTCGATCCGGTGTTCGTTCAGATAGACCGTGCCGCTTGACGGGGTAATCGCGCCGTCAAGGATGTTGGTCATCGTCGTCTTGCCCGCCCCGTTCGGGCCGAGGACACCGATCAGTTCGGGGCCCTTCACCTCGAACGTCACACCCTTCAGCGCGTGGTTGCCGCCAAAGCGCTTTTCCAGCCGGTTGACCTGCAGATGGATCATTCCGGCACCTCGGCCGCGTCGGCCCGGTGCGGGCCGCCGCCGGGGCCGGTCAGGGTGGCGGTGCGCTTTTCCACCGTTTCGGCGGCCACGCCGGCGCGGCGGAACCGGTCGATCAGCGGCGCGATCAGCCCGTTGCGAAAGAACCGCAGCGTGACCATCAGCAAGAGCCCGAAGAACACCAGCCGCCAGGTGGTCATGTCGACCTCGACGCCGCCGATGGTAAACGAGGTGCGCAACACCTCCAGCATGATCTGCAGAAAGATCGCGCCCAGTGCTGCGGCGACGAAATTCTCGATCCCGCCGATCACGGCCATCGCGACGACCAGGCTCATCTGCAGCAAGAACAGCATGTTCGGCGTGACGATCTGGACGTAATGCGCCTGCACCGCGCCCGCCGTGGCTGCCATCGCACAGGTGATGGTGAACACCACCACCTTGTAGCGCGTGGTGTTGACCCCCAGTGCCGCGGCGGCGTCCTGATCCTCGCGCAGGGCGCGGACGAACAGCCCAAAGCGCGAGCGCGCCAGCCATGTCAGGATCGCGAGGCACAGCAGCAACAGCCCGAACATCGCGTAATAGGGCGGGATCTTGTCGGTCGGCCCGAATGCCTGGCCGAACAGCGTCACGCCGTCGGGAAACAGCGGCGGCAATTCCATGCCCGCCTGACCGCGGGTGATGTCGATCTCGGCCGAGATCACGGCCTTCACGATCTCGGAAAAGCCAAGCGTGAAGAGCGCCAGATAGGCCGCGCGCAGACGCAGCACCAGGATGCCGACAAGAAACCCGGCCAGCCCGCCCATGAGCGTGCCCAGAACGATGCCGAGCCAGATCGGCATCCGCGTGACCGACACGCTGCCGTCCCAGGCGGTCATCGCCTGGCGCAGGCAATCCTGATCGAGCGTGGTCGAGGTCACGCCGATCGGGTTGACCACCACCAGCCAGTTTCCGAAGAAAGGTATCTCGCGGCACAGGCCGGTCGCCTCGCCGGTGATCCAGAAATAATGGCCGAACAGCGCCGCCGTATAGGCGCCGATCGCCATGAACGCCATGTGTCCAAAGGAAAACTGCCCGGCATAGCCCGCCAGCATCGACCAGCTTGCCGACAGGATCGCATAGAAGAACGCCGTGATCAGGACATGCATCACATAGTCGTAATTCCCGCCGGTATAGACCAGCGGGAACAGCGCAAAGAAAAGGATCAGCAGGACGCCGGCGGCGTTCGGTATCTGGCGCTGAAACTCTGGCCGCATCGCCGGCCCCCCGTCAGAACTGGCCATGGGCGCCGCCGGCAAAGCGGCGGCCGAACAGCCCGGTGGGACGCAACAGCAGCGTCAGCGTCAGCACGATCATGCCATAGGCGGGGATATAGCTGGCGGCCTTCTGGGCGTTCGGGATGCAGCCCGTCCCCGCGGCCTCGACCAGCCCGACAAGGATGCCGCCGATGAACGCGCCCGGCAGCGAACCGAGCCCGCCCAGCACCACGATGACAAAGGACCGCATGGCCGGGATCGCGCCGACCTGCGGCAGCCAGGAAAACGCCTGCACCAGAAGCGCACCGGCAAGTGCCGCGATCATCCCGCCGAGCGCAAAGGCCAGCATGTTCATCTTGTCGGGGTCGATCCCGGCAATCGCCGCCGCCTCGCGATCCTGGGCGACGGCGCGCAGCGCCCGGCCCTGCCAGGTGCGGTGCAGAAAGAACAACAGCGCCAACAGCACCAGGATACAGGTTACCGCGGCGACGAAGCGCGGGTTCGAGATGGTGACCAGATCGAAGAACTCGATGCTGCCGCGCCGCGTCTGGACGAGGGGCGCCGCCGCTTCGGCGGGCCACTCCCAGCGCGGAAAGTCGATGAAACGCTGCGCCTTCACCGGGCTCGCCCCATGCAGCGCCTGGACGAGGTATTGCAGGGTGAAGGCCAGGCCGAAGGTCGCCAGGATGCCGTATTCCACCGGCCGGTCGACGCGGCCGTGATACATCGGCGTCAGCATCAGCCGCTCGAAGGTCGCGCCGATCAGCATCGCGATGGCGCAGGCCGCGACCACCGCCGCCAGCGGGTTCAGCCCCGGAAGCCAGACCGCCGTCAGGTAATAGACCAGCATGCCGCCGATCATGTAGAACTCGCCATGGGCAAAGCTGACCACGCCGAGGATCGAGAAGATCAGCGTCAGCCCAAGCGCCATGAAACCGTAGATGATGCCGATGATCAGGCCATTGGTGATCTGGCTGGCGACAAACTCGCCGTTCGACACGCAGTTGTTCTGCGGATCGGCAAAGGCAAAGGCCGCCGCGATCAGAACCACCGCCAGCAACGTGACGCCGACGATGATCCTGCCCGTCAGCTGCGGTGTGCGCGCCCAAAGCGCGATCAGCGCAACAGGCCCCAGCGCGGCGCCGGCCATCGCGCCGACAAAGCCCGCATTGGTGGTATCGAGGTCGCGGGCGAAATAGCGCTGCCGCAACAGCAGGCTGCCGGCGATGCCCCAGGCGATCATCCAGCCGATGACGCCCCAGAAGATGCCTGGTGTTTCCAAGCGACCGCTCCCCGTGCCCGGATCGGCCCCGGGTCATGCCAGGCGGACGGCCCCGGGCTGCCCCGGGGCCGGCCGCGTCGTCACTGGTTGACGAAGACCGGATCGGCCGTCTTGTAGGCCTCGGGATAGACGATCGCCGCCTCGGTCGAGGACTGCCCCTCGACCTGGTACTGGATCATGGTGATCGCCGGGTCGGGCCACTGGTGCCACCATTCGTCGCCCTTGCCGTCCTCGCTGGGATCACGCTTCAGGCCGTAATCGAAATAGATCGTCCCCAGCGTCCCCTCGTGACGGATGTCTTCCAGCGCCATCACGATCGCATCGCCATCGGTCGACCCGGCCTCTTCGATCGCCTGGGCGAGGATGGCGATGGAATCGTAGGCTTCCATCGCATAGCTTTCGACATCCGACTTGCCGGTGCGTTCCTTGTAGACCGCGGCGAATGCCTTGCCCTTTTCGGTGAACTGGCTTTCGGGCACCCCGATCCGCTGGACAAAGGCATATTGCCCGTCCGGCACGTTCTCCCAATAGGCGCCCGATTCCAGCGCATCCTGACCGGTCTGGAACGGGATGTCGAGCGGCCCGATGCCGGCATCGGCAGCCTGCTGGGTGAAGTTGTAGGCCGCCTCGCCGGTCACCAGCGTGATGATCATGTCCGGATCCTCGGCCATGATCCGGTTGACGATGCCCGAATAGTCCTGGGTGCCGATATCGACCGAGAAGATCACCGATTCGACGCCGTTCTCGTTCAGACCCTTGGCCGTCTCCTGGCTCGCCGGAATGCCGTAATCGGTGTTCTCGGTCAGGATCGCGACCTTTTCGACCCCCGGCACGGTCAGCGCGAATTCCCAGATGATGTTCGAGGTCCAGGACGACAGCGGCGCGATGCGGAAGATGTATTTCTGCTTGTCGCCGGTGATGGTGTCGTTCCAGGTCTCGGCAAAGACGACCGGGATGCCGCGATCGTTGGCCACATCCTTCGACGCCACCCCGACCGAGCTGTGATAGCCGCCACCCACGGCCACCACGCCATCCTGGGTGATCAGCCGCTCCATGATCGCCACGGCGCGCTCGGGCAGGCCCTCGGAATCGCCGATCACCACCTCGATCCCGCAGCCCAGGACACCGCCCGCGGCGTTGATGTCTTCCTCGGCGATCAGCATCGCGTCGCGCATCGCCTCGCCGCCGACGACGGTGCCGGGCGCCGATAGCGGCGCCAGCGCGCCGATCCTGATCGGGCAGGACACGTCCTGCGCGGTGGCCGCCCCGGCAACCAGCGCAAGCGTGCTGGTGGCGACGAGCAGGAACTTTCCGGTAAGGCTGGACTTGGTCATCTGCGGGCTCTCCCTGTCCGCTGGGCCGGCCTGTGCGCCGGCGTTGTTTCGGTGCTGCGATTCGCTCGCTTGTGCGGCAAGCTTAGTGGACAGGCCGGGCGGGATGCAAACGGCCGCATCGCGGCGCCCCCGGCGGCGGGTCAGCTCAGCACCATCCAGACCACGACGGCGGCCCGCAGGGCGCCCATCCTCCGGTTGAGCGCTTGCGCGGCGGTGACCGCAAGGGCGGCAAGCGATAGCCGGCATTGGCCGGGGTGGTGGCGCGAAACCCAGACCGCGCGCCCTTCGCGGCAAAGAACGGATTGCCCGGCCCGGGGCTGTGGGCCATCGGCAACCGGATCGGAAACAGCGTGCCTTGTGCCATGCGGGGCCTCGCTGGCGCGCGGATTGCAGGATCGGCGGCGCGCCGCCGACGCGACCCGGTTCCTTCGCAAGCCGGCGCCGGGGCGGCCCCGCGCCGGGATGCCGGCGGGCCTTGGCGCCCGCCCGCGCCTGGTCTAAGGACAGGCCGGGCAGGCCGGGGGTGCGGAATGCGCGGGCAGCATGATGGCAGAGAACGGGGCGGCAAGGCTGACCGGATGCGCCGCCGCATGGCCGGCGCCATCGCGGCGGCGCTCATCGGCATGGCCGGCTGTTCGGCGCCGGTCGAACCCCGGCCGGTGCTGCCGCTGCAGCCCGGGGAAACGCCCGAACTGCGTGGCCTGATCAACGAATATGCCGACCGCTATCAGGTGCCGCGAGAGCTTGTGCACAAGGTCGTCCAGCGCGAAAGCGACTATCGGCCGGCCGCCCGCAACGGCCCCTATTACGGGATGATGCAGATTCTGCCGGCGACCGCCCGCGGCATGGGGTTTCAGGGCCGGCCGAGGATCTGCTCGATGCCGAAACCAACCTGACCTATGCCGTGAAATATCTGCGCGGCGCCTGGCTGGTGTCGGATGGCGACATGGATTCGGCGGTCATGTGGTATGCGCGCGGCTATTACTACGAAGCCCGCGACCGCTGCCTGCTGGTCGCCACGGGTCTGCGCACCAGCGAGGTCGCGAAACACTGCCGATAGCGGCGCAACCGTTGCATCTGCGCGCCACGCGCGGTCCCGTGCGCCACGCTGGCCGGTGGATCAGGCGGCGCGGGTGGCTGCCGCCCGGGCGGCCTCGGCGCCGATGATCCGCGCGATGGTGGCACAATCGGCCTCGGTGAAGGTCAGCGGCAACCGCATGTCGAGCAGACGGGCCAGGATCGCGTCGGTCTTCGGCAGGCGCTGCGGCCCGGCCCAGGCCCAGTGATCATAGCGCGAGGTGAACCCATGCGGCGCGTCGGCGCCGAACCATTTGAGTTCCACGCCGCGCCCCGCACAGCCGGCCACGAAACCGGCGATGGCATCCGCCGTCAGCCCCGGCATCCGGAACTGGAACGACGAGCCGACGAAGGATTCGCGCGCCGGCCGGTCGATCAGGACGATCCCGGGCGCGCCCCGCAGCCCGTCCTCGACCGCGCGGTAAAGCCGGTTCCAGCGGGCCACCCGGTCGGGCAGCACGGCCAGTTGCGGGCGCAGGACGGCGGCGCGCAGATTGTCCATCCGGCCCGAGATATTGGGCACCTCGAAAGCCAGCCCGTCATAGGCGGCCCGCTCGGGCCCGGCCCCGTGCCGGTCCATGAACATGTAGGAGCCCGACAGGACCGTGGCGCGCGCCATGATGGCGGGATCGTCCGAGGCGATCAGCCCGCCCTCGCCCGAGTTGATATGCTTGTAGGTCTGGGTGGAATAGCAGGCGACCGCGCCGTGCCGGCCCGACGCCACCCGTCCCAGTACCGCGCCCATCGTATGCGCGCAATCCTCGATCACCGTCAGCCCGGCCGCCCGGGCCACCGCCATCAGCGCCGCCATGTCCGCGATATGCCCGCGCATGTGGCTGAGCATCAGCAGGCGCGCGCCGGTCTCCCGCGCCATGGCCGCCAGATCGTCAAGGTCGATGGTCAGTGCCTCGGTCGTCTCGACGAACACGGGCCGCGCGCCCACGGCCGCAATCGCCCCCGGCACCGGGGCGAGCGTGAAGCCGTTCGACAGCACGGGTTCGCCGGGCCGCACGCCCACGGCCCGCAAGGCGGTGGCGAGCGCGTAGCCGCCCGAGGCGACGGCGAGGCAGTACCGCGCCCCGGTGAAGGCGGCGAAATCGGCCTCCAGCCGGGCGGCCTCGGCGGTCTCGCCGGGGCCGGTGTTGTAGCGGTGCAGCCGTCCCGTCTGCATCACCGACAGGGCGGCAGCGATGCCTTCCTCGGGGATCGGCTCCTGCCGGGTGAAACTGCCATCGAACCGCTCGGTCATGGGCCTTACCTGCGGCGCCTGCCCGGCCCCGTCAAGCGCCCGCCTACAACCCCAGCGAGCCCTGGGCGCCCGGGTCACGCTCGGGCGCAGCCTTCTTGTGCGGGCTGCCATGGCGCAACGGTGCTTGGACCGCGCTTGGACCGTCGCGCAGCGCATCCGCGATGGTGACGATCTGGATGCGGGGGAACGGGATCGAACCCTTCGACCCGGAAGGTGCCTGCCTTCGCGGCCCAGTCGCGCATCGGCTTCGTGGGGTTATGCAATGTAAGGAAAACGCCGATCTGCGCGCTCTGTTCGGTGACCACGGCGTCCAGATCACGGATCATACCAACGCCCAGATTGCGCCCGCCCTTGACCGATACGATGGCCTTGTGCTCCTTGTCGCGCCCAAACCGGAAAAGCCCGTCGATGCCGCCATCGGCACCCTTCTTGCCGCCTGCCTGCGGATAAGCCTTAATCAGGCCCACCGCCCATTTTTCGAACTCCTTCTTGGTACGGTCGTCGCGGTTGAACAGGTCCTGAGCGCCCGCCACGTCCTTCGGCACGCCATGCACCCTGAACTGCGCACGGCCCTCGAAGGCGTCGAATAGCCGGGTCTCTATCAGAGTGATGGCAACATGGGTGATGTCGATGCCGATCCATTCGCGCCCCAGCTTTTCGGCAGCATGGACGGTGGTGCCGCAGCCGCAGAACGGGTCGAGCACCACATCGCCCGGATTCGACGAGGCGGAGATGATCCGTTCGAGCAGGGCGACGGGTTTCTGGGTTGGGTAACCGAGGCGTTCCTTGGAACTTGGTGCAATAAGCGGAACTGGCCAAACCGAGTTGATTGGCACTGACGACGTTTCGTCAGTTTCCAAAGTCGGGTTGCGGTTGCCTTCAGAGTCGAAAGTTACCTTCTGCTTCTTGCCTTTCCAGCGCTTCTTTGAGCTTTCGGACGCTTCCTGGTAAATCGTATTGAAAACTCCCGGCTCGAGCGACTTGGTATAGAATAGAATAGTGTCGTGCATCCGCTGAAATTGGCGTGCTCTTGTGGGCCAACGTCGATAGCTCCATATAATCTCGTTCTGAAACTTGGTCTCCCCAAACACCGCATCCAGCAATATCTTCAGGTAGTGGCTCGCGGTCGGGTCGCAATGCAGATACAGGCTGCCGGTCGGCTTCAACACCCGGTGCAATTCGATCAGACGAACCGCCATCATGGCCAAATAGGCCGTCATCGGATTCTTGCCCAGAAAGCCCAGCATCGCGTCCAGCATCGCTGCGGCGTTCTGATAGGGGCTGTCGCGCACCTCGGCCACCGCCTGACCCGAGACCATGTCGTCCCAGTGCCAGGTGTCGTCGAATGCCTCGATCTGGGCACCGGAGCTGCGCCCGCTCTCATCCTTGAACAGCACGTTGTAGCTGGCGTTGGAGTTGAAGGGCGGGTCGAGGTAGATCAGATCGACCGACGCATCGGCGATGCTCTCGCGCAGCACGCCCAGATTGTCGCCATAGAAGAGATGGTTCATCGCCCCTGCCCGGTTTCCCGCCATCCTGCCGTGCCCGCCCGGTCCCGTCAATTCGCCGCAAGATGTGTGAAAATCCGGTGAACCCCACCCCGCGCCATGCCGGCCGGCCTCCACGCCATTGCGCCGCCGCCGGGTTCGGGGCAAGCTTGCCGCCATGTTGGAAAACCGCGCTTGGCGCAGTCGTCGGGGCCTCGGCCGGCCGGCGCTGCCCGGAAAGGGAAAAGCCGCATGACAGCCCCCGACCCGCTGATCTCGGTCCGCGCCCTGACCCGCCGCTTCGACGTGTCGAAGCCGTGGCTGAACCGGGTTCTGGAACGGCTGCCGAGGCGCTATCTGACGGCGGTGTCGGATGTCACCTTCGACGTGCCGGCCAACAGCGTCTATGCGCTGGTCGGCGAATCGGGCTCGGGCAAGTCCACCATCGGCAAGATCGTCGTCGGGCTGCTTGGCCCGTCCGACGGCACGGTGGAGATCGAGGGCGTGGATTTGTCGAACGAAACCGATGCGACGCGGATCGAGCGCATCCGCTCGGATGTGCAGATGATCTTTCAGGACCCCTATGCCTCGCTCAACCCGCGCTGGCGGGTGCGCGACATCATCGCCGAACCGGTCGCCGCGCGTGGCGGCACGACCGAGGGGCTGGCCGAGCGGCTGCTGGAAGAGGTCGGCCTGTCGGCGGCGGATGCCTCGAAATACCCGCATGAGTTCTCCGGCGGGCAGCGCCAGCGCATCTGCATCGCCCGGGCGCTGGCCTCGGAGCCGCGGGTGATCGTCTGCGACGAGCCGACCTCGGCGCTTGACGTGTCGGTGCAGGCGCAGGTGCTGAACCTGATGTCCGATCTGCGCGAGGAGTTCGGGCTGACCTATCTGTTCATCAGCCACGATCTGACGGTGGTGCGCCACATGGCCGACCGGATCGGCGTGCTGTATCTGGGCCGGCTGGTGGAGGAAGCGCCGCGCGACCGGCTGTTCGAGGCGCCGAAGCATCCCTATACGCGGATGCTGTTCGATGCCGCACCGCGGATGGATGCGTTTGGCCGCGAGGCGCCGCCGCCCGCGGGCGAGATACCCGATGCCATCGCCCCGCCGCCCGGCTGCGCCTTTCACCCGCGCTGCCCGCTGGCGGTCGCGCGCTGTTCGCGCGAGCGGCCCGAGATGCGCGATGTCGGCGGCACCCGGGTCGCCTGCCATCTGGCCGAATAGCGGCGCGGCGGCCCCGGGCGGCGGCGCTGCCGCAGGGAACCATGCGCCGTGCCGTCAGGCGCCGGCCCGCGTCCAGCCATCGGGGTTGTCGAGGAAGCGCGCCACCTCGGCCAGCGTCGCCGGATCGGCGGTGCCCTGGGCGCGCGCCTCGGCCAGCACGTCGCGCCAGGTGCACAGATGGGTCAGCCGGACCCCGGCCGCATCCATCCGCTGGCCCAGTTCGGGGAAGATGCCATAGGCAAAGATCACGCCGGTATGCGGGCATTGCGCGCCGGCCTCGCGGATCGCCTCGACAAAGCCGAGCTTCGAGCCGCCATCGGTCACCAGATCCTCGATCAAGAGCACCCGGTCGCCCGGCTCGACCCGGCCCTCGATCCGGGCGTTGCGGCCATAGCCCTTGGGTTTCTTGCGGATATAGGCCATCGGCAGGCCGAGCCGTTCGGCGATCAGCGCGGCGAACGGGATGCCGGCGGTTTCCCCGCCCGCGACCGCGTCGAATGCCTCGGCGCCGGCATCGCGGATCAGCGCGCCGGCCAGAAGGTCCATCAGCAGCGCGCGGATGCGCGGAAACCCCAGCAGGCGGCGGCAGTCGATATAGGTCGGTGCGATGCGGCCCGATGCCAGGGTGAACGGCTCGGCGGCGTTGAAATGCACCGCGCGGGCCTCGATCAGCATCCGTGCGGTCAGGCGCGCGGCCTCGTCCTCGGGCGGCAGGGGCAGGCTGCGCATCTCACTCCTCCTGGATTTCGGTGACCCGCCACGGGCAGGCGCCGCCCGGGTCAAAGACGGTGACCGGCCCGGCACCGGTGTCGATCCGGGCGGGAAAGGGCTCCGGGTCGGCAGGCTTTTCCAGCACCACGCGGCCGCGGTTCGGGGCCACCCGGTAGAAGGTCGCGCCGTGGCTCGAGGTGAAATCGGCCAGCCGGTCGCAGGCGCCATGCGCCTCGAACAGGGCGGCAAGCAGCGGCAGCGCGACCGGCGCGGTGAAGATGCCCGCACAGCCGCAGGCGCTTTCCTTTGCCGGATCGGCATGGGGCGCGCTGTCGGTGCCCAGGAACAGGCGCGGATGGCCCGAGATCGCTGCGGCCACCAGCGCGTCGCGATGGCCGGCGCGCTTGGCGACCGGCAGGCAATAGAAATGCGGCCGGATGCCGCCGGCCAGCATGTCGGTGCGGCTGATCAACAGGTGATGCACGGTCAGCGTGCCGGCGATGTCGGGGCCGCCATCGCGGACATAGTCGATGCCTTGCCGGGTGGTGACATGCTCCATCACCACGCGCAGCCCCGGGGTGGCACGGCGCAGCGGGTCGAGCACGCGGTCGATGAACACCGCCTCGCGGTCGAAGATGTCGATCTCGGGGTCGGTGACCTCGCCATGGACGCAAAGCGGAATGCCGGCGCCCGCCATCGCCTCGAGCACCGGGCGAACCCTGTCGATGACACGCACCCCGGCATCGGAATTGGTCGTCGCCCCTGCGGGGTAAAGCTTGACCGCCGCGATGACCCCGTTGCGCGCCGCGGCCACCACATCGTCCGGGTCGGTCGCCTCGGTCAGATAGAGCGTCATCAGCGGGGTGAACCGGCTGCCCGGCGGCAGGGCGGCGCGGATCCGGTCGCGATAGGCAAGGGCGTCGGCGCCGGTGACAACGGGCGGCACCAGATTGGGCATGATCAGCGCCCGGCCGAAATCCCGGGCCGTTTCGGGCAGCACACCGCGCAGCATCGCGCCATCGCGCAGATGCAGGTGCCAGTCGTCGGGGCGAGGAAGCGTCAGCCGGTCGACCATGACCGCGCCATAGGCGATAGGCCGCGCGCAGGCCAGCCCAAGATGCGCGCGCCCGACGTGATCCCACCGGTCACGGTCCCTGGCCGGGGGGATGCGGCCCGGGGTTTTCTGCACCCGGCGCGCCGTTACCGGGCGCGCCACTGCCAGCGCCGGGCAGAAGGGCGGCAAGCGGTGGGCGAAGCGCCCCGGCAGATGGCGTTCGGGAGACCCCGCTCAGCGTGGCAAGGCGTCAAGCGCCGGGCGCAAATCCCGCTCCAGCGTGGCCCGGGTCACGGGTCCGGCAATCCGCAGCACGATACGGCCCTCGCCATCGACAAGAAACGTCTCGGGCACGCCATAGACCCCCCAATCGATGGCGTTCCGGCCTTCGCGATCGGTGCCCTGGGCCGTGAACGGGTCGCCAAGCTCGGCCAGAAAGCGTGCCGCATCGGCCGGCCGATCCTTGAAGTTGATCCCGTGCACCGTCAGGCCGTCTTGCGCCAACGCCGTCAACATCGGGTGTTCGGCGCGGCAGGGCGGGCACCAGCTGGCCCAGAAATTCACCAGCTTCGGGCCAGGCGCCCGCAACAGATCGTCGCTCAGCGGTACCGCGCCGGCGACTGGCGGCGGGCCAAGGGCAAGGTCGGGCGCGGGCCGGCCGGCAAGCGCCGAGGGCAGCGCGTCGGGGTTGTTGCGTCCGAGGCCCAGCAGGAACAGCGCCGCCAGGCCGATGAACAGCAGCGGCGGGATCAGCGCCAGAACGGGAAAGCGACGGTGCGCCATCAGCCCCGCCCCGGGCGGCGGCGGGTGGGTGGGCGGGGCCGCCGCCGGGGGCGGGGCAAGGTCGCGCCTGCATCAGCCATCGGCGCGCCGCCGTGCCTCGGCCGCCGCCAGCGCGCGGCGCACCGCGCGTGCGCGCCAGACCGACAAGAGCGTGATGCCCGCCAGCAGGACCAGCGACGCGCCCCAGGCGGCCAGCACCTCGGTGGCGTATTTCCCCAGATCGGGCATCATCCGCGGGCCGCCCGCGCGCGCAACGCCGCCAGCCGGCGGGCGCGGATCTCGGTCCGGGTGCGCAGCAGCGTCAGGGTGACGAACAGCAGCACGAAGCCCGCCATGCACATCAGCAACGGGAAATAGAACACGTCATGGACGTTTTCCTCGGCATCTATCGACAGCGACGGGCCCTGATGCAGGCCCTGGCTCCAGAAGAACACCGCATAGCGCGACAGGAACGCGAAGACCGAACCGACAAGGCACAGGATCGCCGTCAGATCGGCCGCCGTGTCGGGGTTCTCGACCGCCTCCCACAGCGCCACATAGCCCAGATAGAACACGAACAGCACCGCAAACGAGGTCAGGCGCGGGTCCCAGACCCACCAGGTGCCCCACATCGGCTGGCCCCAGATCGCCCCGGTGACCAGCGCCATCAGCGTCATCGTGATGCCCACCGGTGCGGCCGCGCGCGCCACCAGCGCCGAGACATGGTGGCGGCGGACCAGCCAGATCAGCGACCCGACCAGCATGATCAGCCAGCCATTGATTGCCATCAGCGCCGCGGGCACATGCAGGAACATGATCTTCACGGTCGATCCCTGCTTGTAGTCGTCGGGGGTGAAGAAGAAGCCCCAGACCAGACCCGCGATCAGGGTGATCGCGGTCAGCCCCCACAGCCAGGGCAGCAGCCGGCCGGTCAGCGCCATGAAGCGGACCGGGTTGGCATATTCCCATAACGAGGCCGGTCTTGCGTTCGCCTGTGCCGTCATCGGGCGTTCCTCTTTCCTCAGCGCAGATTGACCCGCAGCGCCGCCGCCGCCGCCCACGGCACCAGCCCGGCGCAAAGTGCTCGTGACCGCCGCCGTCAGCACCAGCGGGGTTTCCCAGCCCATGCCGGCGCCGGCGCGCGCCACCGCCAGCGCCCCGAAGATCAGGGTGGGGATATAGAGCGGCAGCACCAGAAGGGAAAGCAGCAAGCCGCCGCGTTTCAGCCCCACGGTCAGCGCCGCGCCGAACGCGCCCAGAAGGCTCAGCGCCGGGGTGCCCAGCGCCAGCGTGGCGACCAGCGCGGGATAGGCCGGCGGCGCCAGGTTCAGCAGCAGCCCGAGGATCGGCGCGATCAGGGTCAGCGGCAGCCCGGTGGTCAGCCAATGCGCCGCCGCCTTGGCCAGCACGGCGGCGGGCAACGGCAGCGGCGCGGTCGCCAGAAGATCGAGCGCGCCATCCTCCCAATCGAGTTGAAACAGCCGGTCGAGCGACAAGCAGGCAGGCCAGCAGCGCGCCGAGCCACAGGATGCCCGGCGCGATCGCCGACAGCCGGGCCGTGTCGGGCCCGACAGCGAACGGCACCAGCAGCACGAGGATCAGGAAGAAGGCCAGCGACAGGCCGAACCCGCCCGCCGAGCGCAGAGCCAGCCGCAGATCGCGGAGCAACAGCGCCCTCATGCCAGGGCCGCGTCGAAGGCGCCGGCGGGCGCCTCGTCGGGTGCGGCAAAGCGCGCGATGTCCAGCACCCAGGCCCCCGGCACCGGGATGTCGGTGTGGCTGGCGATCAGCGCCGTGCCGCCCGCCCGGCAATGCTCGGCCACCAGATCGGCAAAGGCGCCGACCCGCGCGGCATCGAGCGAAACGGTGGGTTCGTCGAGCGCCCAGACCGGCCGCCCGGTCAGCATCAGCCGGGCGAGGCCCAGCCGGCGCTTCTGCCCCGCCGACAGGTACTGCACCCGGCGCTCGGCAAGACCCCGCAGGTCGAAGCGTCGGATCGCCGCATCGATCCCGCCTGCGCCATGGATCGCCGCCCAGAAGGCCAGGTTCTCCTGCACCGTCAGCTGCGCCTTCAGCCCATCGGCATGGCCGGCATAGGCGATCGCCTCGGGCCCGGGCGCAACCTGCCCGGCCGCGGCCGGCGTCAACCCCGCGAGCGCGCGCAGCAGCGTCGTCTTGCCCGCGCCGTTCGGCCCCCGGATCAGCAGGCAGCCGCCGGCGGGAACGCTGAACGACACGCCCGCCAGAACAGGCAGGTCGCCCCGGCGGCAGGCCAGATCGGTGACGGTCACGTCCATGCCTGCCCCCTACCCCGCGCCGGTCCGCGCCGGAAGGGGCCGCGGGGTCGAACCGTCCGCCCGGGATTTCGGTGATCGTGGCCCGGCCGTTCCCGATCCAGATCGCGGGGGTCCGGCGCACCAGGCCATAGAAGGTCCACAGCGCGGCAAGCACCAGATAGAGTGTCCATGAGGTCAGCGACAGAGCCGGGGGTACCAAGCGCACGAGCCCACTTCCCGATCGGACCGCGGAACTTGGCATCGCCGGCGCGTATGACTGGAACGACGGGCGCGGGCGGCTGCTCGGGACGCTGGGCAGCCGTCGGCGTTTCCAGGGCCGAGTGCCTTGCGGGCAGTGGCGCTTCCCGCAGGGCGGCCCGAGGGCGAACGGGCAAGCGATGGCCGGTTGGGGGTAGCATGCCGGGACGCGGCGTTGGTTCAATGCAGCGCACATATTGCGCCTTGGCATTGCGTTGCCATGCCACAGACGGCATGGCGATGACATGGCGCCAGCCGGTCTGGCCGGATCAGGCCGACCCTTTGACAACCAACTGACAGGTCGGGTGTTTTTGGTGAGCCGTGCAGGATTCGAACCTGCGACCCGCTGATTAAAAGTCAGCTGCTCTACCAACTGAGCTAACGGCCCACGCAGGGCCGGGGGCTTAGCCGCCAGTCCGGGCCCGGTCAAGCGAAAGCTGTGCGATGATGCGGCGACGGGTTCCGTGCCGGCGTCATCGGCCGGCGTCACCGGGCCGGCGCCGGTGCCGGCGCCGGGGCGCAGGCGAAGCGGCGCCCGGTTCGGGTCACGGTCCAGGCGGCCGGCGGGGCCATCCGCGCCCGGCGCCGTTCCAGCTGCCAGCCGGTCGCGCCCGGCTGGTGCCGGGGCGCCATATGCCAGCGGCTTTCCACCCCGGGCGCGCCGCCCTCGCCGGGGGTCAGCAGCAGCCCCAGCACCCGCTGACCCGATCCCTGCACCGCGCTTTCGGCGGCCAGATGCAGCCGGCGCACCGGGGTCAGGCCCGGGGGGTCGGGCAGATCCGCCACGACCAGGGGCACGCAGCCCGCGCGCAGCGCTTCTTCCATGCACCACAGCAGATCGGGCACCCGGCCGGGCGCGGCCAGCAACAGCCGCGCGGGGTCGATGAAGGGCCAGATGCCGTCGGGATTGGGCGCTTCGGGATGCCATCCCGGCCGGATCCACAGCACCGGCCCGGCCAACCCCCGGGCCAGCATCAGCGCAAGGGCATGGCGGGCCGGACCGCAGCCCTCATGCACGCGACCCGCCGTCAGTGCCGGGCCACCCGCGACAAGCGGGATGCCGGGCCGCGCGCGCCCGGTATTGTGCGGGGAGGCCAGGATTTCCATCCGTCCAGCCTAGATTGTTCTGCTTTTGTTCGCAAGACATGCCTTGCCCCCGCCGCGCCCGGCCTTAGGGTCCGGCCCCGGATATCGGAGGACATCATGCACAAGAACCCGCTTGGCCGCAGCGGCCTCGAGGTCACGGACATCTGTCTGGGCACCATGACCTGGGGCACCCAGAACACCGAGGCCGAGGGCCACGCCCAGATCGACCATGCGCTGGCGCGGGGCGTGAACTTCATCGACACGGCCGAGATGTATCCGGTCAACCCGGTCCGGGCCGAAACTGCCGGCCGGACCGAGGAAATCGTCGGCAGCTGGAACGCGAAATCGGGCCGCCGCGCCGACTGGATCATCGCCACCAAGATCACCGGCAAGGGCTCCTCGGCGATCCCCGGCGGCCCGCCGATCTCGCGCGCCCGGCTGATCGACGGGGTGGAGGCCTCGCTGCGCCGTCTGCAGACCGACTGGATCGATCTGTACCAGCTGCACTGGCCGAACCGGGGCTCGTATCACTTTCGCCAGAACTGGCGCTATGACCCGTCGCAGCAGGACCGCGCCGCGACACAGGCGCATATGGTCGAGGTGCTGGAGACCATGGCCGAACTGGTGGCGGCAGGAAAGGTCCGCCATTTCGGCCTGTCGAACGAAACCGCCTGGGGCACGGCGGAATGGTTGCGCCTGGCCGGGCAGACCGGCGGCCCGCGGGTCGTCTCGATCCAGAACGAGTATTCCCTGTTGTGCCGGCTCTACGACACCGATCTGGCCGAGCTGAGCCTGGCCGAAGATGTCGGGCTGCTGGCCTATACCCCGCTGGCCGGCGGGCTGCTGACCGGGAAATATGCCGGCGACGTGACGCCCGAGGGCACGCGGCGATCGCTCAACGCCACGCTGGGCGGGCGGATCACGCCCCGCGTGTGGGAGGCCGTGTCGGCCTATATGGCGATCGCCAACGATCACGGGCTCGACCCCGCGCAGATGGCCATCGCCTGGGCGCGGCGCCGGCCCTTCATGACCAGCGTGATCATCGGTGCGACAAGCGTCGCCCAGCTCGACACCGTTCTGGGGGCGGCCGATCTGACGCTGTCCGATGGCGTGATGCAGGATATCGATGCCGCCCACCGGATGCACCCGATGCCGTTCTAGGCTTGCCGCGGATTGGCGCGATCAGGCATGCGCGACGCACTGTCGTATCGGCGGGCAACCTCGCGCAACCGGTCCTCAGCCCCACCAGACCGGCCAGAACAGCAGTGCCAGCCCGCCACCCAGGAAGGCCGGCATCAGCGCGATCCGCCGCACCCCGATCAGCCCCACCGAGATCAGCGCGAGCCCCGCAGCGGTGCGCAGGAACGCGATCAGTGCGGGGCCGGGCGCCTGCCCCAGGCCAATCAGCGACGGGTCGGCGACCATCACCAGCGGGATCAGATACAGCCCCACCCCCAGCGACATCGCGGTCAGCGCGACCTTCAGCCAGCCCTCGCCGATCATTCCCGCCGCGATGAACACCGCGCCGCAAACGGGCGGCGTGATGGTCGACAGAAGCGCGAACCAGAACACGAAGAGATGCGCCTGCAGCGGGGCAAGGCCCAGCTGCGTCAGCGCCGGTCCCGCGACCGAAACGCAGATCACATAGGCGGCGGTGGTCGGCACCTCCATCCCCAGGATCAGACACGCCAGTGCGGTCAGCAGGATCGAGGGCCACAGCAGCCCGCCCGAACCCGACAGGATCAGCGAGGTGATCTTTACCCCCAGCCCGGTAATCGCCAGCACCCCGATGACGATCGAGGCGCACAGGATGATCGCGGCGATCATCGACACCTGGCGGGCAGCGATCAGCAGCGCGGTGCCCAGCCGGTCGATGCCCCGGCGCAGTCCGATCCGCAGATCGCGCCCCGCAAAGAGCAGCAGAAAGGCCGCCAGAATGGCCAGGCAGGCGGCGTATTGCGGTGTGACCCCCAGCCCGAACATCCCCCACATCAGGAGACCGAAGGGGATCAGGAAGAACGCCGAGGTGATCGCGACATCCCGGCCGCCTGGCCGGTCTTCGGGCGCCAGACCGTGCAGGTCGAAACGCCGGGCATAGCCGTCGATCCCGACCCAGACCGCAAAGAAGTAAAGGATCGCGGGCAGCAGCGCGGCCGCCATGATCGCGGTATAGGGCTCGCCGGTCAGTTCCACCATGACAAAGGCGCCCGCCCCCATCAGCGGCGGCATGATCTGCCCGCCCGAGGACGCCACCGCCTCGACCGCGCCGGCGAGCCGTTTGGGATAGCCGAGCTTCGCCATCGCCGGCAGGGTGATCGCACCCGTCGAGGCGACATTGGCCGAGGCCGAACCCGAGATCGAGCCGAAGAGCGCCGAAGACAGGACCGAGACCTTGGCCGCCCCGCCCTTCAACCGGCCGGCGGCGGCGGCGGCGACATTCATGAAGCCCTGCCCGGCCTCGCCCGCGTTCAGAACCGCCCCGAAGATGACGAAAATCACCACGACGCCGACCGAGACCGCCGTCAGCGTGCCCCACAGCCCGCCTTCGGCGATCGTCATGGTGCCCAGGAAACTCGCCAGCGGGGTGCCGGAATGGCCGAACTGGCCCGGGATGTGCTGGCCGAACAGCGCATAGCCAAGCGCCAGCGCGGCGATCACCGGCAACGGCCAGCCGATGGCGCGGCGCGCGGCCTCGAGCGTTACCGCCAGCAGCGTCCAGGCGACGGCGAACTGGAACGGGGTTTCAAGAAACCCGAATTGGTCGCCCAGCCGATCGTGGTTGAGCGCGATCCAGACAGCCGCGCCCGAGCCGAGCAGCGCAAGCGGCACACCGGTCCAGAGCGCGCGCCGCGTCGTGGCGGCGTAGACGAAGATCCAGGGCAGCACGAGCGCCATGTGCAGGGGCCGGCTGACCAGGTTCGGCACCAGCCCCGAGAAGACGAGGCCGATATGGAACGCCACCAGCGCGGCGGCGAGGCCGTACCAGAAAAAGCGCCCAGCCCAAGAGGCCGGCGCGGCCGGCGGCGTCGCTTGCGCAGCGATCACCACCCGCGCCTGCGACTGCACTTCGAAGCGCGGTCGGCGCGGCGGTCGCCCGCGCATGAGACGGCGAAACCGATCGGCTCGCTGGCCAAACGGCTTTCGAAAGCCCCGCGCCGCGGCGGTGTCGAAACCGCCGCGACCGCGGCCCGGCGCCGAGGGATCACCGCTGCGCGTCGGTCAGCGGAAAGCCCGCTTCCTGGTAATAGCGCAGCGCGCCGGGGTGTATCTGGCCGGTGATCGTGGCCATCAGCCCCTGATCCACGCCATCCCACCAGCGCGCGCCCTCGGCCATCGCATCCTTCGATTCCCAGAAACCCCGGGTGAGCAGATAGGCGGTGTCGTCGCTCATCGCGGTGGTGGTATAGGCGACCACCGGCAGCGAGGTCGTCACGATATCCGTTTCCTGCCCGGCATAGGTGCCCGCCGGGATCACCAGCCGCGTGCGGCCGGTTTCGGCGACCTGTTCGTCGGTCATCGACAGGACGCGGACACCGGTCGACGCCGCGGCCTCGACCACATTCGGGGCCGGCCAGGACCCGGCGGTGACAAAGCCGTCGATCTGGCCGTTCTGCAGCGCCGGCACCGCGTTCGACAGTTCCACATCGGCGATTTCGACCGCGCCCTCGAGCCCGAACAGGCCGAGATACTTCTCCCCCTCGCGGGCGCCGAACGAGCCCTTGCCCAACAGGATGGTGGTGCCGGCGAGGTCCTCGAAACTTTCGACCCCGCTCTCGGCGGCCATCACGAAATGCATGGTCAGCGACGGGATCGGGAACAGCGCCCGGATCTCGGCAAAGGCCGGGTCCTCGCGGCCTTCGAACATCGCCCGGCCTTCCTGCGCCAGCGTCACCAGCACCGGCGGCGTGGTGAACACATAGTCGCCACCGCGCGCGCGCACCTCCATCACGTTCTGCTGGCTGCCCTGGCTTTCCTCGACCGTGACGATGATCTCGCCATCGGTGGCGGCCTTCATCGCCTCGGCGATCTGGACCCCCATCTGGTAGTAGGACGAGGCCGACTTGGCGGATTTGTAGGTCACGCGGGTCTCGGCGCCCGCCGCCCCGCCGAGCGCAAGCAGCGCAGCCGCGGCCAGCCCGGCCGCGCGGATCGTTTTCGTCATGGTTTCCTCCCGCTTGGTTTCGCCTTGGGTAGGCGAGGCGCCGGGTGGAGTAAAGCGCCGGGCCGGCAAGAAAAAGGGCCGGACGCGCGCGGCGCCCGGCCCAGTAAGGGGGCCGCCCGGGATGCGGGGCGGCGCACCCCGGGGTCCTATTCCCAGCCGACCTCGTTGAAGATTTCCTGCGCACGGGGGACGTTCCTCGCCACCGCGGAGAGGTCCACATCGTCGGGCTTGAAGAAACCGAGCGCGGCGACCGGGGGCGACAGGGCGACGCCCGGCACGGCCGGGTATTCGTCGTTTCCGGCCGAGAAATACTCCTGCGCCCGATCGCTGGCGAGGTATTCGAGAAACGCCACTGCGTTGGCGCGGTTCGGTGCATGGGCGGCCACCCCGCCGCCCGACAGGTTCATATGCGCGCCGATGTCGTTCTGGTTCGGGAACACCCAGCCGATCCTTTCGATGCTGTCGGACAGCCCGTCGACATCGGTCCGGAGCGCCCGGGCAAAGTAGTAGGTGTTCGACATCGCGATGTCGCATTCGCCCGAAACGATGCCGCGCAGCTGGTCGGTGTCGCCGCCCTGCGGATCGCGGGCGAAATTGGCGACCACGCCCGCGGCCCAGTCCCGGACCGCCGCTTCGCCCAGATGCGCGATGAGCGCGGCGAGGATCGTCTGCGAATAGACGTTGGTGCCCGAGCGGATGCAGACCATGCCTTCGTATTGCGGGTCGGCCAGCGCCTGATAGGTCAGCGGCGGGTTGGCCACGTCTTCCCGGTCGTAGAACAGGATGCGGGCGCGCTGCGAGAAGCCGAACCATTCATTCTCGGCATCCTGCAGATAGGCCGGGATGCGCGCCTCCAGCACATCCGAGTCGACGGGCTGGAGCAGGCCCATGGTCTTGGCCCGTTCAAGGCGCGAGGTATCGACCGTCAGCAGAATATCGGCGGGGCTGTTCTGCCCCTCGGCCGCCATCCGGGCAATAAGCTCGTCGGCATTGCCTTCGATCCGGTTGATGGTGATCCCGGTGGCATCGGTGAAATCGGAATAGAGCCGCTCGTCGGTGTCGTAGTGGCGCGAAGAGTAGAGGTTGAGCTCGCCCTCGGCGGCGGCGGACGTGCCGATGGCCGCGATCAGCGCGGCGGTGGCCAGGGTGGCGGCGGGGTGGCGCATCTGTGTCTCCTTCTGTGCAGGGCTAAACCCGACAGAAACACTTGGAAGCACGTTTGCGCGGCGCTGGCAAGGTTTTTCCGACCCTTTCTGTCAGACTTAGCGTCGCACCGGCTCGTCCGCCCTGGCGGGCGACCTCGCCGCGCCAAGCCACGGCCTGTCCCGGTGGCCGCAGAGGCTGCGCGCGAAAGCGACCGAAGCAACGGTCGCTGAAAATGACCGCTCGGCACCTCCCGCCCCGCTTCCCTGCCCGATGCCTCGGCCACGAGCGCGGGCGCGCCACTAGCGCCGGATGCCACCGCTGCCGCCGACAACGCCGACCTTGGCGGTGCCGGTGAGGGTGACGCCCGACTGCGGCCCCGCGGGCCCGGCGGTGGGTGGCGCCGCGGGGGCGGGGCGCGATGGCGGGCCGTCGACCCCGCAAGCCGTCAACGGGCCGAAGAGAAGGGTAGCGATCGCGATGCGGATCGGGGTCATAGCTGTTCCTTCCAGCGGGCGATCTGGGCCCGCACCTGGTCGGGCGCGGTGCCGCCATGGCTTTGCCGTGAGGCGACCGAGGCCTCCACCGTCAAGACCTCGCGGATCTCTTCCGTGATCCCGGGATGGGCGGCGCGCAACACCGGGTCGGGCAGGTCCGCGAGGGCGCAGCCCTGCGCCTCGGCCGCGGCGACCAGCCGCCCGGTGATGTGATGCGCCTCGCGAAACGGCAGGCCCAGCCGGCGCACCAGCCAGTCGGCCAGATCGGTGGCGGTGGCGTGCCCCGCCCCGGCGGCCTGCCGCAGGGCGGTTCGATCGGGTGTCAGGTCGGCGATCATGCCCGCCATCGCGGCCAGCGCCAGAAGCAGCGTGTCGGCGGCGTCGAAGACCTGTTCCTTGTCCTCCTGCATGTCCTTCGAATAGGTCAGCGGCAGCCCCTTCATCACGGTCAAGAGCGCCACCAGCGCGCCGGCGATCCGCCCGGTCTTGGCCCGGATCAATTCGGCCGCGTCGGGGTTCTTCTTCTGCGGCATGATCGAGGACCCGGTCGCCCAGCGATCCGACAGCCGGACAAAGCCGAACTGGGCCGAGGACCAGATCACGATCTCTTCGGCCAGACGGCTGAGATGGGTGGCGCAGATCGCCGCGGTCGAAAGAAACTCCAGCGCGAAGTCGCGCGCCGAAACCGCGTCGAGCGAGTTGGCACAGGGCCGGTCGAAGCCCAGCTCGGCCGCCGTCATCGCCCGGTCGATGGGAAACGACGTGCCGGCCAGCGCCGCCGCCCCAAGCGGGCATTCGTTGAGCCGCGCCCGCGCATCGGCAAACCGCGCCCGGTCGCGGGCGAACATCTCGACATAGGCCAACATGTGGTGGCCCCAGGTCACCGGCTGGGCGACCTGCAGATGGGTGAAGCCGGGCATCGGCCAGTCGGCACCGGCCTCGGCCTGGCCCAGAAGCGCGCGCATCAGCACGGCCAGCCCGTCCTGCGCGGCGTCGCATTGCCCGCGCACCCACAGCCGGAAATCGGTCGCTACCTGATCGTTGCGCGAGCGGGCGGTGTGCAGCCGCCCCGCCGGTTCGCCGATCAGGTCCCTGAGCCGCGCCTCGACATTCATGTGAATGTCTTCGAGATCGGCCGAAAACGGGAACGTGCCGGCCGCGATCTCTGACATGACCGTGAGCAGCCCTTCCCGGATCGCCTGCGCATCGCTATCGCTGACGATACCGGTGCGGGCGAGCATCGCGGCATGGGCGCGGGACCCCGCGATATCCTCGGCCGCGAGCCGGCGGTCGACATCGATCGACGCGTTGATCGCCTGCATCGCCGCATCGGGGGAGGCGGCGAACCGCCCGCCCCACATCGTGTTGGACCTGTCGTCGGCCATCGCCGGCACCCGTTGAAGGAAACTGGACATGCTTGCCCGGATCGCCACGCTCTACACCGCCCTTGTGCTGGCCGCAAACGGCGCCGTCGCCGCGCCCGCGATCGACCCGGCCGCGCTGACCGGCGACATGCGCAAGCTGGTGGTCCATGAGGCGCCCCGCGCCGCCGGTGGCGATTTCGGCGATCTGGACGGGGCCGGTTTTGCGCTTTCGGATTTCGCGGGCGAGATCGTGGTGCTGAATTTCTGGGCCACCTGGTGCGCGCCCTGCCGCAAGGAAATGCCCTCGCTCGACGCGCTGCAGGCCGCGCTGGGGGATCGGGGGCTTGAGGTTGTCGCCGTCGCCACCGGGCGCAACGCGCCCGACGCGATCCGCCGGTTCTTCGACGAGACCGGCGTGACCCATCTGCATCCGTATAACGATCCGCGCATGGACCTGGCCCGCGGCATGGCGGTGCTGGGCCTGCCGGTCACCGTGATCCTCGACCGTGAGGGGCGCGAGATCGCCCGGCTGACCGGCGAGGCCGACTGGAACGGCCCGGCCGCGCGGGCGGTGCTGGAGGGGCTGCTGGCCGACACCTAGGCCGCAAGGCCAGGCCGTGGCGGTTGCACCCACGGCCCGGCTTGTTGCGCCCTGTCATGGCGGCGCGTTCGCCGCCCTTGCCAGACCGGGCCGGGCCGCCGATATTGCGCCCATGGCCCTGCCCCCCGGATTCCTTGACGAGTTGCGCGGACGCACCTCGCTGGCGCGGGTGGCGGCGCGCAAGCTGACCTGGGACGCGCGCAAGACCAACGCCGCCAAGGGCGATTACTGGGCGGCGTGCCCGTTTCACCAGGAAAAGACCGCCTCGTTCCATGTCGATGATCGCAAGGGGTTCTATTACTGCTTCGGCTGCCATGCGAAGGGCGATGCGATCGGCTTTGTGAAGGAAACCGAGAATGTCGGTTTCATGGAAGCCGTGGCGATTCTGGCGCGCGAAGCCGGGATGGCGATCCCCGCCCCCGACCCGGCCGCCCAGGCCCGGGCCGACCGGCGCGCGACGCTGTCTGACGTGATGGAAGAGGCGGTGCGCTTTTTCCGGTTGCAGTTGAAGACCGGTGCGGCGCGCGCCGCCCGCGACTATCTGACCGGCCGCGGCCTGACCGACGCCGCCCTGACCCGCTTTGAGATCGGCTTTGCGCCCGATGCCCGCCAGGCCTTGTGGCAGCACCTGACGGCGAAGGGCATTGCGCCCGACAGCGTCGTCGAGGCCGGGCTTGCCGCCAGACCGGATGATGGCGGCCCGCCCTATGACCGGTTCCGGGGTCGCATCCAGTTCCCGATCCGCGACGCGCGCGGCCGGACCATCGCCTTTGGCGGCCGGGCACTGTCCGAGACGGCCCGCGCCAAATACCTCAACTCGCCGGAAACGCCGCTCTTCGACAAGGGGCGGACGCTCTACCATCACGGTCCGGCCCGCGAGGCCGCCGGCAAGGGCGCGTCCCTGATCGTCGCCGAGGGCTATATGGATGTGATCGCGCTGGTCGAGGCCGGCTTCACCGGCGCCGTGGCACCGCTTGGCACGGCGATCACCGAGGCGCAGCTCGACCTTCTCTGGCGCATTGCCCCAGAACCGATCGTGGCGCTCGACGGCGATACGGCAGGCCGGCGCGCCGCGCACCGGCTGGTCGATCTGGCGCTGCCGCGGCTTGAGCCGGGCCGTTCGCTGCGCTTTGCGCTGCTGCCCGCGGGCCAGGATCCCGACGATGTGATCCGAGCGGGCGGGCCGACGGCGATGCAGCAGGTGCTCGACCGGTCGGAAACGCTGGTCCAGACGCTGATCAATCGCGAAACCGAAGGTCGCGATCTTCGCCATGCCGAGGCGCGGGCCGAGGTCAACGCCGCCCTTCGCGGCGCGGCACAGAAGATAACCCACCGGGATCTGCGCGATCAGTTCTGGTCCGAGATCAAGCCGGTGCTGGCGCAGATATTCGATGCGGCGCGGCCGGCCCGGGCGGGCAATCGGCGGCGGCAGCGCGCCCGGATGGCGGGCTTCCCAGGCGGTTCGAGGCCGCCGCGCCCGCCGCCGCCACCAAGCGGTCGACCATCGCCCTGGCAGCGCGCGACGAAGACATCGAAAGGCTGCGCGAAGCGACGATCCTGGCGCTGTGCCTGGCCTGGCCCGACCTGGCCGATGCCGCCGCCGAACGGCTCGAAGCGCTCGATTGCATCGCGCCGGACCACGCAGCGCTGCTGGCCGCGATCCTGCGCCACGCCGCACCAGCGGCGGGCGACGCCGAAAAGCTGGGCGCTGCGGTCGTGCGCGATTGCGGCACACGTCCCCTTGAAAACCTGCGCGCGCTTGGCCATCTGCGCGTGGTGCCGGCCCTGTTGCCCGGCGCCGACCGGGCGCTGGCGCGGCGCACGCTCGACCACGAGATTTCCGGCCTTGTCGCCCGGCGGGGCGCCCGGCACGAGATCGACCATGCCATCGAGGATGCCGACCACATCGCCGGCGAGGGCCTGACCTTGCGGCTGCGCGAGGCCGCCGCCACGCTGCACGGGCCGGCCGCCCCGACCGCCGATCCGGCGGCCGAGGCCGAAGCCGAGCGCGCCACCCTGTCGGCCGGACTGCAGGCGCTGATCGACGGCGAAGTGTGGGTTAAGGGAAAACCGGCAAAGTGAATTGCGAATCATCCGATCAGCAGGTTGATTCGGACCTTCCGCAGGGGCCGAATCAGTGCCCGTCAAAGGAGTGACCATGGCCGCCAAGGACGCCGAATCCGACAAGAACGATCAGCCGGCCGAGCCCGACGCGATGCTCGACATGAGCCAGGCGGCGGTCAAGAAGATGATCTCCGAGGCCCGCGCGCGCGGCTTCATCACCTATGACCAGCTCAATCAGGTGCTGCCGCCCGAGCAGGTCTCCTCCGAACAGATCGAGGATGTGATGTCCATGCTCTCGGAGATGGGGATCAACGTCATCGAAGAGGAAGAGGCCGACGAAGAGGCCCAGGCGACCACCGAGGTCGTCAAGGCCTCGACCTCGCGCGAGGTCGCGGTCAGCCAGTCGGCCCAGGAGACGCTCGACCGGACCGACGATCCGGTGCGGATGTATCTGCGCGAGATGGGCTCGGTCGAACTTCTGTCGCGCGAGGGCGAGATCGCCATCGCCAAGCGGATCGAGGCCGGGCGCAACACCATGATCGCGGGGCTGTGCGAAAGCCCGCTGACCTTTCAGGCGATCACCATCTGGCGCGACGAACTCTTGAGCGAGGATATCCTGCTGCGCGACGTCATCGACCTGGAGGCCACCTTTGGCGCCGGGATGGAGCAGGAGGGCGACGCCAAGCTGACCGACGAGATCGGTGCGGCAAATTCGCCAGTGGCGCCCGACAAGGCCGCCGAGGACGAGGTCGAGCTCGACGCCGATGGCAACCCGATCGACCGCGACGACGAGGAAGACGACGAGGACGATCAGGCCGGCATGTCGCTGGCCGCGATGGAGGCCGCGCTCAAACCCCGCGTGCTGGACACGCTCGACCGGATCGCCGGGGATTACGCCCGGCTGGCCGAGATGCAGGACAACCGGCTGTCGGCGACGCTGAACGAGGATGCGTCGTTCTCATCGCGCGACGAGAAGACCTATCAGGCGCTGCGCGCCGAGATCGTGCAGCTGGTCAACGAGCTGCACCTGCACAACAACCGGATCGAGGCGCTGGTCGACCAGCTTTACGGCATCAACCGGCGAATCATGTCGATCGATTCGCAGATGGTGAAGCTCGCCGACCAGGCGCGGATCAACCGGCGCGAATTCGTCGACGCCTATCGCGGCGAGGAACTCGACCCGACCTGGCTGGAACGGATGGCGGAAAAGCCCGGGCGCGGCTGGCAGGCCTTTGTCACCCGATCGGGCCCGCGGATCGAGGAATTGCGCGCCGAGATGGCCCAGGTCGGCCAGTATATCGGCCTCGACATCGAGGAATTCCGCCGCATCGTGAACCAGGTCCAGAAGGGCGAAAAGGAAGCCCGGATCGCCAAGAAGGAAATGGTCGAGGCCAATCTGCGGCTGGTGATCTCGATCGCCAAGAAATACACCAATCGCGGGCTGCAATTCCTCGACCTGATCCAGGAGGGCAATATCGGCCTGATGAAGGCGGTCGACAAGTTCGAATACCGCCGCGGCTACAAGTTCTCGACCTATGCGACCTGGTGGATCCGGCAGGCAATCACCCGGTCGATCGCCGATCAGGCGCGCACCATCCGCATCCCGGTTCACATGATCGAGACGATCAACAAGCTGGTGCGCACCGGGCGCCAGATGCTGCACGAGATCGGCCGCGAGCCGACGCCCGAGGAATTGGCAGCCAAGCTGCAGATGCCGCTCGAAAAGGTTCGCAAGGTGATGAAGATCGCCAAGGAACCGATTTCGCTGGAAACCCCGATCGGCGATGAGGAAGACAGCCAGCTTGGCGATTTCATCGAAGACAAGAACGCCGTGCTGCCGCTCGAATCCGCGATTCAGGAGAACCTGAAGGAGACGACGACGCGAGTGCTGTCCTCGCTCACCCCGCGCGAGGAGCGGGTGCTGCGGATGCGCTTCGGCATCGGGATGAACACCGATCACACGCTGGAGGAGGTCGGCCAGCAGTTTTCGGTGACCCGCGAGCGGATCAGGCAGATCGAGGCCAAGGCGCTGAGGAAGCTGAAACACCCCAGCCGGTCGCGGAAATTGCGGAGCTTTCTGGATCAGTGACGGGCCGGGCGCCGCCCCGCACCGCAGCCGTACCGCGCCGTGGCGCCGCGGGATGTTCAGACCGATGCGCGCGCCGCGGCTGCGGCGGCGCTGCGCCGGCCACCCGCGCGGCGTGGCAGGGCCGCCACAGATGTGGCCGATCTGGTGGCGCCGCCGCGACGGGCCGTTGCGCACCACGACATCCACTGTCATCCCTTTCTCGACGTTGGACCAAGGCGCGCGCCGCCCGCCCGACCGAAGGAGCAGACCGAAGTCCATCCGCCGCCTGATCGCCACCACCGCCATCGCCGGCCTGACCGCCACCGCATCCATCGCCCAGGATGCCAAAGGCGCCAGTGCGGCGCCCACCGTTCTGCCCGCGCCCACCTATTGGGGCGGGTGGTTTGTAGGGGCGCAGATTGGCGGGGCGCAGTTTCAATCCAATTGGGACTTTCGGAATGATGGCCGCGTCTCCGACAGTTCGACGGGCTTTATTGGCGGCCTTTATGGCGGCGCCAACTTCCAAGACGACCGCTTTGTATACGGCTTTGATGCCTATTACAATGCCGCGAACACCTCCGTGGATCAGGACTGCCCCAACACAGCGTTCAGCTGCAGCGCCGATGTGTCCTATACCGCCGCGATCCGCGGCAGAGTCGGCACGATTGTGGATGCCTGGCATCTCTACGGGGCCGCAGGTGTGGCATTTTCCAAAGCGAGCTACGAAGCGACGCGCAAGAATGGCGACCCCGTCGACGGTAACTACGGAAGCGGAAACTATGTCGGGTGGACGATTGCTGCGGGCGCCGAACGCAAGTTTGCAGAGAACTGGTCGGCTCGATTTGAGATCGGGTATGCTGACTACGGAAGCGAGACCCTGAGCAACAACGAGCCAGTGCGAAACACGGAATTCGAACTTCGATCCACGACGCTAACGATCGGCATCACGCGCCATTTCTGACCCTGGCCCGGATCAGCCCGCCGACATCGCCCGGCAGGGCGGCGGAGGCGGCCCTAGCGCCGCGTGGGCAGCACGCCCCGCGCCGCGCCCGGGCACAGCCGCCGATGGGTCTGTAGCGCAAAGCGGTCGGTCATCCCGGCGATGTAATCGGCCACGGCGCGGGCGGTCTCCCCCTGCGAGGCGCCCGCTTCGGGCTGCCATTCGGCGGGCAACAGCGCGGGGTCGCCCAGGAAGGTGGCGAACAGATCCTGCACCACGGCGGTGACCTCGGCGCGCATCTCCATCACCCGGGGGGCACGATACATGCGCGCGAACAGGAACCGTCGAATGGCCGCGACCTGGGCGCGCATCGGCTCGGAAAACGCCACCACGGGGTGGCCCAGCCGCCGCAACTGGTCGGCGCTGGCCGGCGCCGCCGCCGCCAGCCGGGCGCGGCTTTCGGCGATCGCATCCTCGACCATGGCGCCGAACACCCGGCGCAGCGCCTCGTGCCGCCGGCGGTCGGGCGCAAGCCCCGGCCAGGCCGCGTCGATGGCGCCATAGCAACCCCCGACCAACGGCAGCTCGGCCAGATCGGCATCCGTGAACAGACCCGCATAAAGCCCGTCCAGCAGATCGTGGTTGTTATAGGCGATGTCGTCGGCCAGCGCGGCGACCTGCGCCTCGGCCCCCGCATGGGTGTCAAGCTCCAGCGCCTCAACCCCGTCATAGGCCGCCAGCGCGGCCGGCAGCGGCGGCGCGACCGGGCCGTTATGCTTGGCGATCCCCTCAAGCGTCTCCCAGGTCAGGTTGAGCCCGTCGAAGCCCGCATAGTGGCGCTCCAGATCGGTCACGATGCGGATCGCCTGGGCGTTGTGGTCAAAGCCGCCCCAGGGCGCCATCGCGGCATCCAGCGCCTCCTCGCCGGTATGGCCGAACGGCGTGTGGCCCAGATCATGGGCCAGCGCCACCGCCTCGGCCAGGTCGGTATCCAGCCGCAGCACGCCCGCCACGGTGCGGGCGACCTGCGCGACCTCGATCGAATGGGTCAGCCGGGTGCGGAAATAATCCCCCTCATGTTCGACGAAGACCTGCGTCTTGTGTTTGAGCCGCCGGAACGCCGAGGAATGGATGATCCGGTCGCGGTCGCGCTGAAACGCGGTGCGCCAGGCGCTGGGCGGTTCGGGGTGGCGGCGGCCGCGGCTGCGCTCGGGATCGCAGGCATAGGGGGCGCGGGCGTCTCGGTCACTTGCGGCACCTCTGGCCGGGGGGGGTGCCAATCGACTAGCCGTTTTGTGCCCCCGGGGCGAGCCCGCCATGCCGACCGCCGAGTTTTGCTTGCCCGCGCGGCCCGCATCGGTAAGGTTGCCCAAAGCGACCCTTCAGGAGGTTTTCATGCGCAAACTGCTTCTCGCCGCCGCTGCCGCCGCTGCCCTGCCCGGGACGGCGTTCGCCCAGGACCCGTCGGACCTCGTCGACGCCCGCCAGGGCTTCTTCACGCTGATGGGGCTCAATATCGGCCCGCTGGCCGGCATGGCCCGGGGCGAGATCGACTATGACGCCGCGCGCGCCGCGACCCATGCCGCAAACCTTGCCGCGCTGGGCAGCTACAATCCGATGGCGCTGTTCGCACCGGGCACGTCGAATGCCGATCTGCCGGGCGAGACCCGCGCGCTGCCCGCGATCTGGGAAAATACCGATGATGTGGGCGCCAAATTCGCCGCCTATGCCGAGGCTGCGCAGGCGCTTGCGGCGGTGGCGGGCGATGGCCGTGCCGAAATGGGTGCAGCGCTGGGCGCGGTCGGCCAGACCTGCCAGGCCTGCCATGACGACTACCGCGCCGAGGATTTCTAGGCGTTGAGCGGCCAGTCCCCCGGGGCCGAACCGGTCGTCGAATCGGTCCGGCTGTGGGATCCGTTGCTGCGCCTGTTCCATTGGGCGCTGACCGGGGCCGTCGTGACGGCCTGGGTGCTGGGCAAGTGGGGCCCGGCGATCATGACCTGGCATTTCTGGGTCGGTTATGCGGTGCTGGGGTTGCTGGCCTTTCGCCTTATCTGGGGGCTGGTCGGCCCGCGTCCGGCGCGGTTTGCCAGCTTTGCCTACGGGCCCGGCGCGATCCTGCGCTATGTCGGGGGCGTGTTCGCCCGCCGGCCCAGCTATTGGCCCGGGCACAACCCGCTGGGCGGCGCGTTCGTGTTCCTCATCCTGATCGTGCTCGTCGCGCAGGCGGTGACCGGTCTGATGGCCGACGCCGACGATTTCATCAATGCCGGCCCGCTTGCCGCCGATGTCGGGCGCGAAACCGCGATCACCGCCGCCGCCTGGCACAAGCGGCTGGCCAATCTGACCCTGGCGCTGGTGGTCATCCATGTCGGGGCGATCCTGTTCTACCGAATATGGAAGCGCGAGGATCTGGTGCGGCCGATGATCACCGGCCGCAAGCAGGTGCGCCGCGAAGAAGGCTAGGCCGGGCGCCTTGCCGGCCCAGCCGCCAATCCCTATGGTAACGGTCAGGAAAATCGACAGGTGCCGCCATGCTGACCGTGCCCCCCAAAGTCACCGACCGCGCCTTTGCCCGCCTGGCCGAGATCGGCGCCGCCCCCGCCGCGCTTCGCGTGGCGGTGGAGGGCGGCGGCTGTTCGGGCTTTCAATACGCCATAACCCTCGACGAGACCGCGCCGGCGGCCGAGGATCTGGTGCTGGAAAAGGCCGGCCAGCGGGTGGTGGTCGACCCGGTCTCGCTGCCGTTTCTGGCCGACGCCACGATCGACTTTGCCGATGAGCTGATCGGCGCGCGCTTTGTCATCGACAACCCGAACGCCAGCAGCGCCTGCGGCTGCGGCACCAGCTTTGCGATGTAGCGAAGCGGCAGGCGGATAGCGGTCATGGCCAAGGGCCGTTGGGACGAGCCGGCCACCCGCCAGCAGAGCATCAGGTGCGATGATACGGCGTGCCCGCCAGAATCGCGGCGGCGCGGTAAAGCTGCTCGGTCAGCATGACCCGCACCAGCAGATGCGGCCAGACCATCGGGCCGAGCGACAGGACCAGATCCGCCCGGTCGCGCAAGCCCGGATCGAGCCCGTCCGGCCCACCGATCGCAAAGCCCGCCGCGGCGCGACCGGCATCGCGCCATTTCGCCAGAAGTGCTGCGAAGTCGGGCGAGGCCAGTTGCCGCCCATGCTCGTCAAGCGCGCAGAGCAGGCCTTCGGGCAAGGCCCGCGCCAGCGCCGCAGCCTCGGCCGGCCGCCCGCGCACCTTGCGTTCGTCGATTTCGACCAGGTCGAGCGGGCCGAGGCCAAGCCGCCGGCCGAGCCCATCGAAGCGCGTCCGGTAGTCGGTGACCATCGTGGCCTCGGGGCCGGGGCGCAGCCGGCCGATCGCGGCGACGACCAGCCGCACTCAGTCCCCGGCGGCGGCGGCCGTTCCGGGCGTTCCCGCCCACATCTTTTCGATCTGGTAGAAATCGCGCACCTCGGGCCGGAAGACGTGCACGATCACGTCACCGGCATCGATCAGCACCCAATCGCCCTGGTCCTTGCCTTCCATCCGCGCCGACCGACCCAGGCCGCGCTTCAGCCGATCGACCAGTTTCTCGGACATCGCGATCACTTGCCGCGAGGACCGCCCCGAAACGACGACCATGTAGTCGGCGATCTCGGTCCGACCGCGCAGATCGATCACCGCCAGATCCTCGGCCTTGTCATCCTCGAGCGAGGCAACGATGGCGGCCAGCACATCGCTGGCGGCCGGTTCGGCCCCGGAGCCTTGCATGTCCGTGCCCCGGGTGGGGTCGGCGTGAACCGCCATATGCGTTTGCAACAGGTTCTGGCCTCCTTCCTTGCCATTGATGTCGCGCCCGACGGCCCGACAGGTCGAGCATAGGCATGGGCGCCACGGTTCTCAATGCACATGCAACACCCCAAGCGTGACATTTCCGCGACAGCTGGGCCTAATAGCGCCAGACAAGCTCGATCGTCGCCGATTCCACATTGGCACACAGCGCCTGCGCGGCATCGGCATCGACTGGCAACGACGCGGCACGCGGCAGAATGTCGGTGCGCGCCAGTGTCTCGGCCGCCACGGCATCGCCGGGCAGCGCGTTCGCGCCATTGGGCCCGATGGTCATCAGCCGCCGGCAAATCCTGCGCGGAATGTCCCCAAAGGTGAAGGTGATGTATTCGGCATCCCCGGCCACGCGCGAGGTGAGGGCGATGCAACCGCCCCATGGCGCAGCGGCGGCACAGGTCGGGTCGTCGCCGTCATAGGTGGCGTTCGTCGGCACCGCTCGCGACACCTTGAGGAACGCGGCCATGCCCGCGGCCTCGGGCATGCCGACACCGCCCGACCGGTGGGCAGTGCGAATCTCGGACACCAGTTGGCCGGCAAGCTGCAGCGTGTCTTCGAAGCGCATCGCCGCGCGCACCTGAAAGAAGAACAGGCTGACGGCCACGACGACGGCGACCGTCACGCCACCGGCCAGGCCGCGCTCGATGCCGGTGGCCGCACGGTGCCGCAGGCGATGGCCAACTGTGGGGGTCATGCGGTGTCACCTCGATCTTCGCTTGTTATTCTGCCACCCGAAACCCGCGCCGGCAATGCCCAAGGGGACCCGACGACCGGGGGGCCAGCGAAGCCATCACCCCTCCATCGCCTCCAACTCGTCGATCATGCCCGCGATCATCGCCAGCCCCTTGTCCCAGAATGCCGGGTCCGCAGCGTTCAGGCCAAAGGGCGCCAGCAGGTCCTTGTGGTGCTTCGATCCGCCGGCGGCCAGCATCTCGAAATAGGCGTCCTGAAAGCCCGGATCGCCCGCCTGATAGACGGCGTAAAGCGCGTTCACCAGCCCGTCGCCGAACGCATAGGCATAGACGTAAAACGGCGAATGGATGAAATGCGGGATATAGGCCCAGAAGGTTTCATAGCCCTCCATGAAGGTAAACGCGGGCCAAGGCTTTCGCCCTGCACGCTCATCCAGATGTCGTTGATCCGGTCGGGGGTCAGCTCGCCCTCGGCCCGCGCCGCGTGCAGCTTGCATTCGAAATCGTAGAACGCGATCTGACGGACCACGGTGTTGATCATGTCCTCGACCTTGCCGCCAGCAGGGTCTTCTTTTCGGCCGGGCTTGCCGCCGCATCCAGCAGCTTGCGGAAGGTCAGCATCTCGCCGAACACGCTTGCCGTCTCGGCCAGCGTCAGCGGCGTGCGCGACAGGAGTTCGCCCTGCCCCGCCGCCAGACGCTGGTGCACGCCGTGGCCCAGCTCATGCGCCAGCGTCATCACGTCGCGCGGCTTTGCCCAGATAGTTCAGCAGCACATAGGGATGCGCATCGGCCACCGTCGGATGGGCAAACGCGCCGGGGCTTTTCCCCGGGGTCACCGGCGCGTCGATCCAGCCCTTGTCGAAGAAGGGCTGCGCCAGCTCGGCCATTTTCGGCGAGAACCCGGCATAGGCCGACAGCACCGTCTCGCGCGCCGCGTCCCAGCCGATCAGGCGCTGATCTTCCTGCGGCAGCGGTGCGTTGCGGTCCCAGACCTCCAGCTTGTCAAGGCCCAGCCACCGTGCCTTCAGCGCATAGTAGCGGTGCGACAGCCGGGGATAGGCGGCGACCACCGGCATCGCGCAGCGCCTCCACGACCTCGGGCTCGACATCGTTGGCCAGGTGGCGCGACGCCTGCGGGCTCGGCAGCTTGCGCCACCGATCCTCGATCGCCTTTTCCTTGGCGAGCGTGTTGGTGATCCGGGCGAACAGCCGGATATTGGCGCCGAGCGTGGTGGCCAGCGCCCGCGCCCCGGCCTCGCGCCGGGCGCGATCGTGGTCGGTCAGCAGATTGAGCGTCGCCTCGAGCCCCATCGCCTTCGCCATCGACGTCAAAGCTCAGCCCCGCCATGGTCTCGTCAAAGAGCCGGTTCCAGGCCGCCGCGCCGACCACGGACTGGTCGTGCAGGAACCGCTCCAGCTCGTCCGAGAGCTGATAGGGCTTCATCGCGCGCATCCGCTCGAACACGCGGCGATAGCGTGCCAGCGCCGGATCGGCGGCGAAATGCGCCTGCGAGCGCCGTGTCGGAAACCCGGTTCACCTCGAGCGAAAAGAACACCAGCGGGGTGGTCGCCGCGGTGATGCGATCCTGCAGATCGCCCAACAACTTGCCCCGCTCGGGGTCCGAGGTGTCCTGGTGATAGCGCAGCCCGGCATAGGAAATCAGCCGCCCGGCGACGCGGTCGATGTCTTCATAGGCCTCGATGCAGGTCAGCCACCCGGCGGCATCGAGTTCGGCAAGCCGGTCCTGATAGCGGCCCGCGAAGTCGCGCGCCTGCGGCCTCGACCCGGTCGAGATCGGCCGCGATTTCGGGCGCGTCGGGGGCGGCGTAAAGATCGGTCAGATCCCAGACCGGCAGCTCGCCCAGGGCCCCCGATCCAGCTTCGGCGGTGTCGCGGGGCAATGGGGTATCGAAAGGGCGCATGCGGGCTCTCCTTGTCTGGGCTGTTTGGGAGATAGGCTGCAATGGGCGGCCGCTCAACCGCCCGGATCAGTCTTCGACGGCGCGGATCAGCTTGCGGTCGAGAACCCGCAAGACAGTCTTCAGGTCGTGGCCGCGGCGCAGGATGCGCCCATCCATGGCGATCACCGCATAGGCGCCCTGGCGGGCGGCGTTCCGGGGCCGTTTCTCGATCCGGTAAAGCGGATGTTCCGCGGTGCGGCGAAACACCGAAAAGACCGCCACATCGCGCAGAAAGGACAGGCCATAATCGCGCCACTCCCCGGCCGCGACCATCCGGCCGTAGAGCGACAGGATGAGCCCCAGCTCGCGGCGATCGAAGGCGACGCGGGCAGGCGGCGGGGCGGTGGCGGCGATCGGGTGAACGGCCATGGATTGCAGAGTTGCGCGCAGTGGGATGAAAATCAAGCGCGCTTGGAACCCCGGCGGCATCGGCCTATGCTGCTGGCGATCACGGGGAGGGCGCGATGCGGGATTTTCAGCTGCCGGGACGGTCGGCGGTCTATGCCGAAAACGGGATGTGCGCGACCTCGCACCCGCTGGCTGCGCAGGTCGCGGTGCGGCTGCTGCAAGACGGCGGCAACGCGGTCGATGCGGCGATCGGGGCGGCGGTTCTGCTGGGATTCTGCGAACCGCAGATGACCGGGCTGGGCGGCGATTGCTTTGCGCTGATCAAGCCGGCAGGCGGCGAGCGTATCCTGGGCCTCAACGGCTCGGGCCGGGCGCCGGCGGCGCTCGATGCCGCGGCGCTCCGCGCGCGCGGGCGCAAGCAGATGCCCGAAACCGGCCCCTGGCCGGTCACGGTACCCGGGGCGATCGATGCGTTCTGCCGGCTGTCCGCGGCGCATGGCCGGCTTGGCCTCGATGCGGTCCTGGCGCCCGCGATCCACTATGCCGAGGCGGGCGTGCCGGTCGCCCCGCGCACCGCCTTCGACTGGGCGCGCGGGGCCGACCGGCTGGAAGGCGCGGCCCGATCCTTCTATCTGATCGACGGCGCCGCGCCCCGGCCCGGCCAGGTGTTTCGCGCGGCGGGGCAGGCCGAGGTGCTGCGCCGGATCGCGGCCGAGGGGCGCGAAGGGTTCTATGCGGGTGAGGTCGCCGCCGATATGGTCGACAGCCTGCGCGCCATGGGCGGGGTCCACACGCTTGCGGATTTCGCCGCCGTCGAGGCAAGCTGGACCGAGCCGATCGCGGGAGCCTATGACGGCGTCGAACTGGTCGAGCATCCGCCCAACGGGCAGGGTGCAACGGCGATCCTGATGGCCAACATCCTGGGGCATTTCGATCTGCCGGCGCTCGACCCGCTGGGGGCGGAACGGGCGCATCTGGAAGCCGAAGCCGCAAAGCTGGCCTATGACACGCGCAACCGGTTCCTGGCCGATCCCGACCACATGACGCGGCTTGACGCCATGTTGGCGCCGGAAACCGCGGCCGGGCTGGCGGCGCTGATCGATCCGGCGCGCGCGCTCCCCGATCCGGCCGCTGCCGCGGGCGCGGTGCATCGCGAGACGGTCTATGTCACGGTCGTCGATCGCGACCGGATGGCGGTGTCGCTGATCTATTCGACCTTCGACAAGTTCGGCGCCGGGCTTGCCAGCACCCGCTACGGGATCAACCTGCACAATCGCGGCAAGGGCTTTACGCTGGCCCCGGGCCACCCGAACGAGGCCGCCGGCGGCAAGCGGCCGATGCACACGATCATTCCCGCGATGCTTCGCAAGGACGGCCAGGTGACGATGCCGTTCGGCGTCATGGGCGGGGCCTATCAGCCCAATGGGCATGTTCGCGTGCTCACGAACCTTGTCGATTACGGGATGGAGCTGCAATCGGCCCTCGACGCCCCGCGCAGCTTTGCCGATCAGGGTCAGCTGAGGGTCGAACGGGGCTATCCCGACGGCGTCCGGCAGGCGCTGGCCGACAAGGGGCATGCGGTGACCATCCCCGACGAACCGATCGGCGGTGCCCAGGCAATCGCGATCGGCCCTGATGGGCTGCTGACAGGGGCATCGGACCCGCGAAAGGATGGCTGCGCCCTGGGCTATTGAAGGGCGCTACCATTGTTCGTCTCCAATCGCGATGCCGGGCACCCGCCCGGCTGGGTGCGGGGCGGGCATTCTTCTTGGTCCATGACCGCTGGCATGACCGGTCCTGCCGTGCGACCGGCTGCTTTCGGGTGCTCCCGGGCGCGCGCCCGGGAGCCCGCCCGCCGCGCGGCGGGCGGCCCCATGCCGGCGCATCGGCCGCAAGCGACCAATGCGCAATCCGTGCGGTTCGTCGCGCCAATGCCGCCGCCCCGCCCGGGTCACCGATCTTTCCGATGGGATAGGACAGCATTGGCCGCCAAAGCGGGGCGGGAGGCGAAATACGCTGTTGGTCCATGACCGCTGGCATGACCGGTCCTGCCGCGCGACCGGCTGCTTTCGGGTGCTCCCGGGCGCGCGCCCGGGAGCCCGCCCGCCGCGCGGCGGGCGGCGCCCGGCGGTGATCGTCAGGGACGGTTGCAGCAGTTCCGAACCCAGCTGGGCGCGCTGATCCCCGAGTGCTTGCGTGTCGGTGCGGCGGTCGTCATATCGCCGCCATGGACAGCCCTGCCCCCGATTCCCGATCCGACCTGCGTGCGCGGCTTGCCGACTTCCTGCGCCGGCCCGCCGTCGAGAACGCGATCCTCGGCGTGATCCTGTTCAACGCGGTGCTTCTGGGCATGGAGACCTCGAAAAGCCTGATGGCCGCCGCCGGGCCGCTGATCCTGGCGCTCGACCGCCTTTGCCTGGCGTTCTTCGTGATCGAGATCGTGGCGCGACTGATTGCCTTCCGGCGCGGCTATCTGTTCAGCGGCTGGGGGGTGTTCGACATCGCCATCGTCGGCGTTGCGCTGATCCCCGGAAGCGGCCAGGTCTCGGTGCTGCGGGCGCTGCGGGTGCTCCGCGTCTTGCGGGTGATCTCGGTCTCGCCCAGCCTGCGGCGGGTGGTCCAGGGCTTTGTCAGCGCGCTGCCCGGCATGGGGTCGGTTTTCCTGCTGATGTCGATCATCTTCTATATCGGCGCGGTCATGGCCACGAAGCTGTTCGGCGCCGGCTGCCCGACCTGCAATGCCGAACAGGCCGCCCAGATGGAGGCATGGTTCGGAACGCTCGGCCGGTCGGCCTATTCGCTGTTTCAGATCATGACGCTGGAAAGCTGGTCGATGGGGATCGTCCGGCCGGTGATGGCGGTGTATCCCTGGGCCTGGGCGTTCTTCGTCCCATTCATCATGGTGACCACCTTTGCCGTGGTGAACCTGCTGGTCGGGCTGATCGTGAACTCGATGCAGGACGCCCACCATGCCGAGGATGCGGTGGCGACGGATGCCTATCGCGACGAGGTGCTGGCGCGTCTGACCGAGATCGAGAAGCGGCTCGAGGGGCGCGGGACGCAGCCACCGGGGTGACGCGGGTTTGGGCCTGCGGGGCCGGATGCCCGGTGCCGAAGCCCGCCCAACCCGACCTGACCGGAACGCGGATCTATGCTGTCGGGGGCATGTCGCACCCAATCGGGTTCGAAAGCGCGATGCGCCGGCACCGGGCGGCGCCGCGCGCGGCGCGCTCCGGCGCCGCCGGAGCACCCGACTGCCCGGCCGCATGCCCGAACAGCCGCGGCGCCGCTCAAGCGCGACCGCCGCCGGTCACCGACCACGACCGTTTGCCTCAGATCGTCCGGTAGTTGGGCGCCTCGCGGGTGATCTGGACGTTGTGCGCGTGGCTTTCACGCAGGCCCGATCCGGTGATCCGGACGAATTTCGCACCCGTTTGCAGCGTGGCCACGTCGGGCGCGCCCAGATACCCCATCGCGGCGCGCAGCCCGCCGATCAGCTGGTGGATCACGGTTCCCGCCGGCCCCTTATAGGGCACCTGGCCCTCGATCCCCTCGGGGACCAGCTTGTCGGCCGCGGCATCCGCCTGGAAATAGCGGTCGGCCGATCCGCGCGCCATCGCCCCGAGCGAGCCCATGCCGCGATAGCTCTTGAAGCTGCGGCCCTGATACAGGATCACCTCGCCCGGCGCCTCGTCGGTGCCTGCCAGCATCGAGCCGACCATGGCGCAAGCCGCACCCGCCGCGATCGCCTTGGCGAAATCGCCCGAATACTTGATGCCGCCATCGGCGATGATCGGGGTGCCGGTTTCGCGGGCTGCGTCGGCGCAATCCATGATCGCGGTCAGCTGCGGGCATGCCGACGCCCGCGACCATCCGCGTGGTGCAGATCGAGCCCGGCCCGATGCCGACCTTCACCGCATCCGCGCCCGCCCCGATCAGCGCGCGCGTCGCCTCGGCCGTGGCGACATTGCCGGCCACCACCTGGGTTGCGTTCGACAGCGCCTTCACCCGTTCGACCGCCGCCGCCACGCCCGCGGAATGGCCATGCGCGGTGTCGATCACGATCAGATCGGCGCCGGCATCGACCAGCGCCGCGCTGCGTTCGAAGCCCGCATCGCCGACCGTGGTCGCCGCGGCCACCCTGAGCCGGCCCAGCGCGTCCTTGCAGGCCTGCGGATTGAGCACCGCACGCTCGATATCCCGCAGCGTCAGAAGACCGGTCAGCTTGCCGGCCTTGTTCACGACGAGGAAGCTTTTCGATCCGGCGCGGCCCGCATCAGCCCCCGCGCTTCGTCGCGGCTCGCCGGCTCTTGCAGCATCGCCAGGTCCCTGGGCGGTCATCATCGCCGATACCGGCGTCGCGTCATGCTCGGCAAAGCGCATGTCGCGGTTCGTCACGATGCCGACCGGGTGGCCATTGCCATCGACCACCGGAAAGCCGGTGATCCGATAGCGTTCCTGCAGCGCCTTGGCGTCGGCCAGGGTCTGGTCGGGGCGCAGGGTGACGGGGCTGTAGACGACACCGGATTCGAACCGCTTGACCCGCCGCACCTGGCGCGCCTGCTCGTCGATCGACAGGTTGCGGTGCAGCACGCCGATGCCCCCGGCCTGGGCCATCGCGATCGCCATCGGCGCCTCGGTCACCGTGTCCATCGCGGAACTCAGCAGCGGGATGTTCAGCCGGATCGACCGGGTCACCCGGGTCGCCGTGTCGACCTGCCCGGGCAGCACATCCGACGCCGCCGGCACCAGCAGGACATCGTCGAAGGTAAGCGCCTCGCGTACCGGCATCGGTTCCCCCTGGCTGTTGCCCGATGCCGGTGGCATGTCGCACGGGCGCGCGGGAAAGAAAAGCGTGAAAGCCGGGCGGGCGGCGAACGGTCATGGTCAATGACCGTTGGTATTACCTCATGTCGCCCATGCCGCCGGCGCCGGCGCCCTTCGGCCCGGGCGTGTCGGCGGCCATCGCCTCTGTGGAGATCAGCAGACCGGCGACCGACGCGGCGGCTTCCGGGGCAGCGCATGACCGCTCGATGGGCTGCGCCGTCGTCCGGGCCGGTCGATCCCGACCCGCTCCGGGCGCCAGGTGCTCCCGGCGTCCCTTTCCCTGACGCTAGGGCGCGGCAGCCTTCATGGTTTCGAGGACATCGGCAATCGAGCGGTCGAAGCCGTCGACGGTGATGAAGCCCAGCCTTGGGTGTTCAATGTCGATAATCATCACGATCACGATCGAGATGATCAGCGGGAATGCGAGGATGTGAAATCTGCTTTGCCATTGGGCAAGGCCCATGGCCTGCCCGCCCAGGAAGGCCGACAACACCGACAAGGCGAACAGGGTCAGATAGATTTCCCGCGGCGGATGCTTGAGGCTTGCCATGGTGCGGGTCGTGACAATGTCGAACATGGCATTCAAGGCCGGCATCAGCAGCATGGCGGCCGCCGTATCCTGCCCCGGGGCACGGACCGCTGCCGTCGCTTCGGCCCAGATACGGGCCCGCAGTTGCTGCGTTAGCGCCAGCTCCTCGGCAACTGCGGCAAGATCGGGAACCAGCCGATAGGTATCGAGACGCGCCTGCGTGTAGTCGATCATCAATTGCCGCAGACCAGGCTGCGCCGAAGCCGGAAGCATGTCGAGCCGGAGCCAGGCCGTGCCGATATCGTTTGCTTCCTCGACGATCAGGCCGCGCCTTTCGTCGAAGCGAGCGGCCGCGCCCGAGAAGGTGAAGGCGATCAGAAGTCCCAGCAGCGCATAGACGGCGCCATCGACGGCGCCCGTGCCGAGTTCGGCCGCTTCTCCCAGCTTCCTTCGCCGCCGACGTCCGGTGGAAATGCCAAACAGTATGGCGCCAAGCAGGCAGACGAAGAGGCCGCAGAGGATCATGAGGTAGTGGGCATGGTAGAGCATCGGTTGGCCGATTCCGGGACTGCGGGGGTGCCAGCGAAGGAGGTTTGTCGGGCAGGGCGATCTCTCGCAAGGGCAATCTGAACAGCGCATGATGGATCATTGCTGCTGGTATGAGCAGCGCGCAAGGGCCAGCTTCTTGTCGCGTACTGGTCGGTTCCGCAGGGACCGCCCGCCGCGGTCACGGACAGCACCGAAAAAGGGCGCCCCGCGGGGCGCCCTTTCCGATGTCGCTTATGACAGCGGCAGCTTACATCATGCCGCCCATGCCGCCCATGTCGGGCATGCCGCCGCCGCCCGCGCCGGCGCCTTTCGGCTCGGGCTTGTCGGCGACCATCGCCTCGGTGGTGATCAACAGACCCGCGACCGACGCGGCGTCTTCCAGCGCGGTGCGCACGACCTTCGCCGGGTCGATCACGCCGAACTTGAACAGATCGCCATATTCCTCGGTCTGGGCGTTGAAGCCGAAATTGGGATCGGTCGACTCACGCACCTTGCCGGCGACGACCGAGCCGTCGACGCCCGAGTTCTCGGCGATCTGGCGCAGCGGGGACTCCAGCGCGCGGCGCACGATGGCGATGCCGGCATCCTGATCGGAATTGGCGCCGGTCACCCCTTCGAGCGCCTTGGCGCCATGCACCAGCGCCACGCCGCCGCCGACGACCACACCTTCCTGCACCGCGGCGCGGGTGGCGTTCAGCGCATCGTCGACGCGGTCCTTGCGCTCCTTCACCTCGACCTCGGTCGCACCGCCGACCCGGATCACCGCGACACCGCCGGCGAGTTTCGCCAGCCGCTCCTGCAGCTTCTCGCGGTCATAGTCGCTGGTCGTTTCCTCGATCTGCTGGCGGATTTGCGCAACCCGTGCCTCGATCTCGGCCTTCTCGCCATGGCCGTCGACGATGGTGGTCTCGTCCTTGGTGATCGACACCTTCTTGGCGGTGCCCAGCATGTCGATGGTGACGTTCTCGAGCTTCATGCCGAGATCTTCCGAGATCACCTGACCGCCGGTCAGCACCGCGATGTCCTGCAGCATGGCCTTGCGACGATCGCCAAAGCCCGGCGCCTTGACGGCGGCGATCTTCAGCCCGCCGCGCAGCTTGTTGACGACGAGCGTGGCCAGCGCCTCGCCCTCGACATCCTCGGCGACGATCAGCAGCGGCTTCTGCGACTGGATCACCGATTCCAGAAGCGGCACCATCGGCTGCAGCGAGCTGAGCTTCTTCTCGTGCAGCAGGATGACGGCGTCTTCCAGCTCGGTGGTCATCTTGTCGGGGTTGGTCACGAAATAGGGCGACAGGTAGCCGCGGTCGAACTGCATGCCCTCGACCACGTCGGTCTCGGTCTCGAGGCCCTTGTTCTCTTCGACCGTGATCACGCCTTCATTGCCGACCTTCTGCATCGCATCGGCGATCTGGCGACCGATCTCGGATTCGCCATTGGCCGAGATCGTGCCGACCTGGGCGACCTCGTCGGAATCGGTGACGTCGCGGGCCTCGGCCTTGATCGATTCGACGACCTTGGCGACGGCGATGTCGATGCCGCGCTTGAGGTCCATCGGGTTCATGCCGGCGGCGACCGATTTCAGGCCCTCGCGCACGATCGCCTGGGCCAGTACGGTGGCGGTGGTGGTGCCGTCACCGGCCTCGTCATTGGTGCGGGAGGCGACCTCCTTGACCATCTGCGCGCCCATGTTCTCGAACTTGTCCTCAAGCTCGATCTCCTTGGCGACGGTCACGCCGTCCTTGGTGATGCGCGGGGCGCCGAAGCTTTTCTCGATCACCACGTTGCGGCCCTTGGGGCCCAGCGTGACCTTGACCGCATCGGCGAGGATGTTGACGCCCTTGAGCATCTTGTTGCGGGCATCGGTGTTGAACTTCACGTCCTTGGCAGCCATGTATCGCTACTCCTGAAATTGGGGGTTCTGGGGGACAGCGCGCGCTCAGGCAATGATGCCGAGGATGTCGCTTTCCTTCATGATCAGCAGGTCTTCGCCGTCGATCTGGACTTCGGTGCCCGACCATTTGCCGAACAGGATCCGGTCGCCGGCCTTGACGTCCATCGCGATCCGGTCGCCATCGTCGTCCTTCGCACCGGCGCCGACCGAAATGACCTCGCCCTCGGCGGGCTTTTCCTTGGCGGTGTCGGGTATGATCAGCCCGCCCTTGGTCTTTTCGTCGCCTTCGACGCGGCGGACCAGCACGCGGTCATGCAGAGGGGTGAATGCCATCTCTGAACGCTCCTTCAGATTGTCCTGTTGCCCGGGGTCGCAAGCCGTTAGCACTCGCCCCCGGTGAGTGATAACGGCGGGGAAATAGGCAAGGCTGGGCCCGCTGTCAACCCGCCCGCAGCGGTTTTCCGCACCCGCCTTCGTCTTTCTTTTCAGTCACCTGCAAGATCGCGCCAAAAATCGCGGAAAGCGCGCCCGGGTTGGTGACAAGCCCGGCGGCGGCCCCTATAAGCCCGCCGAACCGACAGACAGGACAGCGCCATGACAATCCGCGTGTTCGGCCACAAGGCCCCCGATACCGATTCCACCGGCTCTCCCATCATCTGGGCCTGGTATCTGAACGAGGTCCGGGGCGAGGCCGCCGAGGCCGTCCTGCTGGGCGAACCGAACACCGAGGCGGCCTTCGTCCTGGATCGCTGGAACCTGCCAAGGCCCGCCATCGTCGACGACATCGCCCCGGGCGAAAAGGTCGTCATCGTCGACACCAACAACCCGGCCGAACTGCCCGCCAACATCAACGCGGCCGACATCCGCGCGGTGATCGACCACCACAAGCTGGCCGGCGGGATCGAAACCAGGGCGCCGATCGACGTCACCATCCGCCCGCTCGCTTGCACCGCGACGCTCCTGCATCAGTTAATGGGCGCGGATGCGGCGCGGATGCCCGATTGGGTCAAGGGCACGATGCTGTCCTGCATCCTGTCCGACACGCTCGCCTTCCGCTCGCCGACCACCACCGACACCGACCGCGCGCTGGCCGAGGCGCTGGCCGCCGATCTGGGCCTCGATATCGCGTCCTATGCCGACGAGATGTTCGCCGCGAAATCGGACGTGTCGCGGTTCTCGGAGGCCGAGCTGCTGCGCATGGATTCGAAGGAATACGAAGTCGGCGGCAAGCGGCTACGCGTCTCGGTGCTGGAGACAACAGCGCCCGAAATACCGCTGGCCCGCAAGGCCGCGCTGATGCAGGCGATGCCCGGCGTCGCCGCCGAGGACGGTGCCGATGCGGTGCTGCTCTTCGTGATCGACATCCTGCGCGAGGAGGCCACCCTGCTGGTCCCCGACGCTCTGACCCGGACCATTGCGGAAAAGAGCTTTGGCGTTCAGGCGGCGGTCGACACGGTCGTCCTGCCGGGCGTGATGAGCCGCAAGAAGCAGATCGTCCCGGTGCTGGCGCTGTAGATGCGCCCAGCCGCCCGAAGGAGGGGCGCTGCATGACCCGTATCATCGATCGGCTCGCCGACATCGCCGCCGGCTACGACGCGTTGCTGTGCGATGTCTGGGGCGTCGTGCACAATGGCGTCGAGGCCCACGCCGAGGCAGTCGCGGCGCTGGCGGCCTATCGCGCCGGCGGCGGCAAGGTGATCCTGATGACCAATTCGCCCCGGCCGCGCACGGCGGTCATTGCCCAGATCGATGCGCTGGGGGTGGCCCGCGATGCCTGGGACGATGTTGCCTCGTCGGGCGACGCCGCCCAGGCCGGCATGCTGAGCGGCCTTGTCGGGCGGCGCGTCTATCACATCGGGGCAGCCAGCGACGAAGCCTTCTTCAGCGATATCGAGGCCGATCTGGAAAGCCTGGGCGAGGTGCGCCGGGTGCCGCTGGAAGAGGCGGAAGGCATCGTCTGCACGGGCCTGAGGAATGACGAGACCGAGACCCCGGACGACTATCGCACCACCCTGTTACGGGCCAAGACCGCCGGGCTGAAACTGCTCTGCGCGAATCCCGATATCCGGGTCGAGCGCGGCGACAAGATCGTCTGGTGCGCGGGGGCGCTGGCCAGTCTTTATGCCGGCATGGGCGGCGAGAGCCTGTATTTCGGCAAGCCGCACGCGCCGATCTACAATCTGGCCCGCAACCGGCTGGAGCGGGTCGCCGGCGCGCCGGTGCCGCATGAACGCATCCTGATGATCGGCGACGGGCTGGGCACCGACATTGCCGGCGCGATGGGCGAGGATCTCGACAGCCTGTTCGTGACCGGCGGCCTCGACAAGGCGGAAACCGGAACCCTGCCCGGCCAGGGCCCCGACCCCGAAATGCTGACCGCGCTCTTGCAGGAGAACCGGATCGAGGCGACCTTCGCGATCGGTCAGCTGCGCTAGACCCGTCGGCGCGCGGACGGCCCCCTGCCGCGGCGCAGCATCGGGCGCCGCCAAACCGGTTGCGGCCCCAAAATCGCTTTGCTAAGGGGATCGCGACTTTGGGGGCAGCCTGCCTGTCCCCCGGTGGTTTTTTGTGCAGGTTCCGGCCGGAACCGGCCTTGTTTACGGAAGGACCTTCGTGACTGAATCGGCTTCGCTTTCCGCTGGAATCGCCGACCGCTATGCGACGGCCCTGTTCGAGCTTGCGCGCGAAGCGGGCACGATCGACCGGCTGGAATCGGACATGGATGCGTTGGCCGCGGCGTTGCGCGACAGTGACGATCTGCGCAATTTGACCGACTCGCCGCTTTATCCCCGGGCGGCGACGGCCCGCGCGATCATGGCCGTGGCGCTGGCGATGAACCTGTCGGAACTGACGACGAGCACCCTTGGCCTGATGGCGCAGAAGGGTCGGATGTTCGTGCTCGGCGCGCTGATCGGCCAGACCCGCCGCCGGATCGCCGAACATCGCGGCGAGATCGCCGCCGAGATCGTCAGTGCCGCGCCGCTGACGGATGATCAGCGGGCCCGGCTGGAACAGGTGCTGCGCGGCGCCGGCGACCGGACCGTGCGGATCGAAGCCAGGGTCGACGAAAGCCTGATCGGCGGACTGATCGTTCGCCTTGGCTCGCGCATGATCGACACCACCATCGCCTCGCGGCTGGCGCGGCTGCAGAACGCAATCAAAGAGGTTGGATAATGGGCATCCAGGCTGCCGAAATCTCCGCTATCCTGAAGGAGCAGATCAAGAATTTCGGCGAAGAGGCCGAAGTCGCCGAAGTCGGCCGGGTGCTGTCGGTCGGTGACGGGATCGCCCGGGTGCACGGGCTTGACAACATCCAGGCCGGCGAAATGGTCGAGTTTCCGGGCGGCATCCGGGGCATGGCGCTGAACCTCGAGGTCGACAATGTCGGCATCGTGATCTTCGGCAGCGACCGCGACATCAAGGAAGGCGATGTCGTCAAGCGCACCAATTCCATCGTCGATGTGCCGGTCGGCGACGCGCTGCTGGGCCGGGTGGTCGATGCGCTCGGGAACCCGATCGACGGCAAGGGCGAGATCGCCGCGGCCGAGCGCCGGGTGGCGGATGTCAAGGCACCGGGGATCATCCCGCGCAAATCGGTGCACGAGCCGATGGCCACGGGGCTGAAGGCGATCGACGCGATGATCCCGATCGGCCGCGGCCAGCGGGAGCTGATCATCGGCGACCGGCAGACTGGCAAGACCGCCGTCGCGCTCGATACGATCCTCAACCAGAAAAGCTATAACGACGACGCCGGCGACGACCAGAGCAAGAAGCTTTATTGCGTGTACGTGGCCGTGGGGCAAAAGCGCTCGACGGTCGCGCAGCTGGTCAAGAAGCTCGAGGAATCGGGCGCGATCAACTATTCGATCGTGGTGGCCGCCACGGCGTCCGAACCGGCGCCGATGCAGTACCTCGCCCCCTATGCGGCCTGCGCGATGGCCGAATACTTCCGCGACAACGGCCGGCATGCGCTGATCATCTATGACGATCTGTCGAAACAGGCGGTGGCCTATCGCCAGATGTCGCTGCTGCTGCGCCGCCCGCCCGGGCGCGAGGCCTATCCGGGCGACGTCTTCTATCTGCATTCCCGCCTGCTCGAGCGGGCCGCGAAACTCAACGAGGATCACGGATCGGGCTCGCTGACCGCGCTGCCGGTGATCGAGACCCAGGCCGGCGACGTGTCGGCCTATATCCCGACCAATGTGATCTCGATCACCGACGGCCAGATCTTCCTGGAAACCGAATTGTTCTATCAGGGCATCCGGCCCGCCGTGAACACCGGCCTTTCGGTCAGCCGGGTCGGCTCTTCGGCGCAGACCAAGGCGATGAAATCGGTGGCCGGCAAGGTCAAGCTGGAGCTCGCCCAATACCGCGAAATGGCCGCCTTTGCGCAGTTCGGCTCGGACCTCGACGCGTCCACGCAACGGCTCTTGAACCGCGGCGCGCGGCTGACCGAGCTGATGAAGCAGCCGCAATATTCGCCGATGACCAATGCCGAGATCGTGGTGACGATCTTTTCCGGCACGCAGGGCTATCTGGACAACATCGCGGTGCGCGACGTGGTCCGGTACGAGCGCGACCTGCTCGGCCATCTGCGCGGCCATCACCAGGACCTGCTCGACGACATCACCCAGAACGATCGCAAGGTCGATGGCGAGCTGAAAGACAAGATCTCCAGCGTGCTCGACGCGTTCACCAAGGATTTCGCCTGATCCGTCGGCCCCGGAAGGACCTGACATGCCGTCGCTCAAGGACCTCAAGCTGCGGATCGACAGCGTCAAGTCGACCCGCAAGATCACCAAGGCGATGCAGATGGTCGCCGCGGCCAAGCTGCGCCGCGCTCAGGAGGCCGCCGAGAACGCCCGCCCCTATGCCGAGCGGATGGATGCGGTGATGGGCGGGCTCGCCGCTTCGGTCGCGGGGCTTGACAGCGCGCCCAAGCTGCTGCGCGGATCGGGCGCCGACGAGACCCATCTGCTGGTCGTCATGACCTCGGAGCGGGGACTGTGCGGCGGCTTCAACTCCGCGATCGTGCGCGAGGCACGGCGCCACATCGAAGCGCGGCGCGGCGCCGGCAAGACGGTCAGGATCCTCACCATCGGCTCGAAGGGGCGCGACCAGCTCAAGCGCGACTTCGCCGACCTGTTCGTCGGCCATGTCGATCTGAGCGGGGTCAGACGGATCGGCTACGACACCGCGCTGGGGATCGCCACCGGCCTGATCGCCGAGTTCGAGGCCGGCGATTTCGATGTCGCCACGATCTTCTACAGCACCTTCAAGTCGGTCATCAGCCAGCTGCCGACACCGAAGCAGATCATCCCGGCGACCTTCGACGCCGATGGCGCCGAGGCGGTGTCGGGCTACAGCTTCGAACCGGGGGAGCCGGAAATCCTGGCCGACCTGCTGCCGCGCGCCGTGGCCACCCAGATTTTCACCGCTTTGCTGGAAAACGCCGCCTCGGAACAGGGCGCGCGGATGACCGCCATGGACAACGCCACGCGCAATGCGGGCGAGTTGATCGACAAGCTGACGATCCAGTACAACCGCACCCGCCAGGCGGTGATCACCAGCGAGCTGATCGAGATCATTTCGGGCGCAGAGGCGCTGTGACCCGGCGCGCCCACCGGCGCGCGTTCGATGCATGACTGACAGAGCCGGGCCGCTGCCCGAAGAAACCGGAGAGAGACCCAAATGGCAAACGCGCAAGGCAAAGTGACCCAGGTCATCGGCGCCGTGGTCGATGTGCAGTTCGACGATCACCTGCCCGAGATCCTCAACGCGCTGGAGACCGACAACAATGGCCGCCGCCTGGTGCTGGAGGTCGCGCAGCATCTGGGCGAGGCGACCGTGCGCACGATCGCCATGGACGGCACCGAAGGGCTGGTGCGCGGCCAGGTCGTCACCGACACTGACGGCCCGATCGCGGTGCCGGTCGGCGACGCGACGCTCGGCCGGATCATGAATGTGGTCGGCGAGCCGATCGACGAAAAGGGCCCGGTGGAGACCGCCGAACGCCGCCCGATCCACCAGCCGGCCCCGGATTTTCGCGAGCAGTCCACCGAATCGGAGGTGCTGGTCACCGGGATCAAGGTGATCGACCTGCTGGCGCCCTATTCCAAGGGCGGCAAGATCGGCCTGTTCGGTGGCGCCGGCGTGGGCAAGACCGTGCTGATCCAGGAGTTGATCAACAACATCGCCAAGGTGCATTCGGGCTATTCGGTGTTTGCCGGCGTCGGCGAGCGGACCCGCGAGGGCAACGACCTTTATCACGAATTCATCGATTCGGGGGTCATCAACATCGACGACCTGCCGAAATCGAAGGTGGCGCTGGTCTATGGCCAGATGAACGAACCGCCCGGCGCGCGCGCCCGGGTCGGGCTGACCGGGCTGACCCTGGCCGAGACCTTTCGCGACCAGTCGGGCACCGATGTGCTGTTCTTCGTCGACAACATCTTCCGATTCACGCAGGCGGGGTCCGAAGTGTCGGCGCTGCTGGGCCGCATCCCCTCGGCGGTCGGTTACCAGCCGACGCTGGCCACCGATATGGGCGCGCTGCAGGAACGCATCACCTCGACCCGGGCGGGCTCGATCACCAGCGTGCAGGCGATCTATGTGCCGGCCGACGACCTGACCGACCCGGCGCCGGCGACCTCGTTTGCCCATCTCGACGCCACCACGGTGCTGTCGCGCGCGATCTCCGAGCTCGGCATCTACCCGGCCGTCGACCCGCTCGATTCGACCTCGCGCATCCTCGACCCGGCGGTCGTCGGCGAAGAGCACTACCAGGTGGCCCGCGACGTCCAGGGGATTCTGCAGCGCTACAAGTCGCTGCAGGACATCATCGCGATCCTCGGCATGGACGAGCTGAGCGAAGAGGACAAGCTGACCGTGGCACGGGCGCGCAAGATCCAGCGCTTCCTGTCGCAGCCTTTCGACGTGGCCGAGGTGTTCACCGGTTCGCCCGGGGTCCAGGTGCCGGTGGAAAAGACCATCGCCTCGTTCAAGGCGCTGGTGGCGGGCGAGTACGATCACCTGCCCGAAGCCGCGTTCTACATGGTTGGCGACATCGAAGAGGCGGTCGCCAAGGCCGAACGGATCGCGGCAGAGGCCGCGTAGGGAGCGCCGCGCGAAGGTCCGCGGCAAGCGATCGGGGGGACGGCATGGCCGATACGATGCAATTCGATCTGGTGGCACCGGAAAAGCGGCTGGCCTCGATGGCCGTGCGGCGGGTGCAAATCCCCGGGGCCGAGGGCGAGATGACCGTGATGCCGGGTCACGAGGCGGTGCTCAGCACCCTGCGCCCGGGTTTCGTTCAGGTCGACGGGCCCGACGGGCCGCATGACTTTGTCGTCACCCATGGCTTTGTCGAGATCACCGGCGACAGCGTGTCGGTCATCGCCGAACGCGCGGTCGCCCGGGCCGAGGCGCATCGCGAACTGTTGCAGCCGATCCTGGAGGAGGCGCGCAGCCGCGCGGCCGAGGCCGGGCCCGAGCACAAGGATGCCGCCGAGACGTTTGTCGCCGATCTTGTCCATCTGATTGACCGGATGGACTGACGGGCGCACCAACGGGACATCCCCCATGAAGCGTCTGCACAGCCATCGGATCGGCATCGACCAGGGTAGTGCAATCATTTTCTCTGATTTTGAAGAGGATGGCCCGATGTGGCGCGGCCAGGGGGACCGCGAAGTGCGCCGATCGATTCGCTTCGAGGAAGCATTCGCCAGCCCTCCGGCCGTGCAAGCCGTTCTCGAGATGTGGGATTTTGCCGAAGGTACGAATCTGCGCGCCCATATCCGCGTCGATTCGATCACCCGCGAGGGCTTTCAGCTTGTGTTCCGGACCTGGGGCGACACCAGGGTGGCGCGCGCGCGCGCGTCCTGGCTTGCCATCGGGGAACTGACCGACCCGATGACTGGACTGTCGATGGTGGCGAGACCGGGGATTGACCAGCGCCGAAGGCGCGCGGCTCAATACCCGTTCGGATAGAAAGCCTCGTAGATCGGTTCAAGTGTCGCGGCCTCGAACAGCGACGAGACCGAAGTGCCGTTGGAAATGTTCAGGATCGCCTGGGCAAAGATCGGCGCCATCGGCAGGATGCGGATTTTCTCGGCAGCGCGCACCGCCTCGGTCGGCCGGATCGTGTCGGTGATCACCATGCTGGTCATCTTCGACGCGGCGATGCGCTCGACCGCGGGGCCGGACAGCACCCCATGGCTGATATAGGCGTGCACCTCGGCCGCGCCGTCATCGATCAGCACCTCGGCCGCCTTGCACAGCGTGCCGGCGGTGTCGCACAAATCGTCGACGATCACGCAAATCTGGCCCTCGACCTCGCCGATCACGGTCATCTCGGCGATTTCTCCGGGCCTTGACCGGCGCTTGTCGACGATCGCCAGACCCGAGCCGATGCGCTGCGCCAGTTCGCGCGCTCGCGCCACCCCGCCCACATCGGGCGATACCACGGTCAGGCTGTCGCGGCGATCGCGGAACTTCGCCTCGATATCCAGCGCGAAGATCGGCGAGGCATAGAGGTTGTCGACCGGCACGTCGAAGAAGCCCTGGATTTGGGCAGCATGCAGATCCATCGTCAGCACCCGGGCGATCCCTGCCTCGGTCAGCAGATTGGCCACCAGCTTGGCCGAAATGGGCGTGCGCGCCTTGGTCCGACGGTCCTGCCGGGCATAGCCGAAATAGGGGATCACGGCGGTGATCCGCGCCGCCGACGACCGCCGCAGCGCGTCGGTCATGATCAAGAGTTCCATCAGATTGTCGTTCGCCGGGTTCGAGGTCGGCTGGATGATGAACATGTCTTCGCCGCGAACGTTCTCATAGACCTCGACGAAGATTTCCTGATCGTTGAACCGCTCGACGCGGGCCTCGATCAGGGTCACCGGGTGGCCGCGATGGATCGTCATCCGGCGGGCGATGGCCTCGGCCAGGGGCCGATTCGCATTGCCGGAAATCAGCCTCGGCTCATCGGTCATCGGCCGTCTCCCGCTTCCGCGCCTGATCGTCCTGCCGTGCATGGCGACTGGTATCACAGTTTTGTGACGTTGCCCAGAGCCATGGCGTCGCGCAACAGGCCCAGGAAACGGTCGGTGTCGGCGGGATCGGCCGACCAGTCGCACACCAGCCGCGCGGTCAGCGGCGCGTCTTCCGGGCCGTCCTCCAGCGTGCCGTCCCACAGATAATAGCTGGCGCCGGCTTCCAGCAGCTGGCGATGGGCGGCCCGCGGCCAGGCGGCAAAGGTCATGTTGGCGCGGTAATCGGCCAGAAGCGTGACGCCCGGGATCGCGGCCAGCCCGTCGCGCAGGCGGCTCGCGGCGGCGTTCGCATCGCGGGCCAGCGCAAGCCAAAGCGCGTCCTGCAGATAGGCGCCCATCTGCGCCGACAGGTAGCGATGCTTGGAAAACAGCTGCGCGCCGCGCTTGCGGCGGTATTCGAATTCCTGCGCCCTGGCGGGGTCGAACAGGATCGCCGCCTCGACCGCCATCAGCCCGTTCTTGGTGCCGCCAAAGCTCAGCGCATCGACACCGGCGCGCCAGGTCAGATCGGCCGGGCTGCAGTTCAGCGCGACCAGCGCATTGGCAAAGCGCGCGCCGTCCAGATGTACCGGAAGGCCGAAATCCCTGGCCACCGCGCACAGCGCCGCGATCTCGTCGAGCGCGTAAAGCGTGCCGCGTTCGGTCACATTGGTGATCGAGACCGGACCGCGTTGCGGGCCGTGGACGCCGCGCGATTCCTCGGCCCCAATCGTCGCGCGCAACGCCTCTGGCGTCATCTTGCCGTCCGTCGACGGCACCAGGGTCAGCTTCGATCCGCCGGTAAAGAACTCCGGCGCGCCGCATTCATCCTCGTGAATATGCGCGACATCGGAACAGAACACCGTCTGCCAGGGCTGGGCGAGCGTGGCCAGCAGCAGCGCATTGGCTGCCGTTCCGATGGCAACCAGATGCACCGTCGCCTCGGGCGCCTCGAAGATCTCGCGGATGCGGGCGGTCAGATCGGCCATTGCGGGCTCGGCCCCATAGGCCAGCGCATAGCCCTCATTCGCCGCGGCCAGGGCGGCCATCACCCGGGGATGCACCGGGCCGGCATTGTCCGAGGCAAAGTGCATGTCACACTTCCTCCAGCGGGTAGTCTTCCCAGTCTTCTTCGGCGACCTCGTATTCGGGCACAACCCGTCCGCGGACCGAGATACCGGCGGCGTGGACGCTGTCGGGATCGCCCGAGATCAGCGGATGCCAGGGATAAAGCGGCCGCCCCTCGTAAAGCAGCCGATAGGCGCAGGTCGAAGGCAGCCAGCGGGCCGCATCGGGCAGGTCGCGCCGCGTCAGGACGACGCAATCGGGGACCAGTTTCTTGCGGATTGCGTAGTTGCCGCAGCGGCATGTTTCCGGGTCGAGCAGCCGGCAGGACACCCGGGTGTAGAAAAGCGCGCCGGTATCCGCGTCTTCCAGCTTTTCCAGGCAGCAGCGCCCGCAGCCGTCGCACAGCGCCTCCCATTCGGGCTGCGTCAGCTGGTCGAGCGCAAAGCGCGTCCAGAAGCGGCGGCGCAGCGGGCTCATCCGCGCAGCGCCGCCAGCGTCGTGCGGGCCTGGGCGGAATCGGCATCCATCTGGGCGATCAACGCTTCGATGCTGTGGAACGTCGCCTCGGGCCGCTGGAAATCGACCAGCGCGACCGACAGATGGGTGCCGTAAAGATCGCCCGCGAAATCGAACAGATAGACCTCAAGATTGGGTGCGTTGTGGCCGAACATCGGCCGCACGCCCAGCGAGGCCACGCCGGTATGGCTGCCCGCCCAGGGCCCCGACAACACGTCGACCAGCACCGCATAGACCCCGAAGCGCGGCACATGCAGCCCGTCGAGCGCCATGTTCGCCGTCGGATAGCCCAGATCGCGGCCGCGCTGATCGCCCTGGATCACCGGCCCCTCGATCCGGTGCCAATGCCCCAGCATCGCAGCGGCATCGCATGGCCGCCCGTCGCTGAGCGCCTGGCGGATCGCGGTCGACGAATAGGCCCCCTGCGCGCCCGACACCAGCGCGGCCTCGGCCACATCGAATCCGGCCTGCCGGCCGAACGCGGCCAGCGCGGCCGCATCGCCGGCGCGATCCCTGCCAAAGCGGAAATCGGCCCCGACCACGGCCTGACGCAGGCCCAGCCCGCGGCCCAGCACATCGGTCGCGAACGCCTCGGCCGACAGACCCGACAGGGCGGCGTTGAAATTCAGCTCGTAAAGGATGTCGACGCCGAGCTTCGCCAGGCGGTGCGCGCGCGCCTCGGCATTCATCAGCCGAAAGGCCGGCCCGTCAGGCGCGAAATAGCTGCGCGGATGCGGCTCGAAGGTGACGACGCCCAGCAGCGCCCCAAGCTGGTTGGCCGTGTCGCGGGCGATATCGATCACCGCCTGATGCCCCAGGTGCACCCCGTCGAAATTGCCGATCGCGGCGCAGGCGCCGCGATCCCCTGGCTGGGTGAACTGGTAATCCCGGACGACCCGCATGATCTGCGGGCATAGGATCAGCCCCGGGAGGGGGCAAGCACCAATGCGTCGCCTTCGATGACCGCAATGTCGCCGACCCAGGCGGTGCAATGCAGCGTCACCCGCTTCTTGGCCCGGTCGATATCGGCCACCCGAACCTCGGCCGTGACGGTGTCGCCGATCCGGACCGGCGCCTTGAAGCGCAGATTCTGGCCCAGATAGATGGTGCCATGGCCCGGCAACCTTTCGCCGATGATCGCCGAAAACAGGCTGGCCGACAGCATGCCATGGGCGATCCGCTGGCCGAAGATCGAGGCGCCGGCGGCCTTGTCGCACAGATGGATCGGATTGCGGTCCTCGCTGACCTCGGCAAAAAGCTGGATCTCCCGCTCGCCGATGGTCTTGGTCAGGTGCCGCGCCATGCCCGGCTCCAAATCCTCCAGATGGACCGTACCGGTATCCTCGAGAATCATATCCTTCATGGCAACGCCCTCCTTAACGAAACCTTATTACTTCGCGCCTGCAGAAACGCAAGCACAAAAGTCAGAATCTATCGTGACAGAAGCGCGCGGTGAGGGATTGTTGCGCGGCCCTGGCGCCGGACGGACCCGATTCGCGTCGCGGCAGCGCCACGCCGCCATCGAGCACCGGCACGGGCCTTGTCGCTTCGGCCCGGATGCCCGACGGGCGCGGCGCGAACACCTGCTTTGAGGCCTCGACCAGCAGCACGCCGCCGGCCATGCTGCCCGACAGGCGCTGGCCCAGGCTTTCCCAGGCGCGCCCGGCCCGCAGCCAGAAGCGCCGCTCGGATGGTGGGGCGAACAGCGCCGCCAGGTGCCGTTCGGGGACGAACCGGTGCTTTTGCAGCTGGGTTTCAAGCTGGCCCAGGCTGTAGGGCCGGCCAAAGCCGAACGGGGTGCGGTCGCCGCGCGCCCACAGGCCCGACCGATTCGGCACCACGAACAGCGCCCGCCCGCCGGGCCCCAGAACCCGCCAGCATTCGTCCAGCAGCCGGCCGGGCGCCTCGCTCGTCTCGAGGCCGTGCAGCATCACGATCTTGTCGGCGCTGCCGGTCTCCAGCGGCCAGGCTGCGTCGTCGCACAGCACGGCCAGATTGGCCTCGGCTTCGGGCCAGGGCGTGACCCCCTGCGCCCCCGGCATCAGCGCAATGACGCGTCGCGCCTCGTCCAGAAACGGCCGCAAGAGCGGCGTCGCAAAGCCAAAGCCGACGACCGTCTGCGCCGCCGCCTCGGGCCAAAGGACGCCGACCTGCCGACGGATGGCGCGCTGCGCGGCCCGGCCCAGCCGGGTCCGGTGGTAGAAGTTGCGAAGCTGCCAGACATCCAGATGCATTGCGTCGCCCCGTCGGATCGTGAAACACTCTACACAAGCCGTGACCGCGTCGGAAGGAGGAAGCCATGAGCCTCGATATCGTCACGATCCCCTGCCTGTCGGACAACTACATCTATCTGCTGCATGACGGCGCGTCGGGGGTCACCGCCCTTGTTGATGCGCCGGTCAGCGACCCGGTGCTCGAGGCGCTGGCCAGCCATCGCTGGGGCCTCGATCTGATCCTGCTGACCCATCACCATGAAGACCACATCGATGCCGCCGACGATCTGCGCCGCGCGACGGGGGCGAAACTGGTCGGTGCCAAGGCCGATGCGCACCGGCTGCCGGCGCTCGACATCGCGGTGGAAGAGGGCGACACGGTGGCCGTAGGAAGCCAGACCGGCCATGTGCTGTCGGTGCCCGGCCACACGACGGGGCATATCGCCTATTACTTCCCGGCCTCGAAGGCCGCGTTTACCGCCGACAGCCTGATGGTGATGGGCTGCGGCCGGCTGTTCGAGGGCGACGCGATCATGATGTGGGACAGCCTGCGCAAACTCGCCGCGCTGCCCGACGACACCCTGATCTATTCGGGTCATGAATACACCAACGGCAACATCGCCTTCGCGCTGTCGCTCGATCCCGACAACGCCGAACTGCGCCAGCGCGCCGATGACGCCCATGCAGCGCGGACGGCGCATGAGCCGACCGTGCCGGCCGAGCTGGGCCTCGAGCGGCGCACCAACCCGTTCCTGCGCGCCGGCGAGGCGGCGATGAAGCAGGCCGTCGGGATGCCCGGGGCAAGCGATGTCGACGTGTTCGCCGAGATCCGCGCGCGCAAGGATCGGTTCTAGGGGGCGATGAAAACCGCGGCAAAGGCCGGCGCACCCCGGATCGTGAAAAGAAAAACCTTGAAGCCTGCGGCGCAACACCGAACATTAATGGTGCGGGCCCATAGTGACGCGGGTCGTCGCAGCACCGATTGAGGATAAGGAGCGGACCCCTTGCCTTCCTTCTCGAGCAGCCTTGAAAAGGCCATCCACGCCGCACTTGCCGAAGCAAACGCACGCCGGCACGAGCTTGCGACCCTGGAGCATCTGCTTCTGTCGCTGATCGACGAACCCGACGCGGCCAAGGTGATGAAGGCGTGCGGCGTCGATCTGAACGCGCTCAGGCAGACGCTTGCCAGCTTCATCGACGAGGATCTGTCCTCGCTGGTGACCGAAACCGACGGGTCCGAGGCGGTGCCGACAGCCGCCTTCCAGCGCGTGATCCAGCGGGCCGCGATCCATGTCCAAAGCTCGGGCCGGACCGAGGTGACGGGCGCCAATGTGCTGGTCGCCATCTTCGCCGAGCGGGAATCGAACGCCGCCTATTTCCTGCAGGAGCAGGACATGACGCGCTATGACGCGGTGAATTTCATCGCCCATGGCGTGGCCAAGGACCCCGCCAAGGGCGAATCGCGGCCCGTCGCCGGCGCCGAACCGGGCTTTGACGAAGGCAGCGATGCCGATGAAGCCGATGGCGGCCCCGACGACAAGGAGTCGGCGCTGGGGAAATACTGCGTCGACCTGAACGCGAAATCGCATCGTGGCGATGTCGACCCGCTGATCGGGCGCGAACACGAGGTCGAGCGCTGCATCCAGGTGCTGTGCCGGCGGCGCAAGAACAACCCGCTGCTGGTTGGCGATCCGGGCGTCGGCAAGACCGCGATCGCCGAGGGGCTTGCCTTTCGCATCGTCGAGGGCGAAACGCCCGAGGTGCTGGCCGGCGCGACGATCTACTCGCTCGACATGGGGGCGTTGCTGGCCGGCACGCGCTATCGCGGCGATTTCGAGGAGCGGCTGAAGGCCGTCGTGTCCGAGCTTGAGAACCACCCGAACGCGATCCTGTTCATCGACGAGATTCACACGGTGATCGGCGCGGGCGCGACCTCTGGCGGGGCGATGGACGCGTCGAACCTGCTGAAACCGGCGCTGCAGGGCGGCAAGCTGCGCTGCATGGGCAGCACCACCTACAAGGAGTTCCGCCAGCATTTCGAAAAGGACCGGGCGCTGTCGCGCCGCTTTCAGAAGATCGACGTCAACGAGCCGTCGATCGAGGATACGATCAAGATCCTCAAGGGCCTGAAACCCTATTTCGAGGATCACCACAGCGTCCGCTACACCTCGGACGCGATCAAGTCCGCGGTCGATCTGTCGGCGCGCTACATCCATGACCGCAAGCTGCCCGACAAGGCGATCGACGTGATCGACGAGGCCGGCGCGGCGCAGCATCTGGTGGCCGAATCGAAACGCCGCAAGACGATCGGGGCAAAGGAAGTCGAGGCCGTTGTCGCCAAGATCGCCCGCATCCCCTCGAAGACCGTCAACAAGGACGACGCCGAGGTGCTGCGCGACCTCGAAGCCGAACTCAAGCGCGTGGTGTTCGGCCAGGACGCCGCGATCGAGGCGCTCGCCTCGTCGATCAAGCTCAGCCGGGCGGGCCTGCGCGAGCCGGAAAAGCCGATCGGCAACTATCTGTTCGCCGGGCCGACGGGGGTCGGCAAGACCGAGGTCGCCAAGCAGCTGGCCCAGACGCTGGGGGTCGAGCTGCTGCGCTTTGACATGTCGGAATACATGGAAAAGCATGCGGTCAGCCGGCTGATCGGGGCGCCGCCGGGCTATGTCGGGTTCGATCAGGGCGGGCTGCTGACCGACGGCGTCGACCAGCATCCCTATTGCGTCCTGCTGCTTGACGAGATCGAGAAGGCGCATCCCGATGTCTTCAACATCCTGCTGCAGGTGATGGATCACGGCAAGCTGACCGACCATAACGGCCGGACGGTGGATTTCCGCAATGTGGTGCTGATCATGACCTCGAATGCGGGTGCCGCCGAACAGGCCCGCGCCGCGATGGGGTTCGGCCGCGAGCGCCGCGTCGGCGAGGACACCGAAGCGATCGAACGGACCTTCACCCCGGAATTCCGCAACCGGCTGGATGCCGTGATCAGCTTTGCGCCGCTGCCCAAGGAGACGATCCTGCAAGTGGTCGAGAAATTCGTCCTGCAACTCGAAGCGCAGCTTCTCGATCGGGGGGTGTCGTTCGATCTGACCCTGTCCGCTGCCGAATGGCTGGCCGACAAGGGCTATGACGACCGCATGGGCGCGCGACCCTTGGCCCGGGTGATCCAGGAGCACATCAAGAAGCCGCTGGCCGAAGAGCTGCTGTTCGGCAAGCTCGCCAAGGGCGGGCTGGTGCGGATCGGGGTCAAGGACGGCAAGCTCGACCTTGCCATCGAGGCCCCCGAGAAGCCGCGGATTTCGGGCGACAAGCCGCCGTTGCTGACGGCCGATTGATGTCGCTGGCCGATGAGCCTGGCTCGTCGGCCGATCGCCCTCCCCGCCCGCCGGCGCCCGGAGCCCTGCGATGCTGGCTCACGGCCACGGCGATCGGCCCGGCGACTAGGCCGCCACGACAAGCGCCTTGCCCGCCGCCATCATACCAAGGTGCAATGAGTTTGACTCATTGCGCCGGTCCGCCTCCCGCCCCGCCTGCCCGCAGAAGACTTGCCCGCCGCCCCCCTGCGCCGCCCCCCTGCGCCGGTCCGCGAAAAAAACGGACCGGATTCGCAATTGGGATCGTGGCCTGCGCATAGCGGATAGCGCCGGCATTCAGCTTTGCGCATGGATGGCCGCAGAGGTCTTTCCTCGCCGCGACCGTTCAATCGTCCAGGGCATCCCGACCGTGAACAACCACCGTGCCATCTTCTTGGCCTGCCGCTTGGCGCGGGCCGGCCGCGAGAGCGCATGGCGCGGTCGACGGATCCGCGGTGGCTGGACGCAACCGGCGCAACCGTCGTTCCGACATCCCTCGACAGACAGGAGATCAACGTGATCCGATTCCACACCCTCGCCGCCGCACTCGCACTCGGCCTGCCCGCCGCCGCGCTTGCGCAGCCCGCCGCGTTCACCGCCGAGTGCCCCCTGGGCAACATCGTCGTGTCCGACGGCGCCGGCTTCATCACCGTCAACGGCAACCCTGCCGGGGTCGAAGGTTTCAACGCCGACTACTACGAGGCCCGCGTTTATGATGGCCCCGCGGCCGGCATCGTCTTCAGCATTGCCCGAGGCGGCGACGCCTATCAGAACGCGGCCGGCTGGCTCGTCTCCTACACGGGGCCGGACCGCGCCAACGGCATCTGCACCGTGCGCGCCTCGGGCGAGGGGCCGGGCGCCGACGATGGCGGCGGGGCGATGGCGGGCTCGGGCATGGGCTCGGGCAGCGCGCCCGACTTCTGGCGCGTCAACGTGAGCTCGACGCTGAACATGCATGCCGAACCCTCGACCGCGTCGCCGACCTTCGCGCGGCTGCAGCGCGGCATGGTCGTGCGCAACCTCGGCTGCGAGCAGCACGAGGGCCGGACATGGTGCATGGTGCCGATGGCGCCGAATGACGGCGCCTCGATCGGCTGGGTGGCGGCGGAATACCTCGTCCCCGCCTCCGGCCCGGCCACGGTCGTCGACCACGCCGCAACGTCCGCGCCGCACACGCAGGCCGTGCGCGTGCGCTTCGCGCCGGGCACCAGCGGCGCCGAAGAGAGCGGCACGCTGGCGCCCGGGCACACCGTCCGCTACATTCTCGGGGCCCGTAATGGCCAGATGCTGGAGGTCCACTTCACCGCGGCCGACCGCTCGGTCGACTACCGCATCATCATGCCCAACGGGCATGTGCTGCTGGACGAGGTGAAGGCGACACTGCCCTACCAGGGCCAACTCTACATGAGTGGCGATCACGTGGTCGAGGTCATCAACCGCGGCTCCGGCTCGGCCGTCTTCGACGTCTATTTCGGCATCTACTGAGACCAACGGTCATTTCGAATGACCGTTCTCCGCCTCCCCGCCCGACCACCAACCTTGCCCATTGGACAGGACAGGATCGATGGCCCGAGCGGGGAGGCGGACTGGCGCGACGAGCCATCCTGTCGGGCGTTGGCATTGCGGGCCGAAGATCGACCGGCGGGAGCGGTCCGGCGGCGCGCGTCACCCGCCGGCTTCGAGCGCGCGAAGTCTGGCGCGCAGCCGGTCGCGTTCCTCGATCAGGTCGAGGGCAAGCGCGATGCCGGCAAGATTGACGCCGAGGTCGCGCTGCAGCGCGCGGGCGCGGCGCACCCGGCGGATCGAGACGGCGTGGAACTGCCAGCGCGGCGCGGCGGGTTCGGCCGGGTCGATGATGCCGTGCTCGACCAGGTCGATCACCCATTCCGCACTGACCCCGCAACTGCGGCAGATCTCTGTCATCGTCACGGTCTCGACGATTTCGGCGGTCTGCTCCATCTCAGCCTCCCATCCTGGCGCGGGGATCGAAATCGAACGCGTCGCGCAGCTTTTCGAAGGCCGCCCGCTCGGCCTCGGTTCGCACCGGCGGGTTGGCGATCGAGAGCACGGCATAAAGGTCGCCCGGTGTCTTGCCGGGCAGGCCGCGCCCCTTCAGCCGCAGCTTCTGGCCGGGCCGCGCGCCGCTGGGCACACGCGCCTCCACGGGGCCGCCCGGGGTCGGCAGTTTGACCTTGGCGCCGAGTGCCGCCTCCCACGGGGCGATCGGCAGGTCGATCGGTCAGATCGCGCCCGTCGACACGGTAGAGCGGATCGGGCGCAAAGGCGATGTCGAGATAGAGGTCGCCCGCCGGCCCACCGCCCAGACCCGGGCCGCCCTGGCCCTTCAGCCGGATCGTCTGCCCCTCGGCGATGCCCTTGGGGATATTCACCGACAGGGTGCGGTCGCGCAGCTGCACCGTGCCATCCGCGCCGAACTCGGGGATCTGCAATGTCAGCGCCCTGGTGGCGCCCTGAAAGGAATCGCGCAGATCGACGGTCAGCGTCGCATGCTGGTCCTGGCCGGCCGCCTGAAAACGGCCGCCGCCCGCCTTGCGCCCTGCCCCACCGGTGGCCCGCCCCTGCCCGTGCCGGCCGAACAATTCCTCGAAGAAGCTCGAAAACCCCTGCGGGTCGCTTTCGGTATAGCCGCCGCCGGTGAACCCGAAATCGCGGCTCTCCCAGTCGGGGGGCGGGCGGAACGCCTCGCCGGACTGCCAGTTCGCGCCCAATTCGTCATAGGCGGCGCGCTTTTCGGGGTCCTTCAGCACCTCATACGCTTCGCCGGCGGCCTTGAACCGGTCGGCCGCTTGGGGGCTGGCATCGACATCGGGGTGATGCTTGCGGGCGATCTTGCGCCAGGCCCGCTTGATCTCGTCGGCGCTGGCATCGCGCTCGATGCCGAGTGCCTTGTAGTAGTCGCGATATTCCATCGTTGCGGCCCCTGCCCAGCGGCGCGACCCTAGCGCAGCCGGTACCGACTGCCAATGCCCGGCAGGCGGGGCGGGAGGCGAACCAGCTGCAATGACTCACACTCATTGCAGCCTGGTCGTCGACCATTGTTTTCCCCTGATGCTGTGCAGGCCTTTGCCTGCCCCGCCCATGTCGGTATCGGTCGCGGACAGGTCAAGCCGTGGAGGGCGCGAAATGCGGGCCTTGGTGCAGCGGGTGCGCGACGCCCGGGTCGAGGTGGATGGCGCGGTCGTCGGTGCGATCGGGCACGGCCTGCTGGTTCTGGTCTGCGCGATGACCGGCGACAGCGACGCGGTGGTCCCCAGATTGGCGGCAAAGATCGCGCGGCTGCGGATATTTCCCGACGAAGCCGGCAAGATGAACCGGTCGCTGATGGACACCGGTGGCGCGGCGCTGGTGGTCAGCCAGTTCACCCTGGCGGCCGATACCGCGCGCGGCAACCGGCCGGGCTTTTCCGAGGCGGCCCCGCCGGCCGACGGCGCGCGGCTTTATCGCGGCTTCGCCCAGGCGCTGCGCGATCTGGGCGTCCCGGTGGAAACCGGCCGGTTCGGGGCCGCGATGGCGGTGCATCTGATCAATGACGGGCCGGTGACCATCTGGCTGGAGATGGCATAACCCGAGCCCTCGAACCCCGGCTTCAGGCCTGGAAGTCGGCGCGGTAGGCCCGCGGCGTGGTGCCGACGGCGCGGTTGAAGGCGCGCGCGAAATGCGCCTGATCGGCATAGCCGGCAAGAAAGCCGATCTCGGCCAGGCCGGGACCGCGTGCCTTGCACAGATAGGAGGCGGCCACCTGCAGCCTTGCATCGGCGACAATGCGCGAAAAGGACAGCGAGCGCTCGGCAAGGCGCCGTTGCAGGGTGCGCGCCGACATCCCGTGAACGGATGCCAGATCGGCAAGCGTCCAGCGGCGGACCGGATCGGCGGCCAGTCTTGCGCGCAGACGGTCCACGGGATCGGCCGGACCGCGGCCATCATCCTGTGCCGGAACCGCCCTGGCAGGTGCAACCGAAAGCAGGACGGGGCCGCGAAACGGCGAACCCGCCCGCGCGGTCCAGGCCCGCTCGCGACGCCAAACCGCGCCGTCCTCGGCGGCCAGCGTCACCGCGCCCGATCCGGTCATTTCGCTCAGCACCGTGAGCACCCCCAGAACCAGCAGGCTTTCGGCCGGGGAAGGCGGCGCCCCGCCATCCCGCGCGGCATGGACGAGGCGGAAGGCACCGGCGCCAACGGGTTCGGTCCGAACCGTGTGCCGGCCATGGCTGAAGCGCTCCATGCGGTGCCATCGCTCGAACAGGTCGGCGGGGTCACGGGCGCGGGTGAGCGCCTGCACAAGCGGCTCGGGCGGCATGTCGGGCGCGGCATCGGCCAGCGCTAGGACCGCCCGCGGGCCATGGGCGGCGTGGAGCCGTTCGAGAACGGCGCGCTTGTCGGTCCGCGCCACGCGCGCGCCCGCCGGGGCGGGCAACGGCATCGACAGGCCCTGCCGCATCAGCCCCGCCGCGACGAGCCGCATCATCGCGGCCGACGCGAAATCCTCCCGCTGTGGGTCGCCGGTCACAAGCCGTCCTCGCTCCTTCGCAACACATAGACCGATGCCGGCGGTATGTTGCCCGCGATGAAGGCGGTGCGCTGTGCCACGAGGCCAAGCCGGCCGAGAAGCGTCCCCGGCACCGGGCAGGTCGGGCCATAGGTGAACAGGCGGAACGCGCCGCCGGGGCGCAATGCCGCGAAACCGCCCGCGACGATGCGCAGGATCTTCGGCTTCGGGATCGTCAACAGCGGCAGCCCGCAAATGACCGTCCCGGCACTGGCGGGGCCAAAGGGTGTCAGCCGGCGAAGGCGGGCGGCATCGCCGGCAATGACTTGCAGGCCGGGCAAGGCGCCCGCCAGGGCTGCCGCAAAACGCGCATTCGCCTCGATTGCCGCGATCCGGTTCACCGCGATTCCGCGGGCCAGCAGCGCCCGGGTAAAGACGCCGGTGCCGGGCCCGAGTTCCAGCACCGGGGCGTCCGCGTTCGACAGGCCATCGGTGATTGCCCGGGCGAGCGCGCGGCTTGACGGCGCCACCGCCCCCACGGCACGGGGCGCGCGCAGCCATTCCCGGCCGAACAGCAGCGCGCGCGACGCGACCGGGTTTACCGCTCGGCGCATCGTCCCCGGCATCGTCACGCGGCCAGATCCCCGGCGCGGACCGGAAACCGCACCGGTCGGCGCCCGGTGGCGGCGCGGATCGCGTTGGCGATCGCGCCCGGTCCCGCGACCATGGCGGTTTCCCCCGCGCCGGCGGGTGGCAGGTCGCTCTCGATCAGATCGACCGTGATCTCGGGCACATCCGTCATTCGGGGGATCGGTGCGTCGGCGAAGTTTTCCGCGACCACGCGACCGCGCTCGATCGCCAGCTCGTCGGACAGCACCAGACCCAGGCTCCAGACCAGATTGCCCTCGCATTGGGCGCGCACCTGGTCGGGGTTGATGACCAGCCCGCAATCGTGAACGCACCACAGCCGGGTGACCCGCACGCGGCCGCGCGCGTCGACGGCCACATCGGCCACGGCGGCGGCATAGCTCTTTTCCTTGTAGATGCCGCCGGCCAGCCCGCGGCCGGTGCGCTGCCCGGCTGCGGGCGTGGCAGCTGCGCTCCAATTCGCGATGGCACCGACACGCCGAAGCACGCCGGCCAGCCTTGGGTCGGCCACATGCGCCAGCCGAAAGGCCAGCGGATCGGCATCGGCGACGATGGCTGCGGCGTCGATCGCGCTTTCGACGGCGAGGCCGTTCGGGCCGGCGCCAAGACCGCGCCACGGACCGCCCGGCACCGGCAGCCGGATCGCATCATAGGCGGCATGCGCGCGGCCGAGCACATAGGGCGCCGCCATGCCCGCGCGACCCCCGGGTCACCGACCAGCAGATCGGTCCCCTTCTGCATCCAGGCCGGAACCGCGGCCGAGGTGAACAAGATGTGCGACGAGACCTGCGCATGATCCCAGTCCGTGATCCGGCCATCCGCGACGCGGGCGCGGACCCGATGCGACGAGGGCGGTCGATGAAAGCCCAGCGCGAATTCCTGCGCCCGTGTCCATTGCACCTTTACCGGCCGGCCCGTGGCCCGCGCAAGGGCCGCCGCCTCGGCCTCGACGGTGCAGATCGTCTTGCCGCCGAACCCGCCGCCGATCCGGTGCGACTGGACGGTGACCGCATCGGCGGAAACCCCGAACGCATCGGCCAGCACATCGCGGACATAGAAGGCATCCTGCGTTCCCGCCCAGACGGTCAGCGCGCCCGATTGCCATTCCGCCACGGCCGCGCGCGGCTCGATCGGCGCGTGGGCACCGAAGGGCACGTCAAGGCGCAGACTGACATCCCAGTCGCCCGGGGCCGGCGCGCCGTCGAGGACCGTATGGGGAAGCTTGCCCGCCCCGGTTCGGGCATCCACATCGATGCTGCCCGCGATGTCGGGTGCCGGCGCAGCGCCCCGGATGTCCCAGGCGACCGCAAGCGCCGCGGCGATGGCGTCAAGCGCGCCCGGCCGGGTCGCGACGATGCCAAGGCCGCGGGCCTTGGCGATCGGCGGGCCGCAATCCTCGACGATCGCGACAAAGCCCGGGATGCGCTGCGCCGCAGCGACGTCCCAACTGCCCGGAGCGGAGCGCATCTCGATCGATGCCGGTGCGCGCAGCACCCGGCCATACAGCATGTTCGGCCGCCGCACATCGGCGGCAAAGAGCGGTGCGCCGGTGACGATCTCCCGCCCCTGCGCGATTTCCGGGCTGGTGCCGACAATCGCGCCGGGGCGAAACGCGCGCAGCTCGGCCATCGGGCGCGGGCGCACGGTGATCTGCCCTTCGGTCTGCCCCGCCGCCACCGCATCCCGCAGCGCCGCACAGGCCTGCGCCAGCGGTTCGGCAAAGACGCCTACGGATTCGCTGCCGACGGTGGCCTTGACCCGCGCCCGGCGGGTGTCATGCGGTTCGACATCGACCGCATCCCAGGCCGCGCCAAGTTCGGCGCAGGCCACCTGCTTGAGCGCGGTGGCGATGTTCTGGCCCATTTCGGCGCGCGGCAGCACGAGCGTGTACCGGCCATCGCGGTGCGAAATCCAGCCAAGCGCGGTTTCGACATCCGGGTCGGGGCGCTTTGGGATCACCGGAACCTGGGTCCAGACGGCGGCACCCGCACCGATCAGGGCCACAACGCCGCCACCCGCGGCGGCCAGGAATGTGCGCCGCCGCATCAGACCGCCTCCGCCGCGCGCGCGATGGCCGCCCGGATGCGTCGATAGGTACCGCAGCGGCAAAGCCCGACCTCCATCGTGGCGTCGATATCGGCATCTGTCGGCCGCGGCGTGGCGTCGAGCAGCGCAACGGCCAACATGATCTGCCCGGCCTGGCAGTAGCCGCATTGCGGCACCCCGAGATCGAGCCAGGCCTGCTGGACCGGATGCAGCGCGCCGCCCTCGGCAAGCCCCTCGACCGTGCGCACCGACAGGCCCGCGACATCGCCGGCCCGCATCATGCAGGACTGCGTTGCGGCGCCGTCCACCAGCACCGTGCAGGCGCCGCAGATCCCGACCCCGCAGCCGAATTTCGCGCCCGTCAGGCCGAAATGCTCGCGCAGGAGGAAAAGCAGCGATTCGTCGGCCCAGTCGGCCGGAACCTCACGGCCTTCGCCGTTGAGAATGAAGGACATGGCAAACTCCCATCGATGTCTCGGTCGAGGATACTATAGACGGCGGTCCGATGCGTCTTGAACGATCGCGCCAGATTGTGCGCCTGGCGCCGCGACCCGCGCGTGCCGGGTCGTATCGTCCCGGAAACGGGAAGCGGGCGGCGGGCGATCCTTCGTGACCATCGGATTGCGCCGGCCGCCCCGCTTTCCGGCACGGCGGACAGCGGGGTCTTGAACCGCCGAACGCCATCCCCATATCGGAGCTGCCGGGGGCCATGACGGCTCCGGCAGCAAATCCACAGGGCCCCGCCGCATCGGGGGGTCCATGACATCGCTTCGAAGGAGGATGAAAATGCGTTCGATCGACCTGACCCCGCTTTACCGTGCCTCGGTCGGCTTCGACCAGTTTGCCGATCTGCTGGACCGGGTGTTCAGCCAGGATATGGGCCAGTCCGGCTACCCGCCGTTCAACATCGAGAAGACCGACGAGGACGCCTATCGCATCTCGCTGGCGGTCGCCGGCTTCACCGCCGATGAACTGTCCATCGAACTGCGCGACAACGCGCTTTTCGTGTCGGCCCGCAAGGCCGAGGATGGCCGCGAGCGGACCTTCCTGCATCGCGGCATCGCCGAGCGCGGGTTCGAAAAGCGGTTCCAGCTGGCCGACCACATCAAGGTCACCGGCGCGACCCATGAAAACGGCATGCTGCATATCGACCTGCAGAGGGAAATCCCCGAGGCGCTGAAACCGCGCACGATCGCGATCGCCTCGGCCAAGGCATCCCGCCCCGAAATGGTCGAAGGCGACAAGGCCGCCTGAGGCATCGCCGATGAAACCGGGCCCCGCGCAACCTGCGCGGGGCCGTCGCTTGCCAAGACGCAAGGCGGGCAACGCGTTGCGCGGGCCGCCTCCCCGCCGCCACCAATCCTGCCAATGGGATAGGACAGGAATGCCGGCCCGACCGGCGAGGCGGCGATCGGTTGTGGTCGACGACCGCTGGGATCAGTTGACGATCGTCGCGGCGGTTTTCTCGCGGATCTCGGCCTCGGTCACGCCGTCCGCCGTCTCGACGGTCTTCAGCCCGCCCTCGACCACGTCAAGCACACCCAGATTGGTCACGATCCGGTCGACCACGCCCTTGCCGGTCAGCGGCAGGGTGCATTCCTTCAGCACCTTGGTCTCGCCATGCTTGTTGGTGTGGTCCATCACCACCACCACCGGCCGACGCCGGCAACCAGGTCCATGGCGCCGCCCATCCCCTTGACCAGCTTGCCGGGGATCATCCAGTTCGCCAGATCGCCGTTCTCGGCCACCTCCATCGCGCCCAGGATCGCCATCGCGATCTTGCCGCCGCGGATCATGCCGAAACTCTGCGCGCTGTCGAAATAGGCGGTGTGCGGCAATTCGGTGATCGTCTGCTTGCCGGCATTGATCAGATCGGCATCGACCTCGTCCTCGGTCGGGAACGGCCCCATTCCCAGCATGCCGTTTTCCGACTGCAGGGTGACCGTGACCCCGTCGGGAATGAAATTGGCGACCAGGGTCGGGATACCGATCCCCAGATTCACATACATCCCGTCGCGAAGCTCCTGCGCGGCGCGCGCGGCCATCTGGTTGCGGTCCCAGGGCATCCGATCAACCTCCCTTGTCGGTTCCACGCCTTCTAGACCGGTCGCGCGCAGGGGAAAAGACCGACCATGCGCATTGCGGTTTGCAGCCGGGCCGCGCCGTCCTATACCGGTTGCCAGACGGGACAGCCGGGGGTGCCACATGACCGACAAAGCCATCGCCAGAGCCATCGCCGGCAAGTCGGTGCTGATCACCGGGGCCAGCCGCGGCATTGGCGCCGCGGCGGCGCGGCATTTCGCCGGGCTTGGCGCGCAGGTGACGCTGGTCGCGCGCGACGCGAAAGCCATCGCCGCGCTGGCCGATGGGTTGAACGCGGCCGGCGGAACGGCCCGTGGCCGCGCCCTGCGATGTGGCCGATTATGCCGCCATCGCGGCCGTCGTCGGAACCGCCCGGCCCGACATCCTGATCGCCAATGCCGCCGTGATCGCGCCGATCGCCACCCTGGGAAAGAGCGATCCCGAGGAATGGGGCCGGGCCGTCGATATCAACCTCAAGGGCGTCTACAACGCCGCCCGTGCCGCGTTGCCGGGGATGCTGGCAAAGGGCGGCGGCACGATCTTGAACCTCAGCTCGGGCGCGGCGACAAGCCCGCTCGAGGGCTGGTCGGCCTATTGTGCGACCAAGGCCGCGGTGCTGATGCTGACCCGCTGCCTCGACCGCGAATATCGCGGCCGGGGCATCCGCGCGGTCGGGCTCAGCCCTGGCACGGTCGCCACCGACATGCAGCGCACGATCAAGGCATCGGGCATCAACCCGGTCAGCCAGCTGGACTGGGAGGCGCATATTCCGCCCGACTGGGTCGCCCGCGCGCTCGCCTGGATGTGCACCGCCGAGGCCGACGCGCATCTGGGCGGCGATGTCTCGCTGCGTTCGCCCGAGATCCGGGCGGCCGCGGGCCTGCCGACGGGCTGACCGCCCGCGCGCTGCGCGTCAGACGAAGGCGCAGTGAACATGACCCTTTGGGCCGGGTTCGCCTCCTGCGTCCCGCGCCTGGGCCACCAGTCTTCCCAATGGGCTGGCGCAGGATGGGGGGAGGGCCTTAGGGCCGCCACCCCTTCCCCTTGCGCGGAGCCGCCATATGATGCACCTCGGGTCGCGCGTTCGGGACTGGCGGGAAAGGACGGAACATGGCGGATGGCAACAACGCGCCGGCAAGGCCGACCGAGGATATCTCGGTCCGCGAGGTGTTCGGCGTCGAGACCGACATGACCGTGAAGGGCTTTGAAGAGCGCACCGACCGCGTGCCCGACATCGATACGACCTACAAGTTCGACCCCGAGACCACATTGGCCATTCTGGCGGGGTTTTCGCACAATCGCCGGGTGATGATCCAGGGCTATCACGGCACCGGCAAATCGACCCATATCGAGCAGGTGGCCGCACGGCTCAACTGGCCCTGCGTGCGGGTGAACCTCGATTCGCACATCTCGCGGATCGATCTGATCGGCAAGGATGCGATCAAGCTGCGCGACGGCAAGCAGGTCACCGAGTTTCAGGAGGGCATCCTGCCCTGGGCGCTGCGCAACCCCGTCGCCATCGTGTTCGACGAATACGATGCCGGGCGCGCCGATGTGATGTTCGTGATCCAAAGGGTGCTGGAGGCCGACGGCAAGCTGACGCTGCTCGACCAGAACGAGGTGATCACGCCCAATCGCTGGTTCCGGCTGTTCGCCACCTCGAACACGGTGGGTCTGGGCGACACCACGGGGCTTTACCACGGCACCCAGCAGATCAACCAGGGCCAGATGGACCGCTGGAGCCTGGTGGCGACGCTGAACTATCTGTCGCACGACGCCGAAACCGCGATCGTGCTGGCCAAGGCGCCGCATTACAACACCGAGTCCGGGCGCAAGACCGTCAGCCAGATGGTCACGGTCGCCGATCTGACGCGCACCGCCTTCATGAACGGCGAATTGTCCACGGTGATGAGCCCCCGGACGGTCATCACCTGGGCCCAGAATGCTGAGATTTTCCGCAATGTGGGCTACGCGTTCCGGCTGACCTTCCTGAACAAGTGCGACGAGCTGGAACGGCCCACCGTGGCCGAATTCTATCAGCGCTGCTTTGCCGAGGAGCTGCCCGAAAGCGCGGCCAGCGCGGCGGTCGGCTGACGACGCAGTCGCGTCGGCGGTGGCCGCCGCGATCCGTCGCGCGGGCGCCAGATCGAAGCGGGCAGTCCGTTGACCCGGTCATCGGCGAGACACCCTGGCAATGACCCCAAGCGGCCGTCTGCGGGCCGTGTCGGCCGTGGCGCAGCAAGCTTCGCCCCCGCGTCCTGGCGTTCGGGCAGTGCCGGCTCCGGCATCACCAAGCCACCGGATGCGTTCCTGGCAGGGCGGGTCCTGGATAGGCCAGTGCTCCGGACCGTCTGGCGCTTGCCCGCAAGTTGTGGAAGGCTTGGCGTGCCGAGAGCGTGGCGGCAAACCCCGCGCGGGAGATCGACGAGGACGACGGCACGGGGTGGCTTTCTGGAAGCCCTTGCGCGCTGCGACCGGGTGACAAGATGGACGAAACCGAGCTGAAATTCGCGCTCGCCCCCGCGGCGCTCAAACCGCTGCGCGCCCGCGCGGCGCAGCTCGCGGGACGGCGTCTGCCGACCCGCGGCCGTCAGGTGACCAGCACCTATTTCGACACGGCAGGGCGCGATCTGCACCAAAACGGCATCGCGCTTCGCCTGCGCCGCGACGGCGGCCGCTGGGTCCAGACCGTCAAGGCCAGCGCCGGGCTGACGGCCGGGCTGCAGACCGCGCAAGAGGCCGACGCCGTCCTGACCGACGGGCGGCTCGACCTTGCGGCGATTCCCGATGCCGCCCTGGCCCGGCAGCTTTCCCGCGTGATCGAGGGCCACGACCTTGTCCCGCTCTGCGAGACCGCGATGCAGCGGATCCGGACCGATGTCACATCGGCGGATGGCAGCCGCGTCGCGATCGTCTTCGATACCGGCGAGATTCGTGCCAATGGCGCGGCCCAGCCTTTTGCGGAGCTGGAACTGGAACTGATCGACGGAAATCTGGCCGCACTTTACGAGATCGCGCGCGCGCTCTTCGACGCCGGCCGCCCGGCGTTTTCCACCCTGTCAAAGCCCGAACGCGGCGCGCTGCTGGCAGAAACCGGCCGGATCGAACCCGAACCCGCGCCGCGCAAGGCGCACCCCTCACCGGTCGGACGCAAGCAACCCGCCGAGGATGCCGCCCAGGCGGTCCTGCGCGAGGCGTTTGCGCAGATCGCGGCGAATGTGGCGGCGGTGGCGGCCGGCGACGACCCCGAAGGCCCGCATCGGCTGCGCGTCGGGCTGCGCCGGCTGCGCACCGCGATGCTGCTGTTCCGGCCGGTGATCGGATGCCCGGAGATGAACAGGCTCGGGGCCGAGGCGCGCTGGCTTGGGCAGGAGGCCGGCGCGCTTCGCGACCTTGATGTGGCGATTGACGGGATCGTCGCGCCGGCATCCGCGGCCCACCCGGCCGAGCCGGGTTTCGCCACGCTGCTGGCCGCGCTCGGCGACCGGCGCACGGCCCGCCGCGCGGCACTGCGCGCGGTCCTCGACGCGCCCCGCACCGGCGGCTTTCTGCTCGACCTTGCCCAGTTCATCGAGACACGGGGCTGGCAAGGATCGTGGGGGTCGGGCCCTCCGGCGCCAGCCGCCGCGCCGCTGCGCGACGTTGCGCGGGACGCCGCTGGCGCGGCGCTGGCGCACCGTGGCACGGCGCGCGCGCGGGATCGAAACGCTGCCGGTCCGATGCCCGGCACGAGCTGCGCAAGGCGCTGAAAAAGCTGCGCTATGGCGTCGACTTCCTGGGGCCCGTCTTCAAGCCGAAGTCGGTGCGCGATTTCATCCAGCACCTGAAGACCCTGCAGGATCTGTTCGGCGACCTCAACGATCTGGCCATGGCCGAGGCGCTGCTCACCGGCCCCGACGCGCCCGCCGGCACCGACCCGGCCGCACAGCGGGCCGTTGGCCTGATACTGGGCGCGCGGGGCGTTCGCGCCGAACTGGCCTGGCGCCAGGCGCGTCAATTGTGGGACGAGGTGAAGGCCGCGCCGAAATTCTGGCGCTGATCGCGGCGGGCAAAACGCCCCGCCCGTTGGCGCTGTGCTACAATGCCTCGCCCCGCATCATCCGCGGCCGGTCGCCGGCCAACCCCGCGGCCTGACGGATGAAGGCGCGGCGCAGCGGCGGCACCCGGTCGACCAGGCCAAGGCCCAGATCGCGAACCCCGCGCAGCAGCGGATTGTCGTTCGAGAACAACCCGTTGAAACCGTCCGTGGCAAGCGCCAGCGCGGCCGCGTCCCAGCTTCGCCAGATTGCGTAGCGGTCGAGCACGGGCTGGCCGCCGATATCCTCGCCCCTTCGATGCGCACCGACCAGCACCTCGGCCAGGGCGGCGACATCGCGCAGTCCCAGATTGAGGCCCTGCCCCGCGATCGGATGGATACCGTGGCCCGCATCGCCCACCAGCGCCACCCGCGGCGCGGTCAGATCATGGGCCAGCGACAGCGACAGCGGATAGGCAAACCGGTCGCCCGCCAGTGCGATATCGCCCAGAAAACCGCCAAAGCGCGGGCGCAGCGCGGCCAGAAACCCCGCATCGTCAAGCGCAGCGATGCCAGCCGCCTGATCGCTGCGTTCGCTCCACACGATCGAGGATCGGTTGCCCGTCAGCGGCAGGATGGCCAGCGGCCCGGCCGGCAGGAACAGCTGATGCGCGCGGCCCTCATGCGGCTTGTCATGCGCGATCGCGCAGACCAGCGCGGTCTGGCCGTAGTCGCGCTCGACCCGGCGGATGCCGGCCCGCATCGCCGTGCCGCTGGCCCGGCCGTCGCAACCGACGATGACCCGGCCCCGCAGGCCGCGCCCATCGCCAAGCCGCAGCCGGGCCGATGCCGCTTCCACTGCCTGGCCCACGACATGGGCCGGCGCGACATGGGCGATGCGCGGATGCGCGGCGATGGCGGCGGCATAGGCGCGGCGCAGGAACCGGTCCTCGACCATCGCGCCCATCGGACCCTGTTCGATCTCGGCGCTGTCGAAATGCAGCATCCAGGGCGCGGCGCCCTGCCCCGGCCGCCCGTCGGCCACCTGGATCGACCGGATCGGCTGCGCCTCGGGCGCGATCCGGTCCCACAGGCCCAAGGCGCGAAGCACCTGCACCGAGCCATGCGACAACGCATAGGCGCGGCCGTCGAAACCGGCCTCAAGCCCGATCCCGGGCGCGCGTGCCTCGACCAGCGTCACGGCCAGCCCGGCACCGGCAAGCGCCAGCGCCAGCGCCGGGCCGTTCAGCCCGCCGCCCACGATCAGTATGTCGGCTGTTTCGGTCATGAAGGGGTATCTGGCGCGCCGGGGGGTGATTGTCCACCGCGCGGCGCCCGGCTAGCCTGCGGCGAAACGGCAAGGGGCAGCGATGGAGATCACCGGACAGGAAAGCGCGGCGGCGCTGGGGCGGGCGATCGCGGCGGGTGCCCTCGACCCCGTGGCGCTGACCGAGGCGACGCTCGCCCGGATCGATGCCCACGCCATGGCCGGGCGCATCTATGCGCGCACCACCCCCGACCGCGCCCTGGCCGAGGCGATGGCGGCGCGCGACCGCGCCCGCGCCGGGCGCCGTCTGTCGCGGCTCGACGGGGTGCCGATCAGCTGGAAGGATCTGTTCGACACCGCCGGCGTGGCGACCGAGGCCGGCAGCGCCTTGCTGCGGGGCCGGGTGCCGGCGCGCGACGCCGCGGTGCTGGGACGGGCGGGCGCGGCGGGCCTCGTCTGTCTTGGCAAGACGCATCTGTCCGAACTGGCGTTTTCGGGCCTTGGCTTCAACCCGGTGACCGCGACGGCGCCCTGCATCCACGATCCCGACCGGGTGGCTGGCGGCTCATCCTCGGGGGCTGCGGCCTCGGTCGCGTTCGGGCTGGCGGCCGCGGCGATCGGGTCGGATACCGGCGGATCGGTCCGGGTGCCGGCGGCGTGGAACGATCTGGTCGGGTTGAAGACCGGCTGGGGCAGCCTGCCGATGGCGGGGGTGGTGCCGTTGGCGCCGAGCTTCGACACGATCGGGCCGTTGACCCGGACGGTCGAGGATGCCGCGCTGATCTGGGCCGCGCTGGCCGGCCGGCACCCGCCCGATCTGACCGGCGCGCGGCTCCTTGGCACGCGGCTGCTGGTTCTGGCCGATCTCGACACCGATGCGGTGGCCGACACCCCGCGCCGCGGCTTCGACCGGGCGCTGGGGGCGTTGGCCGCGGCCGGCGCCCGAATCGAGCGGGCGTCGCTGCCCGAGATTGGCGATGTCATGGCGCTTTCGGGGATTCTCTACGCGACCGAGGCCTACGGCACCTGGCGCACCCCGATGGAGGCGCAGCCCGAGCTTGTGTTCCCGATGATCCTGCAGCGCTTTCGCGGCGGCCGCGACCGCGACGGCGCGGATTATGCCGCCGCCCGGGCAGAGATGGCGCGGCTGCGCGACCGCTTTGCGGCGGCGGTGGCGGGCTTCGATGCGCTTCTCGCGCCGACGGTGCCGGTCCTGCCGCCCTTTGCCGAGGATCTATCGGACGATGCCTATTACACGCAGATCAACCTGCAAGCCCTGTCGCACACGCGGATCGGCAATCTGATGGCACAGACCGCCCTGACGCTGCCCACAGGGGTGGCGATGACCGGGATCATGTTGATGGCACCGCATGGCGCCGAGGCCCGCCTCTTGCGCCTTGGCGCCGCGGCCGAGGCGGCGCTGGCCGGCTGATAACAGTGCACGGGGCGCGCGGGCGGCGGGCAACGGTCATCAGTCGAGTTCGCGCGCCTCGTCGACCAGCATGATCGGGATGCCGTCCCGGATCGGATAGGCCAGGCCGGCCGAAGGCGAGATCAGCTCCTGCGCGTCGGCGTCATAGCGCAGCACGGCATGAGTCACCGGGCAGATCAGCGCCTCGAGCATGTGGCGTTCGGCCCGGGCGGCGCGCGGCCGGCCCTCTTCCCGATCGGCATCGGCCGCGCTCATTGCAGCTGTTCTTCTCCGGGCCCGCCATGCAGCGCGATCCGCATCAGCGTCGTCAGCGTCTCGCGCCGGGTCTTCAGGCAGGGCGCTTCCAGCAATGCCTGCTTCTCCTCGGGCTCGAACGGGCAAAGCATCGACAGCGAGTTGATCAGCAACTCGTCCTCGGCCCCCTTCAACGACGACCAGTCGGTCGACAGCCCCTCATGCTCGAAATAGCGGCCCAGCAGGTCCATGAAGGCGGCCCTTTCGAACCCGTCATCCCGGTCGGGCGCGTCGAAATCCCGCTCGAACCCGGCCCAGTCGACGCGGACGCGGCGATAGGGGGTGAAGCCCTCGACCTCATCGCGCAGCCGGAACCGCGAAAGCCCGCTCAGCGTGATCATGTAGCGGCCGTCTTCGGTTTCGGAAAACGCCGTCACCCGGCCCGCGCAGCCGATGCTATGCAGCGGCGCCGGGCTGGCATCGCCGCGCGGTTGCACCATGCCGATGACCCGCGCGGGCGTCTTCAGCGTGTCGTCCAGCATCGCCAGATAGCGCGGCTCGAAAATGTGCAGGGGCAGCCGGGCGCGCGGCAACAGCAGCGCGCCGGGCAGCGGAAACACCGCGATGGTGTCGGGAAGGTCGGCGATCGTGATCATGACCGGCGAGCTAGCCCGCAAAGCCGGTCAGGCAAACATCATCGACGACAGTTTGCGCCGGCCGGCCAGGGCCACCGGATCGTTCGGCTTCAGCGCCTCGAAGATGGTCAGCAGCTGGGTGCGGGCGGCCCCGTCATGCCAGTCGCGGTCGCGGCGGAACAGATCCAGAAGCTCGTCCACCGCCGCGCCCGCATCGCCCCCGACATAAAGCGCGGTGGCCAGATCGAACCGCGCCTGATGGTCGGCCGGGTCGGCGGCGATCCGGGCCCGCAGATCGGCCACCGGGCCGGCAGCCTCGGCCTGGCGGGCCAGCGCGATCGCGGCCCGGGCGGCCTCGATCTCGGGCGCGTCGGCGATGTCGGCGGGCGCACCGTTCAGCACCGCTTCGGCCTGATCCACATCGCCGAGCGCCAGATGCGCCCGCGCCAGCCCGGCATAGGCGGCCGCGTTGCGGTCATCCTCGCCCAGGATCGCGGCAAAGGTCTGCGCGGCATCGACGGCAGCGCCCTGGGCCAGCATCTCCTCGGCCGCCGCGATCGCCTCCGCAAGACCGCCCGCGCCGTCGCCATCGCCCGACAGCCCGGCAAGCTTGTCGATGAAGCGCTGCAGTTCCGCCGGCCCCAGCGCGCCCTGGAAGCCGTCGACCGGCTGGCCCTGGAAGAACGCATAGACGGTCGGGATGGACTGGATCCGCAGCTGCGCCGCGATCGCCTGATTCTGGTCGATGTTGATCTTGACCAGCCGGACCTTGCCCTTCGCTGCCGTTACCGCCTTTTCCAGCGCCGGTGTCAGCGCCTTGCACGGGCCGCACCAGGGCGCCCAGAAATCGACGATGACAGGCACCTGCTGGCTGGCATCGACCACATCGGCCATGAAGGTGGCTTCGCTCCCGTCCTTGATCAGGTCGGCGGGTGCATCGGTTTTGGCGTTCAGCTCAAGCATCGGAGCCTCTCTTCGGATGGTCCTCGGTTGCCCTCTATATGCGCAGGATGCGGCCCGGCGCCAAGGGGGCACGCGGCGTCAGCGTTCCGCCGCACCGGTGCCGCCAATCCCGCCATCGACCGGCGGTGGCGTGGGTTGCGGCGCCCCGCAAGCAGCCAAAGCAAGGCAGGCGGCAACGACCAGAGCGACAAGACCGCGCCTAGCTGTCTTCGGTGTCATAGAAATATCCTCCGGCCCGGAACCGGCCCTGCCCCGGTCGGGTGCGCTGCAGCCTGGCGGCGTGGGCGTTGATCTCCACCAGCAGGGCGGCCTGGCGGTCGGCGAACAGCGTGGCAAGCTCGGCGATCGCCTCCGCCGACAGATGGTTGTAGTGAACCGCGCGTTCGAAATGGCGCGCGCCCTCGCCCAGCACGTTGTCGATCGCGGCCGACAGGAAATCCTGGCCGTTCGCGGCCAGATAGGCCAGTTGGTCGGCGCTGCCCTGCCCGGGGCGATAGCTGTCTTCAAGCAACCGCACCGTGCCGCCCTCGGCCGCCACGGTGCCCGCCGCGACAAGCTGGTCGAGCATCGCCCTGGCGTGGATGTCCTTGCGCACCCGCCGGGCGAGATCGTCGAAGGACGGCGCGGGGCCTTTCCGCGCCACCGGCCGGCCGGCATAGGCCGGGTCGCCCAGCCACAAACCGACGAGCCGGGCAAGATGCGGTGCGGGCGGTGCTTCGGCCGGCGGCGCCGTGGCCCGAAGCCGGGCGATGTCGCGGCGCTGCAACCCGGTCATCAGGCTCAGCCGGCTGTCCGTGGCGGGCACGCCGGCGGCGCGCTCTGCCGCGCCCAGCATGGCGCGTTTCAGCAAATCGGACAGCGTGGCGAACGGCACCCCCCGGCCACGGCGAGACGGGCGACAGGACCGAGAAGAGCTTCGAGCACGGCGCGCATATGTGCACATTGCACATTTTTCTTGTGGAAGAGCAAGAGGTCACGTAATGTGCAAATTACACATCAACTTCGGGAGTCACCCATGACCCGCGTCTTCATCGCTTTTCTTGTCCTTGCCGCCGGGGCGCTCACCGCCTGCGGCCATGCCGTTCATACGCTGCATGAGCGACTCATTGCACCCCCCGCCCCCCGAAGCGGCGGGCGGCGGGCGGCGGCCGCTTCGGGGCGGCGCGCTAGACGTCGAAGGTCGCCAGGACCGGGACGTGGTCCGAGGGTTTCTCCCACCCGCGCGCCGCGCGCAGCACCCGCGAGCCGTGTGCGGCGGCCGCCAGATCCACACTGGCCCAGATATGGTCAAGCCGGCGGCCGCGATCCGAAGCCGCCCAGTCGCGCGCCCGATAGGACCACCAGGAATAGAGCTTGCCCTCGGGGATGTCGGCCCTTGTGACATCGGTCCAGGCGCCGGCCTCTTGCACCTGACCCAGATGGTCGACCTCGATCGGGGTGTGGCTGACCACCCCCAGCAACTGCTTGTGCGACCACACATCGTCCTCGCGCGGGGCGATATTCAGGTCTCCCACCAGGATCGTGCGGCTGGGCCGGCTGGCGCGGAACCGGTCGCGCATGGCGACCAGCATGTCGAGTTTCTGGCCGAATTTCGGGTTTACCTGGCGATCGGGCACATCGCCCCCGGCGGGGACATAGAAATTCTCGATCGTCACGCCGTTCTCCAGCCGGGCCGCGACATGGCGCGCCTGGCCCAGCCTGGCATGATCCACATGCCCGGCATCCCGGATCGGCTGGCGCGACAGGATCGCGACGCCGTTATACCCCTTTTCCCCGCGCGCCACGCAATGCGGGTAGCCAAGCGCGGCAAACGCCGGCAGCGGCATCTTGTCCACCGGGGATTTGCATTCCTGCAGGCACAGGATGTCGGGCGCTGCCTCTTGCAGAAGCCTTTCGACGAGGCCTGCGCGCAGCCGGACCGAGTTGATGTTCCATGTCGCTATGGTAAGGGCCATGGGTCGGGCTTAGGCGACCGACAGGACACCGGCAAGGGGCGGGGAGCGGCGGGATGGCATCGCTCGAACGGCGCATTCGGAAAAGCCGTTTCGTTCAGGGCACGCTCAGCCGGCTTTACACGGCCTATATCCTGTTCGTCCTGCGGACCACGCGCTGGCGCAGTATCGGCACCGACCGGATCGAAGCCGATCTGGCCGCCGGGCGGCCGCATGTGCTGTGTTGCTGGCACCGGCAGGTGGCGCTGGCGCCGCTGTTCCGGAAATGGGAGCCCGACAGCTTTGCCGTGCTGGCCAGCGATCACGAGGATGCGCGGCTGCTGGCGCTGGGGTATCGGCGCATGGGCGTGGGCTATATCCCGCTTCAGACCACGGGTGACAATGCGGCGACCCTGCGCGCATCGGTTCGCGCGGTGCGGCGCGGCATGTCGCTGGGGGTCAGCCCGGACGGGCCGCTTGGTCCGGCCGAAATCGTCAAGCCCGGCGCCGTGCTGATCGCCGGGATGGCGCGGGTGCCGGTCACCGCCTTTGCCTATGCGATCAGCCGCAAGATCCGGCTGCGCAGTTGGGACGGTTTTGTCTGGCCACTGCCCTTTGGGCGCGGCGTCTTCTATGCCGGCGAGAGCTTTGCGCCGGCCGCCAAACCCGATCCCGGGACGCTTGACGCCGATTGCGCGCGGCTCGCCCGGCTTCTGAACGCCGCCAACCAGACCGCCGAGGCCGAGCTGGCGCGCGATCAGGGCATCAGCCGGTAGCCGCCCGATTCGGTCACCAGCAGCCGCGCATTCGACGGCTCGGCCTCGATCTTCTGGCGCAGCCGATAGATATGGGTTTCCAGCGTGTGCGTGGTCACCCCGGCGTTATAGCCCCAGACCTCGTGCAAGAGCACGTCGCGCGCCACCACACCGTCGGCGCGATAAAGGAATTTCAGGATGTTGGTCTCTTTCTCGGTCAGGCGAATCCTGCGCTCGTCCGCGGTGGTCAACATCTTCATCGACGGCTTGAAGGTATAGGGGCCAAGCGCGAACACCGCATCCTCGGACTGTTCGTGCTGGCGCAGCTGGGCGCGGATGCGGGCCAGCAGGACGGGGAACTTGAACGGCTTGGTGACATAGTCGTTGGCCCCTGAATCGAGCCCAGAATGGTGTCGGCATCGGTGTCATGGCCGGTCAGCATCAGGATCGGGCATTTCACGCCCTGCTTGCGCATCAGCCGGCACAGCTCGCGCCCATCGGTGTCGGGCAGCCCGACATCGAGGATGACCAGGTCGTGATGGCTGCCCTTCGCCCGTTCGAGCCCCTCCTGACCCGTCGTCGCCTCGAACACGTCGAACTCGTCGGTCATCACCAGCTGTTCGGACAGGACCTCGCGCAATTCGTCGTCGTCATCGACCAGCAGGATCTTCTTCACATTGCTCATCGCTCGATCTCCCTTTGGCGCTCAGATGGGTGAATGCCGCGACAGGTAACAGGGTTGTGTCATCGGGTTCACGGCCTCGTGTCGTCGGGCGGGCGTTTGTTTCAGGGGTGCGGGCGCGGGGGCGCTGCGCTATGGCAGCCGGATGCAGAACGGCCTTGCCCCTTCCCCTTCGGAAATTGTCGCCCGCGCCCGGGCCGATCTGCGGCTTGGCCTGCCGGTGTTGCTGGCCGGGGCGGGTGCCGCCACGCTGGCTGCAGCGGTCGAGACCCTGTCCGAGGCGCGGTTCGCCGCCCTGCCCCGGCCGCTGATCCTGGCGCTGACCGCGCGTCGGGCGCAGACCCTGAAAATCGCGCCCTATGACGGCGATCTGGTGCGCGTCGCCGTCCCCGACGAGGCCGATCTCGCCTGGGTGCGGGCCGTCGCCGACCCGGCCGACGATCTGGACACCCCGCTGATGGGCCCGTTCCATGCCCTGCGCGGCGGCGATGCCGGGCCGGCGCGCGTCGCGCTGGCCCTTGCCAAGCAGGCCGCGCTGCTGCCCGCCGCCCTGCTGACCGACATCGCCGATGGGGCGGGATTTGCCGCCCGCCACGGGCTGACACGGCTGACCCTGCCGCTTCCCCTGCCGGCCGACGATGCCCGCGCCATCGCCGCCGCCCGGCTGCCGATGGCGCTGGCCGGGATGGGGCGGTTGCATGTGTTTCGCGACCTCGCCGGCACGGCTGAGCATTATGCGGTCGAAATCGGCACGCCGCCGCGCCGCGACCCGGTCCTGACCCGGCTTCATTCGGCCTGCTTCACCGGCGATGTGCTGGGATCGCTGAAATGCGATTGCGGCCCGCAGCTGCACGCCGCGCTGGCCGCGATGGGGGCCGAGGGCGCGGGCCTGTTGCTGTATCTCAACCAGGAGGGGCGCGGCATTGGCCTCGCCAACAAGATGCGCGCCTATGCGCTGCAGGATCAGGGCTTTGACACGGTCGAGGCGAATCACCGGCTGGGGTTCGAGGATGACGAGCGGGATTTCCGCATCGGTGCCGCGATCCTGGCGGCGATGGGGTTTTCCGCCGTCCGGCTGATGACGAACAACCCGGCCAAGGTCGACAAGATGGCCGCCCATGGCATCACGGTGGTCGAGCGGGTGCCGCTGAAGGTCGGCCGTTCAGCGATGAATGCCGATTACCTCGACACCAAGGCCACGAAGTCGGGGCATCTTCTTTAGCTGTCGGTGCCGAACGCCGCCGCGATGGCGGCATGGTCGCCGGGCCCGCATTCCGCCTCCAGCACCGTCACCGCCGCGCCGTCCAGCCGCAGCGCGACCGGCCGCTTTGCGGCGCTGACGGACAGCCCCTGCGGGGTGGCGTGGACCTGGCGTTCGATGCGGCACAGGACCTCGATATCGGCGCGGCCCGGCGCGGTTTCGATCATGTGGCGAACCAAGCGCGCCTCCCCTCGGTCAGGGCGAATCGCAGGGCCGGCCAGGCCAGACGCAGCGGAACGAGGTGCAGCGCAAGCTGCCCTTCGCCGGAAAACCCCGGCCGGTCGAAATCGGGCATGATGGTCAGCGACACCTGGCCGCCGCGCCATGGCGGCGCCCACAGAAGCGGGCAAAGCTGGCCCCAGAGCATCCCCGTCTCGGCCGGATCGGCCAGGCCGAAGCGGCCCTGCGCCTCCAGCCGGTCAAGATGGACGCCCGCGATGGTGTCGCGCAGCAGCGCGGGCAAGACGGGCAGAAGCCGCCCGATCACCCGCGCGGCCCGGGCGCCGCCCGCGCGGGGCCGGCGCCGGGCCTTGCGGGGGGCCTTGCGCGCGGCCTCTGGAGGCACGTCTTCGGGCTGCGCCGCGGCCGGCCGATCAGACGGAAGTCGCAGACGGATCAGCGCGGGCATCCGCGCCGAACCGGGCCGGAGCCGCAGGCGCAGATCGGGCGCCGGGTCGGTTCGCCCCTCCAGCACGACATGCCACGGCAGCAGGGCCGCGCAAACCGCCAGCAGCAGCGTCAGCCCGACAAGCGCCGCGAGCGTCCACAGGATGACACCCAGCACCGGCGTTCGTCAGCCGCTGTCGCCCGACGGCGACGGCCCACCGGCCGCCGCCGAGCGGGCGGCGAACGCCTTCGATGCGGTCTCGCTCAGCACTTCGGCCAGGCTGGTCACCGCGCCGCGCACCGCCTCCAGCCGGGGGCCGTCCTTGTCGATGATGATCGCGCCCAGCGGCTTGATGCCGCCGCCAGCGCCGGCGCCGCTCGACGCGCCGGACTTGGCGCCGCCGGCGCTGCCGCCAGCCCCGAAGCCGAACCCGAAGCTGACCATGGGGATGATCGTCGCCCCGTCCTTCTCGATCGGTTCGCCAAGCACGTTGCGTGCGTTGAGCAGGCGGTCGAGTTCCTCGACCGTTCCCTTCAGCAGACGTTCCACATCTTCCATGACATCCTCCATCGGCTGGTGCCAAAGGCCGGGCGGTAGCCCGATCCCGCAACCCGCGCCTTGATCTCGATCAACGCCGTGGGGTGTGCTTGGCCTTGCGGCCGTGCCCGCGCCGCGCCAGCATCGCCGCCCAAATGGTCGCCTTCCGCCACACCGATCTTGTCGTGACCCCGGGACAGCTGCGCTTTCGCGGGCGCGGTTTTCCGATCGCGCTGGGCCGCAGCGGGGTCACAACGGCGAAACGCGAGGGCGACGGCGCGACGCCGGCCGGCATCCACCGCATCGTCGGCTGCCTCTACCGGCCCGATCGCATGGCCCGGCCGGTCGACTGGGCGGTGCCGATCGGGCCGCGCGACGGCTGGTCGGACGACCCGCGCGACCCCGATTACAACCTGATGGTGGCGCGGCCGCACCCGTTCTCGCATGAGCGGCTGGCGCGGGCCGACCCGGCCTATGATCTGGTGCTGGTGACCGACTGGAACTGGCCGTTTGCCGAGCGGGGCGCGGGGTCGGCCATCTTTATCCATCGCTGGCGCGCACCGGGCGCGCCGACGGCGGGCTGCGTGGCGCTGGCCGCCGACGATCTTCGGTGGATCACCCGGCGGATCGGCTATCGCTCGCGTCTGATCGTGCCGCCGGGGGCCGATCGCCGAAAATAGCCGAGCCGACCCGGATATGGGTGGCGCCAAAGGCGATGGCGGTCTCGAAATCCGCACTCATCCCCATCGACAGGCCGGCGAGACCGTTGCGTTTGGCGATCGCGGCCAGCAGGGCGAAATGCAGCGCCGGTTCCTCCGCCACCGGCGGGATGCACATCAGCCCGACCAGCGGCAGGTCCATCGCCCGAACCCCGGCCACGAAGGCATCCGCATCCTCGGGCAGCACGCCCGCCTTCTGCGGTTCCTCGCCCGTATTCACCTGGATGAACAGATCGGGGCAGGCGCCGGTTTCCTGGGCGATATCGGCAATCCGGCGGGCGAGTTTCGGGCGGTCGAGCGAATGGATGGCTGCAAACAGACCCATCGCCTGGCGGACCTTGTTCGATTGCAGCGGCCCCAGCAGATCGACCCGCGTGTCGGGATAGCGCGCCATCAGCGCGGGCCAGCGCCCGGCGGCCTCTTGCACGCGGTTTTCGCCGAACAGCCGGTGGCCCTGGTCGAGCACCGCCGCGATCCGGCTTTCGGGCTGCAGTTTCGACACTGCAATGAGTGCGATATCGCCGGGCGCGCGCCCCGCCGCGCGGGCGGCCACCCCGACCCGGTCCTGTATCCGTTGCAAGCCCATGGTCGGGTCTGACCACAGCGCCGCAGAAAAGAAAAGAGCGGGCGCAAGGCCCGCTCTTCCCGTGAACCGAAGCGGTTCGATCAGAAGGTCATGACCAGACCCAGCGACCACAGGTCGCCACGCCGATCAGAATCAAAATCCGGCTTCCATTTCTGGTTGCTGTAGCCGGCCGCAGCCGAGATGCCTTCGCCGATCTCGTACATCACCGCCACGCCGACACCGTCGGACTTGGCTTTCAAGTTGTCGCCGTTGAGGTCGCCCTTGGACTTGATGTCGTACTGGCCGTAGTTCACGTTGAACGCCCAGGCCTGGTACTCATAGGTGACGCCGATGCCCCAATAGTTCCAGTCCGCGGGCGCACCCGACGGGTCGGCAGCCAGGCTGAGACCGGTGCCGTCGCTGAACTGAATGTCGGCAAGCGGGAAGGAGGACGCATCGGTGTAGTTCAACTCGACCTCGAAGCCATAGATGTCGAAGGCCGCCGAGATACCCCAGAGATTGGCGGTCCGCTTGTCAGTGTCATAGTTCTCGTTGTCGCTCCTGTAGCTCGCGCCCTGATAGCCGATGCCAAAGTCGATTGCGTAGGTGCCTGCATTGAAGGTGTAGGTCGCACCGATACCGTAGACAGGGTCGTTGATGCCGGTGTCGTCGAGTTCCAGCGACAGCGCCACGGCAAAGCTTTCAAAGGCGTAGTCGTAACGCAGGATCTGGCCATCATACATGCCGTCAAGGCCGGCATTGCCGTTGAAGCCCAGATGAACCGTGTGGGCGTCGTCGATCGTGGTCAGGCTGTCGATCTCGATCATCGCCCAGTCAAAGGCGCCATCGGTGTCGCCCAGGGTGAACGTGCCGAAGCTGCCGGAGATGAACACGGTGTGGTAACCGCCGGTGCCGGGGCCCCCGGTTGCGGAGATCCCTTCGCCATTGGCGACTTCGTCCAGATCGATATCCGCCCCGAACACCAGGCCGTTATCGGTCTCGGCCGCGAAGGTGATGTTCATGTCAAAGTCGGACCAGAACTGGGTTTCCCTCTCGTTGTTCCCGAATTCGTCCTTGAAAAGGTCACCGCCACCGCCGACGATACCCATTTCGGCGTAACCGGTCAGCGTGATGTTCGGCGACACTTCGGCCGCGGCCATGCCCGCGGAGGCCGCCAGTGCCGTCGAAGCAAGAAGAAGCTTCTTCATTTTGTTTCCCTCATAGGCTCGTGTTTTCTCGTCGCCCCATGGGATTCCCCCGATCGGGCATGTTGCAACTGTCGCGCCGCACCCGCCCGATTGCAAGGAATGCCGGCATCGCCGGCGCAGCGGGTCGGGCATTGATGCAGCTTTGCCACAGTGGTCCCGGGCGGCGCGCCCTTGCGGGCGGGCGGCCGCGGCGCTAGACCCGACTGGGTGGCAAAAAGGGGCCCAGGGTGACGCGTTCGGGTTGGCTTTGCGGGGCGGGACTGATGGCGGCGGCGGCGCTGCTGTCGGCCTGTGGCGGACAAGAGGCGACGCAGCGCAACCGCGAGGCGATGGAGGCGCAGCGAATCCGCGAACGCGGCTATGGCGCGGGCGGGGAATCGATCTTCAACGCCTTCAACCGAAGCGTCGATCCGAATGTGACCGTGGCGGTCAACCAGTATCTATGGTACGCCTCGCTCGATGTGCTGAGCTTTCTGCCGATCGAGGCGGTCGATCCCTATACCGGCGTGATCGTGATGGGCTATGGCGCGCCCCCGGGCGGCGGCCGCGCCTACCGCGCGACCGTGTTCGTGCGCGACCCGGCGCTGGATGCACGCTCGCTGTCGGTCGCGCTGGCCACGCGCAACGGGCCGGTTGCGGCCGAGACCCAGCGCGCGGTCGAGGATGCGATCCTGTCCCGCGCGCGCCAGTTGCGGGTTCAGGCAGGCAATCTGTGACCATGCCGACACGGCGCCGGGCACTGGCGCTGCTGGGCGGCGGGCTGGCGCTGGCCGCGGCGGGGCCGGGCCGCGCCGCGCCGATCCCGCTTTCCGAGATTTCCGCCTATCTCAACGGGATCGGGACCGCCCGGGCGAATTTCACCCAGATCAACGCCGATGGGACACTGTCGACGGGAACGCTGCATATCCGGCGGCCCGGCCGGGCCCGATTCGACTACGATCCGCCGAATCCCGGGCTGGTGATCGCCGGCGGCGGGCAGGTGGCGATCTTCGACGACAAGTCGAACACCGCGCCCGAGCAGTTTCCGCTGTCGCGCACGCCGCTGTCGATCATCCTCGACTCCCGGGTCGACCTGTCGCGCGATCGCATGGTGACCGCCTATCGCGACGAGGGCACGGCGACCTCGATCACCGCGCAGGACCCGGACAATCCGGGCCTGGGCAGCATCCGGCTGCTGTTCACGGCCGATCCGGTCACGCTGCGGCAATGGGTGATCACCGACGAGACCGGCAGCGAAACCACGGTGATCCTGAACGCGTTCGAGACCGGCCTGGCGCTGTCGCCAAACCTGTTCAGCATTCGTGCCGAATTGCGGGCGCGCGGCCTGCTGGAATAGGGGCGCCCTGGCGCCGCGCGGTCAGTGCAGCTGCGCGCCGGCCGCCTCGATCCCCGATTCGATCATGCGCGCCGCATCTTCGGGCGTGATCCGTTCGGCGATCACCTCGCGCGCGGCTTCGACCGCCAGCGCCACCGCCCGGTTGCGCACCTGCCGGATCGCCGCCTGTTCGGCCGAGGCGATCTGTTCGTCGGCCGCCTTCAGCCGCCGGTCGATGCTGCGCGCCAGATCGGCCTTGGCTTCCTCGGCGGCCGCCTCGGCCTCGGCCCGCGCGGTGCGGACGATTCGGTCGGCCTGGTCGTGGACCTCGCGCGCCTTGCGTTCATAGGAGGCAAGGATCGTCTGCGCCTCTTCGCGCAGCGCCCGCGCCTCGTCCAGTTCGCGGCCGATCGTCTCGGCCCGCTTGTCGAGCATGCCCAGCAGGATCGACGGCACCCGGAAATACACCAGAACCCCGACAAAGCCGAGAAAGGCGATCAGCACGACGAAATCGGAGTTGCCGAGCGAAAAGAACGGCCCCGAGGCCGCCAGCGCGGCACCGGGCACGGCGGTGGCCAGCGCCGTCAGGATTGCGACGATCCGCATCACGCGCCCCCTTCCATTTCCATGCGCCGGTCGACCGCCGAAACCAGCGCGGCCGGGTCGGACGCCGCCGCGGGCAGGATGGCGCGCGCCACCTCGACCGCGGTTTCCCGGGCGACGGCGCGCACATTCTCGGTCGCGGTGTCGCGAATCGCGGCGATCCGGGTTTCCGATTCGGCCAGCCGGGCGGCGATCTCGGCCTCGGCCCGTGCATTCGCCGCGTCGAGGTCCCGGTTGATTTCGGCACGCGCCTCGGCGACGATCTTCTGGGCCTCGGCCCGGGCATCGGCCAGCGCCTTTTCATAGGTCGCCTCGGCCTCCTGCGCCTTCAGCTTCAGCTCTTCGGCGGTGGCAAGGTCGTTGGCGACCGTCCCGCGCCGTTCGGCGAGGACGGTGGCGATGCGCGGGATCGCCAGCCTGGTCAGCACCAGATAGATCACCACCAGCGTCACCACGAGCCAGAAGATCTGGTTCGGGAAGGTGGTGAAGTCGAGCTGCGGCATGCCCGGCGCCGCCGCGCCATGTGCCTGTTCTGCGCCTGTCGCCATCGCGGCCTCCTGTTCGCCTTGCCCGGGCGGGGCCGTGCGGCCCTGCCCCGAAACCCGTCAGACCAGGGTCAGACGGCGAACATCAGCAAGAGCGCGACCAGGAACGAGAAGATGCCCAGCGCCTCGGCAAAGGCGATGCCGATGAACAGGGTCGCCGTCTGGTCGCCCGCCGCCGACGGGTTGCGCAGCGCACCCGACAGGAAGTTGCCGGCCACATGGCCGACCCCGATGGCCGCCGCGCCCGAGCCGATGGCCGCGAGGCCGGCGCCGATGAACTGGCCCATTTGTGCGATATCGCCTTCCATATCCGTTTCTCCTTGGTGGAATTGGCTGTGTGTTGGGGGTGACGGGTCCGACCGGCCTAATGCGACGGATGCAGCGCGTCGCGCAGATAGACGCAGGTCAGAATGGTGAAGACATAGGCCTGGATGAAGGCGACCAGCAGTTCAAGGCCGTAGATCGCGACCATGCCGCCGAGGGCGAGCGGCGCGACCAGCGCGATCGCGGCAAACCCCGCGAACACCTTCATCACCGCATGGCCGGCCATGATCGCGCCCGCCAGTCGCACGGAATGGCTGACCGGGCGGACGAAATACGAGATCAGCTCGATCACCGCCAGCACCGGGCGCAACGCCAGCGGCGCGGCATCGACCCAGAACAGTTTCAGGAATCCGGCGCCGTTCTTGACGAAGCCGATCGCCGTGACGGTGACGAACACCGCAATCGCCATCGTCGCCGTCACCGCGATATGCGAGGTCGTGGTGAACGACATCGGGATCAGGCCAAGCACATTGGCGAACAGGATGAACATGAACAGGGTCATGATGTAGGGGAAGAATTTCAGCGCATCCTTGCCCGCCACATCCTCGACCATCTGGTGGACGAAACCATAGGTCAGCTCGGCCATGGACTGGCTGCGCGACGGGATGATCGCCCGCCCCCGGGTGCCGACCACCAGCAACAGCAGCGTCGCCACGATGCCCAGCCCCATCCACAGCGTGACATTCGACGGCTCGTACCATTTCAGGCAGCCCTCGACGATCTCGGGCGGCATGCAGCTGCCCGGTTCGATGTCGCGAAACAGGGGTTTCACGATGAACTGGATCCATGGGCTTGATGCTGAGACCGCCGCCGTCTTCCACCGCCATGCCTTGTCACCCTCACTCGCTGCCCGTGTCCGGGCGATTCGCCTGACGGGCCGCTGCCCGCTTTGCCTGCGCCGTGATCTCTGCCGCCGTCGCCAGCATCACCTTGATGCCCGCGGCAAAGCCCAGCAATGTCATCACCACGATGAACAGGGGTTGGGTGCCCAGCAGGCTGTCCATCCCCCATCCCATGGCGAACCCGATGCCGATCCCGGCAAGGAGCTCGGTCACCATCCGCCAGCCCGCCTGGACCTGGGTCAGATGGCCTTTTCCCTCCGGGCCGTCCCGCCGTTCCCGACCCTTCGCCGCGCGCAATCGCGCATCGAGCGCCTGCAGCCGATCCTTGTCGGGCTGTGAACGGGTCAAGAGACAATCCGCCCCGGAGAATTCCACAAGCCCTTCTGCTAGCCGCGCTGCGGCGACGAGTCAATTCCATCCAAGCAATTGCAGGGAAAGGGTTTTGGCGGACGGCGCCGGGTTGGCCCATGGGTCGCATATTCAACCTGGCGGTTGACCGATCGGCCCGGGGCGGGCATCAGCCCGGGATGACGCCGCCGCTCGACCTTGTGTTTGCCGCGCTTGCCGATCCCACGCGGCGGGCGATTCTGTCGATGCTTCTGGAAGACGACATGGCCGTGACCGATGTGGCCGATCCCTTTGCGATGTCGCTCGCGGCGATATCCAAACACCTCGCCATCCTCGACCGCGCCGGGTTGATCGCACGCGAACGCCGCGGCCGGGTCACCTGGTGCAAGCTCGACCCCGACGGGTTGCGTGCCGCAAGCGTCTGGATGCAGGGCTTCGGCCAGTTCGAGCCGGTGCATCTGGATGCGTTCGAGCGGTTCCTGGCAGCCGAGCTTGCCGCGGGGCCGGACCATCCGGAACGCGCCTAGGTCGCCATGGCCCCCGGGCATCCCGCGATGATATGGCATCGGGCACACGCCCCTTGCCGGTCCAACGCCCGCGCGCCATGATGGCATCCGTTTGACGCGGGGGGCCGATGTTCGACCTTTCCCAGACCGGTATCCCCGACCCGCTGACCGCGCTCCTTCTGGTCGCGGGCATGTTCGCGATGTTCCTGCGCGAACGCTACCCGGCCGAGGTGGTGGCGCTGACCGGCGCGACCCTGATGGTGGTGCTGGGCATCCTGCCCTATGATACCGCGCTGTCGGTGCTGTCGAACCCCGCGCCATGGACCATCGCGGCGATGTTCGTGCTGATGGGCGGCCTGGTTCGCACCGGCGCGCTCGACTGGGTCACCAGCCGGGCCGAACACTGGGTGTCGGCCCGGCCAAGCCGCACCCTGGGCGCGATGCTGGCCTTCGTGGTCGCGGCCTCGGCCTTTGTCTCGAACACGCCGGTGGTGCTGGTCGCGATCCCGATCTTCATCCAGCTGGCGCGCACGCTGGCCTTGCCGGCCTCGAAGCTGATGATCCCGCTGTCCTACACCGCGATCCTTGGCGGCACGCTGACGCTGATCGGCACCTCGACCAATCTGCTGGTCGACGGGGTGGCGCGCGCCCAGGGGCTGGCCCCCTTCACGATCTTCGAGATCACGCCGATCGGGCTGGTCGCGGTTGCCTGGGGCATCGGTTATCTGGCGCTGATCGGCCGCCATCTGCTGCCCGAAAGGGACACCATGGCGACGCTCGTCCCCGACAAGGCGAAGATGAAATACTTCACCGAGGTGGCCGTGCCCGAGGGCTCGGAACTGATCGACCGCCCGGTGCAGGAGGTCGATCTGTTCCGGCGCGAGGGCGTTCGGCTGATCGACCTGCTGCGCGGCGATGCCTCTCTGCGACGCAATCTGGAAGGGGTCACCCTGCAGGCCGGCGACCGGGTGGTGCTGCGCACCGAAATGGCCGAATTGCTGGGGCTGCAACAGAACCGCAACCTGGCCATGGTCGACAAGCTGTCCTCGCGGCGCACCGAAACGGTCGAGGCGCTGATCTCTCCCGGGTGCCGGATGGTCGGCCGGTCGCTGGGGGCGATGCGGCTGCGCCGGCGCTATGGCGTCTATCCGCTTGCCGTGCATCGGCGAAACCAGAATATCGGCCGCAAGCTCGACGATCTTGTGGTGCGGGTCGGCGACACCCTGCTGCTCGAGGGCGCACCCGAAGACATCCGCCGCCTGTCGGCCGAAATGGAAATGGTCGATATCAGCCGCCCGGCCGCGCGCGCCTATCGGCGGACCCATGCGCCGGTGGTGCTGGGCGCGGTCGCCGCGATGGTCGTGCTGGCGGGCTTCGACGTGGCGCCGATCCTGCTGCTGGCCGCGGTGGCGGTGACCGCGATCCTGCTGGCCCGCTGCATCGACGCCGACGAGGCGTTCGGCTTCATCGATGGCCGGCTTCTGGCGCTGGTCTTTGCCATGCTGGCGGTGGGTGCGGGGCTCGAGGCGTCGGGTGCCGTGCATCTGATCGTCGACGCGGTCAGCCCGGCGCTGGCCGGGCTGCCGCCCTGGGCGCTGGTCTGGGCGGTCTATCTGCTGACCTCGCTGTTGACCGAGATGGTGACGAACAACGCCGTCGCGGTGGTCGTCACACCGGTGGCGATCGGCCTCGGCACCGCGCTGGGGGTCGATCCGCGGCCCCTGGTGGTCGCCGTGATGGTCGCCGCCTCGGCCAGTTTCGCGACCCCGATCGGCTATCAGACGAACATGCTGGTCTACGGCCCGGGCGGCTATCGGTTCACCGATTTCATCCGGGTCGGGCTGCCGTTGAACCTGTCGCTGGGCCTTGTGGTGTCGCTGACGATCCCGCTGATCTGGCCGCTTCAGGCCAGCGGTCCCTGATCGGGACCGGTATCCGCCCCCCGCGCGGCCTTCTCGGCGAGGCCCGAACGGCCCTGCCGCCGGTCGAGTTCGGCCAGCACATCGGCAAACGCCACGCCGCGCGCAGTAAGCATCACCAGCAGGTGATAGATCACATCGGCGGCCTCTTCGGTCAGGTTGGCACGGTCGTCGGCCACACAGGCGACGATCGCCTCCACCGCCTCTTCGCCGAATTTCTCGGCCACCTTGTTCGGCCCCCGGGCCAGCAGCCTTGCGGTCCAGCTGGTCTGCGGATCGGCGGCCGACCTTTCGACGATGGTGGCGGCAAGCGCGTCCAGCGTGTGCGTCATGCGATCCTCATCGGCAGCCCGGCGGCGGCCATATGCGCCTTGGCCTCGGCGATCGAGAACATCCCGAAATGAAAGATCGAGGCGGCAAGGACGGCACTGGCATGGCCCTCGGTCACGCCCGCGACCAGATGGTCGAGCGTGCCGACTCCGCCCGAGGCGACCACCGGCACCGGCACCGCATCGGCAATCGCCCGCGTCAGCGCAAGATCGTAGCCGTCGCGGGTGCCGTCGCGATCCATCGAGGTCAGCAGGATCTCCCCCGCCCCACGCGCCGCCATGTCGCGGGCGAACGCCACCGCATCGATGCCGGTGGGGCGCCGTCCGCCATGGGTGAAGATCTCCCAGCCTCCGGGCGCCACGGCCTTGGCGTCGATCGCCACCACGATACATTGCGTGCCGAACTTCTCGGCCGAGCGGGCGACCACGTCGGGGTCCGCCACGGCCGCCGAGTTGAACGACACCTTGTCCGCACCCGCGCGCAACAGCTTGCGCACATCCTCGGGGCTGCGCACCCCGCCCCCCACGGTGAGCGGCATGAAGCACCGGTCGGCGGTGCGCGCGACGATGTCGTACAGCGTGTCGCGGCCTTCATGGCTGGCCGAGATATCGAGAAAGCACAGCTCGTCCGCGCCGGCCGCGTCATAGGCCCGGGCCGCTTCGACGGGATCGCCGGCATCGACCAGATCGACGAAATTGACGCCCTTGACGACGCGGCCGCCATGGACATCGAGGCAGGGGATGACGCGGGTCGTCAGCATGGGTTGCTTCTAACCCGGTCGCGCCAGCGCGTCAGCCCCTCGATGAGTCCGGGAGTGCATCGCGCGTGTTCGGTTCCAGTAAGGGTGCTAAGCGCCCGCCCGGGTGGGCGCGGAACGCGCCCGCGTCGTGCCGCAGGCACGCCTTCGGCGTGACGGGGCGGGCGGGCGCGTGCCCGATGCTGGCGCATCGGGCGATTGCGAGGACGGATCGCCGGCCAGACCGGGCGGCGCAAGGCACCGAGGAAGAACACGGCAAACAGGATGAACCGAATGACAAAGATCGCAGTACGCCGATCACCTCGCGCAGGGCGGCCGATCATGCCGGTGCCAAGCAACGCCATCGCCGCGCCCAGATCGAGCTTGCCCTCGTACAGCGCGCGGCCCGAAATCGCGCCCGCGATCAGGCCGGTGTCCTTCAGCGCCCGAAGATCGTCGAGCGAGGACACGCCGCCCGAGGCGATCACCGGGATGTCGACGGCTTCGGCCAGCGCGGCGGTGGCGGCCACATTGGGCCCGGCCAGCACCGCCGTCACGCTCGATATCGGTATGGATGATCGCGGCGATCCCGGCATCGGCGAAATCCTGCGCCAGTTCGGCCACCGTCACCTCGCTTTCGGCTTCCCAGCCCCGCGTCGCGACCCGACCCGCGCGGGCATCGAGCCCCGACCGCCACGCGGCCCGGAAAGGCCCGCGCCGCCGGCACGCACGAAATGCGGGGCCTCGACCGCCGCAGTGCCAAGGATCGACACGGGCCACCCCGCGTTCCAGCCAGCTTTCCAGAATGCGCATGTCGCGGATGCCGCCGCCCAGCTGGACCGGGATCGACACCGCCTGCAGGATCTCCGCCACCGCGCCCGCATTCACCGGATGGCCCTCGACCGCGCCATTGAGATCGACCAGATGCAGCCACTGGCAGCCGGCGTCCTGAAACGTCCGGGCCTGGCCGGCGGGATCGGTGGAATAGACCGTCGCGGCATCCATCGCGCCGCGCATCAACCGCACGCAGGCGCCGTCCTTCAGATCGATGGCGGGATACAGGATCATCGCTCTTCCCTTCGGCTCCGGTCCGTCGCCTAGGCTTGGCCAAAACGCCGCAAGGCACAAGCCCGGGAGGAACCCCCATGAGACATATCGCCATTGCCGCCATTCTGGCCTGCGCCGCCGCGCTGCCCGCCGCCGCCGATCCGGTGGCCGGTCTGTGGCGCACCGAGCCAGGCGATGAGGGCGGCTATCTGTTCGTCCGCGTCGGCCCCTGCGGGGCCGAGATTTGCGGCGTCATCGAACGCTCGGTCGGGGCCGACGGCACCGTCTCGACCACGACGGCGGGCTATGAACATATCGGCCGCGGCATGATCTGGGACATGCAGCCGCAGGGCGACGGCAGCTATCGCGGCGGCAAGATCTGGGCGCCCGACCGCGACCGGACCTATAACAGCCGGATGACCCTGCTCAGCGCCGGCCAGCTCGAGGTGGAGGGCTGCGTCCTGGGCATCTGCCGCGGCCAGATTTGGGTGCGGGCCGAGTAGCCTTCAGACCGTCTCGCGCAGGCTTTCGGCGCCGCGGCGGGCGGTGTCGGACAGGCCCGCGCCACCCGCCCCGACGATATCCATCAGCTGGGCGCGCATCCGCGGGTCCCAGAAATCGCGCAGATGCTGGGCCACCTTTTCGGTCGGATCGCCGCCCCGCTGGCTGTCGAAGAACCTGGCGATCTGGTTGGCCATGTAGACGATCTTGTCAGGCGACATCGGTTGCGGCCTCCATGTTGATGCGGTCGGGATGGGTGTAAAGATCGCATGTCGCGCCGCGGGCATGGGCGGCCAGCGTGATCCCCGCGCCATCGGCCAGGCGCACGGCATGGGCGGTCGGCGCCGAGACGGCGATCAGCAGCCGGGCGCCGATGGCGGCGGTCTTCTGCACCATCTCGACCGAGACGCGGCTCGTCAGCAGCACCGCGCCGGTGCCACCATCGATGCCCGCCCGGGCCAGCGCGCCGGCGAGTTTGTCGAGCGCATTGTGCCGCCCGACATCCTCGCGCAGCGCCACCAGGCCCCGGCCCGGCTGCCAGAACCCGGCAGCGTGGACCGCGCGGGTGGCGTCGTGCAGCTTCTGCTGCCGGGCCAGCGCCGCCATCGCCTCGGCAATCTCGGCGGCCGGTCAACCGCGGGCCGCCGGGCGGCAGTGGCGGGATCGGGCGCAGCGCCTGCTCCAGGCTGTCGATGCCGCACAGACCCGCAGCCCACGGGGCCGGTCATCGCCCGGCGGCCGGTCGGCCAGCGCCTGCGCGCGACCCGCGTCGAGCCACATCCGCGCCTCGATGCCCGCCGCATGCCCGACCAGTTCCAGCTGCCTGATCCCGGCGGCGCGGCGTGACGATCCCCTCGGTCAGCGAAAAGCCGATGGCGAAATCCTCCAGATCGGCGGGCGTGGCCATCATCACCGCCTGGGTGGTGCCGTCATAGACCAGCGCAACGGCCACCTCCTCGGGCAGGGCGCGGGGCGCGGCCGGGCCGCCGCCCGACCCCGCCCTTTGCGATCGCGACGCGGCGCCAGGGCGGTGGCAGGCTCATTCCGCGGCCTCGATCCGGCGCGACCGCGCGGCGTGCTCGGCATAGTCGCGCTGCCAGTCCGACGGGCCGTTCGAGCGGGTCACCTGCACCGCGGTCACCTTGTATTCCGGGCAGTTCGTCGCCCAGTCGGAATAGTCGGTGGTGATCACATTGGCCTGGGTGACGGGGTGGTGGAAGGTGGTGTAGACGACGCCGGGCGCCACCCGGTCGGTGAGCGTGGCGCGCAGGCTCGTCTCGCCCGACCGGCTGGCGAGCTTCACCCAGTCGCCCTCGCGCAGGCCGCGCTGTTCGGCGTCGTGGGGATGAACCTCCAGCACGTCCTCCCGGTGCCAGATCGTGTTCGCCGTGCGCCTGGGTCTGGGCGCCGACATTGTATTGCGACAGGATGCGCCCGGTGGTCAGCAGCAAGGGAAAGCGCGGCCCGGTGCGCTCGTCGGTCGCGACATATTCGGTGACGATGAACCGGCCCTGGCCGCGCACGAAACCGTCGACATGCATCAGCGGCGTGCCTTCGGGGGCGCTGTCGTTGCACGGCCACTGGACCGAGCCCTTTTCTTCCAGCAGCTCATAGGTGACGCCGGCGAAACTCGGCGTGGTGGCGGCAATCTCGGCCATGATCTGCGACGGGTGGGTGTAGTGCCAGCCGCCGCCCATGGCATTCGCCAGCAGCTGGGTGATTTCCCAATCGGCATAGCCGTTGCGCGGCGCCATCACCCGGCGGACCCGGTTGATGCGCCGTTCGGCATTGGTGAAGGTTCCGTCCTTTTCCAGGAAGGTCGAGCCGGGCAGGAAGACATGGGCGTAATTCGCCGTCTCGTTCAGGAAACAGGTCGTGGACGATCACGCAGTCCATTGCCGCCAGCCCGGCCGCGACATGCTTGGTGTCGGGATCGGATTGCAGGATATCCTCGCCCTGGCAGTAGAGCCCCTTGAAGGAGCCATGCGCCGCCGCATCGAGCATGTTGGGAATCCGCAGCCCCGGTTCGGGGTCGATCGGCACGCCCCAGGCGGCCTCGAAGATCGCCCGCACATCGGCGTTCTTGACATGCCGGTAGCCCGGCAATTCGTGCGGGAACGACCCCATGTCGCAGGAGCCCTGCACGTTGTTCTGGCCGCGCAGCGGGTTCACGCCGGTGCCGGGCCGGCCGACATTGCCGGTCAGCATGGCCAGGTTGGCGATCCCGATCACCGTGGTCGAGCCCTGGCTGTGCTCGGTCACGCCCAGCCCGTAATAGATCGCCGCGTTGCCGGCCGTGGCATAGGCCCGGGCCGCGGCGCGCAGATCGGCGGCCGGCACCCCGGTCAGCTCCTCGACCGCTTCGGGGGCGTGGCGCGGATCGCGGATGAAGTCGAGATAGTCGGCAAAGCTCTCGCCGTCGCAGCGCGCGGCGATGAAATCGGCGTCCTGCAGGCCCTCGGTCAGGATCACATGCGCCATCGCCGTCAGCACGGCCACATTGGTGCCGGGCCGCAAGGCCAGGTGATGGGCCGCCGCGACATGCGGCGATTTCACCAGATCGATGCGGCGCGGATCGATCACGATCAGCTGCGCGCCCTGGCGCAGCCGTTTCTTCAGCCGGCTGGCAAAGACCGGGTGGCCGTCGGTGGGGTTCGCGCCGATCACCATCACCAGATCGGCCTCGGCGACGGAATCGAAATCCTGGGTGCCCGCGCTGGTGCCGAAAGTCTGGCCAAGGCCGTAGCCGGTCGGCGAATGGCAGACCCGCGCGCAGGTGTCGGTGTTGTTGTTGCCGAACACCGCGCGGGTGAGTTTCTGCACCAGAAAGGTCTCCTCGTTGGTGCAACGGCTCGAGGTGATCACGCCGACCGACTTGCGGCCGTGTTTTTCCTGAATCCCGCGCAGGCGGGCGGCGGCAAAGCCGATCGCCTCGTCCCACGAGACCTCGCGCCAGGGCTGGTCGATGGTCTCGCGGATCATCGGCCGCAGCACCCGGTCGGGGTGATGGGCATAGCCCCAGGCAAAGCGGCCCTTGACGCAGGAATGGCCCCGGTTCGCCTTGCCGTGCTTCCACGGCACCATGCGGACCAGATCGTCGCCCTGCAGTTCGGCCTTGAACGAACAGCCGACCCCGCAATAGGCGCAGGTGGTCACCACCGATCGTGTCGGCTGGCCCATCTCGATCACCGATTTTTCCTGCAGGGTCGCGGTCGGGCAGGCCTGCACGCAGGCCCCACAGCTGACGCAGTCCGACGACAGGAAATCGTCGCCCGCCGCCCCGGCCGACACCCGGCTGTCAAAGCCGCGCCCGGCGATGGTCAGCGCGAAGGTGCCCTGGACCTCTTCGCAGGCCCGCACGCAGCGCGAGCAGACGATGCATTTCGACGGGTCATAGGTGAAATACGGGTTCGATGCGTCCCTGGGGATGTAGTCGGGGTTGGGCGCGGTGGCGGCGCGGGTCTCGAAATGGTTGCGGCCGGGCGCATAGCGGACATCGCGCAGGCCGACCGCACCGGCCATGTCCTGCAATTCGCAATCGCCATTCGCCGCGCAGGTCAGACAGTCGAGCGGGTGGTCCGAGATATAGAGCTCCATCCACGCCGCGGCGCAGGCGCCGGACCCTGTCGGACTGGGTGTTCACCACCATCCCCTCGGCCACCGGCGTGGTGCAGGAGGCGGGCGTGCCGCGCCGGCCCGCGATCTCCACCAGGCACAACCGGCAGGAGCCGAACGCCTCCAGGCTGTCGGTGGCGCACAGCTTGGGGATGGCGACCCCGGCCTCGGCCGCGGCGCGCATCACGCTGGTGCCTTCGGGCACGGTCACCGCGACGCCGTCAACCGTCAGGTTGACGGGCACGCCTGCGCGCGCAGGCGTGCCCATGTCGCGGTCGTCGAAAGGTATGATGAAATCCTTCATGCCGCAGCCCTCCGATCCCAATTCCCCGCGGCGATGCCGCGGCAGATGCCGAAATCCGTGACGGATTTCGGACCGCGTTCTGTCCCGGAACGCGCGCCGGGTTCTTTCAAGGAACCCGGCAGCCCCGGCCCCGACGCCGCGATCGCCATCGACCGACAAAATCCCTTGAAGGATTTTGCCAAGCATTCTGGAAAATGCTTGGTCGCGACGCCATTGCCTTCCCCGCGTCATGCCGCAGCCTCCGTCTTCGTGCCGAAATCCTGCGGAAAATGATCGAGCGCCGAGAGCACCGGATAGGGGCGTGAACCCCCCCAGCGCGCAAAGCGAGCCGTCGCGCATGGTCTCGCACAGATCGCGCAGCAGCGCCTCGGCACCCGGGTCGTGGCCGATCCGGTCGATGGTCTCGGCGCCGCGCACCGCGCCAATCCGGCAGGGCGTGCATTTCCCGCAACTCTCGATGGCGCAGAATTCCATGGCAAAGCGCGCAAGCGCGCGCATGTCGGCGGTGTCGTCGACCACCACGATCCCGGCATGGCCGATCAGCCCGCCGGCGCCGTCGAACTCCTCATAGCCAAAACGGCGTGTCGAAGGCCGCCACCGGCATCCAGGCGCCCAGCGGCCCGCCAACCTGCACCGCCTTCACCGGCCGTCCCGTGGCGGTGCCGCCGCCGATATCGTTCACGATCGCGCCGAGCGGCATGCCGAAGGCGGTTTCGAACAGCCCGCCATGGCGCACATTGCCGGCGATCTGGATCGGGATCGTGCCGCGCGACCGGCCCTGCCCGAAATCGCGATAGAAGGTGGCGCCCCTTCGCCAGGATCACCGGCACGGAGGCGAGCGAGATCACATTGTTGACCACGGTGGGTTGGCCGAACGCGCCTTCATGGGCGGGCAGCGGCGGCTTGGCGCGGACCACGCCGCGCTTGCCTTCCAGCGAATTCAGCAGCGACGTCTCCTCGCCGCAGACATAGGCGCCCGCGCCGACGCGCAGCTCCAGCTCGAACGCCCGGCCCGAGCCAAGCACATCCGGCCCGATCAGCCCGGCCGCCCGCGCGATGCCAAGCGCCTGGTCCAGAACCGCGATCGCATCGGGGTATTCCGACCGGACATAGACAAAGCCCTTGGTCGCGCCCGTGGCCAGCCCGGCGATCGCCATCCCCTCGATCAGGGTGAACGGATCGCCCTCCATCAGCATGCGGTCGGCAAAGGTGCCCGAATCGCCCTCATCGGCGTTGCAGACGATGTATTTCCGGTCCGCCTGCGCCTTCAGCACCGTGTCCCACTTGATGCCGGTGGGAAAGCCCGCCCCGCCGCGGCCGCGCAGACCGCTTTCGGTCACCTCGGCGACGATCTCGTGGGGCGTCATCTCCAGCGCCCGGCGCAACCCGGCCAGCCCGCCATGCGCCTCGAATGCGGCCAGGTCCGAGCGGGTCGATCACCCCGCAGCGGGCAAAGGTCAGCCGGGTCTGGCGGGCGAAGAAGGGGATGTCGGCCACCGGGCCGACCGCCCTGGGATGGTCGCCGAATTCGGCATCGAACAGCGTCGGCACATCCGCCGCCGAAACGGGGCCAAAGCCGATCCGGCCCGCCGCCGTCTCGACCTCCAGCAACGGCTCCAGCCAGAACATGCCGCGGCTGCCATTGCGGACCAGATCGATGGCGATCCCGCGACGGGCGGCTTCGGCGCCAACCGCCGCGGCCACCGCATCGGCCCCGAGCGCCCGGGCGGCGGCGTCGCGCGGACAAAGAGCTTCATGCCAGCACCGTGTCGATCAGCGCGTCGAGCCGGGCGGCATCGACCGGCCGACCGGCTGGCCGTCGACCATCGCCGCAGGGCCGCAGGCGCACAGCCCCAGGCAATACACGGGCTCCAGCGTCACCGCGCCATCGCCGCGGGTTTCGCCCATCGCCACGCCCAGCCGGGCTTCTGCATGGGCGGCCAGCGCATCGGCACCCAGCGCCTGGCAGGCCTCGGACCGGCAGAGTTTCATCACATGCCGCCCCGGCGGGGTGGTGCGAAAATCGTGATAGAAGGAGATCACGCCATGCACCTCGGCACGGCCAAGATTGAGCCGCGCGGCGATGGCCGGCACCGCGGCGTCGGGAATATGCCCGTATGCCGCCTGCACGCGATGCAGGATCGGCAGCAGCGGACCTTCGATGCCGTCGCAGGCATCCAGAGCGGCGTCCAGCCCCTCGGGCGCATCGGCGGTGGCGGCGGGCGTTTCCATGGCGGCCTCGGGCGTCGGGTTGCGACAGCTTGCCTCACCCGGTAACTGCGGATCAATATCGGTTTTCCGTTGTTCGATAGAAACCTTCTATCGTTCCGTTTCCGCCGCTTCGACCTCCGAAACCGACCGCGCGGTCCGCAGCAGCGCCGCCAGAACCGGCGTGTGCGGCTCGCGATGGGGTGCGATCAGCCCCACCACAGGGCTTCGCGCGGCGGCCGAGAGCGGGATGATTCGCACCCCCTTGCCGGCGCCGAGGAAGCGCGCCATCCGCGCCGGCAGGACGGTCGCCCAGGGGCCTGCGGCGACATGGGCCATCAGCACCACGGTCGAGTTCGATTCGATCGCCGGCGTCACCGACCGGTCGACCTCCAGAAAGGCCTGGTTCACGATCCGCCGGTTCTGCATGTCCGGCGTCAGCAGGCAGAGCGGCTGATCGGCGATCTCGGCCCAGCCCAGCTCTGCCCGATCCGCCAGCGGGTTGCTGCCGGGGCACACAAAGCAGAACCGCTCGCGGTAAAGCGGCAGGGCGGTCATCCGGCCCAGCGGTTCGTTGTCAAGATAGGTGACCCCGGCATCGGCCTGCAGGTTCTCGATCATCGACAGGATCGCCGTCGACGGCCGCGACAGGACGGTCAGGCGGACATTCGGGTTGTCGGCGGCGAAACGCGCGGTCAGCGCCGCCACCGCGCTCAGCGCCGTGGGGATCGCGGCAAGCCGCAGATCGCCCGACAGGCCGGCGCGCAGGCTGCGCATCTCCTCGCGCATCGTGTGGGTGTCGCCGACGATCTGGCGCGCCCAGACCAGCACGCGCTGGCCTTCGGGCGTCAGCCCCGCGAAACGCGCGCCGCGCCAGACCAGTTGCACGCCAAGCTGCGCCTCGAGCTGCTTGAGGCCCGATGACAGGGTCGGCTGCGCGATCCCCAGGCTTTCGGCGGCCCGGCCGAAATGCTCCTCCCGGGCGAGCGCGATGAACATTTCGAGCTTGTCGATCATGGCGCCGGTTATGCCCGGCCGCGGCGCCACAGGCAAACCGACGCGCATATGCGGGGCCGTTTGCCCGGCGTCGGGTCGACGGACCGGAACACGCGGCCCTCTGGCCGGCCGCGATGCCTTGCCGCCGCGCCCGGCTTCGCCCATGGGGATGCCATGCGGACGGTGATCTTCGATCTCGACGGCACGCTTGCCGACACCGCGGCCGATCTGGTGGCGGCCGCCAATGCATGTTTCCGCGCCCGCGGGGCGGGTGCGCCGCTCGACCCCGAGGCGGATGCGGCCACCGCCCTGCGCGGCGGGCGGGCGATGCTGCGGCTGGGCTATGAACGGCTGGACGGGCAGGCAGACGAAGCCCGGATCGACGCCGACTATCCGCGCCTGCTGGCCCATTACGACGAGGGCATCGCCCGGCAGACCCTGCTTTATCCCGGCGTCGAGGACACGCTGGCGCGGTTGGCGGCGGATGGCTTTGCGCTGGGGATCTGCACCAACAAGCCCGAGCTTCTGGCCGACAAGCTTCTGACGGCGCTTGGCGTCCGGGACCGTTTCGCCTCGCTGATCGGGGCCGACACGCTGCCGGTGCGCAAGCCCGATCCCGAAGCGCTGCGCGTGGCGGCGCGGCTTGCGGGCGGGCCGGGGACACGGCCGCTGCTGGTCGGCGACACGATCACCGACCGCGACACCGCGCGCGCCGCCGGCGTGCCCATCGTCCTGGTCGGCTTTGGGCCGGCCGGCCCCGACATGGCGGCGCTGGCCCCCGATGCGATGCTCGACGATTTTGCCGCATTGCCGGCGATTGCCCACCGTCTGCTGGGCGCGGGCTAGGGCGCGCGATCGCGGCGCGATCGGCCTGCGGCGTGGCGCGCGATTGCCCGGCGCCCCGGAGCCGTGCTATGACCGCTCCACAGCATGAACGGGGGTTCAGATGAACAGCCGGCCCGCCGCACGAAACCGGGGTGCCTCCAGCATCGAGGCGGTGCTGGTCATGCTTCTGTTTCTCGCCCTGACCCTTGGCGGCATGATGTTCTTCGACGGCAGCAGCTGGTCGATGCTGGGTGGCGGCGCGGACGGCGCGCAGGGACGCATTCCGGTTGCAACATCCGAGGCCAACCGCGCCGCCGAGCGTCTGTCGACGATCCGCGACGGCGCCGCCCGCGATCTTCTTGAAAACTATGGGTCGGGAACCGGCGTCGAGGTCAACGATGGCGGGGTGACCGTCCGGCCCGGCGGCGGGCTGCGCCCTGGCGGGCTTTTCGAATAGGCGGAGCCGCCCGGGATTCAGGGCGTCGTTGCCGGCACGACGGGCCGTGGCCGGTCCGGGGCCAGGCCGGGTAGAAGATCAAGGCGCAGGGCCTGTGCCCCGTTTCGCCGTGACATCGCATCCCGACGACCTGGGCCTAGTCATGGGCGAGAAGATAGCCCTCGCCGCGGACCGTCTGCAGATAGCGCGGCTGGCGCGGATCGGCCTCGATCTTGCGGCGCAGCCGGGTGATCTGCACGTCGATCGCCCGGTCCTGGACGGCATCATTGTCCCGCCCCATCTCCTCGGCCAGCCGCGCCCGCGGCAGCGCCGTGCCGGGATTGGCCGCGAAGATGCGCATCAGCTGCGCCTCGGTCGCGGTCAGCCGGACAAGATCGCTGCCGCGCCACAATTCGGCCCGCCCGATATCGTAGCGCAGCGCGCCCAGATACAGGACCTTCGGCGTGTCGGCCGGGGCACTCGCCGGCACCCGGCGCAGGATCGCCCCGATCCGCAAGAGAAGCTCGCGCGGCTCGAACGGTTTGGCCAGATAGTCGTCGGCGCCCGCCTCGAGCCCCCTGATCCGATCCTCGGGCGCGCCGCGCGCGGTCAGCAGCAGCACCGGGGTGGCACGGCTTTCGCGCAGCCGCCGCGTCAGCGCGATGCCATCCTCGCCGGGCATCATCACATCGAGGATCACCAGATCGAAATCGAGGCCCTGCATCAGCCGCGCAGCATGGGCGGCGTCGCGCGCGACCGAGACCAGATAGCCCTGGCGGACGAGATACTGGCGCAACAGCGTCCGGATCCGTTCGTCGTCGTCGACGATCAGCAGATGCAGATCCGCGATCGGTTCGGTCACGCGCCCCCCCGCGGCTGAGCGCGCGGAACAGGCGGCGCTGCGCGGGGTCCATCATCTGGTCGAGCACCAGCCGGAACCCGGCGACCGCCTCGGGGCCCGCGGCCCGGTAGGCCGCCCGCATCCGCCGCTTCTGCGCCTCGGACAGGGCGCGCTCCAGCGCCAGCCCCTCTTCGCTGAGATAGAGCAGCCGCTGGCGGCGGTCGGTGTTGCCGGTGCGGGTCGCCACCAGCTCGTCATTGATCAGCCGGCGCAGCACACGGTTCAGGGACTGCTTGGTGACGCCCAGCGTCGCCAGCAGATTGCCGACCGTGGTGCCGGGGCTGCGCTGGATGAAATGGATCGCCCGGTGATGCGCCCGCCCCAAGCCGCGCCGCGCCAGCAGCCGATCGGGGTCGGCGGTGAAGCCGCGATAGGCAAAGAACATCGCCTCGATGCCCTGACGCAACTGCTCGTCGGTCAGGTAAAGCAGCATGTCGCCGGCACCGCTTGGCGTCCTGTCCTGCATCTTCGGGCCATCCCTGCCGCAGCCGATCACGATTGCCGGTCTTTTATGTCAGTGTTGTTGACTTTCCAAGAGGGCATCGATAGCCGGTCCTTCGCGCAAGATGTGTGCGCTGCGTCGCGCTGCTGCGCAAGCAATGCAAATGGCTGGGGCGATGGCCCCGAAGCGAGGGCAAGATGGGCATGGGCTATGACGATCGCGACGGCACGATCTGGATCGACGGTCGGCTGGTGCCCTGGCGCGACGCCAATGTGCATATCCTGACCCATGCGATGCATTATGCCAGTTCGGTGTTCGAGGGCGAGCGCGCCTATGGCGGGCGCATCTTCGAAAGCCGGGCGCATTCCGAGCGGCTGCACAATTCGGCCCGGCTGATCGATTTCGAAATTCCCTGGACGGTCGACCAGATCGAGGCGGCAAAGGCCGAGGTGATGGCCGCGAACGGGCTGTCGGACGCCTATGTCCGGGCGGTGGCGTGGCGGGGCGCGGGCCCCGATATGGGCGTCGCGAGCGCGCGCAACCCGGTCCGGCTGGCGGTGGCGGCCTGGGAATGGGGCGCCTATTACGGCGATGCGCGGACCCGTGGCGCGCGGCTCGACATCTCGAAATGGCGCCGGCCAAGCCCCGAGACCGCGCCAAGCCAGGCCAAGGCGGCGGGGCTTTACATGATCTGCACCATGTCGAAACACACCGCCGAGGCGAAAGGCTGCGCCGACGCGCTGATGTTCGACTATCGCGGCTATGTGGCCGAGGCGACGGGCGCCAACATCTTCTTCGTCAAGGATGGCGCGGTGCACACGCCGACACCCGACTGTTTCCTTGACGGGATCACCCGGCAGACCGTGATCGGCCTGCTGGGGGAGCGCCAGATCCGCGTGCATGAGCGCCACATCGACCCGTCCGAACTGGAGGGGTTCGAACAATGCTGGCTGACCGGAACCGCGGCCGAGGTGACACCGGTCGGCCAGATCGACGGCTACAGCTTCGAGGTCGGCGCGCTGGCCCGCGGCATCGCCGAAGCCTATGACGCCAAGGTGCGGGCCTGAGCGGGATCAGACGCTCAGGCAGACATACTTCATCTCGAGATATTCCTCGATCCCGTGGCGCGAGCCCTCGCGGCCAAGCCCCGATTGCTTCACCCCGCCGAACGGTGCGACCTCGGTCGAGATGATGCCGGTGTTCACCCCGACGATGCCGTAGTCCAGCGCTTCGGCCACCCGCCACACCCGGCCGAGATCGCGCGCATAGAAATAGGCGGCGAGGCCGAAGATGGTGTCGTTGGCCTGGGCGATCACCTCGGCCTCGTCGGCGAACCGGAACAGCGGCGCAACCGGGCCGAACGTCTCCTCTCCGCTCACGATCATGTCGCGGGTCACCCCTGCGATCACCGTCGGCTGAAAGAACGTCCCGCCCAGCGCGTGGCGGCCGCCCCCCGTCAGGATGCGCGCGCCCTTTGCGACGGCGTCGGCGACATGCGCCTCGACCTTCTTCACCGCGTCTTCGGTGATCAGCGGGCCGGCCGCGACCCCGTCCGTGAAGCCGTCGCCGACCGGCAGCCTGGCGACCTCGGCCGCCAGCCTTTGCGGCGAACGCGTCGTAGATGCCATCCTGCAGATACAGTCGGTTGGCGCAGACGCAGGTCTGTCCGGTGTTGCGGTATTTCGATGCCATCGCGCCCGCGACGGCCGCATCCAGATCGGCGTCGTCGAACACGATGAAGGGCGCGTTGCCGCCCAGTTCCAGCGAGATTTTCATGACCTGATCGGCGGCCTGGCGCATCAGGATGCGGCCGACCTCGGTCGAGCCGGTGAAGGTCAGCTTGCGCACCCCGGGGTTTTCGCAGAATTCCTTGCCGATCCCCGCAGCATCCGTGCCGGTGACGACCGACAGCAGCCCCGCGGGCAACGCGGCCCATTCCGCAAGGACCGCCAGCGCCAGCGCCGATAGCGGCGTTTCCTCGGCCGGCTTGACGACCGCCGCGCAACCTGCCGCCAAGGCCGGCGCGATCTTGCGGGTGATCATGGCGCTGGGGAAATTCCACGGTGTGATCGCGGCGGCCACGCCCACCGGCTGGCGCAGCACCATCAGCCGCTTGTCGGGCTGATGGCCGGGGATCGTCTCGCCATAGACCCGCTTGCCCTCTTCGGCGAACCATTCGACGAAGGACGCGGCATAGGCGATCTCGCCCTGGGCCTCGGCCAGCGGCTTGCCCATCTCGGCGGTCAGGATGCGCGCCAGATCGTCGGTATGCGCGATCATCAGATCGAACCACCGCCGCAGAACCGCCGCACGATCCTTGGCCGTGCGCGCGGCCCAGCCCTTTTGCGCCGCCGCGGCCGCGGCGATGGCGCGCGCGGTCTCGGTCCGGCCGCAATCGGCCACATGGGCAATCACATCGCCGCGGGCGGGATTGCTGACGGCAAAGGTTGCGCCGGCATCCGACGGACACCACTCGCCGCCCAGAAAGGCCCGGTCGCGCAGCAGGGCGGGCTCCCTCAGCATGTGCAAGAGGTCGGTGCGATCTTCCATAGCTGCTCTCTCCTTTGCGGCCACCCGGCGCGATAGCGCTGCCACAGCCGGCCGTTGCCCGCAACAACGGACGTTTCCTGTCCCGGATTGCGGCCGGTTTGTCCTTGCGGACTGGTCCAGAAATTCATAAAATCGTAATGGACAAAGAAGAAAACGTACAAGATGGGACTATGGGGCGTGGCCGGTGCCGGCTTGGGTTGGTGCAATGCGACTGGCGGCGCGCATTTCGGCTGGGCAACCGATTTGCAATCATCCCGTGACAGCTTTGCCCTGCAGCCTGCTGTCATGGGTCCGGGAAAGCGACTGAAAGGTTCACGCCGCAGGCGAGGTTTGGGCCGCGGCAGTCATCAGCTTCGGCAGCGGCGTCGGAGAGGGCACTGATGCGACGCGCGGCGATGATCGCGCAGAAGTCAGGGAACAAGAAGCCGGATCGGGTGCACGCGTGGCGCCCTGATCGGCCGAACGGAGGGTAACATGCGGGACATACACTCAGGCAACGACGTGGTCGATGGCGGCCCGGGTTATGACACCTCGGTGATCGGTGTCGCATCGACCAGCGTGACCGCCACGTTGCTGCAGAACGGCGATATCCAGCTTGTGTCCGGCGCCGACACGATCACGTTCCGGAATGTTGAGCTTTTCCGCTTCACCGACGTCGATTTGACGGGAGCAGCGCTGGCTGGCCCGCGACAGACGGGAACGGCGTCGGGAGACAGCCTCACCGGTGACGCGCGACCCGACTATATCGACGGTCGAGGCGGTAACGACACGCTTTCGGGCCTTGGCGGCAATGACGAACTCGTGGGCGGCAATGGCAACGACTCGATCCTGGGCGGTGACGGCAACGACGCGATCGATGGCGGCAGCGGCGACGACAGGCTGGACGGTGGCGACGGCGACGATCTGATCAACACCGGCACCGGCGATGGCGGCACCTTCGGCATCGACGAGGCCCGGGGCGGGGCGGGCAACGACACGCTCATTGGCTCGAACGGGAAGGACACCCTTTACGGCGATGAAGGTAACGACCGGCTGAATGGCGGCGATGACCTCGACACCGCGGATATCGACTATCTCTATGGCGGCGCCGGCGATGACTACCTCGAATCCGGCCAGACGACCGCGGTGCAGGCGGGCTCGCAGGAGTTCGGGGACCGGCTCTATGGCGGGGATGGCAACGACACGCTGATCGGCGGGCTTGCCGACGACACCCTCGACGGCGGCAGCGGCAACGACACGCTGGACGGCGGCGCCGGCGATGACGTGCTGATCGGCAGCGCGGGCGACGACAGGCTGGACGGTGGCGACGGTGACGATCTGATCAACACCGGCACCGGCGATGGCGGCACCTTCGGCATCGACGAGGCCCGGGGCGGGGCGGGCAACGACACGCTCATTGGCTCGAACGGGAAGGACACCCTTTACGGCGATGAAGGTAACGACCGGCTGAATGGCGGCGATGACCTCGACACCGCGGATATCGACTATCTCTATGGCGGCGCCGGCGATGACTACCTCGAATCCGGCCAGACGACCGCGGTGCAGGCGGGCTCGCAGGAGTTCGGGGACCGGCTCTATGGCGGGGATGGCAACGACACGCTGATCGGCGGGCTTGCCGACGACACCCTCGACGGCGGCAGCGGCAACGATACGCTGGACGGCGGCGACGGCGATGACGTGCTGATCGGCAGCGCGGGCGACGACAGGCTGGACGGTGGCGCGGGTGACGATCTGATCAACACCGGCACCGGCGATGGCGGCACCTTCGGCATCGACGAGGCCCGGGGCGGGGCGGGCAACGACACGCTCATTGGCTCGAACGGGAAGGACACCCTTTACGGCGATGAAGGTAACGACCGGCTGAATGGCGGCGATGACCTCGACACCGCGGATATCGACTATCTCTATGGCGGCGCCGGCGATGACTACCTCGAATCCGGCCAGACGACCGCGGTGCAGGCGGGCTCGCAGGAGTTCGGGGACCGGCTCTATGGCGGGGATGGCAACGACACGCTGATCGGCGGGCTTGCCGACGACACCCTCGACGGCGGCAGCGGCAACGACACGCTGGACGGCGGCGCCGGCGATGACGTGCTGATCGGCAGCGCGGGCGACGACAGGCTGGACGGTGGCGACGGTGACGATCTGATCAACACCGGCACCGGCGATGGCGGCACCTTCGGCATCGACGAGGCCCGGGGCGGGGCGGGCAACGACACGCTCATTGGCTCGAACGGGAAGGACACCCTTTACGGCGATGAAGGTAACGACCGGCTGAATGGCGGCGATGACCTCGACACCGCGGATATCGACTATCTCTATGGCGGCGCCGGCGATGACTACCTCGAATCCGGCCAGACGACCGCGGTGCAGGCGGGCTCGCAGGAGTTCGGGGACCGGCTCTATGGCGGGGATGGCAACGACACGCTGATCGGCGGGCTTGCCGACGACACCCTCGACGGCGGCAGCGGCAACGATACGCTGGACGGCGGCGACGGCGATGACGTGCTGATCGGCAGCGCGGGCGACGACAGGCTGGACGGTGGCGCGGGTGACGATCTGATCAACACCGGCACCGGCGATGGCAGAACCTACGGCATCGACGAGGCCCGGGGCGGGGCGGGCAACGACACGCTCATTGGCTCGAACGGGAAGGACACCCTTTACGGCGATGAAGGTAACGACCGGCTGAATGGCGGCGATGACCTCGACACCGCGGATATCGACTATCTCTATGGCGGCGCCGGCGATGACTACCTCGAATCCGGCCAGACGACCGCGGTGCAGGCGGGCTCGCAGGAGTTCGGGGACCGGCTCTATGGCGGGGATGGCAACGACACGCTGATCGGCGGGCTTGCCGACGACACCCTCGACGGCGGCAGCGGCAACGATACGCTGGACGGCGGCGACGGCGATGACGTGCTGATCGGCAGCGCGGGCGACGACAGGCTGGACGGTGGCGCGGGTGACGATCTGATCAACACCGGCACCGGCGATGGCAGAACCTACGGCATCGACGAGGCCCGGGGCGGGGCGGGCAACGACACGCTCATTGGCTCGAACGGGAAGGACACCCTTTACGGCGATGAAGGTAACGACCGGCTGAATGGCGGCGATGACCTCGACACCGCGGATATCGACTATCTCTATGGCGGCGCCGGCGATGACTACCTCGAATCCGGCCAGACGACCGCGGTGCGGGCGGGCTCGCAGGAGTTCGGGGACCGGCTCTATGGCGGGGATGGCAACGACACGCTGATCGGCGGGCTTGCCGACGACACCCTCGACGGCGGCAGCGGCAACGACACGCTGGACGGCGGCGCCGGCGATGACGTGCTGATCGGCAGCGCGGGCGACGACAGGCTGGACGGTGGCGACGGTGACGATCTGATCAACACCGGCACCGGCGATGGCGGAACCTTCGGCATCGACGAGGCCCGGGGCGGGGCGGGCAACGACACGCTCATTGGCTCGAACGGGACGGACACCCTTTACGGCCAGGAAGGTAACGACCGGCTGAACGGTGGCGATGACCTCGACTCGGCGGATATCGATTATCTCTATGGCGGCGCCGGCGATGACTACCTCGAATCCGGCCAGACGACCGCGGTGCAGGCGGGCTCGCAGGAGTTCGGAGACCGGCTCTACGGCAATGATGGCAACGACACGCTGATCGGCGGGCTTGCCGACGACACCCTCGATGGCGGCAGCGGCAACGACACGCTGGACGGCGGCGCCGGCGATGACGTGCTGATCGGCAGCGCGGGCGCGGACGTCTTCGTGCTTTCGTCCGGCAACGACACGATCGTCGACTTCAACGCGGCGGAGGGCGACACGCTCCAAGGCGTCGATGCCTTCATGCCAGCGGGGCGGTGGACAGCCGACTCGTTCATGAAGACGTTCGTTTCATACGGCGCAGACGGCACCGTCCTGCAACTGGCGGACGGTTCATCGATAACATTTCTCGGCGACGTTGATATGTCGGCGGTCGTTGCGCAGTTGCAGCTGGCGACCGAGACAACCGTCGTGGAGGGAGAAGGCACGCCGCTCGGGGACGCAGAAAATGGATTCGACACGCAATACACCATCGAGGTCGGCGACTCCGTCACAGGATCTCTAGGGTTTTTCGGCGATATCGACTGGTTCCGGATCGATCTTGAGGAGGGCCAGCTCTACGACTTTGCGCAATCTGGCGTGGGTATGGATATTTCCATTCACAGCGGGTCTGGCGCGCGCGTCGCTGGAAACAATGACTCAGGGTTTGGCGGGGACTTTCAACTCTATTTCGCACCGCAGGAGTCGGGAACCTACTATATCGAGATCGAGGGCGATTTGCGAGTATCAAGCGGAAGCTATGATATGAGCGTTACGGTTGCCGCGCCCGACTCAATCAACTCGATTGCCGGCCACCTTTCCGACGACTATTGGAACAGCCTTCCCTATACAGAGGAAGTTCGAAGTGGCCCGAGGCAATTCGAAACCGGTCCCAACGGCGAGATATACTATGACTCAGCCTCTCTTCTGGCGCTTCCGCTGGAGCAATTCGAGCTTGCAATCCTGGCCATGACTGCCTGGGAAAGCTATGCAGATGTCGTTTTCGTCGGTATCACTGCAGAAGATGAGAATCCCGAGGCGGGTATCGCGATTGAGCTGGAATTCCAGAACACCGGTCCCGGTGCCTTCACCAATTTCACCTTTGTCGATGAGGATCCGGACACCACACCGGGCCTGGAGATCATCGATCTGGCAACGGTCAATGTTGGGCAGGACGTCATCGATGAGCATGGTGCGCGGCTCGACAGTTTCTCCTATCTGATGTACCTGTACACGCTGGGGCGTGCGCTGGGGCTTGGCAATGCAGGCTTTTACGACGACCGCAACGGTGACCCGATTGAATCGACAACGGGGTTCGGATATTCCACGTATTTCTACAACGACAGCTGGCAGACTTCGGTGATGTCCGCGTTCAGCCAAACGGATAACCTTTTCATTGACGCGACGGAAGCAACGTCCGTCAGTCCGATGATGGCCGATATCATGGCCATCCAGTCCATCTACGGGGCGCGTCAGACATCTAATGATGGAGACACGATCTACGGCGCCAATTCCACGGCGAGCGGATATGGTGGGAGTTTGTCGTTCATGATGCGCGGCGGCTTCAACCCCCCGTTTTATGGCGGCCCTGTAGCCATGACGCTCTACGACACCGGCGGCAACGACACGATCGATGCGAGTTTCAGCGATGCCGATCAGACGATCCGGCTGACCGGCGGCAGCTTCAGCGATATCGGCGGTTATACCGGCAATGTCGCGATCTATCTCGACACGGTGATCGAGAATGCCATCGGTGGCGGTGGCAACGATACGCTGCTTGGCAATGCCGTGGGCAACCGGCTGGAAGGCGGGGCGGGCGACGATGTGATCGATGGCGGCGGCGGAACGGACACCGCCGTCTATGCCATCGGGTCGACCGAGGCCGAAGTGACCGTTGACGAGGACGGTGTGTTCGAGGTGGTTTCGAGCCTTGGGACCGACACGCTCGCCAACATCGAATTCGTCGCGTTCGCCGACAAGACAGTCCGCATTGAGGAACTGGCGCGGTTTGAACGGGTCGGGGGCGACCGATCGGATATCATCTTCGGCTTCGATCTGGGGGACAGCATTTCGGGCCTTGGCGGTGACGACGAGCTTTTCGGTCTGGCTGGCGATGACATCATCTCTGGCGGCAACGGCGCTGACCTGATCGAAGGGGGCAGGGGCAATGACATCCTGTTCGGTGATGCTGGCGATGACACGATCTATGGCGATGCCGGGCAGGACAGTTTGAATGGTGGCACCGGGGACGATCTGCTGACCGGCGGGGCCGGCGCGGATGTCTTCGTTTTCTTGGCGGAAACCGAGACCGGCAGCGATCGCATACTCGATTTTTCGATAGCGGATGCGGATCGGATCGCGTTGGACAGCACGCTTTGGGGCCGGGCAAACCTGACCACCGAGGAGGTGATCGACCAGTATGCCGTCGTGGTCGGGTCATCGACGGTGTTTGTGTTCGACGGCGGCCAGTCCGTGACCATCGACGGGGTTGCGAACCCAATGTCGCTGGTGGATCATATCGATATCATCTGACGGGCAATGCAGGCTGGTCGCGCAGGCAGATCGGTCATCCTTCGGGCGACTGCCAACCGTGTGACGCCAGGCCGCGGCAAAGGACATGAATGCCCCAATCGATCCTGTGTGTTGGCGCCGGCCTGACGGGGGCTGTGATCGCCCGCGAACTGGCCGAAGTCGACTACCGTGTGACGGTCATCGATACGCGGCCGCACGTAGCAGGTAACTGCCATACCGCACGCGATCCCGGTACCGGCGTGCTGGTCCATGTCCATGGTCCGCATATTTTCCACACGGGCGACGCCGAAGTGTGGCAATACGTCAACAGGTTCGAGGTGTTCCGTCCGTATCGCCACCAGGTCCGAACCACGGCGCGCGGCCGGGTTTATTCGATGCCGATCAATCTGCACACGATCAACCAGTTCTTCGGTGCCACGATGCGCCCCGACGAGGCCCAGACCTTCATTGCTGCACGGGCCGAAACCGGGACAGACGAACCGCAAAGCTTTGAAGAGCAGGCGCTGAGATTTGTGGGCCGGGATATCTACGAGACATTCTTAAAGGGATATACCGAAAAGCAATGGGGCTGCTCACCAGCTGATCTGCCAGCCTCGATCCTGAAGCGCCTGCCGCTGCGGTTCAACTATGACGACAACTACTTTGCCCACCCTTTCCAAGGTATGCCGGAGGCGGGCTATACCGCAATGGTAACGCGTATCCTGGACCATCCGGGAATCGACCTGCATCTGTCGACACCGTTCGACCCGGCAATGCGGGACCATTTCGCTCACGTGTTCTGGTCCGGCCCTCTCGATGGCTGGTTCGGCTGCGACCTAGGACACCTGGGCTATCGAACGCTGGATTTCGAACACTTCATCGAAGCCGGCGATTGGCAGGGTTGCCCGGTGATGAACCATCCAGACCCCGATACGCCGTTCACTCGGATCACCGAGCACAAGCACTTCGCCCCCTGGGAAGGCCATCAACAAACTGTCTGCTCCCGCGAATACAGCCGCGCATGCGGCCCCGATGACACGCCCTATTATCCGATCCGTTTGGTGCAGGAGAAAGCGCTGCTATCGCGGTATGTCGACCGGGCGAACAATGAAGAGGGAGTCACATTTGCCGGTCGACTGGGCACATACCGGTATCTGGACATGGATGTGACTATTCGTGAGGCGCTGGATACCGCCAGGACGTTTCTTGCACTGGCTGCCTCGGGTGGCCGCATGCCCGCTTTTCGGCACACGCCGCTATGAGGGAATCCTGTTGCACTTCCGGGGTGGCGGTGACTGTACCTCAACCGCGTTTCTGCATTTGACATCACTGGAGCAGGGTCACGTCGAATGAAGGAGTTAAGCGAAGCATCAACTCATACCAACTTGCGCTGACACCGACTCTCGCAGGGGATTCCCTTTGCAGCCGATCTCTGATTCTGTGTCGAAAAACGACATGGAGGCAGGCATGGGACGCGCTTTTGGCGATACGGAGGGACTTCACGGCGGCGGAGCTCAGGCGGCTGGCCCGGCAGAGCCAGGATGCAGACCAGACGCGGCGATTGCTGGCGCTGGCGGTGATCTATGACGGTGGCAGCCGAGGTGAGGCGGCGGAGACCGGCGGTGTCGGCCGGCAGATCCTGCGTGACTGGGTTGAGCGCTTCAATGCCGAGGGCCGGCCGGTCTGATCGGCCGCAAGCCGCCAGGCAACCGCCCGAAGCTCGACGATGCCCAGCGGGCGGCGCTGGTGCGGGTCGTCGAGAGCGGCCCGAACCCGGTGCGCGACGGCGTTGTCCGGTGGCGGCTGATCGATCTCGCCGGCCTGGGTCTGGGACAAGTTTGGCATCTCGGTGAGCGCGGCGACCCTGAGCCGGGAACTCAATGCGCTCGGCTTCGGCAAGCTCTCCGCACGGCCACGCCATTATGCCCAGAACGCGGAGGAAATTGCCGCTTTTAAAAAGACTTCCCCGTCCGGCTGGCGGAAATCCGCGAGACGCTTCCCGAGGGCACCGCAATAGAGCTGTGGTTCCAGGATGAGGCCAGGATCGGCCAGAAGAACACGATCACCCGCCGCTGGGCACGGCGCGGCACACGACCTTCGGCGCCGCACGACCAGCGCACGCAGTCGGCCTATATTTTCGGAGCCATCTGCCCGAAGGCGGGCAAGGGCGCGGGTCTGGTCATGCCAGGCTGCGACACCCCTGCCATGACCGCCCACCTTGCCGAGATCAGTGCCATGGTCGACCCCGGCGCACACGCCGTGGTCATCCTCGACCAGGCCGGCTGGCACATGTCCCGCGCCCTCGCCGTGCCACAGAACATCACCCTCCTGGCCCTGCCGCCCCGGTCGCCGGAACTGAACCCGGTCGAGAACATCTGGCAGTACCTCCGCGAGAACTGGCTCTCGAACCGCGTGTTCGAGAGCTACGATGACATCGTCACCCTGGCCTGCGAGGCGTGGAACCGCCTCATGGACCGACCGTCGAGGATCATGACCATAGGCCTCCGAGAATGGGCGCATGGGTTCTGATTAGTGCAAGCTGGTATCACTCGTCTGAAAGCAGGTTCCTGATCATGGGGTTGCCGCGCAGTGGCACAACCTATTTGATGACCCTGTTAAATTCCCATCCAGCTATCCACTGCAGCGGAGAACAGTTCAATCCATACCACATAGTCGGAGTTGGAGAAGATATGAACGGTGATCAGGCGGCACTAATCCGGCGCGATCGAGATCCCGTAAACTTCGCGAAAGCGTTTCTCGAGAACTACTTGGGAAAGGGTCATAGCCGTGTCGGCTCCAAATTTATGATCGGGCACAATATAGATTTGCTACGCGCCATAGAAGGCTGGGAGAATACCAAGATCATCTATGTATGGCGGGAGAACCGACTTGCGCAGACTTCATCGCTGATGAAGGCAGAGCAGACACTGACCTGGGCGCAAGAAGAGGTGGATGATCACATCCGGCGAAAAACCCAGGCCGGCCCGAATGCAATACGGGACAGATGGCACGAGTATGCAACTTGTGACTATTTGTTCGGCCTATGGTATGAAAACCTGAAGTGCCCGAGAATGGCTGTTGAGTACTGCGAGTTGTTCTCGAGGGATTTCAATAGGAGGACCTGTCGCTTTCTGGATGTCGATCCTCGCGCCCAGATGAAAAGCTCACTTGTCAAGCAGGGCCAGAATGAAATCAATGGTGAGCGTTCGGCAAACCCGTTCTGACGGCCAATAGAGTGTGCTGATAATGTCCATTATTGATAGTGGACATTGTGAGGCGCGTGATGGCGGCGAAGAAAGGGAGCAAGAAGCGGTTCTGGTCGGATGATGAGAAGCGGTCGATCTGCTTGCAGACCAAAGTGTCGGGTGTCTCGGTGGCCCAGGTTGCGCGGCGTTATGCGATGAACGCGAACCTGATCCACAACTGGCTGCGCGATCCGCGGTTTGCGCCTGAGGACGCCGCGCCCGAGAGGTATCCGTCCGGTCTCACTGGCCTTGACGGCTATTCTGGCCGCCAGTTCCAGGGGGCCAGATCGTCGATACGGTTGATCTTGTGATCTGCGATATGGGTCGGGACCCAAGTCAGCCAGCCTTCGGGGTCCACCGCGTTCATGCGGGCGGTTTGGATGAGGGTGTAGGGTAAGCTTTCGGCGGTGGCCGTCTTCCCGATCTGTCCGGCTTAGTCGTATCTGCCGGTATGGGCGCCCATACGGACAGTTTGGTTTCGCGGCTCGAGGTAGTCGAGGTTGGTCGGCGCCGCCGCTGGAGCGACGCGGAGAAGCTGCGGATCGTGGCCGAGAGCATGGCCGGTCGGCGGCTGGTCTCCGCGACGGCGCGCCGGCACGGGATCTCGCGGTCGCAGCTCTATACTTGGCGACGGCTCGCACGAGAGGTGACCGTCCGGTGTCGCCGCTCTGGCGCTCGTCCCGCGTGACCTGTTACGCTGCTTGGGCAGCGTAACGCCAGGGGAGCAACTCGTCCAGCCGAGTGATCTTGTGATCGGCAATTTGGCCCAGCACCCAGGTGAGCCAGGCCTGGGGGTCTACGTTGTTCAGTTTGGCGGTTTCGATCAGCGTGAAGGCGATAGCCATGGTTTTTCCACCACGCGCGGAGCCTGAAAACATCCAATTTTTTCGCCCGATGGCCACCGGTTTGACAGCGCGCTCGGCTGCGTTGTTGTCCAGATCCAGGTGGCCGTTGCTGAGATATGGCCGCGCCTTCGGCATCCGGCCCAGGGCATAGCGGATGGCCTGGGCCAGGGGAGATTTGCCTGATAGCCTGGGCAGTTGCGCATGCACCGTAAGCGTCCGGTCTGACCGCTCTGCCGCTGGCGGATAGAGGCGGATAGTGTCCACCATCGATAGTGGACACTATGGTGATGGCGTGGCGCGTCGGACGAAGCGGCTTTGGACGGATGATGAGAAGCGGTCGATCTGTTTCCAGACGACGGCGCCGGGCGTTTCCGTGGCGCAGGTGGCGCGGCGCTACGCGGTGAACGCGAACCTGATCTTCAAGTGGCTGCGCGACCCCCGATACGCGTCGGATCCGGCGGCGGTGCCGTCGCCTCCGGTGGAACCGCGCTTTCTGCCGGTGGAGATCGTCGCTGAGGCGAAGGCTCCAGAGATCGCAACCGCTGTACCCAACCACATCGAGATCGAGCTTGCAGGCGGTCACCGGATGCGGATCAGCGGCTGCTATGATCCCGATACGCTGGCGCGGCTAATCCGGGGGCTGTCGGCGTGATCCCGGTTCCGGCCAACACGCGGGTCTGGCTGGCGGCGGGCGTGACCGACATGCGGCGTGGGTTTAATACGCTGGCGGCGCAGGCCGAGAAGGTTTTGGAGCTTGATCCCTATTCCGGCCATCTGTTCGTGTTCCGTGGTCGGCGTGGCGACCTGTTGAAGATTATCTGGTGGGATGCCCAGGGGGCATGCCTTTTCAGCAAACGGCTTGAGAAGGGCCGGTTTGTTTGGCCAGCAGCCAAGGATGGCAAGATTGCGGTCACGCCTGCGCAACTGTCCATGCTGTTGGAGGGCATAGACTGGCGGATGCCCAACAGGACGTGGCGCCCGCTGAGTGTTGGGTAATGCAATAAATACAAGCCTTTGATCGCTTTAGGGATTCACGTTTGATCCTTGAAGTGGTATGGAATGGGGATGCTGAAAGATCTCGATATCACCCCTGAAGACCCCGCCGAGCTGAAGGCGGTGAACCGTCTTCTGGCCAACGAGGTGAAGGCGCTGAGCCTCAAGGTCGAGCAACTTCAGCACCAGCTTCACGGCGCCAACCGCCATCGCTTTGGCAGCAAATCCGAAGGTCTCGACCAACTCCGTCTCGACCTGCAGGAGGACGCCGAGATCGTCCAGGCGGCAGAGGCGCAGGCCAACCCGCCATCCCCGACAAAGGATGCCGGGAAGTCGAAGCGCCAGCACAGCCGCAAGCCTTTGCCGGATCATCTGGATCGGGAAGACGAAGAACTGTCGCCTGGCGATGATTGCGGTCGGTGCGGTGGAACCCTGCGTACTCTGGGCGAGGATGTGACCGAAGAGCTGGAATATGTGCCAGGACGCTTCAAGGTGAAGCGGATCATCCGCCCGCGCAAGGCCTGTTCGTGCTGCGAAGCCATCGTGCAATCGCCGCTGCCATCGCGTCCGATTGAGCGTGGGCGGCCAGGACCCGGCTTGCTGGCCCATGTTCTGGTCAGCAAATATGCCGATCACCTACCGCTCTATCGCCTGAGCCAGATATTTGCCCGTGAAGGTATCGATCTGGACCGCTCCACCATGGCTGACTGGGTTGGCCGATCCACGGCTCTGCTGGAACCGCTGGCCGATGCGATTGGGCGGATCGTGCGCCAGGGCGCTGCCCTTTTCGCAGACGATACCCCGGTGAAGATGCTGGCCCCCGGCAACAAGAAGACAAAAACGGCGCGGGTTTGGACCTATGTGCGTGATGAACGCCCTTGGTCCGGGCAATCGCCGCCCTGTGTCTGGTACCAGTTCACGGTGGACCGTAAGGGTGAACATCCCGTCTCTCACCTCTTGGGCTACAAGGGCTGGGTGCATGCGGATGGATACTCCGGGTTCAACGGGCTGTTCGGCGATGACAAAGCCGATGAGATGGCGTGCATGGCGCACGTGCGGCGTAAGTTCGTGGATGTTTTCGCCTCGCAAGGCAGCGCCATCGCCGAAGAGGCCATCCGCCGGATTGCCCTACTCTACGCCATAGAGAAGGAAATCAGGGGCATGGCTCCCGAGTACCGGGCCGCCGTGCGGCAGGCCAGGGCAAAGCCGATCTTTGACCAACTTGAAGAGTGGTTGCATGCGCAACTGCCCAGGCTATCAGGCAAATCTCCCCTGGCCCAGGCCATCCGCTATGCCCTGGGCCGGATGCCGAAGGCGCGGCCATATCTCAGCAACGGCCACCTGGATCTGGACAACAACGCAGCCGAGCGCGCTGTCAAACCGGTGGCCATCGGGCGAAAAAATTGGATGTTTTCAGGCTCCGCGCGTGGTGGAAAAACCATGGCTATCGCCTTCACGCTGATCGAAACCGCCAAACTGAACAACGTAGACCCCCAGGCCTGGCTCACCTGGGTGCTGGGCCAAATTGCCGATCACAAGATCACTCGGCTGGACGAGTTGCTCCCCTGGCGTTACGCTGCCCAAGCAGCGTAACAGGTCACGCGGGACGAGCGCCAGAGCGGCGACACCGGACGGTCACCATGCAACCACTCTTCAAGTTGGTCAAAGATCGGCTTTGCCCTGGCCTGCCGCACGGCGGCCCGGTACTCGGGAGCCATGCCCCTGATTTCCTTCTCTATGGCGTAGAGTAGGGCAATCCGGCGGATGGCCTCTTCGGCGATGGCGCTGCCTTGCGAGGCGAAAACATCCACGAACTTACGCCGCACGTGCGCCATGCACGCCATCTCATCGGCTTTGTCATCGCCGAACAGCCCGTTGAACCCGGAGTATCCATCCGCATGCACCCAGCCCTTGTAGCCCAAGAGGTGAGAGACGGGATGTTCACCCTTACGGTCCACCGTGAACTGGTACCAGACACAGGGCGGCGATTGCCCGGACCAAGGGCGTTCATCACGCACATAGGTCCAAACCCGCGCCGTTTTTGTCTTCTTGTTGCCGGGGGCCAGCATCTTCACCGGGGTATCGTCTGCGAAAAGGGCAGCGCCCTGGCGCACGATCCGCCCAATCGCATCGGCCAGCGGTTCCAGCAGAGCCGTGGATCGGCCAACCCAGTCAGCCATGGTGGAGCGGTCCAGATCGATACCTTCACGGGCAAATATCTGGCTCAGGCGATAGAGCGGTAGGTGATCGGCATATTTGCTGACCAGAACATGGGCCAGCAAGCCGGGTCCTGGCCGCCCACGCTCAATCGGACGCGATGGCAGCGGCGATTGCACGATGGCTTCGCAGCACGAACAGGCCTTGCGCGGGCGGATGATCCGCTTCACCTTGAAGCGTCCTGGCACATATTCCAGCTCTTCGGTCACATCCTCGCCCAGAGTACGCAGGGTTCCACCGCACCGACCGCAATCATCGCCAGGCGACAGTTCTTCGTCTTCCCGATCCAGATGATCCGGCAAAGGCTTGCGGCTGTGCTGGCGCTTCGACTTCCCGGCATCCTTTGTCGGGGATGGCGGGTTGGCCTGCGCCTCTGCCGCCTGGACGATCTCGGCGTCCTCCTGCAGGTCGAGACGGAGTTGGTCGAGACCTTCGGATTTGCTGCCAAAGCGATGGCGGTTGGCGCCGTGAAGCTGGTGCTGAAGTTGCTCGACCTTGAGGCTCAGCGCCTTCACCTCGTTGGCCAGAAGACGGTTCACCGCCTTCAGCTCGGCGGGGTCTTCAGGGGTGATATCGAGATCTTTCAGCATCCCCATTCCATACCACTTCAAGGATCAAACGTGAATCCCTAAAGCGATCAAAGGCTTGTATTTATTGCATTACCCAACACTCAGCGGGCGCCACGTCCTGTTGGGCATCCGCCAGTCTATGCCCTCCAACAGCATGGACAGTTGCGCAGGCGTGACCGCAATCTTGCCATCCTTGGCTGCTGGCCAAACAAACCGGCCCTTCTCAAGCCGTTTGCTGAAAAGGCATGCCCCCTGGGCATCCCACCAGATAATCTTCAACAGGTCGCCACGCCGACCACGGAACACGAACAGATGGCCGGAATAGGGATCAAGCTCCAAAACCTTCTCGGCCTGCGCCGCCAGCGTATTAAACCCACGCCGCATGTCGGTCACGCCCGCCGCCAGCCAGACCCGCGTGTTGGCCGGAACCGGGATCACGCCGACAGCCCCCGGATTAGCCGCGCCAGCGTATCGGGATCATAGCAGCCGCTGATCCGCATCCGGTGACCGCCTGCAAGCTCGATCTCGATGTGGTTGGGTACAGCGGTTGCGATCTCTGGAGCCTTCGCCTCAGCGACGATCTCCACCGGCAGAAAGCGCGGTTCCACCGGAGGCGACGGCACCGCCGCCGGATCCGACGCGTATCGGGGGTCGCGCAGCCACTTGAAGATCAGGTTCGCGTTCACCGCGTAGCGCCGCGCCACCTGCGCCACGGAAACGCCCGGCGCCGTCGTCTGGAAACAGATCGACCGCTTCTCATCATCCGTCCAAAGCCGCTTCGTCCGACGCGCCACGCCATCACCATAGTGTCCACTATCGATGGTGGACACTATCCGCCTCTATCCGCCAGCGGCAGAGCGGTCAGACCGGACGCTTACCACGAGAGGGGCGGCTGGTCGACGAAGGCGACATGGTCGAGGCCGCCGCGCCGACCTTCGCGCCGGTGGTGGTCGCCGCCGATCCGCCGAGGCCGCCCGCGCCGGGTGAGGACCGCGTGGAGATCCTGTTGGCGAATGGGCGGCGGGTTCTGGTCAGCGTGGGCGTGGACGCCGACGGTCTGGCGCGCCTGGTCCGGGCGCTGGAGCGGGCATGATCGCGCTGCCGCCGGGGGCGCGGGTCTGGCTGGCCTGTGGCGTGACCGACATGCGCCGGGGGATGCCCGGGCTGGCGTTGATGGTGCAGGAGGCGCTCGGTCGGGACCCCCATGCCGGGGACCTGTTCGTTTTCCGCGGCAAGCAGGGATCGCTCCTGAAAATCCTCTGGCATGATGGCGTCGGCATGTCGCTCTACGCCAGGCGGCTGGAGAAGGGACGGTTCATCTGGCCGACGCCCAAGAACGGGTCGGTGGCGATTTCGGCGGCGCAGCTTGCTTATATGCTCGACGGAATCGACTGGCGAAACCCGCGCCAAACCTGGCGGCCGCAGACGGCGGGATAGCCGCTGCGGCGGCGATTCTGCTTCAAGTCTCTGATTCCATGCGGTAAACTTCCCTGCATGACGGACGTCGCCGCCGAGATCGAGGCCCTGCGCGCCGCCCTCGCCGAGGCCGGGGCGCGGGCCGACGCCAACGCCGCGGAGGCCGCCCAAGCCAAGGCGGCGGCGGCTCACGCCCAGGCGCTGGTGTCTGGTAGCGAGGCGCTGATCGCGCATCTGAAGCTCGAGATCGAGAAGCTCCGGCGAGAACTCTATGGCCAGCGCTCCGAGCGCAAACAGCGGCTGCTCGATCAGCTCGAACTCCAGCTGGAGGAGATGGAGACCACCGCCTCCGAGGACGAGGCGCTCGCCGCCGCGGCGGCGGAGAAGGCCAAGACCACGGTCGGCGCCTTCCAGCGGCGCAAGCCGGTCCGCAAACCGTTCCCCGAACATCTGCCCCGCGAGCGCGTCGTGCTGCCCGCGCCCCTGCAACTGCGCCGCCTGCGGCTCGTCGCGGCTGACCAAGATGGGCGAGGACATCACCGAGACGCTCGAGGTGATCCCCCGCCGGTGGAAGGTGATCCAGACCGTCCGCGAGAAGTTCAGCTGTCGCGACTGCGAGCGCATCAGCCAGCCGCCGGCGCCCTTCCACCCCACACCGCGCGGCTGGGCCGGCCCGAGCCTTCTGGCGATGATCATCTTCGAGAAGTACGGCCAGCATCAGCCGCTCAATCGCCAGGCCGAGCGCTACGCCCGCGAAGGCGTCGAACTCAGCCTGTCGACGCTCGCCGACCAGGTGGGCGCGGTCGCCGCGGCGCTGGCGCCGCTGCACGCGCTGATCGAGGCGCATGTCATGGCCGCCGAGCGGCTCCATGGCGACGACACCACCGTGCCGCTGCTGGCCAAGGGCAAGACTGAGACCGCCCGGCTCTGGACCTATGTCCGCGACGATCGGCCTTTCGGCGGCCCCGCGCCGCCGGCCGCGCTCTTCCGCTTCTCGCGCGACCGGCGCGGCGCGCACCCGCGACAACATCTCACCGGCTGGAGCGGCGTTCTCCAGGCCGACGCCTATGCCGGCTTCAACGCCCTCTTCGCCGAGACGCGCGAGCCGGGGCCGATCCTGCCCGCCTTCTGTTGGGCGCATGCTCGGAGGAAGTTCTTCGAGCTGGCCGACATCGCCGCCAACGCGCGGCGCGGGAAGAAGGCGACCCCGATCTCGCCGCTCGCCCTCGAGGCGGTGAAGCGCATCGACGCCATCTTCGATCTCGAGCGCGCCATCAACGGCCTGCCCGCCGAGCAGCGGCTGGCGACCCGAAAAGCCGAGATCGCACCGCTCGTGGCTGATCTCCACGCCTGGATGACCGCCGAGCGCGCCAGGCTCTCCAAGCACGCCCCCGTAGCCAAGGCGATGTCCTACATGCTGCCGCGCTGGGACGACTTTGCCCGCTTCCTCGATGACGGCAGGGTATGCCTCACCAACAACGCCGCAGAGCGTTCGCTGCGCGGCGCAGCCCTCGGACGAAAGGCGTGGCTGTTCGCCGGTTCCGAGCGCGGCGGCCACCGCGCCGCCTTCATGTACACCTTGATCGTCACCGCCAAGCTGAACGGCGCCGATCCGCAGGCCTGGCTCGCCGACGTCCTCGCCCGCATCGCCAGCACGCCGATGAACCGACTCGACGAACTGCTCCCCTGGAACTGGGTCGCTGCCCAGAAAAGCCCCGGCGTCAAGGCAGCCTGACCGCGGTCCCCGCCGTAGGCTTACGGTGTAGGCGATTGCGGCGGCGTTGCCGCCGCCCTCGGACCCCATGAAGAGATAGTTCTTCCTGCCAAGGGTCAGTGGCCCGATTGACCGCTCGCAGATGTTGTTGTCCGGCTCGGGCTGGCCGTTTTCGAGATAGGCCCGGGCATTGGGCATGCGGCCGAGGGCGTAGCGAATGGCCTCGGCCAGTTTGGTTTTTGCCGGGATTTTCGGCAGTTGCTGCCTCAGCCAGGCCTCCAACTCGTCGAAGATGGACTTCGACTTGGCCTGTCGCAGGGCGACGCGTTCGTCGGGCGGCCTGTACCGCGCCTCCTTTTCGACGGCATAGAGCCCGGCGATGCGTTCGATGGTTTCCCTGGCGATGGCCGATCCATGGCGTTCGAAGACATCCACGAACTTGCGGCGGACATGCACCATGCAGGCCTGCTCGCCGGCCAGCCCATTGCCGAACAGCCCGTTGAAGCCGGTGAACCCGTCGGCATGGATAGTGCCCTTGTCGTCAGCAAGATGCGCGGCGGGATGCTTTCCCTTTCGATCCACGCTGAACTGATAGTGAGCCATGAGGCCGCCATCGGTCCGAGGCCCATGGCGAACGCGCATGGCGGGGCCGGCCCGCACCACGGCCGTTCGTCGCGGACATAGCGCCACATCCGTGCGGTCTGGGCTTTGCCTGTCTTGCCGCCGGTCTGCATCTTGACCGGAGTGTCGTCGGCGAACAACGTGAGCCCGGCGCGCGCCAGCTTGCCGATATGCTCGGCCAGCGGCCCCAGCAAGGCGGTCGATCGCCCGACCCAATCAGTCAGCGTGGAGCGGTGAAGGTCGACCTTCTCCCGAGCGTAGATTTCCGACTGTCGGTAGAGCGGCAGATGATCGCAATATTTGCCGACCAACACATGGGCCAGCGGCCCTGGACCGGCGCGCCCCCGGTTGATGGGGCGACTGGGCAAGGGGGCTTGGGCGAACGCCTCACAGCAAGAGCAGGCCATGCGCGGGCGGGCGATTTCGCGGATCACGAAGCGCGCCCCGGGATATACTCCAGCTCCTGCGTCACATCCTCACCAAGGGCCCGCAGGGACCCGCCGCATTCGGCGCAGGTTTCGCCTGGAGACAGAACCCCGGTCTGGCGCTCCAGGTGGTCGGGCAGTGGGGCGCGGCTGTGCCTGGGTTTGTCGGGCTTGTCGTCACCGACGGTGTCGTCGTTCTGATTGGCTTCGCTCTTCTGATCCGCCGCGGCTTCGGCGATCTCTCTGTCTTCCTGCAAATCGAACGCCAGTTGGTCGATGCTCTCGGATTTCGACCCGAACCGCGCCTTGCGGTGGCCGGAGAGCTGTCCTTGCAAGTCCTCGACCTTCAGGGTCAGGGCCTTGATTTCCGCGCCCATCAGCGCGACCTGACCCTTCAGCTCATCGGGGTCTTCGGGCAGCGATCCGAGCGTTTCCAGCATGTCGGGATCATACCGGACCAATACCCGAGGCGGAACCGAAAACGCGACGAAAGCGCTTGTCTTATTGGGCTATCCGGTCTTCGGAGGACGCCATGTCTTCTGCGGCATGCGCCAGTCAATGCCCTCCAAGAGCATCGACAGCTGCGACGGGCTGAGTGACACCTTTCCGTCCTTCGCGGCGGGCCAGACAAAGCGCCCGCGCTGCAGCCGTTTCGAGAACAGGCATGCCCCTTGGGCGTCCCACCAAACGATCTTCAACAGATCGCCCCGGCGACCGCGGAACACGAACAGGTGCCCGGAATACGGGTCTTCCGCCAGCACTTTTTCGGTCTGCGCCGCCAGCGTGTTGAAGCCGCGCCGCATGTCCGTCACTCCTGCGGCAAGCCAGACCCGCGTGTTGCTCGGCACCGGGATCATGCCATCAGGCCCTGTGACCTGCCCCACCACTGCCGACAACGCCGTGGGGCCCTCCACCAGAATCCGGCGCCCGTCCGACAACGTGATGTCGACCCGTTGCGCAACGAGAGCGGCGGTGGGCACCGCCGGGCCCGCCGTCTCCGGCGCGTGATCGATGGTCGAACCCGCGATCTCCACAGGAAGGAACAAGCCGCCATCATCTGTTTCTTTCGACGTTTCGTTCGGGCCCGGCGCAAAACGCGGGTCCTTCAACCATTTGAAAATCAGGTTCGAATTCATCGAATGCCGCCGCGCCGCCTGCGCGACCGACACTCCGGGCGCCAGCGTCTGCTTACAGATCGACCGTTTCTCGTCGTCTGACCAGAACCGCTTCTTCTGGCCCTTCTTGCCCGCCATGGAGTGCCTCAAGATGTCCACTATCGATGGTGGACACTATCAACCCCGGATCACTCCCGTCAGAGCGGCCACAACGGACGGATACCCAGTGTGTTGAACCCCCGAAGCATGTCCGTCACCCCGGCCGCCAACCAAACCCGCGTGTTAGACGGCACCGGAATCACGGCATCAGCCCCTCGACGAGCGCCAGAACCGCCGACAGTGCCGTCGTGCCTTCGACCAGGATCCGCCGACCGTCCGACAGGGTGATGTCCACACGTTGCGCAGACAGTGGCGCGCCCGGTGCAAGGCCAGGTGCGCCGTCCAGAGATCCCGCAATCTCAACGGGCAGAAAGTCCGTCGCCGCACTCTCGGGCGCGGCGTCCTCAGGCGCAAACCGCGGATCGCGCAGCCAGTTGTGGATCAGGTTCGCGTTCATCGCATAACGCCGCGCAACCTGGGCCACCGAGACACCCGACACTTTGGTCTGCAAGCAGATCGACCGCTTCTCATCATCCGACCAGAACCGCTTCTTGCTCCCTTTCTTCGCCGCCATCACGCGCCTCACAATGTCCACTATCAATAATGGACATTATCAGCACACTCTATTGGCCGTCAGAGCGGGTTTGCCGAACGCTCACGAAGAAACGCCGCGCCGCTGATACCAACGGTCATTGAGAATGATCGCTGGTATCGGGCACATCATACCAAGCTGCAATGAGTGTGACTCATTGCGCCAGGTCCGCCTCCCGCCCCCCCTTCCCGCCCACCAATCCTGCCAATTGGATAGGACAAGATTGGGGCGTAGTTGCATGGACGAGAGGTGGCCTGGATCGCCCCCTTCCCCCTGCTTGGATCAGGCGATCCTGATGCTTCCGCGCATGGCAGGGGCGGTGAAGCGGTTGATGCGGCGCAGGGCGACGGCGGCCTCGACCCTCTGGCGATCGTAACGGCGCGCGCAGGCGCGGGCCGATCGGCGTTTCTTGGCGCAGCTTCGCGGGCGCGGCGTAAGCTTTCGGCGGTGGCCGTCTTCCCGATCTGTCCGGCTTAGTCGTATCTGCCGGTATGGGCGCCCATACGGACAGTTTGGTTTCGCGGCTCGAGGTAGTCGAGGTTGGTCGGCGCCGCCGCTGGAGCGACGCGGAGAAGCTGCGGATCGTGGCCGAGAGCATGGCCGGTCGGCGGCTGGTCTCCGCGACGGCGCGCCGGCACGGGATCTCGCGGTCGCAGCTCTATACTTGGCGACGGCTCGCACGAGAGGGGCGGCTGGTCGACGAAGGCGACATGGTCGAAGCCGCCGCGCCGACCTTCGCGCCGGTGGTGGTCGCCGCCGATCCGCCGAGGCCGCCCGCGCCGGGTGAGGACCGCGTGGAGATCCTGTTGGCGAATGGGCGGCGGGTTCTGGTCAGCGTGGGCGTGGACGCCGACGGTCTGGCGCGCCTGGTCCGGGCGCTGGAGCGGGCATGATCGCGCTGCCGCCGGGGGCGCGGGTCTGGCTGGCCTGTGGCGTGACCGACATGCGCCGGGGGATGCCCGGGCTGGCGTTGATGGTGCAGGAGGCGCTCGGTCGGGACCCCCATGCCGGGGACCTGTTCGTTTTCCGCGGCAAGCAGGGATCGCTCCTGAAAATCCTCTGGCATGATGGCGTCGGCATGTCGCTCTACGCCAGGCGGCTGGAGAAGGGACGGTTCATCTGGCCGACGCCCAAGAACGGGTCGGTGGCGATTTCGGCGGCGCAGCTTGCTTATATGCTCGACGGAATCGACTGGCGAAACCCGCGCCAAACCTGGCGGCCGCAGACGGCGGGATAGCCGCTGCGGCGGCGATTCTGCTTCAAGTCTCTGATTCCATGCGGTAAACTTCCCTGCATGACGGACGTCGCCGCCGAGATCGAGGCCCTGCGCGCCGCCCTCGCCGAGGCCGGGGCGCGGGCCGACGCCAACGCCGCGGAGGCCGCCCAAGCCAAGGCGGCGGCGGCTCACGCCCAGGCGCTGGTGTCTGGTAGCGAGGCGCTGATCGCGCATCTGAAGCTCGAGATCGAGAAGCTCCGGCGAGAACTCTATGGCCAGCGCTCCGAGCGCAAACAGCGTAAGCGTCCGGTCTGACCGCTCTGCCGCTGGCGGATAGAGGCGGATAGTGTCCACCATCGATAGTGGACACTATGGTGATGGCGTGGCGCGTCGGACGAAGCGGCTTTGGACGGATGATGAGAAGCGGTCGATCTGTTTCCAGACGACGGCGCCGGGCGTTTCCGTGGCGCAGGTGGCGCGGCGCTACGCGGTGAACGCGAACCTGATCTTCAAGTGGCTGCGCGACCCCCGATACGCGTCGGATCCGGCGGCGGTGCCGTCGCCTCCGGTGGAACCGCGCTTTCTGCCGGTGGAGATCGTCGCTGAGGCGAAGGCTCCAGAGATCGCAACCGCTGTACCCAACCACATCGAGATCGAGCTTGCAGGCGGTCACCGGATGCGGATCAGCGGCTGCTATGATCCCGATACGCTGGCGCGGCTAATCCGGGGGCTGTCGGCGTGATCCCGGTTCCGGCCAACACGCGGGTCTGGCTGGCGGCGGGCGTGACCGACATGCGGCGTGGGTTTAATACGCTGGCGGCGCAGGCCGAGAAGGTTTTGGAGCTTGATCCCTATTCCGGCCATCTGTTCGTGTTCCGTGGTCGGCGTGGCGACCTGTTGAAGATTATCTGGTGGGATGCCCAGGGGGCATGCCTTTTCAGCAAACGGCTTGAGAAGGGCCGGTTTGTTTGGCCAGCAGCCAAGGATGGCAAGATTGCGGTCACGCCTGCGCAACTGTCCATGCTGTTGGAGGGCATAGACTGGCGGATGCCCAACAGGACGTGGCGCCCGCTGAGTGTTGGGTAATGCAATAAATACAAGCCTTTGATCGCTTTAGGGATTCACGTTTGATCCTTGAAGTGGTATGGAATGGGGATGCTGAAAGATCTCGATATCACCCCTGAAGACCCCGCCGAGCTGAAGGCGGTGAACCGTCTTCTGGCCAACGAGGTGAAGGCGCTGAGCCTCAAGGTCGAGCAACTTCAGCACCAGCTTCACGGCGCCAACCGCCATCGCTTTGGCAGCAAATCCGAAGGTCTCGACCAACTCCGTCTCGACCTGCAGGAGGACGCCGAGATCGTCCAGGCGGCAGAGGCGCAGGCCAACCCGCCATCCCCGACAAAGGATGCCGGGAAGTCGAAGCGCCAGCACAGCCGCAAGCCTTTGCCGGATCATCTGGATCGGGAAGACGAAGAACTGTCGCCTGGCGATGATTGCGGTCGGTGCGGTGGAACCCTGCGTACTCTGGGCGAGGATGTGACCGAAGAGCTGGAATATGTGCCAGGACGCTTCAAGGTGAAGCGGATCATCCGCCCGCGCAAGGCCTGTTCGTGCTGCGAAGCCATCGTGCAATCGCCGCTGCCATCGCGTCCGATTGAGCGTGGGCGGCCAGGACCCGGCTTGCTGGCCCATGTTCTGGTCAGCAAATAGGCCGATCACCTACCGCTCTATCGCCTGAGCCAGATATTTGCCCGTGAAGGTATCGATCTGGACCGCTCCACCATGGCTGACTGGGTTGGCCGATCCACGGCTCTGCTGGAACCGCTGGCCGATGCGATTGGGCGGATCGTGCGCCAGGGCGCTGCCCTTTTCGCAGACGATACCCCGGTGAAGATGCTGGCCCCCGGCAACAAGAAGACAAAAACGGCGCGGGTTTGGACCTATGTGCGTGATGAACGCCCTTGGTCCGGGCAATCGCCGCCCTGTGTCTGGTACCAGTTCACGGTGGACCGTAAGGGTGAACATCCCGTCTCTCACCTCTTGGGCTACAAGGGCTGGGTGCATGCGGATGGATACTCCGGGTTCAACGGGCTGTTCGGCGATGACAAAGCCGATGAGATGGCGTGCATGGCGCACGTGCGGCGTAAGTTCGTGGATGTTTTCGCCTCGCAAGGCAGCGCCATCGCCGAAGAGGCCATCCGCCGGATTGCCCTACTCTACGCCATAGAGAAGGAAATCAGGGGCATGGCTCCCGAGTACCGGGCCGCCGTGCGGCAGGCCAGGGCAAAGCCGATCTTTGACCAACTTGAAGAGTGGTTGCATGCGCAACTGCCCAGGCTATCAGGCAAATCTCCCCTGGCCCAGGCCATCCGCTATGCCCTGGGCCGGATGCCGAAGGCGCGGCCATATCTCAGCAACGGCCACCTGGATCTGGACAACAACGCAGCCGAGCGCGCTGTCAAACCGGTGGCCATCGGGCGAAAAAATTGGATGTTTTCAGGCTCCGCGCGTGGTGGAAAAACCATGGCTATCGCCTTCACGCTGATCGAAACCGCCAAACTGAACAACGTAGACCCCCAGGCCTGGCTCACCTGGGTGCTGGGCCAAATTGCCGATCACAAGATCACTCGGCTGGACGAGTTGCTCCCCTGGCGTTACGCTGCCCAAGCAGCGTAACAGGTCACGCGGGACGAGCGCCAGAGCGGCGACACCGGACGGTCACCAAACAGCGGCTGCTCGATCAGCTCGAACTCCAGCTGGAGGAGATGGAGACCACCGCCTCCGAGGACGAGGCGCTCGCCGCCGCGGCGGCGGAGAAGGCCAAGACCACGGTCGGCGCCTTCCAGCGGCGCAAGCCGGTCCGCAAACCGTTCCCCGAACATCTGCCCCGCGAGCGCGTCGTGCTGCCCGCGCCCTGCAACTGCGCCGCCTGCGGCTCGTCGCGGCTGACCAAGATGGGCGAGGACATCACCGAGACGCTCGAGGTGATCCCCCGCCGGTGGAAGGTGATCCAGACCGTCCGCGAGAAGTTCAGCTGTCGCGACTGCGAGCGCATCAGCCAGCCGCCGGCGCCCTTCCACCCCACACCGCGCGGCTGGGCCGGCCCGAGCCTTCTGGCGATGATCATCTTCGAGAAGTACGGCCAGCATCAGCCGCTCAATCGCCAGGCCGAGCGCTACGCCCGCGAAGGCGTCGAACTCAGCCTGTCGACGCTCGCCGACCAGGTGGGCGCGGTCGCCGCGGCGCTGGCGCCGCTGCACGCGCTGATCGAGGCGCATGTCATGGCCGCCGAGCGGCTCCATGGCGACGACACCACCGTGCCGCTGCTGGCCAAGGGCAAGACTGAGACCGCCCGGCTCTGGACCTATGTCCGCGACGATCGGCCTTTCGGCGGCCCCGCGCCGCCGGCCGCGCTCTTCCGCTTCTCGCGCGACCGGCGCGGCGCGCACCCGCGACAACATCTCACCGGCTGGAGCGGCGTTCTCCAGGCCGACGCCTATGCCGGCTTCAACGCCCTCTTCGCCGAGACGCGCGAGCCGGGGCCGATCCTGCCCGCCTTCTGTTGGGCGCATGCTCGGAGGAAGTTCTTCGAGCTGGCCGACATCGCCGCCAACGCGCGGCGCGGGAAGAAGGCGACCCCGATCTCGCCGCTCGCCCTCGAGGCGGTGAAGCGCATCGACGCCATCTTCGATCTCGAGCGCGCCATCAACGGCCTGCCCGCCGAGCAGCGGCTGGCGACCCGAAAAGCCGAGATCGCACCGCTCGTGGCTGATCTCCACGCCTGGATGACCGCCGAGCGCGCCAGGCTCTCCAAGCACGCCCCCGTAGCCAAGGCGATGTCCTACATGCTGCCGCGCTGGGACGACTTTGCCCGCTTCCTCGATGACGGCAGGGTATGCCTCACCAACAACGCCGCAGAGCGTTCGCTGCGCGGCGCAGCCCTCGGACGAAAGGCGTGGCTGTTCGCCGGTTCCGAGCGCGGCGGCCACCGCGCCGCCTTCATGTACACCTTGATCGTCACCGCCAAGCTGAACGGCGCCGATCCGCAGGCCTGGCTCGCCGACGTCCTCGCCCGCATCGCCAGCACGCCGATGAACCGACTCGACGAACTGCTCCCCTGGAACTGGGTCGCTGCCCAGAAAAGCCCCGGCGTCAAGGCAGCCTGACCGCGGTCCCCGCCGTAGGCTTACGCCCGGCGAGGGCGCGGCGGTGGTCGCCGCTCTCTGCCTTCCAGGCGTCGCGCCCGACCTCGGCGATGCCGGCCGCCGACGCGCCGCTTGTGGGGGCACCTCCTGGCGTCGCGGTGGCCGGCGGATCGCGGCGCCCTTGCGCGGCGGGATCACCGGCCCGGGCGTCGCGGGCGAGGATGGCGGCATGGCCGTCGAAGCTGTCATAGGCCTTGTCGGCGCAGACCGCGGCGACCGGCGCGGCGGTGCGGGCGAGCAGGCCCTCGCGTTCGCCCCCGTCGGAGGCTTCGCTCACGGTCAGGGCGTGAGCGTGCAGCGCGCCGGTCCCTGTGTCGGCCGCCAGGTGCAGCTTGCGCCAGACCCGGCGCTTGTCCTTGCCATGGACGCGGACCTTCCACTCACCCTCGCCATAGACCTTGAGCCCGGTGGCGTCGACAGCAAGGTGCACGGGACCACCGGAGGGCCGCGCCAGCGTCGGCAGGGGTGAGCGCGGCCGCGCGACGGGAAAAGGTGGAATAGTGAGGCACGGGGACCGCCACCCCGAGCAGCCGCGTCACATCGTGCAGGAACCCCTGGGTCTGGCGCAGCGTCAGCCCGAACACCGCCCGCAGGCTGAGCGCGCAGAGGATCGCCACGTCGCTCTCGCGCCACCCCTTGCCGCCAACCGCCCCCCAGCCGGCGAGCACGGACGCGTCGACCCAAAGGGTTATCGACCCGCGCGCCACCAGCGCCCGGTTGTACGCGCGCCAGTTCGTTATGCGGTAGATGGACTTCGGGTTCGGGGCCGGAGAGTTGAGGATGCGCTGTACCATCCCAAGCGTGAATCACTTTCCCCGCCAGAGAGGAATCCCCTCATTTCTGCCAGTTCCATGCAACAACGCCCAAGATTGGTGCTTGGGCGGGGAGGTGGGGCGGGGCGGGAGGCGGATAACGGTCATCGTCAGTGACCGTTGGTATGAGACCATGCAAGAAAAAGGCTAAAGCCTATGTGTTCCATCCCGGATGATCACATTGACCCTAGGCGATCCGCCCTGTTCATGGCAAGGTCGATGTTGCGCGCGGTTCGGGACGGGAGGCAATCATGCTGATTTCTCTTCACAAGCAGGCGACGACGACGCCGAAGGTCCGGGCCGCGATCCAGGCCAGCGACGAGCCGGCATGGAAGGTAGCGGAGCGCTACGGCATTTCCGGGCAGACGGTGTGGAAATGGCGGAACCGGGACAGCACCGAGGATCGCAGCCACACCCCGCACCGGCTGCAGACGACGCTGACGCCGGCGCAGGAGGCGGTGGCGGTCGCGCTGCGCAGGACCCTTCTTCTGCCGCTCGACGACCTGCTCGCCGTGGTCCGCGCGTTTCTGAACCCGAACGTCTCGCGCTCCGGGCTCGATCGCTGTCTGCGGCGGCATGGGGCCGGGAACCTGCGCGATCTGAAACCGAAAGAACCGAAGCCCGCGCACAAACCCTTCAAGGCCTACGAGCCCGGCTACCTGCACATCGACGTGAAATACCTGCCGCAGATGGCAGACGAGGAGCGGCGGCGCTATCTCTTCGTGGCGATCGACCGCGCCACGCGATGGGTCTTCGTCCGCATCTACCCGGCGAAAACGGCGGCCAATGCCCGACGCTTCCTCCGCGACCTGGACCGTGCCGCACCGATGAAGATCACCCGCGTGCTCACCGAGCGAGCCAAGTCCGCCATCGGTCCAAGGACGATGGCGAGCGGCAAGGACTTCACGGATCGCCTGTTCGGCCTCCGGCGCCGCCCCGCCACCGGCAACCACGCGTTCGACCGCCTCTGCGCCGAACGCGGCATCGAGCACCGCCTCGCGCCGCCCGTGCGGCCGCACACGAACGGCATGGTCGAGCGGTTCAACGGCCGGATCGAGGACGTTCTGCAAAGCCACCGATTCCGCTCCGGCGAGGACCTCGAACAGACCATCCTGCGCTACGTCCGCCTCTACAACGGCCAGCTCCCGCAATCCGTCCTCAAAAGCCGAACGCCCATCGACGCCCTGAAAGAATGGCACAAACAGAAGCCGGAACTCTTCAGGAAACGGCCCTACAATCACACAGGATGTGACAACTAGGGCCGTTGGTATTGACGATCGTCGTCGCGATCTGCCTGCCAGGCCTGTGCCGCCAGCCCCGGCGGACGCCAACCGGTCAGGTCGGGCCGGACCCAGTCCGCCCCGGAAAAATCCTCTCCGGCCGTATAGGCCGAGGGCGTCACCAGCACCGCAAGCCCCGCCGCCCGCGCCGCCCGCATCCCGATGCGGCTGTCCTCGATGGCGATGGCTTCGGCCGGCCCCGGGCCCGGCCGGTCGAGCGCCAGCCGATAGATGTCGGGTGCCGGTTTCTTGGCGGCGACCGCGTCGCCCGCGGCAACAACGTCGAAGATGTCGTCGGCCTCCTGCCCCCAGCACGCCCGGCACAGCGCCACGACGTTGTGCGGGCTGGTGGTCGTTGCCACGGCCAGCCGCAGCCCCGCCGCCCGCGCCGCCGGATGACCGTGGCGACGCCGGGCCGCAAGGTCACCGCACCGCTCGTTGCAGACGGCCAGCCCCGCGGCACGGCGAAGCGACAGATGAAACAGGATATCCCGCGCTTCGGGATCGTAGAAGGAGATGTTGGCATAGGCGAATTCCTCGAACCGTGCACGAAACCGGAACCGGGCGGCGCCACGGGGCCGAAAGCTGCGCATCACGATCCGGGCGGGTGCCATCACCGACCCCCCGCTTCGGGCCCGGGCATGGCCGCGGGTCTGGCACCGCCGCCCATGATCCATGCCAGCCGCCGCCCCGTCGTTGCCGCGTCGAGGTCCCCGCGCGCCCTGGCAAGGCCAAGTCGACGGGCCGCCAGTGCCGCGCGCAGGGTGAACGCGGTGCGCGCAAACCGATGCGCCGGCCGGGCCTCGTGCAGGGCGTCCGCAACGATCCGCGCGTAAAGCCGCCGGCGCCATCCCTGGGAAAGCCGGGCCGCCTCGGGCAGGGTCGCGATCGCGTCAAGCTGGGCTGCGATTTCGGCCGGGCGCGGCCACCGCCGCATCAGGCGCCGGGCCGCCGGATCATGCGATTCTGCCACGCCGGGCAGTGCCATGGATCGCGGAATGATCGGCGGTGCGGCCATCGCGATAGACGAAGCGTATGCCACGGGCCGCCCAGGCGGCGTCATGCGCGAGGACGGCCGCGTGAAGCCGCGCCAGCCATCCCGGTGCAACCCGGTCGTCGCTGTCGAGAAACGCGATCCAGTTGCCCTGCGCCTGCGCAAGCCCGGTATTGCGCGCCCCCGAGAGGCCGCGATTCGGCTGCGTCAGCAGCGTGAAGCGCGGATCGTTGCCGATCGCGGCACGGGCGATGGCCCGGCTGTCGTCGGTCGAGCCGTCGTCAACCACGATCGCTTCGAAATTGGCGAAGTCCTGCGCCCGCAGGCTGGCGATGCAGGCGGCAACGCAGTCGGCGACGTTCCAGACGGGCACGATCACCGAAATCCCGGGCGGACGGTTCGGCTCGGATGGGGCGGGCATGGGGACGGCCATGCCGCCCTCCTAAACGCATGGGCTCTGAACGACCAGATTGCACGCAGCGCATCGGCCGGGCGGCGGTATCATATCAACGGTCGCCGATCGTGACCGGTGGCCGTCTAGCGTCGTTCGTAATACAGCCGCACCTGACGGGCGGCCCGCTGGAACGGCGAGGGGCCTTCGGGCCGCTCTTCCCGTCCGATCGCCTGAAGCGTCAGCGCGGCGGCAAGGCCGGCAAACAGCACGCCACCCACGGCCTGACCGATCAGCACCCCAGGTGCGCCAAGCCAGGCCGCGAAGACCGCGACAAAGGGCACGGTTCCGACCGTGTGCCGGCCCCAGTTCACCGCGGTCGACCAGAATGGCCGGCCGAGATTGTTCAGCCCGGCATTGCTGACAAAGATCGCCGCGTTGAAGAACCAGGCCAGCGCCAGCGGTCCGCAGAACAGAAACAGCAGGTCGCGGGCCACGCCCTCGGCCCCGAAGAGTCCCGCCAGCGGGCCACGCAACGCAAGCAGCAGCGCGGTGACGAACAGCGTGTAGAGCCCGGCAAAGATCAACCCGGCGGTATAGGCCCTGCGGACCCGCGCGAAATCCCCTGCCCCGGCATTCTGCCCGATGATCGGCCCGATCGCGCCCGAAAGCGCGAAGACGACCGCGAACGCAACCGGCGTCAGCCGCAAGACGATCGCCATGCCGGCCACCGCGGCTTCGCCGAACTGGGCCATGGCGCGGATCACATAGGCAGAGCCCACCGGGGTTGCCAGCTGGGTCAGGATCGCAGGCAACGCGATGGCGAAGACCGGGCCCAGATCGCGGGCCATGCCGGGCAGCGTCGGCGCCTCGAACCCGCCATAGGCGCGCAGGATCGGCCGCACCGCCACCGCGGCGATGGTCACCCGCGCGGCCACGCTGGCCAGCGCCGCCCCGGTCAGCTCCAGCCCCAGACCGAAGATCAGGATCGGGTCGAGCACAAGGTTGACCGCCGAGCCCGCCAGCGTCGCCGCCATCGCCCGCCGGGCATCGCCATGGGCCCGCAGGATCGCGCCGCCCATCATGCCAACGATGAGGAAGGGCAGCGACGGCACGATGATCGGCAAGATAGCCGATGGCGAGTTCCTGGGTCTCGCCGCTGGCGCCGACCAGCGCCGTGATCGGCCGCAGAAAGGCCCAGACAATGGCGGCGAAAACGGCCGCCGCGGCAATGCCGTAAAGCATGGTGTTGGTGGTCAGCCGGCGCGCCGCGGCGGCGTCGCCGCGCCCCAGCGCGCGGGCCACCAGCGCCCCGGCCGCGATCGCCATGCCGATCCCGAAGGAGGTGGTGAAGAACAGGATCGCGCCCGCAAAGCCCACCGCGGCGGCCAGTTCCGGCACGCCCAGCATCGAGATGAAAACCATGTCGATGAAATCGACCAGGAAGACCGCGACAAGGCCCACCGACCCGGTCAGCGCCATCACCGTGACATGGCCGAACAGATTGCCCTGAAGGAATTTCGCCTGGTCCTGACCGGCCATGACCGGGTCCTTTCCCTGCTGTCCCTTGCCCTTGCCTGTTGACGTGCGGCGATGCAAGAATTATGCGTATGCGTGTCTGATGGGTGCCAGACGCTTGATCCTGAGGTCTTCGGATGGGTCTCTTTGTCGAGGGAATGCTAGCATTGAGGCATCGGTTTGGCATGTAGTGAGAGCCTCGTTTGGGTGCATGTGGTCTTTTGGCCCCTGGCGGTATGGCTCACGGTCATGATTTCCCGCCACAACCGATTTGGCCTGAAAGACGCGCTGCGCGCAGCCCTCGGCCTAAGGAGGTACGACCGAACGCCGGTTATCAAGTTCTTGACTGCTGTGACCATACTTCTCCCGCTGGGGCTGGCAGTTTGGATCGTTCAATCCTGCCCAGGCTCAACAACGTTTTGAGCTCTTCCGCACCCATCTAATACCAAGGCGCAATGAGTTTGACTCATCGCGCCGGTCCGCCTCCCGCCCGCGTCGCCGCGCCAACGCGCGTCATCTCCCGTTGTGCCTGGCCCAGCCGGGTCGCTGTACAACCGGCTGGATCCCTTCTCACCGCGGCGGCTTCTGCAGCAGCGGCATCAGCGCCGCCATATCGGGGCCGTCCGCGCGCCCGGTCAACGCCTTGCGCAGCGGCAGGAACAGCGCCTTGCCCTTGCGCCCCGTCGCCGCCTTCACCGCGCCGGTCCAGTCGGCCCAGGCCGTTTCCACCCAGGGCGGCGGCGGCAGCAGCGCCAGCGCCTCGGCGACAAAGGCTTCGTCCTCGGGCGCGATCAGCGGCGCCGCCCCCTCGCGGATCAGCCCAACCCAGACGGCGATGTCGGACCGGCGGGCGACATTGTCGCGGATCGCCGGCCAGATGCGTTCGGCCTCCGCGGCCGCCACCCCAAGGGCGGCGAAATCGGCCATCACCGCGCCGACCGGCCGGGCGGCCAGGAAATGCGCGCTGAGCGGGGTCAGATCGCCCGCATCGAACTTGGTCGGCGCGGCCCCGAACCGGGCGATGTCGAAGCCCGCGATCACCGCGTCGAGGTCGGGGCGCAATTCGACCGGATCGGCGGACCCCAGCCGCGCCATCAGCGAAATGAGCGCCATCGGCTCGACCCCCGCCGCGCGCAGATCGCGCAGGCTGAGGGTTCCCAGCCGTTTCGACAGCGCCTCGCCCTGCGCCCCGGTCAGCAGCGAATGATGCGCAAAGGCCGGCGGCGCATGGCCCAGGGCGGCCATGATCTGGATCTGGGTCGCGGTGTTGGTCACATGGTCGGCGCCGCGCACCACATGGGTGATCCCCATCTCGGTATCGTCGACGACGGACGCCAACGTGTACAGAACCTGGCCGTCGCCGCGGATCAGCACCGGGTCCGAGACGCTGGCGGCATCGATCGATTGCGGCCCCAGGATCAGGTCGTCCCATTCGATCCGCGCCGGGTCGAGCAGAAAGCGCCAATAGCCCGGGCGTTCGGCGCGCAGCGCCGCCCGCGCGTCCTCGGTCAGCGCCAAGGCGGCGCGGTCATAGACCGGCGGGCGCCCCATGTTGAGCTGCTTCTTGCGTTTGAGGTCGAGTTCGGCGGGCGTCTCGAACGCCTCGTAAAGCCTGCGCTCGGCCCGCAACCGGTCGGCCGCCGCCGCATAGCGGTCGAGCCGCGCCGACTGGCGTTCCTCGCGGTCCCAATGCAGCCCCAGCCAGTCGAGGTCTTCGCGGATCGCGTCGGCATAGGCCGTCTTCGACCGCTCGGGATCGGTATCGTCGAGCCGCAGGATGAAGGTGCCACCGGCGGCCCGCGCGATCAGCCAGTTGAACAGCGCGGTGCGCAGATTGCCGACATGCAGATAGCCGGTGGGCGAGGGCGCAAAGCGGGTGGTCGTCATGGCGGTCTCCTTGGGGTGTGGGCTTTCCACAGCCGCGGCGCCAAGTCCAGCCGCCCGCTGCGGCGGAGTTTCCGCTTTTCGCGCGGCCCGGTGCGGCGTATCAGGCCCGCCGAGACGGGGGCGATGCCCCAATGCCGCGCCAATCAGGGGGAGACAGCATGACAGTCAAAGTAGCCATCAACGGATTCGGGCGCATCGGCCGCAACATCCTGCGCGCCATCGTCGAATCCGGGCGGACCGATATCGAGGTGGTGGCGGTCAACGACCTTGGCCCGGTAGAAACCAACGCCCATCTGGTGCGCTACGATTCCGTGCATGGCCGGTTTCCCGGCACCGTCACCGTGGATGGCGACAGCATCGATGTCGGCCGCGGGCCGATCAGGGTGACCGCGATCCGCGACCCAAGGGAGCTGCCCTGGGACGGCGTCGACATCGCGATGGAATGCACCGGGCTGTTTACCGCCCGCGACAAGGCGGCGATGCATCTCGAGAACGGTTCGAAGCGGGTGCTGATCTCGGCCCCCGGGGCGGGCGCGGACAAGACGATCGTCTATGGCGTGAACCATGCCAGCCTGACCGCCGCCGACACGGTCGTGTCGAACGCGTCCTGCACGACGAACTGCCTGGCCCCGGTCGCCAAGGTCCTGAACGACGCGATCGGCATCGACCGCGGCTTCATGACCACGATCCACAGCTATACCGGCGATCAGCCGACGCTCGACACGATGCACAAGGATCTCTATCGCTCCCGCGCCGCGGCGATGAGCATGATCCCGACCTCGACCGGGGCGGCCAAGGCGGTCGGTCTGGTGCTGCCGGAACTTGCCGGGCGGCTCGATGGGGTGGCGATCCGCGTGCCCACCCCCAATGTCTCGGTCGTCGATCTGGTGTTCGAGACGTCGCGCGCGACCTCGACCGACGAGATCAACGCCGCGATCCGCGCCGCCGCCGACGGGCCGATGGCCGGTGTGCTGGGCTATACCGACGAGAACCTGGTCTCGATGGATTTCAACCACGACCCGCATTCCTCGGTCTTCCACACCGATCAGACCAAGGTGATGGAGGGCCGCATGGCCCGGGTCCTGTCGTGGTACGACAACGAATGGGGCTTCTCGAACCGGATGGCCGACACCGCGGTGGCGATGGGCGCGCTGATCTGAGGCATGCCGCGCCAGACCCGGGCCACGCGCCCAACCGTGCGGGCTGGCGCGGGGGGCGGTGTGCCCCCATCCGGACGGGATGCTGACCCGGCGCGCGGACGCACCGGCATGAGCGGCCGGCCGGTCGCCATCGCCGCGGCGCTGCGCGCGGCCGACCTCGCCGATCTGGCGGCCGAGGTGGCCGCGGTCGAGGGCGCCGGCGCGGACCTTGTGCATCTTGACCTATGCGTCCCGGCGGCAGCCTGCCCGATGCTGGGGCCGGCGCTGTGCCGGGCGCTGCGCCCGCATGTTCTGACACGGCTCGATCTGCATCTGGCGGGCCTGCCCGACCCGGCCCTTCTGGCCGCCTGCGTGGGCGCCGGACCCGATGGCCTGATCGTCGGGCTGCCGGGCGGGCTGCCGCCGCCCGGGCTTCTGCGCGCGATCCGCGCCGCCGGGGCCGCGCCCGGCATGGCGGTCCCGCCCGGCATCGATCCGGGCGATCTGGGCGATTTGGGCGCGCATCTCGATCTGGTCGACACGGTTCTGCTGCCCGGGCCGGCCACGGCCGGGACCGTGGCGGCACTGGCGGCCGCGATTGGCGGGCGCCCGGTCGCCCTGCAGGTCGAAGGCGGGATCGCGCCGGACAGCGCGGCCGGGCTGGTTGCCGCCGGTGCCGATGTCCTGGTTGCAGGGCGCGCGGTGTTCGCGGGCGGCCATGCCGCCGATCCGTCGATCTATGGCCAGAACATCCGCGATCTGCGGTGCGCGGCCAGGTAGTGTCTAAGTTTGAAATCCAGCGGGCTTGACATGCGTGGTATGGTGCTCACAGTTAGGAGTAAGGCGAGCGCGCTTCTGCGTAACGTTTCTGTAGCTGTGCTGGGGTACACGGGATCAACGCCGCTCAGCACAAGGGAGAACAGATATGCCCAAGGGACCGCAAGGCCAGCAAAGGCCAGCGGACGTGATCGGTAATTGTGTCCACATTGCCAGGATCGCGACCGGAGGGGAACAAGAGACGACGCTGCAACACCCCGCCAAGCGCAAGAGCGGCAAGGCGGGCGCACGGGCGCGTCAGGAGAACACCACAGCAGCCCAGCGCTCGAAGATCGCGCGCAAGGCCGCAAACGCGAGGTGGGGGTGATGCCTAGTCATGACCCTCGCGCCATCGCCAATGAGTTTATCAAACTTAATGGCGGCAACATGAACCAAATGAAGCTTCAAAAGCTGGTTTACATTTCTCATGGCTGGAATTTGGCCATCAACCGAGAGCATTTGGTAAGCGGTAGGATCGAGGCATGGGATGGTGGCCCTGTTATGCGCGTTATCTGGAATCACCTGCGTGATTTTGGGCTGAACACCGCTGGAGGACTGATGGGCCGGTCGAAGGATGAGCCTTTTGAAGCGGATTTGACTGATAGTGAGCGGGCAATAATAAGCCACGTTTGGAAAAAGTATGGCGAGTATACTGGCTTAGAACTGTCCGAAATGACCCATGAGCCGGGAACCCCTTGGAGTAATGCATATTTCGGCAGAGGGCGAAATTCTGCCTTGGTTCCAACCGACATTCAACAGCACTTCGTAGAGCTAGCACTTGCAGGACGAGCAGAGCACGCCTGAGGAAATCACTCTTGATGATTTAGACAAATCGGCTTCCGTTGTGAAGCCGACTAGTTCAGATGTTCAGGTGCGGCCTGAGGATATGAATTCTGCGTTTTCTCGCGTGACTGAGGAAAACGCTGACTTAAAGCAAGAAATTGATGAGCTTAGAAAAAAAGTTAGAACAACTGAAATTCTCGACGAACTCATGAAGCCAAGCGCAGCCAAGGCGTTTACATACATGTTCGTTTACTCGGGAGTTGTGGGAGTTATTTTGCTGATGAATGGGTTTGGCTGCTTCAAGAACCCACTTGAGCCGGAGGTGCTGAAGTTTCTAGTTGGGAGCACGGCTGCGACGGTAATCGGCCTGGTCGGTATGGTGCTGACCGGCATATTCGTCGGCGCTCGCAAGTAAAGTGAACTTCTTGCTTGCTAAATGAGTGCTGCATACCTACATTGAAGGTATGAACAAACTCGACACCAAAACCCGCTGCACCATCCTAAACATGCTTGTTGAAGGTTCCTCTATGCGCTCGATCAGCCGCATGACGGGCGTGTCGATTAACACGGTTTCCAAGCTGCTGGTTGACGCTGGCGGGGCTTGCGCGGCTTACCACGACGAAACCGTGCGCAACGTGAGCGCGCAGCGCGTCCAGTGCGATGAAATCTGGTCTTTCGTCTACGCCAAAGACAAGAACTTCAAAACCGCCAAGGCCGCGCCGGAAGGTTCGGGCGATGTGTGGACGTGGACGGCTATCGACGCTGATAGCAAAATGATCCTATCCTATGAGGTTGGCGACCGTTCGGCAGCTACCGCAATAGAGTTTATGGACGACCTGTGCAGACGCCTTGCTAACCGGGTGCAACTGACTACAGACGGCCACAAGGCATATCTCGAAGCCGTTGAGCGCGCTTTCGGCGGCGACATTGACTACGCGATGCTGGTGAAGCTCTACGGCGATCTGGGTAGCAAGACCGCAGAGCGCAAGTATTCCCCGGCAGAATACACAGGCATCAAAGAGCGCCGCGTTGAAGGCAAGCCCGACATGGCGCATGTCTCCACGTCGTATGTCGAGCGTCAGAACCTTACCATGCGCATGGGTATGCGCCGCTTTACGCGCCTGGCCAATGGCTTTTCCAAGAAGCTGGAAAACCACCTGCACATGCTTTCGCTCTACTTCGTTCACCACAATTTCGTACGGATGCAAAAGAGCCTGCGCATGACGCCCGCTATGGCCGTTGGCGTGACCGATACCTTGCATGACATGGAATGGATTGTGGGTCTGATCGATGCTCGGGCGCCGGCACCCAAGAAGCGTGAGCCGTATAGGAAGAAGGATTTAAACTGAGACACTACCCGCGGCCAGCCCGGATTGACAGGTCGCCGGCGGTCTGGTCCGCTTGGCTCCCATCCCGAACGGAAAAGGAGTGCCCCCATGGCTGCCACCCCGCCGGTCTGCGCGTTCGACTGGCCCGCCCCCGATTTCGCCCTGCCCGATACGGCGGGCCGGGTCTGGACCCGCGACGCGGTTCGCGGGCCCAACGGTCTGCTGATCATGTTCATCTGCAACCACTGCCCCTATGTGAAGGCGATCCTCGACCGGATGGTGCGCGATGCGCGCGATCTGCAGGCGCTTGGGGTGGGCGTGGCGGCGATCTGCGCGAACGATTCGGCTGCCTATCCCGAAGACGCGCCGGACAAGATGGCCGCGCTCGCCCAAGAGATGGCATTCCCCTTTCCCTACCTGCACGATGCCGACCAGGCGGTCGCGCGCGCCTTTGACGCGGCGTGCACGCCCGATTTCTTTGGCTTCAACGCCGATCTCGGGCTGCAGTATCGCGGCCGCCTCGACGCCTCGCGGCGTGAGGCCGGCCCGCCCGACTTGCGCCGCGACCTTTACGAGGCGATGCGCGAGGTCGCCGAAACCGGCCGCGGCCCGGCCGATCAGGTGCCGTCGATGGGCTGTTCGATCAAGTGGAAGGCGGCGTAGGACCACGGTGCAACGAGCACGCCTCATGCCAAGGCGCGATGAGAATGGCCCGCTGCGCTAACGCCGCCCCTCCGCCGCGCCCGGCCGGGCCGGCCAGCGCAACGGCAGGTCGGGACGGAACAGCGCCACCGCCCACAGCGCGGCAAGGCCGGCGCAGGCCGCCGCACTCCACACCGGCATCGGGATGCCGAAAATCGCCGCCGACACCTCGTCGCAACGCACCACCGGGGCGGCCATGATCTGGGCCATCAGATCCTCGGGCGACAGCGCGCCGATATCCCTCGGTCCGCTGCAGGCCGAAGGGCCGGGCCACCAATGCTGCTGCACGCCGGCGTGATAGACGCCCAGCACCGCGCCGGTGACCATCGACAGCAGCCCGCCCCACAGCCAGACCCGCATCGGGCGGATCAGCCAGGCCGCGCCCAGCCCGATGGCGATCCAGTGCGGCCAGCGTTGCAGCAGGCACAGCTCGCACGGCGCGTAGCCGCCGACATGCTCGAATCCATAGGCCCCGACCAATGACAGGACGGCGCCAAGGCTGGCCAGCAGCACGACAGGTCTGCGGATCGATTCCATCGCCTCAGACATAGCGCAGGAGTGCGAAGCCTCCCAGCAGAAGCAGCAGGAAAACCGAGAAGACAAGGCCGAGCCGGCGTTCGATGAAGCCGCGGACCGGCTCGCCAAAGCGCCACAACAAGGCCGCCACGACATAGAAGCGCAGGCCGCGGGCGAGCAGGCTGGAAATCAGGAAGACCCAGATGTCGAGGCCCGTGAACCCCGACAGGATGGTGATCACCTTATAGGGAAACGGCGTGACACCGGCGATCAGCACCGCCCAGGCCCCCCATTGGTTATAGGCCGCCGCGAATTCGTCGAACCGGTCGGCCTTGCCGTAGAATTCCAGAACCGGGCGGCCGATCTCTTCGAAGAAGAGCGCCCCGATGGCATAGCCGAGCAGACCGCCAAGCACCGAGGCGACCATGGTGACAAAGGCGATCCGCCAGGCCCGGGCGGGCCGCGCCAGGATCATCGGGATCATCAGCAGATCGGGCGGGATCGGAAAGACCGAGCTTTCGACAAAGCTGACGCCGGCCAGCCCGCGCATGGCGTTGGCGATTCGGCGATGCGCAGGGTACGGTCGTAAAGGCGACGAAGCATCCGCCGCGCTTGCCTTGGCGGCAGGCGCCCGTCAAGCGGCGTTGACCGGGCCAAGGCGGCGGGGTAGGCCACGCCCGGGCCCGAGTGGCGGAATGGTAGACGCAGGGGATTCAAAATCCCCCGCTGGCAACAGCGTGTCGGTTCGAGTCCGACCTCGGGCACCACCATTCCCGCAAGATCCGTCTATGGCCCGCGCCCAAGCGCGGGGGGCGGGGAGGCGGGCGGGAGGCGGACCAGCGGCAACGCGTTACGCTCATTGCCGCTTGGCATCACGCATTGCGCTGTGGCATCGGGACAGATCAGGGATAGAGCGCGGCAAGCACCGAACTGGCCGACACCGCGGTGCCGTTCAGCAGGGCCAGCGCCGTCTCGCCCGACGCGGTGGCGGTGTCGCCCGTCTCGGCCTGGATCAGGAACCGGCGGATCAGATCCTCGCGCGGCTTCGGATCGGCAAACTGGCCGATCTCGGAATCGCTGAACGTGGCCTGCAGGCGTTTGCGCATCTCGGCAAGCTGGCGATCGAGGTCGAGCGCGGCAAAGCCCTCGGGCATCCCGAGCGCGGTCTCGAACACCGTGCGCAGCGGCGGTGTGCCCAGCACGGTATACCATTTCGTGTCGTCCGAGGATGCCGCCGGGGCCAGCGTCGCCAGCTCGCGCTGGGCGTTCAGCGACAACCGGAAATCCTCGTTCTGCGTGCCCACGGCCGCCTCGAAGCTGCGCAGCTCATAGGCGGCGACGATATCGTCGGGAAAACTGCTCAACACCGTGTTGGGCGGATCGACATCGCCGAAGCCAAACGCCCGGGCCATGTCGCGATAGCGCGTGTCGGTCAGACGGTTGGCCAGCGCGTCGGGCGCAAGCGTCCCGTCCTCCAGCACCTTCTGCACGAAATAGCTGTTCGCCAGATCGTCCTGCAGGCCGAACGCCCCCAGCCCGACCTTGAGCAAGCCGCGATCCGCGACCAGATCGGCGGCGCTGGTGACGTCACCGATCCGGTCGCGGAACGCCGCTGTCTCGCGGGCGATCTGCGGCGTCTGGGCATGGGCTGCCTGCTGACGGTCGAGCGTGGTCTGCAGCACCCGCCAGCCGGCATAGCCCGAGAGCGGCAGCGCCGGGGCAAAGCTCATGGCGCGGCGCCCGCCCCGGCGGCCGCCCGCGAACGCGCCGCCTTGGCCGGATCGGGCGGCCCGCCCGGCGGCCGCACCGCAGCCGCCGCGAACAGCCGGTCCTCGCGCGCGATCAGTGCGCGCAACGCCTTGAGCGCCGGATAGAACTTGTCGTCGGCGACACAGGCCGTGGCGGCCGCCAACTGGGTCCGGCTGTCGGCATCGGTGAAGACCTGGCTCAGCTGCTCGATCCCGCGAAGCAGCTGCAGCCGTGCCGCGTCGGGCTCGGCATCGCCCGACAGCACCAGCTGCGCGATATAGCATACCCGGCGCACCGGCGTCCCGGCCTCTTCGGGGTGCAATGCATCCTTCAGCCGAAGGATATGCGCGTTCGGCGTCAGGATCGACAGCCGGCCGCGGCGGTCGCCATTCTGGATCACCGCGCCATTGACCAGCACCCGCTCATGTGGCCCGAGTTTCAGGACCAGCCCGCTCATGAGCCGCCGGTCTGACCGCGCAGACCCCTCATGATGGCGGTGTTGATCTCGATCAGCGCCTCGGCGCCGGCCTCGCGCGTCAGCACTTTCGGGGTATGCTGGGCGATGAATTCCGCCAGATAGAAGATGCGGGCGCGCAGGTCGCGCGGCAGCGCGTTGGCTTCGTCGGCGACCTCGACGGCAAGGATCGTCCACAGCCGTCGGTTGTCGTGCAGCGCCGCGACAAGGTCCGGAAAGGCCTTGCGGCCAGCCCGGGCGGCGCGGCGCATGCGATGGGTGATCTGGGCGAAAGCGTCGTATTCGGTGTCCTGGTGGGTGCGGATCGGGGCGGCTGCGGCATAGGCCGTGGCGGCCTGGTGGAAAGCGTTCACGTCGTGTCCTTCCAAGCGCGTGTGGGGGTGTCAGGGTGTGGTGTCCGGGGCGCAGGCCAACCGGCCCGCGCCCCAGCCTCCGCAACGATCAGCGGAACAGCGCCAGGATGTTCTGCGGCGTCTGGTTGGCGATCGACAGGGCCGTGGTCGCCAGCTGCTGCTGGACCTGCAGGGCCTGCAGGCGCGCCGAGGCTTCCTCCATATCCGCATCGACCAGCGTGCCGATCCCGACCTTGAGCGAATCGGTGAGCGAACCGATGAATTCGTTCTGGGTCTGGATGCGGCCCTGATCGGAACCGAAAGCGGCCGCCGCGTCGATCGCATTGTCGATCAACGTCTCGATATTCTGCAACGCGGCATCGGCGCCGGCATCGGTGGTGACATCGATATTGTCGAGCCCGAACAGCCCGCCCGATGCGGTGCCGCCATCCATCGCAGCGGTCGCAAAGTTCTTGTCGGAGCCGCTGTTGTCGATCTTCAGGCTTGCCTGTCCGGTGGTCGCGTTGACGGCGACCTGGGTCGTGATGCCGGTGATGCCGGCCGCGTCAATGGCCGTCTTCAGCCCGCGTGCGACATCTTCGAACGTCTCGCCCTTGCCGGCCGTGTAGTAATAGGCATTGCCGGCGATCGACGCCTGATAGCTGTTGCCCTCGGCCGGGCTGGCCGCCGTGGTGAAGAAGATCTCTTCGGCGCGCTGGTTGATGGTGCCCGATTCGGTGGTGGTGTTGGCGGTTGCGGACCCGTTGATCGAAAAGATGTAGGCGTTGCCGTCGCCGCCGCCCCCCTGGGTATCCGCCACGGCGATGTCGAGCGATTCGAAGGCCCGCGTCGAGGTGATCGTGATCTGGTCGGTGCCGGTGCCTTCGAACGTCACATTGTCGAGGTCGAGCGCCTGCAATTGCGCCAGCAAACCGTCGCGCACCGTCTGATCGCTGCTGTCATCGGCGGTCGAGGTATAGGTCACCGTGGTGCCGCCGACCGTGACGCTGGCCGTGTCATCCTCGTCCCAGTTGCCGGCCGTCGAGTTGAACTCGAGAACCGCGGTGACGCCGGTGGCCGACAGCGTGCTGCTGACAAAGGTCGAGCCCGAAGCCGCATCGAGGATCTGCGAAGCCAGGTTGGTGCCGCCCGACCCGACGCCGTTGGTCCCGGCCGAGGTCGACATGTCCTGCCGGCTGACCGTGATCGACCGGTCGGTGACGGTGCCGTCTGCCCCACGATCGAGAGAGGCGAGGATGTTCACGTCGTCGGTGCCGCTCAGCAGATTGAGACCATTGAACTGGGCGGCGTTCACGACCGATGTGATCTGGTCGGTCAGGGCATCGATATCGGTCTGAATCTTGTCGCGGTCGACATTCGCCTCTTGTGCGGCAACGATCTTGCCCTTGATGTCGCTCAGCATGTCGGAAATCGTCTCGGTCCCTTCGCGGGCGACGGTCACGGTCGATTGACCCAGCGACAGGCTGTCCGAGATCGCCATGAATCCCTTCACGTCGGCTTCCATGACTTTCGAGATCGCCCAGATCGACGAATTGTCCTTGGCCGAGCCGACCGTCTTGCCGGTCGAGATTTCGTTCTGGGTCCTTGCGAGCGACTTGTTGATGCCTTCGAGCGTCTGCAGCGCGACCATTGCGCTGGCGTTCGTCAGAATGCTGGACATTGGATTTTCCTTCCGTCCGGGATGGCTTTGCCATCGAGTTGATCGGGCCGGCGCGCGCCTGCGCGTGGCGACGGGGCCCTTCTGACCGGTGCGGCGACGCAGGAACGCCGCCGCGCCACCCGGACGCTGCCGGATGCACGCCCACACTCACCGGCCACGCTGAACAGAGGCTTAACCGCGGCGGGTCGAGCATTGGCGATTTGAACGAAATGCTGTTGGCGCTTCGCGCCCCACCGTCGCCCGTTCTGTGGCACGGTCGGGGCGCAACGTGTCCCTGTGCGGGCTCGCGCCAGCCCGCTTGTTTCCGGAGACGGTGTTGGCGACTTGAAGGCCCCAGGCCGATCTACACAGCGCTGGAAACGACCGTCTTGTCACGGCAGCCCGCGGGCGCCGCAACGCACTGGCGCAGCAGATGCGCCACCCCTGTCAACGGGTATCAGTCGCGCAGCCGCAGATCGGCGAATTCGCCGGTGCCACGGTCCGAGATGAACCGGATGGTCCGGCCATCGAGTTGCACGGCCTGGCAATTCGGGCCCAGATTGCGCTGGCCCCAGTAGAGATCGCGGCAGAAATACCCGTCCTGCCAGTTCCAAGCACCGACAACCGGCCGCCCGAAGGCACGGCCACGGATTTCGCCCGACGGGGTCACGTCAAGCTCGATCCCCATGCGGGTCAGCTTGCGCCCCTCGATCACGGACAGGAATTGCGACCGGGCTTCCAGCTGTTGGAACCCGTTCGCCAGGGCCTGACCGGGCTGCAGGATCGCCACAATGGCGGCAACAACGGCAAATCGAACGGCATGTTTCATCGCAATCCCTTTCCTCTCAACGCGATTGGCGGCCAGCGCCGCAACTTGAAAGGATATACGCTGCACCGGGCCTGTCGGATCACCCAAGGCCGAGCACATCGCGCATCGCGTAAAGCCCGGGCTTGTGGCCCTGGCCCCACAGCGCCGCGCGCAGCGCACCGCGGGCGAACAAGGCCCGGTCGTGCGAAATGTGGCGCAGCACCACGCGCTCCCCCGGACCGGCAAAGATCACGTCATGCTCGCCCACCACATCGCCGCCGCGGATTGCCGAAAAGCCGATCGCGCCGGGCGCGCGCGGCCCGGCATCGGGGCCGTCGCGGCCGCGCTCGGCGATCTCGGCCAGCACCGCGCCGCGCCCGGCCGCCGCGGCCTCGCCCAGCATCAGCGCGGTGCCCGAGGGGGCATCGACCTTGTGGCGATGATGCGCCTCGACCACCTCGATGTCGTATTCGGGGCCCAGCACGGCGGCGACCTGGCGGGTGATCTCGACCAGCAGGTTGACGCCCAGGCTGGTGTTGCCCGATTGCACGATCACCGCGTGGCGCGCCGCCGCCTGCAGCCGCGGCAGGTCGGCATCGTCCAGGCCCGTCGTGCCGATCACATGGACGATACGCGCCTGGGCGGCCAGCGCGGCATTGGCGAGGCTCGCTTCGGGAGTGGTGAAGTCGATCAGCGCGCGGGCCACCGCCACCGCCGCGACCGGATCGTCGCCCACCGTGATGCCGATCGGCGCGCGGCCGAGGCATTCGCCCAGATCGCGGCCGATCCAGGGATGGCCGGGCGCCTCGGTCACCGCCACAAGCGCGGCGGCCGGGCTGCCCGTCACCATGTCGATCAGCATGCGGCCCATCCGGCCGGCGGCCCCGGTCACGGCGATCGGTGTTGTTGCGGTCATGGTGCGGCCCTCCCTGCGCGCCCGTGCTAGGCGGCAAGCGGCCCGCCGGCAAGGGGCGGTTGCGTCGGCGCGCCCGGCGGCCTATCCCTTCCGCAACAGAGCCCGATGGCCGCCATGAGCAGACCCCGCCCCTCGCCCGCCCAGGGCCCGTCGCAACGCCAGCTGCGCGTCGGCGAACTGATCCGCCGCACGTTGTCCGAGGTGCTGGCGCGCGGCGAGGTGCACGACCCCGAGCTGAACGGCTTTTCGATCACGGTCGGCGAGGTTCGGGCCAGCCCCGATCTGCGCGTCGCCAAGGTCTATGTGATGCCGCTGGGGGGCGGGCACCGGGACGCCGCGCTGGCCGCGCTCAACCGGAACCGGGCCGAATTGCGCCGCCTTGTGGCCCGCGAGATGACGCTCAAATACGCGCCCGAACTGCGCTTTGTCATCGATCAAAGCTTCGACCGCATGGAGGCGACCGAACGCCTGCTGAACAGCCCCGAGGTCCGGCGCGACCTCGATCGGGAATGAGGCGGCTCGGCGCGGCGGCCGGCGCGGCACTGTTGCTGGTCGCCGCCGCCCCCGCCCCGGCCGCGGGCTGCGCGCCGATGTCGTTCGAGGGCCAGCACTTTACCATCTGCGAGGCCGACCCGGCGCAGGACAGCATCCGGATGTGGCACCGCGACGCCGACGGCACGCTTTATGGCGGATTTCGCGCCGTCGACCGGGCGCTTGGCGAACGCGGCGCGCGGCTTGCCTTTGCCATGAATGCCGGGATGTATCACCCCGACCGCGAACCGGTCGGCCTTTACATCGAGGACGGGGTCGAGCGCGCGCCGCTGATCACCCGCGCGCGCGGCGGCAATTTCGCGCTTCTGCCCAATGGCGTGTTCTGCCTCGGGCCCGAGGGCGCCCGGGTCATCGAGACCCAGGCATTCGCCGCCGCGCGACCGGTCTGCCGCTTTGCCACCCAGTCGGGGCCGTTGCTGGTGATCGGTGGCGACCTGCACCCGCGCTTTCTGCCCGATTCGGACTCGCGCTATGTCCGCAACGGGGTCGGCGTGGCCGCCGACGGTCGCGTCCTTTTCGCGATTTCCGAACAACCGGTGACGTTCTTCGAATTCGGCCGGCTGTTTCGCGACGGGCTGGGCGTGCCCGATGCACTCTATCTCGACGGATCGGTGTCGCGGCTGCATGCGCCCGCGCTTGGCCGGTCCGATATCGGCCTGCCGCTTGGCCCGATCATCGGCGTCGCCGCGCCTGCCGGTTGACGCGCGGCGCGGCGTTGGCTAGCGGGCGACTCTTTTTGGGATCGGGGCAGACCAGATGGGACGCCGGCGCAAGGGACGCGACATCGCGGGATGGCTGGCGGTCGACAAGCCGCGCGGGCCGACCTCGGCGGATGTGGTCAACACGGTGCGCCGTGCCTTCGACGCGCGAAAGGCCGGCCATGCCGGGACGCTCGACCCGATGGCGACCGGGCTGCTGGCGATCGCCTTTGGCGAGGCGACCAAGACGATCCCGCATGTGACCGACGCCCAGAAGGCCTATCGTTTCACCGTCCGTTTCGGCGTGGCGACGGACACCGACGATGCCGATGGTCGGGTGGTGGGCGAAAGCCCGCGGCGCCCGGGCGATGCCGCGCTGGTTGCTGCCCTGACCCGGTTCACCGGCAAGATCGTGCAAACCCCGCCACGGTTTTCGGCCGTCCATATCGATGGCGAGCGGGCCCATGTCCGGGCCCGGGCGGGCGACGATGTGATGCCGGCCGCGCGCCCCGTCACGATCGCGGCGCTGCGCCTGATCGCCCGGCCCGATCCCGACCATGCCGAGCTGGAAATGGTCTGCGGCAAGGGCGCCTATGTGCGCGCGGTGGCGCGCGATCTGGGCACCGCCCTGGGCGGCTGCGCCCATGTCACCGCGCTGCGCCGGATCTGGTCGGGGCCGTTCGAGGCCGAGGATGCGATCCCGCTGGCCCGGATCACCGCGCAGGCCGGCGATGCCGCGCTCGACGATCTGCTGCTGCCGCTTGAAACCGGGCTTGTCGGGCTGCCCGAACTGCGCTGCGCCCCCGAGGCCGCCGCCCGTCTGCGCCACGGCAACCCGGCACCGGTGCTGACGGCGGCGAATTACGGCGATGTTGCCTGGGCCTCCGCGGCCGGCCGGGCGGTCGCGATCGGCGTCTACCGGGCGGGCGCGTTGCATCCGACCCGGGTCTTTGCCGGTTGATCGCGCGGACCCACCGGGCCGGCGGCACCGCGTCAACGGCGGTCTATTCGGATTGCGCGCGCTATCGCTACAGCCTGACGCGGGTCTGGGACCCGGCCGGGTCGCGGCTGGCCTTCGTGCTGCTCAACCCCTCGACCGCCACCGAAACCCGCAACGACCCGACGGTCGAGCGTTGCGAAAGGCGCGCCCGGCAGCTGGGCCATGGCGCGTTTCGGGTGGTCAACCTGTTTGCCTGGCGCGCGACCGACCCCCGGGCGCTGCGCCGCGTCGCCGACCCGGTGGGCCCTGCCAACGACGCGGCGCTCGGCGCTGCCGGCCGGTGGGCCGACCGGGTTCTGTGCGGCTGGGGCGTGCATGGCGCGCATCGCGGGCGCGGCGCGGCGGTGGCCACCTTGCTGCGCGGCGTCGGCTATTCGTTGTGCCATCTCGGGCTGACCCGCGACGGCCATCCGCGCCACCCGCTCTATATGCCCTATGCCGCGGTCCCGCTGCCCTGGCCGGCGGCGCCCAGCCCCGGCACGGAAGGATCGGGGCGCGACAACTCGGCCATATAGGTCCGGGCCCACCAGCCGATGTCATGGCTGCGCAACCCGGCCAGCATCTCGGCATGGCGCGCCCGGCGTTCGTCGAGCGGCATGTCGAGCGCGCGCGCGATCGCCTCGGCCATCTCGGCCTCGTCATACGGGTTGACCAGCAGCGCGCCGCCCATCTGTTCGGCCGCACCGGCGAAATGCGACAGGATCAGGACGCCCGGATCGTCGGGGTTCTGCGCTGCGACATATTCCTTGGCGACCAGGTTCATGCCGTCGGCCAGCGGGGTCACCAGCCCGACATCGGCCCGCCGGTAAAGCCCGGCCACCCTTTCGCGCGGAACGTTGCGGCAGATATAGCGGATCGGGGTCCAGTCGATCATCGCATGTTCGCCGTTGATCGCACCGGCAGCCGATTCAAGCTCGGTCCGGATCTCGCGATAGGCGTCCAGCGCGCCGCGGCTGGGCGGTGCGATCTGCAACAGCGTCGCGCGCGGCCCGTTGGCCGCCCGATGCTCGTCCAGATAGGCGGCAAAGGCGCGGAACTTGTTGACCAGCCCCTTGGAGTAATCCAGCCGGTCGACCCCGATCAGCAACCGCTCGGTCGGGTCGAGCCGCAGCCGGTCCGCCCCATCCGACGCGTCGGTCTGGGCGATGAAGGCATCGACATCGATCCCGATCGGCAGGGCGATGGCGCGAAAGCTGCCATCGGCGGTGCGGATCGTGCCCGCCGCGTCGATCTCGGCCGCCGGGTCGCCGCGGAAATACTCGCGCAGCGCGGCAAGGTCGCGCTCGGTCTGCAGGCCCACCAGATCATAGGCGGCCAGCCATTCGGGGAACTCGTCGCGTTCCGGCAGGGCGGGCACATTGGCGGCCAGCGGAAACGGTGTGTGCAGGAAATAGCCGATCCGGTTGTCGATGCCGCGCCGGCGCAATTCCCGCGCCACCGGCAGGAAATGATAGTCGTGCACCCAGAGCAGGTCGCCGGGCTGCAACTCCCGCGCGATCAGCGCCGCAACGCGGGCATTGGTGCTGCGATACGCCTCGGAATAGCGCGGCTCCATCGCAATCAGGTCGGCACGGCGGTGAAACAGCGGCCACAGCACCGAATTGGCGTAGCCGAGGTAGAAGTCGCGCTGATCGTCCTCGGTCACGTCGAAGGTCTTGCGGGTATAGGTGCCGGTGCCGACCGTGGTCAGGCTGTCGGCCGGCGTGCTGACGGGAACGTCGGCCGAGCCGATCCAGACGCCGCCCTGCTGGCTCAGACAGTCATGCAGGGCGAATACCAGCCCACCTGCCGGTTCGGCATCCTCCATCGGGATGCGGTTCGACAGGACGATCAGGCGAGGGCTCATGACGGGGTTCCCACAGGCGGCGCGGCAAGGACGGGGTCGACCCGCATCGCGCACGCACGCATCGGCGAAGGGTCGGCCGGTATGACAAGATTGCTACAGATCATCTGTGACAGTTATGTAGCACGCCTGCCGCCGGTTTGCCACTGCCGCGCGGCGCAGCCTGGCCCGGAGGCGCCGCCAGGCGGCGTTTCCGGGCCGATCCGATCGGCGGCGCGCGGGCGGCGCTGGCACAATGGGCCATGCGCATTGCGCCGTGGGATCAGCCGCTAAGGCTTACCCGGCGCCGGGCGCATCGCGAAGCGCCGACAGGTCGTCGGCCGCCAGGCTGTCGCCGGCCTCGAACACCGCATGGGGAACGCCGGCCTGCACGGTGACTTCGACGATCCGGCCCCAGGTATCGGCGGCAAGCGTGTCGAGGATCGCATCGCCCTCACGGCTTTCGACCTCGAACCGATAGGCGCCCTCGGGCAGCGTTGCGCCATTTGCGCCCACGCCGTCCCAGGTCACCGGGGTTTCGCCGGGGGTGATCGCGCGGCGGTCGACGATCGCCCCGCCGGCATCGCGGACCACCAGCTGGGCCGCGGTCGCACCGACGGCAAATTGCGGATAGACGGTGATCGGGCTGCCCGCAAAAAACACGGCGACGGGCGCACGCGCCTCCATCCCGATCAGGCCTGCCGCGGCCGACAACCCGTCGCCGGTCAACGATTCGAGCAGCGCGTTGGTGCGCACCTGCTGTTCGACCAGCGAAAAGGTGGCGAGCTGGACTGCAAACTCCTTGGTGTCCATCGGGTCGAGCGGGTCCTGATTGTTGAGCTGCGCCGTCAGCATGCGCAAAAAGGTGTCGTAATCCGACGCGATGGCCGTCCGATCGGCCCCGGCCTGCGCGGTGGCATTGGCCGCCTGCGCCAGACCGGACGGGGTCGTCGTTGCGGTCACGGACATCGGCGCCCCCCCGTCAAAGCCGAATGTCGAGCCGGCCATCGAGGCCGGTTGGCAAGCCCGCCATGGCACGGGCAGGGCCGGCCGACGGGCTGTCATCGACCGGCTCGGACTGCAGCGGCCCCTCACCCCCCGGCGCGGCATGGCCCTGACCCGACCCGGCGAAAGAGAAGCTGAGGTCGCGATAGCCGAGCGCCGCGAAATCCTGCGCCAGGGTGTCGATATGGCGCCGCATCAGGTCCAGCGTTTCGGGCCGATCGGCATTGACGGTCAGGGTCAGGCCATGCTCGCCGATGACCATCACCATGCGCACCCGGCCAAGCTCCCGCGGCTCGAGCTGGATGTCGACGGGGCGCGCCGGATCCTGCGCCAGCGCCTCGCCCAGTTGCTGCGCGATGCCGCGCGCCAGAGCCGCCGTCGCCGCGCCCCGTTCGGCCGATCCCGCGGCGGTGGTCGTGGTCCCGCGCGATTCGGCGGCGGTCGGCCCGGCTTCCGGACGATCGGCCGCCACTGCCTCGCGCTCGGCGAATGCGGCCGGACCGGCGGCGATTTCCGGCGCGGATACCGGCGGGGCGGCCGGTTTGGCGGGCGCGCCGCCCGTCACCGCTGCGCCCGACGGCGCTGCCGGCCGCGTGCCGGGCGCTGGCCCCTGGCCTGCCACGTTCGATCCGATGACGGGTTCCGATGCCCGCGCGACCGCCTCTGCCTGCGCGGCCATGTTCGTGGCGGCGACCGGAGGGGCGCCCGGAAACGCAGGGCGATCCACGCTCGGAGGTCCGTCGCCGCCCTTGCCCGGTTGGGATGCGGCGGCAGCGGCGATGGGCGCCGGGGCCGCGGCGGGCTGGCGCGCTGATGTGGCGACGGCTGTCGTCGCCGCCGGTTGGGCCGGCGGCTCCACCGGCTGAACCGATCCGCCGCCGCCAGCCTTGGCAGCGGGGATACCGGCGGGCAGCGGCCGCACTACGGCCGGGTCGTCCCCCATCGCGGACGGCAACGCCAGAGCGCTGGCCAAGAATGACGACGGGGCGTTGGCCCTCGGCGCGGATGCCACCGCGACCGGGTTTGCCGGGTCGGCCGCGGCAACCATGCGGCCGGCGGGCAGCGGCCGGACCGTGGCCGGGACTGACACGATGGCGCCCGGCCGCGACGCGGCTCCCGCGGCGACCGGATCGACCGCTTCTGCAACGCCGGGTGTGGGTGCGTTCGGGACCGGTGCGCCGGCAGCGCCCGGGATGACCGTTCCCGCGACCCGGGCCAGGGCGGCGACGCCGGAGCCTGCCATGGCAAGCCCGGCGGCGTTCGCCACCGATGCGCCAAGCGGGACTTGGCCAAGGCCGGGGGTGGCACGCTGCACAACGGCATCTCCGGCAAGCGTCGCCAGTGTCGCCGCCGAGCGCCCTGCCAGCGCCGACCCGTCGGCCGCGCCGCAGGATTGCCGCGCCGCCGCGGCCGGGTTGCCCGCGGGGGCCGCCGGGAGCCCGGAAGCGGCCTCCATCGCGGCCGTCACCGCCGCACCGACCAAGGTGACCGAAATCGGACCGATCGCGGCGCCATCGGAAAATGCGCCGCCCGAGGCCTCGTTCCCGTCTGGCGTCTCCGGAACCGAGCCGGGGAGGCGCGGGGCTTCGGCGCCGAGCATCGCGCCAAAGGCGATGCCGGAACCGGCGCCGGCATCGGCGGGCACCGGCATCCCCGAGGCGGTTGGCGGCGCGGCGTCGCCGGGCCAGCGCGATGGGGCGGGGAAAAGCGGGTTCAAGGGCGGCCTCCGGCGATTCGTGGACTGGCTGCGGTCATCGCACGGGCCGGGTTACCGGTTCTTTACCGCATCCGGTCAGGATGGCCGCGCAACCGACCGGAGCTGCCCCCATGGATTCCGCGCCGAACCTCATCCCCGCTGCGCCCCTGGCCGCAACAACCGCCCAGCCGGTCGCCCCGGAGGAGGGCGCCTTGCGCGCCGCCGCCGAGGCGTTCGAGGCGACGTTTCTGGCACAGATGCTCGATCATGCCGGGCTCGGCCGGACACCCGGCGCCTTCGGCGGCGGCAGCGGCGAGGGCCAGTTTGCCTCGTTCCTCGTCGAGGCGCAGGCCGAACGCCTGGTCGCGGCAGGTGGCATCGGCCTGGCCGATGTCGTGTTTGCCGCGTTGCGCGACCAAGAGGGGGCGGACGATGCCAACCGCTGAACTCGACGCCTTGCTCGACCGCGAACGCCGCGCGCTGCGCGCCGGCGACGTCGCGGCGCTGGCGGCGCTGGCCGACGACAAGGCCCGACTTGCCGAGGCGCTGGCGGACTTGCCGCCCGACCGGATGGACAGCGCCGCGCTCGGCCGATTGCGCGCCGCCGCGCGCCACAACGACCGGATGCTGGCGGCGGCACTTTCCGGCCTGCGGACGGCGCGGGCCAAGCTTGACGCGGCCCGCCGCGGTGGCGTGATGGAAACCTACGATCAGGGCGGCCGGCGCCAGACCATCGGCGCCGCGATCCGCCAGGTCGAGCGGAAGGCCTGATACGACCGGTCACCGATGATGAGCGTTGTCCGCACGCCTCCCCGCCTGGGCCAACGATCCTGTCCTGTCCCGTCAGCCAGACGGGGGGCCGAAGGGGCGCGGCGGGGCCGCAGTCGGCGTTCACAAAATACGGCACCGTCCCAGCGCGTTTTCCCGGACCCATCAGCCACGCGGCTTGCCGGTCGCGCCGCCGGGCTGTAGCCCAACGGCATGACCCCCGCGCCCCGCCCATCGACTCCGGGCCTTGCCGCGCGGCGCGCGGCGGCGCGCCTGCTGCTGGCGGTTCTTGCCGATGGCCGCGCGCTCGATCCCGATGCCGCCAGCCTCTCGCGGCTCGACCCGCCGACCCGGGCGCAGGCCCTGGGGCTTGCGCGCGCCACGCTGCGCGGTCTCGGCCGGGCCGATGCCGTGCTCGACCGGTTCGTTCGCCGCCGCCCTCCGCCGCCTGTCCGGACGCTCCTCCGGCTTGGCACGGTGGAAATCCACGGTCTCGGCACCCCACCCCATGCCGCCGTCGATATCGCCGTGACCCTGGCCCGGCACGGCTCCGGCGGCGACCGCCATGCCGGGCTTGTCAATGCCGTGCTGCGCCGGGTGGCGGCCGCAGGGGCGCCAGCCTGGGCCGCGGCGCCGCCGACCCGTCTGCCGGACTGGCTGCGGACCCCGCTGATCGCGTCCGATGGGCCCGAAGCGGTCGCCGCGATCGAGACGGCGCATGAGCACCGGCCGCCGACCGACCTGACGCTGCGCGACCCCGCCGAGGCCGCGCACCGCGCGGCCAAGCTTGACGCCATCGTGCTGCCCGGCGGCAGCCTGCGGCTGTCCGGCGCGCCGCCGATCACCGCCTTGCCCGGCTTTGACGAAGGCCGGTTCTGGGTCCAGGACGCGGCCGCGGCGATCCCTGTCCGCTGGCTCGCCCCCGACCCGGGCGCGCGGGTGCTCGACCTGTGCGCGGCCCCCGGCGGCAAGACCCTGCAACTGGCCGCTGCCGGCGCCCGGGTCACCGCGCTCGATCTGTCGGCCAGCCGGATCGCCCGCCTGCGCGCGAACCTCGCGCGCACCGCGCTCGACGCCGAAACCGTGATCGGCGATGCGCGGCAGGCTGTCCCGCCCGGGCCCTGGGACGCGGTGCTGCTGGACGCGCCCTGCTCGGCCAGCGGCACGATCCGGCGCCACCCCGATCTGCCGCATGTCAAGGATGCCGCGGCGCTCCGACCGCTGATCGCGCTGCAGGATACGCTGATCGACCGGGCGGTCGCCGCGCTGGGGCCGGGTGGCACGCTGATCTATGCGGTCTGTTCGCTGCTGCCCGAAGAGGGCGCGGCGCGGGTCGCGGCCGCCCTGGCGCGCCACCCCGATCTGGTCGCGCAGCCGGTCGACCCCGCCGCTTTCGACCTGCCGCCCGAGGCCGCCATGGCCGGCATGGGGCTGCGCACCCGGCCCGATTTCTGGCCCGCGCAGGGCGGCATGGACGGCTTCTTCATGGCTCGGCTGAGCCGGACCGGCCCGGCCTGACGGCGCCGCGGCGCGCAACGCCCCGGCCGCCGAGCGGGGGCTCGATGCCCCCCGAGGCGGCCCCGCCTTCGGCGCCTGGGCTTGCCCCGGGGCCCCGGCCGACCTAGCCTGTGGACGATGAAACGATGCTCCCCTCCCGCTCTGCTCCTGGTCCTTGGCCTTGGCCTTGGCCTTGGCCTCGGCTTCCCCGCCACGGCGGCACCACAACTGCCGTCGGGCGCCTATCTTGCCGCCCGCCAGGCCAGCATGACCGAGGATTTCGCGCCAGCGGCGCGGCAATACGACCGCTTGCTGGCCGCGGCGCCGAACGATCCGCGGTTTCTTCAGGGCGCGGTGTTGGCCCATATCGGCGCGGGCCAGATGGATCGCGCGGCCGATCTGGCCACGCGATTGATGGAGACCGGGGCGCGAAGCCGCGCGGCGACGCTGGCCCGGATGGCCGCGTCGCTGCGCGCCGGCGACTACCAGGCGGTCGTCGATGGGTTTGCCGCCGGCCAGCGCTTTGCACCGATGGTCGACGATCTGATCCGCGCCTGGGCGCTGCTGGGCGCAGGCCGAACCGCCGACGCGATGGCGGCCTTCGACGCCGGTGCCGCGGCTGGGGATCATGCCCCGTTTCGCCGCTACAATGCCGCCCTGGCCCGGGCGGTATCGGGCGACCCCGAAGGCGCGCTTGCCCTGCTTGACGCGGCGGCCCAGCCGGGCGCCGAGGCGGTCGCGGCGCGCGCCGCCCTGCTGGCCGGGACCGACCGCGCGCCCGAGGCGCTGGCGCTGCTCGAAGCGACGCTCGCCCGTGGCGACGACCCGGTGTTGCGCGATCTGCAAGCCCGGCTGGAGGCCGGCGAGGTCGTGACCTTCGACCAGCTGCGCAACCCGGCCGAGGGGATCGGCGAGGTGTTCTTTGCCGTGGCCGGCACGATGGCCAGGAACGCGCCCGGGACCGAGGCGCTGGTCCATGCCCGGATCGCCCAGTCGCTGGCCCCGCGCAACGGGGCGATCACCGTTCTGGTGGCCGAAATCCTCGAGGATATAGGGCAACTCGACCTGGCTGCGGCCGCCTATGCCGGGGTCGACCGGGCCGCGCCCGCCTTCGTCGATGCCGAGATCGGTCGCGCCAGCACGCTGCACGCCGCGGGCCGCAACGAGGCCGCGGCCGAGGTGCTCGATGCGCTGGCGCGCAGCCATCCCGACCGGGCGCAGGTGCATATCGCGCGCGGCAATCTGATGCGCCGGATCGGCCGCCACGCCGAAGCGGCGGCCGCCTTCGACACGGCCATCGCCCTGCAGCCCGATGGCGCCGCCCTGCCCTGGGAGATGTACTTCGCCCGCGGCATGGCGCGCGAGCGGTCGGGCGACTGGGACGCGGCCGAGGCCGATTTCCGCCGCGCGCTGGAGATCCGGCCCGACCAGCCGGATGTGCTGAATTATCTGGGCTATTCGCTGCTGGAACGGAAGGAGCGGCTCGACGAGGCGCTGGCGATGATCGAAACCGCTGTTGCCAGGGAACCCGATGCCGGCCATATCGTCGATTCGCTGGCCTGGGCGCTGTATCGGCTTGGCCGGTTCGACGAAGCGGTCGCGCCGATGGAACGCGCCGCCGCCCTGCTGCCGGTCGATCCGGTGGTCAACGACCATCTGGGCGATGTCTACTGGATGGTCGGGCGCAGCCGCGAGGCGCGGTTCCAGTGGCGCCGCGCGCTGTCCTTCGATCCCGAACCGGACGCGGCCGAGCGCATTCGCGCCAAGCTCGCGCGCGGTCTCGACGCGGTGCGCGCCGAAGAGGGCCTGCCCGTGACCGGCCGCAATGGCCGTTGAAGAAACCGCACCGGCGAAGCTGAACCTGGCGCTGCACGTCACCGGGCGGCGCGCTGACGGCTATCATCTGCTCGACAGTCTGGTGGCCTTTGCCGGGCCGGGGGACCGGATCGCCGCGATGCCGGCCGCGGCGCTGTCGCTGCATGTCACCGGACCGGGTGCCGCCGCCGTGCCGCCCGGGCGCGACAATCTGGTGCTGCGCGCGGCGCGTCTGTTCGACGACCCGCCGGGTGGCGCGGCGCTCACCCTCGACAAGCGGTTGCCGGCCGCGGGCGGCCTCGGCGGCGGGTCGTCCGACGCCGCCGCGACCCTGCGTGCGCTGGCCCGGCTGTGGGACCGGCCGCTGCCCGATCGCGCTGCCATCCTGGGGCTGGGCGCCGATGTGCCGGTCTGCCTGACCCCGCGCTGCTGGCGGATGCGCGGCGTCGGCGAGCATCTGAGCCCCGGGCCGGAACTGCCGCCGCTCTGGGCGGTGCTGGTCAATCCCGGCGTTCCGGTGGCGACGCCTTCGGTGTTTGCCGCGCTGCAATGCCGCGAAAACCCGCCCCTGCCCGCGCCGCCGGCGCGCTTTGCCGATGCGGCCGCCCTGGCGGCGTGGCTGGGAGAGGCGCGCAACGACCTCGAGACGCCGGCGCGGCTGCACGCGCCGGCGATCGACGACGCGCTGGCCGCCTTGCGCGCGACGCCGGGGGTTCTGCTGGCGCGGATGTCGGGTTCGGGCGCGACCTGTTTTGGACTTTACGCCGAGCCGTCGCGCGCCCGGCTTGCGGCTGCGGCGATTTCCGGCGCACGGCCCGGCTGGTGGGTCACCGACGCCGCGTTCCTTCGCTAGGCCGTTCGACGCGGCCGACCCTCAGGGTGGCGTGCCCGCATCGGGCGCCAGCGCCGCGCAGCGCGCCAGCGCCGGTGCCGCTGCCTGCGCCTTGCGCGCCCGTTCGGCCTGCATCGAGGCAAGCTTGGCGCGTTCCGCGTCCAGATCGACGGCGACGGGGACCTCGCGCGTTCGCACCCGGGTGGCGGTGCAAAAGCCCGGGGCGATGCCGCCGCGATACCAGCCGCCGCAACCGGTGACAGTGGAATAGGGCACGGTCTGGGTCTCGATCGCGTAGCCCCGGGCGAGCGTCGCCTCGGTCTGCACGATCAGCGCGTCGATGATCCGGATATCCTCCAGCACCGCCGTTGCGCAGCGCTCGGCCGGGCTGGCGCAGCCGGCCAGAAGAAGCAGACATAACGGGATCGGGATGGCAGGCCGCATGATGTCGTTCTAGCGCCGGTGCCGGCCGGCGAAAAGTCAACGCCGTGCCGGCGCCGCGCAGGCGGCAAGATCGGCGTCACGGCGCGCCAGCAGGGCTTGCCGTTCCGCCCGCAGCCCTGCCAGGCGCGCCCGCTCGACGCTGCCATCGACGGGTCTTTCCACCGGCACATCGATGCTGCCCACGGTCCGACAAAAGCCGGTCTTGCCCGTGCTGCAGGGCTGGTATTGCGTCGTATAGATCTGCTGGTTCACCCATCGCGTGCCGCGGGCAAGCGCCGCCTCGCCGCCCAGGATCGCGTCGTCGAGCGCGGCAATCTGCCGCTCGACCCGGTTCGCGCAGCGCTCGGCCGGGGGGGCGCAGCCCGCCAGCAGTCCAAGCAAGCACAGAAAGGCGGGGAGATGGCGCATGGCGCCTGCGTAACCCGGCGCGGGCCGGGCCGCCAGCCTAGGCTTCGGGAAACCGGGCAGCGCAGGCGGCGCGCTGTTCCATGGCGGCGCGCCGGGCGTCGGGCAGCATGGCGCGCAGATTGTCGAGCCGCGGCTGCCAGACCGCCGGATCGATCGGCGTGCGCCGGGTTTCGTAACGGACACCGGTCAGGGTGCAGCGCGGGCGCCGGCCGTTCGGCCCGGCTTCGGCATCCTCGCAGACCGCGTCATAGGTATAGGGCAGCGCGACCTCTTCCTCGGTATAGCCGCGGGCGATGGCGACCTCGGTGCGGGCGATCAGCGCCTCAAGCTCCGCCAGGTCGCGCCCGGCACTGCGTTCGCAATAGGCCTGCTGCGTTTCGCAGGCGGCCAACAGGCCAAGGGCAGCAAGAAGGATCGTGCGCATTCCCCCGGAATGTCGGAAAATCTTTAAGAAAAACTGAAGGACTGCGCCGGGGCTGGCCGCGGCGTCCTGCCGCATGCTAGGCGTGGGGCAAAGCCAGGAGGTGCACGATGAAGGATACGGCGACGGGGGCGATGGCGGCCGAAAAGGCCCGCGCGGCGGCATGGTTCCGGGAATTGCGCGATCGGATCGTCGCGGCGTTCGAGGGGCTCGAGGACAGCCATGCGACCGGTCCCTTTGCCGAACGCGACCCGGGCCGGTTCGAGGTGACCGAGACGAAGCGCGCCGGCGCGGCGGGCGAGGATGCCGGCGGCGGGCTGATGAGCGTGCTGCGCGGCGGCCGGGTGTTCGAGAAGGTCGGCGTCAATGTCTCCGAGGTGCATGGCCAGCTAGGCGCGGCGGCGCAAAAGGCGATGGCCGCGCGCGGCGTGCCGGGCATGGCGGACGATCCGCGCTTCTGGGCCTCGGGGATCAGCCTGGTTGCGCATATGCAGAACCCGCATGTGCCGGCGGTGCACATGAACACGCGGATGTTCTGGACGCCGAATGCCTGGTGGTTCGGCGGCGGGTCGGACCTGAACCCGTGCATCGAATATGCCGAGGATACGGCGCATTTCCACGCCCAGCAAGAGGCCCATCTGGACCCCCATGGCGCCACGCTTTACCCAGAGTTGAAGGCCTGGGCGGACGATTACTTCTACGTTCCGCATCGCGGCCGGGCGCGCGGGGTCGGCGGCATCTTCATGGACGACCGCAACTCCGGCGACTGGGAGGCCGATTTCGCGCTGACCCAGGATATCGGCCGGGCCTTCCTGCCCGCCTTCACCCCGCTGGTGGAGCGCCGCCGCGTGCAGCCCTTCACCGCGGCCGACAAGGACACCCAGCTGGTTCATCGCGGGCTCTATGCCGAATACAATCTGGTCTATGACCGCGGCACCAAATTCGGGCTGGCGACGGGGCATGACGCGAATGCCGTGCTGATGAGCCTGCCCCCCGAAGCGAAATGGGTGTGATACCAAGGCGCAACGCGTTTGACCCTTTGCGCCCTGGTATCAGTGCTTCTCGAAGATGATCGTCACCGTCCCGGCATGAACGCCATAGCGCGACATGTACGCGATGTTGAGCAACCGATCCTCGGTCAGCAACCACATCCAGTCGTCAAAGCCCACACGCACCGTCTCGCCCCCCGCCACCGGCAGGTCGATGGTGTAGCCCCAGTTGAAGGTATCGCCCGACTCGCGCCCGGTGGCGGTGCCGATCACCCCCGGCGCGGTGCCTTCCCATGTGTCGGGCCCGGTCTTCTTCAGCGTCCAGACGCGCCGCTCGGTGGATTTGTCCTCATAGACGAAATCCTCGACCAGGGTCAGCGTCTCGCCGTCCCAGTTGCCTTCGATGTCGACCTCGAACCGGCGCGAGACATTGCCGAACAAATCGATGAACTGGCCATAGGCGGTCAACTCGCCGTCGAAGAACACTTCGAGGTCGAGCGCCCGGTCGGACAGTTTCGGCGCGTCCAGGTCCGGGGTCGAGGTGCAGGCCGAAAGGGCCAGGGCGGCCAAAAGGCTGAGGATGCGGCGCATGATCGGCTCCTTCGGTGGTCCTACGCGAGCCGGCGCGTGTCGGATGACCCTGCCCGGCGCGGTGCCCATGGTTACGCGCGGCTGCGCCGCGGCGCAACGACGGCGCCGCACCCTTTGCCTGGGCTGCCCCACCGGCCGGGCTTGCCCAGGGCCGCCAATCTTGGCAGCCTTGCGCCGCACGCATCACCCGCAATCGCGCTGCGGCAGGACAAGGGAGACACATCGATGACCCACACGCAAACCGGTATGGGCCAGGCGCTTGGCGTCGGCGCGCTGATCTCCAGCACGTTTTCCATCTATTTCCGGCGATTCCCGGCGATCTTCCTGTTCGGCTTCGCGGTTTACGCCGTGATCGGCGCAATCAGCGCCTTGGTGCTCGGTGCCGGTCTGGGAACGACCGGCGTTGTGCCCCTGGTGCTCGACGCCGCGCTGAACCTCGTCGCGGGCAGCCTTCTGACCTCGGTCATCGTTCTGCTGGCCTATGACGCCAAGCTGGGCCGCCCGCTGCGCATGTCGGGCTATGTGGGGGCGGCGTTGCAGGTGATCCTTGTGGTGCTGCTGTTGTCCTTGATCACCTCGGTCATCATTTTCGGGGCCGTTGCAATCATCGTCGGACCCGCTGTCGCGCTGCAAAGTGGCTTCCTGTCGTTTGTCGCCGCGGTCGGCGCTGTTTTCGTGGGGCTTTGGCTGGCCGCCCTGTTCAGCGCCACGATCCCCGCCGCCGTGATCGAGCGTGCGGGGTTCGGCGCGCTTGGCCGCAGCATCGCCCTGACGCAAGGGTATCGCTGGCCGATCGTGGGGTTGTTCCTGATCATGTACCTCATCGCGATCCTGGTCGCGATCGTCCTGGTGGCGATCATTGCCGGGCTGCTGCTGCCCGACAGCACGGCCCTGTCGGCAGGGTTGACAGCGGGGACCAGCATCCTGGGCGTCTTGATCGAGGCGGCGGCCGGCTCCATCGCCTATTCCATCCCGGCGATCATGACCGCCCTGATCTATGCCCGCCTGCGCGAGATCAAGGACGGCATCGGCGTCGAGTCGCTTGCTTCGATCTTTCGGTAGCCGTCGCGCCGCAACGACCGCGGTCGGCGCCGCCCCGGTTGCGTCGCCGGCTTGCTTCCGCATCGCCGCCGCAAGCGGTCCCTCACCCGGGCGCAACGGGTCTTGCTGGTTATGCCCAGTCTCTGGCGGCAGGCTGCGCCGCCCCATCCTGCAGCGGCGCCACCCCGATCTCGCCCTCGGCGCGGGCTTCCATCGCCACCGTCACGGCGTGGCAGGCGGCGGCGGTGGTGAAATAGGGGATCCGGTCGGCCAGCGCGGCGGCACGGATGCCGCGGCTGTCTTCCACCGCCTGGGCGCCTTCGGTGGTGTTCATCACCAGCGCGATCTCGCCATTCTTCATCGCGTCGACGATGTTGGGCCGGCCCTCATAGACCTTGTTCACGGTTTCGCACGGGATGCCTTCGCGGGTCAGGAAGGCCGCCGTGCCGCGCGTCGCGGTGATCGCGAAGCCCATCGAAATCAGCAGGCGGGCGGTGTCCGCCATCTCGACCGTCTTGTCGGCGTCGCGGATCGACAGGAACACCCGGCCGCCCTCGGGCAGGATCGATCCCGCGCCGATCTGCGCCTTCAGAAAAGCGCGCGGGAAACTGGCGTCGCGGCCCATCACCTCGCCGGTCGAGCGCATCTCGGGGCCGAGCAGCGTGTCGACCCCGGGGAAGCGGGCGAAGGGCAGCACCGCCTCCTTGACCGAGAACCAGGGCGTCTCGGGCGGGCGCAGGGTGAAATCCCTGAGCTTCGCGCCGGCCATCACCCGGGCGGCGATATCGGCCACCGGATCGCCCACCGCCTTGGCCACAAAGGGCACGGTGCGGCTGGGCGCGCGGGTTCACCTCCAGCACATAAATCGTGCCGTCCTTGATCGCGAATTGCACATTCATCAGCCCGTGCACACCCAGCGCATGGGCCGAGCACGCCGGTCTGGCGTTTGAGCTCCGCCACCATGCCGGCGTCGAGCGCATGGGGCGGCAGCGAACAGGCGCTGTCGCCCGAATGCACGCCGGCCTCTTCGATATGCTGCATGACGCCCGCGACATGCACCGCCTCGCCATCGCAGATCGCATCCACATCGATCTCCACCGCGCCGGACAGATAGCTGTCGAGCAGCACCGGGCTGTCGCCCGAGACATGCACCGCCTCGGCCATGTAGCGGGCCAGCGCATCGGGGTCGCGGACGATCTCCATCGCCCGGCCGCCCAGCACATAGGACGGCCGGATGACCAGCGGATAGCCGACCCGGCCGGCAACGGCAAAGGCCTCGGCCTCGGACCGGGCCAGCCCGTTTTCGGGCTGCTTCAGCCCATGCGCGTGCAACAGCTGCTGAAACCGCTCGCGATCCTCGGCCAGGTCGATCGCCTCGGGCTTGGTGCCCAGGATCGGGATGCCTGCGGCCTCCAGCCCATGGGCGAGTTTCAGCGGCGTCTGGCCGCCATATTGCACGATCACCCCCGCCAGCGTGCCGGCGTCCTGCTCCACCCGCAGGATTTCCAGCACATGCTCCAGCGTCAGCGGTTCGAAATAGAGCCGGTCCGAAGTGTCGTAATCTGTCGACACGGTTTCGGGGTTGCAGTTGATCATGATCGTCTCGAACCCCGCATCGCTGAGCGCGAAACAGGCATGGCAGCAGCAATAATCGAACTCGATCCCCTGCCCGATCCGGTTCGGCCCGCCGCCAAGGATCACGACCTTCTTGCGCCCGCTGGGGCGCGCCTCGCATTCCACATCGCCCATCGCGGGCGCCTCGTAGGTGGAATACATATAGGGCGTCTGCGCCTCGAACTCGGCGGCGCAGGTATCGACCCGCTTGAACACCGCCTGAACCCCCAGATTGGCGCGGGCGCGGCGCAGCTGCGCCTCGTCGCGGCCCGTCAGACGGGCAAGCCGCGCATCGGTGAACCCCATCGCCTTCAGCCGCCTGAGCCCGGTTTCCGTGACCGGCAGGCCATCGCGCCGCAACGCCTCTTCGGCCGCGACGATCTCGCGGATGCGGGCCAGAAACCATGGATCGACCCGGGTGACCGCATGGATGCTGTCGTCGTCGAGCCCATGCCGCATCGCCTGGGCGATCAGCCGTAGCCGGTCGGGGGACTGCACCGCCAGCGCCTTGGTGATGGCGGCCGGGTCCGGCGCCCCGGCGATGGCGATCTCGTCGAAACCGGTCAGGCCCGTCTCGAGACTCGCCAGCGCCTTTTGCAGGCTTTCATGGATCGTCCGGCCGATCGCCATCGCCTCGCCCACGCTTTTCATCGCGGTGGTCAGTTCGGCCTTGGCACCGGGAAACTTCTCGAACGCGAAACGCGGGATCTTGGTGACCACATAGTCGATGGCCGGCTCGAAACTGGCCGGGGTGACCCGGGTGATGTCGTTGTCGAGTTCGTCGAGCGTATAGCCCACGGCGAGTTTCGCGGCGATCTTGGCAATCGGAAAGCCCGTCGCCTTCGACGCCAGCGCCGAAGAGCGCGAGACCCGCGGGTTCATCTCGATCACCACCATGCGGCCGGTATCGGGATCGACCGCCCATTGCACGTTCGACCCGCCCGTCTCGACGCCGATCTCGCGCAACACCGCGAGGGAGGCCGAGCGCATGCGCTGGTATTCCTTGTCTGTGAGCGTCAGCGCGGGCGCCACGGTGACCGAGTCGCCCGTATGCACGCCCATCGGGTCGACGTTTTCGATGGCGCACACGATGATCGCGTTGTCGGCGCGGTCGCGCACGACCTCCATCTCGAACTCCTTCCAGCCGAGCAGCGATTCGTCGATCAGGATCTGGCGCACCGGCGAGGCGTCGAGACCGGTGCGGCACACCGCCTCGAAATCGTCGCGGTTGTAGGCGACGCCGCCGCCGGTGCCGCCCAGGGTAAAGGCCGGGCGGATGATCGCGGGCAGGCCGACCTGTTCCAGCGCGGCCCAGGCGTGATCCATGTCGCTGGCGACCGCGGCGCGCGGGTTTTCCAGCCCGATCCGCGCCATCGCCTCGCGGAACAGCGCCCGATCCTCGGCCTTTTCGATCGCCTCGCGGTTGGCGCCGATCATCTCCACCCCGTATTCGGCGAGCACCCCCGCGGCATCGAGCGCCAACGCGGTGTTGAGGCCTGTCTGCCCGCCCATGGTGGGCAGCAGCGCGTCGGGACGTTCGGCCGCAATGATGCGGGCCACCACGCCCGGGGTGATCGGTTCGATATAGGTGGCATCCGCCAGGCCCGGATCGGTCATGATGGTGGCGGGGTTCGAGTTCACCAGGATCACCCGGTACCCCTCTTCGCGCAGCGCCTTGCAGGCCTGGGCGCCGGAATAGTCGAACTCGCAGGCCTGGCCGATCACGATGGGCCCTGCCCGATGATCAGGATCGATTCGATATCGGTGCGTTTCGGCATGGGTCCCCCGGGGCCTCGGTTCGGGCCGGGGTTACACTTGCCGACTGTGCGCGTTCAAGCGGGATCGGCCCGGTCACCGCAGCCCGCTGCCCGGCGCCTCCCCGACCGACCGGCCACATGGCGGGCGGCCCAGCCACCATGGAAGGCGCCAGGCCAGGGCCGCGCGGCGCATCGGTTGGCTGCCCTTTCGCGCTTGTTCGCGCATCCTGGGCCTTTGCACGATCCTGCGTGGCTCGCGCTGCCCAGAACGGGTCATTGATAGGCATCGAACCAGATTCGCGCGTTCGGGTGCCACATGATCGTCTCGCAGATATAGGCGGCGTCGGACGGGCGGATCGGCCCCTGTCCCAGCCCACCTGAGGGCAGTGTGGGATCGACTGTCCAGATATTCGGTATGCTTGGCATTTGTAGCGAACCAGCGCCAACAGCAACGATCTCATGACCGAGCGGGCCTATACCGTTTTCATCCGTCACGATGATCCGCGTGCAGATTTCGGACGGGAACGGCGTAAAGGGTTGGCCTGGTACCGGGAAACTGGGGGCGAAGACGATTAGGGGTCTGTCCAATATCAACCACATATCAAGCAACACCTGGCCGCCCCAAGGCACGACGATTTGTCCACTTCCGTTGACGACGGATGGGGGCACCGCGCCCGACGCCACGAGAATCGGGTGCAGCTCATAGAAGGTAGTGGCTGTTACCGGCGGGCCTGAACGGATTATGACCTTCGACTCGGTCAGGAGCGCCTGATAAAGGCGGACGGTCTCCATCGTTCGTGATGCGGTCTGGGCCTGCCTGAAAAACACAAGCCCACCGATGATCACCCCTATTGCGATGGAGATGAACAGCACCGCTTCGATCAAGGTGACGGACCGAAATCTGATCTTCAAGCCCATGGCAACAACTCCACAGGAAACCATAGGTGATGCCCGGTGGGCTAACAAGTGAACAACGCCACTGGTGTCAGAATCGCCACCCCTGCCGACATCCGCCGCCTGGCCGCATCGGCAAAGCCCGGCCAAATTGCCGGCGATCCAGGTGCCGTCACGCCCCGATCGGCCTTGGACCCTTCCCCGCGTGCCGGCCTTGCGGCAAGACGAGGGATGTCACCTCAACCCGGCTGGCCCAGCCCCCATTCGAGTGCAGGTCGCGCGCGCCCGAGCGCGCCCGAACGGATCAAGTCGTTCCAAACCGGCTCGGCCTCGGTCCACCCCGTCGCATAGGCCAGGGCCGGCAGGATAAGCTTGACGCGCATCTCGGCACCGCCTTTGCCACGCTGTCGGGTGCAGGGTCCACCGGAACCTCGGTTGCGGTTGCCGGCGGCCCCGGCGGCGGGTCGAGCCACCAGCCATCACGCAAGATCCGCCGCGGCACCCCGCGCACCAGATAGGGCTTCATCGCTTCCTCAATCATCTCGCCAACCCATCTTGGCACGGTTGCGTGCGGGCGGTCGCGCGCCGCTGCGCAGGTTTCGTGCAGATCGCGCCGGCCGCCGGCGCGCCGTGGCGCCCCCCCTTTTCGGCTTGCGCCCCGCCCTTATATACTGGCCCTGATTCCGCGGGTCCGGTTCGGGCCACAGGCAGGGAGTGGCGCGTGACCGAGGCACGTCCGGCATTGACGCAGGCCCAGCAGGGCGGCGACGGCGAGGCCCAGGTCGTCACCCGAACCAAGCCGAAGACACAGCGCCCGCCGCTTTACAAGGTGCTGCTGCTCAACGACGATTTCACGCCGATGGAATTCGTCGTCCATGTCCTGCAGCGATTCTTCCACATGTCGCACGCCCAGGCGGTCAGCCTGATGCTGGTGGTCCACAAGAAGGGCGTCGCGGTGGTCGGTGTGTTTCCCTACGAGGTGGCCGAGACCAAGGTCGCCCAGGTGATGGAGTTCGCCCGCGAAAACCAGCACCCGCTGCAATGCACCATGGAAAAGGAATAGGCGCCGCAGGATGGCCCGTGACCGGATCGCCGCCGCGCTGGCCGCGGGGCTGTGGACGCTGCCCGAAAGCGGCCCGATCGGGCTGTTCCGGCCCCGTTCCGACACCGATCTGTCGGCCCTGCCCGGCGACCGGCTGCGCGCCTTCGTGACCTGGGCGCCCGATGCTGCCGGGCTGGCCGCGCGCGGCATCGCGATGGCCGAGCCCGACGCGGCGGGCTTTGCCGCGGCAGCGGTGTTCGCGACGCGCGCCCGCGTCGAAACCCTGGGCCTGATCGCCGCGGCACTGGCGCGCTGCCGGCCGGGGGGCGCGGTGCTTATCGACGGCCGGCGCGGCGACGGAATCGACGGGTTGTGGCGCGCCTGCCGCGCCGCGCTGGGCGGGTCGGACAGCGTGACGCTGGGCCATGGCCGCGCCTTTGCGCTGGACCGGCCGGAAACGCTGCCCGACCTTGTTGCCCAATGGGCCACCGAGGCGGCGCCGCGCCGGGTTGCGGGCGGCTGGCTGACCCGGGCCGGGCTGTTCTCGGCCGATGGACCGGACCCCGGCTCGGCGCTGCTTGGCGACCGGCTGCACGCCCCGCTTGGGGCGCGGGTCGCCGATCTGGCCGCCGGCTGGGGCTATCTGGCCGCGCGGGCACTGGCCGCCGATCCCGGCATCGAACGGCTCGATCTGATCGAGGCGGATGCCAACGCCGTGGCCTGCGCCCGGGAAAACGTGACCGATCCGCGCGCCCGATTTCACTGGGCCGATGCGACCGCCTGGCAGGGCGCCGGGGGCTATGACAGCGTGCTGATGAACCCGCCCTTCCATGACGGGCGCGCCGCCGACCCGGCGCTGGGCCGCGCCTTCATCGCCCGGGCGGCGCAGCTGTTGCGCCCCGGCGGCCGGCTGTGGCTGGTGGCCAACCGGCAACTGCCCTATGAGCCCGCGCTCGACGCCGGTTTTGCCCGGCACGAAATCCTGACCGCGGCGCATGGCTTCAAGGTGATCCGGGCCGAGGGCCCGCGCGCCGGGCCCCCTCGCCGCGGCGGGCGTTCACGGCTAGACCGGCCCGCGGCACCGGCACGGAGGCGGCCATGAGTTTCAGCATCGCGGGCAAGTCGGCCATCGTCACCGGCGCGGCAAACGGCGTCGGTCTGGCGATCGCGCGGCGCTTTGTCGACGAGGGCGCCAATGTGATGTTCGCCGACCGCGACGAGGCGCGGCTGGAGGACGAGCTGGGCGCGGCCGCGGGCGAGGGCGCGGCCCGCATGTTCCCCTGCGATCTGCGCGAGCGACTGGCCCAGGCCAATCTGCTGTCAGCGACGATCGACGCCTTCGACCGGGTCGACATCCTGGTCAATGCCAGCCGGCAGGTGGTGCTGTCCGACCCGCTCGACCGCGCGGACCGATCGATCGATGCGATGCTCGAACAGAACCTGCTGTCGGCGTTCCGGCTCAGCCAGCTGGTCGCCGGCCGGATGATACGCCAGAGCGAGGCCGATGGCGAAGAGGGCGCGCCGGCGGGCGCCATCGTCAACCTGTCCTCGATCGCGGCGCAGCGCTCGCGGCCCGATCTGCTGGCCTATTCGGTGGCCTGTGCGGGCATCGACCAGATGACGCGGTCGCTGGCGCTGGCGCTGGCGCCGCATCGCATCCGGGTGAACGCGATCGCCTTCGGTTCGGTGATGAGCGAAAGCCTGAAGGGCATCCTGCGCGACGACCCGCCCTTGCGCGACCGGATCACCGAGGCGACGCCGCTGGGCCGGATCGCCGCGCCCGGCGCGGTCGCCGAGGCCGCGCAATTCCTGGCCTCCGACGGGGCGAGCTTTGTCACCGGCGAGGTGCTGCGCGTCGATGGCGGCCGGTCGGTTCTGGACGCATCGGGCACGTCGGCCTGCTAACCAGCGCCGCGACCGGCGGTGATCTGGCAGGGGCAGAGGGACTCGAACCCACGACCCTCGGTTTTGGAGACCGATGCTCTACCGACTGAGCTATACCCCTGTGGCCTGAGGCAGCGCATAGGACGGGCGCGGCGCCCGGTCAAGGGCGCGGGGCCGGAGGCGGCAAACGGCCATGCCCAATGACCGCCGGCATCAGTCGACGATGTTGTGCGCCGGCCCATAGGGAAAGCCGGTGATGTTCTCGGCGCCGGTTTCGGTCACGATCAGGATGTCGTGCTCGCGATAGCCGCCCGCGCCCGGCTGGCCCGCCGGGATCGTCAGCATCGGCTCCATCGACACGACCATGCCGGGGCGCAGCACCGTATCGACATCCTCGCGCAGTTCCAGCCCGGCCTCGCGCCCGTAATAGTGCGACAGGATGCCGAAGGAATGGCCATAGCCGAAACTGCGGTACTCCAGCAGGTCGCGTTCGGCCAGAAAGTCGTTCAGCGCGGCGGTGATCCCCGAACAGGTCGCGCCGGGGCGGATCAGGCCGAGGCCCAGCTCGTGGGCGGCGACATTCGCCTCCCATATGCGGCGCGACGCGGCATCCGGTTCGCCCAGGAACAAGGTGCGTTCCAGCGCCGTGTAATAGCCCGAGATCATCGGGAAGGTGTTGAGCGACAGGATATCGCCACGTTGCAGAACCCGCCCGGTGATCGGATTGTGCGCCCCATCGGTGTTCGGCCCGGACTGGAACCACACCCAGGTGTCGCGATATTCGGCATCCGGGAAGCGTTCGGCGATCGCCCGTTCCATCGCGTCGCGGCCCGCCATCGCCACATCGATCTCGCGGGTGCCCACGCGGATCGCATCGCGGATCGCGTCGCCCCCCAGATCGGCGATTTCGGCGCCGGCCCGGATCAGCGCGATCTCGGCGGGCGATTTGACCATCCGCCGGGCCATCGCCGCCGGCGCGACATTCTCGACGGCCAGGGGCTTCAGATGCTGTTCGAGGCGCGCCATCGCCTCCAGCGTCAGGTGGTCGGCCTCATGGCCGATCACCTTGTGCGTCCCCGTGACCGAGGCGACCGCGCGCCAGAAATTGTCCCGCGCCCAGTCGGTATAGGTCAGCGCATCGCCGTGACAGCGCCGCCAGGGCTGGCCGGCGTCGATCCCGGCGCCGATGGTCACGCAGTCTGTCGCGGTCACGACGCAGCCATAGGGCCGGCCAAAGCTGCAATACAGAAAGCCCGAATGATAGGCCACATTGTGCATCGAGGTCAGGACGGTCGCGTCGATGCCCTGCGCCGCCATGTCGGCGCGCAGCCCGGCCAGGCGGGCCTCGTATTCCGTGGCGTCAAACGGCAGCGGCGCCTTGTCGCCATTGTGGAAACGAAAGAAGGCGGGGCGTTGTTCGGTCATGGTGGCCTCCGGGCTGGGGGCCGCTCGGGGCCCCTGAAAGAGGTCCCGGCGTTCAGGACGGATGCATGATAAGGGCTGTTCGGGCGACGCCATCGCCCCACGACGAAGCCATAGATAAGAAGGCGTTGTCAGGCAAGGTCCGACCGTTTCTCTGGGCATTTGCGGCGCGTCTGCCTTGAAACCGCCAACCGAAAACACGATATCGTGAGCACCGTACCCGAACAAATGCCCGCTTGAGGTGATGCATGGCCGATCTGTTGCTCGCGCCAGCCATGGCGCCCTTTACCTTTGCGCTGGCCCTGCTGATGGGGCTTCTGGCGCTTGAACTCGTCAGTCTGCTGCTGGGCGGCAGCCTGATGGGGCTGGGCGGCGATGCCGATATCGACCTCGATGCGGATTTCGACCTTGACGCCGATGTCGGGCTCGATGGGGATGTCGGGCTCGACGCGCCGGACCTCGATGCCGATGCCGATGCCGCTGTCGCGCCCGCGGCCGATGGCTCGTTCCTGACCTGGCTGGGGCTCGGTGCGGTGCCGTTCATCCTGTGGTTCGCCGCGCTTCTGGCGGGTTTCGGGCTGACCGGCCTGATCGTCCAGAGCGTTGCCCGATCGGCGCTTGGCTTTCTGCTGCCGGGCGTGGCCGCGGTGCCGATCGGGCTGGCCGGCGGCGTCTTCTTCGCGCGCAGCTTTGGCGGCGTGTTCTCGCGCCTGCTGCCCAGGGAGGAAACCCAGGCGGTGGCGATCAACCGGCTGGGCGGGCGCCGCGGCGTCGTCACCCAGGGCACCGCCCGGCGCGGCCAGGCGGCCGAGGTGCGGGTGACCGACAGCTATGGCAACACGCATTACCTGCGGGCCGAACCGCTGGAGGACGACGCAGAAATACCGCAGGGCGCCGATGTGCTGGTGATCCGCCAGCGCACGGCGCCCGGGGAATATCGTTTCCGCCTGATGGCGGTGGGGGACGGGGCCTGACGCCCCAGTAAAGGAGAAGGAAACATGGACCTGACTGCCATTCTTGTAGCCGTCGTCGTGATCATCGGCCTTCTGATCTTTGTCGGGATGGTGCTGGCACGGCTTTACCGCCGGACCACCCGCGAGGTAAGTATCGTCAAGACCGGATCGGGCGGAAAGAAAGTCATCATGGATGGCGGCACCATCGCGATCCCGCTTCTGCACGAGATCAAATATGTCAACATGAAGACCCTGCGGCTGGAGGTGCAGCGCCAGGGCGAACAGGCGCTGATCACCCGCGACCGGATGCGCGTCGATGTCGGCGTCGAGTTCTATGTCTCGGTCAACGCGACCACCGATGGCATCAGCCGCGCCGCCCAGACGCTGGGCGACCGGACCTTCGATGTCGGGCAATTGCGCGAGATGATCGAGGGCAAGCTGGTGGACGGTTTGCGTGCCGTCGCGGCCAAGATGAGCATGGACGAGTTGCACGAGAACCGCGCCGAATTCGTCCAGGAGGTGCAGAACACCGTCTCCGAAGACCTGCTGAAGAACGGGCTGGAACTGGAATCGGTGTCGCTGACCGGCGCTCGACCAGACCGCCGTTCGAGGCGCTGGACGAGAACAACGCCTTCAACGCGGTCGGTATGCGCAAGCTCGCCGAGGTGATCGCGACCTCGAAAAAGGAGCGCGCCGAGATCGAGGCGCAGGCCGATGTCGCGGTGCGCCGCGCGGCGCATGGAGGCCGAAAAGCTCAAGTTGCAGATCGAGCGCGACGAGGAAGAGGCGCGGATCGCCCGCACCCAGGAGGTCGAGGTGCTGCGCGCCGCCCAGCAGGCCGAGATTGCGCGCCGCCGCGAGGATTCGGAATCTGAAAAGGAACGCGCCCGGATCAAGCGCGAGGAGGAAATCCACGCCGCCGAAATCGCCCGCGCCCGCGCCATCGAGGCGGCCGAGATCACCAAGGAGCGCGAGATCGAGGTCGCCAATCAGGAGCGCCAGATCGTCATCGCGCAGAAATCCGAGGAGGAAAGCCGCGCGCGGGCTTCGGCCGACACGGCCCGGGCCGAGGCGACCAAGGCCGCCGAGGCGATCGAGACCGCCCGCGCGGTGGCCGAGGCCGAACGGACCAAACAGATCGCGCTGATCGAGGCGGCGCGCGAAGCCGAACGCAAGGCGACCGAATTGCGCCTGGCGGCCCAGGCCGAACGCGATGCCGCGAACGACCGGGCGGCGGCGCGGCGCGAGGAAGCCCGCGGCGAGGCCGATGCGGTCACCATCCAGGCCGAGGCGAAGAAGCAGGACCTGCTGGCCGAGGCCGAAGGCCGCCGCGCGCTGGCCGAGGCCGAAAACGCCCTGTCCGCGGCGATCGTGGCGATGCGGGTCGATCTGGCGCGGCTCGAGGCGATGCCGGGGATCGTCGCCGAAATGGTCAAGCCGGCCGAAAAGATCGATTCGATCAGGATCCACCAGGTCACCGGGCTGGGTGGCGGTGCTGCCGGCGGCGGCAATGGCGCGGCCGCGGGCGACAAGCCGGTGGTCAACCAGGCGCTCGATTCGATCATGGGGATGGCGGTGCAACTGCCGGCCATGAAGAAGCTGGGCGAAGAACTGGGGCTGAGCCTGGAAGACGGTCTGACCGGTGTCACCGACCGGCCGGGCCGGCGGCGTCTGCGCGATCAATCGGAGGCGGACAGCCCCGCGCCGCCCGAGGCGGACGCCAAACACTGAGACCGGGTGCGGGCGGCGGCACGCTGCCGCCCGGTTTTCCTGGCCAGACGCCGCGCGAGGTTTCGCGCCGCGCGGTTTGTCAGGATGGGCCGCGCCGGGATGGGATCGGCCGCCAGCTCCGGCGGCAAGGCGGGCACGGCCATCGCGCCGGGCAACAGGCTTTCGGCCGGCGCGCCTTCGGCCGATACCAAAGCGCAATGAGTGTTGACTCATTGCGCCGGTCCGCCTCCCGCCCCGCCTCCCCGCCCGACAGCATCACCATGCTGCGACCTCGTACCAGGGCACGATAAGCATGACCCATCGCACCAGTCTGCCAGATACCCTTGCGCGGCGTGGTGCGGTTGGCAAACCTGGATTGGCGTCCAACCTGGTCGTCGTCACCCCGGCCGGGCAGGTGTCATGGCGCGCCCCATGCCCCGAGACGGACCCGTCCAGCCGCAGCATGGGCTCCTCCGTCGACCGAAGATGGCGCGTTGACCTCGTGCTCCCATGCCTTGACTTTGCGTGCGCACCGGGCGGAGTCGGGCGCCTGCCATTGGATGCCGCCGGCCGCTGGCTGGGATGGGCGATCCGCTTTGCTGGTGAGTTTTCAAGCTGCCGGCGTGCTTCGCGGATGGAGAGACGGATGGCACATTGCTTCTTGGGCTGGTAGAACTTGGAAGGCTGGCCGCAATCGACGGCGCCGCATGGCGCAGGCAATTGGAGAGTGCTTGCAGGTCATCGACGCAACATGGGGGAATGCGTGAACATGTCCCAGAAGACAGCGCTTGTCTGCGGCGCAGGCGGTTTCATCGGCGGCCATTTGGTCAAGAGGCTCAAGGCCGAGGGCTTCTGGGTCCGTGGGGTTGACCTGAAGTTCAACGAACACGCCGAGACGCAGGCGGATGATTTCGCGATCGGCGATCTGCGCGAACAGGACTTCGTCCGGCGGGTCGTGGACCGGCCTTTCGACGAGGTCTACCAGCTTGCCGCCGATATGGGCGGGGCGGGGTATATCTTCACCGGCGAAAACGACGCCAATGTCATGCACAACTCGGCGACGATCAACCTGAACGTGCTGGAAGAGTGCCGCAAACGGAACATCCGGCGGGTTTTCTATTCCTCCTCGGCCTGCATGTATCCCGAGCATAATCAGCTTGACCCGGACAATCCGAACTGTGCCGAGGACAGCGCGTACCCGGCCAATCCCGACAGCGAATATGGTTGGGAAAAGCTGTTTTCCGAGCGGCTGTATCTGGCCTACAATCGCAACCATGGCATGCAGTGCCGGGTCGCAAGGTATCACAACATCTTCGGCCCCGAGGGCACCTGGGACGGCGGCAGGGAAAAGGCGCCGGCGGCGATGTGCCGGAAGGTCGCGCTGGCAGAAGATGGCGGCAGCATCGAGGTCTGGGGCGACGGGCAGCAGACCCGGTCTTTCCTGTATGTGGACGAATGCGTCGAAGGCACCGTTCGGCTGCTGCGGTCGGAATTCGAAGGCCCGGTCAATATCGGCTCGGAGGAGATGGTCACGATCAATGACCTTGCCGGCATGGTGATCGGCATTTCGGGAAGGGATGTCGCGATCGAGAATATTCCCGGGCCGCTTGGCGTCCGCGGCCGCAACTCCGACAACCGGTTGATCCGCAAGATGCTGGGGTGGGAGCCGTCCTATCCGCTGCGCGACGGGATCAAGATCACCTATGACTGGATTTCCACGCAGATCGACAGGAAGCACAATATCCGGCGTGCCTCCTGAACCGGGGCTCGGTTGCGGATCGGGCCGGCAGGCGGAAAATGGTTCTCATCAATGACCGTCGATTTCAGCGGTCGGCCCGCAGCCGATCGCGGTGCCGGGCCAGCCACAGGAGCATCAGGATCAGCGGGGCGTTCCGGATGGCGCCCGACTCCACCAGCCCCATCGCGGTGTCGAAGGGCATCGCGTGGGTGCGGATATCCTCGGTCTCGGCTTTAAGGCCGTGATGCCCGGCCACATCGTCGGGCAGGTCGCACAGGCCCAGAAAGCAGTGAAAGAAATCGGTGCAGGCACCGGGCGAGGCATAGCAGCTTGTGATCGGGATCAGCCGCTGCGGGGCGATCCCGGCCTCCTCGACCGTCTCGCGGCGCGCTGTCGCCTCGGGCGTCTCGCCCGCATCGACAAGCCCCGCGACGGGTTCCAGCAACCATGGCGCCGGGTCGTGGCGGGCCAGCGGGCCGGGCCGGAACTGTTCGATCAGCAGCACCCGGTCGCGGGCCGGATCCCAGGGCAGCACCAGCGCGGCGTCGGCAGTGACAAAGACCTGGCGGTGGATCCGCTGGGGCGGCCCGCCGGCGAGTGTCGGGACGGTCAGATCGTGCTGCTCGACGGTAAAGAACCCGCCCCACAGCTCCTGCACATGGTGGTCGGCCAGATCGGCCCGGCCCATCGCCGTGGCCGGACCGCGCGGCACCCGGGTCGCGGCGCCCAGCCGCCGGGCATGGGCGCGCCGGCGCATCTGCGGCCAGCGCCAGACCATGTCGGCCGCCGGGACCCGGCCGAACTGGGCCATCCATTCGCCTGCGGCCTCGGCCGACAGCCCGGCATCTTCGGCCTGCCAGGCGGCCAGCGTCCAGTCCTCGGCCGTCAGCGGCAGCTCGGCCTCGGGCCAGTAGAGCCGCGCGGCGACCGGGCCGTTTGCCGTTTCGACCCGCGCCGGGCCAAGCGCATAGCCGAACGCGCCCTCGTAATGGTCCAGCCGGGCCAGATCGAGCTTCGACAAATCCTGCAGCACGACACCGTCGGCCGACGCACCCGAATCGGCGAGGATCGCCGGATGGCTGTCGCCCGCCACCCGCACCGCGCGATACCCGGGCAACCGGGCGGCCAGGCCGGGCCCCGCGTCGCGGCCCAGCACCACGGCCAGCAGGTCGGGGTCGCGCAGGGTGCCGTACAGGAAAACCGCCTTCACGCGCGGCTCAGGCCGGGCGGGCCATCGTCACCTGCGTCACATCGCAGGCGCCGCCGCGGAACGCCGCCGCGCAGGAGGTCAGGTAATAGTCCCACATCCGCCGGAACCGGATGTCGAAGCCCATTTCGAGGATCGCTTCCCATTCGGCGTCGAAGCGCTCGTGCCAGCGCCGCAGGGTCTGCGAATAGCTTTCGCCGAACTCGATCGAACCGGTGAAATCGAGCCCGGCCCGCGCGATCTGCTCGCGCAGCACCCGGGGGCTGGGCAGCATGCCGCCGGGAAAGATATATTTCTGAATGAAATCGACGCCCTTGCGATAGACGTCCCAGCGATGGTCGGCCACCGTGATGATCTGCACGGTGGCGCGCCGTCCGGGGTTCAGCCGCTCGCGCACTGCCGTGAAATAGTCGGGCCAGTATTTCTGGCCCACCGCCTCGAACATCTCGATCGAGGCGATGCCGTCATAGCGGCCGCGCTCCTCGCGGTAATCGCGCAGCACGATCTCCACCCGGTCGGCCAGCCCGGCCCGGGCGATCCGCTCTACGGCATAGTCGTGCTGCGCCCGGCTGATGGTGATGCCGGTCACCCGCAGCCCGCGGTCCCGCGCGGCATATTCGGCAAAGCCGCCCCAGCCGCAGCCGATCTCCAGCACATGGTCGCCCGGCGCGACGCCCATGGCATCGACGATGGCGGCGTATTTCTGGGTCTGTGCCCTTTCCAGCGATTCCTGCCCGGTCTCGAACAGGGCCGAGGAATAGGTCATCGTCTCGTCGAGCCAGCGGGCGTAGAAATCGTTCCCGAGATCGTAGTGATAGGCGATGTTCTTCTTCGCCTGCCGCCGGGTGTTGTTCAGCATCACATTGCGCAGCCTTTCGATGGCCCGCACCAGACCCATGCCAAGAAAGCTGTCGAACACCGCGTCGTTGTCGGCGAAAAGCAGATCGAGGAAGGCCTGCAGGTCGGGGGTGGTCCACCAGCCTTCCAGATAGGCCTCGGAAAAGCCCAGATCGCCCTCGCGGATCAGCCGGGCGCACAGATCGGGGTGGTGGATGGCCAGCTCGGCCACCGGGCCGGGGCCGGGCGCGTCGATGCGAAACACCCGGCCGTCATCCAGACGGATGTCCAGACGGCCATGGCGCAGCTTTTGCGCCGTGGAAAAGGCCGAGGCGAAATAGCGCGGCAGGTCCTTCTGCCCGGCGGTCGAGGTCAGGATCGTCATCAGCGCTTTCTTGTCATTGCAGGCGGCGGGTGCAAGGGGCGGCAGCCGGTCTCAGGCGGTTTCGGGCGCCGCACGGGCCAGATTGCGCGCTTCATAGGCGGCAAGCGCCCGGGCGCGGCCCTCGGCCAGGCCGACCAGCGGCGCGGGATAGGCATCGTCGGGCGACAGGCCCCAGGATCGCGGGGCCGCGGCGAAGAAGGCCTGCGCATCGGGCCCGGGCCGGTCGGCCAGTTCGGCCACCCAGCGCCGGATATAGGCGCGATCGGGGTCGAATTTCTCGGCCTGGGTTTCGGGGTTGAAGATGCGGAAATAGGGCGCGGCATCGGGGCCCGACCCGGCCACCCATTGCCAGCCCATGGCGTTCGCGGCCGGGTCCCAGTCGATCAGGCAGTCGGCAAACCAGTCCATCCCGATCCGCCAATGGGTCATCATGTGCTTGGTCAGATAGGAGCCGACGATCATCCGGCCGCGATTGTGCATGCGGCCGGTGACGTAAAGCTCGCGCATGGCGGCATCAACGAGCGGGATGCCGGTGCGCCCCTGCTTCCAGCGCAGCTGCGCCGCGCCATCGGCCTCGGCCCAGGGAAAGGCATCCCATTCGGGCCGCCAGTTGCCGGTCAGCAGATGCGGGCTGTGCCAGGCCAGATGCCAGGCAAATTCGCGCCACACCAGTTCCTTCAGGAAATGCTCGGCACCGGCCGCGCCGGCCGCGCGCGCCGCCGCGCCGCCGGCCCAGACCTGGCGCGGCGAAATCTCGCCATAGGTCAGGTTCTCCGACAGGCCCGAGGTGGCGGGTTTGGCCGGGAAATCCCGATCCTTCCTGTAGCGCGCCACGGCGGCGTCAAGGAACGCCGCCAGCCGGTCGCGCGCGGCGTCTTCCCCGACGCAGAGATGGCGCGCCACCACCCCCGCGCCCCGATCCATGGCCGCCCCCAGCCGCCACGCCGCCAGCCGGTCCGAGGCGGGCCAGGCATCGGGGGCGGGCAGGCGCGCCGGCGCGGGCAGCGGCGCGGCGATGTCGCGGTCCTTGACCGCCCGCCACATCGGCGAATAAACCTTGAAAAAGCCGCCCTGCCTGGTCTCCACGGTCCAGGGTTCGAACAGGACATGGCCGGGAAAGCTGCGGGCGTCGATCCCGTCTTGCTTCAGCGCGGCCTTGACCGCCTTGTCGCGGGCGACGCTGTCGGGATCATAGGCCCGCGACCACCAGACCGCACCGGCGCCGGTTTCCGCAATGAGCGCGCGCAAGGCGGGCAGCGCCTCGCCGCGGCGCAGGATCAACCGGCTGCCAAGCCCGCGCAGCGTCTCGGCAAATCGCGCCACGCCAAGCCCCAGCCGCCATTCCGGCGCGGCGCCCAGCCCGCCCGCGACCGGGTCGCGCAGAAAGATCGGGATCACCGGACGGCCGCTGCCGGCCGCTTCGCTGAGCGCGACATGGTCGGTCAGCCGCAAATCGCGGCGGAACCACAGGAGGATGGGCGTGCGCTGTTCCATGTCGCCCGATATAGGCGCCGTCGCCGCCGCGGCCAGCGGCGGCCTCCGCCGCGCTTGCGCGCGATGTCGGCCGCCCGCCGATGCGCCGACCACGCCCGGGGCGGCGGACGGGTGGGTGGGTGGGGCCGCTGCCCCGGGCGTGGTCACAAGACCGCGTCAAGCGCACCGATCAGCCGGTCGATCTCGGAAGCCGTGGTATAGTGGACAAAGCTCAGCCGCAGCACGCCATGTTCCGGCGGGATCGCCAGCGCCGCGAGGGCGCGGTCGGCGTAGAAACTGCCGCCGCCGGCCATGATGCCGTGCCGGGCAAGGTCGCCGGCCAGTTCCGCCCCCGGCCGGTCATGCGCCAGCGCCACGGTCGGCGCGCGCCCTTTGGCCTGGCGCGGGCCGATCAGCCGGATGTCGTTGCGGCCGGCGAGATAGTCGAGCAACGGCCCCAGCAGCGCGGTTTCATGCGCCCGGAACAGATCATGCACCGCGCGCCCGCGTGGCGACGCCGCGGCTCACCGATGTCGAGCTCTACGCCTGGATCGCACAGGCCGAGGCCGGCGAGGCGCTGGTCTATCACCGGGGCTTCCTCAGTCCAAAAAGACTGGTAACAAAGGTGTCAGTCTCGACAGGCTTGGGGCGACCCCTGACAGAGAGCACCGCGTTGACTGAAAGGTCGTGGCGGAGGCGGCAAGGGGCAATCGCTCGCAATCATAATGTCCAATACCATCGACTGCCTTTGTAAGAAAATCAAAACCGCTGTAAGACGGTTCTCGTTGCGTAAAGCCGAATTGTCTGCGATACCTGATAGCTCTACCCGTATTCGGTCACCATCATACCGGGCATATTCCTCTGCCAAGTCATCACAAGTCTCAGCAATCGCGCCATTGCTCACCAATAGTACTGCGATTATCAATATTCCTTTCAAGCTTCTCATCGTCTTTCCCCGTTTTACGCGAGTCAATGAGCTATTGCATGCACAGTGCCGGCGCGTGTCTGAAAGGTTCCCTTTGCCTCAACGCGTTTTCTTCGTTGTAGTCAGTAGCAGGCAGTAACGGCGCAGGTCAAGGACACCGGCACGGTCCGCTTCGACGACGGCGATTTCACCGTGGTGGCCGATCTGCCGAAACGGGTGGATTGGGATCAGGATTGTCTCGCCTCCATGGTCGAGCGCATCCGCGGCTCGGGCGACGACCCCGCGCAGTATGTCGACATCGCCATCAAGGTGCCCGAGCGCAAATACGCCGCCTGGCCCGCGGCAATGCGCGAGGCCGCTGCCCCGGGCGTGGTCACAACACCGCGTCAAGCGCACCGATCAGCCGGTCGATCTCGGAAGCCGTGGTATAGTGGACAAAGCTCAGCCGCAGCACGCCATGTTCCGGCGGGATCGCCAGCGCCGCGAGGGCGCGGTCGGCGTAGAAACTGCCGCCGCCAGCCATGATGCCGTGCCGGGCAAGGTCGCCGGCCAGTTCCGCCCCCGGCCGGTCATGCGCCAGCGCCACGGTCGGCGCGCGCCCTTTGGCCTGGCGCGGGCCGATCAGCCGGATGTCGTTGCGGCCGGCGAGATAGTCGAGCAACGGCCCCAGCAGCGCGGTTTCATGCGCCCGGAACAGATCATGCACCGCGCGCCCCCGCGCGGCCGGCGGGGCCGTGCCGCCGACATGATGGGCAAAGACCGCATCGAGGTAATCGGCCATGCCGGCACAGGCGGCGATCTGGGCATGGTCGGGGCCGGCCGGCGTGAAGCGTTTGTAAAGCGTGTCGGCGTTGAAGAAATGCGCCTGATTGGGCAGCCATTCGGCCAGCGCGCGCCGGATTGCCATCACCCCCTGATGCGGCCCGAAGGTCTTGTAGGCCGAAAACAGGTAGATGTCGCAACCCAGGCTGCCGATATCGGGCAAGCCATGCGGGGCATAGCTGACCCCGTCCACGCAACTCGCCGCGCCGGCCGCCCGGCTCAGCGCGCAGATGTCGGCCACCGGATTGATCTCGCCGACCACATTCGAGCAATGCGGAAAACACACCAGCCGGGTCCGCTCATCGAGCAGCGCCGCCAGACGCGCCGGGTCGAGATGACCGGTCGCGGGATCCATCCGCCATTCGCGGATCGCGATCCCGGCATCGGCGAGCCGCCGCCAGGGCCCCGAATTCGCCTCGTGATCCTGATCGGTGACGACGATGTTGTCGTCCGGCCGCAGCGCCGCGCGGAACGCCTGCGCCAGGACATAGCTGTTCTGGGTGGTCGAGGGCCCGAAACTCAGCTCCTCGGTCGGCACGTTCAGGATCGCCGCCAGCCTTTCCCGGGCCTCGTCCATCTCCTCCCCGGCCAGGCGCGAGGCGCGATAGGCGCCATAGGGCTGAACCTTGCGTTCGCGGTAGAACCGCGTCAGCCGGTCGATCACCGGCTGGCACGGATAGGAGCCCCCGGCATTCTCGAAAAACGCCTGGCCGGCCAGGGACGGCGCGCCGAAGGCGGGGAATTGCGCGCGGATGAACCCGCTGTCGAGCCTTTGCATGCGCGGCCTCCGGGGGCTGCCGATCGATCCGATCCACACTGCGCCGCGCGCGCCGGGGGTGCAAGCGGCGTGCTGGACAGGCCGGGCGGGGCCCGCCAGACTGCCGGCCAGGGGGCTGCCATGTCCGACGCGCCGGTCTTCGATCTTGATCTTGCGACGTTTCACGCCGATCCGTTTCCCGCGCTCGCGGCGATGCGCGCCCGTGCGCCGATCGCCTACGTGCCGCAGCTTGGCGCCACCTTGATCACCCGGCGCAACACGATCTTCGCGCAGGAAAAGCGGATTGCGGTGTTCTCGTCGCATCAGCCGGCGGGGCTGATGACAATGCTGATGGGCGAGAACTTCATGCGCAAGGATGGCGAAGCCCATCAGATCAAGCGCCGCGCGGCCTTCCCGGCCTTCGCACCGCGCACCGTGCGCGACCACTGGCTGGCGGCGTTTCGGTCGCGGACCGCGCAGCTGCTCGACGGGCTCGCAGCGCGCGACGGCTGCGATCTGGTGCGCGACTTCGCGATGCCGGTTTCGGGCCATGCCCTGCGCCATGTCACCGGGCTTCTCGATTGCAGCGCCGAACAGATCGACGCCGCCAGCCAGGCGATGATCGACGGGATTTCGAACGATGCCGGCGATCCGGCCGTCGAGGCCACCTGCCACCGCTGGACGGCGTTTCTGGACCGGCAGATCGATGCCCGGCTGGACGCGAAGCCAGCGCCCAACGATCTGTCGCTGATCGCGGTCCAGACGCGGGCCGGGCTGCCGGCCGCGGCGATCCGCGCACCGACCCCGGCCTGGCCTTTGGCGCCGGGCCGCATTTCTGCGCCGGCGCGGCGGCCTCGCGCGCGCTGATCGGCGATGTGGCCCTGCCGATGCTGTTCGACCGGTTTCCGCGGCTGCGGCTTGACGGGCCGGTGCGCTTTGCCGGCTGGGCATTCCGCGGGCCGGTCGCGGTGCCGGTGCGCTGGGACTGAAGGCGGGGCGCCCGCCGCGCGGCGGGCGCGCTCCCGGGCGCGCGCCCGGGAGCCCCCGGTGGCAACCGGCCGCCCGGCACACCAGGCCTTAGCGCCCGATCCGGGTGACAGGGTCGGCGGCGCGACCATTGCGTCGGAAAAAGGGGGCGGCAAAGGCCGCGATCCGTGCTAGACCGGCGCCGGACAAGCCCGTCAAGGGAGGAAGGAGAGGCAAGGATGAGCAGTGCGGAAGACGCGGCCGGTCGGCTGCGCGACAAGGTGCTGGCCGACCCGGCGCTGATCCTCGACGATGTCGAGGTGATGAAGGCGCTGGTCGCGGCCGATGAGGGACGGCGCGGCAAGAACGTGGTCGATCTGCGGGCCGCAGCCATGGAGCGGCTCGAGGCGCGCCTCGCCCGGCTCGAATCGACCTATAACAGCGTCGTCTCGGCCGCCTATGACAATGTCGCGGGGATGCAGCAAATCCATCGGGCGGTGCTGACGGCGCTCGACCCCGCCGAACGGGACGCCTTCTTTGCCGCCCTGACCGGCCCGCTGGTCGCGCAGCTCTCGGCCGATGTGCTGCGCCTGCTGCTGACCCGGGGCGATGTCACCGGGCCCGAACCGCTGGCCGAGGCGGTGCTGGCCACCCCGCCGGGCTGGATCGACCGCTATCTGGGGGCGGGCCGCAACCGCACGGCGCGCGGCGTCACCCTGCGCGCCCTGGCCACAGGCGGCGAGGCCGCGATCTATGGCAAGCCAGCCGCCGCGCTGCGTTCGGAGGCCGCGCTGAAGCTCGATTTCGGGCCGGGCTGCGGGGCCGGCCTGCTGCTCTTGGGTGCGCGCGATCCCGATCAGTTCCGGCCCGATCACGGCACCGATCTGCTGGGCTTTTTCGCTGCCGTGTTCGAGCGCGCGGCGCGTCCCTTCGTCCGGTGACCGACCTGTCCGAAGGCGCCGCGGCGGCGGTCGAGGCGTGGCTTGTGGCGCTGCGCGCGGGGCCCGGCGCCCGGCCCGCCACGCTGTCGGCCTATCGGCGCGACGTCACCCGCTTTCTGGGCTTTCTGGCCGATCATTGGGGCGGTCCGGCGGGGCGGGGCGCGCTGGCCCGGATGGCGACCGCCGATCTGCGCGCCTGGATGGCCGCAGAGCGGGCGCGCGGGCTGTCGTCGCGCGGGCTTGCCCGCGCGCTCTCGGCCGTGAAGGGGTTCTATCGCTGGCTGGCCGAGACCGAGGGGGTCGATGCCACGGTGGTCCTGTCGATGCGGGCGCCGAAATACCCCGCCCGGCTGCCCCGCCCGGTGGCCGCCGACGCCGCCCACGCGCTGCTCGACACCGCCCGCGCGCAGGCGCCCGATCGCTGGCAGGGCGCGCGCGATGTCGCGATCCTGACCTTGCTGTGGGGCTCGGGCCTTCGGATTTCCGAGGCGCTGGCGCTCCGCTGGGCCGATCTGCCGCTGGCCGACATCCTGCGGGTCACCGGCAAGGGCGGCAAGACCCGGCTGGTCCCGACGCTGCCCGTGACGCAAGCCGCCGTGGCGCGGTATGCCGGGCTGTGCCCGTTCAGGCCCGGCCCCGATGCGGCGCTGTTTCGCGGGGCGCGCGGCGGGGCGCTGGGTCCGCGTGCCGTGCAGCGGGCGATGGAACGGGCGCGCCTGCAGCTGGGCCTGCCCGCGACCGCCACGCCGCACGCGCTGCGCCACGCCTTCGCCACCCATCTGCTGGCGGCCGGCGGCGATCTGCGCAGCATCCAGGAGCTGCTTGGCCATGCCTCGCTGTCGACGACCCAGGCCTACACCGCCGTCGACGAGACCCGGCTGATGGCGGTCTACGCGACGAGCCATCCGCGCGCGCGGGTTTGACGGCAGGCGCCCGGTTCAGGGCATTTCCAGGGTCCGGGTGCGGCCGTTCTCGACATAGCTGAGCGAATCGGGGCCGATCGCGACGATCCGTCCGCGCCCGATCTGGTCGTTGACGGAGACCCGCGTGATCCGACCGTTCGGCGAGCGGATCAGCGCGGTCCGGTTCGACGGGGTGCCCAGCACGCCGATCAGCGTCAGCCGCCGCATCGACAACTCGTTGGTTTCGGTCGCGGCCGCGGCCACCGAGGCGGTTTGCGGCACCTGCGGCGCGGCCACCGCCGGGGCGGCGGCGGCCGGCGCCGGGGCGGCGGGCTCGGCGGCGGGCTGAGCGGCAGGTGGCGTTTCGGGCCGCATTTCCGCAGCCGCCGCGCGCCGCCGTTCGATCTGGCGCGCAAGCGCATCGGGCCGGTCGGGCGGCCGCGGTGCCAGCGCCAGCGCGCCGGGATTTTCGGGCGCGGGCGGGGCGGCTTCGGGCGCAAGGTCGCCGGGCCGCGCGGGCGGCCGGGCCGCGGCGCTGAACGCCAGACCATCGCGCTGCCATTCGGTCGGGCCGGCTTCGGGCGGCTCGGGGCGCGCCGCCTGCGGGATCGCCGGCGGCCGCAGGGACAGGATCGGCAGATCGCCAACCGCCCCGGGATCGAGCCGGGTGGCGATTTCGGGTGGCGCGTCGGGGTCGCCCGGGGCGCGATAGACGTCGAGCACACGAGGCGATGGCGCGACCGCGCCGACAGAGGCCAGCGCGCCGGGCCGGCCGGGCGGGCGGACCGCGTCGGCGGGGATGTCGCTGACGATCTTGCGCGGCATGAAGACCGGCTCGGCGGCCATCGCGCGCCCGGCGCCGGGCGCGCCGGCCTCGGGTTCGGGGGCGCCGGCCAACCCCGATGGTGGCGTCACCGCAGCGGCCGCCGTCGGGCTGGCCTCGGCGCGGCGCGGCAGGCGGGCGGCGGGGTCCGGCGCCGGCGGCACAGCGGCGGCGATCTCGGGGCGGTCGGCCGCGCGTGGCGCCGCCGGGGCTGGCATCGGCGGGGCGAAGGGGGCGCCTGCGGGCTCGGGCGCGGCCTCGGCCACCTCCCGCATGGCGGGAGTATCGCCCGGGTCGGGTGTGCCGCCAACAAGGAGCCAGACGCCGGCCGTCGCCACGACCAGCCCGGCGGCCAGCACGGCACCAAGCCGGGCTATCGGGATCGCGGGCCTTCTTTTCGGCGCGAACTGGGGCAGATCGACGATGTCGGGCGGCGGTGGCGGCACCGCAGCCAGTGCCGGCTGATCCGCGACCGGCGACGGACGGGCCGGCGTTGCCGGTGCTGCGGCGGCAGGCGCCGGACGGTTTGCCGGTGCGGCAGCGGCGGCGTTGGGTTTTCGTGCGGTTCCCGGCGCCGCGGCTGGGGGCGCCGAGCGAGCCGCGGCTGCCGGTGCGGCAGCGGCGGATTTCTGGCTTGCCGGCGGTGCCGGACGTGGGGCGGGTTTCGGCCCTGCCTCGGCGGCCGCCCTGGGGCCGACCAGCACCGCCTCGCGGCCCAGCAGCGCAGCCGCGGGCGCGGTGATCGCCACGGGTTCGATCCCCTTCGCGCGGAAGAAACGAAACGCCGTATCGAGCGTCTCTTGCGCCACCGCGACGCCGCCGCTGCCATCCTCGGCCCGGTCCCAGACAAGCGCGGCATCCGCCGGCAGTTCGCGCGCCGCCAGCGCGGCGGCAAGTGCCGCATCGGGCGGCCCGTCCCCGGCGATTTCCATCACATCCTCGGCGGGCAGCACCAGCTTGGTGCGGGGCCGGCCCCTGGCAGCCTCGATCACCGCGGCACAGAGCGCCGTCAGGATGCTGTCGCGGCCCGGCTCGTCGATCCCGACGCGGCCCAGCATGCTCCACGCGCCGGACGGCCCCCGCTGCCAGACCGCCATCGCATCGCCCTTGCAGACGATTGCGGAGTCGATCTCCATCGCACGCCTCATCATCAACCCACGGCCCAGTCTAACAGGTTTTTTGCCGCTGGACAGCCCGCCGGGGGTTGCCCGGCGGATCGGCGCCGGCCTAGGCTTTGCGCGTTCCTGGCTGGGGGTTTCCGATGCGCTGCATGTTCCTGTTCCTGGCCTTGTCGGTTCTGGCCGTGCCGCCCGCATCGGCGCAGGATATCGGGGCACAGTTGCGCGTCACCGCCACGGGCGAGGCGACGGCACCCCCCGACATCGCCCATCTGCGGGCCGGCGCGGTGGCGGCCGAACCCACGGCCGCGGCGGCACTCGACGCGACTTCGGTCGCGATGGCCGATATCCTGGCCATGCTCGACGCCGCCGGCATCGCCGAGCCGGATATCCGCACGACCGAATTGCGGCTGTCGCCGCGCTATGACCGCTCGGGCGGGTCGCTGCAGGGCGAAACCCGGATCGCGGGCTATGAGGCACGCAACATTGTCGAGGTGACGGTGCGGGATCTCGATGCGCTCGGCCCGCTGCTGGACGAACTGGCGCGCGCCGGGGCGAACGAGATCGGCGCCATCCGCTTTGACCTGTCGAACGCGGCCGCGCTGCGCGACGAAGCCCGCATCGCCGCCGTGGCCGAAGCCCGGCGCAAGGCGGAACTCCTTGCCGGGGCGGCGGGTGTCGCGCTCGGTCCGCTGATCGCCCTGACCGAGGGAACGCCCGGAGTCGAGCGCCCGATGATGGGCGACATGGTGATGGCCGCCGCCCCGTCCGGGGTGCCGATGGCCGAGGGGACGCAGACCGTCGAGGCCAGCGTCACCGCGATCTATCGCATCGGCGACTGATCCCCGCGGCCATCATCCATGACCGTTCGTATCAGGCTGCTGCCGCCATCGCCTTGTCGAGCGCCTGGTCGAGATCGGCGATCAGATCGTCCGCATCCTCGAGCCCGATCGACACCCGCACCACATCGGGCCCGGCCCCGGCAGCGACCTGCTGTTCGGGCGTCAGCTGGCGGTGGGTGGTCGAGGCCGAATGGATGATCAGCGACCGGGTATCGCCCAGATTGGCGACATGGCTGAACAGCTCGACCGCGTCGACCAGCCGCACGCAAGCCGCATAGCCGCCCTTCAGCGCGAAGGTGAACAGCGCGCCCGCACCCTTTGGGCAGACCTTCGGGACCAGCCCGTGATAGGGCGAAGACGGCAGCCCGGCATAGGTGACATGGGCGATCCGCGGGTCGTTTTCGAGCCAGGTCGCGACCCTGACCGCGTTCGCGACATGGCGCTCCATCCGCAGGCTCAGCGTTTCGATCCCCATCAGGGTGTAATGCGCGCCCTGCGGGTTCATCGTCATGCCGAGGTCGCGCAAACCCACGGCGATGCCGTGAAAGGTAAACGCCAGCGGGCCGAAGGTCTCGTGGAATTTCAGCCCGTGATAGGCCGGCTCGGGCGCGCTGAGCGAAGCGAACTTGCCCGATGCCGACCAGTCGAAGCGCCCCGAATCGACCACCGCGCCGCCGGTCACCGTGCCATTGCCGGTGAGGTATTTGGTGGTCGAATGCACGACCAGCGTCGCACCATGCTCGATCGGCCGGCACAGATAGGGCGTGGCCGAGGTGTTGTCGACGATCAGCGGCAGGCCGGCCCGGTCGGCGACCCGGGCGATTTCCGCCAGATCGGCGATGTGGCCGCCGGGATTGGCGATGGCTTCGCAAAAGATCGCCCGCGTGTCGTCGTCGATCGCGGCGGCGATGGCGGCGGGATCGTCGACATCGACGAAGCGGGCCGACCAGCCGAAGCGTTTGATCGTCTGGCTGAACTGGGTGACCGTGCCGCCATAGAGCCGGGTCGAGGCGACGATGTTGCGCCCCGGCGCCATCAGCGGGAACAGCGCCATGATCTGTGCGGCATGGCCCGAGGCGCAGCACACCGCGCCGACACCCCCCTCGAGCGTCGCGATGCGTTCCTGCAGCACGGCGACGGTGGGATTGGTCAGCCGCGAATAGATGAAGCCGACCTCCTGCAGGTTGAACAGCGCCGCCGCATGGTCGGCGTCGCGGAACACATAGGCGGTCGTCTGGTAGATCGGCGTCTGGCGCGCGCCGGTCGCCGGGTCGGGCCGGGCACCGGCATGGATCTGCAGCGTGTCGAAACCGTAGCTGGCGGTCATCGGACCCTCCCTGTCCTTGGAGGCGCCTTCGATACGGCCATTGCCCCGGCGGCACAACAGCGCGCGTAAGGGTGGTCTTTGCCGAGTGCCCCGGCCCTAGCGCGGCGGCGGCCAGGGCCGCTCGGCATCGGCGGCGATCCAGGCCCGGACATAAGCCGGCAGCACAGGGGCGGCGGCCGGGCGCGGCAGCGCGGCGATCACGGTGGCGGTTGGCACGATGCCGCCCGGGCCGGTCACGGCGGCGCGGTAGACCACCGAGGATTTCGCCTCGGACCCGCCCCACATGGTCTGCTCGATATACATGAACCGATGGTCCCAGCCGACGCAGCGCGAGCGCATCTCGAACCGCTCGAAGACCCGGGTGCGGCGGCGCCAGCGCACGCTGGCGCCCGCCATCGTCAACCCCCAGCGATTGGCCCGCAGCGCGGCGACCAGGCCGGTCCGACGGGCCAGCGGGATGCGGCCCAGATCGTAAAGCGTCAGCGACCGGCCATTGTTGAGCTCGAGCCAGATATCGAGGTCCCAGGGCCAGCAGATGTGGTGGCTGACATGGGTGTCGAGGATCCCGAGCGGCGGCGCGTTCCGGTGCACCCAGAATTCCTTGGTCATGCGGATCAGCGGATACACAGCTGCCCCTCTCGCGGCCGCGAATGGTCGTCTGGCTGACCGGAATCGGCCCGCGGGTCAAGGCTTGGCGGTTGCCAAGGCGCCCCGCGGCGCCTAGGTCTGGCGTGGCCAGACACAAGGGGGCATCATGGCATCGCTTGGCGCCATTCTGTTGATGCTGATCAACGTCGCGATCACCTTCATCTTTGTCCATGTCGTGATGAGCTGGCTGATCAGCTTCAACGTGCTGAACGTCCGCCAGCCCCTGGTCGCGGCGATCTGGAACGGGCTGGGCGCGCTGCTCGAGCCGGCCTATCGGCCGTTGCGCCGCGTCTTGCCGGCGACGCGCGGGGTGGATTTCGCCCCGCTCGCGGTCCTGCTGATCCTGTCGGCACTCGGCATTGTCGTGCGAAACAACCTTTACTGAAGCGCGTCGTCGGGCGTCGGATTGCTCTGGCACAAGGGGCGGGGGCGCCCGCCGCGCGGCGGGCGGGCTCCCGGGCGCGCGCCCGGGAGCGCCCGACCGCAGCCGGTCACCTGGCGCGGCGGGCCTGACACCAAAGGTCATTGACCATGACCGTTGTCCGCCCTGCCCGGCCTCGCCGCTTTGGCCACCGATCCTGTCCCATCGGACTGGTCAGTTTGGTGGTTGGGCGGGGAGGCGGACTGGCGCGATGGGTCACTCGCATCGCGCCCTGGTATGACCCCGTCATTGCGCTGGCATCGGGGCGGGCGCCCGCCGCGCGGCGGGCGCGCTCCCGGGCGCGCGCCCGGGAGCGCCCGACCGGCAGCCGGTCACCTGGCGCGGCGGGCCTGACACCAAAGGTCATTGACCATGACCGTTGTCCGCCCCGCCCGGCCTCGCCGCTTTGGCCACCGATCCTGTCCCATCCGACTGGTCAGATTGGTGGTTGGGCGGGGAGGCGGACTGGCGCGATGGGTCACTCGCATCGCGCCCTGGTATGACCCCGTCATTGCGCTGGCATCGGGGCGGGCGCCCGCCGCGCGGCGGGCGCGCTCCCGGGCGCGCGCCCGGGAGCGCCCGATCGCAGCCGGTCACCTGGCGCGGCGGGCCTTTGGGACCGATCGGGCGCGACCCCGTACAGGGCCGGGACCGGCCCCGCCTGCCAGGGCTTGCGAGGCCGACTGCCCAGGGCGGCCGGGGTCGCGCATTGTGGCCGCTACCCCGTGTCGTCGGCGTAGACGCGGATGTAGCGGCCCGCCACCTCGATCCCGGCGAAGGCCTGGTCGAAGGCCACACAGACCTGCTGGGCCAGTTGCACGACCGCCTCGGCGCTGTCCGACCGGATGCGCAGCAACAGGACATCGCGGGTGACCCCGTCGTAAAGCGCCTCGGCCCGTTGCAGGGTGACCGAAGGAAAGATCGCGCCGGCAAGCCCGATCAGCCGCCGCGCATGGTCGGCGGTCAGCGCCTCGCGCCGGGTATTGGCAAGATAGAGCAGATAGACCGGCTGGCCGACGCCTGAATCAAGCTCGGCCACCAGCGCATCGGCCCCCGGCCCGGCATCGCCCAGGCGCCTGGCGATCGCTGCCGCGGTACTGTCGAACGCCGCTTCCAGCGCCGCATTGGCGCCGCGCCCGGCATCGACCAGCGCCTTGCAGCCGTCGAGATAGCCCAGCCGCCAATCCACCGTCCAGCCGGCCGGCGGCGAGCGGTCGATCGCCCGCAGATTGGAGATCAGATCGGCGATCTTGACGATCCGGGCATCGACCGGCTTGTCGGCCATGGCTGCGATCCGGCGCGCCTTTCGTTCGGGTTTCGGCAGCGTCATGTCGTCGGAGTTCTGGGCCACGATGCGCGCGACCCGGGCGCCGAAGGCGGCGGTCAGATCGGCCTCGGTCCGGCCCGAATCCTCGATCGCGTCATGCAGCAGCGCGGCGATCAGCAGGTCGGTGTCGACCCCGCCGGTGGCCTCGCAGACCAGTTCCATCACCTCGATCAGATGGTTCAGATAGGGCTCCTGCGCGGCGCCCTTGCGGCGCTGGTTGGCATGCGCGGCGGCGGCATAGCCAAGCGCGCGGCAAAGCCGCGTCACCTCGGCGCCCGACGGTCCGGTCATTGCCATGCGCGCCTCCCGCTGCGTTGCGAATCGAGCCGATCGCCGGGATAGCGCAAAGCGGTGAGCGAAACGTCAAAACGGCCCGCCGGCCCCGCGCGGCATCGGGTTTGTCGCCGCGTTGTACCAAGGCGCAATGAGTTTGACGCATTGCGTCGGTCCGCCACCCGCCCCGCCTCCCCGCCCGGCCACCAATCCTATCTCATTGGCAAGATTGGTGGCCGGGCGGGGAGGCGGATAGCGGTCAGGATCAATGACCGTTGGTGTGACGGGCAGACCAATCGGCAATCGCCGGGTAGAAGCTGCGCCGCCAGGCGCGTACCCGCGGGTTCATCGCGCGCCGCCACAGCGGCGGGATCATCGCCAGCACGGTCATCGCCGGGTATCCGAAAGGAAGCTGCGGCGCCTCGCCCGGGCCGTAGGTCTGCAACAGCGGAAACCGCCGGTCGGGCTTGTAGTGGTGGTCGGAATGGCGCTGCAGATTGATCAGAAGCCAGTTCGACACGCGATGATCGGCGTTCCAGCTGTGGCGCGGCCGGACGGGCTCATAGCGGCCATCGCCGAGATATTCGCGGGTCAGCCCGTAATGCTCGATATAGTTGACCAGTTCGAGCTGCCAGATCGCGACCAGCGCCTGCCACAGGAACAGGCCCAGCCCCACCGGCCCGCCGATCCCGACCGCCAGCGCCAGAAAACCCGCCTGCAGCGCGGCATAGCGCCAGAACGGGTTCGATCGGTGCCAGACCGGGCGGCCGGCCCGACGCTGCCGCGCCGCCTCGGCCCTGAAGGCCGAGGCCGGGCATTGTCGCAACACGCGCCCGAAGAAGCGGTGAAAACCCTCATTGTAGCGCGCGGTGACCGGGTCGCGCGGGGTTCCGACCCAGGGGTGATGCACCAGGAGATGCTCGCTGCGAAAATGGCTGTAAAGCACCATGGCCAGCAGGATGTCGGCCAGCCAGCGTTCCAGCCGGCTTCTCTGATGCATGAGCTCATGGGCATAGTTGATGCCGATGGTGCCCGAACAGACCCCGACGCCGAAGAACAGGCCGACCTTTTCCCATCCCGAAAGATGCCCCGCCCCGGTGACCCACCAGAGCGACCCGAAGATCGCGACGAATTGCAGCGGCACCCACAGCACGGTTACCGCCCGATACCAGCCCAGCGCATCGGCCGGCGTGTCGGGGTCGAGCCCACCCGTTGCCCGCCCGGCCAGCGCATCGAGGGCCGTGACACCGAACCAGCCAAACAGCGGCAGCAGGATCAGCGCCCAACCGCCCCACCACGCGCCCGCCGCCAGCAGCGGCAGGAACAGAAGCGAAATCCAGAACGGCAGCGCGGCGGCGGCACGCGGTGTGGGGTCCGGGGGGGCGGCGGGGGCGCTCATGCCTGCAGCATAGGCCGGGTTGCGCGACCGCTCAATCGGGCAGTGTTGCGGCGAACTGGCCGCGCGCCACATCCCAGGCCTTGCGCATCGCGATGGGCAGGGCGCCGGGGCGAAAGCTGTGGGCGGGCTCGAAAAACCCGCGCGCGGGCCGCGTCCGGGCCGGCAGGTCGGCAACCATCACCCGCAGGCGCAAGTGAAAATGGGTGAAGCTGTGGCGCACCTCGGCGCCCGCGTCGCGCCAGGCGCCTTCGGCCGGCGGGTCGGCGGGCGCGCCGCGCCAGTCGCAGCCCGGCCAGCCCAGCATGCCGCCCAACAGGCCGCGGTCGGGCCGCCTTTCGACCAGCAGCGCGCCATCCGCCCGGCGCCCGACATAGGCGACGCCGTGACGCACGGGCTTTGGCGGTTTCGGCGCCTTGCGCGGCAATTCGGCGGCGATGCCGACGGCCCGCGCGGCGCAGGCCGGCGCCAGCGGACAGATGCCGCAGGCCGGGCTTTTCGGCGTGCAGATCGTGGCGCCCAGATCCATCAGCGCCTGGGCATGGTCGCCGGGCCGCCGCCGGGGCGTCAGCCGGTCGGCATGGGCGCAGAGCGCGGGCTTCGCGGCCGGCAGCGGGTCGGGCACCGCGAAAAGCCGCGCCATCACCCGTTCGACATTGCCGTCGACCACCGCCTCGGCCCGGTCAAAGGCAATCGCCGCGATCGCCGCCGCGGTATAGGGGCCGATCCCCGGCAGGCGCCGCAATTCCGCCGCCGTGTCGGGAAACACACCGCCATGCCGGGCCATCACGGCGCGTGCGCAGGCGATCAGATTGCGCGCCCGCGAATAGTAGCCCAGCCCGGCCCATTCGGCCATCACCGCAGCCTCGGGCGCGGCGGCCAGATCGGCCAGCCGCGGCCACAGCGCGGTGAACCGGACATAGTAGCGCGTCACCGTGGCCACGGTCGTCTGCTGCAACATCACCTCGGACAGCCAGACCCGATAGGGGTCGGGCACGATGCCCGCCGCGCGCGCCGCCGGCCCGACCCGCCAGGGCAGGTCGCGGGCATGGTCATCGTACCAGTCAAGCAGCGCCGCACCAAGATTGGGTTCTGGCATCTTTGTGATCCCGTCTGGCCGCCGATGGGGCTGGCGCGCCCCCGCCGGCCCAGTGTAGACCGCACGGCGATGACGGACACCCCCCCAAGCAGGGCTCGCCGGCGCGGCCGTGGCTTCGCCCAGGCGGGCGGGCTGATCGCCCCGCGGTTGGCGCAGGCGACCGGCAAGCGCGGCTTTGCCGTCGCCCGGCTGCTGACCCGATGGGACGCGATCGCCGGGCCCGATTTCGCCCGCCTCGCCCGGCCGGTCCGGATCGGCTATGGCGCCCGCGACGGGCTGGGCGCGACGCTGACGCTGGCCGCGCGGGGCGCCGACGCGCCGCGCCTGCAGGCCGAATCGGCGCGGTTGATCGCCCGCGTCAACGCCGCCTATGGCTATGCCGCGATCACCCGGATCCGGATCGTCCAGACCGGCGCGCCCGGCCTCGCCGAAGCGGCCGCGCCCTGGCAGCCCGAAGCCGCACCCGCCGCCGAGCCCGATACGAAGACCCGCGAACAGGCGCGCCGCACCGCCGCCCCGGTGCAGGACCCCGGCCTGCGCGCCGCGCTTGAAGAGCTGGGGGGGCATGTGCTGACCCGCCCCCGCCCGTGACCCGAAGACCGACCCCGACCCTGAAAGGACCCGCCATGAACCGTCGCCAGACCCTGCTTGCCATGGCCGCCGCCGGCGCTGCCCTGTGGCTTGGCCCGCATCGCGCCAGCGCCCAGATGGCGCTGGGCGACATGGCGCTGGGCGACCCCGACGCGCCGGTGGAGGTGATCGAATATGCCTCCTTCACCTGCTCGCATTGCGCCAGTTTCTACGACCGGGTGAAACCCCAGCTGCAGGCCGACTACATCGACACCGGCAAGGTGCGGTTCATCCACCGCGAGGTCTATTTCGACAAATACGGCCTGTGGGCCGGGCTGGTGGCGCGCTGCGGCGGCCCGGACAGGTATTTCGGCATCGTCGACATGATCTATGACCGCCAGCGCGACTGGATGGGCGCCGGCGACGCCGCCGCCGTGGCCGAGGCGCTGACGCAGATCGGGGTCGCGGCCGGGCTCGAGCGCGCGGCGCTCGATGTCTGTCTGCAGGATCGCGACGCGGCGCTGGCGCTGGTCGAGGCATTCCAGACCCAGGTCGATGCCGATGCGGTGGACAGCACGCCGACTCTGATCGTGAACGGCGCCAGGCATTCGAACATGCGGTACGGCGATCTTGCCGCGCTGATCGACGCCGAACTGGGCGAATAGCGCCATGGCCGGCCCGCTTGCCGGCCTGCGGGTGGTGGAGCTGGCGCGCATCCTGGCCGGCCCCTGGGCGGGCCAGACGCTGGCCGATCTGGGCGCCGAGGTGATCAAGGTCGAGGCGCCCGGCGGCGACGACACCAGGCAATGGGGGCCGCCCTTCATCGCCCGCGCGGGCGACCGGTCGGCGGCCTATTTCCACGCCACCAATCGCGGCAAACGCTCGGTCGTGCTGGATTTCCGCGACCCGGCCGACCGCGCGGCGGCGCGCGCGCTGGCGGCGCGGGCGGATATCGTGATCGAGAACTTCAAGGCCGGCGGGCTGGCCAGGTATGGCCTCGACCATGCCAGCCTGTCGGCGAGCAATCCCGGGCTGATCTATTGTTCGATCACCGGTTTCGGCCAGGACGGGCCGCGCGCCACGCAGCCGGGATACGACTTTATCGTCCAGGCCATGTCGGGGCTGATGTCGGTGACCGGCGCCGCCGACGGCCCGCCGCAAAAGGTCGGCGTGGCGATCACCGATATCCTGACCGGCGTCTATGCGACCACCGCGATCCTTGCCGCGCTGCACCGGCGCGCGCGCACCGGCCAGGGCGAATGGATCGACATGGCGCTGTTCGATGTCGCTGTGGCGGGCATGGCCAACCAGGCGATGGGCTATCTTGCGACCGGGGTGGCGCCGCGCCGGCTGGGCAATGCCCATCCCTCGATCGCGCCCTATCAGGCGGTGTCCTGCGCCGATGGCTGGGCCATCATCGCGGTGGGCAATGACGGCCAGTTCGAACGGCTTTGCGATCTCCTGGGGCAATCCGCGCTGGCCCGGGACCCGCGCTTTGCCACCAACCCCGCCCGGGTCGAGAACCGCGCCGCGCTCGACGCCGCGATGGGCCCGGCGATTGCCGGCTGGGCGCGCGACGAATTGCTGGCCGCCTGCCTGCGCAACGGCGTCCCCGCGGGCCCGATCAACGATATGGGCGAGGCGCTGGCGGACCCGCAGGCGATCCATCGCGGGCTGCGGATCAACCCCGGCGGCGTGCCGGGCCTGCGCGCGCCGATCCGCTTTGCCACGGCCCCGTTGCAGACCGACCGGCCGGCACCGGCGCTGGGCGCCGATACCGCGGCTGTCATGCGAGAGATCGACGCCCCAGAAGAGCCTTGATGCCGGCCAGGATTTCGGGCCGGCCATCGGCCGCGGCGGCGGTCAGCTCGGTAACCGCATCCGCCAGATCGGCGGCCGCGACCACCCGGTCGACCAGACCGAAAGCAAGCGCCTCGGCCGCGTCCCATTTCGCCGCACCGAGCAGCAGCAGCCGGGCACGGGCCGGCCCGACCAGCGCCTCGAGCCGCCCGGGATCGGAGGGTTGCGGCAGAAAGCCGAGCTTCATCACCGGGTAGAAGAACCTGGCATGCTCCGCCGCGACCCGCAGATCGGCGGCCAGCGCCATGCCAAAGGCGCCGCCCGCCAGCGTGCCGTTCAGCGCCGCGACACTCAGGCAGGGGCTGTCGGCGATGGCGCGCGACAGCCGCTCCCAGGCCGGGTCGGTGGCCAGCCCCGTCCGCGCCGCGTCGAGATCGGCGCCGGCGCTGAACACCCGCCCCGCCCCGGTGATCACCAGAACCCGTGCGCCCGCCGGACCGGCGGCCTCGGCGAAGTCGGCCAGCGTGTCGAGCATCTCGGCGGTCAGCGCATTGGCCTTGTCCGGCCGGTCGATGGTGGCCCGCCACAGCGGCCCGTCGCATTCGGTTCGGATCATGGCACGGCCTCCTTGGCTCGGTTCATGCCTGAGAAAATTCGCATTACATTCTGCAATAGTTCATTTCCCGGCCCGATTTTCGGCGGGGAGCCACGGCAAGCCGGCGCGCCCATCGGCGGCGGCATGGCACAGCGCGCGGGCCACCGCAACGCCGGCGCGACGGGCAGACCGCGCGCGGCCCCGTGGCGGAACGGCACCGGTTGACCCGCCCCCGGCGATGGTTAGGGTGCGCCAAATCCTGACGGGAGACACCCCATGATCCGCCATTTCGCCGTCGCAACGGTGCTTTCCGCCGCCGCCCCCGCTGCCCTGGCCGATGTCACGCCCGAGCAGGTCTGGGACCACTGGCAACGTCTGTATGCGACCTGGGGCGCCACACTGACGGCCGACCGACAGGTCCGCGACGACGCGGTCCTGCGGCTTGAAGGGATCCGGTACGTCTCTGGCGACGAGCTTTCGCGGGCGACCGGTTACTCGGCCTGGATGACGCTCGAGGATATCGGCGACGGGCGGGTGCGTTTCGCCATGGCGCCCGATCAGGACTTCCTGGTGAAGCTGAGCCCGCCCGACGACGACCCGGTCCGCCTGCCCTTCACCATTCGCTATGACGGGTTGACGATGGTGATCGCGGGCGACCCCGACCGGCTGGAGACCGCAACGACGATGGACACGCTGCGGATCGACGAGACCGTGACGACCGACACCGAGGCGGCGCTCAGTATCCTGCTGGAAATGGAGGACGTCGCCGCGAGCGATGTCAGCGACCTGACGGGCGGCGATGGCCCGCCCTATGAAGGCGACCTGACCGCCGCCGCGATCCGGCTGGCGGTTACCGGCAACGACCCCGAAACCGGCGCGCCGGTCGATTCGCGCACGCTGCTCGACGATGTGGCGGTTGCCTTCCGCGTGGAACCCAATGCGATGCCGGCGGCCGGCGCGGTGCTGCCGATCCCGTTCACCGGCGATCTCGCCATCACGACGGCGTCCGGCCGTTCCACCGGACTGGTCGTGGCCGACGCCGGCATGCCGCCCGCGCAGTTCGATGTCACGACAGGCCGCTCGGTGACGGCGGTCAGCCTCGACGAGGCGGGCCTTGCGGGCGAGGCACGGACCGATGGGCTGGTCTATGACATCACGCTCGGGGGCATGCCCGAACCGATGCGGATCACCATCGGGGCGGGTTCGTCGGCGCTGACCGTGCCGTTTGGCGAGATCGGTCAGCCAGGCGGGTTCCGCTTCGCGTTCGGATTGCAGGACATGATCCTTGACGACGCGATCTGGTCGATGTTCGACCCGGCCGCGGCACTCGACCGCACGGCGATCGGGCTGTCGCTCGACATCGGCGGGACGATGCGCTGGCTGACCGACATCACCAGCATGGACGCAGACAGCCCGGAGCCGCCGGCGCTGTTCGATCGGGTGTCGATCGACACGCTGGACCTGTCCGGGCTGGGCGCGGGGCTGACCGGCGAAGGCGCGTTCGACATCGATTTCAGCCGTCCGGGCCCCCGCCCCGGCGCCCCCCATGTCGAAGGCGCGCTGGACCTGGCCGCCACGGGGATCGACGCGCTGATCGCGCAACTGGTGGCGGCCGGTCTGGTCCCGCAGGAGGAGGTGCTGGGGCTGCGCATGGGGCTCGCGCTGATCGCCGTGCCGGGCGATGAACCGGGTTCCTACAACTCCGAGATTCGGGTTCCCGGCGACGGCACGGCCGTTGTCAACGGGGTGCCGTATCCGCTTGGCGCGATGGAGTGACCCAGCTTGACCTTCGGCGATGCGCGCTTAGGCTCGGGTTCGGGCAAGAGAGGGTTTCGATGATTCGGTTCGCATGCCTTCCCATCCTTGCCCTGGCCGCCTGGCCGGCGGCGGCCGATGTGACGCCCGAGCAGGTCTGGGACCACTGGCAGCAACTGGCCACATCGTTCGACGCCACGCTTGCGGCCCAGTCGGTCACGCGGGACGGCGACACCCTGGTGCTGCAGGGTGTCTCGCTGACGACGCCGTCGATGGCCAATACCCCGGTTGCGCCCATCGCCTGGATAAGGCTGCAGGATCGCGGCAATGGCACCGTGCGGGTGACGGCGGTGCCGCGCCACCGGATGGCCCTCACCGGCCAGGCTGGGGACGGTGCGCCCTTTGCGGTGACCGTCGACATGGCCGCCGACGCGCTCGAGACATTGGTGGTCGGCGATGCGGCGCGGCTCGACCATGTGATCACGGCGGATCGCCTGCAACTGTCGCTGGCGATGCCGCCCGACGACCAGATGCGCAATGCGCGGGTCGATCTGGGGCTCGACGGCGCGGTGTTCAGCTTTGTCTCCGATCTCGGCGGGTCGTTTGGGGCCAGCCTCGCGGGTGATGGCGGCGTTGCCCAGGCCGAAATCGGCTTTCGCGGCACGGCCGCCGACGGGTCGGTCTATGCGCTGCGCGCCGAACACAGGCCGATGCGGGTGACCTATGGCGTTGCGCCAGTCCTGCCCGGGGACTCGCTGCTGCCGACGGCCTTTGCCGCTCGCATCGGCGTCATGGCCGAACGCGGCGCGCTCGACCTGCGGGCGACCGATCCCACGGGCGACGCGCTGAGCGTAACCGGGCAAACCGGCGGCGTGCGGCTGGACGCCTCCACCGAAGACGGGCGGATCGCCTATGGCTGGATGGCGGCGGATTTGCGCAGCGAGATCGGCGTGACCGGTCTGCGCGATCCCTATGTGATCGCGCTGGCCGAGACATCGGGCAATATCGACATCCCGATCGGTGCGCTCGACCGGCCCGACCCGTTTCGCCTGGCGTTCGGCTGGCGGAACCTCGATCTGGGGTCGGCGATCTGGCGCCGGATCGACCCCGAAGGCGCGCTGGATCACGGCCCGCTGACGCTGGCGCTGGATCTTTCGGGAACCATGCGCTGGACCAGCGACATCTTTGGCACGCCCGCTGCGCCCACGGCAACCGACGACCTGCCCTTCGCGGTCGATGAATTGCGGGTTGCGACGGTCGAGATTGCCGGCGGCGGTGCCACGATCACCGGCAGCGGCGACCTGACGCTCGACACCGCGGCCTTGGCCGATCTGGGCCAGGGTGGGACCAGCCTGCAGCGCCCACCGGTATACGGTCGCGTGGAACTGGCGGGACAGGGCATCGCGGGATTGCTCGACGCGCTCGACGCGCATGGCGGGGCCGCCGCTCTGGCCGCGAGTGCCCGCTCGATCATCGGCTTGATCGCGGTCCCCGGCCGGGGGGACGACACGCTTGTGTCGGAGATCGAGATCACGCCCGAGGGCAAGGCCGTCGCCAACGGCACGCCGCTCAACTAGCCGAGGCGCGCCGCATGCAGGACACCGCCCTTGCCGCCGTCGCCATCTATTTTGGCCTCAACGCGGCGATCCTGCTGTGGATGGCGGCCCGCATCATCGGGCTGCGGCGCCGCTACGATGTCCCGATCGGCGATGGCGGCAACGCGCATCTGATGCGCGCCATGCGTGGCCAGGCCAATTTCGTCGAACTGGTCCCGATGGCGCTGTCGATGCTCTTGGTGATGGCGCTGATGGGCGTGCCCGCCTGGGTGATCCACCTGCTGGGCGCGCCGCTGACGGTCGGCCGGGTCCTGCACGGCCGGCATTTCCTGGCCGAGGACGCGCCGCTGTCGACGCGGTTCGCGGGCACCACCATCACCTTTGTCGTCATCGGCCTTGCCGCAGCGGGTCTGACCCTGCACGGGCTGGCCGGGCTGTTCTGAGATGGCGCAAGACGAACCGAACCTGGCGGCGCTGGCGGCCGCACTGCTGGATGCCGCCCGTGCCGCCGGTGCCGATGCCGCCGATGCGCTGGCCCGGCATGGCCATGCGTCCAGTGCCGATGTGCGCGACGGCAAGCTCGAACATGCCGAGGCGGCCGAAAGCCTCGAAGCCGGGCTGCGGGTTCTGGTCGGCCCGCGCCAGGCGGTCGTCGCGTCCTCGGACCTGCGGCCCGCCGCCCTGCGCGCGCTGGCCGAACGCGCCGTGGCGATGGCCCGCGCCGCGCCCGAAGACCCCACATTGGGCCTGGCAACGCCGGACCAGCTGGCGCCGCCAGCGCGATGCGGCGGGGCTGGAGCTTGACGATCCGGCACCGCCGCCCGCGCCCGCCGCGCTGCAGGCCGCGGCCATGGACGCCGAGGCCGCCGCGCGCGCCGTCCCCGGCGTGGCCCAGGTCGATTCCGCCAGCGCAAGCCATGGCCGGACCCGGGTCTTTGTTGCCGCAAGCAACGGCTTTGCCGGCGGCTATGCGCGCAGCAGCCACAGCCTGTCCTGCGTCGCGATCTCGGGCACCGGGCTGGGGATGGAACGCGACCACGCCCACGAACATCGCCTGTTCGCCGCCGATCTGCCGCCGCCCGACCTGGTGGGTCGACTGGCCGGGGAACGCGCCACCGCCCGCGCGGGGCGCGGAAGCCGCCGGGCGGGCGTTTTCCGGTGCTGTTCGACGAGCGGGTCGCGGGCACGCTGATCGGCCATCTGATCGCGGCGGTGAACGGCACCGCAATCGTGCGCGGCGCCAGTTGGTTGCGCGACGCGCTGGGCGAGCCGGTGCTGCCCGCGGCGCTGTCGCTGACCGAGGAGCCGCTTGCGCCGGCGCGGCCCGGCCTCGCGCCCGTTCGACGCCGAGGGGCTGGCCTGCAAGCCGCGCGACATCGTCCGCGACGGGTGTACTGACGGGCTGGACGCTCGACCTTGGCACCGCGCGCAGGCTTGGCCTTGAATCGACCGGAAATGCGGCACGCGGGCCGGCCGGCTCCCCTGCCCCGTCGGTCGCCAATCTGGCGCTGACGCCCGGCACCGCAAGCCGTGCGGAGCTGATCGCGCAGATGGGCCGCGGGCTGCTCGTTACCTCGCTGATCGGCTCGACCGTCAACCCGACCACCGGCGACTATTCGCGCGGCGCCTCGGGCTTCTGGGTCGAAGGCGGGGAAATCGCCTATCCGGTCAACGAATGCACCATTGCGGGCGCGCTGCGCGACATGCTGGCCGGGATCGTGCCGGCCAACGACGCCCGGCCGCATCTGGCGCGCCGGGTGCCGTCGCTGCTTGTCCCGGGGCTGACCGTTGCCGGAGACTGACCTTGAACTTCTGATCGACGCCGCCCGCGCAGCGGCAGAAATCGCCATGGCCTATTGGCGCCAGGGCGATGCCCGCAGCTGGGCCAAATCCGACGATACCCCGGTCACCGAGGCCGATCTGGCCGTCGACGCGGCGCTGCGCGCGCGGCTGACCGCGGCCCGGCCCGATTATGGCTGGCTGTCCGAGGAAAGCCCGGACGACCCCGATCGGCTGGGCCGTGCCCGGGTCTTCGTGGTCGATCCGATCGACGGTACCCGCGACTTTGCCAAGGGCGGCCGGCAATGGGCGCATGCGCTCGCCGTGGTCGAGGATGGCGCGCCGATTGCGTCGGTCATCCTGCTGCCCCTGCGCGACGCGCTGTTCGCCGCCGCGCGGGGCCAGGGTGCGACGCGCGACGGCAGCCCGATCCGGGTCAGTGCGCGCCGCGACCTGGCCGGCGCAAGGGTGCTGGCGACCCGCGCGTCGATGTTGCCCGGGCGGTGGACCTGCCCGCCACCGCGGCTACGGCGCGAAAATCGCGCCTCGCTGTCGCTGCGCCTGGCGCGGGTGGCCGAGGGGCGCTTCGACGCCACCTTCAGCTTTCGCGCCACCTGGGACTGGGACATCGCGCCGGGTGCCCTGATCGCGGCCGAGGCCGGCGCCGCGGTGACCGACATGCATGGCGGCGGCTTTGCCTTCAACGCCGCCGATCCGCGTTCGCCCGGGTTGATCGTGGCGCCGCCTGCGCTGCACGGCGCGTTGCGCCGCTGCATGATCACGAATCCCTGATTCCAATCGGCCGCACCGGCCCCTACAACCCTCGCATGAAAAAGCTCCTTCTCATCGTGCTCTGGTTCGCTCTGGCGGGCATCGCCGTGGCGCGCCCGATGCCCTATGCGCTTGACGCCGCGCAATCGGTCGTCGGCTTCGATGTCGGCTTTGGCGAGGATCGCATCACCGGCACGATGGGCGTCCGCGACGCCGATATCGCGATCGATTTCAACCGGCTGGAGAACAGCCGGATCGATGTGTCGATCGATGTCGCGGCGGCGCGGGCAAGCTTTCCCTTCGCGACCCAGGCGATGCTGGGCCCCAAGGTGCTGGCCGCGGCCGAGCATCCGACAATCAACTTCGTCAGCCGCACGGTTCGGCCGACGGCGGATGGCGCGCGCATCGAGGGCGACATCACCATCCGCGGGGTCACGCAGCCGATTGCGCTTGATGCCGGTCTCTATCGCCAGCAGGGCGCGGCGCCCGACGACCTGTCGGAACTGTGGATCAGGCTGTCCGGCACGCTGTCGCGCCGCGCCTTCGGCGCCACCGGCTGGGACAACATGGTGGGCGACGAGGTCGGCCTGCGCATCCTGGCCCGCATGGTCCGTGCCAGCGCCGTGCCATGAGGCTGCGCAACGGTCCGGACCGGTTCGGCGCCGTCTCCCGCGCGCTGCACTGGCTGATGGCGGCGGGCGTGCTGGCGATGCTGGGCCTAGGCACCGCGCTGACCCGGATGGAGGTGTCGCTGTCCAATCTGTGGCTTTACGGGCTGCACAAGAGCCTTGGCCTGGTGCTGCTGGCCCTGCTCCTGGTGCGGCTGGGCTGGCACGCGGCATCGCCGCCGCCGCCGCCCCTGGCCAGCGGGGCCGCGTGGAAGAACCGTTTGGCCCGGCTGGCGCATCGGGCGTTCTATGGGCTGCTCCTGGCCGTGCCGCTCACCGGCTGGGTCGGCAGCGCCGCCACCGGCATCGACGTTCAGCTGTTCGGCCTGACGCTGCCGCGCATCGCCCCGGTTTCCGTGCCGTGGGAGACCGCCGCCTTTGCCGCGCATGGCATCCTGACCAAGGCGCTGGCCGTGCTGGCCGCGCTGCATGTCGGCGCGGCGTTGCTGCGCCGGGACGGAACGATGCGGCGGATGCTGACCGGCGCGGCGACACCGCCCTGAGCCGCACCCGCCATCGCCGCCGCCACGGGACCGGCGCCACCGCGGCGATCGGGCCCGGGCCATATCCTTGCCGCAAACAACGCGGAAGTGTAGACTTGCGCGCAGTCTGGTGCGAGGGTGCCAAATATGGACAACGTCCAACAGATTGCGGGCATGGCAATCCCGCTCTGGGTCGTTGTGGCGTTCGTCGCGGCCGGCCTCGTTTTCGCTTTCGGGGCAGCGAAACTGATCGGCACGCTGGCGTTTCGACGCATGCATGGGCGGTTCTTGACGGCCTATCGCCGGGCCCAGATGACCGGCAGGGTCGCAGATTACGACGAAGCTGTCGGGATCGCGCGCGCACTGCAGGGCGCGGCCAGCGGCAAGGCGCGCCGCAGCATGGTGCTGAACGATCTGGGCGCCGCGCTGGCCGCCCGGTCGGAACTTGACGACGACCGCGAGCGGCTGGCCGAGGCGGCCGGCGTGTTCGAATCCGCCGTGGCGCTGATCAATCCCGTCAAGGCGCCGCGCGAATGGGCGCTGGCGCAGCACAATCTGGGCGCGATCCAGGCGCAGCTCGCCGAGCTTGACGGCAATGCCGAACATCTGTCGCTGGCGATCGAAACCCTGCGCGGCGCGCTCGACGCGCTCGATCCCGACAAGCACGCCGAGGCCCGCGCCAATGTCGAGCTTGACCTGTCCAATGCGCTGGCCGCCATGGGGGAATACACCGCCGACCCGGCCCCGCTGGAGGAGGCCGCCGCGCTGCTCGAGGCGCGCCTTGGCACCGCGAAGGGGGCCGAAAACCCGGTGACGCGAGCCAAGCTGCAGGTCAGCCTGGGTAGTGTTCTCAGGGTTCTGGGCGCGCGCGAGGTCGGATCGGATCGCCTGGATGCCGCGATCGCGGCGCTGCGCGACGCGCTCAAGGCGTTGGCGGCACCGCCCGGTGCCGGCAACGGGCCCGCCCCTCATGACATCGCCCAGACCGCGTCCGCCGGGGCGGGGCCCTTCGACCGGTTGACGGCGCGGCTGGAACTGGCCGAGGCGCTGCGCCACAAGGGCCTGCGCGAGGCCGACAGCACCGAGACGCTGGAAGAAGCGATCGCCACCTATGAGGCGGTGCTCGAAGACACCCAGACAAACGACGTGCCGTTGCTCCAGGCCCGCGCGCAGTCGGGTCGCGGCGCGGCGCTGTGGCGGCTGGCCGATCGGGTCGGCATGGACGAATTGTACGAACAGGCCGAAACCGCCTGCCGCGCCGCGTTCGAAACGGTCACGCCCGATGAATCGGCCGTCGAATGGGGGCTGGCGCAATTCCATCTGGGCGAGGCGCTGCTGGCCATCGCGATGCGTCCGGAGGCGCGCGGCGGCTTCGACGCCGCCGAGGCGAGCCTCGACGCCGCCTCGGACGAGGTCACCCGGGACCGGATGCCGGTCGCCTGGGCGGCGATCCAGGCCGCCCGCGCCCGGCTGGCGCTTGCCCGCTACGACCAGACCGGCAACGCGGCGCAGCTCGATCTGGCCGAAAGCGCGGCCGAAAGCGCCCGCGAGGTGGTTGCCGCGGCGGGGGCTTCGTATCTGGTCGAGCTTGCGGACAAGGTGATCGCCGATGTCATCGAACGGCGCATGCCGCAGCCCCAGGAAACCGGCGCGGCGCCCGGGGGCGTCGACGCAACCGACAGCGCGCCCGACATCACGGCGGAACCCGCCGGGGCCGAGGAGCCCGCCGAGGCCGAGCCAGCCGTCCCGCCATGGCTGATGCCCACGCGCCCGGCGGCACCGCAGACGGCCAGGGACGGCGGCCGCGCCGCCGGCGACGAAGCCGGCCAGCCGGCCCCCGACGCGCTGGCGCAACCGTCCTGGCTGACGTCGGACGCGCCGGCCGAACCGCCGCGCCGCGCCGAGGCGCCGGCACCGGTTTCGCACTGGCTGTTCGGCGACGAGCCCGACACCGAGGCAGCGCCGTCGTCGGAGCTTGACCGACCCCCCGCGCCCGAGCCGGTGGGCGAGGACTGGTTCTTTTCGCAGCGCCCGGCACCGGTGCGGCCACCCGCCGCGCGATCCGGGCTGTCGGCCTTCGAACCGGACGAACCCGGCATCGCGGCGCCATCGTCGTCGCCGCCGGATACCGCGAAGCGCGCCGACGGCGCGCCGCCCGCCGGCGACACCCCACCCTGGCTAAGGGCCGGGCCCGAAAACGACAGCGCATGGTCCCCCGACGAAGCCAGGGACGCAGCATCGACGCCCCCCGCCGAGACAGAACAACAGGCCCCGCCCGACAGCGCGCCGCCGGACCTTGACATGCCGCCCTGGATGAAAGCCCTGTCCGAAAAGGAGACCACACCGCCGCCCGACGGGGATGCCGCCGCGCCGGACAAGACCCCGCCCAAGGACGCGGGGGGCAGGCCGACATATCGACGCTTCCGGGGTATCGCCCGGTTGGGTCGGGCCCGACGCCGCGGCAATGGCCCGGCGCAGTCCCGGCGCCGGGCGGGCCGGCGCAAGAGGCAGCGCCCGAAGAAGACCCGCAGGAAAGCCGACCGCCGAAGCGCCCCGAAGAGTGAGATCGCAGCGCAAGCCGCTTGCGCCCCGCCGTGCGGCCTGTATAAGCCGCCGAACTTCGCCAGATCGATATGGTGCGGTGCCTCTCGTGACCGGGGCGGCGAAGGGCTTGCCCGGTCTTTGAAGCCCGCCAGACAAGGAAACCGACCATGCCGCTTTACGAGCATGTCTTCGTCGCGCGCCAGGATCTCAGCGGCGCGCAGGCCGAGGGCCTGACCGAGCACTTCGCCGCCATCCTTTCCGAACAGGGCGGCAAGATGATCGACAGCGAATATTGGGGCCTCAAGACGATGGCCTTCAAGATCAACAAGAACCGCAAGGGTCATTACGGCTTCATGCGCACCGATGCCCCCGCCCCCGCGGTGCAGGAGATGGAGCGCCTGATGCGGCTTCACGAAGACATCATGCGGGTGATGACGATCAAGGTCGATGCGCATCAGGAAGGCCCGTCGGCGCAGCTCCAAAAGCGCGACGACCGCGACCGCGACGGTCGCCGCGAGCGCCGCTAGGACATCGAGGGGAGACAACAGATGGCCGCAAGACCGTTTTTTCGCCGCCGCAAGGTCTGCCCGTTCTCGGGCGACAACGCGCCGAAGATCGACTACAAGGATGTGAAGCTGCTGCAGCGCTACATCTCCGAACGGGGCAAAATCGTGCCCTCGCGGATCACCGCCGTTTCGGCGAAAAAGCAGCGCGAACTGGCCCGGGCGATCAAGCGGGCGCGGTTTCTGGCGCTGCTGCCCTATGCCGTGAAGTAAGGAGACGACGATGCAGGTGATCCTTCTCGAACGTGTCGCGAAGCTCGGCCATATGGGCGAGGTCGTCTCGGTCAAGGATGGCTTTGCGCGCAACTATCTGCTGCCGCAGCACAAGGCGCTGCGCGCGACCGAAGCCAACATGAAAGCTTTCGAGGCCCGCCGGTCGGAGCTTGAGGCGCGCAATGCCGAAACCCGGGCCGAGGCAGAGAGCCAGGCGCAGGCGCTCGACGGCCAGCAATTCGTGGTCATCCGGGCGGCCGCCGATACCGGCGCGCTTTACGGCTCGGTCACCGCGCGCGATGTGGCCGAAGCCGCCGCAGCCGCGGGATTTGCGCTCGACCGGCGCAGCGTGTCGCTCAACCGCCCGATCAAGGAACTCGGCCTGCACCCGGTCGCGGTGACGCTGCACCCCGAGGTCGCCGTCGAGGTGACGCTGAACGTCGCCCGCTCGCAGGACGAGGCCGATCTGCAGGCCTCGGGCAAGTCGATCCAGGACCTCGCCGCCGAGGCCGAGGCCGAGGCGGAATTCGAGATCGCCGAGCTGTTCGACGATATCGGCAGCGCCGGGCTCGACGACGAGGCGGCCGACGGTTCCGAACCGTTCGAGGATCGGCCGGCCGACGACTCCGAACAGCCGCGCATCTGACGGCTGCGGGCGGCGCCATGCGCCGCCCGCTCCGCTGCCGCCCCCGGCCACGCGGCGGCGCTTTTTCCGGGGCGGCGGGGCGGACCACGGTCATCGTCAATGACGGGTGGTGTCAGGCACCGCCGCCTTGCCTGGCGCTGGACCTCGGTAACGATCTGGTCTGGATCGCTGCTGTCGGCGCCGGCCGGGACGCTGGCGCGGTCGGCCAGGATCGCGCGCCGTAGCTGATTTATCTTGAAAAATCACTCAGCCAAATTCTTCCAGAAGAATTTGGCGCCGGCCCCAGCCGGTTTCACGCCGTCACCCGGCCGATATCACGGCGGCAGCGCTTGGCTGTGTCTTCATCCGGGTGAAACCTGTCCGATGCGACACACACTGACGGTCATGGTCGATGACCGCAGATGAAGGCGGCATCAAAAGTCTTGAACTTCGTTCAATTACAATCTTGAACGTCGTTCAGAAACATGCTAGGCTCGCAGCAACCGCAGCACAGGGGGCCGCCATGCACACCATCGCCGATACCGAAGCGCTTGTCGCCGAAGGCGTCATCCCGGCCCATGCGGCCCGCCTGATCGAGGCCCGCGCACGCGAAACCATGGTCGGACTTGCGATCAGCGGGCTCTTGATCTTCGGCATCCTGGCCGCCACGGGCGGTCTGATCCTGTGGCTGGCCGATGCGGCATCGGTCGCGACGGGCGGGGGCCTGGCGCTGGGCCTCGGCGTCGGGGTGATCTGGCAGGGGTCCGCGCTTTGCCGGATGTTCGGCCATGCCGCCGCGCTGATCGGGGCGGGCATGCTGATCGGCGGCGCGGCGCTGGAACTGGCCGACAAATACCCCGAGGCCGCCGGCTGGATCGGCCTTCTGCTGGGCGGTGCCATCGCCCTTGGCTGCGGCTGGGCGCGGCGCCACGGCCCCGACCGCACGCATGTCGTGGCCGGCGCCGTTCTGTTGATGGGCGTGGCGTTGCATCTGTGGGGGCTTGGCCATGTGCTGGAAGACGCGGCGCTTGCCGGCGCGCCGATGGTGCTGTTCTGGCTTTACGCGGCGGCGGCGATCGCGGCGGCGGGTTGGTTCGTCGATGTCCGTCTGGTGACCGCGCTGGCCATCGTGCCGTTTGCCCAGGCGCTCGACACCGGGACGTTCTATTTCCACGCCGCCTATGTGTTCTATTCGCCCGAAGCGACGCTTTCGATCCTGCAGATGGGGCTTCTGGTGGGTCTGGGGCTGTGGCTGGCGGCCCGGCTGCCCGAGCGTACCGGGCGGCATGCCCTGACGCTGGTGATGCTCGGCTTCGTGGTGGCCAATCTGTGCGCGCTGGTCGGATCGCTTTGGGGCGATGTGGTGGGCGAAACGATCTGGGGGCCGCGCCGGTGGTCCTATGCGTATACGGGTCACGAGACCTACTGGGCGGCTCGCGACGCCTTCCGCGAAACCGCCTTCGTCATCCCGGCGCCGGCCTATGCCATCGGCTGGGCGGTGGCGCTGGCGGCCCTGATCGGCTGGGCGGCGCACCGCAACCGGCGGGGCCTGTTCAACGCCGCGATGACCTTTGCCGCGATCCACGCCTACACCCAGCTGTTCGAAAGCTTCGGCGACGAGCCGCTGGCCTGGGTGATCGGCGGCCTGGTTGCGATCCCGCTGGCCTGGGCGATGTTGCGGCTGAATGGCTGGTTCCTGGCGCGCCGGGCGGCGCCCGGTGCCGGTTGAGCCCCTGGCGCTGGTGACCCCGGCAGGAATCGAACCTGCAACCTATCCCTTAGGAGGGGATTGCTCTATCCTGTTGAGCTACGGGGCCCCGGCGCGGTAATGGCCCCGGCAGGGCGCCCGCGCAAGGGGCCAAGGCACGGGGCGGGCATGGCCGACCGCAAGGAAGCGACCCATCTTCTGGGCATCGCCATCGCGGCGGTGCTTGGCCTGACCCTGTGGCGGGTCTGGGGGCTTGCCATCGCGCCGACCGACCTGTTCGTCGACGAGGCGCAGTACTGGCTGTGGTCCCGAACCCCCGATTTCGGCTATTTCTCCAAGCCCCCGCTGATCGCCTGGGCGATTGGCGGCGCGACGGCGCTCGGCGGCTCGGACGCGCCGTTCTGGGTCAGGCTGCCCGCGCCGCTGTTTCATGCCGCGACCGCCTTCATCCTGATGGCGCTGGCGCGCGGCGCTTTCGGCGACCGGGCGGCGGCCTGGACCGGGCTGAGCTATATCACCATGCCGGGCGTCGCACTGGGCGCGGCGGTGATCTCCACCGACACGATGCTGTTTCCGTTCTTTGCCGCGGCGCTGTTCGGCTGGGTCGGGCTGTTGTCGCGGCCCTGCGCGCCCTGCGCCTTTCTGACCGGACTGATGCTGGGGATCGGGTTTCTGGGCAAATACGCAGCGCTTTATTTCTGGATCGGCGCCGCGCTCGGCGCGTTGCTGTTGCGCCCCCCGCCTGGCCGGGCCGGCACCTTTTCCCGCTGGTTCTGGGCGGCTTCCTGCTGGCGGCCGCGCCGAACCTGATCTGGAACGTCCGCCAGGGCGGGCAAACCTGGCAGCACACGCTCGACAATGCCGACTGGGTGCGCGACCCGGCCGGGCGGGCGGGGCTGAACTTCGACAATCTGCTCGAATTCGTCGCCGCGCAGTTCGGCATTTTCGGACCGGTCCTGTTTGGCGTGCTGATCTGGGCCGGGCTGCGCGCCCTGCGCGGTCGCGCCGGCCGGCTCGAGGCGCTGCTGCTCCTGTTCGCGATCCCGGTGATCGTGCTGGTCAGCGGCCAGGCGCTGATTTCCCGCGCCTATGCCAACTGGGCGGCGGTGGCCTATCTGCCCGGCTCGGTGGCGGTCGTGGTGCTGTTGCTGGCCAGGGCGCGCTGGCTGCTATGGGTATCGCTGGCGATCAACGGGGCGGTTGCGCTGGCGCTCCCGGTCGCGCTGGCGCGGGCCGACAGCCTGACGCTGGGCGACCGGCTGGTGTTTGCCCGGCTGATCGGCCGATCCGGGCTGAGCGCGGAACTGATCGCGGCCGCGCGCGCCGCCGGCGCCGAGACGATCGTGGCCGAGAACCGCGATGTGCTGGCCGATCTCTTTTACACCGGGCGCGACAGCGGGCTGGCCTTTCGCGCCCGCCCGCTTGCCGGCCCGCCCGCAAATCACTACGCCGCGGCGCATCCCTATGCCGGCGATGCCGCGCTGGTGCTGTGGGTGATCGAGGGCGCCGCGCAGCCGGCCTGCCCCGGTGCCGCGCCGGTGCTGCGGCAGGCGCCCACCGATGGCGCCTATGCCGGCAAGCGCTTCACCGCCTGGGCGGTGCCGGGCGACTGTCCGGCGCTCATGGGCACGGCGGGACGCTGATGCGGCGGCCGATCCCGCTTGTCCGCGATCTGGTGCTGGTCGGCGGCGGCCACACCCACGCGCTGGTGCTGCTGGCCTGGGCGATGCGTCCCTTGCCCGGCGCCCGGCTGACGCTGATCGACCCCAACCCGGCCGCCCCCTATTCGGGCATGCTGCCGGGTCACATCGCCGGGCATTACCCGCGCGCGGCGCTGGAGATCGACCTGGTGCGGCTGGCCCGCCATGCCGGCGCGCGCCTGGTCATCGGGCGGGCCAGCGGCATCGACCGGGCGGCCGGCCGGATCGAGATCACCGGGCGCCCCGACATTGCCTATGACACGGTCGCCTTCGATATCGGTGCCACGGCCGACATGCCCGCGCTGGCGGGTTTTGCCACCCATGCCTGGCCGGCCAAGCCGCTTGGCCCGTTTGCCGACGCCTGGGCGGATTTCGTGGCCGCCCAGCCCGCTTGCGCCACGCCGCGCATCGCGGTGATCGGCGGCGGGGTGGCCGGCATCGAACTGGCGCTTGCCATGGCGCATCGGCTGCGGACCGCCGGCACGACCCCGGCGGTCACCGTGCTCGAGGCGGGGCCGACCGCCCTGCCCGGCCCCGGCGCGGGCACCCGCCGGCGGATCGCCCTTGCCTGCGACGCGGCCGGCGTGACCTTGCGAACCGATGCGCCGGTGGTGCAGGTGGCAGCGGGCCGCGTCATGCTGGGCGACGGCACCGTGCTGGCAGCCGATTTCATCCTGGGCGCGGCCGGCGCCCGGGCCGCGCCCTGGCTCGCCCGGACCGGTCTGGCCACCGACCGGGCGGGGTTCCTCGCGGTCGGTCCGACCCTGCAAAGCCTGAACGACCCGGCGGTGTTCGCCGCCGGCGATTGCGCCGCCCTGACCCATGCGCCGCGGCCCAAGGCCGGCGTCTATGCGGTGCGCGCCGCACCCGTGCTTGCGCATAACCTGCGGGCGGCCCTGTCGGGCGGGCCGATGCGACGCTTCCGGCCGCAGCGCGACTATCTGAAGCTGATCTCGCTCGGGGATCGGGTGGCGGTCGGCCAGCGCTCGGGGCTCACCGCATCCGGGCCCTGGCTGTGGCGCCAGAAGGACCGCATCGACCGGGCCTTCATGGCCCGCTTCCAGCGACTGCGCCCGATGCCGGCGGCACCGTTGCCGCATCCGCTTGCCAAGGGGGTTCGCGCCGCCATGGCGGATGGTCCGCTTTGCGGCGGCTGCGGGGCCAAGGCGCCAGCGCAAGCGCTGCGCGCCGGCCTCGCCGGCCTGGCCCCGGCCGCGCGCGACGATGTCGTCGCGGCGGCCGGCGACGACGCCGCCGTGCTGCGCTGGGGTTCGGCAGGCCTTCAGGTGCTCAGCACCGATCAGCTGCGCGCCTTCACCGACGACCCTTATCTGCTGGCCCGGATCGCCACCGTCCACGCGCTGGGCGATGTCTGGGCGATGGGCGCGACGCCACAGGTCGCGCTGGCCCAGATCACCCTGCCCGAAATGTCGGCCCGGCTGGCCGCCGAAACGCTGCGCGAGATCACCGCAGGGGCGCGCGCGGTGCTCGATGCGCTGGGCGCCGAACTGGTGGGCGGGCACACCGCCTTCGGCCCCGAAATGGCGATCGGGTTCACCGTGACCGGGCGCGCCGACCGCGCGGTCGGACTTGCCGGGGCACGGCCCGGCGACGCGCTGGTGCTGACGAAACCGCTTGGCACGGGCGTTGTGCTGGCCGCCGAAATGCGGGGCGCCGCGCCGGGCCGGGCGGTGGCGGCCGCACTTGCCAGCATGGCCCGGCCGATGGCCGCCGACGCCGCGATCCTGGCGCCTGTCGCCCATGCGATGACCGATGTCACCGGCTTCGGTCTGGCCGGTCACCTGGCGGCGATCGCGCGCGCCTCGGGCCTCGCGGCCGAGATCGACCTAACCGCGCTGCCGCTGCTCGGGGGTGCCGCGGAACTGGCGGGCCGCGGGCACCACGCCCGGTTATGGGCTGCCAACCGGGCCGCGGCGCCGGTGGCCGGGGCGGGCGACGACGCGCCGGCGCGGCTGCTCCACGACCCGCAAACCGCCGGCGGGCTGCTGGCCGCCCTGCCGCAAGCGCAGGTCGCTGGCGTCCTCAAGGGGCTTGGCGAGGCGGGCATCGCAGCGGCCCTGATCGGACATGTCAGCGATGGCACGCCAGGGCAGTTGACCACGACGACCGGCAATCCGCGGGCGTGACGGTCGATCGCGCGCCGGGAACCGGCGGGTGGGTGGGCGGGGCCGGTTCCCGGCGCGCGCGCATCTGGTGGCGATCGCAGATCGACGTGGAACACCCCGGGCCGGGCGCCCGCCGCGCGGCGGGCGCATTCGCGGGCGCGCGCCCGCGACCGCCCGGCCGCGGCCGGCCGCTTCGATGGGCAGAACCGCACAAGGGATCGCGCACGGCACCCCCGCGACACCGGGTGATCCGCATCGCCTGGCGGGTTCACCCGATCAGCCGGAATGCCGCAACATCGACCATACCGCGATCGGTGATCTTCAGCGCCGGGATCACCGGCAGGGCGAGAAAGGCCAGCTGCAGGAACGGCTCCTCCAGCCCGACCCCCAGCACGCGGGCGGCCGCACGCAGCGCTTCGAGGCGCGCGCGCACCTCTTCGAAGGGTTCGAGGCTCATCAGCCCGGCCATCGGCAGCGCCAGCTCGGCCAGGACGGCGCCGTCCCGAACCACCACGAACCCGCCCTGCAGCGTCGCCAGCCGGTTTGCCGCCACCGCCATGTCGGCATAGTCCGCCCCCACCGCAATCAGGTTGTGATGGTCATGGCACACGGTCGCGGCGATCGCCCCCGCCTGCATCCCGAAACCGCGGACAAATCCGGTGGCGATGTTGCCGTTGCGGCCATGCCGCTCGGCCACCGCGATCCGCAGCAGGTCGCGGCCGGTGTCGACGGGCTGGTCGCCATCGCGGATCGGCACCGTCTCGACCAGATGCCCGGTCAGGATCTTGCCCTCGACAATGCCGATCACATGGGCGGTGTCGGAATTCGTGGCGTGCCGGAAATCGGCCGCAACAAGCGGGCGCAGCCGCACCGAGTGAAGCCCGACCGGCGGGATCGTCCGGCGCGCCGCAAAGGCCTGCGCATCGGCAACCACGCCGCCGCAGACGACAAGCCCGGCGCGGCAGTTCTCGAGGCTGTCGAGCGCGACGATATCGGCCCGCAGCCCCGGTGCGATCTGACCCCGATCGCGCAATCCGAACGCCTCGGCCGCCGACAGGCTGGCCGCCCGATAGGCCGCCAGCACCGGCGTGCCGCGCGCGATCAGCGTGCGGATCATGTGGTCGAGATGGCCCTGCTCGGCGATGTCGAGCGGATTGCGGTCGTCGGTGCACAACGCCATATAGGGCGCCGTGCGCTCGGTCAGGACCGGTTGCAGCGCGGCCAGATCCTTTGACACCGAGCCTTCGCGGATCAGCACCCGCATCCCCTTGGCCAGCTTCTCGTGCGCCTCGGCGGCCGTCGTCGCCTCGTGCTCGGTGCGGATGCCCGCCGCGACATAGGCGTTCAGGTCGCGGCCCGACACAAGCGGCGCGTGGCCGTCGATCGGACGCCCGGCAAACAGCCGCAGCTTGGCCATCAGCCCCGGATCGCGGTGGATCACGCCGGGATAGTTCATCACCTCGGCGAGGCCAATGGTGGACGGATCGTCGATCAGCGGCGCCAGGTCGGCGGCCTCGATCCGGGCACCGGCGGTCTCCATCCCGGTCGACGGCACACAAGACGAAAGCTGCACGCGGATATCCATCAGCGTGTGGCGCGCGGCCTGCTGGAAATAGCGGATGCCATCGACACCGATCACATTGGCGATCTCGTGCGGATCGCAGATCGCGGTGGTCACCCCCCTGGGCGTCACGCAGCGATCGAATTCGAACGGGGTGACCAGGCTGCTTTCGATATGCAGATGCGCATCAATGAAGCCCGGCACCAGCAGCGCACCGGCCACATCGATCCGGCGCCGGCCCTCATAGGTCGCACCGATGCCCGCGATGCGGTCGCCGGCGATCGCCACATCGCCGTCGATCAGCGCGCCGGTGACCAGGTCCAGAACCTGCCCGCCGGCCAGCACAAGATCGGCCGGCACCTCGCCCCGGGCCGTGGCGATCAGGGTTTCGCGCGCGTCCATCAGCCGCCCTGCCCGTTCAACTGCATCGCGAGTGGCCGCAATCGGCGCAGGTCGCGCAGCCCTCGACCATATGGATGTTCGCACTGCCGCAGGCCTCGCAGGCCGGGCCGGGCGGGCGCACCGCCCCGGTCAGCGGGTGCGGATCGGTGCTGAGCCCGCCGCCGACCCGATCGATGAAACCGATGGCGACCAGATGCTCCTCGATCACGCCGCCGATCGCGGCGAGGATCGAGGGGATGTATCTGCCCCCCATCCACGCCCCGCCGCGCGGGTCGAACACCGCCTTCAACTCCTCGACCACAAAGGACACGTCGCCGCCGCGGCGGAACACCGCCGAAATCATCCGGGTCAGCGCCACGGTCCAGGCATAATGCTCCATGTTCTTCGAGTTGATGAACACCTCGAAGGGGCGGCGATGGCCGGCGACCACGATGTCGTTGAGGGTGATGTAGATCGCATGCTCCGAATTCGGCCATTTGAGCTTGTAGGTGTGGCCCTCCAGCGCCTGCGGCCGGTCGAGCGGTTCGGCCAGCCAGACCACGTCGCCGCCGGTTTCGCCGGGCGGCTCGGCCGCCGGTGCCGCGACGCTCAGCACGCTGCCGGTCACCGCATTCGGCCGATAGGTGGTGCAGCCCTTGCAGCCCGTCTCATAGGCCTGGGCATAGACATCCTTGAACGCGTCAAAGCCGATATCGGCGGGCACGTTGATCGTCTTCGAAATGCTCGAATCGACCCATCGCTGGGCGGCGGCCTGCATCCGCACATGATCCTCGGGCGCAAGCTCCTGCGCGGTGACCAGATGCCCGGGCAGGGGCGCGTCGCCGTTCAATTCGCGCCAGACCTGCACCGCGTAATCCTCCACCTCTTCCTCGGTCCGGCTGCCATCGGCCTGCAGCACCTTGCGGGTATAGGCATGGGCGAAGATCGGCTCGATCCCGCTGGAAACATTGCCGGCATAAAGGCTGATCGTGCCGGTGGGCGCGATCGAGGTCAAAAGCGCGTTGCGGATGCCATGCCTGCGTATCGCGTCGCGGACATCGTCGTCCATCTCCTGCACGGTCGGCGAGGCCAGGAAGGCGTCGGCATCGTAAAGCGGAAACGCGCCCTTTTCGGCCGCCAGATCGGCCGAGGCAAGATAGGCCGCCCGGGCCAGCCGCTTCAGCCAGCGATCGGTCAGCGCGACCGCCTCGGACGACCCGTAGCGCAGATTGACCATCGCCAGCGCATCGGCGAGCCCCGTGACGCCCAGCCCGATGCGCCGCTTGGCGCGGGCCTCCGCCGCCTGCTGGGGCAGCGGAAACCGGCTGACATCGACGACATTGTCCATCATCCGCACGGCCGTCCGCACCAGATCGTCGAGCGCATCCTCGTCCAGCGCGGCGCCCGCGCCGAACGGGTCGCGTACCAGCCGGGCGAGGTTGATCGAGCCCAGGAGGCAGGCACCATAGGGCGGCAGGGGCTGCTCGCCGCAATTATGCACGACAAGGCCGTTCGCATCGAAGGCGTTCACCCCGGGCACGCGGCAATCGAACACCTGCGCCACACCGTCGGGTGTCACGCTCGCCACCCGGGCGGTGAAGCGTTCGCGGTTGAGCGCGCGGCGATAGCCCGCCAGCGACGCGGCCAGCCGCGCGGCCTTGTCGCCATCGACGAACCCGATCCGATCGGCAAAGCGGAGCAGGTTCGCACCCGATACGATCAATTCGAATTGCGCCCGCGTCGCATAGGCCCGCGTTCCGCCCCGGCCATCGGGCAAGACGGCCGAACCGGGTGGCCGCCTGTCATGGATCGCCGCGTTGATCCCCAGCCGCGCCAGCATGCGCTGCGCGGCCTGCAGAAGCCCGCGATCGCTTTGCGCCAGCCGAACCGAAACGCCTTTCGCCTGGCTGCCCTGCACCGACCCATCGGCATCGAACAGCCCGCGCAGAACCGCCGCACCGAACGCCGCCGGGGCACGCTCGATCTCGGGCGTCAGGGTCTTGCGGCCGGGCCCGATGCCCCAGCGCCGGGCCAGATCGGCCAGCGCCGCCGTGCCGATGCGGTATTCGCCCCGCCCCGGCACCGCCTGCCAGCCGGAAAAGTCCGCCCGGTGCGGCAGGTCGCGCAGCAGCGCCTCGGCATGGGCCATGGTTGGATTCTGCGCTGCGCCGCCATTGGCGCAGGCCGCGCGCGGCCAGACCGACAGCAGCGTCTTGTCGGCGCGGATCGTGCCGTCGCCGATCAACAGGCCCAGCAGCCAGCCCTGTTCGGCGTCCTCGGTGGGGCCCCAATCCGCGGCGCCGTGATCGTGCAGCATCACTTCGTCGCCAGGGACCAGATCGCGCGCCGGGACCCAGGCCGTCTCGATGCGCCAGCGGGTCCGGGCAACGACCCGTTTCACCGGATGATCGGCCGTCAGCCGCAGGCTGCGGCCACATTCGGTGACCAGCCGCAGCACGGGTTTCTCGCCGGTTGCAAAGAACCCCTCGGGACCGCTTTGCCAGGCGCGGCCATCGACCATGGCGGCAAAGGGCTGGCCGACCAGGTCGGCCACCTGCTGCGGGCCGGCCGCGCTGTGGACCCATGTCTCGGCCGTCACGCAGGGATTCGTCGCCGCGATGTCCTCGGCATAGGCGAGGTTGTTCAGCCGGTTGATCCGGTCGATGAAGATCACGCCCGGTTCGGCATAGTCATAGGTCGCGCGCATGATCCGGTCCCACAGATCGCGCGCCGGCACCGTGTGCCAGACCTTGCCGCCGAATCGCAGCGCCAACGGGCCATCGTCGCGCACCGCCGCCATGAAAGCGTCGGTGACCAGCACCGACAGGTTGAACATGCGCAGCCGCGCCGGGTCGGCCTTGGCATCGACGAAGGCCTCGATATCGGGGTGGTCGCAGCGCATCGTCGCCATCATCGCGCCGCGCCGCGAGCCGGCCGACATGATCGTGCGGCACATCGCATCCCACACATCCATGAACGACAGCGGCCCCGAGGCATCCGCCGCCACGCCCGCCACCGGCGCGCCCTTCGGCCGGATGGTGGAAAAGTCGTAACCGATGCCGCCGCCCTGCTGCAGGGTCAGGGCGGCCTCGCGCAGCGCGTCGAAAATGCCGCTCATATTGTCGGGGATGGTGCCCATCACGAAACAGTTGAACAGCGTCACGTCGCGCCCGGTGCCGGCCCCGGCCAGGATGCGTCCCGCGGGCAGAAAGCGGAAACCTTCCAGCGCGGCGTGAAACCGCTCCTCCCAGGCGGGCGGGTCGGCCTCGGCCTGCGCCAGCGCCCGGGCGACGCGGCGCCAGCTGTCTTCGACGGTCCGGTCGAGCGGCGCGCCATCGGGCCCCTTCAGCCGGTATTTGGCGTCCCAGATCTGTTCCGCGATGGGGGCGGCGAAGGCGGACATTGGGGCAGGCTCCGGACCAGATATTGGGGAGGGATTGACGATAGCCCCGCCCCCTTGTGCGGTCAATCGGCAGCGCGCCCATCGCCGGGCGACAGCGCCAGCGATTTCACGATCGCGTGCACCGGCTGACCGGGGGCAAGGCCCATCGCCGCGGCCGACCGCCGGGTGATCCGCGCCAGCAGGCGCCCGGCCCCGGTATCGACGGCGATCATCACGCCGGGGCCGTCGCCGGGGCGCAGGGCGGCCACGGTGCCGGGCAGGATGTTCAGCGCCGACAGGCCGACCGGCGCGGCGCGCGCCAGGATCACCTCGCCCGCCGGCACCCGCAGCCGCAGCACCCGGCCCGGGGCAGCGGCGATGCGCGGCACGAAAAGCGCGGTGCCGCCGGCGTCAAGCTCGGTCAGCCCGTCGGCATGGTGGCAGGCCACGCGCGCCGCGATCACGGCGCCGGCCTCGCGCGGGCCCGCCGGGGTGACGGCGGGATCGGCCAGCACCTCGGTCGCCGGACCCTGCCGGGTCACCCGCCCGGCCTCGAGCACCACCACCGTGGTGGCCAGCCGCGCCACCTCGGCCGCGTCATGGCTGACATACAGGATCGGCACCCCGGCGGCGTCGCGCAGCCTTTCGAACCAGGGCAGAATCTCGGCCTTGCGCGCGGCGTCGAGCGCGGCCAGCGGCTCGTCGGCCAGGATCAGGTCGGGCGCGGCCAGCAGCGCCCGGCCGATGGCGACGCGCTGCTTCTCGCCGCCCGACAGCGCGCCGGGCCGCCGGTCGAGCAGGGCCGCGATGCCCAGCATGTCGACCACATCGTCAAAGGCAGGCGGCCGCGCGCCGCGCGGCGCAAAGCGTGCGCCATAGCGCAGATTGCCGCGCACCGTCAGATGCGGAAACAGCCGGCCGTCCTGAAAGATCATGCCGATGCGGCGCCGATGCGGCGCCACGAAGATGCGGTGTTCGGTGTCGGTCAGCACCCGCGCGCCGACCGCGACGCGCCCCGCTGCCGGGCGCAGAAGCCCCGCCACCGCGTTCACCACGCTGGTCTTGCCCGCCCCCGAGCGGCCGAACAGCGCCGTCAGACCGGCCGGCGCCGCGAACGCCAGATCGAGCGCGAAATCGCCAAAGCGATGGTCGAGCGTGACCGACAGCGTCATCGGCCGGCGACCCGGCCTTGGGCACGGCGGGCCAGCAATTCGGACGCCAGCAGGGCGCCCATCGCCACCGCCACCGACACCGCGACCAGGCGCAGCGCAGCGCCCTCGCCGCCCGGCACCTGCAGAAACGCATAGATCGCCGAGGGCACCGTGCGCGTCTCGCCGGGGATGTTGGAAACGAAGGTGATCGTGGCGCCGAACTCGCCCATCGCCTTGGCAAAGGCCAGGATCGCGCCGGCGACCAGCCCCGGGGCGATCAGCGGCAGGGTGACGGTCAGGAACACCCAGACCGGCGCCGCGCCCAGGCTGCCCGCAGCCGCCTCCAGCCGCGGATCGACCGCCTCGATCGACAGCCGGATCGCCCGCACCATCAGCGGAAACGCCATCACCGCCGCGGCAAGCGCGGCGCCGGACCAGCGAAACGCGAAAACGATGCCCCATTCGGCCAGCCTGCCGCCCACCGGCCCCTGGGTGCCGAAGCTCAGCAGCAGCAGATAGCCGGTGACCACGGGCGGCAGGATCAGCGGCAGATGCACCAGCCCGTTCAGCACCGCCTTGCCGGGAAACCGCCAGCGCGCCAGCGCATAGGCGACGAGGATGCCGACCGGCAGGCTGGCCGCGGTGGCCCAGAAGGACACTTTCAGCGACAGCGCGACGGCCTGCCATTCCGCGGGGCCCAGAAACGCCATCGTCACTCCGCCAGCACGACAAAACCCTGCGCGGCGAAGGCGGCGCGCGCGGTCGGCCCGCGCAGAAAGGCCAGGAGCGCGGTCGCGGCGGCGCCATCCGCGCCCACGACCGGGGCGGCGGGATAGACGATCGGCGGGTGGCTGTCGGCGGGAAAGGTGCCGATGACGCTGACCCGCGGTTCGGCCGCGGCATCGGTGGCATAGACCACGCCCAGCGGCGCCGCACCCAGCGCCACCAGCGCGAGGGCGGCGCGGACATTGTCGGTTTCCGCGAGACGGTCGGCCACCCCGTCCCACAGACCCAGGGATTGCAACGCCGCCCTGCCGTAGATGCCCGCGGGCACCGCATCGGTCTGCGCGATCGCCAGCCGCCCGTCGCCGAGCCGCCCGGCGAGGTCGAATGCCGGGCCAAGCGCGGCCGGCGCGGCCGCGCCATGGGCGACCAGCACCAGCCGGTTGCCCAGCAGGTCGAAGCGGCGGTTGGGGTCGATCCGGCCCCGCGCCGTCAGCCAGTCCATCCAGTCGGCACTGGCGGGGATGAACAGATCGGCCGGCGCGCCCCGGTCGATCTGCCGGGCCAGCGCCGAGGAGCCGGCGAAAGCGGCCACCAGCCGGTGGCCCGTCGCGGCCTCGAACGCCGGCGCGATCGCGTCGAAGGCGGTGGCCAGGCTGGCGGCGGCGAAGACCGTCACCTGTTCGGCCCGGGCGGCCCCGGGCAGGGCAAGGCACAGCGACAGGAGGGCGAAAAGCACGCGCATGACCGCGAGCATGGCCCGGGCGGCCCGGCGCCTTCAAGCGAAAGCCGCTGCCGACCCCGCGGCACACGGTCAGGATGGTTGGTCTGCTATCCGGGCGCAAGCCATGGGACGCGGTGCGCCAGTGCCGCCCAGCGGCCGGCCTGTGTCGGGCGCTCCCGGGCGCGCGCCCGGGAGCGCGCCCGCCGTGCGGCGGGCGCCCCCCTGCAGCACAAGGGGCGCGCGCCCTGCGGCGCGCACCCCCATCGGTCAGCCAAGGGATGTCAGCCGATGATGCCGTTATCGTCGCGCTTCACGGCGATCACGGCCGAGCGCGGCAGCGCCCCGCCATCGGGCCAGTCGCCGCCCGGGTGCTGGATGCCCACGAACATCGTGCGCCGATCGGCCGACCAGCACAGGCCGGTGACCTCGCAGCCATTCGGCCCGGTCATGAAGCGCGCGATCTCGCCCGTCACCGGGTCGCCCACCAGCATCTGGTTGTTGCCCATCCCGGCAAAGTCGCCCTCGTTCGAATCGTCGCCATCGGTCTGGATCCAGACCAGGCCGTTCTGGTCGAACGCCATGCCGTCGGGCGCGTTGAACATGTTGCCCGGGGTGACATTGGGCGAGCCGGCATAGGCATCTCCATGCACCGTCGGGTTGCCGGCCATGACATAGAGATCCCAGTCGAAGCTGTCGGCGGCGTGATCCGCATCATGCGGGAACCAGCGCACGATCTGGCCGTACTGGTTGGCCTCGCGCGGGTTCGGCCCGCCGACCGGGGTCTCGTCGCCGCCCGCGTTCGGGCGCAGGCCGCGGCGGGTGTTGTTGGTCAGGCAGCAATAGCCCTCGACCGCGTTGGGGTTGACCGAAATCCATTCCGGCCGGTCCATGGTGGTCGCGCCGACGATCGAGCCGGCCCTGCGGGCGAAGATCAGCATCTCGCCCATTTCCATGCCGGTTGTCTCGGGCGTCAGCGCCAGCCACTCGCCGGTGCCGTCATCGTTGAACCTTGCTGCATAGAGCGTGCCGTCGTCCAACAGCCCTTCGGTCGAGCCGCCCGGCACATAGGGGTTGTTCGACACGAACCTGTAGATGAACTCGCCGCGCTCGTCATCGCCCATATGGACCACCACGCGGCCGTCGCGGGCCAGCACCACCTCGGCATTCTCATGCTTGAAGCGGCCCAGACCGGTATGCTTCACAGGCGTGCTGTCGGGATCGGTCGGGTCGATCTCGACCACCCAGCCGGCGCGGTGCGGCTCGTTCGGGTTGACGCTGGTATCGAACCGCGCATCCCATTTGTGGTAATCATAGCCCCAGCCATCGGCGCCGATACCATAGCGGGTATAGCCCTCGGCGGTCGCGACGGGCTTCTGGTCCTGTGACTCCTCGGTCGACCCGAAATAGCCGTTGAAGTTTTCCTCGCAGGTCAGATAGGTGCCCCAGGGCGTCTTGCCCGAGCCGCAATTGTTCATCGTGCCCAGCGACATCGTGCCGGTCGGGTCGGCCGCGGTCTTCATCAGATCATGCCCGGCGGCAGGCCCGACGATCCGCATCGGGCTGTTATGGGTGATCCGGCGGTTGAACGGGCTGTCCTCGACGACCGCCCAGCCATCGGGGCCTTCGGCGATCTCCATCACCGTGATGCCCTGCAGATTCTGCAGCTTCAGCACGTCTTCGGCGCCCGTGGGCACGCCGTCGCCGGTATGCGGCAGGTTGACGTCGCGGTTGGTGTATTCGTGATTGACCGCGATCAGCTGGCGCCCCTGATAGAGGAAGCTCTCCATGCCATCGGTATTCTCGCCGAACACCTTGTCCGAGGCCGCGGCCGTGCCGCCGGTCTCGTGATCGAACGCGCCATCGACGCCCGAAAACAGCGGGTCGCCCCAGCGCACCATCGTCTTCCAGCTATAGCCTTCGGGCACATGCACGGTGCCGTCGGTCTGGATGTCGATCGGCGTGAACGGAAAGCGCGTTCCGGCCTCTTGCGCCCGCGCCGCCGTGGTCGACAGCAGACCCGTGCCCATCGCCGCCGCGCCCGAGCCAAAGGCCAGCACGCCGCGCATGAAGCCACGCCGTGACAGGGCGCGTTCGACCACCTGGTCGAATTCGCAGCCGGCGGGGCGGGGAAAGTTGCGCTCGTCCCATTCATCGGCGGACATGTGCAGGGTGTCGATCTGGTCTTTCATGCGGAGGCTCCATCAAGTGGGGAATCGTCGATGTGGAATCGTTCTAACCCGTATCTGTGACACATCTTTGACAGTCGCGCCAGCGCGGTGTCACCGGCTTGCCAGATGATCGAGCCAGGCGGTGATCGCGGCGATCTCTTCGCGCGTGAGTTCGACCGCCGGCATCTGTTCGAAACCGCGCACCGCCATCGCGACCAGGTTCTCGGGCAGGCCGGTGATGTCGCCGCCCGCCCCGAGGGTTGCGGTCGGGCCATGGCAGGACGCGCAGTGCCGAAGATAGAGCCGACGGCCATGGCGCGCAGCCGGCGGATCGGCGGGCGCGCCGACAAGGGTCTCGTCGGCCGACGCGGCCGCGTCGGCGCACGCGGGTGCGGCGGACCCAAGCGCCAGCATGGCGAGCGCGCCAAGCATCATGGAAAGCCCCGAAGCGTTCATGCAGGTTCGATGCATCGCCAATGTGACCTCTGCATGACGACGGGCGCGCCGCCCCTCCGCGCTGGCGCGGCGCCGCGCGGCAAGCTATGAACCGGGTGCGGCGGCGCGGGGATGACGAAGCATGCAGGTTTTCGCGGGCCTTGGCAATCCGGGGCCGAAATACGAACGCAACCGGCACAATGTCGGCTTCATGGCGGTCGACCGGATTGCCGCCGATCACGGCTTCGGCCCGTGGCGCGCGAAGTTCCGCGCGCTGGTGGCCGAGGGGCGGCTTGGCCCCGAACGGGTGCTGCTGGTCAAGCCCCAGACCTTCATGAACCTGTCGGGGGAGGCGGTGGCGGCGGCGCTCGGATTCTTCAAGCTGGGGCCGGACACGTTGACCGTGTTCCATGACGAATTGGACCTCGCGCCCGGCAAGCTGCGGGTCAAGCAGGGCGGCGGCCATGCCGGGCATAACGGGCTGCGATCGATCGCGGGGCATCTGGGCGGCGATTTCCGGCGGGTCCGGATCGGCATCGGCCATCCCGGCCGCAAGGAGCTGGTCAGCCCCTATGTGCTGCACGATTTCGCCCGTGCAGACGCCGACTGGCTGGAACCGCTGCTTGACGGCATTGCCGAAGGCGCGCCCGATCTGGCGGCGGGCGATCCGGGCCGGTTCCAGAACGCGGTGGCCCGGCGCCTGGCCCCGGCTGCCGCGCCCACGTCGCAGCCCGCCGCCGATACCGCGGCCACGCCGGCGCCGGCCAGGGACGCCCGCTCGCCCCTGCAACGGCTCGCCGACCGGTTCCGCTGATGGCGGGGCCGGCACCCGAACGCTGGACGTTGCCGGACCTGTCGGCGCTGATCGACCCGCCCTTCGACACCATCATCGACGCGCGCAGCCCGGCCGAATTCGCCCAGGACCGGCTGCCGGGGGCGATCAATCTGCCGGTGCTCGACGATGGCGAACGGGCGCGGGTCGGCACGATCTACAAGCAGGACAGCCCGTTTCGCGCCCGGCGGATCGGCGCCGCGCTGGTCAGCCGCAACATCGCCCGGCATCTCGACGGACCGCTGGCCGACCGGCCGGGGCGGTGGCACCCGCTGATCTATTGCTGGCGCGGCGGCCAGCGGTCGGGCGCGCTGGCCGCGGTGCTGGCGCAGGTCGGCTGGCGGGTCGCGGTGCTCGATGGCGGCTATCGGAGCTTTCGCCGCGCCGTGGTGGCGATGCTGTACGAGCGGCCCTTGCCCGTCCCGGTGATCGTGCTGGCCGGCGGCACCGGCACCGCCAAGACGGCGGTGCTGCGGGCGGTCGCCGCGGCGGGCGGCGCTGCCATCGACCTTGAAGGGCTGGCCAACCATCGCGGTTCGGCCTTCGGGGCGCGGCCCGGCGGGCAACCCGCACAGAAGGGGTTCGAATCGGCCATCGCCATGGCGCTGGCCGGCCCGCCCGCGGCGGCGCCCCTGCTGGTCGAGGATGAATCGGCCCGGATCGGCACCTTGCGATTGCCGCCATCGCTGTGGGCGGCGATGAGAACCGCGCCACGCATCGCCCTGCGCGCGGGGGCGGCGTCCCGGGCGCGCTATCTGGCCCGCGACTATGCCGATATCGCCGCCGACCGGGCAGGATTCTCGGCGATGCTCGACCGGCTCGTGCCGCTGCACGGCCGCGCCCGGGTCGCGGACTGGCAAGGCCTGGCCGCCCAGGGCGCGACCGAGGCGCTCGCCGCCGATCTGATCGCGCGCCATTACGACCCGGCCTATGGGCGGCTGCGCGGCCCGACCCCCGCGGCCGAGGTCACGGTCCCGGACGAGGCGCTTGACGCGGGTGCGTTCGAGACTGTCGCCCAGGCGGTGCTGGCCGAAATGAAACGGTTGCGGGGAGGCACGGCCTGATCGGGCCGGGTCCGTGAAAAGCACGGTGCGGCGGCCCGAACCGAAAGGCCCCGACCGCCGCACCCTGTTCCTTCCGCTGGCCGGGCCAAAGAGGCCCGGCCTGGCGCGGAAAGAGGCCTGCCGATTATTCCGGCAGGATGACCGCGTCGATGACGTGGATCACGCCATTCGAGGTCTCGATGTCGGCCGCAATGACGTTGGCGCCATCGACGGTCACGCCGCTGCCGGTGCCATCGACCATCACCTCGCCGCCCTGCACGGTCGCGACGTTCAGCTGCTGGCCGGCCAGGTCCGACGACATCACCTTGCCGGGGACGACGTGATAGGTCAGGATGGCGACCAGCTGATCCTTGTTCTCCGGCTCGAGCAGGGTCGCGACGGTGCCGTCGGGCAGCGCGGCAAACGCCTCATCGGTGGGCGCGAAGACGGTGAACGGGCCTTCGCCCTTCAGCGTTTCAACGAGGCCGGCGGCCTGAACGGCGGCGACCAGCGTGGTGAAGTCGCCCGCGTCGACGGCGGTGTCGACGATGTCCTTGCCCATGGTGCCGTCGGCAAAGGCGGGCGCGGCCAGCGAAGCGGCGGCGGCGGTGGCGAGAAGCGTTCTGCGAAGCATTGGAAACCTCCATGATGCATTTCAGGGTCGGCAGCATGTGCTGCGTATTCGGTTAAACGCATGTCGACGCGAATGGATCACCGCGATTTCCGGCGTTTGCGCCCTTGACAAATCGCCGATCCGCACCAAGCGGCGGCTTCGGCCGTCGTCCAGTCAACACCCTGTCAGCCGATGTGATCGCGATGGGCCTGTGGATTTCGTTTGCGGTGCCCCGGCCCGGCGGCGTTTACTGCCCGCAACCAGGCGGGAGGAGATGACATGATCGACTGGGCGCTCGCGGGCCTGCAACTGATGGCCTATGCGTTCCTCATGGTGGTCGGCACGGCCGTGTTCCTGACCATTCTCTTCTTCATCCTCGACCGGTTCCAGACCCGCGACGCGATCCGCCGCAACTATCCGGTGATCGGCCGGTTCCGCCATCTGTTCAGCAGCCTGGGCGAGTTCTTTCGGCAGTATTTCTTTGCCATGGATCGCGAGGAGATGCCGTTCAACCGCGCCCAGCGCGGCTGGGTCTATCGTGCGTCGGAGGGCCGCGCGAATGTCGTCGCCTTCGGCTCGACCCGCAATCTGACGATCGTCGGCACGCCGCTTTTCGTCAATGCCGCCTTCCCGCCGCTGGAGGAACAGGCGGCCCGCACGCAGCCGCTGCTGATCGGCCCGTTCGCGCGGCAGCCCTATCTGGCGCCGTCGGTCTTCAACATTTCGGGGATGAGCTATGGCGCGGTGTCGAAGCCCGCGATCGAGGCGCTGTCGCAGGGCGCGGCCAAGGCGGGCATCTGGCTGAACACCGGCGAAGGCGGCCTGTCGCCCTGGCATCTGGAAGGCGGCTGCGACATCGTCTTTCAGATCGGCACGGCGAAATACGGCGTGCGCGACGCCGAGGGCCGGCTGGACGACGCCAGGCTGGCCCGGATCGCCGCCCATGAACAGGTGCGGATGTTCGAGATCAAGCTCAGCCAGGGTGCCAAGCCGGGCAAGGGCGGCATCCTGCCGGCGGCCAAGATCACGCCGGCCATCGCCGAAATCCGCGGCATTCCGATGGGCAAGGACAGTATCTCGCCCAATCGCCACCCCGAGATCGCCGACAACGCCGCGCTGCTCGACTTCGTCAACCATGTCCGCGAGGTGACCGGCAAGCCGGTGGGCTTCAAGATGGTGGTCGGCACGACATGGCATTTCCGCTCGCTGTTCCGGCTGATCGCCGAACAGGGCGCAGAGCGGGCGCCCGATTTCATCACCCTTGATGGCGGCGAGGGCGGCACCGGGGCCGCGCCGATGCCGCTGATTGACCATGTCGGGATGCCGATCCGGGAATCCTTGCCGCGGATCGCCGATCTGCTGGTGCAATACGGGCTGAAGGAGCGCATCCGCCTGATCGCCGCGGGCAAGCTCGTCGGGCCGGCGGATGTGGCCTGGGCGATCTGCGCGGGCGCCGATGTGGTGACATCGGCGCGCGGCTTCATGTTCGCGCTTGGTTGCATCCAGGCGCTGAAATGCGACCGCAACACCTGCCCCACGGGGATCACCACCCATGACAAGCGGCTGCAGAAAGGGCTGGTGCCCGCGGTCAAGGCCGAGCGGGTGGCGAGCTATGCCCGGGGCATGATCCATGAGGTCGAGACGATCGCCCATTCCGTGGGCGTGGCCGAGCCGCGCCAGATGCGCCGCATCCATGTGCGCATCGTCCAGGATTCGGGCCGGTCGGTGCTGATGTCGGCACTCTACCCCGAACCGGAAACGCCGCGCGCGCCGATCTGGACCGAAAGGCTTGCCGCGCGGGCGTCATGAACGGCACCCGTTTGCGGATCGCCTTGCGGGCCGGGTCGCCGCGGCACCCACCAGGGCGCCGCGGTTGAACCGGTCGCGATCGCCTCAGCGGTTGCCGCGGAGCATCAGATAGGCGGCAAGGCCCAGCATCATCAGATGCGGATGGGTCAGATACAGGCTGCCCCAGTAGAAGAACGCGATCACACCGCCGATCGCAGCCACCGCCGCGAAGCCACCGGCGCGCGTCAGCACGTCGCCCGACAGCCGCAGCCAGCCGGCCCGGGGCCGCCAGGTCTGCACCACACCGCCAAGGATCAGCGCGACCGGGCCAAGGATTTCGGCAAAGGCCGACAGGACGAACAGAACCGCCGGCACGCCATAGGCGCCGGGTTCGGTGAAGACGCCCGGAAACTTGTCGAGCCCGTATTCCAGCAGCAACGCCGCCAGCGGGATGCGCAAGGCCCAGTGAGCGACCCGATCCGCCCAGCCAAAGCCGGGCACCGATCCGGCCAGCCGCGCGGCGTCGAGACGGGCGCCCAGATCGTTGCGGATCGACGGGCGGGACGGGGTATAGGTGGCGTCGGAAGCCATGCTGTTCTCCTGCGTTGCGTGGGTCAGGCCGGCGTCGCGTGCCGGGCTGCTGGACGGTCAACTGCGGCCCGACCCCCGCCGGACAAGGCCGCGATGCGCGGCGGAACGCCGCGGATTGGGTCGAGATCACAGGGACTTGAGCCCTGGTGATCCGGCGTGGGGCGCGACCGGCGCGGTGCCGGGCTGCGCGCTTCGTCGCAGGATCCGCCGCGGGACGGCGCGCCGTCACGGCCTATCTCCCCCAAGTGATGAGCCACCGCGGCGCCATGACGGGCCGGTCGGCAAGAGGGGGCGACGATGGACAAGTCAGGCGCGCAGGCGGCTGCACCTGAGGCCGCAACGCATCCCGGCCCGGCCGCCGGGCTGGCCGCCCTGTTGCGCGGCGCGGCGCACCCGCCGCCGGGCCCCGGGCGCATCGCCATGGCGCTTGCCTTTGGCGCGGTCACCCACCTTGCCTTCGCGCTCGGCGTCGGTGCGATGATCCTGGCGATGTATTTCGGGATGAGCCGCAGTTTCGGCACCGTTCCGTGGCCCTGGGCGGCGCTGGCCAATGCCGCGTTGGTGCTGCAATTCCCGATCCTGCATTCGCTGCTGCTGACCCGGCGGGGCGGGCGGTGGCTGTCGCGCCTCGTTCCCGGGCGCCATGGCGGCACGCTGGCGACGACGACCTATGCGATCGTCGCCTCGGTCCAGTTGCTGGTGCTGTTCGCGCTGTGGACGCCCAGCGGGATCGTCTGGTGGCAGGCCGACGGCGCCGCGCTGTGGGTGCTGACCGCGGCCTATGGCGCCGCCTGGCTATTGCTGGCCAAGGCCAGTTTCGATGCCGGCGCCGAGGTACAGTCGGGCGCGCTGGGGTGGCTGTCGATGCTCAAGAACGTGGCGCCGCGCTTTCCCGACATGCCGGTGACCGGTCTGTTCCGGCTGATCCGGCAACCGATCTATGTGGCCTTTGCGCTGACGCTTTGGACCGTGCCGGTCTGGACGCCCGACCAGTTGGCGCTGGCGCTGGCGCTGACCGCCTATTGCCTGGCCGCGCCGATCCTGCAAGGAACGCCGGTTCGAGGCGCGCTATGGCGCACGTTTCCGCGCCTATCGCCAGCGCGTGCCCTACGCGGTTCCGCAGCTGAAAGGCGCACGTCGCCGGTGATACCGGCCGTCATCGAACACGGCCGTTGGTCTTGCGCGCCGCCCCGAACCGGTACCGACGCGGTTGTGAACCGGTGTTGTTTGCCGCCACGCCGTTCCGAACCTAAACCCACGCCAAACCAAGATGATATTGCCGGAGGCACCGATGCGACGACTGACCGAAAACGATGTGACGCCCAAGGCCCTGTGGCTCAACCGTCGCGCGCTGATCGCCGGCGGGGCGGCAGCCGCCGGGGCGGCGACATGGCCGGCTGGTCAAGCCGTCGCGGCCACCGGGCTTGAGCCCAACACATGGGAGGAAATCACCTCCTACAACAATTTCTACGAATTCGGCACCGACAAGGACGACCCGAAACGCTATGCCGGTGCGCTGACGACCGCGCCCTGGTCGATCGCGGTCGACGGGCTGGTGGCCAGGCCCGGCATCTATGACCTCGACGCGCTGCGCGGCTTTCCGACCGAAGAGCGCATCTACCGGTTCCGCTGTGTCGAGGCATGGTCGATGGTGATCCCGTGGAACGGCTTTCCGCTGGCCGCCCTGCTCGACCGGGTCGAACCGCTGGGGGCGGCCAGATATGTCGCCTTCGAAACGCTCTACCGCCCGTCCGAAATGCGCGGCCAGCAACGCGCGATTCTCGACTGGCCGTATCGCGAGGGGCTGCGGCTTGACGAGGCGATGCATCCGCTGACCCTGATGGCGACCGGCATCTATGGCGAGGATCTGCCAAACCAGAACGGTGCCCCGATCCGGCTGGTGGTGCCGTGGAAATACGGCTTCAAGTCGATCAAGTCGATCGTGCGGATCACCCTGACCGAAGACGAGCCGCCGACCACCTGGAACATGATGGCGGCGCATGAATACGGCTTTTATGCCAATGTGAACCCCGAGGTCGATCACCCGCGCTGGAGCCAGGCGACCGAGCGGCGGATCGGCGGGGGCCTGTTCGCGCGGCGCCAGCCGACGCTGATGTTCAACGGCTATGCCGACGAGGTCGCCGGGCTCTATCGCGGGATGGACCTGACGGCGCAGTTCTGATGGCGGCGCTGGTGGAACGGGTGAACGACGCGGCGCGCCTGGTGCCGCGCGGGGCGGTCTATGCGCTGGGGCTGCTGCCGGCCGTGTGGATCGCCTTTGCCCTCTTCACCGGACGGCTGGGCGTCGATCCGGTGCTGGAGGCCGAGCACCGGCTGGGCCTGACCGCGCTGCAATTCCTGATCGCGACGCTGGCGGTGACCCCGCTGATGCGGTTGACCGGGATCAAGCTGATCAGGCTGCGGCGGCCGCTGGGGCTGTTGGCCTTTACCTATGTCGTGCTGCATTTCCTGGTCTGGCTCGTGCTCGACATGCAGCTCTTCTGGGCCCAGATCGCCGAGGATCTGGTCAAGCGGTGGTATATCATCCTGGGCATGGCGGGGCTGCTTGCCATGCTGCCGCTGGCCTGGACGTCGCGCGATGCGGCGCTGCGCCGGATGGGCGGCGCGGCCTGGCGCCGGCTGCACCGGCTGACCTATCTCGCCGCCGCCGCCGCGGCGCTGCATTACCTGATGCTGGCCAAGACGCTGACGCTGGAGCCGCTGCTCTATGCCGGGGCGGTGTTTGGCCTGCTGGCTGTCCGCGCGATCCCGCGGCGCCCGCGCAACCCGGCCCGGGCTTGAACCAACGGTCAGTGAAAATGACCGGTGACAGGAATCGCAGCCTGGCGATGGCGCTGCCGGCGCGCCGCCCGATTGCCGGGCTTCTGACCGGCGCCACGGCCCGGACCGCGCCGAACAGACCGCGCCGAACCGGATCGGCTGTTCGGTGTTGACAGCGAAGCCGAACGGGTTTGTGTCTGCGGCAACGCTTGAAGGGTCGAACAGATGACAGACGAACCAAACGCGGCGCCAGCCGCGCCGGGATTGGCGGGCCTGCTCCCCGTTGCGCTGTCGGCGGTGCTGTTCGCGGGCTTCCTGGCGCTCGTCCCGCAGGTGGCGGATGGCGGGGCCATCCGGCTGGCCTGGGACTGGGTCCCGACGCTGGGGATCGCGCTGTCGTTCCTCGTCGACGGGTTGAGCCTGACATTCGCCCTGCTGATCAGCGGCATCGGCGCGCTCGTCTTCCTCTATTCCTGGGCCTATCTGGGCCGAAAACCCGAATTCGGCCGTTACACCCTGTTTCTGACCGGCTTCATGCTGTCGATGCTGGGGCTGGTGCTGGCCGACAATCTGATCGCGCTGTTCGTGTTCTGGGAGTTGACCACGATCACCTCCTATCTCCTGATCGGGTTCAACCACGAACAGGCCGATGCCAGGCGCGCCGCGCTGCAGGCGCTGTTCGTCACCGGGGCGGGCGCGCTGGCGATGCTCGCGGGCTTCATCCTGCTTGGCTTCACCGCGGGCAGTTTCGAGCTGTCGGTGATCCTGGCCCAGGGCGAGGCGCTGCGCGCGCATGCGCTTTACCTGCCGATCCTGATCCTGATCCTTGCCGGAACCTTCACCAAATCGGCGCAGTTCCCGTTCCATTTCTGGCTGCCGAACGCGATGGCCGCGCCGACGCCGGTCTCGGCGTTCCTGCACTCGGCGACAATGGTCAAGGCCGGGGTCTATCTGATGGCCCGGCTGCACCCCGCCCTGTCGGGCACCGAAATCTGGATGTGGTCGCTGACCATCTTCGGTGCGATCACGGCGGTCTTTGCCAGCGTGGTGGCGCTGCGCCAGACCGATCTGAAGCAGGCGCTGGCCTATACCACGCTGATGGCGCTGGGCACGCTGACGCTGTTTCTGGGTCAGGAATCGGGCTATGCGATGACCGCCTTCGCGACCTTCCTGATCGTCCATTCGCTTTACAAGGCGGCGCTGTTCCTGGTGGTCGGCAATATCGATTATGCCACCGGGACGCGGGATGCGCGCATCCTTGGCGGGCTGGCGCGCACGATGCCGGTTACCGCCTTTGCCGCAGCGCTGGCGGCGATGTCGATGGCCGGGCTGCCGCCCTTTCTGGGCTTCATCGGCAAGGAGCTGAAATATGCCGGCGCGCTGGCTGTCGCGTCCGAGCCCCTTGTGGTGGCCGGGGCGATCCTGATCGCCAGCGCGCTGATGCTTGCGGTGGCAGGGGTTGTGGCGATCCGGCCGTTCTGGCTGCCGCCGGGCGGGGCGTTCCCGCGCCAGCCGCGGCCGGCGCCCTGGCCGATGCTGACAGGCCCGGTCATTCTCGCCCTGCTCGGCGCGACCTTCGGCATCTATCCCGACACGCTGGAGCGCGCGCTGGTGGCGCCGACGGTTGCCGCGCTGCTGGGCTCGGCGGAAGAGGCCAAGCCGCTGGTGCTGTGGGCGGGCGTCAACCTGCCGCTGATCCTGTCGGTGGCGACCATCGTGCTGGGCGTGACGATCTATGCCTTCAAGCTGCGGCTGCGCGCGGCGCTGGCGCGCGCCGAGGCGGCGCTGCCCAGTTTCGACGCCGGCTGGGACCGGTTCCTGAAAGGGCTCAACCGGGTGGCGGTGTGGCAGACAAGGGTGATCCAGCCCGGCGTGCTGCGCTTCTATATCTTCGTCACCTTTGTGACGGTGCTGATCGGCGCGGCCGGCACCATGCTGGCCCGGGGCGCGCTGCCGGCACTGCCCTCGCTGTCGACCGTGACCTGGGACGGCCTGGCGCTGTCGTTGCTGATCGTCGCCGGCGCCGCGATTGCCGCGGTGACCGGGTCGCGCATCGCCGCGATGGCGGCGCTGGGCGTTGTCGGCATCGCGGTCGCGATGATCTTCATCGTCTTCGGCGCGCCCGATGTGGCGATCACCCAGCTGCTGGTCGAAACGCTGGTCGTCGTGCTGGTCGCTGTGGCGCTCTTGCGGCTGCCCGCGCTTGACCCGCCGGGCACGCGCGACCGCCGCCCGCGCGACGCCGTTCTGGCCGGCGCGGTGGGGCTGACCGTGACGCTGACACTGCTTGCGGTGATCGAGCGGCCGCTCGACCGCAGCCTGACCGACTATTTCGAGACCGCCAGCTGGGTCGAGGCGTTCGGGCGCAACATCGTCAACGTCATCCTGGTGGATTTCCGCGCGCTCGACACCTTCGGCGAGATCGCCGTCGTGGTGATTGCGGCGCTGTCGGCCTATGCGCTGCTGCGGACCACCGACAAGCGGAGGCCCGAATGAACTCGGTCATCCTGCGCGCCGGCACCCGCTATCTGGCGCCGCTGCTGCTGCTGTTCTCGGTCTACATGCTGCTGCGCGGCCATAACGAACCCGGCGGCGGGTTCATCGGCGGGCTGATCGGCGCGACCGGCTTCGTGCTTTACGCCATCGCCTGCGGCACCGCCGAGGCGCGCCGCGCGCTGCGGGTGCTGCCGCAGAACATCGCGGTGACCGGGCTGGGGATCGCGCTGCTGGCCGGTCTGGCGGCGGCGCTGTTCGGCGATGCGCTGTTCACCGGCCAATGGCTGTTTCTGGGCGCGACCGAGACCGAAAAGGGGCTGCCGCTGTCGACCGTCCTGGTGTTCGATATCGGCGTCTATCTGGTGGTGTTCGGCGCGGTGCTGACGCTCGTCTTCGCGATGGAAGAGGAGATCTAGGCGATGGAGGCGCTGCTTGCCGTGACCATCGGCGTCCTTGTCGCGGGCGCGGTCTATCTGATGCTGGCGCGCAACGTCCTGCGCTTCATCTTCGGGCTCGTGCTGATCTCGAACGCCGCCAATCTGGTGATCTTCACCGCCGGCCGGCTGACCCCGGCGAACCGCCGCTGATCCCCGAAGGCGCCGACGCGCCCGTCGGAACCGTCGCCAATGCGCTGCCCCAGGCGCTGGTGCTGACCGCCATCGTGATCGGCTTTGGCCTGTTTGCCTTTGCGCTGGTGCTGATGTTTCGCGCCTACACCTCGCTCGGGACGTTGCAATCGGACGAGATGCGGGTCGCCGAGCCGCGGGATGACGGCCTGTGAGCTGGCTGCTGGCCACGCCTCTGGCGCTGCCCTTCCTGACCGGGGTGGTGGCCTTTCTGCTGCGCGGACGGCCCGCCGGGCGATGGATCAGCGTGGCCGGCAATGTCGCACTTCTGGCCGCGGCGGGGCTGCTGATGGCCCGGGTCCTGCAATCGGGCGTGATCGCGGGGCAGATGGGCGGCTGGCCCGCGCCGTTCGGCATCACCCTGGTCGCCGATTATCTGAGCGCGGTGATGGTCGTGATCACCGCGATCACCGCGCTGGCGGTCGCCGTCTACGCCCTGAGCGATATCGGTGCGCGCGCGGAAAAGCTGGGCTATCACGCGCTCTTCAATTTCCTGATCGGCGGGGTGACCGGGGCCTTCCTCACCGGCGATCTTTTCAACCTCTATGTCTGGTTCGAGGTGATGCTGATCTCGTCCTTCGGGCTTCTCGTCCTGGGCGGGCGGCGCGAACAGATCGACGGGGGGGTGAAATACGTCACGCTCAACCTGATCTCGACGATCCTGTTCCTGTCGGGCATCGGCCTGCTTTACGGGATGACCGGCACGCTCAACATGGCCGATCTGGCCGGGCGGGTCGCGGCCCATGAAAACCAGGGGCTGATCACGGTCGTGGCGATGCTGTTCATGATTGCCTTCGGGGTGAAGGCCGCCGTGTTCCCGCTGTTCTTCTGGCTGCCGGCCTCCTATCACACGCCGGCCTTTTCGGTCTCGGCGGTGTTCGCGGGGCTGCTGACCAAGGTCGGGGTCTATGCGCTGATCCGGTTGTTCACCCTGGTCTTCACCGGCGATACCGGTTTCACCCATCACATATTGCTGTGGGTTGCGGGGCTGACAATGGTGACCGGGGTGCTGGGCGCGGCGGCCCAGACCGACATCCGCAAGATCCTGTCTTTCCACATCGTCAGCCAGATCGGCTACATGATCATGGGGCTGGCGCTTTATACCCCGTTCGCGGTGGCGGGCGCGGTGTTCTATCTGGTCCACCACATCATCGTGAAGGCAAACCTCTTTCTGATCGCGGGCGTCGCCGACCGGGTGGCGGGCTCGACCGCGCTGGCGCGCATCGGCGGGCTCTACAAATCGGCGCCGCTGCTGGCGGTCCTGTTCCTGATCCCGGCGTTTTCGCTGGCGGGCTTCCCGCCGCTGTCGGGGTTCTGGGCGAAATACGTCCTGGTTGCCGCAGCGCTGGAGGTGCAGGGCTGGATCATCGCCGCCGTCGCCCTGCTGGTCGGGCTTCTGACCATCTATTCGATGACGAAGATCTGGGCCGAGGCGTTCTGGAAGGCGCATCCCGACGGGCGCGACCCGACGCTGGCGCAACTCGATCCGGGGGTGCGGCGGCGCCTGCTGCTGCCAGTGGGCGCGCTGGCCGCCCTGACGCTGGTGATCGGGTTCTATCCCGAACCCTTCGTCACCTTTGCCAAGGACGCGGCGGCGCAGCTGCTTGACCCGACCGCCTATGTCGTCGCCGTATTGGGGGACCCGTCATGAGCAGTTTCGCCGCCAATCTGGTGCTTGCCGCGGCCTGGGCGATGCTGTTCGGCGCCTTCACCCCGCTGACCATCGTCAGCGGCTTCGTGGTCGGCTATGGGGTGCTGTGGCTGTTGCAGCCGCTGGTCGGCCGACGGTCGAGCTATTTCCTGCGGGTGTGGTACTGGCTGAAGCTTGTGGTCCTCTTTCTGTACGAACTCCTGTTGTCGAGCATCGAGGTGCTGTGGGAAGTCGTCACGCCCAGCCACATTTCCCGGCCTGCGATCATCGACATGCCGCTCGACGTGAAATCGGATGCCGGCATCCTGCTGGTCACCAACCTGATCTCGCTGACGCCCGGCACGCTCAGCATCGATGTGTCCGAGGATCGGCGCACCCTGCGGCTTCACGCCATGTTCGCCGAAGACCCCGAGGCGGTGCGCCGGCAGTTGAAATCGGGCATGGAGAAATGGGTTATCGACGCGGTGGAGGGAACATGACGGCAACCGGGTTTCTCGAAGCGAGCACGACGCTGGGCTTTGTCGCGGTGTTCATCGCGGTCGGGCTGGCGGTCTATCGGCTGGCGCGCGGGCCCAGCCTGCCCGACCGCGTCGTCGCGCTCGATCTGATGACGGTGGCGATCGTGGCGTTTTGCGGGCTTGCCGCGATCCGCACCGGCGAGGCCGCCTTCCTCGACGTGGCGCTGGTGCTGGCGCTGGTCGGCTTTCTGGCGACCGTGGCACTTGCCCGCTTTGCCGAGCGCCAGCAGCTGCGCCGCGAAGAGGAGGCCGGGAAATGAGCGCGATCGTGGCCGGCATCCTGCTGCTGGCGGGCGCACTGTTTTCGATCGCCGCCGGCGTCGGCCTGGTCCGGCTGCCGGATGTCTATATCCGCATGCATGCCGCAACCAAGGTGGGCACCCTCGGCTCGGGCCTGATCCTGGCGGCCACGGCGGTCCATTTCGCCGAAGCCAGCGTGGTGCTGCGCTGCGTGCTGATCATCGTCTTTCTGCTGATGACCGCGCCCATCGGCGCGCACATGATCGGCCGCGCGGCGCTGCGCATCGGCATCGTGCCCTGGGGCATCGACCGCGAGCCGCCGGGCGACCGCTGATCCCGACTGCGCGCAAACGCGGCCGCGATGTCGGGCAATGCCAATGGTCCGTGACCATGGCCGGTAGCCGGCCCCGCTGCCCCGTCATCGGGCGATTGACGCGGCACGCTGCGGACATCATGGTGCAGGATCACGCAACACAGCAGGACCAGCCATGAAAGCTTCAACGACACTCTCTGTCTCTGCCCTGTCCCTGTCCATCGCGCTGCTCTCCGGCCCGGCCGGGGCGGAAACGCTGCGTTTGCTGACATGGGGCGGCTATGCACCCGAAGATGTCGTCGCCCTGTTCGAAGAGCAGACCGGTCACACGGTCGAGGTCACCAGATCGAACAACGAGGAGATGATCGCCAAGCTGCGCGCCACCGGCGGCGGCGGGTTCGATCTGGTTCAGCCCAGCCAGGACCGGATTGCCGGCCCGCAGGAAGAGTTCGGCATCTACAAGCCGATCGACATGTCGAAGATCGATACCAGCCTGTTCATCCCGTCCATGCTGGCCGCAACCCAGGCGAACACGACCGTCGGGGGCGAGGTCTATGGCGTGCCCCATGTGTGGGGCACAAGCGGGCTGGTGCTGGATACCGCGCAAGCCGATATGGTGGCCGACTACACCGATCTGTGTTCCGACGCGGTCGCCGGTCGGGTGTCCTATCGGCTGAAGCGGCCCACGCTGATCGGCTTTGCCTTTGCCATGGGCCTTGACCCGTTCGCCGCCTATGGCGACGAGGCCGCCTATACCGACATCATGTCCCAGGTCGAGGAAAGGCTGATCGACTGCAAACCCAATGTGAAGACCTATTGGGGCGGCGGCGACGAGCTGATGGGCCTGATGCGCTCGGGCGAGGTCGTCGCGTCGATGGCGTGGGATACCGGCGGCTGGAAGCTCAACGCCGACAACCCCGACATCACCTTTGTCGCGCCGGCTTCGGGCGCGCTCGGCTGGGTCGACACCTTTGCCCTGCCGGCCCGCGGCCAGGCCGATGACGCGGCCTATGACTGGATCAACTTCGTCATGCAGCCCGAAATCGCGGCGATGATCACGGCGGCGGCGGGCAACTTCACCGCCTCGGACGGCGCGGCAGCCTTCGCCGACGATGCGCTGAAAGCCCGCTATGAGGCCAGCTTTCCGCCCGAGGCGATCGACAACATCAAGTGGTACCCGCCCGTCCCGGCCGGGCTCGAGGTGATCGAGGGCGGGGTCCTCGACCGCGTCAAGGCCGCCAACTAGGCGAACGTCGCCCGCTCCCGGCAAACCGCCGGGGGCGGGCCCCGCGCACAGGAACACCGCATGACCGTCGATCTGGAATGCCTGAACCTGACCAAGCGGTTCGGGTCCATGACCGCCGTCGACAACGTGTCTTTCGACGTGCCGCGCGGATCGTTCTTTTCGATCCTCGGCCCGTCGGGCTGCGGCAAGACCACGATCATGCGGATGATCGCGGGGTTTCTGTCGCCAAGCTCGGGCGACATCCAGATCCGCGGCCGGTCGATCGTCGACACGCCGCCGAACAAGCGTCCGGTGAACATGGTGTTTCAGCACCTGGCGCTGTTCCCGATGATGAATGTCGCCGACAATATCGGCTATGGGCTGCGCCGCGCGGGCATGGCGAAATCCGAGATCGCAAGGCAGGTCGACGCGGCGCTGGAACGGATCGGGCTGGCCGGGATCGGCCGGCGCAAGATCGACGAACTGTCGGGTGGGCAGAAACAACGGGTGGCGATCGCCCGCTGCATGGTGCTGGAACCCGATGTGCTGCTGCTCGACGAGCCGCTTGGCGCGCTCGACCTGAAGCTGCGCGAACACATGAAGGTGGAGCTGAAATCGCTGCAGGCCGCCTTTGACACCACCTTTGTCTATATCACCCACGACCAGTCCGAGGCGCTGGTGATGTCGGATCGCATTGCGGTCATGAATCACGGCCGGTTCGAACAGGTGGGGGCGGGCCGCGACCTCTACTATCGGCCCGGGACCGCCTTTGTGGCCGCCTTTGTCGGCGATACCAACCGCTGGAGCGGACGGATCGAACGGGTCGCCGGCGCGCAGCTCGAGCTGCGCACCGATAGCGGCCTGCTGATGCGCGGCGCGGCCCATGGCCGGCCGCTTGCCGCCGGCGACCGGGCTGATGTGTTCGTCCGGCCCGAGGCGATCCGCATCGCCCGGACCGCGGACGACCTGGCGCATTTCGACAACCGCATCGCCGGCCGGGTGACCTCGACCCTGTTCAACGGCGCGGCCAGCCGCATTCTGGTGCAGGACCGCGCCGGCAACGAGGAAATCGAGGTCAATCTGCCGCAATCGGGTGAATTCGCCGCGCTGACACGGGGGTCGGAGATTCACATCGGCTGGTCGGGCGATCAGGGCAACTGCTTCGCGGCGCCCGGCAGCTGATGCGAACGCAGGCGCGCCTCGGTCTGTTCCTGCTGCTGACACCGCTCGTGCTGTGGCTGTCGCTGCTGATCTTCATTCCCCATGTCGACATGTTCCTGGTGTCGCTGCGCGAACGCGTGGGCGTCGGGGAATACCGGCTCAGCCTGGCCAACTACCTGACCTTCATCAACGAGCCGCTTTATCTGCGGACCTTTCTGCGCACCGCCGTGATGTCGGTGATCGCCACGGTGATCACCCTGATGATCGCCTTTCCGGTCTCCTACTATATCGCCAAGATCGCCCGCGGGCGCACGCGCTCGGCGCTGTTTCTGCTGTGTCTGGTGCCGTTCTGGGTGTCGGAACTGGTGCGCACCTTCGGCTGGATGATCCTGCTGCGGGAAACCGGGCTGATCTCGAACCTGTTGCAATTCGTCGGCCTGACGGACGCGCCCGTCGAGATGCTCTACAACGATGCCGCGATCATGGTCGGGCTGGTCTATACCTCGATGCTGTTCATGGTCGTGCCGCTGGTCACGACGCTGGAAAGCCTGCCCGACGAGGTGATCGAGGCGGGCTATGATCTGGGCGGCAGCGGCGTCGCCGTGATGCGGGAAATCGTGATCCCGCACGCCATGCCCGGGATCGTGTCGGGCTCGATCATCGTCTTCATGCTCAGCCTCGGCAACTATCTGACGCCGACCATGCTGGGCGGCAAGGACAGCCTGTGGTTCACCGAGCTGATCTATTCGCAATTCATCGTCCGCTTTAACTGGGAACTCGGCGCGGCGTTCGGCTTTCTGCTGCTCGGTCTGTCGTCGGCCATTGTCTGGGGCATGCTGAAGCTGACCGGCCAGTCGCTGGAAAAGTCGATGGGATAGGAGACCGGCCATGATCCCCTCGATCCCCCGTCCGCGGCTGCTGGACATCGCCTATACCGGCTATGTCGTGCTGTTCTTCGTCTTTCTTGCGCTGCCCCTGGTGGTGGTCGCGGTGTTTGCCTTCAACGACAGCCAGTTTCCCTCGCTGCCATGGGAGGGCTTTACCTGGAACTGGTTCTTCGGCGCCGAGCGGCCGATGATCGGGGTGTTCCATGAACGCCCGATCCTGCGCGCCATCGGCACCTCGGCCTTTGTCGCGGTGTTCGTGTCGATCCTGTCGGTCGGCGTCGGGCTGTCGAACGCGTTCCTGTTCAACCGCTACCGCTTTCCCGGCCAGGGGCTGCTTTATGTGCTGATGCTGCTGCCGCTGGTGATCCCGGGCATCGTGCTGGGCATCTCGATCCTGGTCTTTTCCAGCCGTCTGGCGAACGGCGCCTGGGAGATGGCCGAATGGGACATCGCGGCGCTGCGCCCCGGGCTGGTGCTGGTGATCCTGGGCCAGTTTTCGTTCATTGCCACGATCGCCACGCTGGTGATCGGCGCGCGGCTGCAGAAATTCGACCGCTCGCTGGAGGAGGCGGCGCTCAATCTGGGCGCCGGCCGGCTGACGGCGGTGCGCACGGTGACCTTGCCCTATCTGATGCCGGCGATGATCGGCGCCTTCGTGGTCGCGTTCCTGATGAGCTTCGAGAATTTCAACACCACGCTGATGCTGGTGGGCTCGGACGCGCCGTTGACGATCGCGATGTTCGACCGGCTGAAAGAGGGATCGACCCCGCTGCTGAACGCGGTGTCGCTGCTGCTGATGATCGGCTCGTCCTGCCTTGCCCTCGTCATGATCGCGTTCCAGCGCCGGCCGTAATCCGCATGTCTCACGCCGGTCTGGCGCATCGGGGCGGCTGATTGGCAAGGTACAAGTGCGAACCGACACTTGCGCCGACCGACCGGAATCACCCGGATGAGCGCCTCGAGCCGCACGAGCGCATGGCGCTCGGGCGCGGGCGCAGCAGATCGTCCCGTTCGGGGCTGCGGGACTTCGGCTTCATGGGGCATCCGGACTTGCAGGGTTCTCTCGGGAACCGTCGCAAACCCTGCAGTTCCAGAACAGCTCGAACGCCTTCTCGCCCAGAAGAATCAGAGACTTGAGCGTTCTTCAGGGCCAACTCATTGACCATGAACGCTATCCGCCCTTGCCCATCAACGGGCAGGCCCGGGCCCGCCGCTCTGCCAGCACGCCGCGCAAGCGCTGCAGCCCCGCGATGCGCGCATCCACATCGGCGATCTTCGCGTCGAGCAGCGCCTGCGCCGCCTGCGCGTCCAAACTGTCGGCATGGACCAGCACATCGGCCATTTCGGCCAGCGAAAAGCCCAGTTGCTGTCCCTGCCGGATCAGCCGCACAAGCGCCGGCGCATCGCTGTCGAATGCGCGATAGCCATTGGCGCGGCGGACCGCGCGGATCAGCCCGCGCCGCTCGTAAAGCCGCAGCGCGTCGCGGCTGACGCCGGTCCGGGCGGCAAGTTCGCCGATATGCATCTCACCCCTTGACCCTAGACCATGGTCCATACCCTACACAGGTCAGCATGGAACGCAAAGGAAGCCTTCGCATGCTGCGCCAATCCGCCTATCACCGTGTGTTTCGCCTCTCGGCCTGGTACGACCTTGCCATTGCCCTGCCCTTTACCACGATCTGGACCTTCGTGCCGATGTGGCGCGGGGTGCTGTCGCCGCTGGTCGATGCGGCGGGTTTCGGACCGCTGCCGATGCCGGGCGTCTATGGCGTGCTGTTTGCCAATTTCTTCGGCTGTGTCGTCACGATCTGGGCGATCTTGCGGCTGGTGCGCGACGATGTCCGCCTGGCGCGCTGGGACGGGGCGGGGCGGGTCGGGTTCTCGATCGCCATGATCAACGCCATGGCCGCCGGGGCGAGCCCGCTGCTGTGGGTCTTTCTGGTTCCGGAGATTGCCTTTGGCGTCGCGCAACTGGCGCCGCCGCGCCGTCCTGCATCGCCGACCCCGCCGGCGCCTTTCGGCTGACGACCTGCCGGAAAGGGGCGTGCCGGGCTGCCGGCCGCGGCCGCTTCTCCTGGCCTGTCGTCCATCGATCGAACCTCGACGCGTGTGTTCCGACCCTGGCGGCGGGAAGAAATTGCCTTGATGCCAGAGCTGGTCTAGCCTTCACCCGAAGTGGCGTGACGACGTGCGGCAGGCGGCCGGTTGGAAATCGTTCGAACGCCGAAACGCGCGCAGGTGTGTCATGAACAAGGTCGATATATGTGTTGGTGATCGGATTCGTGTACGCCGTTGCGCGATGGGACTGACACAGAGCCAGTTGGGCCATGCTGTGGGTGTCTCATCCCAGCAGATCCAGAAATACGAGACCGGAACCAACCGTGTCAGTGCATCGCGGCTTTGGGCGATAGCGGAGGAGCTCGACGTCGACGTGGCCTGGTTGTTCGGGGCGTTTCGCCGCCCCGGAAACAGCGATGGTCGCCCCGGCCCGGCTGTCGCGCCGGACCCCGATCTGCACGAATTGGTTGAGCTGTTCCAACAATTGCCAATGGGGCAACGTCGTGCGGTCCTCGACTTCGTCGGTGCAATGGTGGCCGTGCCGTCGCCAACCGTGCGCAACGCCCATTCGGAATAGCGATGCCAATGTGCCCGTTTCATGGGAAACACAATCCATGGATCTGATCAATCTTCATGACGTTCCCGAATCAGAGGACAAATACGTTCGCTTCCTGCGCCAGATTTGTGAGAAATTCGGGTTCGACGACGCGGCCTATGCCGGCATCAATCCAGCTGCCGGCACGATGCACACATTCGTGACTTATTCCGACGACTGGAAAGGTCACTATATCGAACATAACTTTCAACTGATCGATCCGACTTTGCACACCGCGATTCGCAGCGTTGCGCCAGTCGACTGGTCCCGGCTGCGACGCGATGCCAACTATGCGCGTGTGTTCAAGGATGCCGGCGATTTCGGCATCGGAGCAGTCCGGCATGACAATCCCTGTTCGCGGCCCCCTTTGGCGAATTCGGGATGCTGAGGCGTCACCCGACGATGTTCGGAACAGGAATGGCCGGCTCTGCGGAGCAACAGCTTGGCAGAACTGCAGGCCGTTGCCACCCATATTCATGACCACGCGATGAGTTCCGAACCGTTGGCCCAATCCATGCGGCGCCCCCACCTGTCTCGGCGTGAACATGAAATTCTGCAATGGGTCGCGGCGGGCAAGTCGCAGCAGGATGTCGGCGATATTCTGTCCATTTCAAGCCGCACGGTCGAGGTTCACCTGCGGTCGATCCGGCACAAGCTGCTGGCCCTGACGACGGCCCAGGCGGTTGGACGCGCGGTCGGTCTGGGGTTGATTTTCCCCAGCTGAGTGCCCGTTCCGGCTATCCAAGGTGCAGCGGCGTTGCGAACGGGAGGCCCTCGACACAGTCCATACGGGATTTCCACAATGGAACGACCGCAGGAACAGCCCCAGTATCCCTGGAACAGCCGTAGCAAGTGGAGGTCACGATGCTGATCGCGGTGGATGCGTTGAACAGGCATTTGTTCCAGCCTTTGCTGGACGATATGTTTCGGTTGCGGGCACGGGTGTTCGGGGATCGCATGGGCTGGCAGGTCAAGATCGAAAACGGGATGGAGATCGATCGGTTCGACCGATTGGATCCCGCATATCTGATCGGTCTGGACGAGGATTTGAACGTGATCTCTTGCGCCAGGCTGTTGCAGACCACCGGCCCGCACATGCTGTCGGATGTCTTCTTCGACATACTCGATGGCGAACCACCGTTGCGCAGCGCAAACGTTTGGGAATCGACGCGATTCTGTGTCGACACCGAACGTCTGAAACGTTCCAACAGCCAAACTACCATTTCCAGAACGACATGCGAATTGATGATCGGCCTGTTCGAATTCTCAAAGAACGCGGGAATCCGAGATATCGTTACGGTCATCGACCCGGTCATGAACCGTGTGCTCAAGCGCTCCGACAATGCTCCATACGGATATGTCGGAAGAACGGTGCCCATGGGACGGGTTTCGGCGATGGCTGCGCTGTTGGATTGCACGGATGAACGCGCACAACGGGTGCGAAACTTCGCCGGCATCCAAGGCGATGTCTTCCTGTCGGATGATGCGGCTCTGGCACGGCTCGCCGCGCGCGCGGTTCAGGTGGCGGCCGACGAAGTTTTGCCGCCCACCATATCGCTTGACGATCTGCGGACCTATTTCGTCGAACAGCTTGAGGCTGCAAAAGACGAAGCCGAGAGGCGCGCGACAGAGCGGTTGATCAATCATCTGGCTGATGGTCTTGGTTCTCGGGAAGAGACGACGCATCCCGCCCCCCGCCGCGCCGGCAAAGACCACGCCGCCTAAGCGCAGCCGGCATCCATCGCCCATGGCTGTGCCTATGGGCGATGGACGCAAAGCCCGATCGTTCAAAACCCGGTCTTGTGGCTCTGATGCTGCCCAAGCCGCCGAGGCGCCTCAAGTCGGGATGATATCCGGCAGGAAGGTGACGATCTGCGGGAAGTAGTACAGCAACAGCAGCCCGACGACCTGAATGATGACGAACGGGATCACCCCGCGATAGATGTCGCCGGTGGTGATGCCCGGCGGCGCGACGCCGCGAAGGTAGAACAGCGCAAAGCCGAAGGGGGGCGTCAGGAAGCTGGTCTGCAGATTCACCGCGATCATGATCGTCACCCATTTCGGGTCGAGTGTGCCGCCATAGATCACCGGCCCCACGATCGGCACGACGATATAGATGATCTCGAGGAAATCGAGCACGAAGCCGAGGATGAACAGCACAACCATCACGATGAGGAAGGCGGTGATCTCGTTGTCGAAGCTGCGCAGCCACTGCTGGATGTAGTGTTCGCCGCCGAACGAGATCAGCGTCAGGTTCAGCACCTGGCTGCCGATCAGGATCGCGAACACCATCGAGGTGACCTTGGCGGTCTCGCGCACCACCGGGCCCAGAACGGTGCGCCGCCACAGCACGAAACAGGCAAAGCCGATCCCGAACAGGGCATACAGATAGGCCGCCTGCGCCACGAGATAGGCCAGCCAGGTCTCGAACCCGGCATCTTCGCGGCCGATCCGAAGGTCGAAATTCACGCCCACCAGGATCATGATCAGGATCGCAAAGGCGCCCTGGACGATGATCTTGCCCGACTGGTCGTTCTCGCGCAGCAGCCGGTAGGCGGCCAGCAGGATCGCGCCGCCCGCCCCCAGCGCGGCCGCCGGCGTCGGGTTGGTGATGCCCCCAGGATCGAGCCGAGCACCGCAACGATCAGGATCAGGGGCGGAAAGACGACCTTCAGAAGCTCGCTCTGGGCCATCATCGGGATCGCGCCGCGCACGCCCCAGACCACCAGCGCAAGCGGGATCGCCAGGATCAGAAAGCCGGTCCCGGGCGAGCTGAGCGGCCCGATGAACGCGGCATCGGCAAACAGGGCAAGGCCGATGCCGGCCGTCCCGATCGCCAACGGCAAGGGATTGGCCAGCGGTGCCACCCGCGCGCGATCGAGAACATGATCGCGATCAGCGCCATCGCGGCGGCCAGCCCGGCGCCGATCGGCGGCGCATTGGCGATCGCCGCAGCGGTCCGTTCGGCCACCTCGTCCTCGGTCAGTTGCACCGCCTCGCTCGAAGCGCCGGACGCCGCAATCGCCGCTTGCTGGGCGACGGACGCGTCCCAGGCTGCCTGGCCGTGCAGTTCGATCATGCCATCGCGGCAATCGTCCGAGACATTGGTGCGCAGCGCGGCGCGTTCGGCGCTGGCGGCGTATTCGGCGACCTGGATGGCCTGGCTGCCGACCACGCCGATCTGGCCGAACATGACGGTTGCGGCGACAATGGCCACCGGCACGCCTGCGAACCAGGCCCAGCGCTCGGCCGCGGTGGAGGCCGGGATCGCCCGTTCGGCGCCCTCGATCACCACCGGCGGCGCCTGATCGGGGCGCAACAGCGCAAAACCGAAGGCATAGGCGCCATAAAGACCGGCCAGCAGAATGCCTGGCAACAGCGCGGCCTGAAACAGCGTGCCGACCGACAGCACGGCGGGTTCACCCAGAAAGGTCAGCGCATCGGTGCAGCCGGCCAGCTGGGCGCGGGTTTCCTGCGCGGTCGAATAGAGGTCGCCGACCAACGTGCCCAGCAGCACGATGACGATCGAGGGCGGGATGATCTGGCCCAGCGTGCCCGAGGCCGCGATCACCCCGGTCGACAGCCCCGGCGAATAGTTGTTGCGCAGCATGGTGGGCAGGGCGAGCAGCCCCATGGTGACCACGGTCGCCCCGACAATGCCGGTGGAGGCGGCGAGGAAGGCGCCGACCACGACGATCGACACCGCCAGCCCGCCGGGCAGCGGGCCGAAGATGCGCGCCATGTTGGTCAGCAGATCCTCGGCGATGCGCGAGCGTTCGAGCGTGATGCCCATCAGCACGAACATCGCCACGGCGAGCAGCGTCTCGATCGACTGGCCGGCCAGCACGCGCTCGTTGATGCGGTTGACGATGAAGGACAGGTTGCGGTCGAGCGCGGTTTCCCAGCCCATCGGGAACAGCGCCTCCTCGACTCGCGGCAGGTCCGGGTATCGGAAGACCGAGATCGCCTCGGGCCTGATGCCCTGGCCCAGCAGCACATGATAGGCCTCGCTGCTGCTGTCGATCGCCTGATGGATCAGCAGGCCCGACGAATCGAGCGCGGCAATGATGGCGAAAGAGATCACCCCGGCGCCGCCGATCGCGAAGGCGACCGGAAAGCCCGACAGGATCGACGCGAACAGCGTCAGGAAAACGATGATGAGGCCGATCTCGACCCCGTCCAGACCGAACAGCATGGCTCAGGTGGCTCCCGAGTGAATTTGGTGTTCCAGATCCTCGGCCGTGTCCCCGGTGGTATCCCGGTCGAGATAGCGGTCGGCGCTTTCAGGGCCGGCGCGCAACTCGCTGATCGCCCGCCAGATCACCGCGACGGCCTGCAAAAAGACCAGGGCCGCAAACATCACCAGCAGAATCTTGAACAGGAAATAGGCCGAAAAACCCTGCGGCGCGAAGCCCGTCGTCTCGACATTCCAGCGCAGCACGCGGGCGCGCATCTCGAGCCGTTCGAAGCTGTCCGAGGCCGAAGGCGCCGGCAGGATCAGATGGCGCCACATGAAGAACCAGGCATAGTGCCAGATCAGCAGCATCATCGGCATCATGAAGATCACCGCGCCGATCATGTCGACGATCCGCTTCCAGCGAAAGGACAGGCTGGCATAGAAGATGTCGACCCGCACATGGCCGCCCTGGATGAAGGTGTAGGAAACGCACAGCGCCACCAGCATGGCGTTGTAGAGCTTCAGCCCCTCACCCCACCACGAGACGTCGAAGGTCACCGCAGTGCCCAGCCCGATCGAGATCTGGCTGACCGCAAAGATGCGCTGGACGAACACGATGACGATCTGCTGCAGCACCATGATCAGCCCGGCCCAGGCGGCGACCCGCCCCACCGTGTTGCCGATCCATTCGAGCGTGCGCACCCCGCCCCACATGAAACCGGGCCGCCACAGCCCGATCAGGGTCAGCAGCAGAACCGTGTTGAAGACGGCAAAGAAGAACTCGACCGAGGCGCCGTAATAGACGAAGCGAACGATCGCCGTCGGTTCGGACCAGTCGAGCCAGGCGGACGGATGCGTGATCGCCCAGAGCGTGCTCTGCAGCGCCACCCACATCTGGGTGAAAAACCAGCCTATTGCATCCAGCATGTTCCCCCCGTCGCCCGCCGGTGCTGTGTCGCCCGGTCGTTGTTGTGTTATGGGAAGTCCCGGCCGCGCAAGGCGGCCAGGCGGCGGCCGGCCCCGCGCGGGGCCGGCCCAAAGCGGTTTACATGCCCATCACGCGGTCGCGCTGGCGCATGTATTCGCCATCGGCCTGGCCGTACCAGCCGGCCGATTCCGCGAGCGAGGCGAAGTAGCTGTCGGCGATCTGCTTGTAGATCGGGTCGCTCATGTTCTCTTCGCGCACCTCGGCCGAGGCGCGGCCAAATGCGTCCCACACGTCTTCGGGGAACTGGCGCACCACCACGCCCTCGCTTTGCAGGCGGGCCAGTGCGGCGCCGTTTTCGGCCAGCGACAGCGACAGGTTGTCGGAATAGACGGCGCGGGTCGCGGCTTCGACGATCTTCTGCTGCGCCGGCGTCAGCGATTCCCAGACATCGAGGTTCATGCCCAGCACCAGCGCCGAGCCCGGCTCGTGGAAGCCGGCGGCATAGTAGATGTTGGTGATCTCCTGGAAGCCGAGGCGTTCGTCGGCATAGGGGCCGATCCACTCGGCACCGTCGATCGCACCCGAGGCGAGCGCCTGGTAGATTTCGCCGCCGGGGATGTTCTGTACCGACGCGCCGAGCCGGCCCAGCACCTGGCCGCCCTGGCCCGGCATCCGGAACCGCAGGCCCTGCAGATCGTCGACCGAGTTGATCTCCTTGTTGAACCAGCCGCCCGGCTGCATCGCCGTCTGGCCGCACAGGAAGCTCTTGATGTTGAAGAGCGACGCAAGCTCGGCATGCAGGTCGGCACCGCCCCGGTAGTAGTACCAGTTCGCCAGTTCCTGCGCGGTCATGCCGAAGGGCACCGCGGTGAAGAAGGCGAAAGCGGGGTGCTGGTTGAGGAAGTAGTATTCGGCCGAATGATAGATGTCGGCCTGCCCGGCCGACACCGCATCGAACACCTCGAACGCGCCGACGAGCGAGCCGGCGGGCCGCTTTTCGACGGTCAGCTGACCGTCGGTCATCTGGGTGATGAAATCGGCCGCCATCTGGGCCGCGTCATCGAAAATCGCAAAACCTTCGGGCACCGAGGTGACCATGGTCAGGGTGCGGTTGCCCTGGGCAATGGCCGGAGCGGCCAGCGCGGTCGCAGCCGTGGCCACCCCACCGGCAGCCGACGCGCGCAAGAAAGAACGACGATCCATAGAGTATCCTCCCATGTCATGCCCGCCCGTTCCGGCGGACGGATCGATTTTGATGCCGCGCAGCGTAACGCGGCAAGGCGGGGAAGCAACTAGCCGATGCGACAGCAGGACGCAATCCGCCAAATCGCCCGCGATTTTCCGGTCGTTGCGCGCTGTCTGCCCGGTCCTTGGGCATATGCCAACGAACCGGGCATCGCCGCGCAACGCCGTTGCGCGCCGGGCGCCGCGCCGTTCCCGCGATTGCGGTTGACGCGCGGCCAGCGCAGGCCTACCTTTTCGGGGTCAAGATGGCAGAGGCGACAATGCTCGCAACCCTCGTAATGGTGGATCGACGCGCGACGCGGGGCTGAACGCAAGGCAGCCGAACCGTGACGCGCCCCCGACCGCCATCGGGGGCTTTTTTGTGGGCGGAGGACAAGGATCAGGACCGATGGACGAGATCATGACCGGGGCCGAGATGGTCGTTCAGGCGCTGAAGGACCAGGGCGTCGAGGTGGTGTTCGGCTATCCCGGCGGCGCGGTGCTGCCGATCTATGACGAGATCTTCAAGCAGAACGCGATCCGCCACATCCTGGTGCGCCACGAACAGGGCGCGGTGCACGCCGCCGAGGGCTATGCCCGCTCCACCGGCAAGCCGGGCGTCGTCCTGGTCACCTCGGGGCCCGGCGCGACCAATGCGGTCACCGGGATCACCGACGCGCTGATGGATTCGATCCCGCTGGTCGTCCTGACCGGGCAGGTGCCGACCTTCATGATCGGCAACGACGCCTTTCAGGAGGCCGATACCGTCGGCATCACCCGGCCCTGCACCAAGCACAACTGGCTGGTCAAGGACACCGACCGGGTTGCCGAAACCATCCACGAGGCGTTCCACGTCGCCACCACCGGGCGTCCCGGCCCGGTCGTCGTCGATCTGCCGAAGGATGTGCAGTTCGCCTCGGGCAGCTATGTCCCGCCGTCCCGCGCCCGCACCGGCCATTACGCGCCCCGGGTCAAGGGCGATCCCGAGGCCATCGCGCGCCTTGCCGAGATGATGGAAACGGCCGAACGCCCGATCCTTTATACCGGCGGCGGGGTGATCAATTCGGGCCCCGAGGCGACGCGCCTGTTGCGCGAACTGGCCGCTGCCACCGGTTTCCCGGTGACCTCGACCCTGATGGGGCTGGGCGCCTATCCCGCCTCGGGCGACAGCTGGCTGGGCATGCTGGGGATGCACGGCACCTATGAGGCGAATCTGGCCATGCATGGCTGCGATCTGATGATCAATATCGGCGCCCGGTTCGACGACCGGATCACCGGCCGGATCGCCGATTTCTCGCCGCATTCGCAGAAGGCCCATATCGACATCGATCCGTCCTCGATCAACAAGTCGATCCGTGTCGACGTGCCGATCGTCGGCGATGTCGCCAATGTGCTGGGCGATCTGCTGCGGGTCTGGAAGGAGCGCGGCGGCCGCGTGAACCATGAGGCGCTGACCAGATGGTGGGCCCAGATCGCCGCCTGGAAGGCGGTCGATTGCCTGGCCTACCGACAGTCCGAACGCACGATCAAGCCGCAATATGCGCTGCAGCGGCTGGAGGCGCTGACCAGGGGGCATGACCGCTATGTCTGCACCGAGGTCGGCCAGCACCAGATGTGGGCGGCGCAGTTCATGGGCTTCGAGGAACCGAACCGCTGGATGACGAGCGGAGGGCTTGGCACCATGGGCTATGGGCTGCCGGCCTCGATCGGGGTGCAGATCGCGCATCCCGACGCGCTTGTGATCAATGTCGCGGGCGAAGCCTCCTGGCTGATGAACATGCAGGAAATGGGCACGGCGGTGCAGTTCCGCGCGCCGGTCAAGCAGTTCATCCTGAACAACGAAAGGCTGGGGATGGTGCGTCAGTGGCAGGAATTGCTGCATGGGGAGCGGTATTCGCATAGCTGGTCCGAGGCGCTGCCCGATTTCGTCAAGCTGGCCGAGGCGTTCGGCTGCAAGGGGATCCTCTGTTCCGACCCGGCCGATCTGGATGACGCGATCGCCGAGATGCTGGCCTATGACGGGCCGGTGGTGTTCGACTGCGTGGTCGAGAAGCACGAGAACTGCTTTCCGATGATCCCGTCGGGCGAGCCGCACAACAAGATGCTGCTGGGCGACGACAAGACGCGCGATGCGATCCAGAAAGGCGGCGCGGTGCTGGTATAGGGCGGGGCGTATGCGATCAATTCTCATCGGTCTGGTTTTTCTTTGCACAGGACTGCTTGCGTCCTGTGGCGGCAGCGGTTCGGGCTACGGTCCGGAAGAACGCGCAGCCTATGCGCCGATCATCGAATCTCCCGAAAGCATGGCCGCGTTCTACGGCGGTGCGACCTACAAATCCTACAGCCGCGCCCATGGAACGCAGATCGAATACCTGGCATCGAATGGGCGGGCCTATCTTTGGTATCCCGGCAACACGCGGGTCGTCCCGGGCGCTGGAAGACCGACCAGGACCCGGCAGGCAACGTGCTGATGTGCTTTCGGTATGGCGCAAACACATACAATCCGGTCACGCGCAGGGGCGGCGGCGACTGGGAGTGCCAATCGGGGATCGCCCACACACTCATGGCGGGCGAGGTGCGGGACGGCGATCCGCTCGGTCTGGCATCGGGCCAAATCCCGTTCGTGTTGCCCCGCGGTGACGACATCGGCATTGAGGCGGCAATGGCGCGCGCCGGAAAATCGCAGGCCATTAATCCCGACAAGGCAACCTGGCGTCCGTTTCCGATCTGACCCAAATCGCCGCGCAAGCCGCGAAGGGGGTGCGGGTATGATTGCCGACAGCCCTGCCGTGCCGTGGAATATCCCAACGGTCATTGGCCTTGGCTGTTATCCGCCTCCCCGCCCCACCACCACCTTTATCCTATCCCATTGGTAAGATTGGTGGCCCAGGCCGGGCGGCGGACCTGGCGCGATGAGTCACGTTCATTGCAGTTTGGTATCAGCGATCGGGACCGATCTGCACCACCACCTTGCCGCGCGCCTTGCGATCGCGCAGCAGCGCCAGCGCCTCGGCCGTCCGTTCAAGCGGCAGCACATCGCCGACCGGCGGATGCAGCCGCCCTGCCGCGTACCAGTCGAGCAGGGTTCGCAACGACCCGGTCAGCACGTCGGGGCGAAACCGCAGATAACCGCCCCAGTAAAGGCCGATCACGGTCAGGTTCTTGACCAGCAGCAGGTTGGCCGGGATTTGCGGCACCTGGCCGCTGGCAAAGCCGATCGGGATCAGCCGTGCCTCGGGATTGGCCGCACGCAGCGCGGCATCGAACAGCGCGCCGCCGACGGCATCATAGATCCACATCGGCGCCGCCCGCCTGCCTTGACGGCCTCGCGCAAATCCTCGGTTCCGGTGTCGATCAGCACCTCGGCGCCCGCCGCGCGGGCGATTTCCAGCCGGTCGGCGCCGCGCGCCGCCGCGATCACCCGGGCGCCCAGCAGCCGGCCCATCTCGACCCCGGTCAGCCCGACGCCGCCGGCCGCGCCGGTGACCAGCAATGTCTCGCCCGGGCGCAGCGCGGCGCGGTGCGCCAGCGCCACATGGGCGGTGCCATAGGCGATTTGGAACGCCGCCGCCGCGGTCATCGGCATCCTGTCGGGGATCGGCAGGCAGCGTTCGGCCGGCAGGCAAACCTGCTCTGCCAGCCCGCCCGACCCGGGAAACGCCGCGACCCGGGTGCCCGGCGCCGGGCCTGCCACCCCCGGCCCCAGCGCGGCGACCGTGCCGGCGATTTCGAGCCCCGGCGTGAAGGGCGGCGTCGGCCGCTCCTGATAGCGCCCGTCGATCATCAGCAGATCGGCGAAGTTGAGCCCGCAGGCCGCGACGCGAATGCGCAACTCGCCCGGGCCCGGCCTGGGCATCGGCTGCTCGGCCAGGCGGGGCTCGGCGCCGGTCTCGGCGATCACGATGGCGCGCATTCGGGTTTCCTGTCTGGTCGCGCCGGCATCCTAGCAAGGCGCCCGGGCCAGGCCAAGCGCGCCGGCGATTGCGCCCGCTTGCCGGCGCGCCTAGGCTGGGTGCCATGACCCAAGACACCGCCGCGCTGATTGCAACCGCCCATGCCCTGGCCGATGCCGCCCGACCCGCGACGCTGGCGCATTTCCGCAACCCCGCGCTGGCCGTCGACAGCAAGGGCGCGGGGTTCGATCCGGTGACGGCGGCCGATCGCGAGGCCGAGGCGGCGATGCGCGCGATCCTCGCCGTGCGCCGCCCCGACGACGCCGTGCAGGGCGAGGAAATGCCCGACACCGCCGGGACCAGCGGCTGGACCTGGGTGCTCGATCCGGTCGACGGAACGCGGGCGTTTCTGTGCGGGGCGCCCAGCTGGGGGGTGTTGATCGCGCTTGCCGACGCCCATGGCCCGCGCTTCGGGCTGATCGACCAGCCATTCACGGGCGAACGGTTTGCCGGCGGGTTCGGCGTGGCCGAATGGCGCCGCGGCGACGCGGTGCGGCCGCTGGATGTGCGCGGAACCGAAAGGCTGTCCGAGGCGCTGATCATGACGACCTTCCCCGAGGTCGGGACGCCCGCCGACGGGCAGGCCTTTCAGCGGCTCGCCGCCCAATGCCGGCTGACCCGCTATGGTCTCGACTGCTATGCCTATGCGCTGCTGGCGCTGGGCCAGATCGATCTGGTGGTGGAGGCCGGGCTGAAAGCCCATGACATCGCGGCGCCGATCGCGGTGATCGAGGCGGCGGGCGGGATCGTCACCGACTGGCAGGGCGGTCCGGCCCATGGCGGTGGCCAAGCATTGGCGGCGGCAACGCCGGCGCTGCACGCCGCCGCGCTGGCCGTCCTGGCGGGCTGACGCGGCCGGCGGCGCTGCTGGCATCCATGATTTGTTAACCCTGAAGCAGCAGGCTTGCGGACATGCAAGGCGAACCGGCCCGAATCGACCCCGAAGCCTGGATGCGCACGGTGTTTTCGTCGCGCGATGCCGGGCGCGGCGGGGTCATCAAGCGCCAGATCTGTGATATCGAGCGGATTGTCGGCCGCAACGTCTTTCTGGCCGAGGTCGAACGGCGCGGCTGGCAGGCGCTGGAAAACGGCCGGCATTTCATCGTCTGCTGCAATGCCGAGCCGATCCGCCGGGTCCGGGCGGGGGCGCCCGCGCGCGCGGGCGCCTGACGCGGGCGCGCGCCCGCGCCCCGCCCGGGAACCGCGATCTGCAACACATCGTCGGCCGCGCGGCGCAGCTGGAGGGCGCCGGAAAGCGGCCGGCATTTCATCGTCTGCTGCAATGCCGAGCCGATCCGCCGGGTCCGGGCGGGGGCGCCCGCGCGCGCGGGCGCCTGACGCGGGCGCGCGCCCGCGCCCCGCCCGGGAACCGCGATCTGCAACACATCGTCGGCCGCGCGGCGCAGCTGGAGGGCGCCGGAAAGCGGCCGGCATTTCATCGTCTGCTGCAATGCCGAGCCGATCCGCCGGGTCCGGGCGGGGGCGCCCGCGCGCGCGGGCGCCCGACGCGGGCGCGCGCCCGCGTCCCGCCCTTGCCCGGCGGGCGCGCCAGCGATACGACCGTCCATACAAGGATGGAGCGTGCAGATGCCCGAAGACCTGATCAACTCCTACACCACCGGCCCCGACGAGACCGGCCGTTTCGGCCTTTATGGTGGGCGGTTCGTGTCCGAAACGCTGATGCCGCTCATCCTCGACCTCGAGGCGCAATACGAAAGAGCCAAGACGGATGCCGATTTCTGGGCCGAAATGGACCATCTGTGGACCCATTATGTCGGCCGCCCCAGCCCGCTCTACTTCGCCGAAAGGCTGACCGCAGAGCTGGGCGGGGCGAAGATCTACATGAAGCGCGACGAGCTGAACCACACCGGCGCGCACAAGATCAACAATGTGCTGGGCCAGATCCTGCTCGCCCGACGGATGGGCAAGGAACGGATCATCGCCGAAACCGGGGCCGGTCAGCACGGGGTGGCCACCGCCACGGTCTGTGCCAAGTTCGGTCTGAAATGCGTCGTCTATATGGGCGCGCACGATGTCGAACGGCAGAAACCCAACGTGTTCCGGATGAAGCTGTTGGGGGCCGAGGTGATCCCGGTCACCAGCGGGCGCGGCACGCTGAAGGACGCGATGAACGATGCGCTGCGCGACTGGGTCACCAATGTCCGCGACACCTTCTATTGCATCGGCACCGTGGCGGGCCCGCATCCCTATCCCGCCATGGTGCGCGATTTCCAGGCGATCATCGGGAAGGAGACGCGGAGCCAGATGCAGGCCGCCGAGGGCCGCCTGCCCGACACGCTGATCGCGGCCATCGGCGGCGGGTCGAACGCGATGGGGCTGTTCCATCCGTTCCTCGATGACCCGGAGGTGGCGATCATCGGGGTCGAGGCCGGCGGCAAGGGCGTCGACGACCGTATGGCGCATTGCGCCAGCCTGACCGGCGGGCGGCCGGGCGTTCTGCATGGCAACCGCACCTACCTCTTGCAGGACGCCGAGGGCCAGATCCTGGAAGGCCATTCGATTTCGGCGGGCCTCGACTATCCGGGCATCGGCCCCGAACATGCCTGGCTGAAGGATACCGGGCGGGCGACCTATGTCTCGGTCACCGATGACGAGGCGTTGGCGGCGTTCCAGATGTGCTGCGCGGCCGAGGGGATCATCCCCGCGCTCGAACCCGCCCATGCGCTGGCCCATGTGGCCAAGCTCGCCCCCGACCTGCCACGCGACCACCTGATCGTGATGAACATGTGCGGCCGCGGCGACAAGGATATCTTTGCGGTGGCCGCGGTGCTGGGTTGGAAGTTAGACTAGCGCAGCGGCGGGCGCGGCGATCCGCGCGCACCGACTTCCCGGTCTGGCCGATCGGCCGGTGCCGGAACGATCCAACCAACCCGGGGAGACCACCATGTCCGATCTCGTTGTTCTCGGCTTCGATGGCACGACCACCGCCGACGAAGTTCTGACCAAGATGCACGCCATGCAGAAGGAGCATCTGATCGACCTGCTCGACGCCTGCGTCGTGATCCGCCACCCGGGCGGCAAGGTGCAGCTGAAACAGGCGGTCAACATGACCGCTACGGGCGCCTCGACCGGTCTGACGACCGGGGCCCTGGTCGGCATGCTGGCCGGGCTGATGACACTGAACCCGCTTGCGGGCTTTGCCATCGGCGGGATGGCCGGGGCGGCCATGGGCGCGCTGGCGGGCAGCCTGTCGGATTACGGGATCAATGACGACGTGATCAAGCAGATCGGCGCGACATTGCCCGAGGGCTCATCGGCGCTGTTCGGCCTTGTGGCCTCGGCCACCGCCGACAAGGTGATCGCCGAGATCGAACCCTATGGCCCGCGGGTTCTGAAGACGTCGCTGTCGAACGAACAGGAAGCGGCATTGAAGGCGGCGATCGCAGCCGCCGCGGCCAAGGATGCGGGCACCGCCTGATCTCGGGGCGCGGGGGGGGAACCGGCGCAATGGGTTCGCCTCATTGCGCCACCGCTGCCGCCTGCGATGCCGCCACCAGCGCATCGGGTAGAACCGCCGCCAGCAGGTCGAGTTCCGCCGCGGGACCTGCCGACACCCGGATGCATCGGTCGAGCGGCGCCACCCCCGGCATCCGCACGAACACGCCGCGCGCGCCCAGCCCCGCCACCAGCGCGCGGGCAAACGGGCCCTCCCGCCCGGTATCCAGCGCCACGAAATTCGCCGCCGAGGGCAGCGCGGCCAGCCCGTTTTCCGCCCCGATGGCCGCGATCCGGTCGCGCGCCGCGGCCACTTCAGCCACCACATGGGCGAGCCATGCCCGGTCCGACAGCGCCGCCTGCGCCGCGGCCAGCGCCACCCGCCCCATCCCGAAATGGTTCCGGACCTTGTCGAAGGCCGCGATCAGGGGTGCCGCGCCGATGGCATAGCCGACCCGCATCCCGGCCAGCCCATAGGCCTTGGAAAAGGTGCGCATCCGGATCACCCGCGGGTCATCGGCGACAAGCGCGGGCGCGGTGCCCGCGGGCGCGAAATCCACATAGGCCTCGTCAAGGAGCAGCAGCGTGCCGACGGGCAGCGCCTCGATCATCGCCTGCACCCGCCCCGCCCGATGCCACGAGCCCATCGGATTGTCGGGATTGGCGAGATAGACAAGCCTTGCGCCGACCTCGCGCGCCTTGGCGATCAGCGCCTCGGGATCCTCGCAATCGTCGCGATAGGGCACCCTGTGCAGAACGCCGCCGAACCCCGCCACATGATAGTTGAAGGTCGGATAGGCCCCGGCCGAGGTCACAACCGCATCGCCCGGTTCCACGATCAGACGGACCAGCAGGCCAAGGAGCCCGTCGATCCCCTCGCCGATGCGGATGTTCTCGGGCGCCACGCCGTGATGCGCCGCCAGCGCCGCGCGCAGGTCATGCGCCTCGGGGTCGGCATACATCCAGGCCCCGGACGCCGCTTCCTGCATCGCCGCGATGGCGCGGGGCGACGGGCCGAACCCCGATTCGTTGGCGCCCAGCCGGGCGCGAAAGGGCGCGCCCGTCTGCCGTTCCAACGCCTCGGGTCCGACGAAGGGCACCGTGGCGGGAAGGCTGCCAGCCAGCCGGGTCAGGCGCGGCCCGCTCACCCCAGCGCCCGCAACCGGTCGAGCGCGATCCCGACCTTGCCGACCTCTTCGGTCGCCTCGGCGCGGCGCGCGCGCGCCTCCTCGATCACCTCTTCGGGGGCCGAGGCCAGGAACCGGTCATTCGCCAGCCGCCCGTCGAGGCTGGCGATCTCGGCCGCCAGCGATGCGGCCATCTTTTCCAACCGCGCGGTTTCGGCACCGACATCGATGACATCGGCCACCGGCAGGGCGAACACCCCGCCGGGCACGGTCACCGTCAGCGCGCCTTTCGGCGCCGCGGTGGCGGTTTCGATCCCGTCGAGCCGGGCAAGCCGTTCGACCATCGGGCGGTTGCGATCGAGCGCGCCCTGCCCCGCCGCGTCGAGGTCCAGTTGCAAAAGCGTCAGCCACTTGCCCGCCGGCACCCGCATCTGGGCACGCAGGCTGCGGATTTCGTCGATCAGGCCGATCACCCAGCCGATTTCCCGGTCGGCCGCCGGGTCCAGCAGATCGGCGGCGGCATAGTCCGGCCAGTCGGCATGGATCAGCATCTTTGGCCGCTTGCCGGTGGCCTGCCACAACTCTTCGGTGACAAAGGGCATGATCGGGTGCAGCAGGATCAGGCACTGGTCCAGCACCCAGCCCATGGTCGCACGGGTTTCGGCGGCCAGCGCCGGATCGCCCGCGTCAAAGAGCGGCTTGGCGAATTCCAGATACCAGTCGCAGACCTTGCCCCAGGTGAAGGCATAAAGCCCGTTCGCCGCATCGTTGAACCGGAACGCCGCCAGCGCGGCATCGGTGGCCTCGCGCACCTTCGCCGTCTCGCCGATGATCCAGCGGTTCACCGTGGCGGTGGCCGCAGGCGGGTCGGCCACAGGTGCGCCGGCGGCATAGACGCCGTTCATCTCGGCAAACCGCACCGCATTCCAAATCTTCGTTCCGAAATTGCGATAGCCCGCGATCCGGTCCTTCGAGAGTTTCAGATCGCGGCCCATGGCGGCCATCGAGGTCAGCGTGAAGCGCACCGCGTCGGCGCCGAATTCCTCGATCAGGTCCAGCGGGTCGAGCACATTTCCAAGCGACTTCGACATCTTCTTGCCCTTCTCGTCGCGCACAAGGGCATGCACATAGACGGTGTCGAACGGCCGTTCGCCGACCACGGCATATTGCATCATCATCATCCGGGCGACCCAGAAGAAGATGATGTCGAAGCCGGTGATGAGAACGCTGGTCGGGAAATAGCGTTTCAGTTCCTCGGTATCCTCGGGCCAGCCGAGCGTTCCAATGGGCCACAGGCCGCTGGAAAACCAGGTGTCCAGCACATCGGGGTCGCGCCACACGGGAAAGACCAGCCGCGTCGGGTCCTGGTCGACCTCGTATTGCGCGAGGCTGGCGGCCAGCGCCTGGGCGGCCGCATGGCGGTCCGCGACCTCGACCACCCGGGCGTGATTGAGCGGCACCGGCAGGGCCGCGATCACATCGTCGAACTGCGCGCGCACGCTGTCGAAATCGGCGGCGGCGTGGTGCCGCTCGCCGCCGCGGACCAGATTGTCGGCGGTCAGAAAGCGCAGCATCTCGACCTCGTCGAGCGTGCCGTCGCCCTCGTCATCGACGAAGCTGTCGAGCCGCAGGTCGAAGCCATACCAGACCGGGATGCGATGCCCCCACCAGAGCTGGCGGGAAATGCACCAGGGCTCGATGTTTTCGAGCCAGTTGAAATACACCTTGCGGTGCTGGTCGGGCAGGATGTCGACATGGCCCTTGCGCACCGCCTCGATCGCCGGGCCGACGATCTTTTCGGCATCGACGAACCACTGATCGGTCAGCATCGGCTCGATCACCACTTTCGAGCGGTCGCCAAAGGGCTGCATGATCGGCTTCTGCTCGACAAAGGGCTGGGGCGTGCCCTGTTCGTCGGGCATGGTCACCGCCAGCCCCTCGGCGGTGATGTCGGCAACGATGCGCTTCCTTGCCTCGAACCGGTCGAGCCCGCGATAGGCATCGGGCACCAGGTTGACCGCATCGACATCGACGGCGTCGGCGGTGATCTCGCCCCGGGCGGCGGCCCCGGCGATATCGGCGCTTGCGTCATAGGACAGCCCGTCGTCGCGCATCCGCCCGGCGGTATCCATCAGCCGGTAAAGCGGGATGCCATTGCGCTCGGCCACCGCATAGTCGTTGAAATCATGCGCCCCGGTGATCTTCACCGCGCCCGAACCAAAGGCCGGGTCGGGGTAATCGTCGGTGATGATCGGGATCAGCCGGCGCTTGTCCTTTGGCCCCACCGGGATTTCGCAAAGTCGCCCGACGATAGGGGCATAGCGGCTGTCATCGGGATGCACCGCGACGGCGCCATCGCCCAGCATGGTTTCGGGCCGGGTGGTGGCGATGGAAATCCAGTCGCGCTCTTCCTCGAAGATCACGCGGCCGTTTTCGTCGCGTTCGACATAGGTGTAGGTTTCCCCCCCCGCGAGCGGATATTTGAAGTGCCACATATGGCCCTGGACCTCGACATTCTCGACCTCCAGGTCTGAAATGGCGGTTTCGAAATGCGGGTCCCAGTTGACCAGCCGCTTGCCGCGATAGATGAGCCCCTCGTTATACAGATCGACAAAGACCTTGGATCACCGCATCGTGGAAATTCTGGTCCGTGGGTTCAGGATCGCCGGGCGCGCCGCCCATGGTGAACGCCTCCCGCGACCAGTCGCAGGATGATCCCAGCCGTTCCAGCTGATGCTTGATATTGCCGCGGGATTTGACCTTTTGCTGCCAGACCCGCTGGACGAACGCTTCCCGCCCCATCTCGCGGCGGGTCGCATTGGTGCCATCCCTGGCCAGTTCCCGTTCCACGACCATCTGGGTGGCGATGCCCGCATGGTCGGTGCCCGGCTGCCACAACGTGTCGAACCCCCGCATCCGGTGCCAGCGGATCAGAATGTCCTGCAGCGTGTTGTTGAACGCATGCCCCATATGCAGATTGCCGGTGACATTGGGGGGCGGGATCACGATGCAGAAGCTGTCGGCCCCCGGCCGGGCGTTCGCCCCGGCGCGAAACGCGCCGGCGGCGTCCCACATCGCGTAGAGCCGCGGTTCGGCCTCGGCGGCGTCGAATTTGGTTTCCATGGCCCTGCCCCCTGGATCGGTCGCGCTTCCCTAGCGAAGCAGACGGTCGGGGAAAAGGCCGCTCACAGCCGTCCGGTGGCAAGGATCTCCAACAGGGCCTCCAGCACCGCATAGGCCGCGACCGAGGCCAGGATCATGCCCATCACCCGGCTGACGATCTCGGTGCCGGCAACGCCGATCAGCCGGATGATCGGCCCCGCGAGCGGCATTGCCGCCCAGGCGAACGCCAGCACCGCCAGCATGAGCCCAACGGTCATCGCCTGATCGACGATCGGGACTTCGGAATTGTCGGTCAAGAGCACGATCGCCAGCATCGCCCCCGGAGAGGCGAGCGACGGCACGGCCAGCGGATAGATCGCCGGCGACGGCCGGTCGGGCCGCGTGTCGCATTCGGCGATTTCTGGTCCGTCTCGGATTTCGATTCGCCGAAGATCATCGTCAGCGCGAACAGGAACAGCACGATCCCGCCCGCGACCTGAAACGACAGAAGCCCGATGCCCAGCGCCTCGATCAACAGCTGCCCGCAGACCAGAAAGAACAGCAGCACACCGGCGGCGACCAGCGTGGCCTGCAGCGCGACGCGGCGGCGTGCGCCCGCCGCCAGGCTGCCCGCCACCGCGACAAAGACCGGGATCGTGCCGACCGGGTCGATCACCACCCACAGGGTGACGAACTGTTCGATCCGCCCGGTCACGGTGCGCCGGCCGGCGGCTGCCGGTCGATCTTGGTCGCCAGATGCACCAGGCTTTCCGAGGCGCGCAGGCCCGGCACCGACCCGATCCGGTCGAGCGCGGCATCGAGCGCGCCCGGCCCCTCGGCCACCACGTCGAGCAGCAGGTCGACCCGGCCCGCACAGCTGATGACCCGCGTCACCTCGGCCATGGCGCGCAGCCGCTGCAGCACGGCGGCGCCGGCCTGCGGTTCGACCTGCAACAGCACCGTGGCGCGCATCCGCTCCGGGGCGGCGCCGGGGCCCGGGATCACCGCATAGCCGGCGATCGCGCCAGAGCCTTCCAGCCGGTCGAGCCGGGCCTGCACGGTCGAGCGCGCCAGCCCCAGCCGGCGGGCCAGCGTGGCCACCGGCAGCCGCGCATTGCGCGAAAGCTCGGTCATCAGGCGGCGATCGGTCTGGTCCATCTGCGGCAATCCGTCACATCTTCCGACGATTTGCCGACAGTCTCCGGCGATTCCGCCATTTTGCCAAGCCCAATCGGCGGCGCCGCGCGTCATGCTGTCGGGCGCCCAACCGGATGGAGGACCTCATGCAGCTTGCCCAGCCGATTTGGGCCGATCCCGCCGCCCATCTTGCCCAAACCGCGCCCGACGCGCCGGTGATGTATTTTGCGCCCACGGTTCTTGCCGCCACCCTGCGGCGGTTCCGGTCGGGTTTTCCCGGCATGGTCACCTATGCGGTGAAGGCCAATCCGCTGGGCGTCGTGCTCGACAATCTGCTGGCCGCCGGGATCGAGGGGTTCGATGTCGCCTCCCCCGCCGAGATCGCGCTGGTCCGCGACCGGTCGGACGGCGCCGCGCTGCACTATCACAACCCGGTCCGGTCGGCGGCCGAAATCGCCGCAGGGGTCGGCGCGCATGTGGCCAGCTGGTCGGTGGACGACCCCGCCGAACTCGACAAGCTGGCCGCGGGCCAGCCGCGCCCGACCGAAATCGCGGTGCGGCTGCGGCTGCCGATCACCGGCGGACAGTACAATTTCGGCGAGAAATTCGGCGCCGATCCCGAACATGCCGCGCCGCTGCTGTCCCGCGTGGCGGCGATGGGGCATCGCCCCGCCATCACCTTCCACCCGGGCACGCAATGCACCAGCGGTGCGGCGTGGGCGGCCTATATCGCGGCGGCGGCCGATACCGCGCGGATCGCCGGCTTGCGGCTGTCGCGCCTCAATGTCGGGGGCGGGTTTCCCGGCCACCGGACCGGGGCGGCGCCCGATCTCGGCCCGATCTTCGATACCATCGGGGCGGCCACGCGCGACGCTTTCGGAGATGATGCGCCGGCCCTTGTCTGCGAACCGGGCCGCGCCATGGTGGCCGAGGCATTCACCCTGGCCGCGCGGGTCAAGGCGGTGCGCCCGGATGGCGCGCTGATCCTCAATGACGGGATCTATGGCCATCTGCCGGAAATGCCGGTGTCGGGGATGACCGACCGGCTTCGGCTGGTGGATGGACGGGGGCGGCCGCGACGGGGCGCGATGCGGCCGCGCACCGTGTTCGGGCCGACCTGCGATTCGCTCGACCGGTTGCCGGGGATGATCCCGCTGCCGGGCGATGTGGCCCCGGGCGACTATCTGCTGATCGACGGGATGGGCGCCTATTCCTTTGCCAATGCGACCCGGTTCAACGGCTATGGGGCGGCCGGCCTGGTGACGGTGCGCCGGCTGTAATGCGGGCGGTCACGATCCGGGACCGTTGGTAGTGCTGGGACGTGAAATCCGACCTGACGCACCGGATGACTGACGGGTTCGCCGCCAACGGCATCGACATCCCCGTTCCAACCTCGATCGAGACTGCCCGCGCGGCGTGATCGGCGGCCGCCTTGGGGGGCATCGAGCCCCCGGCGGCGGCCCGGGATGCAGCGCATCCCGGCAGGGGGCGCTGCCCCCTCTGGCCCCGCCCGAGGCGGGGCCATTCACCCCCGGGATATTTGTGCCAAGACGAAAGGTCTGTTCGGCGCGGGACGGGAAGCGGACCGGCGCAATGGGTCAAACTCATTGCACCTTAGTATCAGAAACCCGAGCCGAGGCGAAGTCGCCCCGGTCATAGGCCAGGACCCCTGAATCGAAATCCTGCGCCGCCGCCGCCGCGCCCAGGGTTACCGCCAGGATCGCTGCCGTGATCGTTGCCCGCATAACGGCCCCCCCGATCCTACCCCACCTGCAGCACGATCTTGCCGATATGGGCCGAGGATTCCATGCGGGCATGCGCCGCGGCGGCGTCTTCCAGGGCGAATGTCCGGTCCATCACCGGGGCGATCCGGCCCGTTTCCAGCCATGGCCAGACATGGGCGCGCAGCGCCTCGGCGATCCGCGCCTTCGCGAGGTCCGATTGCGGCCGCAGCGTCGAGCCGGTGATCGTCAGCCGCCGCATCATCAAGGGCGCGAAGTTCACCGCCACCTTCGGCCCCTGCAGGAAGGCGATCTGCACCAGGCGGCCATCCTCGGCCAGGGTCTTGAGGTTGCGCGGCAGATAGTCGCCGCCGACCATGTCGAGGATCAGGTCCGCGCCGCGCCCGCCTGTCGCCTCTTTCACCGCGGCCACGAAATCGGCCTCGCGATAGTTGATCGCCTCGGCCCCCAGCCTTTCGCAGGCAGCGCATTTGTCGGCCGACCCGGCGGTGGCAAAGACCCGCGCGCCATGGGCGGATGCCAGCTGGATCGCGGTCGTGCCGATCCCCGACGAGCCGCCATGGACCAGAAACACCTCGCCCGGTTCCAGACGGCCGCGCTGGAACACGTTCGACCAGACGGTGAAATGCGTCTCGGGCAGGGCGGCGGCGCGGTCGAGGGGCATGCCGCCGGGCACCGCCAGCGCGTGATCCTCGTGGCAGACCGCATATTCGGCATAGCCGCCGCCAGGCAACAGTGCCGCCACCTGGTCGCCCACCGCCCAGCGGGTCACGCCCGAGCCGGTCGCCACGACCTCTCCGGCCGCTTCCAGCCCCGGCAGGTCCGAGGCATCGGGCGGCGGCGCATAAAGCCCCGCGCGTTGCAGCGCATCGGGCCGGTTCACCCCGGCACAGGCGATGCGGATCAGGATCTGGTGCAGGCCCGGTTCGGGCACCGGCCTTGTGGCGGGCACCAGCACCTCGGGCCCGCCCGGTTCGCGGATTTCCACCGCGCGCATGGTGTCGGGCAGGTTATCGGCCATGGGCGAAATCCCAATACAATTCACGCGCCCGCAGGGCCATCGGACCGGGCTGGAAATGCCGGTCGTCAAGGCGGGCGACCGGCATCACCTTGGCGATGTTGCCGGTGACGAACACCTCGTCGGCGGTCATGAAATCGGCCACCGTCAGGCTCGTCTCCTCCACCGTCACACCATCGTCGCGCAACAGCCCGATCACCCGCTGCCGGGTCAGCCCGTTGAGGAACGTGCCGTTCGGCACCGGCGTGCGCACCACCCCGTCGCGGACCAGAAACACGTTGGTCGAGGCGGTTTCGGCCACATGGCCCGCAGCATCGAGCGACAGCGCGTTGTGAAAGCCGCGCTTGCGGGCATCGGCCATGATCCGGCCATTGTTGGCATAAAGCGAGCCCGCCTTGATATGGGTCAGCGCCATATCGGGTTCGGGCCGGCGGTAGGGCGACACGGTCAGCGCAAAGCCGCCCGGCTGCGGCATCGGCAGCGGTTCGATGCAGATCGCGAAGCCGGTCGAGGCCGGGTCGATGTCGATGATCCCGGGCGTGCCGTCGCGCGCCCACATCATCGGCCGGACATAAAGCGCAAGCGCGGGATCGAAGCGCGCGCAGCCCTCTTCCATCAGCCCCAGAACGGTTTCGGCATCGACCGGCGGGATCAGCCCCAGCCCCTCGGCCGAGGCGATGATGCGGGCGGCATGGCGGTCGAGATCGGGGCGGCGTCCCTCGAACTGGCGGGCGCCGTCAAACACCTGACTGCCCAGCCAGGCGGCATGGTCGGCCGCGCCGATGATCGGCGCGTTGCCTTCATGCCATTGCCCGTCGACCCAGGTCAGCGCGGTGTCGGACAGCGCCACCGGTCAGCCCTTCAGGAAGCCGGGCGCGCGGCTGCGCCAGTCGTCGGGCGCGCGAACATGGTCCAAGAGCCGCATCGGCCCCTTTTCCATCAGCTTGCCGAAGGGCGAGGCCAGCACCCGGCCCTTGACGCTTTCGAACGCCATCACATCGCCGATCCGCCGGTCGATGAAGGCCGCGGTGGCCGCCATGTCCGGGCTGTCATCGCCCAGCCAGTAGAGCACGGTCGACGACCAGACCGCCGACAGGGTGGCCCGTTTGGTGTACCAGTTGTAATCGCGCGAGGTATCGCCCAGCGCCGTCCAGATCGCATCCGCCGTGCCCCAGATCGCGCCCGCCCCGGCGGCGACATTCTGCGGCAGCGAGAACAGCGTCACGCCGCGGCGCACCGCTTCCTTGTCCGGGGCGACCACCCGCAACCGCAGGCGCACCGCCTCGGCCACCTTGTCGCGGAACCGCAACGCGCCCAGATCGGCGATGGCCAGCGCCTCGGCCATGCGCCGGTCGCCGCGACGGTGAAAGGCCAGCGCCAGATCGACCGCGCCGCGCGGATAGAGCGCCCGGGCCAGCGCCAAATCCACCCCGGTATCGGCCGCCGCGGCGCGCAGCGTCGCCTCGCTCCACCCGTCGAAGGGCACATGCAGAAGCGCGGCGTCGATCAGCCGATCCTCGGTCATGCGCGGGTCCTCGGGTGGGGTTGTCGGCGCCTCGGCCATGGCTGCATCCTTTCATCCGGTTTCCGGTCATGGCAAAGCCCAGCCCCGGCGCGCCGGTGCTGGACAAGCCCTGAACCGGTTGTTATATGGCGCGCCTCTGACGTCAATCGGTCTATGGCAAGGAAAGGTGGGTAGCCCCGCATGCAGGTTTCGGTTCGCGACAACAATGTCGATCAGGCGCTGCGCGCGCTGAAGAAAAAGCTTCAGCGCGAAGGCGTTTTCCGGGAAATGAAGCTTCGTCAGCACTATGAGAAGCCGTCCGAGAAGCGCGCGCGCCAGCAGGCCGAGGCGATCCGCCGCCAGCGCAAGCTGGCCCGCAAGAAGGCCCAGCGCGAAGGGCTGATCTGACCGCACGCGCGCCGGGCCGGGCTGTCGGGCCTATTCCAGTGGCACGGCTTCGCCATGGGCAAAGCTGAGCGTGTCCGCGTCGATCGCGGCCATGAAGGGCGCGATGGTCGGGTCGGACATGGCGGCTTCGGCGGCGGCCTTGGCCGCATCCAGGCTGGTCCAGCCGACATGATCGGTCCACAGCCCGCTTTCGTCGCGCGACAGGCTGCGCCCGGCGAAACCCTCCTGATCGCACAGAAACGCCATGCTGGCCCGTGCGGCGGCGCGGAATGCGGCCGTCGCGACGCCGTCGGCCAGTCGGAACCGGGCGATTTCGATCACCTGCGCGGACGGCAGCGCGGCGCGCCCGGGGCAGGTTTGGGCCGCGACGGGCGCGGCGCACAGAAGCCCCAGGCACAGGGCGGCGATCGGCAGTGGTTTCATCGGGTCGCTCCATCTGATGGCGTGGAGCGGCCAGTCTGACACCAAGCTGCTGACAGCGTTCTGTCAGCATCCCGGTTCGCGGCGCGTCATACCAGCTTGCACGAATACCAAGCTGCAATGAGCGTGACCCATTGCAGATGGCCGCCGCCCGCCCCGCCTCCCCGCCCGACGGGGCGACGATGTCTCATGCCGAGGGTCATCGAGAATGACCGTTGGTCTTAATCGGCAACGCATGGGGCCGAGTTTTCTGGAAAACTCGGCCCGGGCAGGATTTTCTGGAAAATCCTGCGCGCCTCGCAGGACGCGCTGCCCTGCGATCGGACATGGCCAGGCTTCGCCTTGGTGGAACCTGCTCCGAGCCTTTGCCACAAGGATTGCACCATACCGCGACCCGCCCACCGGCGCTGATACCAGCGGTCATTCTCAATGACCGCTGGTTCTCGACATGGGGTTGCTGCATCGAGGTTTTCCTGTGCGGCTTGGCCGTTCGGGCCTGGGTCGGGTAATGCCAACGGTCACTGACGATGACCGTTCGCCGCCTCCCGCCCCGCCTCCCCGCCCAACCACCAATCCTGCCCATCCCATTGGTAAGATTGGTGGCTGGGCGGGAGGCGGACAGGCGCGATGAGTCAAACTCATTGCGCCTTGGCGTCAGATCGTGAACAGGGCCAGCACCAGCAGGATCACGACGATGACCGCGATGCCGCGGGCGATCCAGGCGGTGAACCCGGCAAAGGTCCGCTCCTGCTCGCTGATGTCCATGCCTTCGCCTTCGTCGTCCTTGTCGCCGGCCATTGCGCGCCCTCCCGTGCCATTTGGCCGCACCTATCGCATCCGGTGCGCCCTGTCACCCGCAGGCGCGCCACAGCCAGGCGCCGTCGCCGCGACGGGTCCGGCTGGCCTGCCCCAGCCCGTGCAGGTGGTTGAGATGGGCGACCGCCTCGACCAGGGCAAGGCCGTATTCGCCCGGCCCGATGGCACGGCGGAACAGCGGCGGGAAGCATTCGGCGGCGGTGCGCGGTTCGTCCAGCCAGCCGATCAGCCGGTCGAGCGCATGGGCATGGTTCTCGATCAGTTGATCAAGCCGCAGGGGCAGCCCGCGGAACGGCAGCTTGTGGCCCGGCAGCACCAGCTGGTCCTCGGTCGCATGGGGCTGGAAGGCGCGGCAGCTGTCCAGCCATTCGGCCACCGGGTCGGCCCCGGGTTCGGTGGCATAGACCCCCAGATTGGGCGAGATGCCGGGCAGCAGCTGGTCGCCGCCGATGACCAGCGGTTCGTCACGGCACCACAGCGTTGCATGTTCGGGCGCGTGGCCATGGCCCACCCGGACATCCCAGTCGCGGCCGGCCAGCCGCACCGCCGCGCCCGCGGCGATGCGCCGAAAGCCCAGCGGCATCGGCGCCACCACATCGGCAAAGTTGAACGGGCGTTCGTCCATGCGACGCGCCAGAAGATCGGGCGCCATGCCGGCGGCGCGCCAGAACGCCACCGTCTCGGGCGCGGGGCGGTCCTGTTCGTCGAGCGCCAGCATCCGGGCGAACAGCCAGGCGGTGCGGGTCGCCCAGGTCTCGGCCCCCAGCGCCGCCTGCATCCAGCCCGCCAGCCCGACATGGTCGGGGTGGTGATGGGTGACCAGCACCCGCACGACCGGCGCGCCGGCGAGCGGCCCGTCGCGCAGCGCGGCCCAGATCGCGCGGGTCCGCCGGGTGTCGAAGCCGGTATCGACCACGGTCCAGCCATCGCCATCGCGCAAGCGCATAGACATTGACATGGTCCAGCGCCATCGGCAGCGGCAGCCGCATCCACAGGATGCCATCGGCCAGTTCGGTCGCCGTCCCCTCGGCCGGGGGCGCCGGCCAGGGATGCCGGATCGCGGGGGCGGGGCCGCTCACACGCCCAGCGCGGCGTCGGGCACGGCATCAAGGCCCGCCGCCCCGGCCGCGGCCTCGGCCAGCAGACCCGGCACGGCGGGCAGCAGCCGCTGCATGTAGACCGCGGCCAGCGCGGCGCGCGGCCCGCCCGGATCGGCCATCGCCGCGCGGAGATGCGCCGCCCCCCCCAGCACCAGCGCAAAGGCCCGCAGATAGGGCGCGGCACCGGCAAAGCGGTCGGCCATGTCCTGCGCCAGCAGGGTTTCGGTCGCCGCGCGCAGCGCCCGGGCCGCCTCGGAGACGGGCCGGGACAGCGGGCGCGGCGCGCCGACCTCGGCGGTCAGCATGGCGACATCGTCGATCAGCCAGCGCGCCGCCGCGCCGCCATCGGCCATCTTGCGCGCGACCAGATCCATCGCCTGGATGCCGTTCGTGCCCTCATAGATCGTCGTCACCCGGACATCGCGCAGGAACTGCGCGGCGCCGGTTTCCTCGACATAACCCATGCCGCCATGCACCTGCAGGCCGGTCCCCGCCACCTCGGCGCCGGTATCGGTGCCGAACGCCTTGGCGATCGGCGTCAGCAGCGCCGCCTGCGCGGCCCATTGCGAATCGCCGGTGGCGCGCGCCATGTCGATCGCCACGCCGCATTGCAGGGCGATGGCGCGCGCGGCGAAGATCTGCGCGCGCATGCCCAGCAGCATCCGCCGCACATCCGGGTGATGCAGGATCGGGCCCGGCCCGCCGGGCGGCGTGCCCTGCACCCGGCCCGCGGCAAAGGCGAGCGCCGCCTGATAGGCCGCCTCGGCCACCCCGATCCCCTGCACGCCGACACCCAGCCGGGCGTTGTTCATCATCGTGAACATCGCCCGCATGCCGTCATTCTCGGCGCCGATCAGAAAGCCGGTGGCGCGGTCGTATTCCATCACCGCGGTGGGCGAGCCGTGCAGCCCCAGCTTGTGTTCCAGCGAGACGACACGCACCCCGTTCCGCGCACCCGGCGCGCCGGTGGCATCGGGCAGGTTCCGCGGCACCAGGAACAGGCTGATGCCGCGGGTCCCGGCCGGCGCATCGGGCAGCCTTGCCAGCACCAGATGGCAGATATTGGGCAGGAAATCCCCATCGCCCCAGCTGATGTAGATCTTCTGCCCGCTGACCGCATGGGTGCCGTCGCCCTTGGGTTCGGCCCGGCTGCGCAGCGCGCCGACATCCGACCCGGCCTGGGGTTCGGTCAGGTTCATCGTGCCCGACCATTCGCCCGAGGTGAGCTTCGGCAGATACATCGCCTGCAGATCGGCGCTGGCGTGGTGTTCCAGCGCCTCGATTGCGCCCTGCGTCAGCAGCGGTGCGATCTGGGCCGCCAGACAGGCGCCCGACATCATCTCGTTGACCGCCGTGGCCAGCGTCTGGGGCAGCCCCATGCCGCCATGATCGGGGCTTGCCGACATGCCGACCCAGCCGCCCTGACCGATGGCCTGCCAGGCCTCGGCAAAGCCCGGCGGGGTCCGCACCACGCCGTTTTCCAGCCTTGCGGGATGGGTATCGCCGACCCGCTGCAGGGGGGCCAGCACATCGTCGCACAGCCGCCCGGCCTCGGTCAGGATCGCGCGGGCGGTGTCCGGCCCGGCCTCGGCGAACCGCGCGGTGTCGGCCACCGCCGCGTAACCCGCCACATGATCGAGGAGAAAGCCGAACTCGGCCACGGGGGAACGATAGGGCATGGGGCCTCCGGGCGCAGCGTCGGGCGGCGGGCTTGCCCCCCGGTTCCGGGCACCCTAAGCCGCCGCGGATGGGCCAGCAAGACGGGGCGCGCGGCAGGTGACGCAGCTACGGACCGACCTTCTGCCTGCCGATCCGGCCGGCATCGCCACGGCTGCGCGGCTGCTGCGCGGCGGCCAGCTGGTCGCGTTCCCGACCGAGACGGTCTATGGCCTTGGCGCCGATGCCGGCAACGCCGATGCCGTGGCTGCGCTTTACGCGGCCAAGGGGCGGCCGGCCGAGAACCCGTTGATCGTGCATCTGCCCGATGCCGCGGCGGCGCAGCCGCTGGCGCGGTTCCCGCCGCATGCCCTTCGTCTGGCCGCGGCGTTCTGGCCCGGGCCGCTGACCCTGGTGCTGCCGCGCGCCGACAGCGCGGCCCTGGCCCCGGCGGTGTCGGCGGGGCGGCCGACGGTTGCGCTGCGGGTGCCCGCGCATCCCCTGGCCCAGGCGCTGCTGCGCGCGGTGCGCCGGCCGGTCGCGGCGCCTTCGGCGAACCGGTCGGGCAAGCTCAGCCCGACTTTGGCGGCCGATGCGATGGCCGGCCTTTCGGGGCGGATCGCCGCCGTGATCGATGGCGGGGCCTGCGCGATCGGCCTTGAATCGACGATCGTCGCGGTGGACGCGGCACAGCTTCGCCTGCTGCGACCGGGCGCGATCGGCGCCGACCTGCTGGCCGAAGCCGCCGGCGCGCCGGTGACGGCCGCGGCGCAGGACCCGAACGCCCCCGTCGAGGCGCCGGGCCAGCTGGCCACGCATTACGCGCCCGAGGCGGTGCTGCGGCTTGACGTCACCGCCCCCGACCCCGGCGAGGTCTGGGTCGGTTTCGGCCCCGGCTGCGACGGCGCCGCGCTGTCGCTTTCGGATACCGGCGATCTGGCCGAGGCCGCCGCGCGCCTGTTTGCCACGCTGCGCGCGGCCGACCGCCTGGCGGCAGAAGGCGGCGGACGGATCGGTGTGGCGCCGGTCCCCGACCACCATCTTGGCCTTGCGATCAACGACCGGCTGCGCCGGGCGGCGGCGCCGCGGGAATAGCGGCGGCGAAGGCGCTTGTCCGCGGCGCGCCGGTTGCCTAGGCTTTCGGCATGCGAGCTTCGGGAGGTCCACGATGCGGCTGGCTCTGATTGCGATGTCGACGGTTCTGGCGCTCTCGGGCGCTGCGCCCGCGCGCGCCCAGGCGATCGATTTCGGCGATGACAGCGGCGAGTTCGCCCGCGACGGGCAATGCGACGACCGGCGCTTTCGCGGCGCCACCATGGCCAATATTCTGGGCATCACCGAGATCGGCCGCGATGCCACCGACTGTCAGCGCGGCTATGAGGCGGGCGTGCTGGAGCTGTGGCAGCCCGGCGCGGCGCAGGCCGCCACCGATTGCGCGGTCATCTCCTTCGGCGACGATTCCTCGGATTTCGCGCGCGACGGCCAATGCGACGATATCCGGTTCGAGGGGATCGGCGCGGCCGAACTGCTGATCCCGGTCAACACCTTTCGCGATGCCTCGGATTGCCAGCGGCTGTGCCGCTTTGGCGTCGTGGCGTTGCGCGATTACCGCTAGCCGGCGCCGCTGCGGATCGTCGGCGCCCCGCGCGGTCAGCGCCGGGGCCCCGGCCCGGGGCATGGATGCGCGCCACCCGGTCGATCGCCGCCTCGGGGGTGAGTTCCTCGGCCTCGCCGGTTCGGCGGCTGGTCAGCTCCACCAGCCCGCGGGCCAGTCCGCGCGGGCCGACGGTGATCCGCCACGGCAGGCCGATCAGGTCCATCGTGGCGAATTTCGCGCCCGCGCCGTTCGTCCCGGTCGTCGATAGAGCGGCTCGAGCCCCATGCCCGTCAACGCGCCATAAAGCTCGGCGCAGGCGGCATCGGTCGCCGCATCGCCCTGTCTGAGGTTGACGATGCCGACCGGAAACGGCGCCACCGCTTCGGGCCAGACGATGCCGCGTTCGTCATGGCTCGCCTCGATGATCGCCCCGACCAGACGCGACACGCCGATGCCGTGGCTGCCCATATGGACCGGCACCCGATTGCCGTCCTGATCGGTCACCGTCGCGCCCATCGGTTCGGAGTATTTGGTGCCGAAATAGAAGATCTGGCCGACCTCGATGGCGCGCGAGCTGCGGCGCCGTTCTTCGGGCACCTGGTCAGCGAACAGGCCGGGATCATGGGTCTCGTCGGTGCGGGCATAGGGCGTGGTCCAGGTATCGACGATCGCCGCACAGGCCGCCCGGTCGTCGAAATCGATCGCCCGGTCGCCAAGCGCCAGATCGAGGATGGCGGAATCGTAGAACACCTCGGACTCGCCGGTATCGGCCAGGATCAGGAACTCGTGTGAATGGTCGCCCCCGATCGGGCCGGTATCGGCGCGCATCGGAATCGCCTTCAGCCCCATCCGCTCATAGGTCCGCAGATAGCTGACCATGTGCCGGTTATAGGCGTGGATCGCCGCCGCGCGGTCGAGGTCGAAATTGTAGCCGTCCTTCATGTAGAACTCGCGCCCGCGCATCACGCCAAAGCGCGGCCGGATCTCGTCGCGGAATTTCCACTGGATGTGATAAAGCGTCAGCGGCAGGTCGCGATAGCTGCCGACATGGGCGCGAAAGATGTCGGTGATCAGCTCTTCGTTGGTCGGCCCGTAAAGCAGGTCGCGGCCATGCCGGTCGCGGATGCGCAGCATCTCGGCGCCGTAATCGTCGTAACGGCCGCTTTCGCGCCACAGTTCGGCGGGCTGCAGGGTGGGCATCAAGAGCGGGATATGGCCCGCGCGCTGCTGTTCCTCATGGACGATCGCCTCGATCCGCCTCAGCACGCGCCAGCCCAGCGGCAGCCAGGAATAGATGCCGGCCGCGGCCTGCCGGATCATGCCCGCGCGCAGCATCAGCCGGTGGCTGACGATCTGCGCCTCGGCCGGGGTCTCCTTCAGCACGGGCAGGAAATAGCGGGACAGGCGCATTGCTCGGGCCTCCGGTTGGCATGGCCGCGTCGGTCTAGGCCAGCCGCCCGGCCCGAACAACCCTGGCCGGGCCAACAAGGTGTTTTCACGGTTGCTTTCCGCGCGGCGCGGCGCTTTGCTGGCGCCATGTTGCGGTCATTGCCCCTTGCCACGCTGCTCGCCGGGATGATGCTTGTCCTCGCCAGCGGCTTCGTCCCATCCGGCGCCATGGCGCAGGAGGCCTGCGTCCCACCCCCGATGCGGACCGACATCCGCCCGCCCGGCGACGGGCCAACGGTGGTCGAAGTCACCTACTACGTCGTCGATTTCATGGGGGTCGACGATGCCAACCAGCAGATCGAGTTGGACATTCAGGCGATGGCGCAATGGACCGACACGCGCCTTGCAGGACTGGTCGGCTGCCGGCTTCCGCTCACGTCGGTCTGGTATCCACGCATGTATTTGCTCAATTCCTCGAACCTGCGGCGGGGCAACACTCAGGCCCGCGATCAGGTCCTGATCGGCGAGGAAGGGCGGGTGTTCTATCTGCAACGCCTGACCGGCACGATATCGAGCTATCACTCGCTGCGGCGGTTCCCCTTCGATTCGCATGATTTCCGGATCGACATGGCGCTGGTCGAGCATTCGGTCGACGAGCTGGTGCTGCGGCCCGGTCCACGCGGTGCGGGCATCTCGGACCGCCTGAATGTGGAAGGCTGGAGTATCCGCGGCGTCCAGCTGACCACGGCGGAAGAAGCGGTCGGGGACAGCGAGGTGCTGGTGCCCACGGCCACGCTGACAATCAGCGCGGATCGCCAGGCGACCTATTACATCTATCGGGTGCTGGGGCTGCTGATGCTTGTGGTCGCGATGTCGTGGGTCGTGTTCTTTGTTCCGCCCGAACGGGTGGAGTTCCAGATCGGGCTGGGCGCGACGGCGATGCTGACGGCGATCGCGTTCTCGCTGTCGCTTGCATCCAGCCTGCCGACGCTTGGCTATCTGACGGTGCTCGACAGCATGCTGGTCTGGGCGATCTTCCTTGTCTTTCTGTCCATTGTCGAATCGCTGGTGACCGGCAACCTCGCCAGCCGCGGCCGGCAAGAGACGGCGGTTCGTATGGACTGGATCAGCCGCTTTGCCTTTCCCGCGATGCTGTTCGCGGGTTGGGGTGCGATGCTCGCCGGGGTCGAGTTGCCCTGACGTCGCAGGACGCGGCCGGCGCTTGACCCGGTTCCGCGGCACCCGCACCAATGGGTCGCGATCGGTCAGGGAGGCGCGCATGTTCACCGCGATGAATCGGTTCCAGGTCCGGCCCGATCGGGCCGAGGCGTTCGAGGCGATGTGGGCAAACCGCGATTCGCATCTCGATACGGTGCCGGGGTTCGTCCGCTTCAACCTGCTGCGCGGCCCGCAGGCGGCGGACCATGTGCTCTATATCTCGCGCTCGGAATGGGCCGACCGCGCCGCATTCGAGGCCTGGACGCGGTCCGAGGCGTTCCGCCGCGCGCATCGCGATGCCGGAAGCGCGGGCGACATGTATCTGGGACCGCCCGTCTTCGAGGGCTTCGAAACGGCGGTCTAGCCGTGATGCCCGGGGGCTGGCCGGGCGCAACCGCCGCAGCCTGTGGCCAAATCCTTCTAGAAGGATTTGGCCTGGCTGATTTTTCTAGAAAAATCAGTCTTGGCGGATGCGTCGGACCCGGGCGCCCATCGCGCGGTGTTTGTCGGGTGCGAAATCGTCGCGGTGTCGGATTGCCGCGCGCCACCGGGCAGCCTAGTTTTTGCGCGAGTTCGGCGCGCGAGGCAGGGGGGCGTATCCGATGCAGGCTGTCTGGTATGAGCGTTTCGGCCCCGCGCCCGAGGTCCTGATCCATGGCGATCTGCCCGATCCCGGCCCGGGCCCGGGCGAGGTGCTGGTGCGCGTCCGGGCTTCGGGCATCAACCCGTCGGACGTTAAATTGCGCGCCGGCGCGCGGCCGGGGGCGACCATGGCTTTTACCCGGATCGTGCCGCATTCCGATGGGGCGGGCGAGATCGTGGCGGCCGGCGACGGCGTCGATCCGAACCGGCTGGGCGCGCGCGTCTGGCTTTGGAACGCCGGCTGGCAGCGGGCCATGGGTTCGGCCGCCGAGCTGATCGCGCTGCCCGCCCATCAGGCCGTCGACCTGCCCGAAGGCACCAGCTTTGCCGAGGGCGCGTGCCTTGGCATTCCCGCGGTCACCGCCTGGTATGCGCTGTTCCGCGACGGGCCGATCGCCGGGCAGACCGTGCTGGTCACGGGCGGCGCGGGGGCCGTCGGCCGCTATGCCTGCCAGATGGCGGCAATCGGCGGTGCGCGGGTCATTGCCACGGTCAGTTCGGCCGAAAAGGCCGCCCATGCCGGCGCGGCAGAGTGGGTCAACTACCGGGAAACCGATGTCGCCGCCGCGGTCCTCGAGATGACCGGCGGGGCGGGCGTCGACCGCATCGTCGAGGTCGATTTCGCCGCCAATCAGGCCGCATCGCTGGCCCTGATCCGGCCCGGCGGTACCATCGCCGCCTATGCCTCGGCCTCACAGATGGCGCCGGTGCTGCAATTCTACCCGTTCATGTTCAAGAACGTGACCCTGCAGATGCCGATCGTCTATCAGCTCGACCCGGCGACCCATGCCCGGGCCGAGGCCGATATCGCCCGCTGGCTGGCCGCCGGGCAGCTTTCCCATGCGGTGGTGCCGGCCGGGCGGCTGGCCGACACGGCCGAGGCCCACAGGCTGGTCGAGAGCAGCGCCAAGCTGGGCACCGTGGTGGTCGAGGTCTAGCCGATGGCCACCGCAACCCGGGGCAAGGGGCGATGACGGCGGCGGCCTTCGGGGCGATCGCGCTTGCCTTTCTGGTGGTGGCGGTCTCGCCCGGGCCGGCCAACCTGGCCTGTGCGACCGTCTCGATGGCGCGCGGCCGCGGGATCGGCATGCGCTTCGGCCTTGGCCTGGCGCTTGGCCTGGCGATCTGGGGGCTCGTTGCCGCGGCCGGTCTGGGGGCGGCCCTGCAGAGCTTCGAGGCCGGCCTCACCGGTCTTCGGCTGTTCGGCGCGGCCTATCTGTTCTGGCTGGCGATCGGCGCGCTGCGCTCGGCCGCGGCGCCCGCCATTCAGGCGCAGGGCCCGGACAGCCGGTTCGGTTGGCTGGTGCGCGGGCTTCTGTTGAACCTGTCCAATCCCAAGGCGGTCTTTGCCTGGATGGCGGCGCTGGCCGTGGGGCTCGACCCGGCAGCCGATCTTGGCGGCGTCGCGCTGGCCGTGGCGATGTGCATGGCCATCGGTCTGCTGAACTATCTGTTCTGGGCGCTGCTGTTTTCGACCCCCCGGGCGATGGCCGGCTATCGGCGGCTGCGCCGCTGGATCGACGGTGCCGTGGCGCTGCTGTTCGCCGCTGCCGGCGTCGCCCTGCTGCGATCGGCGTTGCGCCAGTGAGGCGCGCGGCCCACCCCCGGCGCGGGGCCCGCCCCGCCCCGACCGGACGCGCGGCATGACGGCGCGGCGCGCCGTGCCGTGGCGGGCCCTGCTGGCCGCCGCCGCGCTGATCCTTGGCGCGCTGTCGCTTTGGCAGCTGGAGCGCGCGCGGATCGGGATCGACATCGCCACGATTGCGGTCGGCGACACGCCGGTCACCGTCTATGAGGAAGCCGGCGCCGATGGCCCGCTTGTCGTCATCGCGCATGGCTTTGCCGGGTCGCGCCAGATGATGCAGGGCTTCGCCCTGACGCTCGCCCGGGCGGGCTATCGCGTGATGAGCTTCGATTTCGAGGGGCATGGCCGGCATCCCGTGCCGATGTCGGGCGATGTCGACGATATCGACGGCACCACGCAACTGCTGATCGACCAGACCCGGCTGGTGGCGGATGCAGGTCTTGCGCGCGGGCAAGACACCCGGCCGATCGCGATCCTGGGCCATTCCATGGCGACCGACATCATCATCCGCACGGCGATCCGCGACGAACGGATCGGCCCGGTCATCGGCATCTCCACCCGTTCGGGCGCGGTGACCGCCACAGAACCGGAAACGCTGCTGATGGTCACCGGGGAATGGGAGCCGGGCCTGCGTGCCTGGGCGCGCGATGCGCTGGCCATGGTCGACCCGACCGCGGGCGAGGGCGCGACGGCCCAAGCCGGCCCGGTCCAGCGCCGCGCGGTGGTCGCGCCCGGGGTGGAGCATGTGGCGATCCTGCACTCGCAGACCGCCGAAGCCGCGGCGCTGGCCTGGCTCGACGCCTTCTATGGACGGCAGAGCGCCGGGCAGACGGCCGCCATGGGGCCGTGGATCCTGCTGTTGCTCGCCAGCATCGTCGCCCTGGCGTGGCCGCTGGCGCATCTGCTGCCCGAACGCACCGTGGACCGCCCGGCAATCCCGCATCGCCGCTTTGCCATCGCCGTCCTCGTGCCCGCAATCGTCACCCCCGCTGGTGGCGGTGCCGCTTGACCCGGGCATCCTGCCGGTGCTGGTCGCCGACTATCTGGCCTTGCACCTGCTGATCTATGGTGCGCTCCAGCTGGTCCTGCTGCGCCGTTTCGGCGTGCCCTGGGGGCATTTCTCGGCCCTTGCGGTGGTGGCGTTGCTGGTCTGGGGGCTGGGCGTCTTCGGCTTTGCGCTCGACCGCTATGCGGCGAATTTCTGGCCGGTCGGCGCCCGTTGGTGGATCATTGCCGCGCTTGCCCTCGGGGCGATTCCGTTCATGGTCGCCGACGCCTTCGTCACCCAGGGCGGGCGGGCGCCCTTGTCGCACCGGATCGGGGCGCGGGCGGGCTTTCTCGCCTCGCTGGGTTTCGCCGTCGCGCTCGATTTCTGGGGGCTGTTCTTTCTGCTGATGATCGCGCCGGTGATCCTGTTGTTCTATGTCGTTTTCGGTCTGATGGGCCGCTGGGTGGCCCGGCGCGGCGGCGCGCTGTCGGCGGGGATCGCGCAGGGCCTGATCCTGGCCTGGGCGATCGGGGTCAGCTTTCCGCTGTTCGTGGCGGGCGGGTAGCAGCCCCCTGCCCCTGCCCAGGGCATTGCCGCGCGCCAGCCGGACGGCTAGGACCAGCGCATTGTGGCCCGTCCAAGGGGGTGGCATGCCGATCAAGCTCTGGCGGTTCGTTGTTTTCTATCTGGGCCTTTCGGGCCTGCTTGCGGTGGTGCGTTTCTTTGTCGAATTGCCCTCGGGCTTGGGCTTTGTCGTCGTCTTGTTCCCCGCGCTGATCGAGGGTCAGAGATTCGCTGAATCGGGCCAGCCAAGGCCGCCTGGCGGTGCGATCTGGCGCGCTTCGGTGGTGATGGCCGCGCTGGCGGCAGGCATCGGCGGCGTTCTGGCCATTGGTCTGGTGCTGTCGGGCGCGGTTCCGGAACTCGCTGCTTTCGATAGCTGGGCAACCGTCATTGCAGTCATCCTGGCCATCTATTTCGTCGTCGCGATCCTGATCTGCCGCGGCTTCTGGGGGATCGGCTACAGTCTTGGGTTGCGCGACATGGAAAAGAAGCGCGCCAAGCGGTGATCCTGGGCATCGGCACCGATCTGGCGAATATCGACCGCATCGCGGGGGTGCTCGACCGCCATGGCGCGCGCTTTCGCAACCGCGTCTTTTCGCCCGAGGAACAGGCCCGGGCCGACCGCCGCGCCGACACGCCCGCCACCTTTGCCAAGCGCTGGGCGGCCAAGGAGGCCTGCGTCAAGGCGCTGGGCACCGGGCTGCGCATGGGCATCGGCTGGCGCGACATGTGGGTGACCAATCTCGCCACCGGCCAGCCGGTGATGCATGTGACGGGCTGGGCGGCCAGACGGCTTGCCGATCTGACCCCGGCAGGGCACGCCGCGACCATCCATGTCAGCCTGACCGACGACCATCCCTGGGCGCAGGCCATCGTCGTGATCGAGGCGCGGCCCGCACCCTGATCCCGGCGGTTGTTGGCCGTGACCGCCTCACCCCGCCCGGTCGAGCGCGTGCGCCTCCAGCACCGCGCGGGGCACGATGTCGAGCGCCCGGACATGCGTCGCGGCAAGGTCCACCTCGGGCGCGCAGCCTTCCTCATGCGCCTGCAGGAAGCGCCCCGCGCACAGGCACCAGCGGTCACCGGGTCGCAAACCGGCAAACTGGAACTCCGGGCGCGGCGTCGACAGGTCGTTGCCGACATATTTCGAAAAGGCCAGGAACTCGGCCGTCATCACCGCGCAGACGGTATGGCTGCCGGTGTCTTCGGCGCAGGTGTTGCAGTGGCCGTCGCGGAAGAAGCCGGTCACCGGCGCCACAGAACAGGGGGCGAGTTTCCCGCCCAGAACATTGATCGCCCGATCCATCTGCACCGCCATGCGCGCCTCCCCTCGCCAAGGCTAGACCGGACCGCCCGCGCTGTCGAGGGCGGCGGCGCGATCTGCGCTGCCGGCGCCGCATCCCGACGGCCGGCGCGCAAAGCGGCCACCGCGCCGGTGCGGCGTGTCGGAAATGGCGGCTTTTCGGTCGAAAGCCCCTCCCATCGGGGTGCGCGACCCCGCTAGAACGGCCCGGCAGCAGGCGGGAGGGACGCAGGATGAAGACGCATGTCAGGGCACTCGTTGTGGGCGGCGGTGCGGTGGGGGCAGGCATCGCCTATCACCTGGCCAAACGCGGCTGGGACACCCTGCTCTTGGAACGCGACGAGCTGACCAGCGGCTCGACCTGGCACGCCGCCGGCCTGCTGCCGCTGTTCAACATGTCCTACGCGACGTCGCATATTCACGACTATTCGGTGAAGTTCTACAAGACGCTGGAGGCAGAGACCGGCCTCAACCCCGGCTTCTTCGTCGTTGGCAATCTGCGCATGGCCCAGAGCCGCGCGCGGATGGACGAATACATGCTCTACGCCTCCACCGCCGAGACGGTGGGCATCCCCTATGAATGGCTGAGCCCGGCCGAGATCAGGGCGCGCTGGCCGCTGGTCCGCACCGAGGATCTGGAAGGCGCGATCTATCACCCCACGGATGGCTACATCAATCCCGCCGATGTCACCCAGGCGATGGCCAAGGGCGCGCGGCAGTTCGGGGCGACCATCGAACGCCGCTGGCAGGTCGATGCCTATCGCTGGACCGGGTCGGAATGGCTCGTGACCGCACGCAAGATGGTGGAACGGGGCGGCAACCTGGTCCCCGGCGACGAGGTGGTCGAGATCACCGCCGAACATGTGGTCACCGCCACCGGCAACCACGCCCAGCGCACCGCGCGGCTGTTGGGTCTGAAAATCCCCGCGATCCCGGTCGAGCATCAGTATATCGTCACCGAACCCGACCCGGCGCTGGTCGACTGGCGCAAGGCCGGCAATCCCGAACACCCCGTGCTGCGCGATGCCGACGCCAAATGGTATGTGCGCGAGGAACGGGGCGGCTGGATCCTTGGCCCCTATGAGCGGGGCGCGCCCGCCCGGTTCCTTTATGACGTGCCCGAGACGTTCCGCGCAGATCTGTTCCCGCTCGATCTCGACCGGATCGAGGAAGAGTACATGTCGATGATCCACCGCCTTCCCAGTTCGGAAACCGTGGGGCTGAAGGACGACTATAACGGCCCGATCTGTTACACCCCCGACGGCAACCCGCTGCTGGGCCCGGCGCCCGGGCTGCGCAACATGTGGCTGGCCGAAGGATTTTCCTTCGGCATCACGGCGGCGGGGGGGACCGGGCATTACCTCGCCCAGTTGATGGCCGATGGCGAGGCCGAGATCGACATGGGGTCGCTCGACCCGCGCCGATACGGCGCCTGGATGACCACCGAATACGCCGCGCGGAAGAACGAAGAGGCGTACGAACACGTCTATATCCTGCACCATCCGGACGAGGAACGCCCGGCCTGCCGGCCGCTGCGCACCGCGCCCTGCTATGACCGGATGGCGGCGCGCGGCGCCCAGTTCGGCCAGGTCAATGGCTGGGAACGGCCGAATTATTTCGGGCCGCTCGATGCGTCCGACAGTTTCGACCATGACGCGCGCAGCTTTCGCCGCGGGGCGTGGTGGCGACATGCGGTCGATGAGGCCAGCGCGATCCGCAACGGCGTCGGGCTGATCGACGCCACGGCGTTCACCAAGCATTGGGTCACCGGGGCGGGGGCGACGGCGTTTCTCGACCGGTTCACCTGCAACCGTCTGCCCAGGGTGGGCCGGATCAATCTGACCTATGCGCTGTCCGATGCCGGCACGGTGCGCACCGAATACACCATCGTGCGCATGGCCGAGAACAAGTACTATCTGATTTCGGCGGGCGCGTGGACGGCTTACGACCAGGACTACCTGATCAAGGCGGCCGAGGATTTCAGCGCCGAAACCGGCCAATCCGTGATGATCTCGGACGTCACCTCGCAATATGGCGTCTTTGCGATCGCCGGTCCCAGGACGCGCGATGTGCTGAAACCGCTGATCCGCGACGCCGACCCGGCAACGGCGCTGTCGAACAAGCGGTTTCCGTGGCTGTCGGCGCGCAATATCGAACTGGACATGTGCCCGCTCACGGCGGTTCGCGTCGCCTATACCGGGGAGCTGGGCTGGGAATTGCACCACCCGATCGAGATGCAGAATTATCTGTTCGACCGGCTGATGGCGGCGGGCGAAGCCCACGGGCTGAAGCTGGTGGGCGCGCGGGCGCAGAACTGGCTGCGGCAGGAAAAGAGCTATCGCGCCTTCGGCACCGAACTGGGCCGGGATGCGACGCCGCTCGAATCCGGGCTCGACCGCTTCGTGGACATGGGCAAGGCGTTTCACGGCAAGGCGGCGATGCTGGAAACCGGCATTCGGTCGCGCTGCGTCACCCTGCTGATCGACGGGCCCGACGATGCCGACCCCTGGGGGCGCGAGGCGCTCTATGCCGGCGACACCAGGGGCGGGCGCCTGACCTCGGGCGGCTATTCGGTGGCGTTCGGCAAATCCATCGGCATGGGCTATGTCGCGCCGGATCACGCCGCCCCCGGCACAAAGCTCAAAGTCAGGATGTTCGATCGGCTGTGGGCGGCCGAAATCACCGAGGACTGCCCCCATGATCCGAAGAACGCGCGGATACGCGAAGACGGGTGATACCACGGCGCAATGAAGGTGACTCATTGCGCCAGCGTCGCCCCCCCGCCTGACGGGCAACTCTCCGCCGCGCCGGGGGATGGGCCGCGCGATCGGTTTCACGGGTCCGGGAGCCAACCGCTCGGGCGCTCCCGGGCGCTCGCCCGGGAGCGCGCCCGCCGCGCGGCGGGCGCTTGCCTCAAGGCCACCGGGAAGGGTGGTACCAAGGCGCAGGGTTCCCGGCGAGGCGGAGGGAGCTGCGCTGTCTTGAGGCTTGTTGCGTTTGATCGGTCCCACAGAAACGTCATGCCAAGCGGGCGGCCGCTGTCGGGCGCTCCCGGGCGCGCGCCCGGGAGCGCGCCCGCCGCGCGGCGGGCGCTTGCCCGATGCGTGCGCATCGGGCATTCGACTCCGCACGAGGCGACTCCCTTTAGCCGCCCAGATCCAGCGTCAGTGCATGGATACGCCCGACCAGCTCGGTGCCCAACGCGGCATGCACGGCGCGATGCCGCGCCACCCGCGACATCGGGCCAAGCGCCGGCGCCCGCAGCGTCACGCGAAAATGCGTCTCGCCGCCTTCGCGCCAGCCGGCATGGCCGCGATGGCTTTCGCTGTCATCGACGACGTCCAGCCGGTCCGGCGCGAACGCCGCCTGCAGCCGGTCCCGGATTTCCTGTGCCACGCTCATGGCGCCCCCAGTTTTCGCTTCCCTCGCGCGCCAGAACGGCTAGACTCCCGCGCCGGTGTCAAGTCCGGGAGTTGCCGATGCCCCAGGATCCCTTCAACTTCGACATGCGCGTCTCGGCCGCGAAGAAGAAGCGCGGGCGCGGACGGCGTGGGATGTCGGGGGCCGTGGAGACCTCGCAGCGGCGGTGCGACCACCCCGGCTGCACCCGGCGCGGCCAGTATCGCGCGCCCCGTTCGCCCGACACGCCGGACGATTTCTTCTGGTTCTGCCTCGACCATGTGCGCGCCTACAACAGGGACTGGAACGCCTTTGCCGGCCAGACCGCCGAAGAGGTCGAGGCGCAGATGCAGCGCGACCGGGTCTGGGACCGCGAGACCAAGCCGTTCCTGCGCGACCCCGAAGAACGGGCCTGGGCCCGGCTGGGCATCGACGACCCGATGGAGGTGCTGGGCGACAAGGCCACGCGCAACCCCGGGTCGGGCACGCGCACCGGCGGCACCCGCCGCCTGCCCGCCACGGAACGGCGGGCGCTCGAGATCCTGGACGCCAAGGACCATTGGTCGCGAACCGAAATTCGCAAGCAGTACAAGAGCCTGGTGAAGGATCTGCACCCCGACATGAATGGCGGGCAGCGCACCGACGAGGATCGCCTGCAAGAGGTCGTCTGGGCCTGGGAGCAGATCAGGGACAGCCGCAGCTTTCGCGACTGATACCAACGGTCATTGAGAATGACCGTTGGTCTCAGGCCGCGTCGTCCTTCGTCCGGTCGAGTGGGAACCAGCAGGCCGCGCGGCCCCCGCAGCTGTCGATCTTCGGCCCCGGCTCGACCCGACAGCGATCGGCGGCACGCTCGCAGCGGGGGTGAAAGGCGCATCCCGTCGGCAGCGCACCCAGCCGCGGCATCGCGCCCGGGATCTGGCGCAGCCGGCGCTGCGACGGGCCCGAGGCCGGGGTCGAGGCCATCAGCCCGGCCGTATAGGGGTGGGCGGGGTTTTCGACCACCTGCTGCACCGGCCCCAATTCGGCCAGCCTTCCGGCATACATCACCGCGACCCGGTCGGCGGTTTCGGCGATCACCCCCATATCGTGGGTGATCAGCATCACCGCCAGGCCCCGGTCGCGGCACAGCCGCTTGAGCAGCGCCATGATCTGGGCCTGGACCGAGACGTCGAGCGCGGTGGTCGGTTCGTCGGCGATCACCAGATCGGGTTCGGCGCACAGCGCCAGCGCGATCACCACCCGCTGGCGCATCCCGCCCGAGAATTCGTGCGGATAGCTGCCGATCCGGTCGCGGGCGGCGGGGATGCCGACCTCTTCGAGCGCCGCGATCGCCCGTTCGCGGGCCTCGGTGGGGGTGACGTCAAGGTGTTCGAGGATCGTCTCGCTCAGCTGGTCGCCGATCCGCAGCAGCGGGTTGAGCGAGGTCAGCGGGTCCTGAAAGATCATGCCGATGCGCCGGCCCCGGACCCGGCGCAGCGCCTCGCGCGGCAGGGTGTCGATGCGCAGGTCGCCCAGCTGCACGCTGCCCCCGGCGATCCGCGCAGGCGGGTCGAGAAGGCCGATGATGGCGGTGCCGGTCATCGACTTGCCGGCCCCCGATTCGCCCACCACGCCGAGGATCTCGCCCGGGGCGATGTCCCAGCTGACACCATCGACGGGGCGCAGGATGCCGCCCCGGGTGGGGATTTCCACGGTCAGGTCGCGGACGGAAAGGACGGGATCGGTCATACCATCAGTTTCCTTTCGGGCGGCGGCACTGTCACCCCCAGATTCGCGTGATCGGCAGGGCATCGAAGGCGGTGTCGGACGATACCAGATCGACGTCTTCAAGGATCGCGACCGCGGCAATCATCCGGTCGAACGGGTCCCTGTGCGGCCAGTCCATCAGCGCCGCGTCGAGCGCGGCGGCCGGAGACAACGGCAGCAACGCGAAACCGAAGTCACGGACCTGGCCGACAAGATCGCCGGCGATCGGCGCCATGCGGGGCCATTTGCCGATCCTGACCTTCTGCCCGATTCGTACAGCGATATGGCGGACACCACGACGCGCTCTGCAGTGCCGATCCCGCAGCGGGCCGACTGCGGCAGCCGCGAATCATCCGTGACCGCCAGGGCCAAAGCGTTGGTGTCCAGAAGAACGGCGCTCACCGTGCTTCCCACTCCCACAATTCCGCTTCCGTCATCGGGTCGAAGAAGTCGTCTGGCGGCGGACCGACACTGTCCTTCAGCCCGCCGAGCCGCACGCCGCCGGTCTGCGCCGGGACCAGTTCGGCAGCGGGACGCCCGCGCCGCGTGATCACCACGCTTTCGCCGCGCTCCACCGCGTCGAGCAGCCGGGAGAGATGCGTCTTGGCTTCGTGCACGGAGGCCTGCATTGGAATACCCGACTTTGATCTGGTCAACAGTTAGTCATCTTGCGCCCGCACGTCAACGCAGCCTGGGGTTCAGCGCGTCGCGCAGCCAGTCGCCCAGCAGGTTGATCGACAGCGCGAGCGCCAGCAGGGTTCCCGCGGGAAACAGCAATATCCACCATTCGCCCGAGAACATGTATTCCTGGCCGATCCGGATCAACGTGCCCAGGCTGGGCTTGGTCGGCGGCGCGCCGACCCCCAGAAAACTGAGCGTCGCCTCGGCGATGATGGCCAGCGCCAGGCTGATCGTGGCGATCACCAGCACCGGGTTCAGCACATTGGGCAGGATGTGGCGCAGCATGATCGCCGGGCCCGACCGGCCGATCAGCCGGGCCGCCTGGACGTATTCGCGGCTTTGCTCGACCAGGGTGGCGCCGCGCACGACGCGGGCGAACTGCACCCAGTCCGACAGGCCGATCGCCAGGATCAGCACCCAGATCGCCATCTGGTCGCGATATTCGGGCGGCGTGATCCCCTTGGCGATGCCAAAGATCAGCATCGCCACCAGGATCGCGGGAAAGGTCAGCTGGACATCGGCGATCCGCATGATCAGCGTTTCCAGCCACCCCCCGACATAGCCCGACAACAGACCCAGCGTGACCCCGATCAGCATCGCCAGCAGCACCGCCGAAAAGCCCACGAACAGCGAAATCCGCATCCCGTACAGGATGGTCGAGAACACGTCGCGGCCCTGATCGTCGGTGCCCAGCCAGAAGCTGTCGCCGGTAAAGGCGTTCGGCGTCATCGGCGGGGTGAAGCCGTTCATCAGCTTCAGCGTGCCGGGGTCGAACGGGTCGTGTGGCGCGATCAGCGGTGCCAGCAGCGCCGCCAGCACCAGCACCACGACGACGCAGAACGACACCACGGCAATCGGCGACCGGCGGAACGAATACAGGAAATCCGACCGCCAGGCGGCGCGCAGGCGCCCGGGCCGGGCCGGCGCCGCCGCGGCGGGCTTGTCGGCCATGTCGGTCATTCGCTGCCCCCCGTGCCGCGATCGACCCGCAACCGCGGGTCGATGGCGTAATACAGCAGATCGACGATCAGGTTGATGCCGACGAACATCACCGAGATCAGCATCAGATAGGCCGCCATCACCGGGATATCGACGAACTGGATCGCGTTGATGAACAACAGCCCGACGCCCGGCCACTGGAACACCGTCTCGGTGATGATGGCAAACGCGATGATCGAGCCGATCTGCAGGCCGGTGATGGTGATCACCGGAACCATCGTGTTCTTCAGCGCGTGGCGGAAATTGATCGCCCGTTCGCGCAGGCCGCGCGCCCGGGCAAAGCGGATGTAGTCGGCGCGCAGCACTTCCAGCATCTCGGTGCGCACCAGCCGCATGATCAGCGTCATCTGGTAAAGCCCCAGCGTGATCGCCGGCAGGATCAGCGCCTTGAGCCCCGAGGCGGTCAGAAACCCGGTGGACCACCAGCCCAGATCGACCACATCGCCGCGGCCGAAACTGGGCAGCCAGCCCAGTTCGACCGAGAACAGGTAGATCAGCAGGATACCGATCAGGAAGGTCGGCAGCGACACCCCGATCAGGCTGAGCGTCATGATCGCGTTGGCGGCCCAGCCCCGCCTTCGGATGGCGGTGAACACACCCAGCCCGATGCCGCCACCCAGCGCCAGCACGCCCGAGACAAAGGCCAGCTCCAGCGTCGCGGGCAGCCTTTCGACCAGGATTTCCGACACCGGGCGGCCCTGCCGATAGCTCAGCCCGAAATTGCCCTGCACCGCCTGTTCCAGGAACCGCAGATACTGCACCGGAAACGGCTGATCGAGGCCAAGCTGCTGGCGCAGCCTTTCGATATCGGCCTGGGTCCGTTCCTGACCCAGCATGTTTTCCACCGGATCGCCGACATATCGGAACATCGCAAAGGCGACGAGCCCCACCACCAGGAGCACGAGCAGCGACTGGAACACGCGGCGAAGGACATAGGCCAGCATGGCGGGCATCCTGACGCCGCCGCGCGCGGGGTCAAGGGCGCAGATCGGCGGCGGATGGACAAACGCGATGCCGGCGCGCAGACTGCCCGCAAGACCGCCATCATGGGAGGATCAGATGACCCGGTTTGCCCTGCCCCTCGGACTCCTTGCGCTCGCCCTGCCGGGCGCGGCCGCCGCCGACTGCGCCACCGACGACCAGATCGCGGCCTTTGTCGCGGACTATCTGGCGAAGACACCGACAAAGGCGCTGGCCGCCGGCGGCACCATGGCCGACGCGATCTGCACCCGCGACAAGCTGGTCGCCGCGATGGTCGGGCACATGGGCCCGGTGGTCGGCTACAAGGCCGGGCTGACAAGCGCGCCGGCGCAGGAAGCCTTCGGGGTCAGCGAACCGGTGGCCGGGGTGCTTTATCGCGACATGCTGCTTGAAGATGGCGCGACCGTGCCGGCGGCCTTTGGCGCAAGGCCCCTGTTCGAGGCCGACCTCGTGCTGGTCGTCGGCGATGCCGGGCTGACCGATGCGGCGACAGCCGAAGAGGCGATGGCGCATATCGCCGCCGTGCGGCCGTTCATCGAGCTGCCCGATCTGACCTATGCCGAGGGCGAGCCGCTGAACGGCGTGACGATCACCGCCATGGGCGTGGCGCCGCGGCTTGGCGTCCTCGGCGATCCGATCCCGGTCGACGACCCCGCCGCCATGCTGGCGGCGCTGGCGGCGATGCAGGTCACCGTGACGGCGGCCGACGGCACGGTGCTGGCCGAGGCGCCCGGCGCGGCGGTGCTGGGCAATCCGGTCAATTCGGCGCTGTGGCTGGCCTCGACCGGGGTGGCGTTTCAGCCCGGCGATCTGATCTCGGTCGGCTCGATCGGCCCGCTGATCCCGCCGGCCAAGGCGATGGGCGCGGCGACCGTGACCTATGCCGGTCTGCCGGGCGACCCGTCGGTCAGCGTGATCTTCGACTAGCGGCGGGCGCGACGGGCGCCAGCCTTTTCTGCATACCGGCCGGCGCCCCGGCCGCCAGGAGGAAGCGCGATGGATATCCGCACAGTGGGCGTGATCGGCGCCGGCCAGATGGGCAGCGGCATCGCCCAGGTCTTTGCCGAGGCCGGCTTCGCCGTGGTGCTGAGCGACGTTTCCGAAGACGCGCTGGCCGCCGCGCGCGACCGGATCGCGCGCAACCTGGCGCGGCAGGAGGCGAAGGGCCGGATCGACGCGGAAGCGCTTGCCGCGACGCTCGACCGGATCGCGACCACCGCCGAGGTGACCGCGGCGGCGGCGACCGATCTGGTGATCGAGGCCGCGACCGAGCGCGAAGCGGTCAAGGACCAGATCTTTGCCAGCCTGCAGCCGCATCTGCTGGCCCACACCCTGCTGACCACCAACAGCTCGTCCCTGCCGATCACCCGGATGGCATCAAGGACCGACCGGCCCGAGCGCTTCATGGGGCTGCATTTCATGAACCCGGTCCCGGTGATGAAGCTTGTCGAGCTGATCCGCGGGCTGCAGACCTCGGACGCGACCTATCGGACGATGCTCGAAGTCGTGGAACGGATCGGCAAGACCGCGGCCTCGGCCGCGGATGCGCCGGCCTTCATCGTCAACCGCATCCTGGTGCCGATGATCAACGAGGCGGTCTATGCGCTTTACGAGGGGGTCGGTAATGTGCGCGCCATCGACACATCGATGAAGCTGGGCGCGAATCATCCCATGGGCCCGCTGGAACTGGCCGATTTCATCGGGCTCGACACCTGCCTGGCGATCATGAACGTGCTGCATTCCGAACTGGGCGACACCAAATACCGGCCCTGCCCGCTGCTTGGCAAATATGTCGAGGCCGGCTGGCTGGGCCGCAAGACCGGGCGCGGCTTCTACGACTATGCGGCGATACGCCGGTGCCGACGCGATAGCCGATGCCGACGCCGCCGCGACCGGGGGTCATTCCAGCCGCGCGGGAAAGCCCGGCGCCCGCAGATCGGTGCCAAGCGCATCTTCCAGCAGCTTCACGATCTGGGTCGATTGCGCGTCGCCGCCATAGGCGGCGCGCCCCTGGACGAAAATCTGCTCGGTCAGTCCGGCAAGCGCCAGCGGCACGCCGAATTCGCGCCCGAAGGCGTGCGCGAAGCCCAGATCCTTCAGCGCAAGATCCATGGTAAAGGCGATGTCGTAGGAGCCGTTAAGGATCAGCTGCCCCTCGGTTTCGTGCACGAAGGACGTGCCCGACGAGGCCGCGATCGCCGCCCAGGCCTGACCCAGATCGAGCCCGGCGCGCCGGGCCAGCATCAGCGCCTCGCCATCGGCCACCAGATGGATGAAGGCAAGCATGTTGGTGATCACCTTGATCACCGCGGCCGACCCGAGCGGCCCCATGTGAAACAGCCGTCCCCCCATCGCCTCGAGCGCGGGGCGGTGCGCGGCGAACAGCGCCGCATCGCCGCCTGCCAGCACGGTGATCTGGCCGCTGCGCGCCAGATGGACCCCGCCGGTGACCGGACATTCGAGCGTGTCGACCCCGTGTTCGGCGGCCAGCCCCGCCAGCCGCAGGATGTCGTCGCGACCGAGCGTCGACATCTCGATCCAGGCGGTGCCCGGCGCCAGGGCCGGCAGGGCGGCGCGCAGCACTGCCTCCGAGATCGCCGGCGCCGGCAGGCAGGTGATCAGCGCGTCGGCACCCGTGGCGGCCGTGGCCGGGTCGTCGGCCCAGTCGGCGCCGGCGGCCAGCAGATCGGTCGCGCGGGCCGCGTCGCGGTCATGCACGATCACGGCAAAGCCATGCTGCAGCAGGCTTGCCGCCAGATGTCCGCCAAGATTGCCCAGCCCGATCACTGCATAGCGCATGACGCCCCCCTTTGCCCGGCCGCCCGTATAGACGCGATGGCAGGCTGCCGCCAGTCTGCCACGCCGCCCGACGAGGTCGCAAACGGGCGGTCGGGCGGCGCAGCGGCAGGCGATACCCACGCCATGTCCGTGCTTTTCGCCTTTGGTGCCCTCTTCGCCTCGGTCGTGCTGCTGCAATTGTCGGCCGGCGGCATCGGCCCGCTCGACGCGTTGTCGGGTGCCGCGCTCGGCTTTTCACCGACCGAAATCGGGCTCCTTGGCTCGGCCCATTTTCTGGGCTTCCTGATCGGCTGCTGGGGGGCGCCGCGGCTGATGGGGCGGGTCGGCCATGCCCGGGCCTTCGCCGCCTTTACCGCCGCGGGCACGATCGGCGCGCTGGCCCACATGCTGGTGACCGAACCGCTGGCCTGGGCGGGGATGCGGGTGCTGACCGGGCTGTGTGTCGCCGGCTGCTACACGGTGATCGAGGCCTGGCTGCAGGCCCGTCTCGACAACGCCAATCGCGGCCGGGCGATGGGCACCTACCGGCTTGTCGACCTGGTGGCGCAGCTTGGGGCGCAGGGGCTGATCGGGGTGCTGCCGCCGGCCGCCTATGCCTCCTACAACGTGCTGGCGATCTTTGCCGCGGCGGCGCTGCTGCCGATGACGCTGACGCGCACGTCCCAGCCGCCGCTGCCGGCCGCGCCCAGGCTGCGCCCGCTGGCCGCGATCCGCCTGTCGCCGCTGGCCGCCGCGGGCGTGGTGACGGCCGGGCTGACCGGGGGCGCGTTCCGCATGGTCGGGCCGATCTACGGCCAGGAGGTCGGCCTGTCGGCCGATCAGATCGCGCTTTTTCTGGCCGCCTTCATCCTGGGCGGCGCGCTGGCGCAGCTGCCCGTGGGCTGGCTGGCGGACCGGTACGACCGCCGCTGGGTGCTGATCGGCCTGTCGCTGGCCGCAATCGCCGCCTGCGCGGGCACGGTCGCCGCCGCCGAGGCGGGCACCGGGCCGGTCTTTGCGGCAGCGGTGGCGTTCGGCCTGGTGACCTTTCCGGTCTATTCGGTCGCCACCGCCCATGCCAACGACTTCGCCCGCCCCGAAGAGGCCGCCGAACTGTCCTCGGCGCTGGTTTTCCTGTTCGCCATCGGCGCGATCGCCAGCCCGCTTGTCGCTGCCGGGCTGATCGGCGCCCTCGGCCCCTGGGCGATGTTCGCCTTCATCGCTCTGGCGCATCTGGTGTTGTCGGTGTTCGGCGTGATCCGGATGCGCGCCCGCGCCGGGGCGACCGCGCGCACCGCCTATGTCTACACGCCCCGGACGACGGCGATCATCGGACGCATCCTGCGCAACGAGGACAAGGATTGACCCGCCGCCGGGCGCGGTTAACGTGACCCGCGAACCATCAAACGGGGCCTGCCCATGCTGCGCCTGATCGCACTTCTTGTCCTTGCCGCGCTGCCGGCAACCGGCCAGACCCAGCGTTTCGCCTTCTCGCAGACGCTCGACCTCGAAGGGCAGCGCGTCCCGGTCTCGATCCTCGTCCGGCTCGACGCCGTCAACGAGCGGACGATCGAGGCCCGTGCCGATGGCGATCTGCGCCATGTCCAGGCGGTGCTGCCCGACATCCTGAGCGATGTGCTCGACCTGTCCTGCACCCGGCGGATTGCCTATCGGCTCGACCGGCTGCGCGCCGAAGGCGGGCTGCTGCGCGCCAATGGCACGGTCGAGGTCACGCTTTACGGCTGCAACGGGTTCGAGGACTTGTCCTACCGGGTTCGGTTTCTGACCAACACCACGACGGTCGAGGCCGTGCTGGCCGGCGGGATCGAGGCCGGCTGCGTGACCGCCCGGCTCAATTCGCTTCAGATCCAGCCAAGCGGGCTGATCGGCGCGGTGCTGGACATCACCGGCCTCGCCACCACGATCGCCGACGACCTGCGCGGCGAGATCAACGCGGCGCTCGACCAGCCCGACAATTGCCTCGATCTGCCCGAGGCGCTGCAGGCGCTCAACACGCGGGTCACCCGCGGTGGCTTCCGCGATCTGGGCGACGGGATGCTGGGCTTCTTCATCGAGGGCGCGATCGATGTCACCGCCCCCAATGTGCTGTCACTGCTTGGCCATCTCGAAGCCGAGGGGCTGGTGGACCAATAGCGAAGGCCCCGATCGCCGGTCTGCGCTTGCCCTTGCCCGCCCGCCGCGCGCGCCGCGACGTCGCCCGCAGGGCGGAGGAGCGCGCGCCAGCAATCGTCTTGCGCGGCGGGCGCCCGTTTGCGACACTTTCGCAAAACGGCTCTGGGGGGACAGATCATGAGCTATGCCGCCACCTATGCCGCCTGGCAGGCCGATCCCGAGGCCTTCTGGATGCAGGCCGCACAGGGCCTCGACTGGGCGCAGCTGCCCTCGAAAGCCCTGTTCGACGACGCCGCCCCGTTCTGCCGCTGGTTCGCCGATGGCCGCATCAACGCCTGCTGGAACGCGGTCGACCGCCATGTCGCGGCGGGCCGGGGCGCGCAATTCGCGATCATCCATGACAGCCCGGTCACCGGGGTCACCCACAAGATCACCTTCGCCGAGCTGAAGAACCGCGTCGCCTCGCTGGCCGGGGCGCTGCGCGCCAAGGGCGTGGAAAAGGGCGACCGCGTCATCATCTACATGCCGATGGTCCCCGAGGCGCTGGAGGCGATGCTGGCCTGCGCGCGGATCGGCGCGGTGCATTCGGTGGTGTTCGGCGGCTTTGCCGCGCATGAGCTGGCGGTCCGGATCGACGATGCCAAACCCAAATGCATCCTCGCCGCCTCTTGCGGGATCGAGCCGGGCCGAATCGTCCATTACAAGCCGCTGCTGGACGATGCGCTGGCGCAGGCCACCCATCGGCCAGATTTCTGCGTGGTGTTCCAGCGCGAGCAGGAGGTCGCCCATCTGGAAGAAGGCCGCGACGACGACTGGCACGCCTTCCAGTACGGGGTGGAGCCGGCCGAATGCCTGCCGGTCGAGGGCGACCATCCCGGCCTACTATCCTTTACACCTCCGGCACCACCGGCCAGCCCAAGGGGGTGGTGCGGCCCACTGCGGGGCATCTGGTGGCGCTCAACTGGACGATGAAGAATGTCTATGGCGTCGATCCGGGCGAGGTGTTCTGGGCGGCCTCGGATGTCGGCTGGGTGGTCGGGCACAGCTACATCGCCTATGGGCCGCTGATCCATGGCAACACCACCATCGTCTATGAGGGCAAGCCGGTGGGCACGCCCGATGCCGGCGCGTTCTGGCGGGTGATCCAGGACCACAAGGTCGCCTGCCTGTTCACCGCGCCGACCGCCTTTCGCGCGATCAAGCGGCAGGACCCGCAGGGCGCGCTGATCGGCGACTACAACCTGAAAAGCCTCCGCGCGCTGTTCCTGGCCGGCGAACGCGCCGACCCCGACACGGTGAACTGGGCGGCGCGCCATCTGGGCGTGCCGGTGATCGACCATTGGTGGCAGACCGAAACCGGCTGGGCGATCTGCGCCAATCCGCTGGGTCTGGGGCTGTTGCCGCAAAAGACCGGCTCGCCCGGCGTGCCGATGCCGGGCTTCGACGTGCATGTGCTGGGCGATGACGGGCACGAACTGGCGCCCGGCGAACTGGGCGCCATCGCGGTGAAGCTGCCGCTGCCGCCGGGCTGCCTGCCGACGCTGTGGAACGCCGACGACCGCTTCGAGAAGGCCTATCTGCACCACTTCCCGGGCTACTACGAAACCGGCGATGCGGGCTATCGCGACGAGGACGGCTATCTTTACATCATGGCGCGCACCGATGACGTGATCAATGTGGCGGGACATCGGCTGTCCACCGGCGCGATGGAAGAGGTGCTGGCGGCGCATCCGGATGTCGCCGAATGCGCGGTGATCGGGGTGGCCGACGACCTGAAGGGCCAGTTGCCGATGGGGTTTCTGTGCCTCAATGCAGGCGTCGACCGGGCCGAGCCCGAGATCGTCGCCGAATGCGTGAAGCTGGTGCGCGACCAGATCGGCCCGGTCGCGGCGTTCCGGCTGGCCTGCGTGGTCCCCCGCCTGCCCAAGACCCGCTCGGGCAAGGTGCTGCGCGGCACCATGGCGAAGATCGCCGATGGCGCGGAATGGAAGATGCCGGCGACCATCGACGATCCGGAGATTCTGGACGAGATCGCGCAGGCGCTGCGCGGCATGGGCTACGCCCAGGCAGACGCCGCCCGCTAGGCGGGGCGAACGCGCCTCGAAGCGCCCTGCGCCACCGCAAGCCGGCGGATCGGGCCGCTTGCATCCGGCGCGGCCCGGGCGCAATCTGGCGCCATGACCAGCCCGCCCGATACCGACGCCCTGTTCGCCGCCGCCCTGGCGGTGCGCGACCGCGCCTATGTGCCCTATTCGGGCTTTGCCGTCGGCGCGGCGATCCTCGGCGCCGACGGGGCGATCTACTCCGGCTGCAATGTCGAGAACGCCGCCTATCCCGAAGGCACCTGTGCCGAGGCGGGTGCGATTGCGGCCATGGTGGCGGCGGGCGAGACCCGCATTGCCGCCGTGCTGGTGGTGGCCGACAGCGCCCATCCGATCAGTCCCTGCGGCGGTTGCCGCCAGAAACTGGCCGAATTCGCGCCCGACGATGCGCCGGTGATCCTGGCCGGGCTTGCCGGCCCGCAGGTCCGGACCACGGTCGGCGCCTTGCTGCCCGCGGGCTTTGCGGCCGGCCATATGGAAGGGGTCTGATGGACGCCCGCGCGATCCTGGCGAAGAAGCGCGATGGCGGCACGCTCGACGCCGCCGAACTGACCTGGTTCGCGCATGGGCTGTCGGACGGGCGCGTCAGCGACGCCCAGGCCGGCGCGTTTGCCATGGCAGTGCTGCTCAACGGGCTGTCGGATGCCGAACGCGGCGCGCTGACCCGCGCGATGCGCGATTCGGGGCGGGTGCTGCGCTGGTCGCTGCCGGGGCCGGTGCTCGACAAGCATTCGACGGGCGGGATCGGCGACACGGTGTCGCTGATCCTGGCGCCCGCGCTGGCCGCCTGCGGCGCCTATGTGCCGATGATCTCGGGCCGCGGCCTCGGCCATACCGGCGGCACGCTCGACAAGATGGAGGCGATCCCCGGCTATGCCCCCGACATTCCGGCCGAGCGTCTGCAGGCGGTGGTGGCGGATGTCGGCTGCGCCATCGTCGGCGCCAGCGACGATGTGGCGCCGGCCGACCGGCGGCTTTATGCGGTGCGCGATGTCACCGCGACGGTGGAGACGATCGATCTGATCGTGCCGTCGATCCTGTCGAAGAAGCTTGCCGCGGGCCTCGCTGGGCTGGTGCTCGACGTCAAGGTCGGCTCGGGCGCCTTCCTGCCGGGCGAGGATCAGGCCAATGCGCTGGCCCGGGCCCTGGTATCGGGCGCGGTGGCGGCGGGCTGCCCGTGCTGCGCGCTGATCACCGATATGGACCAGCCGCTGGCGACGGCTGCGGGCAACGCGCTTGAAGTGCACGCGGCGGTCGAGATCCTGGCCGGCGGGACCGGAGAGGCCCGGCTGGCCGAGGTCAGCCGCGCGCTGGGCGGCGCGCTTCTGGCCCTGCACGGGATCGCCCCCGACGCCGAGGCAGGCGCGGCGACGATCGCCAAGGCGATCGCCAGCGGCCGCGCGGCCGAACGGTTCGAGGCGATGGTCACCGCCCTTGGCGGGCCGGCCGACATCGTGGCCCAGGCCGGGCGCCATCTGCCGCGCGCCCCGGTGGTGCGCGACGTGGTGCCGGCCCGGCGCGGCATCGTCACCGCCATCGACGGCCGCGCGCTGGGCATGGCGGTGGTGCGCCTGGGCGGCGGGCGCCGGGTCGAGACCGACCGGATCGATCCCGCCGTCGGCCTCGACCGGCTTGCCCGGATCGGCGATGCGGTCGACAGCCAGCACCCGCTGGCCCGGGTGCATGCCGCCGATACCTCGACCGCCGGCGCGGCGGCGGCGGCAGTGCGCGGCGCCTATCGGGTGGCCGACGCGCCGGCCGAGGCGCCGCCGGCGATCCGCGGCCGGGTGGGATGAGCCGCGCCTTCCTGATCGTGATGGATTCGGTCGGCTGCGGTGGCGCGCCCGATGCCGCCGAATTCGGCGATGCGGGCGCCAACACGCTGGGCCATATCGCCGAGGCCTGCGCCGCCGGCGCGGCCGAGGACGGCCGCTCGGGGCCGCTGCGGATGCCGGTGCTCGACCGGCTGGGGCTGGGCGCGGCGATCCGGCTGGCCTCGGGCGTGGCCGCGCCGGGGCTTGGCGCCCGGCCGACCGGGCGCTGGGGCGCGGCGACCGAGCAAAGCCGCGGCAAGGACACCCCGTCGGGGCATTGGGAACTGGCCGGCCAGCCGGTGCCCTGGGACTGGCACTATTTCCCCGATACGCGTCCGACCTTTCCCCCCGAACTGGCGGCCGAGGCCGCCCGGCTGGCGGGCACCGACGGGATTCTGGGCAACGAGCACGCCTCGGGCACCGAGATCATCGCAAGGCTGGGTCCCGAGCATCTGCGCACCGGCTGGCCGATCTGCTATACCTCGGCCGATTCGGTGTTCCAGATCGCCGCCCATGAGACGGCTTTCGGCCTCGACCGGCTGTTGCAGCTGTGCCAGGCGCTGGCCCCGAGGCTGCATGCCATGCGGGTCGGCCGGGTCATCGCGCGGCCCTTCATCGGTGACCCCGAAACCGGCTTCACGCGCACCGCGAACCGGCACGACTATGCCTGCGCGCCGCCTGGGCCGACATTGCTCGACAGAGCAGAGGAGGCCCGCCATCCGACCCATGCGATTGGCAAGATCAGCGACATCTTTTCCGGGCGCGGCATCGGCCACAGCCACAAGGGCAAGGACGACGCCGCGCTTTTCGACCATCTCGACCGGCTTGCCGAAACCGCCGAAGACGGCGCGCTGGTCTTCGCCAATTTCGTCGAGTTCGACGCGCTTTACGGTCACCGGCGCGATGTCGCGGGTTATGCCCGCGCGCTCGAATGGTTCGACGCCCGGGTCGGGGGGTTCCTGCCCCGGCTGCGGCCCGGCGACATCGCCGTCTTTACCGCCGATCATGGCAACGACCCGACCTGGCGTGGCACCGACCACACCCGAGAGAGGGTACCGGTGCTGATCGCCGGCGCCGGCGCGGGTGCGCTCGGCCTGCTCGCCTTTGTCGATGTCGGCGCCACGGTGGCCGCGCATCTGGGATTGGAGCCCGGTGCGCATGGCACCGACCTGATGGCGAAATGACCCTTGCGGGCGGTGGCCACGCGATGTCGCGGCATGGAACCGCCTTGCGGCAGGGTTCGGCGCCTGCCACCATTTGCCGGGCGCGACGTCGCGCGCCGGGCAAGGGGGGCCAAGCATGACCGGGGATCATCCGAATCTTACCGTGGTCGATCATCCGCTGATCCAGCACAAGCTGACGCTGATGCGCGACAAGGGCTGTTCGACCTCGTCCTTTCGGCGGCTGATGCGCGAAATTTCGATGCTGCTGGCCTATGAGATATCCGACGATCTGCCGTTGACAACGAAGCCCATCGAAACGCCGCTGGCCGAAATCGACGCGCCCGTTCTGGCCGGCAAGAAGCCCGCGCTGATCTCGATCCTGCGCGCGGGCAACGGGCTTCTGGACGGGGTGCTGGAACTGATCCCGTCGGCGCGGGTCGGCTATGTCGGGCTTTATCGCGACGAGACCACGCATCTTCCGGTGCAGTACTATTTCAAGGTGCCGTCCGACATCGACGGCAGGCGGGTCATCGTGCTCGACCCGATGCTTGCCACTGGCAACTCATCGGCCGCTGCGGTGTCGCTGCTGAAGGAGGCCGGGGCCCGCGACATCCGCTTTCTGTGCCTTCTGGCCGCGCCGGAAGGTGTCCGGCGCATGGCCGAGGCGCATCCCGACGTGCCCGTCCACACCGCCGCGCTGGACGAGCGGCTGAATGCGGACGCCTATATCGTGCCGGGTCTGGGCGATGCCGGCGACCGTCTGTTCGGAACCAAATAGCTGCGCTGTGGGACGGGTCGCGGCGCGGTCCGCGACCCTGCCGATGGGTGGCCGGGGGTTCCGCGCGCCGGCGGCTTCAGCCCCGCGCGGCGCCGACCAGGCGCCACAGGCCGGGCACGATCAGCGCCGCCAGCCCCAGCTTCAGCGCGTCGCCGATCAGGAACGGGTAAAGCCCCCAGGCCAGGATCGGTTCGTTCCAGCCATAGAGCACGCCCAGCCACAGGACCCCCGGGAGATAGATCAGCGCCATGCCGACGGCCATTGCGCCTGCCATGCCGGCCACGCTGCGGTCGAGCCCGCGCCGCGCCGCCCAGCCCAGCGCCAGGGTCGCCAGGACAAAGCCCAGCAGATAGCCCCCGGTGGACCCGGTCATGTAGGTCCAGCCAGCCAGTTCGGCCGAGGAACCCGCGAAGACGTCAAAGCCGAGCGCGCCGATCAGCAGATAGCCCAGGATCGTCGCCAGACCCAGCCGCGGGCCATAGGCAGCCGCCACCGTCAGCACCGCGAAGGTGCCCATATTGACCGGCACAGGCGATCCCGGAACGGCCAGCCGGATCTTTGCCGCCGCGGCCAGCGCCGCGATCCCCAGCACGACCAGCACCGCCCGCCTGACCCAGATCGCCGCCCCGGCCATCGGCCAGACCGCCTCGCTCAACACCCGGTGTTCCGCCGTCACAGCCATTGCCGGCCTCCCTCTTCCTGATCGCCGACAGCATTGCCCCGGACCCGTCCTGCTTGCAAGGGGGCGCGCTGGACGCCCTGCGCGGTGCGGGCTAATGGCCCCGGGTCCGGCAGATGGAGGCCCACCATGATCCCCCGCTATTCCCGCCCCGAAATGGCCGCGATCTGGTCGCCCGGGACGAAGTTCCGCATCTGGTTCGAGATCGAGGCCCATGCCTGCGATGCCCAGGCGGCGCTTGGGGTGATTCCCAGGGCCAATGCCGAGGCCGTCTGGCGCGCGAAGGACGCTGAATTCGATGTCGCCCGGATCGATGCCATCGAACGCGAGACCAGACATGACGTGATCGCCTTCCTGACCCATCTGGGTGAGATCGTGGGCCCCGAGGAGGCGCGTTTCGTGCATCAGGGGATGACCAGTTCGGATGTGCTCGACACCGCCTTCAACATCCAGCTGACCCGTGCGGCCGACCTGCTGCTGGCCGATATCGACGGGTTGCTCGCCGCGCTGAAGACCCGCGCCATGGAACACAAGCACACCGTCACCATCGGCCGCAGCCATGGCATCCATGCCGAACCCACCACCTTCGGCCTGAAGCTTGCCACCATGTATGCCGAGATGGATCGCAACCGCGCCCGGTTGCGCGCCGCCCGGGCCGAAATCGCCACCGGCGCGATTTCGGGCGCGGTCGGCACGTTTGCCAATATCGACCCGGCGGTCGAGGCGCATGTCTGCGACCGGCTCGGCCTGATCCCGGAACCGGTGTCGACCCAGGTCATCCCGCGCGACCGCCACGCGATGTTCTTCGCCACGCTCGGCGTGATCGCCTCATCGATCGAGCGGATCGCGACCGAAATCCGCCATCTGCAGAGGACCGAGGTGCTGGAAGCCGAGGAGTATTTCTCGAAGGGCCAGAAGGGGTCCTCGGCCATGCCGCACAAACGCAACCCGGTGCTGTCCGAGAACCTGACCGGGCTGGCCCGGCTCGTCCGCATGGCGGTGATCCCGGCGATGGAGAATGTCGCGCTGTGGCACGAGCGCGACATCTCGCATTCCTCGGTCGAACGGGCGATCGGCCCCGACGCGACCGTGACGCTCGACTTCGCGCTGGTTCGGCTGACCGGGGTGATCGCCAATCTGGTCGTCTATCCCGACCGGATGCGCGCCAATCTCGACCGGCTGGGCGGGCTGGTCCATTCCCAGGCGGTTCTGCTGGCGCTGACCCAAAAGGGCCTGAGCCGCGAGGCCGCCTATGCCGCGGTGCAACGAAACGCCATGCCGGTCTGGGAAACGGGCGCCGATTTCCGCGCGCTGCTCAAGGCCGACCCCGAGGTCGCGGCGCATCTGACGCCGGCCGAGATCGATGCGCGTTTCGACCTCGCCCCGCATCTGGCCCATGTCGACACGATTTTCGCCCGGGTGTTCGGCCGGTGACGGGCGCCGGGCCGCGCCTGTCGCGCGGCCGCCGCCGAGCGGGGGCTCGATGCCCCCCGAGGCGGCCCGCCCGGCCAAGGGTGGCCGCGCTCAGACCACTTCGGTCATCACCTGGCTGCGGGCCTCGGCCAGCAATTCGGCCATCTTGGCGCGGATCGCCTCGGGGCTCGATCGGTCGCCCAGATCATGGGCCACCTTGCGCACCACATCCTCGTGGCCGGCTTCCTCGAAATCGGCCCGCACCACATCCTTGGCATAGGCTTCGGCCTCGGCCCCGGTCTTGCCGAGGATCGCCGCGGCCCACAGGCCCAACAGCCGGTTGCGCCGCGCCACCGCCTTGAAATCCAGCTCTGCATCATGGGCGAACTTGGCCTCATAGGCGCGTTCGCGCTCGTCGAAAGTGGTCATCGCCCTCTCCTGTTCATACTTCGTTAGCAAAGATAGGCGCGCCACCCCCCTTCAAGCAAGACCCAGCTGGCCCGGTTGCAGGGTTTCTTGCCCCGGGGCAACCGATCGCCTATAGCCGGTGGGTCGCGGGGCCGCCCTGGCCCCGCCCCCAAACGATCCGGATCCCCATGGCGCGCCGCAAACTGATCTATGAAGGCAAGGCGAAGATTCTCTACGAAGGCCCAGAACCGGGGACCATCGTGCAGTATTTCAAGGACGATGCCACCGCCGGCAACGCCGCAAAGCACGCGGTGGTCGAGGGCAAGGGCGTGCTCAACAACCGCCTGTCGGAATTCTTCATGGCCGGCCTCAACGGGATCGGCGTGCCGACCCATTTCATCCGCCGGCTCAACATGCGCGAGCAGCTGGTGCACGCGGTCGAGATCATTCCGCTCGAAGTCGTGGTCCGCAACGTCGCCGCCGGCTCGCTGTCCGAACGGCTGGGGATCGAGGAGGGCACGCCGCTGCCCCGCCCGATCATCGAGTTCTACTTCAAGGACGACGCGCTGGGCGATCCGCTGGTGACCGAGGAACACATCCTGGCCTTCAACTGGGCCAGCCAGCAGGATCTCGACGATATGGTGGCGCTGGCGCTGCGGGTGAACGATTTCCTGTCGGGCGTCATGCTGGGCGCGGGCATCCGGCTGATTGACTTCAAGATCGAGGTCGGGCGGGTCTGGGACGGCGATTTTCAAAGGCTGCTCGTCGCCGACGAGATCAGCCCCGATTCCTGCCGCCTGTGGGATATCGAGACCGGCCAGAAGCTCGACAAGGATGTGTTCCGGCGCGACCTTGGCGAACTGGCGGACGCCTATACCGAGGTGGCGCGGCGTCTGGGCGTGATGCCGAAACAGGGACGCGCCGGGGGCGGGCCAAAGCTGGTGCATTAGGCGGCGTCTGCTCGCGGGCAAACCGCAGCTCTGGGAAGAGTCCACCGCAGCGGGAGGCGGCGAACGGTCATGGTCGATGACCGTTGGTATCAGCCATATTCCAGCAGCAGATCCTTGGCGTCGATCTGGGCGCCGGCATGGGCGTGGACGGCGGCGATTTCGCCATCGCGGTCGGCATGGATGCCGGTTTCCATCTTCATCGCCTCGATCGTCAACAGCAGATCGCCGCGTTTCACGCTTTGCCCGGCGGTCACCGCGACCCGCGCCACCACGCCGGGCATCGGCGCGCCCAGATGGTTCGGGTTGGCCGGATCGGCCTTCGGGTGTGCCTTGGCCTCGGCCGCCACCGCACGGTCGGGCACCCGGATCACCCGGGGTTGGCCGTTCAGTTCGAAGAACACCCGCACATCGCCCGCATCCGAGGTCTCGCCGACCGCCTGCAGGCGGATTTCCAGCGTCTTGCCCGGGTCGATCTCGGCCGACAGTTCCTCGCCCGGCTCCATGCCGTAGAAGAACGCCTTGGTCGGCAGCGCCCGGACCGGCCCGAACATCCGGTGCCGCCCCATATAATCGAGGAACACCTTGGGATACATCAGATAGCCCGCAAGGTCCTCGTCATCGACGGTGAAGCCCTCAAGCTCCTTCGACAGGGCCCGGCGGGTGGCCTCCAGATCGACCGGCGCCATGCCGGCCCCGGGGCGCGTCGTCACCGGTGTCGCCCCCTTCAGCACCTTCTGCTGCAGCGCGGGCGGAAACCCGCCCGGCGGCTGGCCCAGATCGCCATGCATCATCTCGACGACCGAATCGGGGAAGGCGACATCGATGGCGGGGTCCTCGACCTCCTGCCGGCTCAGCCCCTGGCTGACCATCACCAGCGCCATGTCGCCCACCACCTTGGAGCTGGGCGTGACCTTGACGATATCGCCGAACATCGCATTCGCATCGGCATAGGCGCGGGCGATCTCGGGCCAGCGCTCTTCCAGCCCCATCGAGCGGGCCTGCGCCTTCAGATTGGTGAACTGCCCGCCCGGCATCTCGTGCAGATAGACCTCGGAGGCCGGGGTCGACTGCCCCGATTCGAAGGCCGCATACTGATGCCGCGCCTGTTCCCAATAGGCCGAGATCGCGCGGATCGCGCCGAGGTCGAGGCCCGGGTCGCGGGGCCCGTGCGCCAGCGCCGCGACGATCGAGCCGAGGCAGGGCTGCGAGGTGGTGCCCGACATCGCATCCATCGCCGCATCCACCGCGTCGACGCCGGTCTCGACGGCGGCCAGCACCGTCGCCGCCGCCAGCCCCGACGTGTCGTGGGTGTGGAAATGGATCGGCAGGCCGACCTCTTCCTTCAGCGCCTTGAACAGCACCCGCGCCGCGTCGGGCTTCAAGAGCCCCGCCATGTCCTTCAACCCCAGGATATGGGCACCCGCATCGCGCAGCGCCTGGCCCATATCGACATAGTATTGGAGGTCGTATTTGGCCCGCGCCGGGTCCAGGATATCGCCGGTATAACAGATCGCGCCCTCGCAGACGCGGCCGGTCTCGACCACTGCATCCATCGCCACCCGCATGTTCTCGACCCAGTTCAGGCTGTCGAACACGCGGAACACGTCGACGCCGGTCTCGGCCGCCTGCTTGACGAAGAAACGGACCACATTGTCGGGATAGTTGGTGTAGCCCACCCCGTTCGACGCGCGCAGCAGCATCTGCGTCATGATGTTGGGCATCGCCGCGCGCAGATCGCGCAGCCGCTGCCAGGGACATTCCTGCAGAAAGCGATAGGCCACGTCGAAGGTCGCGCCGCCCCAGCATTCGACCGAGAAGAGGCCGGGCAGGCGATGCGCATAGGCGGGCGCGACATTGATCATGTCGATCGACCGCATCCGCGTGGCCAGCAGCGACTGGTGGCCGTCGCGCATCGTCGTGTCGGTGATCAGCACCCGCTCCTGCGCGGCAAGCCAGTCGGCCACGCCTTGCGCCCCGTGGGTTTCCAACAGGTTCCGGGTGCCGTCGGGCGGCGCGGTGCCGGTCGGCACGTCGGGCGCCCTCGCCGGTTTCAGTCCGGCGGGCGGGCCTGGCCGGCCCAGGGTTTCGGGATGCCCGTTGACCGTGACATCCGCGAGATAGGTGAGGATTTTCGTCGCCCGGTCGCGGCGCGGGCGAAAGTCGAACAGTTCGGGGGTGGTGTCGATGAATGTGGTGGTCGCCGCATTCGCCCGGAAGGTCTGGTTTTTCAGCAGGTTCTCGACAAAGGCCAGGTTGGTCGACACGCCGCGGATGCGGAATTCGCGCAGCGCCCGGATCATCCGGGCGATCCCCTGTTCGGGGGTCGGCGCCCAGGCGGTGACCTTTTCCAGAAGCGAATCGTAATAGCGCGTGATCACCGCGCCCGAATAGGCGGTCCCGCCATCGAGCCGGATGCCCATCCCCGTGGCCCCGCGATAGGCGGTGATGCGGCCATAATCGGGGATGAAGTTGTTCTGCGGGTCCTCGGTGGTGATCCGGCATTGCAGCGCATGGCCCGACAGCCGCACATCCTGCTGGCTGTCCGCCCCGGTTGCCTCGGCCAGCGTCGCGCCCTCGGCGATGCGAATCTGCGCCCGCACGATGTCGATGCCGGTGACCTCTTCGGTCACGGTGTGTTCGACCTGAATGCGCGGATTGACCTCGATGAAATAGAACGCGCCCGTTTCCATATCCATCAGGAACTCGACCGTGCCGGCATTCTGATAGCCGACCTCGGCCGCCACCCTGAGACCCAGATCGCAGATCTCGGCCCGCTGGGCGTCGGTCAGATAGGGGGCGGGCGCGCGTTCGACGATCTTCTGGTTGCGCCGCTGCACGGTGCAGTCGCGCTCATACAGGTGGTAAAGCCCGCCATGGCTGTCGCCCAGCACCTGCACCTCGACATGGCGGGCGCGGGTGATCATCTTTTCGAGATACCCCTCGCCATTGCCGAATGCGGCTTCGGCCTCGCGCCGGCCTTCGCGGACCTTGGCCTCCAGCTCGTCTTCCGAGGCCACGGGCCGCATGCCCCGACCGCCGCCGCCCCAGCTCGCTTTCAGCATCATCGGATAGCCGATCTCGGCGGCCATGGCGCGCACCTCGTCCATGTCCTCGGGCAGGACCGGGGTGGCCGGGATCACCGGGACGCCGGCCGCGATCGCCACCCGCCGGGCGCTGGCCTTGTCGCCCAGCGCGCGCATGGTCTCGGCCCGGGGGCCGATGAAGGCGATGCCGGCAGCGGCGCAGGCATCGACCAGATCGGGGTTTTCCGACAAAAGGCCATAGCCGGGGTGGATCGCATCCGCGCCGGCGGCCCGGGCCACCCGGATGATCTCGGGGATCGACAGATAGGCGGCGACCGGGCCCAGCCCTTCGCCGATGCGATAGGCCTCGTCGGCCTTGAACCGGTGCAGGCTCAGCTTGTCTTCCTCGGCGAACACCGCCACCGTGCGCTTGCCCAGCTCGTTCGCCGCCCGCATGATGCGGATCGCGATCTCGCCCCGGTTGGCGATCAGGATTTTCTTGAACTCGGCCATGGTCCGCCCCTGCTGCACTGCGGCGCAGCTTAGGCGCGGCCGCGGGCGGGGTAAACAGCCGCCGTGACGCGGCCGGCGCCCTTGACCGGGCGGCCCGGGGCCGCGCATGGCTCCCCGGCATGGATGACGGCGACACGGAGGTTGCGCGGTCGCGGGCGACGATCGGACCCCGACCTTAAACGAGGCCGGCAGGCGGGCGTGGGGGACGGGTGTCGAGGCGGTCCGGCACAAATCCGTCCAGAAGGATTTGCCAGGCTGATCTTTCCAGAAGACTCAGGCCACGCTGCGAAGCACCGCCAGGCTGGCTGTGCCCCGCGCCGGGCCTAGTCGGCCGGCGGTGGCGCGATCGGCGCATCCCCGGTGGTCGGCGGCAGGTCGAAAGGCAGCGGCGGCGGCGCGTCATCGCCATCGGGCGCAACCGGTGCCGTGGCGGCCGGCGCGTCCATCACCGACGAGGTCGCCGCGTCGCGTGCAGCCAGGATCGTCAGGGTCAGCGAGGTGGCAATGAACGCGATCCCCAGCGCCCAGGTCACCTTTGACAATGCGGTGGCCGTGCCGCGGCTGGACATCACGCCGCCGCCACCGCCGCCCCCCATGCCCAGCCCGCCGCCTTCGGAGCGCTGCAGAAGCACGATGCCGATGATCCCGAGGGCAAGCAGCAAATGAATGACAAGGACGACGTTCTGCATGGGGCGATGCCTGGATGACTGCAGACCGCCACCTAGGCGCTCTGGCGACCCGGTGCAAGGCCGGGCTCGGCGCGCGACCGCCAACGGCAGCGCCGGCGCGGAACCCGGTTTCCAGCCCCCGACGGGCCGTGTAATGGGGTCGCGGTTCGGTATGGTGGGGGCAGGCATGGCCAATGTGGCGGTGGTCGGGGCGCAATGGGGCGACGAGGGCAAGGGCAAGATCGTCGATTGGCTGTCGGAGCGGGCCGATGTCATCGTCCGGTTCCAGGGCGGGCACAATGCCGGCCATACGCTGGTGATCGGCGAACGGGTGTTCAAGCTGTCGCTGCTGCCCTCGGGCATCGTGCGGCCGGGCAAGCTGGCGGTGATCGGCAATGGCGTGGTGCTCGACCCGTGGGCACTGCTCGACGAGATCGCCACGGTGCGCGCGCAGGGGCTCGATGTGACGCCCGACAACCTGATCGTGGCCGAGAACACGCCGCTGATCCTGCCGGTGCATCAGCATCTCGATGTGCTGCGCGAAGCGGCCGCCGGGCAGGCCAGGATCGGCACCACCGGGCGGGGCATCGGCCCGGCCTATGAGGACAAGGTGGGCCGGCGCGCTGTCCGCGCGGCCGACCTGGCCGATCCTGCCACCCTGTCGTCGCGGCTCGACCGGCTGATGGCCCATCACGGCGCCCTGCGCGCGGGGCTGGGCGCCGAGCCGCCCGATCGGGCCGCGCTGGAGACCGCGCTGGCCGAGGTGGCGCCGCGGCTGCTGCCCTTCGTCCGGCCGGCCTGGCAGGTGCTGCGGGATCGGCGCCGGGCGGGCGACCGGCTGTTGTTCGAGGGCGCGCAGGGCGCGCTTCTGGATGTCGATTTCGGCACCTACCCCTATGTCACCTCGTCTTCGACGCTTGGTGGTGCGGCGGCGGCGGGCAGCGGGGTGGGCCCGGGCGCGATCGACTTCGTGCTGGCGATCGTCAAGGCCTATACCACCCGGGTCGGCGAAGGGCCGTTCCCGTGCGAGCTCGATGAAGCGGTCGGCGTCCACCTCGCCACCGTGGGGCGCGAGACGGGCACCGTGACGGGACGCGCCCGGCGCTGTGGCTGGTTCGACGCGGTGCTGGTGCGCCAGACCTGCGCGATCTCGGGCGCCAATGGCATCGCGCTGACCAAGCTTGACGTGCTCGACGGGCTCGACACATTGAAGATTTGCGTGGCCTACGAGCTTGACGGCAGCCGGCTCGACCATTTGCCGGCGGCGTCCGACCTTCAGGCGCGGGTGCGGCCGGTCTATGAAACGCTGCCCGGCTGGCGGCAAAGCACCGCCCGGGCGCGCAGCTGGGCCGACCTGCCCGCGGAGGCGGTGAAATACGTTCGCCGGATCGAGGAGTTGATCGACTGCCCGGTCGCGCTACTGTCCACCTCGCCCGAGCGCGAGGACACGATCCTCGTCACCGATCCCTTTGCCGATTGAACCGATGTCGCTGTCCTATCGCACCCGTCGCCGCCTGTCGCTGCTGATCCTGGTGATCGGCGTGCCGGCCTATATCGTCTGCGCGGTCAGCCTCATTGCGCTGCTCGACCGGCCTTCCTTCCTGACGGAACTCGGCATCTATGTCGGGCTCGGGTTTCTTTGGATCCTGCCGCTGCGCCCGGTGTTCCGCGGCGTCGGGCGGCCACCGCCCGAGGGCGAGGACGGCTAGGCCGCGGCTTCAGGCCCGGTATCGACGAGATACCTGATACCAAGGCGCAATGCGTGTGCCTCGTTACGCCAACGCCGCCTTCCGCCCCGCCGCATCCGGGCATGAAGCCGGCCGCCTTCGCGCCGCTCTTCCTCAACGATGGCGCGGGCCGATGGAAGCCCGCCACGCGGACCGCGAATCGCAGCGCGCTGACTGCCTATACCCGCTTGGCGCGCTCGGCCGGGGCGACGGGACCCGCAGGAGGGGCGGGTTCACGCTGTCGAAGGGCGGACGCAGCCGGGCGCTGTCGGTGCTCTGTTCGCTCTGCGTGCAGGCGGGGCGAAAGGTGGCCTTGCGCGATGCGTCACGCTCATTGTGCTTCGGCCCGACAGAGTTTTCCAAAACTCTGTCTTTGCAGGATTTTCTGGATAATCCTGCTACCCGGCCCGATCCGGCTTGCATCGCCGGCTGACCGATGCCGGGCGGCCCGGCAGCGACATTGTCGCGGCATTGCGCGGCTGGCGCGCAATCACCCGGCCCTTGGCGATCACCGCCAGCCGCGGCGGGCGCAGCCGCAGCGCCTCCACCGGATCGCCGGCATCGACCACCACCAGCGAGGCGGTGTTGCCGACTGCCAGCCCATAGCCCGCGATCCCCATGATCTGGGCGTTGACCGCGGTCGCCATGTCGAAGGCGCGCTGCATCTCCGCAGGGCTCGTCATCTGCGCCACATGCAGCCCCATGAAGGCGACATCGAGCATGTCGGCCGTCCCCAGCGAATACCACGGGTCGCGCACGCAATCCTGCCCCCAGCCGACCGGGATGCCATGGGCCTGCATCTCCTTCACCCGGGTCAGCCCGCGGCGTTTTGGAAACCCGTCATGGCGGCCCTGCAGGACGATGTTGATCAGCGGGTTGGGGATGGCAGCAAGCCCCGCCTCGGCCATCAGCGGCAGAAGCTTCGAGACATAGTAGCTGTCCATCGAATGCATCGAGGTCAGGTGCGAGCCTGCCACCCGGCCCTGCAGCCCCAGGCGCTGCGCCTCATGGGCCAGCGTCTCGACATGGCGCGACAGGGGATCGTCGGTCTCGTCGCAATGCAGATCGACCATCAGCCCGCGTTCGGCGGCCAGTTCGCACAGCACCCGGACCGACCGCGCGCCGTCTTCCATGGTGCGTTCGAAATGCGGGATGCCGCCGACCACATCGACGCCCCGGTCGAGCGCGCGGATCAGGTTCGCCTGGGCGCCGGGGTCGCGAAACAGCCCGTCCTGGGGAAAGGCAACAAGCTGCAGGTCGATATAGTCGCGGACCTTCTCGCGCACCTCGAGCAGCGCCTCGACCCCCAGAAGCCGGTCGTCGCACACATCGACATGGCTGCGGATCGCCAAAAGCCCCATGCTGGCGGCCCAATCGCAATAGGTCAGCGCCCGCGCGACCATCGCCTCGACCGTGACGTCGCGCTTCAACTCGCCCCACAGCGCGATGCCTTCGAGAAGCGTGCCCGAGGCGTTGATCCGCGGTATCCCGTAGGACAGCGTCGCATCCATGTGGAAATGCGGGTCGACGAAGGGCGGGCAAACGAGATCGCCCGCGGCATCGATCACCGCGCCCGCCGCGACCCCATCGGGCAATGCCTCCACCGCCGCGATCCGGTCGCCGCGGATCCCGATATCGGCCTGCCGCCCATCGGGCAGCACGCCGCCCTTGACCACCAGATCGAACATCACCGCTCCCCCCGGTTGAACGGCACCATCAGCGCGGCCGGCACCTGTGCCCGGCGCGACATTGCCACCAGCGCAAGGATCGACAGCACATAGGGCAGCGCCAGGAACAGCTGATAGGGCAGATCGGCGCCCAGCGGCGTTTGCTGAAGGCGGATCTGCAGGGCGTCGAAGCCCGCGAACAGAAGCGCGCCCAAGAGCGCCTTGCCGGGTTTCCAGGCCCCGAACACCACCAGCGCGATGCAGATCCAGCCGCGCCCGTTCACCATCTCGAAAAAGAACGAATCGAAGGCCGACATGGTCAGGAACGCTCCGCCCACCGCCATCAGCCCCGAGCCTGCCATCACCGCCCCGATCCGGATCGCGGTGACCGACAGGCCCTGGGCCTCCACCGCGCCGGGGTTCTCGCCTGCCGCCCGCACCGCAAGGCCCAGCGGCGTCCGGTAGAGGATGAGCGAGACCGCCGATCACGCAGCCAAAGGCGAGATAGGTCAGCGGGGTCTGCGCAAACAGCGCCGGGCCGATCAGCGGCAGGTCGGACAGGATCGGGATCGGCAGCGGCGCGAAGGGCGCGATCCGGGGTGGCGCGGTCACCTCGGGCAGGGCCAGCCGATAGGTGTAATAGGTGGCCGCCGTCGCCAGCAGGGTCACCCCCAGACCGACCACATGCTGCGACAGGCCGAAAGGCACCGTCAGCACGCCATGGATCAGCCCGAACGCCATGCCGACGCCAAGCGCCACGGCCACGCCCGGCCACAGGCCGAGCCCCGAATAGACCGCCATCCAGCCGGCGAAGGCGCCGGCGACCATGATCCCCTCGATCCCCAGATTGAGCACGCCGGCGCGCTCGCAGATCAGTTCCCCCATGGTGGCAAAGATGAGCGGGCTTGCGATGCGCACGGCGGCCGCCCAGAAGCTGCCGGCCAGAAGGATGTCAAGCAGCGCCTCCATGGCCTAGCCCCGCACCAGCCGGAACCCGGTCATCTTGATCGCCAGCACCATCAGCAACAGCGCAACCGCAAGCAGCAGATCGGCGATATAGGTCGGCACATCGGCGGCCCGGCTCATCGAATCGGCGCCGACAAAGATGCCGGCGACGAAGATCGCCGAGACGACGACCGCCAGCGGGTGCAGCAGGGCGAGCATGGCGACGACGATGCCGGTATAGCCGAAACCCGGCGACAGATCGAGCGTCAGCGCGCCCTTGAGCCCCAGCAACCTCGGAAAAGCCGGCCAGGGCGGCAAGCCCGCCCGACAGAAGGCCGTCTTCAGGATCACCGCGTTGACCGGCACGCCGGCAAAGCGTGCGGCCCGCGCATTGAGCCCGACGGCGCGGATCTCATAGCCCAAAGTGGTGCGCGCCTGGATCACCCAGACAATGGCCGCGCAGATCAGCGCCAGGCCGAACCCCCAATGCAGGCGCAGCCCCTCGGCGATGCGGGGCAGCCGCGCGGCGTCGACCAGGCGTTCGGATTTCGGCCATCCCATCCCCATCGGGTCCTTCATCGGGCCTTCCAGCAGATAGGACACGAAAAGCAGGAAGATGAAATTCAGCAACAGCGTCGTGACCACCTCGTCGACACCAAGCCGCGTCTTCAGAAGGGCCGGACCGAGCAACAGCGCCGCCCCGGCGAGCATGGCCGCACCGACGATCAGCGGGAGCAGCAGCGGTGCGGGCAGGACGATGGCGCCGGTGCCCAACAGGACGGTGACGACCGCGCCGGCATAAAGCTGCGCCTCGGCGCCGATATTCCACAGCCGCGCGCGAAACGCGACGGCGACGGCGAGGCCGGTAAAGATCAGCGGGGTGGCGCGGTTCAGCGTCTCGAGCAGCGCAAATTTCGAACCCGCCGCGCCATCGACGATCAGGCCCAGAACCGTCAGCGGTGCCGCCCCCGCCAGCCAGGCGAGCCAGGCAGCAATCGCGACGGTCGCCACCAGCGCAAGCGCCGGCAGACCCAGCCGCCGGGACCACGAGGGCGCGATGATCCGCTCAAGCCGCATCGCGGGCCCCGTCATGGCCATGGCCGGCCATCCACAATCCCAGCTCCGCAGGCGTTTTCGACCCGCGCGGGAAGCCGGGCGACAGCCGCCCGCGCGAGATCACATGGATCACATCCGACAGCGCCATGATCTCGTCGAGGTCTTCGGAGATCAGCAGGATGGCCGCGCCTGCCGCGCGCGCGGCCAACAGCCGTTCGTGAACATAGGTCAGCGCGCCGATATCGAGGCCGCGCACCGGCTGATTGGCCAGGATGATGCGCGGCGCCGCCTCCAGCACGCGGCCCAGGATCAGCTTCTGGATGTTGCCGCCCGACAGCAGCCGCAACGGTGTCGCGGGTCCCGGGCAGCGCACGTCATAGGTTTCGATGATCTGGCGCGTTCGCGCCTCGGCGACCGGCCAACGCATCCAGCCGCGGCGGCTGATCGGGGGCCATTCATAGTTTTCGAGGATCGCGTTTTCGGTCAGTGTCGCGGCGTCGATCCCGCCCGTCTTGTGCCGGTCCTCGGGAATGCGCCCGATCCCGGCCCGAATTGCCGCGCGCGGCGACCAGCGCGACACGCCGGCCCCAGCGATCTGCAGGGCGCCGGCGGCCGGGGTCTCGATCCCCGAGATCAGATCGGCCAGCGCGCCCTGGCCATTGCCCGAAACACCGGCGATCCCGGCGATCTGGCCGCCTGCAAGGTCGAGCGTCACGCCGCGCAGCCCGGGCCGGTTGTTGCGGTCCGGCGTCTCGACGGCGTCAAGCCGCAGCAGTGCCGGGCCGGCCTGCTGGGCGGCGACCTTTGGCGCGGGAACCTCGTGCCCGACCATCATCTCGGCCAGCAGGTGGCGGTCGGTGTCGCGGGCGGCGACCTCGCCCACCAGACGCCCATGGCGCAGCACGACGATGCGCGAGGCCACCGCCAGCACCTCGTGCAGCTTGTGCGAGATGAAGATCACCGAAAGTCCCTGGCCGACCGCGCGGCGCAAGGTGGCGAACAGGGCTTCGGTTTCCTGCGGGGTCAGCACCGCCGTGGGCTCGTCAAGGATCAGGATGCGCGCGTCGCGGTAAAGCGCCTTGAGGATTTCAACCCGCTGGCGTTCGCCCACCGTCAGCGTGCCGGTGGGCGCATCGGGATCGACCGCAAGGCCGAAATCGCGCGACAGTTGGGCGATCCGCGCCCGGGCCGCCGCGCGATCGAACCAGGGCGCCCAGAGCGACCGGGTTCCCAGCACCACGTTTTCCAGCACCGTCAATTGATCGGCCAGCATGAAATGCTGATGCACCATGCCGATCCCGGCGGCGAGCGCGGCGGCGGGATGGCCGGGCGGCAGCGGCTGGCCGAATACCGCGATCGTGCCCGAATCGGCAACGTAGTGGCCGAAAAGGATGCTCATCAGCGTGGTCTTGCCCGCGCCGTTTTCGCCCAGAAGCGCGATCACCTCGCCCCGGTCGAGGGTCAGGCTGATCGCGTCGTTCGCGACCAGCGGGCCGAACCGCTTGGTGATCCGATCCAGCCGCAGGGCAGGCGGCGCCGCACCGCCTTCCATCGTCACGAACTCTTCGGCTCTTCGTCGTTGATATCGACCACAAAGGAGCCGTCCATGATCGCCGCCTGCCGTTCGGCGACCAGCGCCATCGCGGCCTCGGGCACCTTGCCCTCGAACGTGCCGAGCGGCGCAAGCGAACACCCGCCCGCCTGCATGAAGGAATAGATGCCGTAATCATCGGCCCCGAAGGTGCCGGCCTCTACATGGGCGATCGCCGCCTGCAATGTCGGTTCGAAATGCCACAGCGCCGAGGCGACCACCGTATCGGGATACTCGGCTTGGGTGTCGATCACATTGCCGATCGCCAGGATGCCGCGTTCCCTGGCCGCATCCGACACGCCGAAGCGTTCGGCATACAGCATGTCGGCGCCGTTCTCGATCATCGCAAAGGCGGTTTCCTTGGCCTTGGGCGGGTCGAACCAGCTGCCGATGAAGCTGACCTGGAACACCATGTCGGGGTTCATCTCGCGCGCGCCGGCCATGAAGGCATGCATCAGCCGGTTCACCTCGGGGATCGGAAAGCCGCCGACCATGCCGATATTGCCCGCCGGGCTCATCGCGCCGGCGATGATGCCGGTCAGATAGGAGGCATCCTGGATGTAGTTGTCGAAAACCGCGAAATTGGCATCGGCCGGATCGGGCTTGAAGCTCGAGCCAAGCAGGAAGGCGATATCGGGATAGTCGCGGGCGACCTCGCGCGCCTCGGCCTCCACGGCAAAGGCCTCGCCGATCACCAGATCGGTGCCGCTTTCGGCATATTCGCGCATCACCCGTGCATAGTCGGTGTTCGAGACGTTTTCGGAGAACGTGTAGTCGATCTGCCCCTCGGCAACGGCCGCCTCGGCCGCGACATGGATACGGCTGACCCATTGCTGTTCGACGGGGACCGTATAGATGCCGGCGACCTTCAGCGCGGACTGCGCGCGCAGGGGCGCGGGGCGAAACAGCAGGCCGGTGCCGGCTGCCGCGACGGAGGCGCCCAGCAGGCGGCGGCGGGTGACGGCGGACCGGATCAGCGGGCGCGGTGGGGTCTGGGACATTGGCTGTGCTCTCCTCTGCGGCGTGACGCCGATTCTGCCCGTGCCTGGCGAATTGTCAAAGCCGCGATGCGGGTCGGGCGGCGCGCGTGCCTGCATCCGGGGCAACTGCCCGTGAATTGGGCAGTCCCGGTCGATGTGCGGCGGCGGGCGGACGGGCGCGATGAGCCATGCCAATCGCGCCTTGGTATCAGAACGGCTCGAACAGCTCGATGTCCTCTTCGACCCTGTCCGGAACGGGGGCGCGCGGCGGCGGGCCGGGAAATGGCGCACAGAAGCGGATCGAAAGCTGGCGCAGGCTGGCCCCCATGTCCGAGGCCTTGCACAACCGTTCGCCGGAGCGCAGACAGAACAGCGCCAGTCCGCCGCCGGCCTCGCGCAATTCGGCGCCGTCCGCGGCCAGACGATCCTGCAGATCGCGCCAGTCGCGCGCCATCGCGAAGGCGCGCGCGAACCGCGCGCGCAGCATCGCGACATAGCGCTCGTCCGCCCTGACGGGCGACCTCGCCTTGCGATAGGCGCGCGCGACCTCGACGTTCAGCGCATCGACGATCAGCCGCTCAAGCGGCTGGCCGCGGCGACCCGCGATGTCGCGCGCAGCGCGGAAGAGCGGGTCGGGCAGACAAACGGACAGGTGACGATCCGGCATGGCGACAGGCTGCCGGATCATGCTTAACGGTCGGTAAAGGCCGGTGGGCCGCGTGGCACCCTGCGCTCGCCGGTGGCGCGATCGGCCACGGCCTTCCATTCGGTATCTTCGGGCGAAACCGCCCCCGAAAACGGCGAAGGTCGCCTCAGACCGGCTGGAAACCGCCCGATGCCGGGTCATAGACTTCCAGGCCGCCGCGGGCGATGTCGTGCCAGATCCCGTGCAGCGACAGGTTGTCGGCCAGAACCGCATCGCGCACGAACGGGAAGCCCATGAGATTGCGCAACGAGGTGACAACGGTCGCCTTTTCCATGGCTTCGCGCCGGGCGTCGGGGGCGCCGTCGCCGGCCATCCCTTCGGCGCCGGGTTCCAGCAGGGCCATCCAGCGGCCGACAAAGCTTGTCTCGGCGGCCAGATCGGGCGCCTTGCCGTCCGCCATGTCGAGATAGCCCTGCACGCCGCCGCATTGCGAATGGCCCATCACGACGATATGCGCGACATGCAGCGCCGTGACCGCGTATTCGACGGCTGCCGAGGTGCCATGATGCCCGCCATCCTGTTCATAGGGGGGCACCAGATTGGCGATGTTGCGGTGGATGAAGAACTCCCCCGATTCGGCACCAAAGATCGACGGGATGTGGACCCGGCTGTCGCAGCAGGCGATGATCATCGCGCGCGGTCGCTGACCCTCTTCGGCCAGGCGGGCATACCAGCTGTGGTTCTCGGCAAAATCGGTCGCCCGCCAGGCGTGGTAGCGGCGGATCAGAAAGCTGGGCAGCGGGCGGGCATGATCCATCGGCGTCCCCCTGGTGCGATTGCGGCCCGGTCGGCAGACCGGCGGGCTTCCTGGGCCAAAGTTCGGGCCATGTCCATGCCGCGCCCGGCCTGACCCCGGCTACATCCGCCGGCCGGCCTTCTGCAAGCGGGGCTGGGCCTGGGCGCGCCAGTCGGATACCGACCTGCCCGACCAGCGGGCAAAGGCACGCCCGAAAGCGGCCGGTCCGGCATGGCCAAGATGGCGCGCGATAGCCGCAACCGGGAGTCCGGTGTATTCCAGAAGCTGGCAGGCCAGGCCGTGGGTGGCCTCGTCGCGCAGCTGGGTGAAGCGCGTGCCGGCAGACCGCAGCCGCGCGCCAAGGGCGGCGGTGCCGACGCCGCAGGCCGCGCCGAGCTGGCCGAGCGTCGCGCGATGCGACCCGATCACGAACGGCATCAGCCCGCGCAGTTCCCCGATCAGTTCCGGGCCGCGCAGCGCCCCGAGTTCCTGCAGGTGGTTCGCCACCACCTCACGGATGATCGGGTCCGGGTCTGCGACCGGTGCTTCCAGCCATGCGGGATCGAACACGATCGCGGTTCGCGGCGCATCGAACCGCACCGGGCAACCCAGATTGGCGGCATATGGCGCGGTATCCGCCGGCGCCGGATGGGCAAGGCGGGCTTCGATCGGGCGCCATTGCGGTCCGCAGGGCAGATGCACAAGACGGGCCAGGCCGGCCACGGCCAAATCGTGCATCTGCGCGGCGCCCGCGATCGAAGGATCGAACAGGGAATAGCCGAGGCGCGCCGCGCCCGCGTCGCTGTCGATTGCGGTGATCCCGCCACGGTCGCCTTGCGAGAAGTCCTGGCAGGCGGCGTCCAGCGCCGCCTGCACGCTGCCCGCGCCAAAGACCACCTTCTGCAAGGCACCAGGCATCGAAGGATGCTCGCGTGCCCCGACCAGCATGCCGAAATGCGCGATCCCGGTGAAATCGGCACAATGTCGCAGGATGCTGCACATCTCGCTGAAGGCGATCGGGGCTGTCAGGCCCCACAGCACCTCGGCTGTCAGGCCCAGCGGCAGCAGCACCGCGTCGGGATCACCCCCTCTTCCGCCAGAAGACGCGGGATCGCGGCCAGGACCCCGACCCAGACAATGCCATCCGGCGGGAGCCGTTCGGCGCTGGCGTCCGTCGCGGGTTGCCCGGGGTCCGTCATGGCGTCACGCGCCGCTCTGGCCGGTTGAGCACGGCAACACTCGAGCAATTGCGGCGCCGGTCACAAGCGGCATGACGGCGCAGCCAGGCGGCGCCCGATCGGCAGCTGCGGCGATTGCGGCGCGATTCGATGGCCGCTAGGGTCAGGACGCCCAAGACGGAGACGCGACCATGCCGCCCTGTTTCGCCGCCCCGACCGACCCGGCCCTGCCGCTGGTCGCGCTCGATCCTTCGGGGTTGGAAGGCTGGCGCGAAACCGCCGATCCCCGCATGGTGCAATGGGTCGCCGCCACCGGCTTTGCGGCGGGCGCAGGGCGAGATCTGCCTGCTGCCCGATGCCGATGGCGGGCTTGCGGGCGCGCTCTTCGGGCTGGGCGAGGAGCCGGGCCGGTTCGCCATCGCCGGCGCGGCGGCGAAGCTGCCCGAACGGGTCTGGCGGCTCGATGGTGTCGAAGGCGTGGCCGCCCGGCAGGAGGCGGCGCTGGCCTGGCTGCTGGCGGGCTACCGGTTCACCCGCTATCGCGACCGTCCCGCAATGCAGGCCCGGCTGATCGCGCCCGAAGGCGTCGATGCCGACCGGATTGCGGCAATCGCGGCGGGCGAGTTCCTGACCCGCGACCTGATCAACACGCCGGCGAACGACATGGGGCCCGCGGCGCTGGAGACGGCGGTGCGCGCGCTTGCGGCCGATTTCGGCGCCGCGGTCGAAGTGACGGCAGGCGCGGCGCTGCTGACGGCCAACCTGCCGCTGATCCATGCGGTCGGCCGCGCCGGGGCCGAGGCGCCGCGGCTCATCGACATGGTCTGGGGCGATCCCGCCGATCCCGCCCTGACCCTGGTCGGCAAGGGCGTGTGTTTCGACACCGGCGGGCTGAACCTCAAACCCGGCAGTTCGATGGGGCTGATGAAAAAGGACATGGGCGGCGCGGCCACGGTTCTGGGGCTGGCGCATATGCTGATGGCCACGGCGGCGCCGGTGCGCCTGCGCGTGCTGATCCCGGCGGTTGAAAATGCCGTGGCCGGCAATGCGTTCCGCCCCGGCGATATCCTGACCGCCCGCAACGGCCTGACGGTCGAGGTCAACAACACCGATGCCGAAGGCCGGCTGGTGCTGGCCGACGCGCTGGCGCTGGCCGATGAGGATCCGCCCGCAGCCCTGGTCTGCATGGCGACGCTGACCGGGGCGGCGCGGGTTGCGCTGGGGCCCGATCTGGCGCCGTTCTACACCGATGACGACACCCTTGCCGGGCAGCTGGCCGCGGCCGCTGCGCGGGTCGGCGACCCGCTGTGGCGGATGCCGTTCTGGGACGGCTACGAGGCCCGGCTCGATCCCGGTATCGCCGATCTCGACAACGCGCCGAAGGGCGGCATGGCGGGCTCGATCCTGGCTGCGCTGTTCCTGCGCCGCTTTGTGCGGGCGAGCCCGCGCTTCGTGCATTTCGACATCTATGGCTGGTCGCCCGACGGCGATGCGGCGCGGCCCCGGGGCGGCATCGGGCAGGGGGCGCGGGCGCTGTTCGAGGCGTTGCCCGGCTTGCTTGGCCCGTGACTGACCGGCGGCTGCTGGCCGCCAACGGGCGGGTCGCCCATATCGCCCTGCGCGGTGCGGTGACGGCCCGGCGCTTTGTCGCGCCGGTGCGGCGCCTTGTGGCGGTGCCGGTCGCCGATCTGCTGGCCGCGCCCGATGGCGCGCGCGACCGGCAATTGCTGTTCGGCGAGGCGTTCGACGTGCTGGAGATCGACCGCGGCCACGCCTTTGGCCTGGCGCCGCGCGACGGTTATGTCGGTTATGTCGCGGCGGGCGCACTGACCGACGCAGCCGCCCCGACCCATCGCGTCGCCGCACGGGCGACGCATGTCTACACCGCGCCCGACATCAAGACGGGGGAGATCGCGACGCTGTCGCTGGGCTCCCGGGTCGCGGTCGCCGATGACGGCGCGCCGCTGGCCCGGCTGGCGACCGGGGGGTTCGTGCCGGCGGTCCATCTCGCCCCGCTCGACCGGCCCGAGCCCGATCCGGTCGCCGTGGCCGAGCGGCTTCTCGGCACGCCCTATCTGTGGGGCGGCAACAGCGCCTTCGGCATCGACTGTTCGGGGCTGGTGCAGATCGCCGCCCTGGCCTGCGGGCTGCCTTGCCCGGGCGACAGCGACCTGCAGGCGGCAGCACTTGGCACCGCGACGCCACGCGATGCCCCTATGCGCGGGGCGATCTGGTGTTCTGGCAGGGTCATGTGGCGATCGTTGCCGAACCCGATCGGCTGGTCCACGCCAACGCCCATCGCATGGCGGTGGCGGTCGAGGGGCTGGGCGCGGCCATCGCGCGGATCGCGGATCAGGGCGGCGGGCCGCCGACCGGCCGGGGCCGCCTTGCCGGTCGGCCGCGGGGGTGATCCCCCTGCCGCCGGTTGCGGGACAGCGTTTCGAGCCACCGAATGGGCCGCCGCTCTCCGGGCCGGAACGGCGTTCGAAACTGGCGATGGAAGAATGGCGCACCGGGGATGCGCCCGGGCCTTTTCCGGCACATTCCGAGCCTTTCCATAAGACATTGTTTGTAGGGGCTTAAAAACCCTTCCATGTTCCGTTGCGTTCCGGTATGTTCCGGCCGTGTCCCCCATTTCTTGGGGGACAAACTGGAACGGAAAGCACATGCTGACAGCGGCCTTTGTCAAGACGATCAAGACCCCGGCCGATACCATGACGGCGGCGGGCTGGGCCTGTTTCTCCGCGTCCGCAAGGGCGGCTCGCGGCAATGGGTGCAGCGGATGATGGTGCAGGGGCGGCGCGTCGAGATCGGGCTTGGCAGCCCGCCGGTGGTCACGCTGGCCGAGGCCCGCGATCTGGCGCTCGACAACAAGCGGGCAGCGTATCGGGGCCGCGATCCGGTGGCCGAAAAGAGGGCCGCCCGCGCGGCGCTGACCTTCGAACAGGCCGCCCGCAAGGCCCATGTCGAACTTGCCCCGACATTCAAAAACCCGAAGGACGCGAAGGCATTCCTGGCGTCGCTGGAAACCCATGCCTTCCCCCGTTTCGGGGCTAAGAAGGTGGCCGCCGTGACCTCTGCGGATATGCGGCAAGCGGTGCTGGCGGTGCGAGAGAAAACGCCCGAGCAGGCCCGCAAACTGGCGTTGCGCGCCTCTGCGGTGTTCAAGTGGGCAATCGCGGAGCACCTACGCACCGACAACCCGGCCACCGCCGAGGCGCTGGCCCTGCCCGGCTGGAAAAGACCCGGGCGCACCGGAAGGCCCTGCCCTACGCCGAGGTTGCCGGCTGCATCGACAGGGTGAGGGCTTCGGGGGCATGGCCCGCCACCAAACTCGCGCTGGAATTCGTTGTGCTGACGGCCGTTCGATCCGGCGAAGCACGGGCGGCCCGCTGGGATGAGATCGACGCGGCGGCGGCGGTTTGGGAAATCCCCGGCGAGCGGATGAAAATGGGCCGCCCGCACCGCGTTCCGTTGTCGCGCCGGACGCTTGAAATCCTGCGCGAAGCCGAGGCGCTGCGCGACGGGTCCGGGCTTGTGTTCCCCAGCCTGCGCGGCAAGCCGCTGTCCGACATGACGCTGTCGAAGCTGGTCAAGGAATTGGGCTTCGATGCCGATGTGCACGGGTTCCGGACGTCTTTCCGGACATGGGCACAAGAGCAAACGAATTTCCCGCGCGAGGTGGCAGAGGCGGCGCTGGCCCATGCGACCGGCGACGCGGTTGAGCGGGCCTATGCGCGATCCGATGTCTTCGCAAAGCGGGCCAAGATGATGCAGGCTTGGGCCACCTATCTGGACGCCCGGCGCGGCGACGTGGTGCAGCTGGGGGTCGCAGGATGAAACGCCCCAGCCGCGAGGAATACCAGAACGCGGTGGCGCTGGCGCGGGCCGCGATCCGGGCAGCAAAGGACGCACCGCCGATCCGCGCTGACCGAAGCCCGCAAGCGGTGCTGGCCGCGATGCAGGCGAAGAACGCGCGCGGCGAGGCGGTGACGGATGACGACCTGGGGGCAATGGCGGCGGCGCTGGCAGAGCACGAGGGCCGCGCGCAACGGGGCCGGGGCCGCCCAAAGGGAACGAGCGATCGAAAGGCGCACAGGGCCTTGCGGGCCGCGATCCGGGCGCTTTCGGAAAGCAGAATGGCGCCGTATCGGAACAGGACCGGCCCGCGCCTTTCACAATGTGACGCCATCGCGGACGCCATGCGGGATGAGGGCTTTCGGCGCTTTGCCACCTACGATTCAGCCCGGCGCGCAATGCTCGATCACCGGCGGATGCGGCGAGAGGCAGGAAAGGTGCTGACAGCCTTGCTCGAACTGTCAAAGGCGCTCGACCCGGCGCGCGAACGGATGCTGGAAATCGGGCGGGCCTTCGCGGGGCTGAATGAACGCGTCCGCGCGCTAGTGGCGATCCCGCCCGAAACGCTGAAAGCCGTCCAGAAGATCATGGAAACAATGCGTTAGCGTTGGCGGAAAATTCCTGAATATAAAGCAAACGACTGACGCCGCGCCATAGGCCACATTTCCGGCGGGAGCCGCGACATCCCGTTGCGGCACAACCGGAAGGCACGAACATGGCTGAAAAAATTCTCCGCCGCCCCGACGTCGAGGCCCGGACAGGGTTGGCCCGCTCGACCATTTACGACTGGATGAAGCGGGGCGCGTTTCCGCAGCCCGTCGCGCTGGGCGCGCGGCTTGTCGGCTGGCGCGAGTCCGAGATCGACGCGTGGCTTGCCGCGCGCGAGACGAAGGCCGCCTGACAGATGCCCGGCATTGAACGCCCCAGCGCGCTGGCGGGCGCAACCGGGGGCACCGGCCGGAGTGCCACAAGCGCCGGGGTGTTATCGTGAGACCCGCGCCGGACGGTTGGGGCGAGCTGGCGCCGGTCGAGCCGGCGCCGGCGCAGCGCAAGGCCGCGCCGCCCCCGCCGCTGTTCTGTTCTGCTTCCAACCTGGCAGGCAAGCCGGTCCCGCCGCGGCGGTGGCTGCTGCAAGGGCTTGTGCCTGCGGACACTGTTTCGCTTCTGGGCGGCGACGGCGGCGTCGGAAAATCGACGCTGGCCGCGCAACTTGCAACCGCAACCGCGCTTGGCCGCGATTGGCTGGGGCGCCCGATCGATGATCCGGGACCGGCTCTGCTTTTGACGGCCGAGGATTCAGCGGACGAATTGCACCGGCGCCTGGCGGCGATTGCGGCTGGTGACGACTTCGATCTCGCCGATCTCCGCGATTTGCACATCGTGTCGATGGCCGGGCGTGATGCGCTCATGGCAGCACCGTTGCCGGGGCGCGCCGGCATCATCCAAACGCCGCTGGCCGCGCAGATCGAAGCGGAGATTGCCAGCATCCGGCCCGCGCTCGTTGTCCTTGACACCGCCGCAGATTTATTCGGCGGCTCCGAAATTGACCGCGCACAGGTCCGACAATTCATAGGCCAATTGCGCGGCATTGCCATTCGCAACTCTACCGCGGTGTTGCTGCTTGCGCATCCTTCGGTGGCTGGGATGCAAAATGGCTCCGGGCTTTCCGGTTCGACAGCGTGGAACAATTCGGTTAGGTCGCGCCTTTATCTGGATCGCGTAATTGATGACGGATACGAGGCCGATCCAGATGCGCGCCGATTGTCAGTCAAGAAGAGCAATTACGCGGGAACGGCGACCGAAATTGCCATGAAGTGGATTGACGGCCGATTTGTCGCAGACCAGCCGGCAGACGGTATCGACCGGGCCGCAGGCAATGCCAAAGCCGAAAGAGTTTTCCTTTCTCTTCTGAGACAATTCGCCACCCAAGGGCGGAAGGTAAATCACGCCGGCGGGCTGACGTATGCGCCGTCCGTGTTCGCAAATCAGCCTGACTCTGGTGGATGCTCGAAACGGGCCCTGGCGGCCGCGATGGATCGCCTTATCCGCGACGGCCGGATCGAGATCGCCCACGAGGGGCCACCATCGAAGCGTCGAAGCTTCCTGAGGGAGGCTGCAGCCTAATGCTTCAGTCAAGCGGCCATTTTGAAGTTTTCGCGGAAGGGCTGCCTTTTGTGCAGGATGGCCCAGAGCACGTTCACGCGTCTTCTTGCGAGGGCGATGACGGCCTGGTGGTGGCGTTTGCCCTCGGCACGCTTGCGGTCGTAGAAGGCGCGGCTGTCGGGTCGTCCGAGAGAGGTGAAGGCTGCCTGATAGAAGACGCGCTTGAGGGCCTTGTCGCCACCGGCTGCGCGGCGCAGGAAGCTGGTCTTGCCGGACTGGCGCAGCACCGGGGCGAGGCCTGCGGCGGCGGCCAGCGCGTCGGCGCTGTCGAAGCGGTCGATGCGGCCGACCAGCGCGATGAATTCGGCGGTGAGCGTGGCCCCCATCCCCGGCATCGACAGGATGAGGGCCGTATCAGGGTGGTTGGCGAGCCGCTCCCGGATCGCGTGATCGGTGGCCTTGAGCCGGTCGCGGGCGGCCAGCGCCTCGCGGGCGATATCGGCGATGATCTCTGCCCTGAGCTGCGCCCCCGGGATGGTGACGGTCTGTGCCTGTGCCGCCTGCACGGCGTCCTCGGCCAACGCCTCAAGGCCGCGCAGGCCCGTCGCGGCCTTTGTCAGCCGGCGGGTGATGCGCTTTGCCCCTGCGGCGCGGATATCCTCCGGGCGCGGCATAATGGCTGAGAAACACAAGGCCGGTGCGGGTGGTGGGGTCGATGCGCCGCTCCAGCGCCGGAAAGAGGCCGGAGAGCAGGTCGCGCAGGCGCGCCGCACGCCGGGTCTGCTCGGTGACGAGCTCGCGGCGGCGGCTGACCAGGAGCCGGATCTCGGCATCGAGCGGGTCTGGCGGCTCCACTGCGCGCAGGTCGGGCCTGGTGCGGGCCAACTCGGCAATGACGACCGCGTCCTTCGGATCGGACTTGCGCTCGCCGCCCCGGATGCCTTGGCGCGCGCGGTTCACCGCGAGCCCCGGCGTGTGGACCAGCGGCAGCCCGGCCTCGGCGAACATCGCACAGAGGAGGCTCGCCGCGCCGCCCAGCATATCGATGGCGGTCCGCGTGTTCTCAGCCTCCAGCGCCTCGATCTTACCGATCAACGACACGATGGCGGCTGGATCATTGCCCACCGCCTGGCTGAACAGCACCCGCGCGTTGCGGTCCATGGCGCAGGCCCAGTGGACTTCCTTGGCCACGTCGATCCCGATAAAGACATCCATTTCTCCCTCCATAGCTGTTGCTCTTCACGGCACCCCGTCCACGCCGTCGTCGCCTTACAGAGCGATGGATCGCGCAGCCTAATCAGCGGTCGAGACGGGCTTCGGAAGCGGGGGGAGATGCCACCTGAGCCATCGCGGGCAGCCAGCATGATACCCATCCCCGCTTCCCTGCCACCCTCGGATCATATCCCAGGAATGACAGACGCCGAAGCGCAGAAGCAAGGTAAGGCGGCATGATGCTTCCACCCCATTCCACCCGCCTTCCACCCCCTGCCTTCCACCCCCAAGGGGCCCTACGGGGCCCCCCCTTGGAAGGGGGCCCCGGTGCCATGGTGCGCGACGGTGCCGCGCCCGCCCGGCGGGAGGCGCCGTTATAGGGCTAGACGAACGCCGGGCGGGCATCGTAGGCGCCTTGGCCGATCGGGGGATTTGCAATGAATAGGATCAATCGTGAAATGCGACGCAAACTGAAAAAGAACGCATCGCAAGTGGCGAACGAATTCAGCAGGGGCAATTGTCATGGCCGGGCCGGGCGGGCGGGCGGCCCGACGGATCACCGATGCGACGGCACAGGCTGCCATTCGCGCAGCCGCAATGGCGGTACTGCGAAATGGCGGGCAGCCGGTCGTTCAGAGGATCGGCCTGGACGCGGCGCGGGCAATGCCGATCGGGCGCGCGCCTTTCGACAATGCGGATGCATGGCTGGCGGCCGGGCTCGATCTGGACCGGCAGCTGGCGGTGAGGGTGCGATGGGCGCCGCGGGATTGCCGCGAGGGGGCCGAATTGCGAGAAATGGCGCGCCGAGATGCTGGCCGAATTGGCGGTGCTATCGGCGGTGCCCGGATTGCCGCTCGAACCGGCGGGGGCGGCGTGATGGCCGGCGGCGGTAACGCAATCATGGAGACGGAATCAAAAATGACGAAACCTGAAATCGACGCGGCCCGCGCGATGTTTGCCGATGCAATCTTCGCGATCGAAGCCGATGGCCGCTGCGTTGCCACCTTCGCCAGCGCCGCGCTACTTGCCGCTTCGGAACTCTATGCCGAGGCTCACGGCCCCGATGCATTGCGCCGGGCTTTCATGGCGATATCGCAGGCGGAAATTGCCGCCAGCGCGGCAGGGCGGGCTTGACAATGTCACAGGGGGAAAGCACATTCCCAATACCGGTTCGCTTGGCGAAACGAGATCCTTCTGGCCGCTGGCGGAAGGCCCCCTTGATCACAGGGCGGCTTTCCGCACGCCCGCCGAATAGAAGGAATGACCAATGCAAACTCAGACCATTGCAGGGCTTCAAGCCGAGCGCCGCGCCAAATTGCGCGACGCCCGCGCGCTGATTCGCGAGATCACCGACGAGACGCCGAAAGAGGAAGCCCGCGCCCGCGAGCGCGAATTCGACGCGATTATGGCCGAGGCCGACGATATCGAGGCCCGGATCGACGCGCTGGCGGATTCGCGACAGGGCGACCCGCGCCGACCGATGCACGACGGCGAGGCGCGCGGCGGCGAGCCGGGGGACAGCCACGAAACGGCGTTTGCCCGCTTTCTTCGCGGGCCGAACGACGAACGCGCGATCCACGACCTTGCCGCATTCGACCGCCGCACCGCTTCGGGCCTGACTGGCGGCGCGGGCGGCTTCCTCGTTCCGGAGGTTATCAGCCGTGAGGTGCAGTTGCGGGCGCGGGCGAGCAATCCTTTCCGGGAGCTTGTGCGCACCGTCAGCGTCACGTCGGGCGACGTCCGCTTTCCGCTGTCAAACGGGGACGCTTCGCAGGGCTGGGTGGGTGAGACCGACGAACGCACCGCCACGACCGAGCCGACGCTTGTCAGCAAGGCACCGACCTTTGGCGTGAACTACTCCTACCTGCAAATGTCGGAAGAACTCGCAATGGATGCGATCATCGATATTCAGGGATGGTTCGAAGCAGAGGCCGGGCGCGCGCTGGGCGAGGCCGAGGCGGCCGCGATTGTGTCGGGCAACGGGACAAACAAGCCCAAGGGCTTCCTTGCCGTCGCACCCGAAACGGGTGCCGACGGTTCGCGGACTGCGGACGCGCTCAAATACCTTGGCACCGGCGCGGCCGCCACGCTGGGCGCGGACGTCGAGACGGTGCAGGACAACCTGGCCAGCCTGGTTTACGATCTGAAAGCCGGATACCGTGCGGGCGGGACGTGGCTGATGAACAGCGCGACGGCCGGCACGCTGCGCAAGCTCAAGGATGACGTGGGCCGCGTGATCTGGTCCGACGGCATGGCGGCCGGCGAACCGGCGCGGTTGATGGGCTATCCCGTGGCAATCTGCGAGGCCATGCCCAGCATCGGCGCGAACGCTTTCCCGATCGCATTCGGGGACTGGTCGCGCGCCTATGTGCTCGCAATTCACGGCGGCATCTATGTCCAGAACGCCGACCGGAATATCACAACGCCGGGGCTCCACAAATTCTACATTCGGCAGCGTATTGGTGGTTGCGCCTATGACGAAAACGCCGTGCGGCTGCTCAAATGTGAAGCCTGAGGAATGGCGCGGGCTTTTCTCCTTGCGCCCGCGTCTCGGGGTCGGTGATCGCGCACCGGCCCCACACCATGGGGAGGGGGGGGGGGTCAATCTCTGAACATTTCGTGCCTCGCAAACCCGCCCCCCGCCACGCGGAGATTTTTTTCGGTGATGACCAGTTTTGCCGATCATCGCGAGACCGATCTGTTCGGCCAGCCGGTCAGGCCGAACAAGGGACGCCGTGGGCGGCCCGCTTTGCAGGTGACGAACGAAGGCCGGGACATGCTCGAGATGGCTTGTGCGCGCGGCTGGCCGAACGCTCGCATTGCCGAAGCGGTTGGGATTAGCGTGCCTTCGCTGAAGCGGCATTTTAGATCCCGTCCGGTGCAACCGCCCCGTCCGAGGCGCTGGCGCGGGAAGCTGGCACCCCGATCCGAGCTTCGCAGACCTGTCCCGGGGTCTGGCGCGGGCGGCTGGCCGGCCGATCCCGTCCGGTGCAACCGCCCCGTCCGAGGCGCTGGCGCGGGAAGCTGGCACCCCGATCCGAGCTTCGCAGACCTGTCCCGGGGTCTGGCGCGGGCGGCTGGCCGGCCGATCCCGTCCGGTGCAACCGCCCCGTCCGAGGCGCTGGCGCGGGAAGCTGGCACCCCGATCCGAGCTTCGCAGACCTGTCCGGGGAGCTGGCGCGGGCGGCTGGCCGGCCGATCCCGTCCGGTGCAACCGCCCCGTCCGAGGCGCTGGCGCGGGAAGCTGGCACCCCGATCCGAGCTTCGCAGACCTGTCCGGGGAGCTGGCGCGGGCGGCTGGCCGGCCGATCCCGTCCGGTGCAACCGCCCCGTCCGAGGCGCTGGCGCGGGAAGCTGGCACCCCGATCCGAGCTTCGCAGACCTGTCCCGGGGTCTGGCGCGGGCGGCTGGCCGGCCGATCCCGTCCGGTGCAACCGCCCCGTCCGAGGCGCTGGCGCGGGAAGCTGGCACCCCGATCCGAGCTTCGCAGACCTGTCCCGGGGTCTGGCGCGGGCGCCTGGCCGGCCGATCCCGTCCGGTGCCTTACAGGGACAGGAATCAATGCCAGCGAAGCAGATCGGCGGCCATGCCTTCGACAATCGGGCCTGCGAAGCGGGGTTCGACATGCCAGACTCCGCCCGGCGCGGGCTGGCCCACATTCTTGCAGACCCATTCCCTCGCCGGGTCCGAGATCGGGCGCAGCGTTACGATGTTGCCTGAATCTTGAACGTCCAGGTGATCGGCGAGAGTCATTTGAGCCTGACGCCTGGCCCGCCGCCATTCGCGGAGATAAACGCGACCCCGGCCGCTTCGAGCGCGGCGCGGATGGCCGCGACGGTGTTTGTGCGCAGCGCTTCGCCACGTTCAAGGCGCGCTATGGTATCGGGCGACACGCCCGCCGCCCGCGCGAGATCACGGACGCCTAGGCCAAGCGCCGCGCGCGCCATTCGCGATTGCTCTGGCGCCAATTCGGAACCCTGTTCGGTTTTCTCTTGCATCGGCGGTCCAGCATGTTATCGTTACGCCGTTACGATACCGCATCAAGGAGTGAAGGCAATGACCAAAGACAGCAACACCGGCGGCCACCCTTTCGACGCAAGCCCCGCGACTGCGGGCGACGAAACCGCCGAGGCGCTGGCATACCGGGCGTATAGACTGGCGCAGATCGGCCGCGAGGCCGCGCCGGACGGCGACGACGCGGCGGGCGCGCTCGCCGCGCTGTTCGAGGCAATCGGCGATCTGGCGTTGCGCGCTCATTTTGCCGCCGATGCGCTCGAAGCGCGGTTGAGCGCACTGGAAACCGCCGCCAGCCAGTAAACGACGCTTGACAAAACCGCGTTGCCGCGCGGGCGATGCTGGACATGACGCAACCGCAACTGGCGAAGGCGCCCAGACCGGCGGGCGAGCCGCTGGGCGGCTGACCGTGAACGGGGCGGTTGCACCGGACGGGATCGGCCGGCCAGCCGCCCGCGCCAGACCCCGGGACAGGTCTGCGAAGCTCGGATCGGGGTGCCAGCTTCCCGCGCCAGCGCCTCGGACGGGGCGGTTGCACCGGACGGGATCGGCCGGCCAGGCGCCCGCGCCAGACCCCGGGACAGGTCTGCGAAGCTCGGATCGGGGTGCCAGCTTCCCGCGCCAGCGCCTCGGACGGGGCGGTTGCACCGGACGGGATCGGCCGGCCAGCCGCCCGCGCCAGCCCCCCGGACAGGCCTGCGAAGCTCGGATCGGGGTGCCAGCTTCCCGCGCCAGCGCCTCGAACGGGGCGGTTGCACCGGACGGGATCGGCCGGCCAGGCGCCCGCGCCAGCCCCCCGGACAGGCCTGCGAAGCTCGGATCGGGGTGCCAGCTTCCCGCGCCAGCGCCTCTTCGAGCGCGGCGCTTCCCGCTTTCGCCAGATGGCCGCGCACCGAGACGTCACCGGGGCGAGCCCGGGTGACCTGACACCGCGATTTGCCGACGGGGGCTGTCCGGGCCGCGCTGGGGGGACAAATAGGCGGCTTTCTGGCGGCAGGCCTGGCCTAAGAAACTGTTTTATTTGTGTAGTTTTCTTTAGGGTGGCGCACCGGGGAGGATTCGAACCCCCGACCCCCAGATTCGTAGTCTGGTGCTCTATCCAGCTGAGCTACCGGTGCCCCTGGCGTTCGCATATACACCGTCGCCGGGCGATGCAATCCCGTCCGCGCAGCTAGCCCTTGTCGGCGGGCGGTGCCGTCCCCGCCGCCCGGGCCGCGGCGGGATGCGGCGATGGTTCGCGGGCGGGCAGGTGGACGGCAAAGACCGTCCCCGCCGCGTCGCTTCGCTCCAGCGCGATCCGGCCGCCATGGGCGCGCGCCAGTTCGTCCGCGATCGACAGGCCCAGCCCGCTGCCGCCGCGCCGGGTGCTGCCGCCAAAGGCCTGGAACAGCGTCTCCCGCGCCTTTTGCGGCAGGCCCGGCCCGGTATCGGCGATCCGGATGACCCAGTCGGCGCCGTCCCGCGCGGCGGTCACCCGCACCTCGCCCGGTTTGCCGGCCCCCGCCACGGCCTGGCGGGCATTGCGCACCAGGTTCGACAGGATGCGATAGAGCTGTTCGGGGTCGGCCTCGATCACCGTGCCGTCGGGCACACCGGCATGAAACCGCACCGGCGCCCCGGCAGCGGCCAGTGCCTCGTTTTCCAGAATGTCGGCGACAAGCTCGTCGAGCCGCACCGCGCGGGTCACCGATGCCGGTTCCTCGGCCCGGCCATAGGACAGCGTCGCCTCGCACAGCCCGACCGCGCGGCGCAACGACCCGACAAGCTTTGGCGCGGTGCGCTGCACCGTGGGGTCCGACGACCGCTCCAGCCGGTCGGCGAGCAGCGTCGCCGTGGTCAGCATGTTGCGCAGATCGTGGCTGACCCGGGCCACCGCGCCGCCCAGGGCGGCCAGCCGCTGCTGCTGGCGCAGCGCCTGGCTGAGCTGGGTCTGCATCGCCGCCAGCGCCACTTCGGCCTCGCGCAGTTCGCGGATGCCGGCCTCGGGCACGATGATCTGGCGGGCATCCTCGGGCGCCGCCGCATAGCCCTTGATCGCACCGATCACCCGGGTGATCGGACGGGCCAGAAACCGCCGCACAGCCAGAAACAGAAGCAACGCGGTCGAGATCGAGATCACCGCCGAAAGCAGCAGGATCCGCAGCCCGTAGCTGATCATCGCATCGCGCAGCGGCTTGGTCGGCATGGTGACCTCGATCAGCATGCCGGCCTCGCGCAGCGGATCGCCGATCACCCGGATCACCCGCGGGGCGGGATCGGCGAGTCGCGCCACCGCATCGCGGATCAGCACCCACGGACCCGGGTCGCGCAGATCGAAGGTGGCGGCGACGGTTTCGGGCAGCGGCCGGGCGAGGATCAGCTCGCGCCGTTCGTCGCGCCGCAGCACCACATTGTAGACGCCGGCATTGACCAGCAGTTCGTCGGCGAGTTCGGGGCGGATCATCCGGTCCTCGCTTGCCAGGACGGCCAGTGCCGCGATCTGGCCGCGTTCCAGCCGGGCCAGCAGGTAATCCTCGCGGTAGCGGGCGACCGACGGGACAAAGATGAACACCTCGACCAGCATCACGAAGAAAACCGTGAGGGTCAGGAAGCGCCCGGCAAGGGTGTTCACGAACATGCCGTCATCTAGGACACCGCCGCGCGCCTGGGCAAGCGGGGCGGGGCGGGGGGCGGCGTTGCGCAATGACTCACACGCATTGCGCTTTGGTATTACAGCATCGCGGCCAGCCTTGCCGCCTGATCGATCGCCCGCTTGGCGTCGAGTTCGGCGGCCACATCGGCACCGCCGATCACATGCGGCCGGCGCCCGGCCGCGCACAGCGCATCGGCCAGGCCGCGGGCCGGGTCCTGCCCGGCGCAGATCACCACGCTGTCGGCCTCGATCAGCCGGGGCGTGCCATCGGCCATCCGGACATGCAGGCCGTCCGGGCCGATCCGGTCATAGGTGACGCCGCCCAGCATCGCGACGCCCTTCATCTTCAGCGCCGCGCGGTGGATCCAGCCGGTGGTCTTGCCCAGCCGCTTGCCCGGCTTTTCCGCCTTGCGCTGCAGCAGCGTGACCTGGCGGGCCGGCGGGGCGGGTGCGGGGCCGCCCGGCGCCAAGTCCGCCGCGGAAGGCGGCCGGGTCGGCGACACCCCATTCGCGGCGCCACAGCACGGGATCGCATGTCGGGCTTTCGCCGGCATGGACCAGAAACTCGGCCATGTCGAAGCCGATACCCCCGGCCCCGACAATGGCCACCCTGTCGCCCACCGCCGCCCCGCCTGCCAGCACATCGACATAGGACAGGACATGGGCGCCGTCCTGCCCCGGAATGCCCGGGTCGCGCGGGCTGACGCCGGTGGCGACGATCACCTCGTCGAACGCGGCCAGATCGTCGGGTCCGGCCGCCTGCCCAAGCCGCAACGTGACGCCGGTGCGGTCAAGCATGGTGGCAAACCAGTCCACCAGCCCGTCGAACTCTTCCTTGCCGGGGAGGACGCGCGCCATGTTGAGCTGCCCGCCGATGCGCGGCGACGCCTCGAACAGCGTCACCCGGTGGCCGCGCCCGGCGGCCACGATGGCCGCCATCATCCCCGCCGGGCCGGCGCCGGCAACCGCCACGGCCTTCGGCCGTGCGGCGGGATCATAGGCCAGTTCGGTTTCGTGACAGGCCCGCGGATTGACCAGACAAGAGGTCAGCCGGCCCGAAAAGGTGTGGTCGAGGCAGGCCTGATTGCAGGCGATGCAGGGGGCGATTTCGGCCGCCCGGCCGGCTGCCGCCTTGGCCACGAAATCGGCATCGGCCAGAAACGGGCGGGCCATCGACACCATGTCGGCGCAGCCCCCGGCCAGCAGCCGCTCGGCGGTTTCGGGCGTGTTGATGCGGTTCGAGGTGATGATCGGCACGCCGACCTCGCCCATCAGCTTTTGCGTGACCCAGGCAAAGGCGGCGCGCGGCACGCTGGTCGCGATGGTCGGGATGCGCGCCTCGTGCCAGCCGATGCCGGTGTTCAGGATCGTCGCCCCGGCGGCCTCGATCGCGCGGGCCAGTGTCACCACCTCGTCCCAGGCCTGCCCGTCCGGCACCAGGTCGATCAGCGAGATGCGGTAGATCAGGATGAAGTCGGCGCCCGCCGCGGCGCGGACCCGGCGCACCACCTCCACCGGCAGGCGCATCCGGTTCTCCAGGCTGCCGCCCCAGCGGTCGCCGCGCCGGTTGGTATGGGTGACCAGAAACTGGTTGAGGAAATAGCCCTCCGAGCCCATCACCTCGACCCCGTCATAGCCCGCCTCGCGGGCCCGCGCCGCGGCGGTGGCGATGTCGGCGATCTGCTTTTCGATGCCGGCTTCATCCAGTTCGCGGGGCGGAAACGGCGAGATCGGCGACTTGATCGGCGACGGCCCCACGCAGTCCGGGGAATAGGCATAGCGCCCGGCATGCAGGATCTGCATCGCGATCCGCCCGCCCGCGTCGTGCACCGCATCGGTGACCCGGCGGTGATGGGCGATGTCCCGGTCGGTGAACAGACCCGCCGCGCCGGGGAACACCCCGCCTTCGGCATTCGGCGCCATGCCGCCGGTCACGATCAGACCGGCGCCGCCCGCGGCCCGCGCGGCATAAAAGGCGGCGACGCGGCCCCAATCCCCGGTTTCCTCGAGCCCGGTATGCATCGACCCCATCAGCACCCGGTTGGGCAGCGTCACGAAACCCAGATCGAGCGGTGCCAGCAGATGCGGATAGGGATGGTCGGTCATGGCGATGCGCTCCTCAGAATGGCGGGCGGGGAACCCGGGCCAGTTGCAGATCGGCGATCGCGATCCGGTGCGGCGGCGGGTCGATGATCAGGTCGACCCAGATGCGGTCGGGCGGCATCACCTCCTGCGGCATCCCGTAAAGGTCGATCGCGCCCCGGTAGACGTCGCCCGCAGGGTGAAGCGCCACGGTCCGGCTGTCGGTCGTCGCCGCGCGCACCAGGTTGATCCGCAGCCACGCCGCGATGCCGGCCAGATCGCCGCGGGCGGTCGCGACCAGCATCTGATGCGTGGCCATGCCGCGGCAGGCGGCGTCCGGAAGATCGAGCGCCAGCGAGATGAAGCCCGCCTGCAACCCGACGGGTTCAAGGCTCAGCGCGAACGGGGCGCCGGTGGCGCCGTCGCCGGCGCGCTGGATCAGCCGCAGGCTGCCCGCCGCCGCGTCGTGGTGCAGCGCCGCGCCGGACGCCAGCACGGTGCGCGGCTTCTGCGCCAGCCTTTCGGCCGGCGAAAGCGGCTCGCGCCACAGGCCTGGGCGCCAGGCCCAGTCAGCCTGTGGCGGCGCGTCGAGCGTCGGGTCGTCGGGAAGCCACGGCCGATAGCGGGCCAGATCGTCGGGCCGGCTTCGGCCGATCCAGCGCAGCACGCGCATTCAGCCCGCCTCCGCCAGGACCGGCGCGGCGTTGGCGGCGCGGATCGCAGCGATCCCCGCGGCCAGCAGCGCCCGGCTCTGGGCGTTGCCCATCGGGTCGGCATCGACCCCAAGCACCGCGATCGACACAAGCGCGTCGCCGACATTCCAGAAAGGCCCGCCGATAGGTGGGCGACAGGCCCGGCGCCGGGGGTGGGCTGCGGTCGCGCAGATGCACGATCAGCGCACCGTCCCGGATCACGCTGTCGATCACGGCGACCGATTGCGGCCGACCGTCGCGGCTGAGCGCGGCGCGCCCCGCCTCCGAACGCAGGAAATTCTGCAACGCCGCCCCCGACCCGGCGACGCTTTGCCCCGCCACCGCCGCCGACGCGGTCGCGGTCAGCACAGCCGGCCGCCGCGGTGCCTCTGCCCCGCAGGGCACGAACAGGACAACCGGCGGGTTGGCGCGCGGCCGGCTGGCGCGCCGGTCGATGCAGAACCCGTCGGGCGCGGCCAGCGTGACCGCCATCCCGCCGGTGGTGACGGTCTGGGCGCGTGGCCCGGTCGCCGCCGCGATCCCAAGGCTGCTGCAGCCGGCCAGGGCCAGCGCGATCGCCCCGAAGATCGCGCTAGAGGTCCATATAGACATGCGTCTCGGCTTGCGCGCCGGGATGGGTGACGGCACCCTTGTAGGTCTCGCCGACCAGCTGGGCGTATTTCCAAAGCGCGCCCGAGGCATAATTGGTGGCGCGCGGTCCGGCCCATTCGGCCTTGCGGCGGGCCAGCGCGTCTTCCGACAGATCGACCGAGAGCGTGCCCGCAACCGCGTCGATGGTGATCACATCGCCGTTCCGCAGCAGCGCGATCGGCCCGCCATGGGCCGCCTCCGGCCCGACATGGCCGATGCAGAAGCCGCGCGTGGCCCCCGAAAACCGGCCATCGGTGATCAGCGCGACCTTCTTGCCCATGCCCTGACCCGACAGGGCGGCGGTGGTCGCCAGCATCTCGCGCATGCCGGGGCCGCCGGCGGGCCCCTCATTGCGGATCACGATGACCTCGCCCTCTGCATAGTTGCGCGCCTTGACCGCGGCGAATGCGTCTTCCTCGCATTCGAACACCCGGGCGGGCCCGACAAAGCGCTGATGCTGGGGCTCGATCCCCGCCACCTTCACGATGGCACCCTGCGGCGCCAGATTGCCCTTCAGCCCGACCACCCCGCCGGTCCGGGTCAGCGGATTGGCGACCGGATGGATCACCCGGCCATCGGCTTCGCGGGTGACCAGGTCCAGCTCCTCGCCGATCGTGCGGCCGGAGGCGGTCATGCAATCCTCATGGATCAGGCCGGCCTTGCGCAGTTCCTTCATCACGACCGGCACGCCGCCGGCCTCGTAAAGAGTCCTTGGCGACGAATTGGCCGCCCGGCTTCAGGTCGACGAAATAGGGCGTGTCGCGGAATATCTCGCATACATCGTCAAGGTGAAAGGCGATGCCCGCCTCATGGGCGATGGCCGGCAGGTGCAGCCCGGCATTGGTCGACCCGCCGGTGCAGGCCACCACCCGGGCGGCGTTCTGCAGGCTTTTCAGCGTGACGATGTCGCGGGCGCGAATGTTCCGCTCGATCAGGGTCATCACCGCGCGGCCGCTGGCCTCGCCATACTGGTCGCGGCTTTCATAGGGCGCGGGCATGCCCGAGGAATTGGCCAGCGCAAGGCCGATCGCCTCGGACACGCAGGCCATGGTATTGGCGGTGAACTGCCCGCCGCAGGCCCCGGCCGACGGGCAGGCGACCCGTTCGAGCATGTCGAGCGCGGCATCGCTCAGCTCGGCATTCTGGTGCCGGCCGACCGCCTCGAACATGTCCTGCACGGTCAGGTCGCGGGATCGGAAGTCTTCCGGGATTTCGTCGACCTGCGGTGCCTTGCCCGGCAGGATCGAACCGCCATAGATGAACACCGACGGCACATTGAGCCGCACCATCGCCATCATCATTCCCGGCAGCGACTTGTCGCAGCCGGCCAGGCCAACCAGCGCGTCATAGCCATGGCCGCGCATGGTCAGCTCGACCGTGTCGGCAATCGCCTCGCGGCTTGCGAGGCTCGATCGCATCCCTTCATGCCCCATGGCGATGCCGTCGGTCACCGTGATGGTGGTGAATTCGCGCGGCGTGCCCGCGGCGGCCTTGACGCCCAGCTTGACGGCCTGGGCCTGACGGCTGAGCGCGATGTTGCACGGCGCGGCCTCGTTCCAGCAGGTCGCGACCCCGACCAGCGGCTGGTGGATTTCCGCATCCGTCAGCCCCATCGCGTAGTAATAGGATCGGTGCGGGGCACGTTCGGGGCCCTCGGTCACGTGGCGGCTGGGCAGGCCGGACTTGTCGCCAGGGCGTCGCAGCATCGTTTCCTCCCATCTTGCTTGTGCGTCGGATAGGCCAGCCTTCGGGGTCGCACAAGGCGGATTGCCGCCCTTGCCCCGGACCGGCGATTGCCGCTATCGGGACCGGTGACAGGATTGGGGACGCGCCGATGGGACACAAGCCGCTCGCCGCCTTGCTCGGCGCCACGCTTCTGATCGGTTGTGCGACCGGGTCGGCCACCGTCACGCCGATGCCGAACGGCCGGTTTGCGGTCGAGGCGACGGGCTATTCCGAAGATGCCGCGTTGCAACTGGCGGTCGCCCGCGCCGACAGCCTGTGCGCCGAACAGGGCGCCGAGGCATTCGTCCTGACGGCAGACGCGGATTTCCGCGGCGTGGACGCCGAAGCAGCCTTCATCGTCGACGATGTGGCCACGGTGGGGCCGGGCAGCGGATCGACCGGCGGTTCCTATGTCGCGGCCACGGGCCCGGAGGATTTCCGCGCCCGCATCGTCGCCCGCTGCCGACCGGGCTGAGGGTCCGGGCTTCGCGGCAAGAATCCCGCTGCGTGGTTACGCACCGCGACGCGCCGCCATCCGCATCGCGCTCGGCCGAGGCCAGTTCGGCCGACCAACCTGTACCGATCACCCAGGGCCCGGCTCGGCACCGGACCGAGGTCGCGCGCTGCCCGGACGAGGCGGTCGTCGACCGCCCCATACCAACGGTCATTGAGAATAACCGTTCGCCGCCTCAGCCGCCGGTTGCGGCGCCCGATGCGACCCCGTTCCACCACACCCGGATCGTCCCGTCGGCGAATTCCCAGACCAGCATGCCGTCGCCGACGGGGCATTGGGCGACGATCCGGGCGCAATCGCTGGCCGGCCATCTTGCGCAGTCATGGCCGGCGCGCAGGACGATGTCGGTCCCCTCGACCGACAGCGACGCGCCCCGCCCGGCGCCGCCGCTTTCCCAGGTCAAACCGGTCGACGGGCTAAAGCCGTCGAACTCGACGGCAAGGGCGACCGGTGGCGTGCCGGTGACGACCGGGCAGAGCGTCGCACCGGGTGGCGGTGTTGTGGTCACGGTGGGGACGGAGTCAGGCGCGGGCCGGGCCGGGCGCTGCATTCGGACCGCTTGGCCAGAGCCGATGGATATGCCGATCATGTCCTGTCGCCTCAGTAGAGAGCCAGAATGCCCGACGCGGTGGTCGCCCCGGCCAGCACCCGATCGGGGCGGATCGGCAGCAGACCGCCGGCATTGCGAAAGACGATGGCGGTTGCGGTCCCGCCAATCCGTACCGCGACATCGCCCTGCTCGCCGATCCACAGCGCGCGCGGCCGGCGCGGCAGATCGACCGCATCGTCGGGGGCGACGGGCAGGGCATCGACGATCGGCGACTCGAGGCTGACCGTGTGATCGGAAAAGTCGTCGCGCATTTCGGGGTTCCTCGGGGCTGACTGGGCGTTGCTGGTCGCAGACCCTGACAGCCGCGGATGGACGTCCCGTTAACCTTGCGTGCGTTGCGCCCGGCGGCGCCTGGGCGGTCTCAGGCGCCGACCGGCGCGGCGAAAATCCCGGTTGCGTGGTCGCGCATGTAGATGCGCAGCCACGGGGTATAGCGCTCGGGCCGGGCTTCGGTGTCGCGGGCGAGCTCCGCCAGGCCCATCCATTCGGTGTCCATCACCTCGGCGGGGTTCGGCGCCAGACCGAGGTCGCGCGCAGCGCGGACGAGGAAGATGTCGACCAACTCATGCTCGATCAGCCCGCCGCCGACATCGGCGCGGTATTCGACCCGCGACCGCCATTCGGGCAGCACGCCGACAATCCCCAACTCCTCGCCCAGCCGGCGCCGGGCGCAGTCTTCGGCCGGTTCGCCCCAATGGGGATGGGTGCAGCAGGTGTTCGCCCACAGCCCCGGCGTGTGGTATTTCCCCAGCGCCCGGCGCTGCAACAACACCGCATCGCCATCGGTGACAAAGACCGAGATCGCCAGATGCCTGAGGCCACGGCGATGCACGTCGAGCTTGTCGAGCGGGCGCAGTTGCCCGTCTTCCCAGGCCGGTATCAGATCGGCATCGCTCATACCGCCTCCGGCCGGACCAGCCCGGTCAGATGGGCGATGTTCTTGATCCCGATCTTGACATGCGCCAGCGGCCGGGCTTTCACCAGTTCCTTGTTCATATAGGCCTCGAAGGTCAGGCGCTGGACGTCGACATCGTGACAGAGCGAGACGAAGCGTTCGCGGCGTTCGTCCGACTTGTAATAGGCGTTCTGCATCGATTGCAGGATCTTGAAGACGTTCTTGTGCTCTTTCATGAACGCCTTGCGCGCCAGTTGCAGGTCCTTCGCCCGGCCCGAGGCCAGGCAGGCCGCCGCCGCCATCGCCGCCACCCGGCCGCCCATCATGGCGTAATAGATGCCCTCGCCCGAGGACGGCGCGACCACCCCCGCGGCATCGCCCGCCAGCACCACATCGCGGCCATTGTCCCAGCGGTCGAGCGGTTTCAGCGGGATCGGCGCGCCTTCCTTGCGGATCGTCTCGCACTCGGCCAGACCGCTGCGCTGGCGCAGATCGGCGGTGGCTTTCTTGACATCCGACCTCCTTGACCAGGCTGCCCATCCCGACGCTTGCCGATTTGCCATGCGGGAACACCCAGCCATAGAAATCGGGCGAGATGCGGCCGTCATAGACCACATCGCAGCGGTCGGGGTCATAATCGCCGACCCGGCCCGGCGCGGCGATGATCTCGTGATAGGCGATGACATAGGGAATGCGGTCGCCGCCCGGCACTTCCTGGCGGGCCACATTGGACCGGGCGCCATCGGCGCCGATCACCAGCTTCGTTTCGACGCGCCGTTCCTCGCCGCTGTCCTTGTCGCGATAGACAACGGCCGTCTTTCCGCCCGCGCGATCGATCGCCTTGAAGGTGCCGGTCAGCCGTTCGGCGCCGGCCTCGGCCGCACGGGCGCGCAGGAACTCGTCGAAATGCTCGCGGTCGACCATGCCGACAAAGCCGTTCTCGATCGGGATGTCGACACGCCGCCCGGTGGGCGAGATCATCCGCGCGGTGGTGATCTTGGCCACCAGCATGTCCTCGGGGATGTGGAAATCGCGGATCGCCCGGGGCGGGATCGCCCCGCCGCAGGGCTTGATCCGGCCGGCCCGGTCGAGAAGCGCGACACGGCGACCCTCGCGCGCCAGATCCTCGGCCGCGGTAGCCCCCGCCGGGCCGCCTCCGACGACGATGACATCAAACATGGTTCATTCTCCTGGAATAGGAACGGGTTCTGAGGCAGACCGCGTGCTGATGCGCAGGGCAAGCGCCGCGGCGATGAGGAAGATGACGCCTTCGGCTGCGAAGACGGTGCCATAGGCGAACGCATCCGACGCGACAAGCGCGCGCATCAGGTCTGCCGCCGCGGTGCCAAGGAAGGAACCGACGCCGAAGGCGATCGCCTGCGCGGCGCCAAACAGGCCCATGCGCAGGCCCTCACGCGCCTCGTCGCCCTCACAGGCAAGCTGCATCATGGCACCGATCGCGGCCACGGCGAAGACGCCATTGGCAAGCCCCAGCAGGAACACGTTCGGGCCAAGCGGCCAGCCGGGTGCCCGCATGCCGCCGAAGGCCATCGCGATCAGCGCTGTGCCCGACAACAGGCAGCCGCCGACGATCCAGCCCTGCACGGGCACCCTGAAGACCCGCGCAAGCGCGGTGCCACTGACCAGCACGACGATCATGCCAGCCAGCGCGCCGGCGTGATGGGTCCCGCCCAATTGGGTGCTTTCGCCGACCGTGTATCCGAAGACATGCCCGGCAAAGGGTTCAAGGATCAGGTCCTGCAGGTTGTAGGCGACCATCGAAGCGAAAACGAAGATCGTGAAGGCGCGGACACGGGCATCCCCCCAAAGCTCTCGGGCCACTGTGCGGAACGGCAGATCGCGGTTCCGGGCCTTGCCGATATCGGCCCGCGCCGGGCCGCGTTCCTGGCCCCAGATACCGATCACCGTCAACACCAGGGCAAGCGCGACGACGCCGAGCGTGACAAGGACCAGGCGCGTCGGGCTGTAGGGGTCGAGCAGCATGCCAGCCGTGATGCCCGTCGCCGCGAGGCCTGCAATCATCATGATCCAGATGGCAGAGCCGGCATTCGTCCGACGCTCCTCGCTGACGCGGGAGGCAAGCAAGGCCAGCAGATTTGTCGCACCGGCCCCGATGCCGAGGCCGATCAGCAGAAAGCTCGGGACCGCCGCGGCAATCCCCCAGCCCAGCGACCGCCCCATGAGCCCGACCGAAAGCGCAGCCCCCAGGGCGCCCAGGCCCAGAACCGCAACCCCGGCGACGATCCACGGCGCCCGGTTTCCGCCCTGATCGGCGCCATGCCCGAATCGCGGCCGCAGGAACTGGGTTGCATAATAGATCGAGACAAGGACGCCCGGCAGCATCGCCGGCAGGGCAAGCTCGACCACCATCACCCGGTTCATCGTCGCCGTCGTCAACACGATGATCGACCCGATGGCCATCTGCACAAGCCCGAGCCGGAGGATATCCGGCCAGCTCAATGTACGCGGAACGGCGCTCATCCCAGCCCTCGCAGGGCGAAGGCGGCGACCATCATCCCGGTGATATAGAACAGAACCCCGGTGCCGTTATACCACGGCGCCAGCCCCTTGGGGTCGCGCAGCATCCGCCGCATCGCCCAGAATTGCGCGACCAGCAGCGCGGCCACCGCCAGCGCATGCCAGGGCCGGTCCCAGCCCGCCAGGAGCGCGATCACCGCGACCTGCGGGATCGCCATCACCCAGCAGGCCATGCGGGCGGCGCGTTCGGGGCCCAGCGTGACCGGCAGCGAGTTGACGCCCATCTGCCGGTCGCCCTCCAGCGCCTTGAAATCGTTGAGCGTCATGATGCCATGCGCGCCGACGCCGTAAAGCAGGGCGACGATCACCACCGGCCAGGCGGGCGCGCCGGCGGCCAGCACCGCGGCGCCGGTGAACCAGGGCAGGGTTTCGTAGGACAGGCCGACCAGCCCGGGTCCCCACAGCCCCGAACGCTTCAGCCGCACCGGTTCGGCCGAATAGGCCCAGGCGGCGGCGACCGCGACGGCCACCGCGCCCAGCCCCAGGGCCCCAGCGCCATGCCGAGGACAAGCGCGGCGGCCGACATGAAAAGCGCGATCCACAACCCCCAGCGGCCCGGGATGCGGCCCGACGGGATCGGCCGATTCGGTTCGTTGATCGCGTCGACATGGCGGTCGCACCAATCGTTGGCGGCCTGGCTCATCCCGCAGACCAGCGGCCCGGCGATGAAGATGCCCAGCACGATCAGCCCCAATGGCCAGCCGGCGCCACCCCGGCCGAGACCGCGCCGCACAGATAGGCCCACATCGGCGGGAACCATGTGACGGGCTTCAGCAGCTCCAGCACGGCGGCGGGCTGCGGGCGCTTCGGCGCGGGGTCGGCGGCGCTGACACTCATAGTGTCAACTAAACATGACACATGGCCCAAGGCAAGCGTTGTTGTGCCGCAGGCGCGGGTTTTGCGCCCGTGGTGCGGCGGCGGCGCTCACGCCTCCTCGGCCTTGTCGTCGGGCTTTTTCAAGAGCCCGTATTTGCGCAGCTTCACATACAGGCTCTGGCGGCTCAGCCCCAGCATTTCGGCCGCCGCCACGCGGTTGTTGCCGGTCAGTTCCACAGCCGTCTCGATGCACATCTTTTCCACCACATCGGTGGTCTCGGCAACGATATCGCGCAGGGTGGCGCGGCCGACCAGTTCCATGATGCTTTTCGCAGTGTCGTCGCCCATGGTCGGCACCGGGCTGCGCACGCCCTCCATGCGGCTGGCGTCGCGAATCACGAAGGCGACGACCGGCGGGGATTGCTTGCCCAGATGGCAGGCCGAAATCTCCACCGGGACGCGGCTGCCGGCCTCGCCGACCGCTTCGGTGGCATAAAGCCGCATCTGCCCGGTGCGCGTCGCGGTGCCCAGCAGCACCTTCAGGTCGACCCCGCCCTGGCCCAGGAAATCGGCCAGCAGCCGGCCCTTCACCCGGGCCGGGTCGCCCGCATCGATCAGCCCCAGAAAGGCGTCGTTCGCTGCCGTGATGGTGCCCGAGACATCGGTGAAGACGACGCCGTCGGCGCCCTCGTCGAACAGCCCGGTCAGCGCCTCGGCCAGCCCGCTGCCGCGCGCGGTCTCGCCCGCCAGCGGTGCCAGATGGCACAGGATCAGCCGCTTGCCGGCAGCGCGGAACACCGTGGGCAGGATGGTCAGCCGCTTGCCGGTGCGCCTGGCGACCACCGACAGCGACCGGTCGGGCGCGGCCAGCGCGGCGCCGTTCAGCGCCTCGGTGAATTCGTCGCCGCGCCGATCCTCGAATTCGCGCGCCAGCGAGGTGCCGATCAGGTCTTCGGTCGGCTGGCCCAGCAATTCGGCCGCCGGCCGGTTGACCTCGGTGATGCGGCTGGTGTCGGCCGACACGAACACCACCGCGTCGCGCGTCGAATCGAGCAGCATGCGATAGCGCGCGTCGCAGTCGCGCAGTTCCTCATAGTCGCGCTCCAGCGCCATCTGCACCTTGACCAGCCTTTGCTGCATCTCGGCAAACGGGCGCAGATCGCGGCCCAGCATCAGGATCGTGCCGTCGATCCCGATCCGGTGAAAGGTATAGCGGATCGGAAACTGCCAGTCGCCACCGTCGGAATGGTTGATCTCGGTCGCCCGCATCGACGGTCGCTCGGGGTCGAAATCATCGAGCCGGGCGTCGAGCTTTTCCACGCTTTCGACGGTCAGGAAATCCCGCAGGTCGCGGCCGCGCCAATGGTCGAGCGCGCCAAAGGTCTTCTGCGCCGGGTTGACGGTGACCGACAGCACCTTGCCCGTCTCGGTGATCACAAGCGCGATGTCCGACGACCGGGTGACGATATCGCCCAGCAATTCCGGCGGGATGCGCGGCACCGTGCCGCTGGACCAGAAATCGGTCGTCTCGGCGGTCACTGAACTGGCAGGCCCGGCCGGTCGCCGGGCGGCGATGCGTCGCCGGGCGCCTGGGTCTGTCCCTGCTCGGCGGAGCCGCCGTCATGTCCCGTTCCGGCAATAAGGCCGAACCGCATCAAGGCCTGCATCGGATCGGTGGTCACCAGATCCGCGAGTTCCAGCCCATGCCCGTCGCGGGTGTAGTCAAGCACCGGGCCGCCCACCACCAGCGGCACATCGAGCCGCAGATCCTCGCGGATCATCCGCAGGACTCGGCCGGTTTCGGGCAGCGCCTCGAGGCTTGCGGCCGAAATCATGATCAGGTCCATGTCGCTGCCCGCCAGCATGGCGCGAATCTCGGCCGCCGGGCGGCCCAGGCACAGATCGACCTGGACGCCCAGCCGGCGCATCATGCCGGTGACCACGATCGCGCCCAGCGTATGGGTCTCGGCCACCGAGACGATCAGCACCACCCGCGGCGCATCGGGCTGGGTCGTCGCGCCCTCGTCGAACAGGTCGCGGATCATCGCCTGCATCCGGGCGGCGGCCATCGACACCTCGGGAAAGGTGACCTCGTCCTCCATCCACATCTCGCCCAGGCGGCGGGCCGCGTGCGGGATGATTCGCCCGGCGATGTCGTCGGCACCGATTCCGCGCGCCGCAAGCTCGGCCAGAACGGTGTCGGCCGCGTCGCCATCGACCTCGACCGCGGCCCGGCAGAGCGACTCGGCGGCCGCCGCGCATTCGGCATCGCACAGGGCGATGCGGCCTTCGCGCTTTTCGCTCAGGGATTTAACGGCCTTCCTGGCGAGCGCGACAATCTGGTCGGGTGCGGCAGATGGGCTCTTTCCGGATGCGGAATTCGAGCTCGAAGCCATCGCCCAGTCCCCCTTCGCCGGTCACACCTGGCCGTCGGGCGGCCCGGCTTTGCGGCTGCAGTGTCAGCCCCGGCGCCCCGATTGTCAACGAAAAGGCGGGGGGTGTCAATCTGGCCGGACAGTCCTGCGACGCCCTGTCCGGCCATGGCGGCGCCTCGAAAAATCCCATCTTGGACAGATGTTTGCTGCGGGACAGGCCGGGGCAGCGCGATTGCTGGCCCAGCCCGGTCGCATCCGAAGTGTAAATTAAGTTTGACACTCGACGCGGGGCGGCGGTATTCTCGACGCAACCGCCGGCAAAGGACTGGGGACGATGCCCGAACAGCCGCCGCAACCCGCGCGCACAGGCCTCTACACGCCCGAGGAACGGGCGCGGCGCGATGCCACGCCCTGGACGCTGGTGCAGGGGATTCTGGCGCCGCTGCAGTTTCTGGTCTTCCTGGTTTCGCTGGCGCTGGTGGTCCGCTTCCTGTGGACCGGCGAAGGCTATGCCGCCGCCACCATCTCGATCGTGATCAAGACCTTCGTCCTCTACACCATCATGGTGACCGGCGCTATCTGGGAAAAGGTCGTGTTCGGCCAGTATCTGTTCGCCCGCCCGTTCTTCTGGGAGGATGTGTTCAGCTTCGTGGTGATCGCGCTGCACACCGCCTATCTGGTGGCGCTTTACACCGGCCAGCCCGGGCCGGTCGGCCAGATGGGAATCGCGCTCGCGGCCTATGCCGCCTATGTCGTCAATGCCGGCCAGTTCCTGCTGAAACTCCGAGCCGCACGGCTGGAGGCCGAGGCCGCCAGTGCCGCGGCCACGCAGGGCGCGCCGGCATGAACGACGCCACCCCCATCCCGGCTGCCGGCTGCGGCAGCGCGCCGGTGCTCAAGGAGCGCGGCCAGCATTCGGTGTTCTGCGGGCTGACCGGCATCATCTGGCTGCACCGCAAGATGCAGGACGCGTTCTTTCTGGTGGTCGGCAGCCGCACCTGCGCGCATCTGCTGCAATCGGCCGCCGGCGTGATGATCTTTGCCGAACCCCGTTTCGGCACCGCGATCCTGGAAGAAACCGATCTGGCCGGGCTGGCCGATGCGCAGGAAGAGCTGGAGCGTGAGGTCGACCGGCTGCTCGCCCGCCGCCCCGATATCCGGCAGCTGTTCCTGGTCGGCTCCTGCCCGTCCGAGGTCATCAAGCTCGACCTGCACCGCGCCGCCGAGAAGCTCAGCGCGCGGCACGCCCCGCATGTCCGGGTGCTGAACTATTCCGGTTCGGGGATCGAGACGACCTTCACCCAGGGCGAGGATGCCTGCCTCGCCGCCATGGTGCCGGTGCTGCCCGAAACCGCAACGGACGAGCTGCTGGTCGTCGGGGCGCTGCCCGATGTGGTCGAGGATCAGGCGCTGGAACTTCTGCGCGAGATCGGCATCGCCCGGGTCCGTTGCCTGCCCGCGCATCGCGCCGCCGAAACCCCGGGCGTGGGGCCCAATACCCGCTTCGTGCTGGCCCAGCCCTTTCTGGGCGACACCCATGGCGCGCTGGAACGGCGCGGCGCGCGGCACATCCCCGCGCCGTTCCCGTTCGGCGCCGAAGGCACCACCGCCTGGCTGAAGGCGGTCGCTGCGACCTATGGCATCGCGGCTGAAAAGGTCGATCAGGTGACAGCTGCGCCGCGCGCCCGGGCCGAAAAAGCGATCGCCGCGCAGGCCGCCGAACTCGTGGGCAAGACGGTCTTCTTCCTGCCCGACAGCCAGCTCGAAGTGCCGCTCGCCCGCTTCCTGACCCGCGAATGCGGGATGCGGGCGGTCGAGGTCGGCTCGCCCTATCTGCACCGCGCGATCCTCGACCCCGACCTGGCGCTGCTGCCGGCCGGGCCGACGCTCTCCGAGGGTCAGGATGTGGAACGCCAGCTCGACCGGGTGCGCGCCGCGCGGCCCGATCTGACGGTCTGCGGGCTCGGCCTTGCCAACCCGCTCGAAGCCGAGGGGCTGACCACCAAATGGGCGATCGAGCTCGTCTTCACGCCGGTGCATTTCTACGAACAGGCGGGCGATCTGGCCGGCCTGTTCTCGCGGCCCCTGCGCCGCCGCGCGATCCTGAACGGGGAGGCTGCCGGATGATGCCCCGCCGCGCCTTCGTCTTGGCAGAAATATCCTCTGGGGGGTCCGGGGGGCGAAGCGCCCCCCGGTCCGGCGGCGGCCATGAAGCTGTCGGTCTGGACATATGAGGGGCCGCCGCATGTCGGCGCGATGCGCGTCGCCACCGGCATGACCGGGCTGCACTATGTGCTGCACGCGCCGCAGGGCGACACCTATGCCGATCTGCTGTTCACCATGATCGAGCGGCGCGACCATCGCCCGCCGGTGACCTACACCACCTTTCAGGCCCGCGATCTGGGCGCGGACACGGCGAACCTGTTCAAGACCGCGCTGCAGGCGGCCCATGACCGGTTCCAGCCGCAGGCGATCATCGTCGGCGCCTCCTGCACCGCCGAACTCATCCAGGACGATCCGGGCGGCATGGCCGAAACCATGGGCATCCCGGTGCCCATCGTGCCGCTGGAACTGCCCTCCTATCAGCGGAAAGAGAATTTCGGTTCCGACGAGACCTTCTTCCAGCTGGTCCGGGCGCTGGCGCGGCCCTGTGACAGGACCGACCAGCCCAGCGTCAATCTGCTTGGGCCCACCGCACTCGGCTTTCGCCACCGCGACGACGTGGCCGAGATCACCCGGATGCTGGCCGAAATGGGCGTCGCGGTGAATGTCGCCGCGCCGATGGGGGCAACGCCGAAGGACCTCGAAAGGCTGCCCGCGGCGCATGCCAATGTCATGCTTTACCCCGAGACCTGCGAATCTGCCTGCCGCTTCCTCGAGCGCGAGCATGGCATGCCCTACACCAGGACCGTGCCGATCGGGGTGGGCGCGACGCGCGATTTCCTGGCCGAGTTGGGCGGGCTGCTGGGGATCGACCCGACAACCGACGAAACCCGCCTGCGCCTGCCCTGGTGGTCGGCCTCGGTCGATTCGACCTATCTGACGGGCAAGCGCGTCTTCGTCTTCGGCGACGCCACCCATGTGAAGGCGATGGCGCGCGTCGCGCGCGAGGAAATCGGCTTCGCGGTGGCCGGCATCGGCTGCTACAACCGCGAATACGCCCGCGACATCCGCGCGCTCGCCAGGGAGATCGGGGTCGAGGCGCTGATCTCGGACGACTATCTCGAAGTCGAAGAGCGGATCGAGGCGCTTGCCCCGGAACTCATCCTCGGCACCCAGATGGAGCGCCATATCGGCAAGCGTCTCGGCATCCCCTGCGCGGTGATCTCGGCGCCCGTGCATGTCCAGGATTTCCCGGCCCGCTATTCGCCGGTGATGGGCTGGGAGGGCGCGAATGTGCTCTTCGACACGCTGGTCCACCCGCTGGTGATGGGGCTCGAGGAACACCTTTTGCAGATGTTCCGCGACGATTTCGAGTTTCACGACGCGGCCGGCCCGTCGCATCACGGCCACCGCGCCGCGGCGCCGGCCGGTGCGCCCGCGCCCGAAGCGGCGCCCGCCCCGGCCGAACGGCCGGGGGCCGCCCCGGCGCAAGCCGGGGCGCCCGTCTGGCTGCCCGATGCCGAACGCGAGCTGAAGAAGATCCCGTTCTTCGTCCGCGGCAAGGCGAAGCGGAATACCGAAAAGTTTGCGCTGGATCATGGCTGCGCCGAGATCAGTCGTGAAGTGTTGTACGAGGCAAAGGCCCATTATGCGCGATAGTGCTCATATCCCCGGCTACCGCGTCGCGATCGTGACGCTCGATTCGCATGCGGCGGGGCCCGCGGCGCGGGCCACCGAAGATCTGGCCGGCGATTTCCCGGGGCTGACGGTCACCGTCCATGCCGCCGCCGAATGGGGCGAGAACCCGCAGGCGCTGGAAACCGCCCGCGACGCGGTCCGCCATGCCGACATCGTCATCGCCAATCTTCTGTTCCTCGAAGAGCATGTGCAGGCGATCCTGCCCGATCTGAAGGCCCGCCGCGACGCGTGCGACGCCATGGTCGGCGTCATCGCCGACCCGCAGATCGTGCATCTGACGCGGATGGGCGGGCTCGACATGTCGAAACCCGCCTCGGGCGCGATGAAGCTGCTGAAGAAGCTGAAACCGAACACCAAGCGGTCGAACTCGGCCGAGGCGTCGATGAAGATCCTGCGCCGGCTGCCGCAGATCCTGCGCTTCCTGCCGGGCAAGGCGCAGGACCTCCGCGCCTATTTCCTGACAATGCAGTACTGGCTGGGCGGCTCGGACGACAATGTGGCGGCGATGATCCGCTTTCTGGTCGGCCGCTATGCCCCCGATCCGGAATGGCGCAAGGCCGAGGCGCCGGCGCCGATCGTCTATCCCGATGTGGCGCTTTATCACCCCGATCTGCCGGGCCACAAGATCGTCACCGAGGTCAAGGACCTGCCAGGGCCGAAGAAACCGGTCGCCACGGTTGGCATCCTGATGCTGCGCTCTTACGTGCTGGCCTCCGATTGCGCGCATTACGATGCCACGATCCGGGCGCTCGAGGCGCGCGGGATCAAGGTAATCCCGGCCTTTGCCGGCGGGCTCGACGGGCGGCCGGCGATCGATGCGTTCTTCCGCGACAGGGCGGGGCCGAAGATCGACGCACTGATCTCGCTCACCGGGTTCAGCCTGGTCGGCGGGCCGGCCTACAACGACAGCGACGCGGCGGTCACGGTGCTGCGCGGCCTCGACGTGCCCTATATCGCCGCCCATCCGCTGGAGTTCCAGACGCTCGGCCAATGGGCGGCCAGTTCGGGCGGGCTGGGGCCCGTCGAGACCACCATGCTGATCGCCCTGCCCGAGATCGATGGCGCGACCTGCCCCACCGTGTTCGGCGGCCGCCACGGCCCCGAGGGCTGCGCGGGCTGCAACCGCGAATGCGCCTGCGCGGCGGCGAACAAGCAGATGGCGCCCTGCCTCGAACGGATCGACACGCTGGCGGCGCGCGCCGAACGGCTCGCCCGCCTGCATCGCGCGAAGAACGCCGAAAAAACCGTCGGCATCATCCTGTTCGGCTTCCCGCCCAATGCCGGTGCGGTGGGCACGGCGGCCTATCTGTCGGTCTTCGAATCGCTCTTCAACACGCTCAACCGGATGAAGGCCGACGGCTACGACGTCGAGGTTCCCGACAGCGTCGAGGCGCTGCGCGTTGCGGTTCTGGAAGGTAACGCCAAGCAATACGGGCAGGAGGCCAATGTCGCTGCCCATGTCACCGCCGACGAGATCGTGGCCGGCACGCCCTGGCTGAAGGAGATCGAGAAGGTCTGGGGCCCGGCGCCGGGCCGCATCCGTTCGGACGGGCGCGGGGTGTTCATCCTGGGCGCGCAATTCGGCAAGGTGTTTGTCGGCGTGCAGCCGACCTTCGGCTATGAAGGCGACCCGATGCGGCTTCTGTTCGAGCATGGCTTTGCGCCGACGCACGCCTTCAGCGCCTTCTATCTGTGGCTGAAGAACACGCTGAAGGCCGATGCGCTGCTGCATTTCGGCATGCATGGCGCGCTGGAATTCATGCCCGGCAAACAGGCCGGCATGGGGCCGAACGACTGGCCCGACCGGCTGATCGGCGACATGCCGAATGTCTATCTCTACGCGTCGAACAACCCGTCCGAGGCGACGCTTGCCAAGCGCCGTTCGGGCGCGGTGACGGTGACCCATCTGACGCCGCCGCTGGCGTCTTCGGGGCTTTATAAGGGGCTTGCGGAACTCAAGGACAGCCTGAAACGCTGGCGCGAAACCGCGCCCGGTGCGCCCGAACGCGCCGATCTCGAGGAACTGATCGCCGTCCAGGCCGAGGCGGTGGACATGGCCGGCACCCCGCCCGACGCGCTGTGGCTGAAGCTGCTGGAGACCGAGGATGCGCTGATCCCCGACGGGCTGCATGTGGTCGGCCGGCCGATGTCGGATGCCGAACGCGAAGAGCATCTGAACGTCATGGCCGACCAGAGCCCGGAGGTGCGCGAACGGGTCTCGACCCTTCTGCAGCAGGAACATGAACTGCCGGCGCTGATGCGCGCCCTGTCGGGCCGCTATATCGAACCGGTGCCGGGCGGCGATCTGATCCGCTCGCCCGATGTGCTGCCCACCGGGCGCAACATCCACGCCTTCGACCCGTTCCGGATGCCCACGGCCTTTGCGCTGGCCGAGGGCGCCAAGCAGGCCGATCTGCTGCTCTCGACCCATGAGGCACTGCCGCAGACCGTGGCGCTGGTGCTGTGGGGGTCGGACAACATCAAATCCGATGGCGGGCCGATCGGCCAGGCGCTGGCGCTGATGGGGGCGAAACCGCGTTTCGATGCGTTCGGGCGGCTGTCGGGCGCCGATCTGATCCCGCTGGCAGAGCTCGGCCGGCCGCGCATCGACGTGATCATGACGCTTTCGGGGATTTTCCGCGATCTGCTGCCGCTGCAGACCCGGCTTCTGGCCGAGGCGGCCTACAAGGCGGCCACCGCCGACGAACCGGCCGAACAGAACTTCCTGCGCGCGCATGCCCTGAAATACGCCGAGGAGATGGGCGTCGACATGGAAACCGCGAGTCTGCGGGTCTTTTCGAACGCCGAGGGCGCCTATGGCGCAAACGTCAACCAGCTGGTCGACAGCTCGGCCTTTGGCGCCGAGGACGATCTGGCAGACGCCTATGAGGCGCGGAAGAGCTTTGCCTATGGCGTCAACGGCAAGCCGGTGCGCCAGGCCGCGCTGCTGAAAAAGGCACTGGGCGATGTGGACCTCGCCTATCAGAACCTCGAATCGGTCGAACTGGGGGTCACCACGGTCGACCACTACTTCGACACGCTGGGCGGCATCGCCCGGGCGGTGAAGCGCGCCCGCGGCGGCGAGGAGGCCAGGGTCTATATCTCCGACACCACGCGGGGCGCGGGCAAGGTGCGCACGCTGAAGGATCAGGTGGCGCTGGAGACCCGGTCGCGCAGCCTGAACCCGAAATGGTTCGAGGGGCAGTTGAAGCACGGCCATGAAGGCGTGCGCCAGATCGAGGCGCAGATCACCAACACCATGGGCTGGTCGGCCACCACGGGCGCGGTCGACCCCTGGGTCTATCAGCGGATTTCCGAGACCTTCGTGCTCGATGCCGAGATGCGGGCAAGGCTGGCGAAGCTCAACCCGGCGGCCAGCGCGCGCATGGCGAACCGCCTGCTGGAAGCGCATGACCGCAACTACTGGCAGCCCGACCAGGCGACGCTCGAAGCGCTGCAGGATGCGGCGGACGAAATCGAAGACCGGATGGAAGGCATTGCGGCCGAGTAGCCGCGCGGAGGAAAGACAATGAGCCCACGCGACGAAATCCCGATGCTGAAAGGCGAGGACGGCGAAGGATCGGTCCAGGTCCATCAGGACCCCAGCCTGAAGATCGAGGGCGCCAAGGTGTTTTCGGTCTACGGCAAGGGCGGGATCGGCAAATCCACCACCTCCTCGAACCTGTCGGCGGCGTTTTCCAAACTGGGCAAGCGGGTGTTGCAGATCGGTTGCGACCCGAAGCACGATTCGACCTTCACCCTGACCGGGCATCTGCAGCCCACGGTGATCGACATCCTGAAGGAGGTCGATTTCCACCCCGAGGAACTGCGGCCCGAGGATTTCGTGACCGAGGGCTATAACGGGGTGCTGTGTGTCGAGGCCGGCGGGCCGCCCGCGGGCACCGGCTGCGGCGGCTATGTGGTGGGCCAGACGGTGAAGCTTTTGAAACAGCACCACATGCTGGAAACCACCGATGTGGTGATCTTCGATGTGCTGGGCGATGTGGTCTGCGGCGGCTTCGCCGCACCCCTGCAGCATGCCGACCGGGCGGTGATCGTCACCGCCAACGATTTCGATTCGATCTATGCGATGAACCGGATCATCGCCGCGGTGCAGGCCAAGGCCAAGAATTACGGCGTGCGGCTGGCGGGCTGCGTGGCGAATCGGTCGAAGGAAACCGACGAGGTCGACCGCTATTGCGATACGGTGGGTTTCCGCCGCATCGCCCATATGCCCGATGTGGATGCGATCCGGCGTTCGCGGCTGAAAAAGAAGACGCTGTTCGAGATGCCCGACGACGAGGACATCGTGGCCTGCCGCGCCGAATATGTCCGCCTCGCCGAAACGCTGTGGCGGGGGACCGATCCGCTGGCGCCCGCGCCCTTGCCCGACCGCGATATCTTCGAACTTCTGGGATTCGATTGATGGCGATGACCTGGGATCAGACACGCGACCGGGTGCACGGCTATTTCGACCGCACCGCGACCGAGGCCTGGGCGAAGCTCACCTCGGACGCCAAGGTCAGCCGCATCCGCGAAACCGTCCGGGCCGGCCGGGACGAGATGCGCGCGCTGATCCTGTCGCGGCTGCCGGGCGACCTGACCGGCACGCGGGTTCTGGATGCCGGCTGCGGCGCGGGGCAGACCAGCGCCGAACTCGCTGCCCGCGGGGCCGAGGTGGTGGGCGTCGATATCTCGCCCGCGCTGATCGGGATCGCCCGCGACCGGCTGCCCGCGGCCTATCGCGGCCAGGTGACATTCGCGGCCGGCGACATGCTGGCGCCCGATCTGGGCCGGTTCGACCATGTCGTCGCCATGGACAGCCTGATCTATTACACGGCCGAAGACATCGCCGCGGCCATCGGCGGGCTGGCGGCGCGCACCGGCGGCAAGATCGTGTTCACGGTCGCCCCGCGCACGCCGTTCCTGATGGCGTTCTGGGCCGCCGGCCAGGTGTTCCCGCGGTCCGACCGGTCGCCGACCATGATCCCGCATTCCGCCGAACGGCTGGCCAGGGTCTTGCCGGGCCGGCTGACCCGGGCGGGGCGGATCTCGCGCGGGTTCTACATTTCCGAATGCCTGGAGGTGGCGCCGTGATCGTCAGCCGGGGACAGATCAAATCGCTTTCGCTGCGCGCGCTGCCGTTTTCGGATGCGGCGTCCGAGGGGTTCCCGCTGGGGCAACTCCTGCGGCTGTCGCTGTTCCAGGTGTCGGTGGGCATGGCCACGGTGATGCTTCTGGGCACGCTCAACCGGGTGATGATCGTCGAGCTGGGCGTTGCCGCGACCATCGTGGCGATCATGGTTGCCCTGCCGGTCCTGATCGCGCCGTTCCGGGCGCTGTTCGGGTTCAAGTCCGACACCTATCGCTCGGCCATCGGGTGGAAGCGCATCCCTTATATGTGGTTCGGCACGATCTGGCAGATGGGCGGGCTGGCGGTGATGCCGTTCGCCCTGATCGTGCTGGGCGGCGATACGGTGCATGACGTGCCCTTCGCCGGCGAGGTACTGGCCGCGCTTGCCTTTCTGATGACCGGGCTGGGGCTGCACATGACCCAGACCGCAGGGCTGGCGCTGGCCTCGGACCGCGCGACCGAAGAGACCCGGCCGCGGGTCGTCGCCCTGCTTTACGTGATGTTCCTGGTCGGCGCCGGCATATCGTCGCTGATCATCGGCTGGCTGCTGCGCGATTTCGAGCCGATCCGGCTGATCCGGGTCGTCCAGGGGGCGGCCGCCATGACATTGGTGCTGAACCTGATCGCACTGTGGAAGCAGGAACATGTCCGCCCGATGTCGCGCGAAGAGCGCGCCGCACCGCGGCCGCGCTTTGCCGATGCCTGGGCTGCCCTGACGCATGGCACCCATGCCGGTCGTCTGCTAGTGGTCGTGTTCATGGGCACACTTGCCTTCAACATGCAGGATGTCCTGCTTGAGCCCTATGGCGGCGAAATCCTGGGCCTGTCGGTCTCGGCCACGACACTTCTGACCGCGCAATGGGCGGTTGGCGCGCTGATCGGCTTTGGCCTTGCGGCGCGGTGGCTGGGGCGTGGCGACAACCCGTTCCGGATCGGCGCGCGCGGCATCCTTATCGGGTTGGCCGCGTTTTCTGCGGTGATCTTCGCCGCACCGCTCGATTCCCATCTGCTGTTCGGGACCGGTGCGACGCTGATCGGCATGGGCGGCGGTCTGTTCGCCGTCGCCACGCTGACCGCGGCGATGGCCCTGCCGGCCGGGTCACGGGCTTGCACTCGGTGCCTGGGGCGCCGCGCAGGCGACCGCGGCGGGCCTTGCGATCGCCCTTGGCGGGGCGATCCGCGACCTGGTCGGCGGCATTGCCGAGGCCGGCCATCTTGGCCCGGCGCTGGCCGATCCGGCGACCGGCTATTCGGTCGTCTACCACCTCGAAATCGGACTTCTGTTCGTTACTCTCGCCGTGCTCGGGACCGCTGGTGCGCGTCCGGGCCCTTAACCCACCCCAACACCAAGGACAGCAAGGCAAGTTCGGGCTTGCCGACCTGCCCACCTGACCCCGGAGGAAAAGACAATGATGGTAGGTGTGGAAGCTTTCGGAGACTTCGACCTGGCGTCGCTGGCGATCTGGTCGTTCTGGATTTTCCTGGCGATCCTTATCTATATCGTCCAGCGTTCCAACATGCATGAGGGATACCCGCTTGAAACCGATGGCGGCGATATCTCTCCGAACCAGGGCCCCATCGCGCCGCCTGCGCCGAAGACGTACATCCTGCCCAATGGCCGGGGCACCGTTACCGTTCCGACCCTGGAACGGGAAAAACGCGAGGTGGCGCTGAAGCGGTCCTCGCTGGCCGAGGGCTCGCCTTTCGTCCCGACCGGCGATCCGATGGCCGATGGCGTCGGGCCTGCCTCCTGGGCGCCGCGCAAGGACGAGCCCGAGCTGACCGGCCGGGGCGAGCCGAAAATCCGGCCACTCTCGGTGATGACCGAGTTCAAGGTCTCGGCCGGGCGCGATCCGCGCGGGCTGACCGTGCAGGCCGGCGACGGCGCCGCGGTCGGCAACATCGTCGATCTGTGGGTCGACGAGCCGGAATGCCTGGTGCGCTATCTGGAGGTCGAGCTGTTCGCCGATTTCGGTGGCGGTCGCCGACTGATCCCGATGCCGCTGGCGGTGATCAAGCCCGACCGCGTCACGGTCCGCTCGATCTATGGCAAGCAGTTCGCCGGCGTTCCGACGACCAAGGCGGCCGACGTCGTCACCAAGCTCGAGGAAGACAAGATCTCCGGCTATTTCGCTGGCGGCGTGCTCTATGCCGACCCCCAGCGGCAGATGCCGATCTTCGACACCCACAACTAGGGAAAGGCACCAGGCATGCCGCATGACGACTTCGCATTCGAGCCCGTGCGCGGGCTGCCGGCACCGCTGCCAGAGGGGGAGCATATCCTCTGGCAGGGGGCGCCGGACTGGCGCGCGCTGGCGCGCGAGGCACTGCTGACGCGGTGGATCGCGGGCTGGTTCGTGCTGCTGGCCCTGTGGCGGGGGCTGGCCGCGGGCGAGGGCGTCATGGGCGTGCTTGGGGCCGGGGTGCCGCTCCTGCTGCTTGGCGCCGCGGCGGTTGTGATCCTGTGGGGGGTCGCCTGGGTGATGGCCCGGGCGGCGGTCTACACGCTGACGAACCGCCGTGTCGTGATGCGTATCGGCGCGGCGCTGCAAGTCACCTTCAACCTGCCCTTCAAGCAGATCGAGACGGCAAGCCTCGATCTGCGCAAGGGCGGCACGGGCACCATCGCGCTGCGCCTGACCGAGGGCAGCAAGATCGCCTATCTGGTGGCCTGGCCGCATGTGCGGCCCTGGCACATGGCGCGGACCGAACCCGCCCTGCGCTGCATCCCCGATGCCAGGCGGGTCGCCGCGCTGATTGCCGAAACGGCCGAATCGCAGCTCGCCCAGCCCGTGCTGTCGCGCGATGGCGGTGACGCGGCCGCCAAAGCTTGCCGCCGAATGACCCTGACAAGGACCGACGAGGAATGACCGTGACATCGCCCGAAGCCCCGCGCCGCCCCGCCCCCAAACCCGTGGACCGGGAGAAGCTGCAGCGCCGTGCGGTGTGGCTGATGTTCTCCTTTGTGGTTCTCACCCTGGCTGCGGTCACGGTCTTCCGCCTGTCCGGGGCCGAGCCGATCGCGCAGCCGCCGACAACGGCGATCGCCGCCGAACGGCTGGTGCTGCTGGAACGGCCCGAGCGCAACGGTCCGGTCTTCGTGCGCGATGCCGAGACCGGCAGGCTCATGGCCCGCAGCGACCGCAACAAGAACGGTTTCATCGACGTGATCGGGCGCGTGGTCGATCGCCAGCGTCTGGTCGACGGCACCGATCCCGACGCCCCCTTGCGCGTTGTTCGCTTTGATTCGGGACGGATATCCCTTATCGATGTGGACAGTGGCCGGAGAATCGAAATCACCGGCCACGGAAGCGAGAATGTCGCGGCGTTTGCCCGGCTGCTCGACCGCTGAAAGGGGAAGCTGAAATGGGACTTTTCACACGAGAACGCGAGACGGCGCCCTGCACTGTCGAAGTGTCGCATTGCTTCGAAAGCCTGTACGCCCATGTCCGGTTCGACAATGGCGCGGTGGTGCATCCGGGCGATGCCGTCCAGGTCGAAGGGCCGCCGGTGATGGCGCCCTATGGCGAGGTGGTGCGCGCGACGCGCGTGGCCACCATCACGCGGGCCAATGCGCTGGAACGGCTGTGGACGCGGATGACCGGGGATTTCGAGGTGATGGAGCTGTGCGAGTTCTCCTTTTCCGAGGAGGCGACGCTGTGAACGATCAGTCCCCGATCGACCCCAAGGTTTCCATCGCGGCACACACCGCCGACGCCAGGACCGTCGAAGAAGGTCTCGCCATCCAGGAGCGGCAGGCGGTGCTCGACAGCGAAAGCGCGACCGCGGTCGCGATGCAGGACACGCTGCTGACGCCGCGTTTCTACACCACCGATTTCGACGAGCTCGATGCGATCGACGTGACCCCGGTGCGCGACGACTGGGATGCGCTGATCGCCGAGATGGAGGCCGATCCGAACCGCGGCCATTTCCGCAAGACCGCGGATTGGGACCATGTCGACTGGGCCGGGATGGACCCCGAGCTGAAGAAGGAATTCATCGACTTCCTCATCAGCTCCTGCACCGCCGAATTCTCCGGCTGCGTCCTCTACAAGGAAATGAAGCGGCGCGGCAACAACCGCGACATCACCCAGCTGTTCCAGCTGATGGCGCGCGACGAGGCCCGCCATGCCGGTTTCATCAACGACGCGCTGCGCGAGGTGGGGGTCGCGGTGAATCTCGGCTTCCTGACTCAGAAGAAGAAGTATACCTATTTCCGGCCGAAGTTCATCTACTATGCCACCTATCTGTCGGAAAAGATCGGCTATGCGCGGTATATCACGATCTTCCGCCACCTGGAGGCCAACCCGGACCGCCGCTTTCACCCGATCTTCAAATGGTTCGAGGAGTGGTGCAATGACGAGTTCCGCCATGGCGAGGCCTTCGCCCTGCTGATGAAGACCGATCCGAAGCTGACCGCCGGCGTCAACGAATGGTGGATCAAGTTCTTCCTGACGGCGGTCTATTCCACTATGTATGTCCGCGATCATCAGCGACCGGCCTTCCACGCGGCGCTTGGCGTCGATACCGACTGGTATGGGCAGGAGGTGTTCCGCAAGACCAGCGAACTCTCGAAGCAGATCTTCCCGTTCACCCTCGATATCGACCATCCGCGCTGGATGAAGGGGCTGAAACAGCTGCAGCGCGCCTCGGCCGATATGGACCGGGCGCAAAAGCGGGGCGGCATCGGCGGCTTCTTCGGCCGGGTCTGGGCCGGCACCCGCGCGACCTGGGCCTTTGCCCGGCTCTATACCATCCCGGCGGTGCGCCATAGCGTGCCCGCCACCACCCGGCTGGAGCCCGTCTACTGATGGCAACGCCCTGGATCGCCGCGCTGTTTGCGCTTTTCATCTGGTGGTTTTCCACCGGGGCGATCCTTTACGTGGTGCGCCGGGCCGAAAACCGGCCCGGCTGCCATGGCCGGGCGGTGATGTGGGGCCTGCCGGCGCTGGTCGCGGGTACGGTCGCCACCACCCTGTCGCTGTCGATGCCCAGCGTCGCCGGCGTCTATCTGGGTTTTCTCGGCGCGCTGGCGATCTGGGGCTGGATCGAGCTTGCCTTCCTGACCGGCATCGTCACCGGGCCGAACCGGACCCCGCTGGCCGAGGGCCACAGCGAATGGGGCCGGTTCCTAAAGGCGACGGGCACCGTGGCCTATCACGAGGCGCTGTTGCTCGCGGGTTTCCTGACGCTTGTCCTGGCCGCACCGGCGGCCGAGAACACGATCGCCGCCTGGACCTTTGGCGTGCTTTACATCGCGCGGATTTCGGCCAAGCTGAACCTCTATTTCGGGGTGCCGCGCATCAATACCGAGTTCATTCCGACCCCGCTGGCGCATCTGCCCAGCCACTTCCGGATCGCCCGAATGAACTGGGTGTTCCCGCTGTCGATCGCCGGGCTGACGCTGGCGGTTGTGGTGGGTGTCCAAGCGCTGGGGGTCGCCACCTCCCCGGCCGAAACCGCCGGCATCGCGCTTGTCACTGCGTTGACGGCACTCGCCCTTCTCGAACACTGGCTGATGGTTCTGCCGCTTCCCGATGCCCGCCTGTGGCGCTGGATGCTGCCCGAACCGAAGGCCCCGCAACGATAACCTGAAGATCCCGGGGGAAGAAACAGATGGATTTCAACGCACATGCCCGCGAACAGCTCGATGCGCTCAAGGAAGAGGGCAATTACCGCATCTTCGCGGAACTCGAACGCAAATGCGGCCGGTTTCCCCGGGCCAAGAACCACGGCCCCGTCGGCGCCCGGGAGGTGACGGTCTGGTGCTCGAACGACTATCTGGGGATGGGCCAGCACCCCAAGGTGATGCAGGCGATGAAGGACGCGATCGACGCCTGCGGCACCGGCGCCGGCGGCACCCGGAACATCTCGGGCACCAACCATTATCACCGCCTGCTGGAGGATGAACTCGCCGATCTGCACGGCAAGGAGGGGGCGCTTCTGTTCACTTCGGGATATGTGTCGAACTGGGCCGCCCTGTCGACGCTCGGCAGCCGTTTCAAGAACGCGGTCATCCTGTCGGATGCGCTCAATCACGCCTCGATGATCGAAGGCATCCGCCATTCCCGCGCCGACAAGGTGATCTGGAAGCATAACGATGTCGAAGACCTCGACCGGAAACTGGCGGCCGTCGGCCCCGGACCGGCCAAAGATCGTCGCCTTCGAAAGCGTCTATTCGATGGATGGCGATATCGCACCGATCGCCGAGATTGCTGCGGTCTGCAAGAAGCATGGCGCGCTCAGCTATCTCGACGAGGTGCACGCGGTCGGGCTTTACGGACCGCGCGGCGGCGGCGTTTCCGAACGCGACGGGGTGGCCGATCAGATCGACATCATCGAGGGGACCCTGGGCAAGGCCTATGGCTGCATGGGCGGCTACATCACCGGGTCGAAGGTGCTTTGCGACTTCGTCCGCTCGTTCTCGAGCGGGTTCATCTTCACCACCGCGCTGCCGCCCGCCGTGGCCGCCGCTGCCCGTGCCTCGATCCGGCACCTGAAGGAATCCGACGTCGAGCGCCAGCAGCAGCGCCGCCAGGTGGCGCGGCTGCGCGCCCGGCTCGACGAGCATGGCATCCCGCATCTGCCGAACCCCAGCCACATCATCCCGGTGATGATCAAGGACCCGGTGAAATGCCGGCAGATCTCGGATATCCTGATGGCCGATCACGGGGTCTATGTGCAGCCGATCAATTATCCGACCGTGCCGAAGGGCACCGAAAGGCTGCGCATCACACCCTCGCCGCTGCACACCGACGCGGATATCGACCATCTGGTCACGGCGCTCAACGCGCTCTGGCAACACTGCGCGCTGGCGCATAACCACGCCGCCGCCTGAGGCCCGCCTTTCCCATCCCGGGTGGCCACCGCGCGGGGCGTCGAGCCCCGCGCGGCGGCGGCCCCGGCCGGTCGCGCAGCGACCGGCCGGGCCGGGCCCAACGGGCGGCGCAGCGCGCAGCGCGGCGCCGCCGGGCGGGAGGCCCGGGAACCCTTCTGGCCAAGCCGACGCATCGCGCCTATACGGCGCCGCCATGGCGGACTGGACGTTTCACAAGATGCATGGGCTCGGCAACGATTTCGTCGTGCTCGACCGGCGGGCGGGCGGCCCCGGCGTGACGCCCGCGCTGGTCCGCGCGCTGGCCGATCGGCGTCGCGGTGTCGGATTTGACCAGCTGGCCGTGATCGAGCCGGCCACGGATGCCGATGTGCGGCTGCGGTTCTGGAATGCCGACGGGTCGACGGCCGGGGCCTGCGGCAATGCCACCCGCTGCATCGCCCGCCATCTGATGGCCGCAGCGGGGACCGATCGGCTGACCCTGCGCACCGATCACACGGCGATCGCGGCCCGCGACCTGGGCGGCGGTCAGACGGCGGTCAATCTGGGCGCGCCGGTCTTCGACTGGCAGGCCATTCCGCTGGCCCGCGCGGCCGATGTGACCGCGCTGCCGATTCCGGGTGCGCCGGCGGCCCTGTCGATGGGCAACCCGCATTGCGTGTTTCGCGTCGACGACCTTGCCGCGGTGGACATCCACGAAATGGGTCCCGCGCATGAGACCCATCCGCTGTTTCCCGAGCGGACCAATGTCGAGGCGGTGCAGGTGCTGGGCCGCGACCGCATCCGCATCCTGATCTGGGAGCGGGGGACGGGCGCGACACTGGCTTCGGGCTCCTGCGCGGCCGCCGCGGCGGTGGCCTGCGCGCGTGCCGGGTGGACCGGGCACGCGGTGACGGTGGCGGTGCCGGGCGGCGCGTTGGGGATCGACTGGCGCGAAGATGGGGTCTGGCTCACCGGCCCCACCGCGGAAGTCTTTACCGGCACCTTGAGCGACGATTTTCTCGCGGGGCTCGTGTGAGCGCGCCGGTGTTCTCGACCTTCGGCTGTCGGCTCAACGCCTGGGAGACCGAGGCGATGAAGCGGCTCGCCGCCCGGGCCGGGGTGCAGGACGCCGTGGTGGTCAACAGCTGTGCGGTGACCGCCGAGGCGGTGCGCAAGGCGCGCCAGGACATCCGCCGCCTGCGGCGCCGGCATCCGGGGGCGCGCATCGTGGTGACCGGCTGCGCCGCGCAGACCGATCCCGACGGCTTTGCCGCGATGGCCGAGGTCGACCATGTGCTGGGCAACGCCGAAAAGCTCGACCCGGAGGCCTGGGCGCGCCTGGCGCCGGATTTCACCGGCACCACCGAACGGGTCCGGGTCGGCGACATCATGTCGGTGCGCGACGTCGCGCCGCATCTGATCGACGGTTTCGGCAGCCGGGCCCGCGCCTTCGTGCAGATCCAGACCGGCTGCGATCATCGCTGCACCTTCTGCATCATTCCCTATGGGCGGGGGAACTCGCGTTCGGTGCCGGCCGGGGTGGTTGTCGAGCAGCTGCGCCGTCTGGTCGGGGCGGGCCATCAAGAGGTCGTGCTGACCGGCGTCGATCTGACAAGCTGGGGCGCCGACTTGCCCGGCGCGCCGCGGCTTGGCGGGCTGGTCCAGCAATGCCTCCGGCTGGTGCCCGACCTGGCCCGGCTGCGCCTGTCCTCGATCGACTCGATCGAGGCCGACCCGGCGCTGATGGAGGCGCTGGCCGATCCGCGCCTGATGCCGCATCTGCACCTGTCGCTGCAATCGGGCGACGATCTGATCCTGAAGCGGATGAAGCGGCGGCACGGGCGCGACGACGCCATCCGCTTCTGCGCCGAAGCCCGCCGCATCCGCCCCGATATCGTGTTCGGCGCCGATATCATCGCGGGCTTTCCGACCGAGACCGAAGCGGCGTTCGAAAATTCGCAGCGCCTGGTGGCCGAGTGCGGCCTGACCTGGCTGCACGTGTTTCCCTATTCGCCGCGCCCGGGCACGCCCGCGGCCCGGATGCCGCAGCTCGACGGTGCGACGATCCGCGACCGCGCGGCGCGGCTGCGCGCGGCGGGCGACGCGGCGCGGCGGCGGTTTCTGGCCGGCGAGGCGGGCCAGACCCGCCCGGTGCTGATGGAAACCCCGCGGCTGGGCCGCACGCCGCATTTCGCCGAGGTCGCGTTCAGCAGCGATCGGCCCGAAGGCGCCACCGTCGCGGCGCGCATCCTGGGCGTCGAGGGCAGCAGGCTGCGGGCGGCCTGATGCACCCGAACCCGGCCTTCCGGGGTGTGGCCGAGGCGCGCGCGGCAGCCTTTGCCCGCGATCGCGGCTTTGGCACGCTGGCGGTCAACGGGCCGGCGGGGCCACTCTTGTCGCATGTCCCGTTCCTGCTGAGCGCAGATGGCGCGACGGCCGAACTGCATCTGCTGCGGTCGAACCCGATTGCCCGGGCGCTGGCCGCCCCGCTGCCTGCTGTAATGGCGGTAACGGGGCCGGAGGGCTATGTCTCGCCCGACTGGTACGGGATGCCCGACCAGATGCCGACCTGGAACTATGTGGCGGTGCATCTGCGCGGCACGCTGGAAAGCCTGCCCGAGGATGCGCTGGCGCCGATGCTCGACCGGCTGTCAGCCTGGTTCGAGGCCCGACTTGCCCCGAAACCCGCCTGGACCAGCGACAAGATGACCAAGGGCGTGATGGCCCGGATGATGCGGGCGATCGCGCCCTGCCGGCTGACCGTCGACCGGATCGACAGCACCTGGAAGCTCAACCAGAACAAGCCCGCAGCGGCGCGTCTGGGGGCCGCGGCGCAGGTCGCCGACCCCGCGCTGGCGGCGCTGATGCGCGACCCGCCCGACCATTGGCCGGACGGGTGAGCTTGCGACAGGATTCTCCAGAAAATCCTGTCTTTGCAGAGTTTTCTGGAAAACTCTGCTGCCAGGCCCTACTCGGTGCGCGCGATCCGCCCGTCGGTATAGGGCTGGTAGGGCGCATTGGCGGCCAGATATTCGGCCGCTACGTCGGCCAGATCGGGACCGAAATCATAGGCGTTCTTGCCGTCGCCCGCGAACATCGCATAGCCGTCGCCGCCATTGCGGACGAAGTTGTTGGTGACCGTCAGATAGGTGGCGTCCGGGTCGATGGGCGTCCAGCCATCGGCGCCCTGCACCAGCACCTCGGTCACGCGGGCGCCGGGTTCGGCGGCCGGGTCCCAGGTGAACTGCAGGCCGGCGACCTGCGGAAACCGGCCGCGCCCTCCTCGACCTGGCTGACGCCGTTTTCCAGCGCCGCGACCAGATCGGCGCCCGTTGCCTCGAAGGTCGAGAGCGTGTTCTGGAACGGCAGGACGGTCAGCACCTCGCCCATCGTCACCGGGCCGGCATCGATCGAGGCGCGCAGGCCGCCGCCATTCTGGAAGGCAACGGTCACGCCCTGATCGGCCACCCGGTCGAGCATGGCATCGGCCACCAGATTGCCCATCGGGCATTCCTCGGCCCGGCAGACCGCGCGTTCGCCCACGATCGCTTCGGCCGCCTCCGCCACCACGGTGTTACGGATCTCTGCGAGCGGCTGCGCCGCCGCTGCGACGCGCGCCTTGATCGCCGGCTCCTCGGCCACCGAGGCATCGAGCAGCACCGGCTCGCCCGCCGCCGAGGCCAGCGCCCCGGAATCGTCGAAGGTCACGTCGAGCACGCCCAGATACTTGCCATAGGCATAGGCCTGCACGATGGCGGTGTTGCCCACCATCACCGGATAGGGCCCAGCGGCGCGGTCAGAGGTGTTCGACAACAGCGTGTTGGAATGGCCGCCGACGATGATGTCGAGCGCCGGCACAGCCTCGGCCATGCGCAGATCGGCCGGATACCCGAGATGGCTGAGCAGCACGAGCTTGTCGATCCCTTCGGCGGCCAGCGCCTCGACGGCGGCCTGCACCGCCGCGACCGGATCGGTAAAGGTCACATCCGGCCCGGCCGAGGACAATTCGCCGGTGTCCTCGGCAATCGCGCCGATCACCCCGATCTGCGCATCGCCGGCCGCCAGCACCGTCCACGGCGCGGTCTTGCCGTCAAGCGCCGAGCCCTCGGCGATGTCCGCATTGGCCATCAGCACCGGGAAGTCGGCGCTGTCGATGAAGGCGGCCAGCGCCTCGGGCCCGCGGTCGAATTCGTGATTGCCGACGGCCATCGCCTGATAGCCCATGGCGTTCATCATCTCGGCGGCGAACTGGCCCTCGTAATGGTTGAAGAACAGCGATCCCTGAAACGGGTCGCCGGCATCCAGCAGCAGCACGGGGCGATCCGTGTCGCGGGCCGTTTCGATGGCGGTGGCGATCCGGGCCGATCCGCCGAAGCATTCTCCGGCGGCGTTGTCCTCTTCGGCGCAGGTCGAATCGTATTTGCTGATCGGCTCGAACCGGGCGTGAAAATCGTTGGTATGCAGCAGGCGCAGCGCGGTTTCGGCCGCGACCGGTGCGGCGAGGGCGGCAAGGCTGGCAGTGGTCAGGCAAACGGCTCGGAACATGGATCTCCCCTTATCCGGATGGCCCCGTCTTGGAGCCATAATTGCGCATCGCCGTCAATGGCCGTGCCGCGATGCTGGACAGGCGGCCCCGGCATGCCTAACTTCGTTGCGACAGGAGGTGACCCATGGCCCTGCCCCTTGCCCCGATCGCCGGTGTCGCGCTGCGCTATGGCGTGGTCGCGCTGGCGGCCTATGCCGTGACCCGCGCCGCCGATCCCGCCCGCCGCGATCAACGTGCCGAGGATGCGCATGACGATCTCGACGATGGGCTCGGTCTGCGCTCGGATCGGGGTCAGGCCAATGTGAACGGCCGGCTGCGCCGGGTCATCCGGCTGGGTCCGGGCGGCCCCGGAGTCGAGATCGACGCCAGCGTTCTGGGTCGGCTTCGGTTGCGGCGGGTCTAGCCGTGCTGCGGCTCTACCGGTCTCCGGCTTCGCCCTATGTGCGCAAGGTCATGGTGGTTCTGCACGAAACCGGCCAGGACGGCGACATCGACTATGCCGCGGCCCAGGGCACGCCGCTTGACAGCGGGCAGATGCCGCTGGCGCACAACCCCTTGGGCAAGATACCGGTGCTGGAACGGTCGGACGGACCGGCGCTCTACGATTCCCGCGTGATCTGCCGCTATCTGGATGCGCGGGCCGAGGCCGGGCTTTATCCCGAACCGCCCCGCCTGTGGGACAGCCTGGTGCTGGAGGCGACCGCGGATGGGATCCTCGATGCCGCCGTCGCGATGGTCTATGAAAGCCGGCTGCGCCCCGAGGCGCTCCGCTCGGCCGATGTCGTCGAGGCGCAATGGGCCAAGATCGCCCGGTCGCTCGACGCGGTCGAGGAACGCTGGATGAGCCACCTTTACGGCCGGCTCGATATCGGCCAGATCGCGGTCGGCTGCGCGCTGGGCTATCTGGACTTTCGCCATGACGATCGCGCCTGGCGGCAGGGCCGCGATGCGCTGGCGGCGTGGGAAAAGCGGTTCGCCGGCCGCGCCAGCATGATGGCGACTGCCCCCAGCGCAGCCTGACCGGGGCAGCGGTGCATGGCCATTGGGGGTTTTCCTGCCGCTGGAAACCGCCTATGACGCAGGCTTCGTTCCGAACAGTGATTCGTGGGCGCGTGTTTCGTGCGCGCTGGCAGTGGTCGGAACACCTGTCCGAGACGGAGGGCAAGGGGGGGCGTGGCCCACCCGGTAAGTCCTTCCCGAGGCGGGAATCGGGGATGAATGCGGCCATGGGCACACGGTGCCTGTGGGCGGGCTTGGCCCCGGGTCCCGTGACAAGCGGACCCGAATGGTTCGGCCCCCGGGCCGGACCCAAGCTGAGCCGGGGGGTCGCGGCCCCCCACCAACCGGAGCGAGACTTTGGATAGAGCCCAGAAAGAGCGCGTGGTCGAGGAACTCGGCCAAATCTTCGAAAGCTCTGGCGTTGTCGTGGTCGCCCATTATGCCGGCCTGACGGTTGCCGAAATGCAGGATCTGCGCGGTCGCATGCGCGCGGCCGGCGGATCGGTGCGGGTGGCCAAGAACAAGCTTGCCAGGATCGCCCTCGAGGGTAAGCCCTGCGCCAGCATCGCCGATCTGATGACCGGGATGACGGCGCTGGCCTTTTCCGAGGATCCGGTCGCGGCGGCAAAGGTCGTCGAGGACTACGCCAAGGCGAATGCGAAATTCGTCGTCCTTGGCGGGGCGATGGGCGAAACGCCGCTCGATCCCGCGGGGGTCAAGGCGGTGGCCGCCATGCCGTCGCGCGAAGAGCTTATCGCATCGATCGTCGGTGCGATCGGGGCGCCGGCGGCGAATATCGCCGGGGCGGTGGGTGCGCCCGCTGCCAACATCGCGGGCATCCTGACAACCCTGGAAGAGCGCGAAGCGGCCTGAATGCAAGAACCCTTGCCCCGGCCGACCGACAAGGCGCCGCGCCGGGGCCCATCCCTGACAGAAACGGAAGAGACACCATGGCTGACCTGAAGAAACTTGCCGAAGAGATCGTGGGGCTGACCCTGCTCGAGGCGCAGGAACTGAAAACCATCCTGAAGGATGAATACGGCATCGAACCCGCCGCCGGCGGCGCGGTGATGATGGCCGCGCCCGGCGGTGGCGCCGACGAAGCTGCGGCGGCCGAGGAACAGACCGAATTCGACGTCATCCTGAAAGCCGCGGGCGACAAGAAGATCAACGTGATCAAGGAAGTGCGCGCGATCACCGGGCTTGGCCTGAAAGAAGCCAAGGATTTGGTCGAGGCTGGCGGCAAGGCCGTCAAGGAAGGCGCTTCGAAGGACGAGGCCGAGGAAATCAAGACAAAGCTCGAAGCGGCTGGCGCCGAGGTCGAGCTGAAGTAACGCGGTCGGGCGGACCACGACGACACAGGCCGGTCCCGTTGCCCCGGGGCCGGCCGAACCCGTCTCAGACAGGGCCGTCGGTGCGGCCCTGTTTCAGACGCGGTTCGGGTTCGGGCGCGGTCCGGTGGGACGGACCGCAGGCATGGAACCCACGCGCATGTCCCGCGCGGCCCGGCCGATGCCCGGCGGCCGCCCGCGCGAGAAGAGGAAGGCAGCACCCGCATGCAAGACATTTCCGTCAATCAGAAACGCATCCGCCGCAACTATGGCAAGATCCGCGAAGTGCTGGAGATGCCGAACCTGATCGAGGTTCAGAAATCCTCCTATGACCTGTTTCTGAATTCCGGCGAGGCGGCGCAGCCCACCGATGGCGAGGGCATCCAGGGGGTGTTCCAGTCGGTGTTCCCGATCAAGGATTTCAACGAGACGGCGGTGCTCGAATTCGTGAAATACGACCTCGAGCCGCCGAAATACGATGTCGACGAATGCCAGCAGCGCGACATGACCTATGCCGCGCCCCTGAAGGTCACGCTGCGGCTGATCGTGTTCGATGTCGACGAGGATACCGGCGCCAAGGCGGTGAAGGACATCAAGGAGCAGGACGTGTTCATGGGCGACATGCCGCTCATGACACCGATCGGCACCTTCATCGTGAACGGCACCGAGCGGGTGATCGTCAGCCAGATGCACCGCTCGCCCGGCGTGTTCTTCGACCATGACAAGGGCAAGACCCATTCCAGCGGCAAGCTGCTGTTTGCCTGCCGGATCATTCCCTATCGCGGCTCGTGGCTCGACTTCGAGTTCGACGCCAAGGACCTGGTCTATGCCCGCATCGACCGCCGGCGGAAGCTGCCGGTGACGACCCTGCTTTACGCGCTCGGTCTCGACCAGGAAGGCATCATGGATGCCTATTACCAGACCGTGACGTTTTCCCATCGCCAGGGCGAGGGCTGGGCGACCCGGTTCTTTCCCGAGCGTATCCGCGGCACCCGGCCGCCCTTTGACATCGTCGATGCCGACACCGGCACGGTGATCGCCGAGGCCGGCAAGAAGGTCACGCCGCGCGCGGTCAAGAAGCTGATCGACGAAGGCCAGATCGAGGACATCCTGGTGCCGTTCGACGATATCGTCGGCCGCTTTGCCGCGAGGGACATGATCAACGAGGAGACCGGCGAGATCTGGGTCGAGGCCGGCGACGAACTGACCTGGGAGGTCGACAAGGACGGCACCGTCACCGGCGGCACGCTGAAGACGCTGCTCGACAACGGTGTCGTCGATATCCCGGTGCTCGACATCGACAACATCAATTTCGGCGGGTATATCCGCAACACGATGGCGGCCGACAAGAACCACGACCGCGATTCGGCCCTGATGGACATCTACCGGGTGATGCGCCCGGGCGAGCCGCCGACCGTCGATGCCGCGACCGCCCTGTTCGAGCAGCTGTTCTTCGACCCCGAGCGCTATGACCTGTCGGCCGTTGGCCGGGTCAAGATGAACATGCGGCTGAACCTCGATGCGCCGGACACCCAGCGGACGCTGCGCCGCGAGGATATCGTGTCGTGCATCCGCGCCCTGGTCGAGCTGCGCGACGGCCGCGGCGAGGTCGACGATATCGACCATCTCGGCAACCGCCGGGTCCGGTCGGTCGGCGAGTTGATGGAGAACCAGTATCGCGTCGGCCTGCTGCGCATGGAACGCGCGATCAAGGAGCGGATGTCGTCGGTCGAAATCGACACGGTGATGCCGCAGGACCTGATCAACGCCAAGCCCGCCGCGGCGGCGGTGCGCGAGTTTTTCGGCTCTTCGCAGCTGTCGCAATTCATGGACCAGACCAACCCGCTGTCCGAGGTGACCCACAAGCGGCGCCTGTCGGCGCTGGGTCCGGGCGGCCTGACGCGTGAACGCGCGGGGTTCGAGGTGCGCGACGTGCACCCCACCCATTACGGCCGGATGTGCCCGATCGAAACGCCCGAAGGTCCGAATATCGGCTTGATCAACTCGCTTGCGACCTTTGCCCGGGTCAACAAATACGGCTTCATCGAAACGCCCTATCGGCGGGTCGAGGATGGTAAGGTGACCGACGAGGTCACCTATATGTCCGCGACCGAAGAGATGCGGCACACCGTGGCACAGGCCAACGCCCAGCTCGACGACGAGGGACGGTTCATCAACGATCTCGCCTCGACCCGGCGAAGCGGCGAATACACGATGAGCCCGACGGGGAATATCGACTATATCGACGTCTCGCCCAAGCAGCTCGTTTCGGTGGCGGCATCGCTGATCCCGTTTCTGGAAAATGACGACGCCAACCGCGCTCTGATGGGCTCGAACATGCAGCGCCAGGCGGTGCCGCTGCTGCAGGCCGACGCGCCGTTTGTCGGCACCGGCATCGAATCGGTCGTCGCGCGCGATTCGGGTGCGGCGATCATGGCCCGGCGGGGCGGGGTGATCGACCAGGTGGACGCCACGCGGATCGTCGTTCGGGTGACCGACACGATCGATGCGGGCGATCCTGGCGTCGACATCTACCGGCTGCGCAAGTTCCAGCGCTCGAACCAGAACACCTGCATCAACCAGAAGCCGCTGGTGAAGGTGGGCGACAGCGTTGCCAGGGGCGAGGTGATCGCCGACGGGCCGTCGACCGATCTCGGTGAACTGGCGCTGGGCAAGAACTGCCTCGTCGCCTTCATGCCCTGGAACGGCTACAACTACGAGGATTCGATCCTGATCTCCGAGCGGATCGCACGCGACGACGTCTTCACCTCGATCCATATCGAGGAATACGAGATCGCCGCCCGCGACACCAAGCTGGGCCCCGAGGAAGTCACCCGTGACATCCCCAATGTCGGCGAGGAAGCGCTGCGCAATCTCGACGAGGCGGGCATCGTCTATATCGGCGCCGAGGTCGGCCCGGGCGACATTCTGGTCGGCAAGATCACGCCCAAGGGCGAAAGCCCGATGACGCCCGAAGAGAAACTGCTGCGGGCGATCTTTGGCGAAAAGGCATCGGATGTGCGCGACACCTCGCTGCGTCTGCCGCCGGGCGATTTCGGCACCGTGGTCGAGGTTCGGGTGTTCAACCGCCACGGGATCGAAAAGGACGAACGCGCCCTGCAGATCGAACGCGAGGAGGTCGAAAGCCTGGCCCGCGACCGTGACGACGAGATGGCGATTCTCGAACGCAACACCTATGCGCGGTTGCGCGCGCTGATCCTGGGCAAGGTTGCGGTAAAGGGGCCAAAGGGCGTCAAGGCGAACAGCCCGATCACCGAAGAGCTGCTGGACGGCCTGTCGCGCGGTCAATGGTGGCAGCTCGCTTTGGGTGACGAGGCCGATGCCGCCCAGGTCGAAGCCCTGAACACCCAGTTCGAGGCGCAGAAGCGCGTGTTGACGGCACGGTTCGAGGACAAGGTCGAAAAGGTCCGCCGTGGCGACGACCTGCCGCCGGGCGTCCTGAAGATGGTCAAGGTCTTCATCGCGGTGAAGCGCAAGCTGCAGCCGGGCGACAAGATGGCCGGCCGGCACGGCAACAAGGGCGTGGTCTCGAAGGTCGTGCCGATGGAAGACATGCCGTTCCTGGAAGACGGCACGCCGGTCGACCTCGTTCTGAACCCGCTCGGCGTGCCGAGCCGGATGAATGTCGGCCAGATCCTGGAAACCCATATGGGCTGGGCGGCGCGCGGGCTGGGCGTGCGGATCGACGAGGCGCTCGACGAGTATCGTCGAACCGGCGACATGACCCCGGTGCAGGAGGCGATGCGCCTGGCCTATGGCGACGAGACCTTCGAGGCCGCGCTGTCGGGGCATGATGCGGACGCCTTCATCGAGGCGGCCGAGAATGTGCGCCGCGGCGTGCCGATCGCCACGCCGGTGTTCGACGGCGCCAAGGAGCCCGATGTGAACGACGCGTTGCGGCGCGCGGGTTTCGACGAATCCGGCCAGTCGACCGTCTATGACGGCCGCACCGGCGAACGCTTTGCGCGCCCCGTGACCGTGGGAGTGAAATACCTGCTCAAGCTGCACCATCTGGTGGATGACAAGATCCACGCGCGCTCGACCGGCCCCTATTCGCTGGTGACCCAGCAGCCGCTGGGCGGCAAGGCCCAGTTCGGCGGCCAGCGCTTCGGCGAGATGGAGGTCTGGGCGCTGGAAGCCTATGGCGCGGCCTACACCTTGCAGGAGATGCTGACCGTGAAGTCGGACGACGTCGCCGGCCGGACCAAGGTCTATGAGTCGATCGTCAAGGGCGAGGACAATTTCGAAGCGGGCGTTCCGGAATCCTTCAACGTGCTGGTGAAAGAGGTTCAGGGACTGGGCCTGAACATGGAGCTTCTGGATGCGGAGGAGGAGGCGTGACGCCCGGAGCTTCGGCAGATATCCAGCCCGGCGGCACGGTGCTGCAACAGGCGCAGCCGCCGGCGGCCCGGCCCGCCGATCCGGGCCGGGACGATATCGCCATCCTGATGTCAACCTACCGGAAGCATGAGTGGATCGTGCCGGCGGCGCGCGCGAACATCGAGTTGTTCTGGCCCGATCACCCGCAGCTCTACATCCTGACGGATGGCGAACTCGACGGTGACGAGGTCATTCGGACGGAAGAACGGGAATTCGTTGCCGCCCTGCAGGACGGTGTGGCCGAGATCAGACGCCGCCAGCAGCAGGTCCGATACATATACCTGCTGCTGGAGGATCTGGCGCCTCTTGCGCCCGTCGATGACGACCGCCTGCGCAGGGTCGAGAATGCCATGAAGGCCGGCAATGGCGCCTATTTCTACATGCCATGGGCCGGTGCACACCGGCATCACGTCGCAAAGGCGGAAACGGGTCTGCTGGGTGAGGCCGGAGCCGGGCTGGGCATTCACGATGTCGGCGAGGCGTATCCGTTCTACTACAGCTGTGTCGTCGCCTTCTGGCGGGTCGATTACTTTCTTGCGGTGCTGTCGGAAAAGCAGCGGGTCGGGATAACCGATCCATGGGGGTTCGAAAATCCGTTCGAAAAGGATCTGGATGTAAAGCCCGAGGCCAAACAGCCGCATTTCTTCATCGATCAGCCCTGGCCGACCTATCAATCGGGTCTGTTCCTGCAGGGTCAAATCAATCGGGCCATCGTGCGGGATCGCCGCTTTGGGCCGTCGCCCGCAAAGGACCTGGTCTACCAGACATACATGTCGCAGGGCAGCATCCTTGAGCGGCTGAAGAAACGCGCCTCACGCTTGAATCACATGCGAAAGGGCATGCTTGCCGGAGTTGGAAGTTGACCCAGATGTCCAACGAATGGCGGCACATCCTTTCGACCCGACCCTGTGCAGAAGGGTCCAACCGATGATCCGGGCGCAACCTGCAAGACCGATGACACGGTCCCCGATCGACACAACAATTCCCGCCCAAGCGGCGTAAAGGAGGGTTTCCGAATGAACCAGGAACTGACCCAAAACCCGTTCAGCCCGCTCGCCGCGCCCAAGCAGTTCGACGAGATCCGGGTGACCCTGGCCAGCCCCGAGCGTATCCTCAGCTGGTCCTATGGCGAAATCAAGAAGCCCGAGACGATCAACTACCGGACCTTCAAGCCCGAGCGTCGACGGGCTGTTCTGTGCGCGCATCTTTGGCCCGATCAAGGATTACGAATGCCTGTGCGGTAAATACAAGCGGATGAAATATCGCGGCGTCGTCTGCGAGAAATGCGGCGTCGAGGTGACTCTGCGGAAGGTCCGGCGCGAGCGGATGGGCCATATCCAGCTGGCCGCGCCGGTCGCTCACATCTGGTTCCTGAAATCGCTGCCCAGCCGGATCGGGCTGATGCTGGACATGACGCTGCGCGATCTCGAACGGATTCTCTATTTCGAGAATTACGTGGTGATCGAGCCCGGGCTTACCGACCTGTCCTATGGCCAGAAACTGACCGAGGAGGAGTTCCTGGACGCCCAGGACCAGTTCGGCATGGATGCGTTCACCGCCGGGATCGGCGCCGAGGCGATCCGCGACATGCTGGCCCAGATCGACCTGGAGGCCGAGGCCGAACAACTGCGCGCCGATCTGGCCGAGGCGACCGGCGAGTTGAAGCCGAAGAAGATCATCAAGCGGTTGAAGCTGGTGGAGCATTTCCTGGAATCCGGCAACCGGCCGGAATGGATGGTGCTGACGGTGATCCCGGTGATCCCGCCCGAATTGCGGCCGCTGGTGCCGCTGGATGGCGGGCGTTTCGCCACCTCGGACCTCAACGACCTCTACCGCCGGGTGATCAACCGCAACAACCGGCTGAAGCGGCTGATCGAATTGCGCGCGCCCGACATCATCATCCGCAACGAAAAGCGGATGTTGCAGGAATCGGTCGACGCGCTGTTCGACAATGGCCGGCGTGGCAGGGTGATCACCGGCCAGAACAAGCGGCCGCTGAAATCGCTCTCGGACATGCTGAAGGGCAAGCAGGGCCGGTTCCGCCAGAACCTGTTGGGCAAGCGGGTCGATTTCTCGGGCCGTTCGGTGATCGTCACCGGGCCGGAACTGAAGCTGCACCAATGCGGGCTACCGAAAAAGATGGCGCTGGAGCTGTTCAAGCCGTTCATCTATTCGCGGCTGGAGGCGAAGGGCCTGTCCTCGACCGTCAAGCAAGCCAAGAAGCTGGTCGAAAAGGAACGCGCCGAGGTCTGGGACATCCTCGACGAGGTGATCCGCGAACATCCGGTGATGCTCAACCGCGCGCCGACATTGCACCGGCTGGGCATCCAGGCCTTCGAGCCGGTGCTGATCGAGGGCAAGGCGATCCAGCTGCATCCGCTGGTCTGTTCGGCGTTCAACGCCGATTTCGACGGCGACCAGATGGCGGTCCATGTGCCGCTCAGCCTCGAGGCGCAGCTCGAGGCCCGCGTGCTGATGATGTCGACCAACAACGTCCTGTCGCCGGCCAACGGCAAGCCGATCATCGTGCCGTCGCAGGACATGATCCTGGGCCTCTACTATGTCACCCTGATGCGCCAGGGCATGCCGGGCGAGGGCATGGCCTTTGGCACGATCGAAGAGGTCGAACAGGCGCTGGCCGCGGGCGTGGTGCATCTGCACGCGAAAATCCAGGCCCGGGTCCTGCAGATCGACGAAGAGGGCAACGAGGTCTACCGCCGGTTCGAAACCACACCGGGCCGGGTCCGGCTGGGCGCGCTTCTGCCGCTCAACGCGAAGGCGCCGTTCGATCTGGTCAACCGGCTGCTGAAGAAGGGCGAGGTGCAGGAGGTGATCGACACCGTCTACCGCTATTGCGGCCAGAAGGAGAGCGTCATCTTCTGCGACCAGATCATGAGCCTGGGCTTTCAGGAAGCATTCCGCGCCGGCATTTCCTTCGGCAAGGACGACATGGTGATCCCGGACGAAAAATGGACGATCGTCGACGGGGTGCGCGCCCAGGTGAAGGAATTCGAACAGCAATACATGGACGGGCTGATCACCCAGGGCGAAAAGTACAACAAGGTCGTCGATGCCTGGTCGAAATGCAACGATCAGGTGACCGACGCGATGATGGCGGCGATCTCGACAACGCAGGTCGATGAGGACGGTCGCGAGCTCGAGCCCAACTCGGTCTACATGATGGCCCATTCCAAGGCGCGCGGCTCGGTCACCCAGATGAAGCAGCTCGGCGGGATGCGCGGGCTGATGAACAAGCCGTCGGGCGAGATCATCGAGACGCCGATCATCTCGAACTTCAAGGAAGGCCTCACCGTGCTGGAGTATTTCAACTCCACCCATGGTGCGCGCAAGGGGCTGTCGGACACCGCGCTGAAGACGGCCAATTCGGGCTATCTGACGCGGCGCCTGGTGGATGTTGCGCAGGACTGCATCGTCCGCGAACTGGATTGCGGCACCGACCAGGCGATCAACGCCCAGGCGGCCCTGTCCGATGGCGAGGTGGTGTCGAGCCTTTCGGAACGGCTGCTCGGTCGCGTGGCGGCCGACGATATCGTCGTGCCGGGGACCGAGGAACTGCTGGTCCGCCAGGGCGAATTGATCGACGAGCGCAAGGCCGACGCGGTCGAGGCAGCCGGCGTCCAGTCCGTGCGCATCCGCTCGCCGCTGACCTGCGAATCCGAGGAAGGCGTCTGTGCGATGTGCTACGGGCGCGACCTGGCGCGGGGCACGATCGTCAATGTCGGCGAGGCGGTGGGCATCATCGCCGCGCAGTCGATCGGCGAACCGGGCACCCAGCTGACCATGCGCACCTTCCACATCGGCGGCGTGGCCCAGGGCGGCGGTCAGCAGAGCTTTCAGGAGGCTGGCCAGGCCGGCCGGATCTCGTTCCGCAACGCAATCACGCTGAGCAATGCGCGCGGGGAACCGATCGTCATGGGGCGCAACATGGTCATGATCATTGCCGATCCGGCGGGCGCCGAACTGGCCAGCTACAAGCTGGGCTATGGCACCAAGCTTCTGGTGGCCGAGGGCGACGAGGTCACGCGCGGCCAGAAACTGTTCGAATGGGATCCGTTCACCCAGCCGATCATCGCCGAGAAGGGCGGCGTGGCGCGGCTTGTCGATCTCGCGACCGGGGTTTCGGTGCGCGAGGAAACCGACGAGGCGACGGGGATGACCCAGAAGATCGTCTCGGACTGGCGTTCCGCGCCCAAGGGCAACGAACTCAAGCCCGAGATCATCGTGATGGATCCCGAAACCGGCGAACCGGTGCGCAACGATCTGGGCAACCCGGTCAGCTATCCGATGTCGGTCGATGCGGTGCTGTCGGTCGAAGAGGGCGAGGCAGTGGCGGCCGGCGACGTGGTCGCGCGCATCCCGCGCGAATCGGCCAAGACCAAGGACATCACCGGCGGCCTGCCGCGGGTGGCCGAACTGTTCGAGGCACGCCGGCCCAAGGACCACGCGATCATCGCCGAGATCGACGGAACGGTGAAATTCGGCCGCGACTACAAGAACAAGCGCCGGATCAGCATCGTGCCGGCCGATGACAGCCTGGAACCGGTCGAATACATGGTGCCGAAGGGCAAGCACATCCCGGTGCAGGAAGGCGACTATGTCCAGAAGGGCGACTACATCATGGACGGCAACCCGGCGCCGCATGACATCCTTCGGATCATGGGAGTCGAGGCGCTGGCCGACTATCTGATCGACGAGGTGCAGGAGGTCTACCGTCTTCAAGGCGTCAAGATCAACGACAAGCATATCGAGGTGATCGTCCGGCAGATGCTGCAGAAATGGGAAATCCTCGATTCGGGCGAAACGACGCTTCTGAAGGGCGAGCATGTCGACAAGATCGACCTTGAGGCGGCCAACGCGAAAGCCGCCGCCGAAGGCCGCCGCCCGGCCGAGGCCGAGCCGATCCTGCTGGGCATCACCAAGGCCAGCCTGCAGACCCGGTCGTTCATCTCGGCCGCTTCGTTCCAGGAGACGACCCGGGTGCTGACCGAGGCGAGCGTGCAGGGCAAGCGCGACAAGCTGCTGGGCCTGAAGGAAAACGTGATCGTCGGCCGGCTGATCCCGGCGGGCACCGGCGGGGCGATCCAGCGGGTCCGCCGGATTGCGGGCGACCGCGACCAGAAGATCATCGAGGAAAAGCGCGCCGCGGCCGAGGCGGCGGCGGCGCTGGAATCGCCCGATGCGGTGTTCGGCGGTGGCGGCGACGGGGCCGTTTTCGACACGTCCGACCGGGATTGATGGCCTGGCGCAATGGGGTCACCCATTGCGCCCTGGTCTGAGCCGTACCCGGGGGTTGGTTCGCCACTGTGACCGGTTTAAGGCCCATGGGTGTCAATCGGCATTGAATCGTGACCCCTTATCGGCGCCCAAAATTGACCCCCTGGAGCTAAGCTGGCCCGGCGCTGCGTAGTCCTCATGTAACGCAGCGGCGGCGGGCCAGCGGGGGTTCGGTTTGCGCTATGCCCGGTTTTTGAAGCGCCAGCTTTCGTTCCCGGTCTCGACGATCTCGCAGTGATGGGTCAGGCGGTCGAGCAGCGCGGTGGTCATCTTCGCGTCTCCGAAGACGGTGGGCCATTCGCCGAACGCCAGGTTTGTCGTCACGATGATCGAGGTGCGCTCGTAGAGCTTGCTGATCAGATGGAACAGGAGCTGACCGCCGGTCTGGGCGAACGGAAGATAGCCGAGTTCGTCCAGGATCAGGAAGTCCAGGCGGGAGATCAGGTCTGCGGTGCGGCCCTGCCGTTCGGCCCGGGCTTCCGCGTCGAGCTTATTGACCAGATCGACGACGTTGAAGAACCGGCCCCGGCGGCCGTTTCTGATGCAGGCGCGCGCGATGCTGACCGCGAGATGGGTCTTTCCTGTGCCGGTGCCGCCGATCAGCACGAGGTTGCGTTGATGATCGAGGAAGTCTCCGGTGGCCAGATCCCGGATCAGGGTCTCGTTGACCTCGGCCGCCTCGAAGTCGAACTCCTTGATCTCCTTAGCCAGCGGCAACTTGGCGATGGTCATCTGGTACTTGATCGAGCGCGCCTGCTTCTCACTGATCTCGGCGGTCAGCAAATCGCCGATGATCCGTTGGGGTTCGTGCTGTCGCTTCACCGCCGTGGCGATGATCTCGTCGTAGGCCGTCCTCATGCCGTAAAGCTTCAGCTGACCCATGGCGTCCAGCACCTGTGATCGTTCCATTCGCGGTTCTCCTCAGGCTGTCGTAGCGATCGCAATTGGCCGCGGGCTCGCGGCCCAACTTCAGTGCATCCGGCGTCGTGATTGTCAGGGGCGGTGGCGGTTCGCGGCGACGCGCCAGGATGTTCAGAACGACGCCGGCGGAATGGACGTTGTGGGCCAAAGCCTCGGAGCAGGCGGCTTCGACGGCCTCCAGCCCGTCGGTGAGCACGGCCCCGAGGATCTCGACCACCTGCCGGTCGCCGCCGGGCTGGCGTTCGAGCTTGCGCTGAACCCGGCGCAGGGCCGGTGGCAGGTCCCAGTCCTTGAAGGGGGCTCCGTTGCGCAAGGCGCCTGGTTTGCGCGCCAGAACCGGGATGTAATGAAGCGGATCGTAGATCGTCTTGCCGCGACCGAAGGCGCGCTCATGCCGCCCCACGACCTGACCGTCCTGCCAGCATTCCAGGCGGTCGGCATAGGCGCGGATCTCGACGGGCCGCCCGACCGCACGGGCGTCGACCGAGTAGCGGTTCTTGTCGAAGCGCACGAGGCAGGTCTTGGACACCGACGCCGGGACGGCGTGGAATCCATCGAACGGACCGACATACGGCACCAGGCTCGACCGCTCCTCTTCGAACACCTCCCAGATCGTCTTGTCCGGAATGTCGGGGTGCCGGTTCGCCTTGGCATAGGCAATGCACCGGTCCCCGAGCCAGGCATTCAGCTCGGCAAAGGATTTGAACTTCGGCCGCGGCACGAAGAACCGTCGGCGGAGCACGCCCACCTGGTTCTCAACCTGCCCCTTCTCCCAGCCCGACGCCGGTGTGCACGCCACCGGATCGACCAGGTAATGTCCGCACATCTGCTGGAAACGGCGATTGTAGGCGCGATCCTTGCCCACGAAGATCGTGTCCACCGCCGTCTTCATGTTGTCGTAGATGCCCCGCGCGCAGGCGCCGCCGAAGAAGGCGAACGCCCTGTCATGGGCATCGAACACCATCTCCTGCGTCTCGCGGGGATAGGCCCGCACGAACGGCATCCGGCTGTGACACAGGCGGACATGGGCCACCTTGACCGTCACCGTCACGCCATCGAGGATCACGATCTCATGGCTCCAGTCGAACTGGTAGGCCTCGCCCGCATCGAAGCTCAGCGGAACATAGGCACTGGCCGAGGCTTCCTGCGCCACCTTCGACCAACCGGCCGCGTAGCGCCGAATGGCATCATAGCCGCCGCCATAGCCGCGGTTCCGCAGCTCTTCGTAGATCCGAATGACGGTCAGACGCTCCCGCTTCGGTCGCCGGGCATTCTCGGCCAGCATCGCGTCCAGATCCGATCGCCAGGGGTCAATCTTCGGTCGGGGCTGAGTCGTGCGATCGTAGGTGAACTCGGTCGCGCCCGATCGGATGACCTTGCGCACCGTGTTCCGCGACACCCGCAGCTCCCGGCAAATCTGCTTGATCGACTTGCCATCGACGAAATGCGCCCGCCTGATCTTCGCGATCGTCTCCACAACCAACATCCCCTGACTGCTCCCTCTCGTTCCAGAGGAAGCTTCTGAGCAGAAGTATCAGGGGGGTCACTTTTGGACGCCGATCACCCCAAGATGAGGGTCAATTTTGCATGCCGATCCACACCCATGCGCTGAAGGAGGTCGATGCCGCGGCCCAGGCGGTCGCCGAGACGCCGGCCCAGGTGGCCGATGCGCTGCGCTATGTGATGACCGGCCGGCTGCCGGGATAGAAAGCGGTCCCGGCCCGCATCGGAAACAGACGCCCTTCGTCGGCGCACCTTATATCAACGGTCATTGATATTGACCGTTGTGTGCCTTCCGCCCCGCCTCCCCACCAATCCTGTCCTATCCCAAGGGTCAAGATTGGTGGTGAGGCGGGGAGGAAGGGCGCGGGAGGCGGACCAGCCGCGATGAGTCATGCTCATTGCGGCTTGGTATGAGTAGTCCGGGGGAGGCTGCCATCAGGTCCGTGGAGCCGCCGCCGATTGGAAGCCTAAACGCCGATGTCAAGCTTTGCGTTCTGCAGATAGGCCGCAAGGCTTTCGAGTTGCTTGCCGCTCAGACGTTCCAGGATGTCGGACGGCAGCATCTCGGGAACGTCGCTTTCGTCGACGGCCATCGAGCCTTCAAGGTTGTTCTTGTGGAGACGGCCGTCTTTCATGATGAGGCGTATGCTCTCTTTGGGGTCCGAGAGCATCGTGATATCCTTGCTTGGATCACCCTCGAAGAGGACGAGGTCGGCAAGCGCGCCTTTCTCGATGACGCCCAGCTTGCCATAGGGGTTCCGGTCCCGCACAATTCCACCAGTTCCGCAGCATTCGAGGTGGCTTGGCGCAGGATATCGAGCGGCTCCCAATACGTTGACCGCACGGTCCATTCCTGCGGCGCGGCGAGGACGATGCTTTGGCCCTGGCAGACATCGGTTGACCAGGTCACCGTCACATTGTGCTTTTTGGACAGCTCGACCATGGTCGCGAACCCATTATGGACGCGGATGGCTTTCTCGCGCCGATCACCGGTCAGCATGGGGGGGCACGTTTTCCGGCGCACAGGTCACCACAGCCGGATAGGCCTGGGTTGACAAATAGGCGCCGTAATCGGCCATCATCTTGAACGTGTCTTCGTCGCACAGCATCGCGTGCTCGATCGACCGCACGCCCGCTTTCAGGCAGCGCTGCGTCGTATGCGGCATATAGGTGTGGGCCATGCAATAGGTGCCGTATTGCTCGGCAACGGCAACGGCTGCGCGGTATTCTTCCTCGGTGAACCCGTGCATGTCGATGGGATCGAAGACGCTGGAAATGCCGCCGCTGCCCATCAGCTTCAACTGCGTGGCGCCCTGGCGCATCTGTTCGCGCGCGGCCCGCGTGATATCGGCGACGCCATCGGCCATGATCGTGTGACCCAGGGTCTCGAACGGCGGACGCGCACCGCCGAAATGCGGGTGCGGGTCGGCGAAGTGCCGCCAGTCGCCATGCCCCCCCGTCGAGGTCAGGGTCGCCATCGAGGGAAAAACCCGCGGCCCCGGCACGAAGCCTTCGTCGATGGCCTTCTTCAGTCCGATGTCGGCCCCGCCGGCCGACCGCACGGTGGTAAAGCCCCAGTCGAGCCAGCGCCGCGCCATGACCACGCCAAGGGCACCGACATAGCTCCAATGCATCTCGTCAAGCGTCGTGATACTGCCATTGAACGACCACAACAGGTGCTCGTGGGTGGCGATGAACGCCGGCGACAGGACGCGTCCGCCGCCGTCAATGACGATGGCCCCCTCGGGGATTTCAAGTCCTTCCGTCGCGACCGCCTCGATCCTGGTCCCCGCGACCAGCACCCGCCCCGCTGGATGCAGAGCCCTGCCATCGAAAAGCTGGATATTGTCAAACGCGATGATTCTCTGTGCTGACATGGCGAAACCTCTCCGCATCCCGGCCGGATCATGGCCTTACAGCGGCGCACCATACAGGCCCGGACGGCTGCCGTCACGGCAAAGGGTGCAGGGTAGCAACGGTCATCGGGCATGACCGTTGCTATCAGAACGCCTTGAACGTCATTGTGGTGAGCGAGCGGGTTATGCCCGGAATGTCGAGCAGCCGCTCGTTGATGTAATGGCCCACATCGACCTCCTTCGGGACATAGATCTTGGCCAGAAGGTCGTATTCGCCGGAGGTCGAATAAAGCTCGGACACGAGCTCGCGCTCATAGATCGCATCGGCGACCTGATAGGTTCGGCCGGGCTGACAGCGAAGTTGGACGAACACGCAATGCATGGTGCCTCCCGTTCTTGCACCGGGTCTCGATAGCGCGGCAGGCTGCCTTGCGCCAGCGCCACGATGCGGGGCTGGCGCGATGCGCCAGATTCATTGCGACCTGGCAGCCGGCAGTCCGGGCGCCTTGCGGTCGCTATCTTCCTGCCGCCTCCAGCCGTTCCTGGGCGGCGAGCCACAACGCCTCGGCCCGGTCGAGCCCGTCGAGCAGCTCGGCATGCTTGGCCTGCCATTTGCGCGCCTCCGCGGCGCGGTGCGGGGGGGCGTCGACGGCAAAACGGGTGCTTGCCGCGCGGTTGCGGATATCGGACCTGTCAAACCCGACCCTACGGCCCGCTGCCGTCTACATCAGGCGGCTTACAGGAGGTGGTATCGCTTAGGATCCTGCCCACCGATTCTGATCGGGTCGGTTCTCGGAGCTGCGGTGACCTTCTCCGAAACCGAGTCGACGTCCATCTCTGCGCCCAAGTCAAGCCGTTTGATTGCCATCAGTCTGATGAGCATCTCAGCCGTGTCCTTGATGGGGTTTTCCTCACGCTCCCAGCGGCTAACCGTAAGAAGCGTAACCTTGAGGGTTTCGGCAAGCTTCTCTTGGGTAAGGCCCATTTCGGTACGCAGAAAGCGCAGTTCCTTGCCGGTCATCTTGGACGGCAACTGCACGATCCCTTCCGCGATCACTTTGTGCAGAAGGCCGATGGCCGGGATCGTTACTGTATCCTCCCCGGAATGGTCCTGAACAACACTCATCCCCTCGATGAATACGTTGTCCAGACCGCATTCGGTGTAGTGATAGGCATCATTCATGGTTCTTCCAACGCTCTAGTCTCGCCACATCACAGTGACGACCTTGATCTCAGATGCTCGCCGATCCGGTATGACAACCATCCTCAGAAATCGTGCACCCGAGTTCGGGGACTGCCCCTCAACCTTGTACTTGAACAGGCCGCTGACGGTGGACGGCTCTGGATCGGCGTAAACATAGCCCTGTCGAAGCACGAACAGCACATCTGATATGATCAGGCTCCGCTCGTTCAGCCTTTCTCGCGCATGCTCAGTACAAGCGAAACCGCAGGTCGGATCCCGAGCTATCCTGCGTATCTCGGTGGTGGCAACTGCGGGTCTCCATGGTTGGCTTTGCTGCGACACGTCGCATCCGGGTGATTCTCTCCATTCCCCTACAACTTATCATTTTGATAGGTTGGTGCAAGTCTCCTAACACCTCCTTGACTGAAAGAACGCAGCCGTTGCTTGTGAACGATAGACGCATGACCCCCAACATGTCTGCAAGATGCCCCGCCGGTTCCGCACTTACCCCCCCGCCGCCTCCAGCCGTTCCTGGGCGGCGAGCCACAACGCCTCGGCCCGGTCGAGCCCGTCGAGCAGCTCGGCATGCTTGGCCTGCCATTTGCGCGCTTCTGCAGCGCGGTGCGGCGCATAGAGGTCGGGATCGGCAAGGATGTCGTCGAGTTTCGCCCGCATCGCCTCGAGCTTTTCGATCCGCGCCTCGCAGCGCTTCACCTCGGCCGCCAGTTCCGCGCGGGCGGCAGGGGGCGGCTTGGCCGGGGCCTTCCGCGCTGCGGGTTTCGCGGGCTCCGGTGTCGGCGCGGGCTGGCCCGCCAGTTCGCGCCGGTACTCCTCCAGCGTGCCGTCCCAGACCCGCACCGTACCCGCGCCGACACGCCACAGCCGGTCGGCGGTCAGGCTGAGCAGGTGAAAGTCGTGGCTGACCAGGATCACCGCGCCGGGATATTCCGCCAGCGCCTCGACCAGCGCGGCCCGGCTGTCGATATCGAGATGGTTCGTGGGCTCGTCGAGGATCAGCAGGTTCGGCGCGTCGATGGTGGCGAGCATGAGCGACAGCCGCGCCTTCTGCCCGCCCGACAGGTTCGCCACCGGCACCTCGGCCGCCTCTGCCCCAAGGCCAAAGCCGGCAAGCTGCGCGCGCAGTCGTGCCGGCGCCTCGGCCGGTCGCAGCCGGCGGATATGATCGAGCGGGGTCTCGTCCGGATGCAGTTCCTCGATCTGATGCTGGGCGAAATAGCCCACGCGCAGCTTTGCCGCCCGCGTGCCCGCCCCGGCCATGCGCGGCAGTTTGCCCGCGATCAGCTTGGCCAGTGTCGACTTGCCCTCGCCATTGCGGCCCAACAGGGCGATCCGGTCGTCGGGGTCGATGCGCAGGCTGAGCCGCTGCAGGACCGGTCGCTGGTCATAGCCTGCCGCGGCGCCGTCCAGCGTCACGATGGGGGGCGACAGCGCCTCGGGTTCGGGAAAGCCGAAGCGGACATGCTGTTGGGGCCCGTCGGTCGCGACCGGTTCCATCCGCGCGATCATCTTCAGCCTGGCCTGGGCCTGTTTCGCCTTCGACGCCTTGTACCGGAACCGGTCGACGAAGCTTTGCAGATGCGCGCGCCGGGCGGCCTGTTTCTTGGTGAAGGCGGCACGCTGCGCGGCGGCGGCGCGTCGCGCGCTGTCGAAGGCGTCGTAATTGCCCGGCCAGAGCGTCAGCTTGCGGTCGTGGAGATGCAGGATCGCCCCGGCCGCGCGGTTCAGAAGCCCCCGATCGTGGCTGATCGTCAGCACCGTATGGGGATAACGGGCCAGATACCCCTCGAGCCAGAGCGCGCCTTCGAGGTCGAGATAGTTGGTCGGCTCGTCCAGCAGCAACAGGTCGGGCGCCGCGAACAGCACCGCCGCCAGCGCCACCCGCATCCGCCACCCGCCCGAGAATTCGGCGCAGGGGCGGGCCTGGGCGGCGGCGTCGAAACCCAAGCCCTGCAGGATGGTCGCCGCGCGCGCCTCGGCCGACCAGGCGTCGATATCCGCCAGCCGCGTCTGGATCTCGGCGATGCGGGCGGGGTCGCTGGCGGTTTCCGCCTCGGCCAGCAGCGCGGCGCGTTCGGTATCGGCGGCCAGGACCGTGTCGAGCAGGCTGGTGGGGCCGGCCGGCGCCTCTTGCGCCACGCCGCCGATGCGCGCCCCCCGGGGCAACGCGATCGTCCCGGCATCGGCTGCGAGTTCGCCCCGGATCAGGCGAAACAGCGTTGTCTTGCCCGCACCGTTCGGGCCCACAAGCCCCACCTTGTGGCCTGCCGGGATCACCGCACTTGCACCGTCGAACAGCGGGCGCCCGGCAATCCGAAAGGAAAGGTCCTCGATCCGCAGCATGCCCCCCAATGGCGTGCCCGTGGCCGGGCGTCAATTCACGGCTTTTCAGCCGCCCGGGGGGGTGATAGGCGCCCGCTCGATCCCACCCAACAGGAGCCTCGCCATGGCCGTTCAGCGCACCTTCTCGATGATCAAGCCCGACGCCACCGCCCGCAATCTGACCGGTGCCATCAACGCCAAGTTCGAGGCCGCCGGGCTGCGGATCGTCGCCCAGAAGCGGATGCGGCTGACGCTCGATCAGGCGCGGGCGTTCTATGCCGTGCATGCCGAGCGGCCTTTCTATGACGAGTTGACGCATTTCATGGCGTCGGGGCCCGTGGTCGTGCAGATCCTCGAGGGCGAGGACGCGGTGGCGAAGAATCGCGAGGTGATGGGGGCCACGAATCCCGCCGAGGCAGCGCCCGGCACGATCCGCGCCGAGTTCGCCCCCTCGATCGGCGAGAATTCGGTGCATGGCTCGGACGCGCCGGAGACGGCCGCCGAAGAGATGGCGTTCTTCTTTTCCGCGGTCGAGATCGTCGGCTGACGCCGACGTGGTCCCGGGCGCACGCCCGGGACGGGCGCCCGCCGCGCGGCGGGCGCGTTGGCCGATGTTGCCGTGCCGCACCGGTCGTCATGTGGCGGGCCCTCGCCCGGTCCGGGCGCTGCCGGCCGCTTGAAGACCGCCGCCGCCAGCGCGGAACGCTCTGAAATCGCGTCCCGAATAGCGCCACGCGATCAGCCTCCAGAGCGTGCCCCGAAACCAGGGGCCAAGCGGCCGGATGCCGAAGAGAAGGCGTTCCGCTTTCCCCGGTCGAGGGCGTCGGCTGACGCCGACGCGGCCCCGGGCGCACGCCCGGGACGGGCGCCCGCCGCGCGGCGGGCGCGTCGGCCGATGGCGCCGAGCATTCGCGCTGTGCCGAGCGTTTCAAGACCAATCCAGCCGGTGCCCCTCGCGGGCCTCCAGCGCGCGATAGAAATCCCGCAGCGTCTTGCCAGGTTCGGGGCGAAACCTGTCGAGTGCCATCATCCGGGCGATCCTGTCGACACGGAACATCCTGAAATCGCGTCGCAATTCGCACCAGGCGATCAGCGTCCAGACCTTGCCCCAGAACCACAGGCCGAGCGGCCGGATCACCCGCTCGGTCACGCGACCGGCGGAGTCGGCATAGCCGATATCGAGCCGTTCGGCCCGCTCGACCGCGCCGTTGAGCGCATCGAGACGGGCGCGCAGGGCCGCCGTCATCTCGGGCGTCGCGATGGCGTGAACCTGCAGTTTTTGGCCGCGGCCGCGTTCCGCCTCGGGCAGGACCGCGTCGATCTTGATCAGCGCCTCCTCGGCCGCGCGCGCCATCGCCGCGCCGCCCCAGGCACGGACCAGACGCGCACCGGTGACGAGCGCCGCAACCTCGTCGCGGGTGAACATCAGGGGCGGCAAATCATAGCCCGCCCGCATGACATAGCCGACGCCGGCCTCGCCCTCCACCGGCACGCCCGCACCGATCAGATCGGCGATGTCGCGATAGATCGTGCGCTCGGACACCTCCAGCCGTTCGGCCAGTTGCCGGGCGGTCACCAGCCGCCCGCCGCGCAGATGCTGGACGATCATGAACAGCCGGTCAGCGCGGCGCATCGATCAGGCGTCTCCTGCTTTCACTGTTCCGCGAAATACGCCGGGGAGCGCGAGGGGCAGCGCCCCTCGCATGCCGTCCGCCCCGGGCCAGGGCGGGTGGGTGGGTGGGGCCGTGGCCCGGGGCGGGCGGCCCCGAAGCCTACTTGGCCGGTTCGAACAGCCCGAGGGAATTGCCGTCCGGATCTGTCGCATAGGCAAAACGCCCTGGCGGGATCTGGATCGCTGGACTGACGACCGTGCCGCCGGAATCGCTGCATCGGGCCATCGCGTCCTCCAGCGTGCCGGGCACGGCCAGGTGAACGGTCGGCCCGGTGCCGTCGCCCGAAGGCTTGCCTTCGTAGAGATGGCCCGATACGCCGCCATTATAGGCGAAAATGGCGGTGACATTCGGCCCCATCTGTTCCTTGGTCAGCGTGGTGGCGCAGACTTTCGAATAGAACGCGATCGCGGCGTCAAGGTCGGAGACCGGGATCTCGAACCAGACAGCGGCATTGGGCGGTGTGAACGGCATGGCTTTGTCCTCCTTCATCGGCTGCCAGTTCGGGTGGCCTAGCACCCCCTTCCTGACAGCATCCTGTCAGGAGCCTGACAGCATCGCACCCGTTGCGGAGCGCAGGCTATCGCATGCAGGCCGCCGCCGCCGACGAACCGAAGGAGGTATAGCGTTGCCAGAACGCGTCATGTTCGGGCGTGTCCGAGGCACGGATCGCCTGGGCCTGGTCGGGATCGCGGAAGAAACCCGCGGCCAGCCGCTGATCGGACGCGTCCAGCCAGCGATTCGCGACCTGCTGGATGCAGCCGCAGACCCGCGGGTTGACACCGTCGCGGTCCGAACGCAGGCACGCCCGTTCGATGGGTCCGGCCGTGGCGGTGCCGGCGCTGACGGCCAGCACGGCCGCAATGATCAATGTACGCATCGGTTATTCTGCCTCTGTTCTGGTGTTTCGGGGCGCTTTCAGCGCCTTCTGCGAAGGTTCTTAGCGCGCGCGGTCCATCCTGGGAAGGGTCTTGCGTCACGGGCCGTGCGGCATGTGTCGACGCCGCACTGCCAGGGCCGCATCGGCGCCGGGGATTGCCGCGCCGCCGATCCCGTCTATGCTGACCGGGCATCCAGCAGCAAGGCGAGGTGTCGATGATCCGGCTGAAGGTTAACGGGACGCCCCGCACCGTCACCGCCCCGGCCGACATGCCGCTGCTGTGGGTTCTGCGCGATGTCCTGCGTCTGACAGGCACGAAATACGGCTGCGGTATCGGGCATTGCGGGGCCTGCACGGTGCTGATCGATGGCGCAAGGGCGAATGCCTGCCTGACGACCATCGGCAGCCTCGACGGGGCCGAGGTCACCACGATCGAGGGGCTGGGAACCCCGGCGGCACCGCATCCCGTCCAGGCGGCGTGGATCGACCATCAGGTCGCGCAATGCGGCTACTGCCAGTCGGGCCAGATCATGGCGGCCATGGACCTGCTTGCCCAGCGGCCCGATCCCACCGATCAGGACATCGCCGATTTCATGTGGGGCAATATCTGCCGCTGTGGCACCTATCCGCGGATTCGCACGGCGATCCGCGATGCCGCCGCCCGTCTGCGCGCGGAGACCGCGGAATGAGCCGGCTGGGCCGGATCGCGCGACGGACCTTTCTGTTGGGGTCGGCCGCCGTCGCGGGCGGTGTGGCGATCGGATACTGGGCGTGGAAGCGCCCGGTCGCGAACCCCTTGCCAGCGACGCTGCCCGAAGGCGCCCATGCCTTCACCCCCTATGTGGTGATCGATGCCGGCGGGGTGCGAGTGATCGCGCCGCGTGCCGAGGTCGGCCAGGGCATCGCCTCGAGCCTCGCAGCCCTGGTGGCCGAGGAAATGGACCTCGACTGGCCGACGGTGCGCATCGAACACGGCCCGCCCTCGGGGGCCTATTACAACGGCAAGGTCGCGGCCGAGGGTTTTCCCTTTGCCGCTACCGATTCCGGCATGCTGGCCCGCGGCGCCCGCGGGCTGGGCGACGCCGTGGCGAAATTCGCCGATCTGCAGATCACCGGCGGGTCGACCAGCGTGGCCGACGCCTTCGACAAGATGCGCCAGGCCGGTGCGGCGGCGCGGGCGGTGCTGCTGAGCGCGGCGGCCGAGCGCGAGGGCGTGCCGCGCAGCGGCCTGCGCACCGAAGCGGGCGCCGTCATCCTGCCGGATGGGCGGCGCGTCCCCTATCCCGCGCTGGCCGAACTTGCGGCCGGGCGCGACATCCCGCTGGACGCCGAACCGAAGGCGCCGCGCGACTGGCGCCTGCTGGGCCGGCCGATGCAGCGCCACGACATCATCGCGAAATCCACCGGCACCGCGCGCTATGCGATCGACATGGACCTGCCCGACATGGTGTTCGCGACCGTGCGCACGAACCCGGCGCGGGGCGGCCTGAACGGCATGGACGCCGACGCGGCCGCGGCGATGCCCGGCGTGCTGAAGATCGTGCCGGTCGATGGCGGAGCCGGGGTCATCGCGGACAACAGCTGGACTGCGATGCAGGCGGCCAACGCCATCGATTTCAGCTGGGGCCCGCCGCCCTTTCCGGCCGACAGCGCGACGATGTGGGAACAGGTCGCGGCAAGCTTCACCGAAGACCGCCGCGACAGCCGGCTGAAGGATGAGGGCGATCTGGGCGCGGCCCTGGCCGAGGGCGAGATCGTCGAGGCCGAATACCGCGTGCCCTACCTCGCCCATGCGCCGCTCGAACCGATGACGGCGGTGGCCCGGCTGGCCGATGGGCGGCTCGACCTATGGACCGGCACGCAGATCCCGGTCTTTGCCCGCGACCGCGCCGCCGATCGCGCCGGGCTCGATGCCGGGGCGGTCACGCTGCATGTGCTGCCCGCGGGCGGCAGTTTCGGCCGGCGGCTCGAAGACGACTGCATCGCCCAGGCGGTCGATCTGGCGATGGCGATGCCCGGCCGCCCGGTGAAGCTGACCTGGAGCCGCGAGGAAGACATGGCGCGCGATTTCCCGCGCCCGATGGCGATGGCGCGCGGGCGCGGGCGGTTTCGGGCGGGCGGGTCACCGGGTTCGACCTGTCGGTCGCCGCGCAATCGGTCACGGCCAGCCAGATGGGCCGGCTGGGCATGCCGGTGGCCGGTCCCGATGTCACCATCGTGGCCGGCGCGTGGGACCAGCCCTATGCCATGCCGGCCTGTCGGGTCACCGGCTATCGCGTGCCCGAAATGGTGCCGGTCAGCTCCTGGCGGTCGGTGGGCGCGTCGATGAACGGTTTCTTCCACGAGAGCTTCCTCGACGAGTTGATCCACGCCGCCGGCGCCGACCCGCTGGAAGAACGGCTGCGGCTGATCGACGATCCGCTGTCGCGCAAGGTGCTCGAAGCGGTGGGCGAGATGTCGGGCTGGGCCGGGCCGCGCCCGGCCGATGGCATCGGCCGCGGCGTCGCCTTCACGCTTTCCTTCGGCGTGCCGACCGCCGAGATCGTCGAGGTCCGCAACACCGAATCCGGCATCGCCATCGACCGCGTCTGGGTGGCGGCCGAGGTTGGCCGCATCATCGATCCGATCAATTTCGAGAACCAGATGCAGGGCGGTGTGGTCTGGGGGCTGGGGCACGCGATGAATTGCGAACTGACCTTCACCGAAGGCCGGCCCGACCAGAACCAGCTGAACCTGTTCGAAGGCATGCGGATCGGGCAGTGCCCCGAAATCGCCGTGCACGGGCTCGAAAACGGCGACACCGTGCGCGGGATCGGCGAGCCGCCGGTGCCGCCCGCGGCGCCCGCACTGGCAAACGCGATCTTTGCCGCGACCGGCCAGCGCATCCGCGACCTGCCCCTGTGGAACGCGGTCGACTTTGCATGAGTTTCGGCACGGCGGCGCGCCCGGGCAACCCATGACAGGAAACATCCTTGCGTCGCCGCGAAACAATGTTGCGCAGGGTCAAGGCAGGCGCTAACCGGTCGCGAAACAGGACAGGGCATGGCCGGCAGCAAACTCGACCCCATCGACCGACACATTCTGGCCGAACTTCAGGCGGATGGTCGCATGACCAATGTCGAACTCGCGCGCCGGGTGGGCATCTCGGCGCCGCCCTGCCTGCGCCGCGTGCGCACACTGGAAGAGGACGGCCTGATCCGCGGCTATCATGCCGATATCGATCCCCGTGCGCTTGGCTTCGAGGTCGAGGTGTTTGCCATGGTCGGGCTGTCGAGCCAGGCCGAAGCCGATCTGCGGGCGTTCGAGGAACGCTGCCTCGCCTGGCCGCTGGTCCGCGAATGCCACATGCTGAACGGCGAGATCGACTTCATCCTGAAATGCGTCGCCCCCGACCTGTCGAGCTTTCACAGCTTTCTGATCGGCGAATTGACGGCGGCCGAGAATGTCGCAAGCGTGCGCACCTCGCTGGTGATCCGGGCGGCCAAGACCGAACCCGCCATCCCCTTCGACGTGCTGGAAGCCCGCCATGCAGAGCTTGACTGACCCGGTCGCGGCGACGCCGCTGGCCACCGACCCCGCGGCGATCCGGGCGGCCTATCAGCGCGCCGTCGCAGATTGGAAGGCGGGGCGGCTGCCCGACGCGCAGGCCGGGTTTCAGGCGGTCCTGCGGGCCCGGCCCGGACTGGCCGAGGCGCAGTATTACATCGCCCGCGTCCTTGCCGCGCAGGGCGAACGAGCCGCCGCGCAGGCGGCCTATGCGGCCGCGCTTGAAGCCAAGCCGAAGGAAGCCGCGATCTGGCTTGCCTTCATCGATTTCCTGCGCGCCGGCAACGCGCAGGCCCAGCTTTCCGATCTGCTGCGCCAGGCGAAAAAGGCCGATCTGCCCGACGCGCTGCGCGCGCAATTGTCGGCCCGCGCCGCCGGCCGTCGCCCGGGCGCCCGCGATCCCGGGCGGCGCGGCGCGATGGCGGCGATGGCGCTGATCCGGTCGGGCGACCCGGCGGCCGCCGTGCGACGGGCTGCGGCCGAGGCCCAGGCCCATCCCGACAGTGCCGCGGCGCATGCCGTGCTGGGCGTCGCGCTGGCCACACTTGGCCGCGCCGAACCGGCCGAGGATGCGCTGCGCCGGGCGCTGGCCCGCGATCCCGGCGACGCCGACAGCGCGGCCAATCTGGGCGATCTGCTGCTGCGCGCCGGGCGGGCGCCCGAAGCGGCGGAAATCCTTGGCCCGGCCGTGGCCGCGGCGCCGAAACACGCCCGGGCGCGGTTGCTGTATGGCCGCGCGCTGACCGGGCTCGACCGCCATGACGAAGCCGATGCGCAGCTTCAGGCGGCACTTGCCCTGAGCCCCGGCGACCCGCGCGGACTGGCTTTTCTGGGCGGTCTTCGGGTCCGGCAGGAGCGTCACGCCGACGCGCTGGCGCCGTTGCGCGCGGCGCTTGATGCCGGCGGGGCCGGGCCGCGCGTCTGGCTCGACTATGCCAAGGCGCTGGCCCGGTCGGGCACGCCCGAGGAAGCCCGCGACGCGTTTGCCCGCACGCTCGACGCCGACCCCGACCTGGCCGAAAGCTGGGCGGCGCGGGCGATGTTCGAGATGCAGCAGGGCGAATTCGCGGCCGCCCGCAGTGACCTCGATCAGGCAATCGGGCGGGCGCCCGAGATCGGCGCGTTCTACCGGATCGCCGCGGTCGGCGGCAAGCTGACGCCGGACGATCCGCTGATCGCGCGGATGGAGGCGACCTGGGCGCGCGACGATCTTGCGCTCGAGGCCCGCGCCGAGCTTGGCTTCGCGCTGGCCAAGGCGATGGAAGATACTGGCCAGACAGCCCGTGTGTTCGGCTATCTCGACCCGGCGAACCGGATCACCCGGGCGCGCTACCCGTATGATCTCGGTCGCGATGCCGCGGGCATGGGCCGGCTGTGCGCGGCCTTTGCCAGGGCCCCGGCGACCCCGCCCGAAGGCGACCGCGGCGACGGGCCGGCGCCGATCTTCGTCACCGGGCTGCCGCGTTCGGGAACCACCCTGGTCGAGCAGATCCTCGCCTCGCATTCGGCGGTCGAGGGGGCGGGCGAACTGACCCTGTTCTCGGCCTTTCTGGGCGAACATCTCGCAGCGCTGACCGGGCCCGAAGGCCCGCCCGATTCGGTGTTCGTGGAAACCGGACGACGCTATACCCGGGCATTGGCCGAGCGCTTTGCCGGCGCGGCCCGGGTGGTCGATAAATCGATCGGCACCTATCAGGCGATCGGCTATGTGCCGCTGGCGCTGCCGCGGGCCAAGGTCGTGCTGGTTCGCCGCGACCCGCGCGATGTCGGCCTGTCGATCTATCGCAACCGGTTTCCCGAAGGGGTGCACCGCTATGCCGCCGATCTGCGCGATATCGGCCGCTATGCCCGGCTGTTCGACGAGGTCGCGGCGTTCTGGCGCGAGGCCGCGCCGGACCGGTTCCACGAAATCGCCTATGAGGACCTGCTGGCCGAGCCCGAGGCGCAGACCCGCGCGCTGATCTCGGCCTGCGATCTGGATTGGGAAGATGCCTGCCTGTCCTTCCACAAGACCCAAAGGCGGGTCGACACCCTGTCGGTCTATCAGGTGCGCCAGCCGCTTTACCGGTCGTCGATGCAGGGCTGGCGGAAATACGAGGCGGAGCTGGCGCCGCTTCTCGATGCGCTGGCGGAAACCGAGCCCTTGCTGTTTCCGGGTTGACCCGGGTCTTGCAGGGCCGTTTCGCGATCGGATCGTCGGCTGCCGGCAGGTCAGGCTGGATGCATCCGCCAGGGCGCTTCGACAGCCGGCATCATTCCGGCGACGATGCGTCCGCCGGGCCGATCCGGATCGCGCGCTGGCCGCGGGTCTGGCCCAACCGGCCGGCCAGCACCGGCCCCGCGCCGGCTGCGACCAGCGACACCGTGTCGAGCGCCTCGCGCGGCAGGTCGATCACATCGCCGGGCGCCAGCGCCTCGACCCGGGCGAGCGGCATCCGCCAGCGATAGAGCACCGCATCGAGCGTGGCCGGCGCAGCCTCGACCGCGGCCCGCAACCGGTTGCGCCATGCCTGGGCCGATGCGCTGTTCGGGCGCGGCGGCGGTGTCCCCGAAAGCTCGCCCGCGGGCAGCGCGATCAGCACCGTGCCGTGGGTCTCGCCCTCGCCCAGGCTCAACTCCGCCGACAGCCAATCGAGCGGGGCGTCGGGCAGCACATAGGGCAGCGCGCGCAGATCGGCGAGATGGCGGGAGAATACCAGCGTCGTCGACATGTCCGGCACCGCCTCGCGCAGACCGGCCAGCGTCGCGTCGACGAATTCGCGCAACAGCTCGGCGTCGATTTCGGTGATCGGGCGCGACGGCCCGGAGCGCGCCGCCAGCAAACCGGTCAGCCGGTATTCCGACAGCGCCGTCGCGACCCCGCCATCGAGACCGAAAAGCCCCAAGGGCGCCCCCCGCGTTCGAGCACCACCAGCAACGCGCCGCGCGGCACCAGGCCCGGCAGCCCGTCAAGGCCGGACCGCCCGGTGGCGATGGCCGAGGCCGAGGCGGCAAGCCCCAGCACCGCGCGGCTGACCTTGCCCAGCATGATGGCCACCGGCTGCGCCAGCGCGGCTGCACCGCCCTGCAGGGCGGTGCCGCGTTTCGCCGTGATCCGCCTGAGAACCGACGCCTGCTGTTCGCCCATCGGCCGCCCTGCCCGTTGCCCGCGGCTGTTTATGCGGCCAAACCGTTACCGATTGGTGGACAATCGCGGTGCATGGCCCGGGCTGCCGGGACCGGAAAGCCGGCCCGTACCGGCCGCGGTCACTGTGCGGCGATCGCGGCGCTGCGGCGCGGCAGCCGCACCCGAAACGCCGCCCCCCCGACGCCGGGCAAATAGCCGATCGATCCGCCGAGCGAGCGCATCACCTCGCGGCAGATCGCCAGGCCCAGCCCCGCGCCGCCGGCGGCGTCCGCGGTTTCCGCCTCGATGGCGCGGGCGAATTTCTCGAAGATCAGCGCCCGCTGTGCCGCCGGCACCCCGCTGCCATTGTCGATGAAGTCGATATCGACCATGCCGCGATGCGCGGTCACCCGGATGCGCAGTTCGGGCCGTTCGGCATCGCAGTATTTCCGCGCATTGGTGATCAGGTTGATGAACACCTGGCGCAGGCGCCCGCAATCGGTCTCGATCGGGACGGTTTCGCGCATCGTGTCGCGGCGGATCGCCAGGGTCTGCCGACCCGGGGCAAGCACCGCCGTGCCGACCGCCGACTCGATCACATCGCCCAGATTGCCGGCCTCGATGTTCAGGCTGACGCGGCCGTTTTCCAGCACCGACAGGTCCAGCAGATCGTCCAGAAGCCGGGTCAGCCGCAGGGTTTCGTCATGGATCAGCGCGGCGAACCGGGTCAGCTCGGCCGCAGCCAGATCGTCGGTGTCGCGCAAGATCTCGGAAAACGCCCGGATCGAGGCCATCGGCGTGCGCAACTCATGGCTGATCTGGCTCAGGAACGCATCCTTCTGGCGGCTGATCTGGGTCAGCTTCTCATTCGCCGCGCGCAGTTCTTCGGCGGTGCGGGCGAGCTCGCGCGACTTTTCTTCGAGCCGGCTGGAATAGGCCATGATCTCGCGTGTCTCGCCGGCCACGGCGATCAACTCCTCGACCGAGACCGCCGCGGCGCCGGTCAACTGGCGGATCATCGCATGGGCAGCCGCCGCACCGACCGAGCCGGCAAGCTCGCGCTCCAGCATCTCGACGAAGTCCGGCGTCGGGTCGGGCAGGTCGCCCGACAGGCCCTGGCCGCGCGCCGCCCTTCGGAACAGCGCCTGCGCCGCCTCGGGGCCCAGGATGCGCTGCGACATCACCAGAAGATCCCAGGCCGCCGCGCCGCCACCGCTCCACGCCACGGGCCCGGGCGCCCGGTCGAAGACATCGACGAACTGGCTGGCCTGGAGGCGCTCAAGGCCGTCCTGCCGGGTGACGAGCGAAACCCCGGCAAACAGCAGCGCGTTGGCGCCCAGGCTCCACACCAGCGCATGCACCAGCGGGTCGCCGCCGGTGCCCAGCAGGTTCTGCGCGCGCAGCCAGGCGATCCCGAACGGGCCTTCGGCGATCACCCCGGCGGGCATCAGCAGGCTGTCTCCGAAGCTGGGCAGGAACAGGGTATAGCCCCACAGCGCGAAACCCGCGGCCAGCCCGGCAATCGCACCGGCCCGCGTCGCGCCGCGCCAATAGACCGCGCCCAGCAGCGCGGGCAGGATCTGGGCGACGCCGGCAAAGCTGATCAACCCGATCGAGGCCAGCGCGGCCGTGCCGTCGGTATAGACGTAATAGCCATAGCCCAGCATCAGGACGCCGGCGATGGCGCTGCGCCGGGCGCGCAGGACAACGGTGCGCAGATCGCCCGCCACGGTCGCCGGGTCGCGGCGAAAGCGCAGCCAAAGCGGCACGACGATGTGGTTTGACACCATGATCGACAGCGCCAGCGCGGCGACCACGATCATCGAGGTGGCCGACGAGAACCCGCCGAGAAAGGCAAACAGTGCCAGGCCGTCGCGGTCCGCGGCCAGCGGCAGGGTCAGAACGAACAGGTCGGGGTTCGATCCCTGCGGCAGCAGCGCCAGACCCGCCGCCGCGATCGGCAGTACGAACAGGCTGATGCCAAGCAGGTAAAGCGGGAACGCCCAGGCGGCGGTCGCCAGGTGACGCTCGTCGGCATTCTCGACGACGGTGACCTGGAACATCCGCGGCAAGGTCAGCACCGCCGCCGCGGCCAGGAAGATCAGCGCAAGCCACCGCCCGCCGCCCCCCGAAGGCGCGGCGATCCCGGCCGCGTCGATCGCGTCGAGCGCGGGGCCCAGCCCGCCCGACAGCCCCCAGACGACAAAGACGCCGACCGCGACCAGGGCGGCCAGCTTGACCACCGCTTCGAGCGCGATCGCGATCATCACCCCGTGATGCCGGTGGTTCGCATCCAGACTGCGGGTGCCGAACAGGATGGTGAACACCGCCAGCCCCGCGGCCACCCAGATCGCCGTGCCGGGCCGGCCGCCGGCCTCCGGCCCGGTATGGGCGAAGGCCGCAAAGGACAGCGTGATCGATTGCAGTTGAAGGGCGATATAGGGGGTGGTGCCGATCACCGCGAGCACGGTGACGAGAACCGCGAGAAGATCGCTCTTGCCAAAGCGCGACGACACCAGATCGGCGATCGAGGTCAGACGCTGGCTGCGGCCGATCCGCACCAGTTTGCGCAACAGCCACCACCAGGCCAGGAATACCAGCGTCGGACCCAGATAGATGGTCAGATAGTCAAGGCCCGACCGCGCCGCAAAGCCGACCGCGCCATAGAATGTCCAAGCGGTGCAATAGACCGATAGCGTCAGGGTGTAGACCACCGGCGAGCGCAGCCAGCCGCCGCGTCCGCGCCGGGCGCGCCGTTCGGCGAACCACGCGACGGCGAACAGGAGTGCCGCGTAAAGGATGCAGACCGCGACCAGCAGGTCGGCGACGGCCATCAGCGCTCTGCCCCGCGCGACAGCCGCCGCGCCAGCCAGGCCGCCAGCCCGATCAGCACAGCCCAGACGAGGAACACATAGATCGCCACCCGCACATCCGGCTGTCCGGCCCAGGCCACCGGCAGAACAAAGGCAGCAAGGCCGAAGGCCGGCAAGAGCCTCGCGGCGTCGCGCGGTTTGCGCTTGCCGTCGGTTTCGCGGCCTTTCATGGCCCGGCGAGTTCGCGGACCGCGGCCAGGACCTCGCGGTTCGAGAACGGCTTGGTCATGAACCGGTCGACGCCCAGCGCCTCGGCCTCGGCGCGGTCGCGCGCCTGGCCCTTGGCGGTCAGCATCAGGACGGGCAGCCCGGCCGTGGCGGGGTCGGCGCGCAGCCTGCGCAACACTTCAAGCCCGCTTTGACCCGGCAACATGATGTCAAGGATCACCACATCGGGGGTGTGGCGCGCCACCGCCGCCAGCGCGGTGGCGCCATCGGCAAGGCTGTGCACGGTGCAGCCGTCGCGCTCCAGGATGAAGCTGACCGCCTCCTTGATGTTCGGTTCGTCCTCGATCAGCAGGACGGTCGTGGCCATTGCCGGTCCTCCCCCGGCGCGCCGCCTGTTGACGTGCGCGCCGCCCCATATTGGCGGCCCGGCGCGGCTTGTCAAAACCTTGCGGCCTAGATCAGCGCCGGCTCGCGCCGGGCCGGGCATGCCGGGCGCGGACAGACCCGGCAGCTGGTGCCGGCCGGGACAACCGGTTGTGGGCCGTCATCCGCGGCGGCATCGACGCGGCGCACGCACATCACCGCCTCGGCCCGTTGCGGACCGCCGAAATCGGCGGGCGCAGCGAGGGTGCACAGGGCGTGGGCCACCAGCCGCGCCCCTTCGGGCATGTCGATGGTGGCCGCGACCGGCATGCCGGGTCGCAGAAGCGCCTGAAACAGCGGCCAAAGCGGGCACGCCGCACCGTAGCGCGGCAGCGGAAAGGCGGGCAGCGGCTTGCGCAGAAGCAGCGTGCCCGAGCCATCGCAGATCGCCAGCCCGAAGGCCGGCCAGTGGGGGCCGGCCGGCAACCCGCCAAGCCGGCGAAGCACCGCGTCAAGCGGCGCGCCAAAATCCGCGGCCAGCGCGGCGGGGTCGAAGCCGGTGACCCGCCCGCGAGCGACAAAACGATCGAGCGGCAGCGCCCGGGCATCCTCGGCGACGCGGCGCAGCCACGCGAGCGCCAGCGCCCGCGCGGCATTGTCGGGCAGGTGCGGGTCGCCCGCGACCAGGGCAGCCGGATCGCCGCCCGCCTCGATCGTCGGAAAATGGTTGTCATGCGCCGCGACGAACTCGGCCAGCGCGTCGGTCGGGGTGGCACCGGCGGCCCGGGCGTCGCCGGCGCGATTGAGCCAGGTGACCAGCGCGGCCATGGTCTCGGCCAGCCGCTGGGCATCCTGGAACAGGTTGGTGTGAAACCGGCCGCGCCGCGCCGGCTCGAGATCGGGCGTCCGCGCCAGGATCGAGGCGGTGGCCCGGATCGCCGAGGCGGTGTTCAGCGCCTCATGCATCGTGTCGGCCAGAAACGGGTCATGCGCCAGCCGATCGGACAGCGCCGCGATGGTCTCTTCATGCGCGCCGATCCGGTCCTGCTGGCGCGCGATCAGGCCGGCCCAGCCCGGGAACCGGCCGGCAAACTCCTCCAGCCGGTCGAGATCGGGCGCCGGCGTGCCCGCATCGCGCGCGGCGGCGACCTGCAGCGCGCCGATCAGCGCGGCCTCGGCGCCCTCGGCCAGGCTGGCCCGGTCGGTGCCCAGGGCCGCGGCGATCTTGCCCAGCAACTGGCCGCCGATCCGCCGCCGGTTGTGTTCGATCAGGTTGAGGTAGGACGGCGAGATACCGACCTCGCGGGCCAGCGCCCCCTGGCGAAGCCCCGCCTCCTGGCGCCGCGCCCGGATCCGCGAACCGGTGAGTTGCCCCCGTGTCGTCGCCATCGCCGCCCTGCCAGGCCCCCTGGAAATTGTCGGAACTTTACAAAACAAGCCGCGCCCTGTCGATTGCTTTACAAGTTTCTTTACCCTTCCCAGCAGCTTGTTGCGTTTTTTCAGCGGTTCATTATGCAGGCAGTATGCCCTGTAACTGGGCGGGGGCGCCCTTGCGCGACCCGGAAAGACCAAGGGAGGACTTCCATGACCACCAACTTCACCCGCCGCGGCGTGCTGAAGACCGGGGCCATCGCCGGCGCCGGCGTCGCCCTGCCGACGATCTTCACGTCGCGCGCGAACGCCTACACCAACGAGCCGACCGGCGACACCGTCACGCTGGGCTTCAACGTGCCGCAGACCGGCCCCTATGCCGACGAGGGCGCCGACGAATTGCGCGCCTATGAGCTGGCGGTCGAGCATCTGAACGGCACCGGCGCCGACAACGGCATGCTGGAGACCTTTTCGTCGAAAAGCCTGACCGGCCAGGGCATCCTGGGCAAGCGGGTCGAATACGTCACCGGCGACACCCAGACGAAATCGGATGCCGCGCGCGCCTCGGCCCGCTCGATGATCGAGAAGGACGGCGCGATCATGATCACCGGCGGCTCGTCCTCGGGCGTCGCGGTGGCCGTCCAGGCGCTCTGCCAGGAGGCCGGCGTGATCTTCATGGCCGGCCTGACGCATGCCAACGACACCACCGGCAAGGACAAGCGCGCCAACGGCTTTCGCCACTTCTTCAACAGCTACATGTCGGGCGCGGCGCTGGCCCCGGTGCTGGCCAACGCCTATGGCACCGACCGCAACGCCTATTACCTGACCGCCGACTACAACTGGGGCTACACCACCGAAGAGGCGATCAGCTCGGCCACCGAGGCGATGGGCTGGACCACGGTGAACAAGGTCAAGACGCCGCTCGGTGCGGGCGATTTCTCGTCCTACATCACCCCGGTCCTGCAATCGGATGCCGACACGCTGGTGCTGGTCCACTATGGCGGCGACATGGTCAACTCGCTGACCAATGCGGTGCAGTTCGGCCTGCGCGAGGCGCAGAAGAACGGCAAGGATTTCCAGATCGTCGTGCCGCTGTTCTCGCGCCTGATGGCGCGCGGCGCGGGCGAAAACATCAAGGGCATCTTCGGCTCCACGAACTGGCACTGGTCGCTGCCCGATGCCGGCAGCCAGGCTTTCGTGCGCTCCTTCGGCACCAAATACGGCTTCCCGCCCAGCCAGGCCGCGCATACCTGCTATGTGCAGGCGCTGCTCTATGCCGATGCGGTGGAACGCGCCGGCAGCTTCGAGCCCTGCGCGGTGGTCGCGGCGCTGGAAGGCTTCGAGTTCGACGGGCTGGGCAACGGCCCGACGCTTTACCGCGCGGCCGATCACCAGTGCTTCAAGGACGTGCTGGTGGTGAAGGGCAAGGAAAACCCGCAATCGGAGTTCGACCTGCTGGAGATCGTCGAGATCACCCCGGTCGAGCAGGTGACCTATCCGCCCGACCATCCGCAATTCGCCGGCGGCGAACTGGGTGCGTGCAACAACGGCGCCTGACACCGCTTTCGCAGCAATGGTCCCCGGCGCCGCGGCGCCGGGGTTTGCGCCGGGCCGGTTAGCCCGGCCATCGGCAGGGCCGGAGGTCGCAGAACATGGCAAGCATGGCAGATATGGGCGGCGGCGCGGCGATCGGGCGCAGGCTGATCAATGTCGGGATCGGGCTTGCCGTATTTGTCGGCGTCTGGATGCTGTTGCGCCTGATCGGCGTGTCGAGCAGCGGCATCGTCCTGCAGGTGCTCAACGGGCTTGAAAAGGGCTCGGCCTATGCGCTGATCGCGCTGGGTCTCACGCTGATCTTCGGCACGCTGGGTGTGGTCAACTTCGCCCATGGCGCGCTGTTCATGCTGGGCGCCTTCGTGGCCGTCACCTTCAACGGCCTTGTTGGCCTGTCCTATGAGGAGGTCGACCCGACCCGGACCGATTTCCTGGGCAATCCGGCGGTGATCCAGACCCCCTATGTCGAGGCCTGGTTCGGCGAGGCCGCGGGGCAGTGGATGATCGACTGGTCGGTGCCGCTGTCGATCCTGATCGCGGTGCCGTTCATGGCGCTCGTTGGGCTGGTGATGGAACGCGGGCTGATCAAGTATTTCTACAAGCGCCCCCATGCCGACCAGATTCTGGTCACCTTCGGTCTGGCGATCGTCCTGCAAGAGATCGTCAAGGCGATCTATGGCGCCAACCCGATTCCGACACCGGCGCCGGACGCCTTCCAGGGCAGTTTCGATTTCGGCGTCTGGCTGGGCTTCGACGCGAACACGATCCTGTATCCCTATTGGCGGCTGGTCTACTTCCTGTTCGCCGCAGTGATCATCGCCGGGGTGTTCGCCTTCCTGCGCTACACCACCTTCGGCATGGTGGTGCGCGCGGGCATGGCGGATCGGGAAACCGTGGGCCTTCTGGGCATCAATATCGACCGCCGATTCACCATCATGTTCGCGATCGCGGCCGTGGTCGCCGGGCTTGCCGGGGTGATGTATGCGCCGATCCTGTCGCCCAACTATCACATGGGCATGGATTTCCTTGTCCTGAGCTTTGTCGTTGTCGTGGTCGGCGGCATGGGCTCGCTGGCCGGCGCGGTCGCCGCCGGGCTGATCCTGGGCATCCTGCAGAGTTTCGCCTCGATGACCGAGGTGCTGGAGCTGGTGCCGGGCATCAACCAGATCATCATCTACCTTGTCGCCATCATCATCCTTCTGACGCGTCCGCGCGGGCTGATGGGGCGCAAGGGCGTGATGGAGGAGTAGGACGATGCTGGGCCTGAGCCGCAAGGACACGAGCTTTCTGCTGATCGTCATCTTTCTGACGCTGGCGACGCCGCTGTTGCTGCAACCCTTCCCCGAGGATTCGGCGCTGGCCCAGTTCAATGCGGGCTATCCCGACCTGATGCAGCGTTTCGCGATCTTCGGCATCTTCGCGATCGGCTTCAACATCCTGTTCGGGCTGACCGGCTATCTGTCCTTTGGCCATGCCGCGTTCCTGGGCGTCGGTTCCTATTCCGCGGTGTGGATGTTCAAGCTTCTGACGATGAACGTGATCCCGGCGCTGATCCTGGCCGTCATCGTGTCGGGGCTGTTCGCGCTTCTGATCGGCTATGTGTCGCTGCGCCGATCGGGCATCTATTTCTCGATCCTGACGCTGGCCTTCGCGCAGATGATGTTCGCGCTGGCCTATTCGGTGCTGACCCCGATCACCGGGGGCGAGACCGGCCTGCAACTGTCGCTGAACGACCCGCGCATCCTGGGCGTCAGCCAGACGCCCGAGGGCAACATCCCGGTGCCGCATCTGTTCGGGCTCGAGATGCGCGACAGCGTGCAATGGGCGGTCGGCGGCTGGGAGTTCACCTTCAACGCCGGTTACTATTTCTGCGCGGTGATCGCGATCCTGGTGTTCTACCTGTCGATGCGCATCTTCCGGTCGCCCTTCGGCATGATGCTGCGCGCGGTCAAGACGAACCAGACGCGGATGAACTATACCGGCCTCAACCCCAGGCCCTATACCCTGGCGGCCTTTGTCATCTCGGGCATGTATGCCGGGCTTGCCGGCGGGCTGATGGCGGCGATGGACCCGCTGGCCGGGGCCGAGCGGATGCAGTGGACGGCATCGGGCGAGGTCGTTCTGATGACCATCCTGGGCGGGGCCGGCACGCTGATGGGCCCCGTGCTGGGCGCGGGCTTCATCAAGTATTTCGAGAACATCTTCTCGAAGATCAACGACAACGTGCTGCATGCCTGGTTCGCCTTCCTGCCCGACGGGCTGGAGGATGTGGTGGTCGCCATCATCCATCCGTTTGTCGGCAAGGGCTGGCATCTGACGCTGGGCATCCTGTTCATGCTGGTCGTGATCTTCCTGCCCGGCGGCCTGGTCGAGGGCTACCGGCGGTTGACCCGGGCCTTCCGCCGCACGCCCAGGCCCGATCCGCGCCGCGACCCCGAGCATCACCCGGGCCCGGTGCCCCATGTCGGCGAATAGGGGGCAGTCATGGGCATCCTCGAAATCAAGGGCGTCTCGAAACGGTTCGGCGGGCTGAAGGCGCTTGACGACGTCAACATCTCGATCGCCGAGAATTCGGTGCATGCGATCATCGGCCCAAATGGCGCGGGCAAGTCGACGCTCCTGAACGTGCTGGTGGGCAAGCTGGTGCCCGATGCCGGATCGGTCACCTTTGAGAACCAGTCGCTGCTGGGGCGCAAGCCCTATGAGATCAACCAGCTGGGCGTCGCCCGGGTGTTCCAGACCCCCGAGATCTTCGGCGATCTGTCCGTGTTCGAGAACATGCTCGTGCCGCTCTTCGCCCATCGCGACGGCACCTTCCGGATGCACGCCTATGAAACCATCGCGGCCGAGCGCGACATCGTCGCAGCCGCCGAGGCGATGCTCGACGAGGTCAACATGCTGGAAAAGCGCGACATGCATGCGGCCTCGCTCTCGCGCGGGGACAAGCGGCGGCTGGAAATGGCGATGTGCCTGAGCCAGGAGCCGAAGCTTCTGCTGCTCGACGAACCGACCGCCGGCATGGCCCGGGCCGACACCAACAACACCATCGATCTGCTCAAGCAGATACGCGACAAGCGCGACATCACCATGGCGATCATCGAACACGACATGCATGTGGTGTTCAGCCTGGCCGAACGGGTCACCGTGATGGCCCAGGGCACGCCGCTGGTCGAGGACGCGCCCGAACGCATCAAGGGCAACCCGAAGGTGCAGGAAGCCTATCTGGGCGGGCACGGATAACGGAGGGGGCGATGCCGCTCGACAAGAACGCGAACCATGCCGCGACGGCCTATGCCTATCTGTCGGTCTACGACATCCACGCCTATTACGGCGAAAGCTACATCGTGCAGGGCGTCAGCTTCAACGTCCATGAGGGCGAGATCCTTGCCCTGCTGGGCCGCAACGGGGCGGGCAAGACATCGACCCTGCGCTCGATCGCGCGGGTCGGCGCGCCGCAGGTGACCTATGGCGAGATCTGGCTCGACCACCAGCATCTGCACAAGATGAACGCCCATCAGGCGGCTGTTGCGGGTTGCGTGCTGGTGCCCGAGGACCGGCGCATCATCCCGGGCCTGACGGTCGAGGAAAACCTGCAACTGGCGCAGATCGTCGAACCCACCGGCTGGACCATCGACCGGCTTTACGATCTGTTCCCGCGGCTCGGCGAACGGCGCAAGCAGGAGGGTATCACCCTGTCGGGCGGCGAACAGCAGATGCTGGCGATCGCCCGGGCGCTGGCGCGCGACATCAAGGTCCTCTTGCTCGACGAACCCTATGAGGGGCTGGCGCCCGTCATCGTCCATGAAATCGAGCGCACGCTGCACCATATCCGCGATCAGGGCCTGACCACGGTGATCGTCGAACAGAACGCCATCGCCGCGCTGGAAATCGCCGACCGTGCGGTGATCCTCGATTCGGGCCAGGTGGTGTTCGACGGCACCGCGAAGGAGGTTCTGGAAAACGCGGAGCTGCGTCAGGAATACCTCGCCATCTGAGTGGCCGAAACGGCCCGAACGCCCACGGGAGGAAAGAGCCATGACCGACAAAGCGCCGATCTACCCGCCCAATCCCGAATTCGCGGCCAAGGCCCATGTCGACGCGGCCCGCTATGACGCGATGTATGCCGCCTCGATCGCCGATCCCGACGCGTTCTGGGGCGATCAGGGCCGGCGGATCGACTGGATCAGGCCGTATTCCATCGTCAAGGACGTGACCTATGGCCACCCCGACGTGTCGATCCGCTGGTTCGAGGACGGCACGCTGAATGTCTGCGCCAATTGCGTCGATCGCCACCTTGCCACGAAGGGCCAGCAAACCGCGATCATCTGGGAACCCGACGACCCGACCGAACAGGCGCTGCACATCTCCTATGCCGAATTGCACCGCAAGGTCTGCAAGATGGCCAATGTGCTGAAGGAAATGGGCGTGACCAAGGGCGACCGGGTGGTGATCTATCTGCCGATGATCCCCGAAGCGGCCTATGCCATGCTGGCCTGCGCGCGGATCGGCGCGATCCATTCGGTGGTGTTTGCCGGCTTCTCGCCCGACGCGCTGGGCAACCGGGTCAACGATTGCGATGCCAAGGTGATCATCACCGCCGACGAGGCACCGCGCGGCGGGCGCAAGACGCCGCTCAAATCGAACACCGATGCGGCGATGCTGCACGTCATCCACGATGTGAAGGTGCTGGTGGTGAAGCGTACCGGCGGCCAGACGACCTGGATCGACCGGCAGGATCACGACTACAACGCGATGGCCGCGGCCGCGTCCGAGGACTGCCCGGCCGAGGAGATGGGCGCCGAGGACCCGCTCTTCATCCTTTACACCAGCGGATCGACCGGCAAGCCCAAGGGCGTGGTGCACAGTTCGGGCGGCTATATCGTCTATGCCGCGATGACGCATGAGATGACGTTCGATTATCACCCGGGCGACGTGTTCTGGTGCACCGCCGATGTCGGCTGGGTCACCGGCCACAGCTATATCGTCTATGGGCCGCTTGCGAATGGCGCGACCACACTGATGTTCGAAGGCGTGCCGACCTGGCCCGACGCCAGCCGCTTCTGGCAGGTCTGCGAGAAGCACCGGGTCAATCAGTTCTACACCGCACCGACAGCGATCCGCGCGCTGATGGGCCAGGGCGACGATTATGTGACGCGGTGCGATCTGTCGTCGCTGAAGCTGTTGGGCTCGGTCGGCGAGCCGATCAACCCCGAGGCCTGGAACTGGTACAACGACGTGGTCGGCCAGGGCCGCTGCGCCATCGTCGACACCTGGTGGCAGACCGAAACCGGCGGCCACATGATCACGCCCCTGCCCGGCGCCACCGCGGCCAAGCCGGGCTCGGCCACGAAGCCGTTTTTCGGCGTCGAACCCGCGGTGCTCAATCCCGAGACGGGTCAGGAAATCGCCGAGACCGCGGCCGAGGGCGTGCTGGTGATCAAGGACAGCTGGCCGGGCCAGATGCGCACCATCTGGGGCGACCATGCGCGCTTCGTCGCGACCTATTTCGAGCACTACAAGGGCTACTATTTCTCGGGCGATGGCTGCCGGCGCGATGCCGATGGGGATTACTGGATCACCGGCCGGGTCGACGATGTGATCAACGTGTCGGGCCACCGTATGGGCACGGCCGAGGTCGAAAGCGCGCTCGTCGCCCATGCCCAGGTCGCCGAGGCGGCCGTGGTCGGCTATCCGCACGACATCAAGGGCCAGGGCATCTATGCCTATGTGACGCTGATGCACGGGGTTGAGCCGACCGAGGATTTGCGGAAGGAACTCGAACGCTGGGTCCGGACCGAAATCGGCCCGATCGCCAAGCCCGATGTGATCCAGTGGGCGCCCGGCCTGCCCAAGACCCGGTCGGGCAAGATCATGCGCCGCATCCTGCGCAAGATCGCCGAAAACGATTTTGGCGCCCTGGGCGACACCTCGACGCTGGCCGACCCCGCCGTTGTCGACGATCTTATCGCCGGCCGGGGAGGCGGGGCGGGCGACAGGTAACGGACATGACCCCTGACCGTGGGCATCAGCAGTTGGGCACCGCCACCGCCAGCCCGCCGAGCGAGGTTTCCTTGTAGCGATCATGCATGTCCCGTCCGGTCGCCTGCATGGTGGCGATGCAGGCGTCGAGCGGGACGAAATGCGTCCCGTCGCCGCGCAGCGCGAGCGAGGCCGCCGAGACCGCCTTGATCGCGCCGAGCCCGTTCCTTTCGATACAGGGCACCTGCACCAGCCCCGCCACCGGATCGCAGGTCATCCCCAGATGATGTTCGAGCGCGATTTCGGCGGCGTTCTCGACCTGCATCGGCGTGCCCCCCAGCACCGCCGCCAGCCCGGCGGCGGCCATGGCGGCGGCCGAGCCGACCTCGGCCTGGCAGCCGCATTCGGCGCCCGAGATCGACGCGTTGTGCTTGATCAGCCCACCGATGGCCGCGGCCGTCAGCAGAAAGTCGCGAATGCCCGTGGCATCCGATCCCGGCACATGGTCGCGCCAGTAGCGGATCACGGCGGGGATCACGCCCGCAGCCCCGTTGGTGGGCGCCGTGACCACCTGCCCGCCGGCGGCGTTTTCCTCGTTCACCGCCATCGCATAGACGCTCATCCAGTCGTTGATCACATGCGGCGGCGTGACGTTCAGCCCCGCCTCGGCGCGGAGCTTTTCGTGGATGGCGCGGGCGCGGCGGCGCACCGACAGGCCACCGGGCAGCGTGCCCTCGGCCGCCAGGCCGCGCTCGATGCAGGCCGCCATGGTGGCCCAGATACGGTCGCAGCCATGGTCGATCTCGGCGTCCGGGCGCAGCGCACGCTCGTTCGCCCGCTTCATCGCGGCGATCGACAGGCCGCTTTCGGCGGCCATCGCCAGCATCTGCGCCGCACTGGCGAAGGGGAAGGGCACATCGGGCTGCGGCCCCGCCCCGGGGCCGGCCTGAAACTCGGCTTCGGTCAGGACGAAACCGCCGCCGATGGAATAGTAGATCTGTTGCAACAGCGTGTCGCCCTGCGGGTCGGTGGCCGACAGGATCAGCGCATTGGGATGGCCCGCGATTGGCCGGTCGTAATCGAAGATCAGGTCGCGGTCGGGGTCGAAGGCCAGCGGCGGCAACCCGGGCGGCGCGACCTGCCGGGTCTCGGCGACGGCCCGCAGGGCGGCCTCGGCGAGGCCGGCATCGAAGGCTTCGGGGGTGAAGCCGGCAAGCCCCAGGATCACCGCCCGGTCGGTCGCATGCCCCTTGCCGGTGAAGGCGAGCGAGCCATGCAGCGAACAGCGCAGACCCTGCGCGGTGAAGGGCGAGGCGCGCAGCGCGTCGAGAAACCGGGCTGCGGCCACCATCGGCCCCATCGTGTGCGACGAGGATGGGCCGATGCCGATCTTGAAGAGGTCGAAAACGGACAGGAACATGCGCAGCTTCCTTGCGGGTCTTGCATGGATGCCGGCAAAAGCCGGACCCGAACCGCCCGGAAGCGACATATCGGCGCCCCATGCGCGGCCATTTGGCTGTTCACCGACACCGCTTCAGCACCTCCATGATCGCGGCGCCTCCCCGCTTGGGCTACCAATCTTGTAGCAACGGTCATTCTCTGTGACCGTTGCTGCAGGACAGCTTCGACGGCCACGCCGCCATCCTCGCCCGCAACGCCCGGGCCGGCGATCCCGCCGCGCAAGGGCGCCCCGATCCGCCCGCCACCGCGACGCCTGGAAGGCAGAGACCGGCGACCATCGCCGCGCCCGCGATGCTGCGCTACAAGACGCTCATCGGCCCGAGCCTGCACGCGCGCCGTTTCGATCGCCAGAAGGTCGAGGCCGCCGTCGCCCTGCGCCGCATCGACCGCTTCACCGCCCCTGCCATGCCCGGAAGCATCAGGATCGCCTGACCCAAGCAGGGGGAAGGGGGCGATCCAGGCCACCTCTCGTCCATGCAACAACGCCCAGTATTGGTGGTCGGGCGGCGCGCGAGGCAGCGAACGGTCACCGTCAATCCCCGTCGGCACTCCGCTGGCGGTCCATGATCTGGCGCAGCCCTTCCAGTTCGGGCAGCAGCCGCTCGACGCGGTCGCTGGGAAATTCCCGCGCGATCCGCTGCACATCCGGCGTCAGCGAGGCGATGGACCGGTCGCGAAACGCCCGCCCTTCATCGGTGATCCAGACCCGTTTCGAACGGCCATCGCGGGCATTGGGTTTCATCGCGACAAGGCCCGCCTTTTCCAGCCCCGCCAGCGTGTGGGTCATTGTGGTCTTGGCGACCTGAAAGGCGCGCGCCAGTTCCAGCGGCGTGCGCCCATCGGCCACCCGGACCAGATGGTTGAGCACGCCGAAATGCGACACCAGCATGCCCGCAGGCAGCCGCGCCTGAAGCAGCGCGCGGCTGAGCTGTTCCAGGATGCCAACCTCGTTGAGCAGTCGGAAATAGAGCGCCGTGGTGTCCTCAGCCATGCTGCATCCGGGCCTCCGGCCCACGCCGCCCCCGGCGGGCCGGGTCACTCGCAAGACATCAGACGCCGATCCGGGTCGCCATTGACCAGCGCATAGAATGCGGCCTCGCCCTTCCATATCTCGATCCGCGGAGCGCCATCCGCGCCCTGGGCGAACGGGCTGGCCTCGGGGTCGAAAAGCACCGCGATCAGGAAGTCGGCAGGCGTTGCGTCGCCGAAATAGGAATATCTGGTCAGCAGTTCGGCAAGGGTCGTCGCGCCCTGCTGCACCTCGGCCGATCCGTCGGCCATGATCGCAATGCGATAGCCCGCGGCGGGGTCCGCACAATCTGCGGCATAAAGACCGCTGCCGGGTTCCTCGGCCGCAGCCGGTAGAGCCATCGCCAGGCTTGAAACGGCGAGCGTCAGGGAAAACATGCGCATGGAACCCCTCCCTTCGATTGCGCCATGCCCGAAAGCATCGGGCAGCCGCACCGGAAAGGCAATGGCGGCGGCCACGGAACGCACGGACCGGCGCGACCGGCCGGCATCCGCCGCCCGCCCCTTGCCGGGCCGGCGGCCGCGCGGGTATAGAGACGCCTCAGGCCGTGATCGAGTCGTCCCCACCCCCAGCGCGCCGCAGGATTCCGCCCATGTTCAGCATTCTTACCGGGCTTTTCTCCGCCGATATGGCGATCGACCTCGGCACCGCGAACACGCTGGTCTATGTCAAGGGGCGCGGCATCGTCCTCAACGAACCCTCGGTCGTGGCCTACCATGTCCGCGACGGCAAGAAGCAGGTGCTTGCGGTGGGCGAGGAGGCCAAGCTGATGCTTGGCCGGACACCGGGATCGATCCAGGCGATCCGGCCGATGCGCGAAGGCGTGATCGCCGATTTCGACGTCGCCGAGGAGATGATCAAGCATTTCATCCGCAAGGTGCACAAGCGCACCACCTTTACCAAGCCCAAGATCATCGTCTGCGTCCCGCATGGCGCAACCCCGGTCGAAAAGCGCGCGATCCGTCAGTCGGTGCTGTCGGCGGGTGCGCGCAAGGCCGGGCTGATCGCCGAACCGATCGCGGCGGCGATCGGCGCGGGCATGCCGATCACCGACGCGACCGGCAGCATGGTGGTCGATATCGGCGGCGGCACCACCGAGGTCGCGGTGCTCAGCCTGGCCGACATCGTCTATGCCCGGTCGATCCGGGTCGGCGGCGACCGCATGGACGAAGCGCTGATCGCCTATCTGCGGCGCCACCAGTCGATGCTGATCGGCGAATCGACGGTGGAGCGGATCAAGACGACGATCGGCACCGCCCGCATGCCCCAGGACGGGCGCGGCGCGGTGATGCAGATCCGCGGCCGCGACATCCTGAACGGGGTGCCCAAGGAGATCGAGATCAACCAGGCCCAGGTGGCCGAGGCGCTGACCGAACCGGTCCAGCAGATTTGCGAGGCGGTGATGATCGCGCTGGAGGCGACGCCGCCCGACCTGGCGGCGGATATCGTCGACCGGGGCGTGATGCTGACCGGCGGCGGCGCGCTGCTGGGCGATCTCGACCTTGAACTGCGCGAACAGACCGGGCTGGCGATCTCGGTCGCCGATCAAAGCCTGCATTGCGTGGCGCTGGGCACCGGCAAGGCGCTCGAATATGAGAGCCGCCTGCGCCACGCGGTCGACTACGACAGCTGACGCGACAGGGGGCGCCATGGCCCGCGATTCGCAATCCGATGCCGATTTCGTCCGCCCGGCCCGCCGGGTGCTGCTTGGCGCGCTGGCGCTGGCGCTGGTTGCGCTTGTGGTGGTCTGGCGGATCGACAGCCCCAGGGTGGAACGGTTCCGCGCGGCGGTGATCGACCGGGTGGTGCCGCCGATGGACTGGGCGATGGCGCCGGTGACCGGTCTGGCGCGGATGGCCGGCGATTTCCAGTCCTACGCCCAGCTTCACCGGCAGAACCGCGAGTTGCGCCGCGAATTGCAGCAGATGCGCGCCTGGCGCGAGGCGGCGCTGCAACTCGAACAGGAAAACGCCAAGCTGCGCGACCTCAACAATGTGCGGATCAGCCCCGAGCTGACCTGGATCACCGGGGTGGTGATGGCCGATTCCGGCAATGCCTTCCGCCAGACCGTGCTGCTGAATGTCGGGCGGCGCGACGGTGTTCGCAACGGCTGGGCCGTGACCGACGGGCTGGGACTTGTCGGCCGCATCTCCGAACAGGCCGAGCGCAGCGCGCGCGTGCTGTTGCTGACCGACACCAACAGCCTGATCGCGGTCAGCGTGCAGCCTTCGGGCCAGCGGGCGCTGCTGACCGGCGACAACACCGCGCGGCCGCGGTTGACCCTGCTCGAGGCGCCCGAGGCCGCGCGCCCCGGCGACCGGGTCGTGACCTCGGGCGATGACGGGGTGATGCCGGCGGGACTGGTGGTGGGCGAACTGGTCGAAGACCGCGACGGCCGCCCCAGGGTCAGGCTGGCTGCGGATTACGCGCGGCTGGAATTCCTGCGGGTCCTGCGCAGCCCCGGGATCGAGGCGATCGACGGCCCCAGCCCGCTGGTCGCCGGACCGGCAACGCCGCGGGCCGATGCGGCCGACGCTGCGATCGCGCCCGATGACGATGGCGGCTAGGCCGCGGGCGATTTGGGCCGGCCGGGCGCTGTATCTTGCACTTTCGACGGTGCTGATCCTGGGCGCGGTGCTGCCGCTGGCGGGCCCCGATCCGCGACCCGGCCCCGACCTGCTGCTGGCGCTTACCCTTGCCTTTGTCCTGCGCCGGCCCGATACGGTGCCGCCGCTGGCGGTGGCCGGGGTGTTCGTGCTGGCCGATCTGCTGTGGCAGCGCCCGCCGGGGCTGGGCGCGCTTGTTGCGCTGGCGGTTACCGAGGCGCTGCGCAACCGGGCGCCCGCACTGCGCAGCCAGGGGTTTGCGGCGGAATGGCTGGCCGCCACGCTGGGCACCGCGGCCTTCGTTCTGGGCGGTCGGGTCGCCGCGGCGATCCTGTTCCTGCCGCTGCCGGCGTTGACGGCCCAGATCACCGGGCTTGCCTGGACGATCCTTGCCTATCCGGCGGTGGCCCTGTTTGCCTGGTGGCCTTGCCGGGTTAGAAAGCCCGAACCCGGCGACACGGAATCAGGACGCCAACGACGATGAGACGGCCCGAGGCGGAAAATCGCGAAAGCCGGCGGCGGATCACCCGCCGGGCGCTGGTCATGGGCGGTGCCATGGCGGCGGTCACCGGCGTCCTGACCCTGCGCATGCACCGGCTGCAGGTGCGCGAGGCCGAACGCTATTTGCTGCTGGCCGAAGAGAACCGGATCAACATCCGCCTGATCCCGCCGGCCCGCGGCCTGATCTTCGACCGCGCCGGCGTGGTGCTGGCCGACAACCGGCGCAACCACCGGGTCGTGATGGTGCGCGAGGATGCCGGCGACCCCGAGGCGGTGCTCGACCGGCTGGCCCGGATCATCCCGATCGCGGCCGAGGATCAGTCGCGTCTGCTGCGCGAGATGTATCGCCGCAGCGCCTTCGTTCCGGTCACCGTCGCCGAAAGGCTGAGCTGGGAAGAGATGGCGGCAATAGCTGTCAACGCCCCCGCCCTGCCCGGTGTCACGCCCGAGATCGGGTTGACCCGGGCCTATCCGCTGGAGGCCGATTTCGCCCATGTGGTGGGCTATGTCGGGCCGGTCAGCGACTACGATCTGCAGCGGCTCGACGATCCCGACCCGCTGCTGCAGATTCCCGATTTCCAGATCGGCAAATACGCCGCAGAGGCCAAGATGGAAGCGCCGCTTCGCGGCCGTGCCGGCGCCCGCCGGGTCGAGGTCAACGCGGCCGGGCGGGTGATCCGCGAACTCGACCGGCAAGAGGGCGAGGCCGGCGCCGACATCCAGCTGACGGTCGACCACCAGCTGCAGAACTTCGTCCAGGCCCGGCTCGCTGGGGAAAGTGCCGCTGCCGTGGTGATGGAGATCGCGACCGGCGATATCCGGGCGCTCGGCTCGGCGCCGGGCTTTGACCCGAACGCCTTTGTCAGCGGCATCTCGGTGTCCGACTACGACGCGCTGCTGAACAACGAACGCCGACCGCTGGTCTGCAAGTCGGCGCATGGCGCCTATCCGCCCGGCTCGACCTTCAAGATGGTGGTGGCGCTGGCCGCGCTGGAGGCCGGCGCGGTCCGCCCGGACGAGACGGTGTTCTGTCCCGGCCACTACGAGCTTGGCGACCGCCGCTTTCATTGCTGGCGGCGCGGCGGGCATGGCCAGATGGACCTGCACAACAGCCTCAAGCAATCCTGCGACGTCTATTACTACGACGTCGCCCAGCGGGTCGGGATCGACGCGATCGCGGCGATGGCGCGCAAGCTGGGGCTGGGCGAGCGCTATGATCTGCCGGTGCCGATCACCGGCGGGCTGGTCCCCGATCGGGCGTGGAAGCGGCGCGTGCGCGACGCCGCCTGGCGGATCGGCGACACGCTCAATGCCGGGATCGGCCAGGGCGACGTGCTGACCTCGCCCCTGCAACTGGCGGTGATGACGGCGCGGATCGCCTCGGGCCGGGCGGTCGCGCCGCGCCTTGTCCACGCTGTCGGTGGCGTGCGCACGCCCGTGTCGGCGCCGCCGATGGACATCGCCGAAGACGCGCTGCGCCAGATCCGGCGCGGCATGTTCGCGGTGTCGAACGACCGGCGCGGCACCGCCTGGCGCACCCGGATCGGCGCCGATGCGCTGCGGATGGCGGGCAAGACCGGGACCAGCCAGGTGCGCAACATCACCGTCGAGGAACGCGCCCGCGGCGTGACCCGCAACGAAGACCTGCCATGGAACCGCCGCGACCATGCGCTGTTCGTGGCCTTCGCGCCCTATGCCGCGCCGCGCTATGCGGTGTCGGTGGTGGTCGAACATGGCGGCGGCGGATCGGTCGCCGCGGCGCCGATCGCGCGCGACATCATGCTGGCCGCCCTGGGCGACGGCCGGCCCGATATCGCGGCCTATCCCGCCGGCCAGCGCGAGGCGGCACGCGCGCGCATCGACGCGCTCGACCTGCGGCCGCCGCTGCGCTCGGGTGGGGCGGCGACACGGGCATGAGCTATCTCGAGCACAATCTGCGCCGGGTGCCGTCGGGGCCGGCCAAGATCCTTTATCTGAACTGGGGCCTGCTGGCGCTTGTCATCGCGGCCGCGGGCATCGGCTGGCTGATGCTGTATTCGGTGGCCGGCGGCTCGGCCGAGCCCTGGGCGGGCGCGCATGCCACACGGTTCGGCGCAGCCGCCGTCCTGATGATGGGTGTCGCGCTGGTGCCGATCTGGTTCTGGCGCAACATGTCGGTGCTGGCCTATCTGGCCGCGCTTGGCCTGCTCGTCTTTGTCGAGGTCCGGGGCGCGATCGGCATGGGGGCGCAGCGCTGGATCGATCTGGGGGTGATGCGGCTGCAGCCCTCGGAACTGATGAAGCTGGCGCTGGTGATGGTGCTGGCGGCCTATTACGACTGGCTTTCGCTGGCCCGGGTGTCGCGCCCGCTTGCCGTTCTGGCACCGGCGGCGCTGATCGCGCTGCCGGTCTTGCTGACCCCTGCGCCAGCCCGATCTGGGCACTGCCGTCCTGCTGGCGGCCGGCGGTGGCGCGGTGATGTTCGTCGCCGGGGTGCACTGGCTTTACTTTGCGATCCTGGCATTCGGCGCGATCGGCCTGGTCGCGGTGGTGCTGACTTCACGCGGCACCGAATGGCAGCTGCTGTCCGACTACCAGTACAAGCGGATCGATATCTTCCTCGATCCCGGTCTCGAACCGCTGGGCGCCGGCTATCACATCACCCATTCCAAGATCGCGCTCAGCTCGGGCGGGTGGGGGCGGCCGGGGCTTCATGCAGGGCACCCCAGTCGCGGCTCGATTTCCTGCCCGAGAACCACACCGATTTCATCTTTGCCTCGCTGGGCGAGGAGTTCGGTTTCGTCGGCAGCCTGTCGATCCTTGCCATCTATGTGCTGATCGTGGTGTTCTGCATCATCGTCGCGCTGCGCACGCCCAGCCGTTTCGCCGCGCTGGTGACGCTGGGGATCGCGGTGACCTTCTTTCTGTTCTTCGCGGTCAACATGGCGATGGTGATGGGGCTGGTGCCGGTGGTCGGCGTGCCCCTGCCGCTGGTGTCCTATGGCGGCTCGGCGATGCTGGTCCTGATGCTGGCGCTGGGGATCGTGCAATCGGCGCATATCCATCGGCCGCGATGACCCGGCTGCTGTTCTCTGCCCGGCCCGGCCTGTGGGCGCATTGGCAGGCGCCGCTTGGCCGCGCGCTGGCGACCGCCGGGGTTACGGCCGATCTGGTGGCCGAGGCCGCGCCGGAAACCGTCGACTACATCGCCTGGGCACCCGGCGGGGTGACCGATTTCGCCCCCTTTACACGGCTCGGCGCGGTGTTCGGCCTGTGGGCCGGGGTGGAACGGATCGCGCCCAACCCGACCCTGACCGTTCCGTTGACCCGGATGGTCGATCCCGGCCTGACCGAGGGGATGCGCGACTATGTCGTTGGCCATGTGATGCGCCACCATCTGGGCATGGACGCGCATATCCTGGGCCAGGACGGGGTGTGGCGGGGCGGCGCGATCCCGCCGCTGGCGCGCGACCGGACGGTCGGCGTGCTGGGCCTGGGCGCGCTTGGGTCGGCCGCGGCGGGCGCGCTGGCCCGGCTTGGCTTTCGGGTGCTGGGCTGGGCGCGCAGCCCCAAGGCCCTGCCCGAGGTCACCTCCCATCACGGCCGGTCGGGCCTTGATCTGGTTCTGCGCCAAAGCGAGATCCTGGTGCTGCTGCTGCCGCTGACCCCGGCAACCGAAGGGCTGCTGAATGCCGAGCGGCTGGGCCGCCTGCCGCAGGGCGCGATTCTGGTCAATCCCGGCCGCGGCGCGCTGATCGACGATACCGCGCTGCTGGCGGCGCTTGATGCGGGCCGGATCGGGCACGCCACGCTCGATGTCTTTCGCACCGAGCCGTTGCCGCCCGATCACCCGTTCTGGGCCCATCCGCGGGTCACCGTCACCCCGCACATCGCGTCGGAAACCCGGCCGGAAACGGCCTCTGCGGTGATCGCGGACAATCTGCGCCGCGCGGTGGCCGGTGCGCCGCTCCTGCATCTTGTGGACCGCGCCGCGGGCTATTGATACCACCGGGGCGTCGATGCATGGCCGAGAGGCGGCTTGTATCGCCCCCTTCCCCCCTGCCCGGGTCAGGCGATCCTGATCTGCCGGGGATGGGGGGGCGGTGGTCGCCGCTCTCGGCCTTCCGGGCGTCGCGCGCGACCCCGGCGATGCGGTCCGCCGCCGCGCCGCTTGTGGGGGGCACGTCCCTGCGTCGCGGTGGCGGGGCGGGCGGCCGACAACCTGCAATGAGTCACGCTCATTGCAGCTTGGTATCAATTGGTTTCAAACTGAGTGCTGAGCGCCCGCCCGGGCGGGCGCGTGCCCGATGCTGACGCATCGGGCGGGCGAGTCCAGTTTGAGGCAACACGCCCTAGGTTGACGCGACCGTCAGGGCGACCCTGTCGCCGGCGAACCAGGTGCGGCCGTATTCCACGGGCGCACCCAGTGGATCGCTGTTCACCGACACGGTGCGCAGGATCGGGTCGCCGGTCCTGATCTGCAGACGCATCGCGATCGGCTGCGAAGCCCGTGTCGCCGTGATCTCGGTATGTGAACGGGTATAGCCCTCGGCCCCCTGCAGGCCGAGGGCGTTGGTGATCGACGGGTTCTGCGCAAGGATCTCGAGCATTCTGGGAAAGCGTGCCGCCGGGAACACCGACCGGTACAAGGCGATCGGCACGCCATCGGCAAGGCCAAGGCCCTCGCAGACCTGGACCCTTTCCCCCGGCGCGAGGCCAAGCGACGCGGCCTCGCGGGGATCGGCATTTCGCGCCTCGAGGCTGAGCACGCGTTTCGTCGGCGCCTGGCCTGCGGCATCCAGATTCCGGTGAAAGCGCACGCGCCGGCCCAGCGGGTAGGCGGTTTGCACATGCGCCACGAACACGCCCGCACCGCGGCGCGGGTGCACCAGGCCGGCCTCGGCCAGATCGGCCAGCGCGCGGCGGATCGTGTGGCGATTGACCCCGAACCGGTCGGCCAGTCGGGCCTCCGTCGGAAGCTTGTCGCCGCCGCGGTACTGGCCGGTGGCGATCTCCTGGCGCAGCGTATCGCGGATCGCGGTCCAGAGGGGGGGCTCGTCCCATCATTGTCACCAAATCTTCACGGGGCCGCACTTGCGTCTGACCGCCAGGTTGCATATCCAATTTGTATAGTTGTATACATAAATGGACAACCTGGCAAGATGTCGAACTTCCCCTCCGGCACAGTTTCCGAAAACGCGGACCGCAAGGCACGGCTGTCCCTTCTGGCCAGGGCGCCGGCGGGCCGTCTGTCGGCGCTGTGGGCCGACTGGCTGGATGGGGCGGACCTGCCGGTCCACGAAACCCTGCGCGGGCCGGAAGTCGGCACGGTGATGGTGCGCGGACGCGCGGGCGCGGTGGGTGCTGCGTTCAATCTCGGCGAGATGACGGTGACCCGTTGCACCGTGCGGCTGGCCTCGGGTGCCGTGGGGCACGGCCATGTTCAGGGCCGCGATACGGGCGCCGCGCGCGTTGCCGCTTTGGTGGACGCGCTTTGCGAGGATGGCCGGGCCGATACGCTGGAGGCGGCGATTCTGGCCCCGCTGCGCACCGAGGCCGAGGCACGCAGCGCCGCCCGGATGGCCAGGGCAGCCGCCACGAAGGTCGCGTTCTTCACGCTTGTGCGGGGAGACGATTGATGCAGACGGCCCATCTGGAAGGCGGCTTTGCCGATCCCGCGCGGGAAGCCGCCCGGGCCTTCCGCGCCGCGCTCGACACGATGGCGCGGCCGGGTACGATCGGGACGGTGACAGGCGGCGCGGCACCGGCGCCCTGTTCCGTGGCGGCGGCCGTTCTGATCCTGACGCTGTGTGATGACACCACGCCGATCTGCCTCGCCGCCTCGCACGACACCGCGGATGTGCGGGCCTGGATCACGTTCCACACCGGCGCGCCCTTTGCGGCGCCTGAACAGGCGATGTTCGCGCTTGGCTCCTGGACCGCTCTGCAACCGGTGGCGCGCTATCGCGCGGGCACGTCCGAATTCCCCGACCGCGCCGCCACGCTGATCGTCGAGCTGGACGCGCTGGACGCGCAGGGTGCGACACTGCGGGGCCCCGGGATCAAGGACACCGCGGCGCTGAGCCTGCCAGAAATCGAAGCGTTCCGGGAGAACCGGCGCAGGTTCCCCCTGGGCTTCGATTGCTACTTCTCCTGCGGCGACCGTCTGGCCGGTCTGCCGCGCAGTACCGTCGTGGAGGGCTAAGCGATGTATGTGGCGGTCAAGGGCGGCGAACGGGCCATCGACAATGCCCATGCCTGGCTGGCCGAGGAGCGGCGCGGGGATACCGGCGTTGCCGAGCTGAGCCTTGCGCAGATCCGCGAACAGCTGTCGCTGGCGGTGAACCGGGTGATGGCCGAGGGCTCGCTTTACGACCCGGACCTCGCGGCGCTGGCCATCAAGCAATCGCGCGGCGACCTGATCGAGGCGGTGTTCCTGATCCGCGCCTATCGCACCACCCTGCCGCGCTTCGGCACGACGGCACCGGTGGACACGGGCGCGATGGTCTGTGACCGGCGGATCTCGGCCACCTACAAGGACCTGCCGGGCGGGCAGGTGCTGGGCCCGACTTTCGACTACACCCACAGGCTGCTGGATTTCGCGCTTGCCGCCGAGGGGCTGGCCCCAAAGAGCGCGCCGGAAGCGGAGGCGAGCCCCGACCCCATGCCGCATGTGACCGACTTCCTGGCGCAGGAAGGGTTGATCCAGGCAGAGCCCCAAGGCGCCGACACGCCGCGCGACCTGACCCGCGAGCCGCTGGAATTTCCCGCCGACCGTCCGCTGCGCCTGCAGGCGCTGACGCGCGGCGACGAGGGGTTCGTGCTGTCGATGGCCTATTCCACGCAGCGCGGCTATGGCCGGAACCATCCATTCGTGGGGGAATTGCGCATCGGGACCGTGCCGGTGGAGATGGAGATTCCCGAGCTTGGCTTTGCCATCGAGCTTGGCGAGGTGGTCCTGACCGAATGCGAGACGGTGAACCAGTTCACCGGGTCGCGGACCGAGCCGCCGCAATTCACCCGCGGCTATGGCCTTGTCTTCGGGCAGACCGAGCGCAAGGCGATCTCGATGGCGCTGGTCGACCGCGCCATGCGCTGGGAAGAACTGGGCGAGGACAATACCGGCGCGCCGGCGCAGGACGAGGAATTCGTGCTCAGCCATTCCGACAACGTGCAGGCCACGGGCTTTCTCGAACATATCAAGCTGCCGCATTACGTCGATTTCCAATCGGAACTGGAACTGGTGCGCAGGCTGCGCCGCGAGGCCGACGCACAGGCTGCCGCCACGCCGGAGGCCGCGGAATGAGCGTCGACACGGTCGTCTTCGACATTGGCGGCGTGCTTGTCCACTGGGACCCGGTCCTGGCCTGGAAAGAAGAGCTGGGCGCCGATGGCGCCCGCGCCTTTCTAGCCCGGATCGGGTTCGACAAGCTCAACCTTGCCTGTGACGCCGGGGCCAGTTTCGCCGTCGCGGCAAGCTCCATCGCGGACCCCGAGGATGCGGAGCGCCTGGCGCACTACGTCGCCCGCTACAGCCTGACCGTGCCGCACAAGCTGGCCGGCACCTGGGAGGCGCTCTATGACCTCAAGGCACGCGGCGTGTCCGTGCATGCCATCACCAACTGGTCGGCCGACACATGGCCGGAGGGGCTGAAGGCCCATCCGGAACTGGCCGAGGTGTTCGGCATCACCATCGTTTCCGGCGAGGTGGGCATCGTCAAGCCGTCCACCGCGATCTTCCGCCTGCTGGCAGAGCGCGCCGGCGTTGCGCCGGAGCGCTGCGTGTTCATCGACGACGGGCTGCACAACTGCATCGCTGCGCGCGCTGCCGGCATGGACTCGATCCATTTCACCGGGGCCGAGGCCCTGCGCACCGCGCTGACGGAACGGGGGCTGACGTGACCGACGAGGCCTACAACTTCGCCTATCTCGACGAGCAAACCAAGCGGATGGTCCGCCGCGCGATCCTGAAAGGGGTCGCCGTGCCGGGCTATCAGGTGCCGTTCGCCAGCCGCGAGATGCCGATGCCCTATGGCTGGGGCACCGGCGGCGTGCAGGTCTCGGCCGCCTGCCTGACGCCGGAGGACATCTTCAAGGTCATCGACCAGGGTGCGGACGACACCACCAATGCGGTCTCGATCCGGAAATTCTTCGAAAAGACGGCTGGGGTGGCCGTGACCGAAAAGACCACCGCGGCGACCATCATCCAGACCCGCCACCGTATCCCGGAAACCCCGCTGACCGAGGGGCAGATCCTGGTCTACCAGGTGCCGATTCCGGAACCGCTCCGGTTCCTTGAGCCGCGCGAGACCGAGACCCGCAAGATGCACAGCTTGGAAGAATACGGGCTGATGCATGTGAAGCTTTACGAGGACATCGCGCGGCATGGCGAGATCGCCACCGCCTACGCCTATCCGGTCAAGGTCGAGGGGCGATATGTCATGGACCCGTCGCCGATCCCGAAATTCGACAATCCGCGCCTCGTGTCGGCTGCGATCCAGCTGTTTGGCGCCGGCCGGGAGCAGCGCATCTATGCGGTGCCGCCCTACACGCAGGTCGTATCGCTGGACTTCGAGGACTATCCGTTCGACCCCTCGAAGGCACCGCATCCCTGCGCGCTCTGCGGGGCGGAGGACAGCTATCTCGACGAGGTGATCACCGATGATGCCGGCGGGCGGATGTTCGTCTGCTCCGACACGGATTACTGCACGCAGCGCCGCGCGCAGCAGGACGGAGCGGCCGCATGACCCCGCTTCTGCGTGTCGAGAACCTGACCAGGAGTTTTGGCGGCCGGATCGGCTGTGCCGATGTGTCCTTCGATCTCTACCCAGGCGAGGTTCTGGGCATCGTCGGCGAAAGCGGCTCTGGCAAATCGACGCTTCTGAACTGCATGGCCGGTCATCTGGCCCCCGACAGCGGCAAGGTGATCTTCGACACCCGCGCCGACGGTCCGACGGACACGCTGACGATGTCCGAGCCGGAGCGGCGGATGCTCAGCCGCACGGACTGGGCCTTTGTGCATCAGAACCCGCGCGACGGGCTCAGGATGCGGATCAGCGCAGGCGGCAATGTGGGCGAGCGGCTGATGGCCGTGGGCGCGCGCCGTTACGGCACGATCCGTTCCAGGGCGCTCGATTGGCTGGAGCGGGTGGAGATCTCCGACGACCGGATCGACGACCGCCCGGCGGCGTTTTCGGGGGGCATGCAGCAGCGCCTGCAGATCGCCCGCAACCTGGTGACCGGGCCGCGGCTGGTGTTCATGGACGAACCCACCGGCGGCCTTGATGTCAGCGTGCAGGCGCGGCTTCTGGACCTGATCCGGGGGCTTGTGCGGCGCATGGGCCTGTCGGCGATCGTGGTCACCCACGACCTGGCCGTTGTCCGCCTGCTGGCCGACCGGCTCATGGTGATGAAGGACGGCCATGTGATCGAGAGCGGCCTGACCGATCAGGTGCTCGACGATCCGCAGGCGCCCTACACGCAGCTTCTCGTCAGTTCCGTTCTGCAGGTCTGAGGCCCGCCATGATCAGTGTCGACAACCTGTCCAAGACCTTCACGCTGCACAATCAGGGCGGCCAGGTGATCCCGGTGATCGCCGGGGCGACCTTCTCGGTGGCGCCCGGCGAATGCGTGGCGCTGACCGGGGAAAGCGGTGCGGGCAAATCCACCGTGATGCGGATTCTCTATGGCAACTATCTCGCACAGGGGGGCAGCGTGCGGATCGGCGATGTGACCCTGACCGAAGCCGAGCCGCGCGAGATCCTTGCCCTGCGGCGCGAGACGCTTGGCTATGTCAGCCAGTTCCTGCGCGTGGTGCCGCGGGTGCCGACGCTCGATGTGGTGGCCGAACCGCTTCTCGCGCTTGGCGTCGCGGAGGCAGAGGCCTTCGAGCGCGCGCGCGGGTTGCTGACCCGGCTGCGTATCCCCGAAACACTCTGGACCCTGTCGCCCACCACCTTTTCGGGCGGCGAACAGCAGCGGGTGAACATCGCGCGCGGCTTTGCCCATCGCTATCCCGCGCTCTTGCTGGATGAGCCGACGGCGAGCCTCGACCCGACCAACCGCGAAACCGTGCTGCGCCTGATCGAAGAGGCCAAATCGGCGGGCGTCGCGATTGTGGGCATTTTTCACGACAAGGGCGCGCGGGACCGCGTGGCGGATCGGGAGATCGACGTCTCCTCCTTCGCGCGGGCGGTGGCATGAGCGGGCGGTTCATTGCCGTCGTCGGGCCGTCGGGCGCGGGCAAGGACAGCCTGATCGAGGCGCTCTGCCGCCGCCACCCGGAAATCCTGCGCGCGCGCCGGGTGATCACCCGCGACCCCGAGGCCGGCGGCGAAGACCATGAGGCGGTCAGCCCGGCGCGCTTCGCCGCGCGGGCGGCGGCGGGCGATTTCGCACTCCATTGGCAGGCGCATGGCTTGCGCTACGCCATCCCGGCAACCGTCACGCAGGCGCTGCGGACCGGGCAGGATGTGATCGCGAACCTGTCGCGTGCCGTGCTGCCAAGGGCCGATCAGGTGTTCGAGAACTTGCGCGTGCTGCATGTCACGGCGCGGCCCGAGGTGCTGGCGGCGCGGTTGCGGGGCCGCGGCCGGGAAAACCCGGCCGAGGTCGTGCGGCGCCTGTCGCGGCCGGCGCCCGCCCTGCCAGCGGGGCTCGACATCGTCCGCATCGACAACTCCGGTGCGCTGGACCGGGTGGTCGACGCCGCCTGTGCCGCGCTTTACCCGGTCAACGCATAGCGGTGGATCAGGTGGAACATGCCGTCCTGATCCTCGCCCATCAGGGCCAGATCGCGGATCGCCAGCGGCTGCCCGAGGAAACGGGCGAAGTGGTTGCGCAGCGCGGCTTCGGTTGTGTCAAGATGCACGCTGTCCAATCCGCCGGTGAGGGTTATGTGAAACCGGAACTCCGCCATGACATAGGGGTAGCCCCAGCGGTGCAGCAGCGCCTCCTGCCGGTCCGTCAGGCCGGGCTTGCGGCGCGCGGCCAGCTCGGCCTCGGTCAGGGCCGCGCGGAACGGCTCGAACGCCGCGACCGTGGCGGCGGCCAGATCGGCCAGCGCCGCGTCGGGCGCCTCCGGGACCAGCGCCAGAAACCGGCCAAGCCGCCGCAGGGCAAGGGCCGGGATGGTGACCGCAGGTCGCCGGGCGCAGAACGCGGCCAGGGCCTTGCCCAGCGCCCCGGCATCGGTGCCGTGCGCCAGTCGGAATGGCGGCTTGATCGTGCCGTGGATGCCGTATTTGCGCGGGGTTGCCGTCAGGACACCGGGCGCATCGGGCAACCCGTCCACCTCCGGCTGGGACATGGGCTGGCCGGTGGCACTGTTCCATCCAAGCCAGGCGGATCCCGCCTGAAACAGATCGCCCGTCGGCACCATGTAGATGCCATGTCTTCGAAACCGGGTCATTCCGACCTCCGGCGTGCTGACCGACCATGGCCAAGGACCAGACCCCGATGCCCGAAACCGTGACGCTTGCCAATGCGCGCCTGATCCTGCCGGGGGGGCTCGTCGACGGGCGGCTGAGTTTTGCGGGCGGGGAGATCGTCGATATTTCGCCCGGCACCCACATGCCCGCCGGTGCGATCGATTGCGAGGGCGACATGCTGTCGCCCGGTCTGGTGGAGCTGCACACCGACAACCTCGAGCGGCACATCCGGCCGCGCCCTTCGGCCCATTGGCCGCACAAACCCGCCATCGTGGCCCATGACGCGGAGCTTGCCGCCTGCGGGATCACCACCGTGTTCGATGCCATCCGGGTGGGATCGACCGAGGGCAAGGGCGGGATCGGCTGGTCGCGCTATGCCCGCGATCTGGCCGACGAGGTGCTGGCGATGCGCGCCAGCGGCGCCCTGAAGATCAGCCACCATCTGCATCTGCGGGCCGAGGTCTGCTCGCATTCGCTGATCGAGGAGCTGGCACAGTTCGGACCCGAGGATCGGGTCGGGATCGTGTCGATCATGGACCACACGCCCGGGCAGCGGCAATTCGCGGATATCGGCCAATATGCGACCTACATGAAGGGCAAGCACGGCCTGAGCAACGAGGTGTTCGACGCCCATGTCGCGACCCGCCAGGCCCTGGGAGAGCGGGTTCGGGACACACACGAGATGGCCGCCGTCGAGGCCGCGCAGCGCTTTGGGGCCGTGCTGGCGAGCCATGATGACACCACGCTCGGCCATGTGGTGCGCTCGGCGGCGCATGGAATCAGGCTGGCGGAATTCCCGACCACCGAGGAGGCGGCGCGCGCCTGCCACCAGCACGCCATTGCGGTGATGATGGGGGCGCCGAACCTTGTGCGGGGCGGGTCACATTCCGGCAATGTCTCGGCCGGCGATCTGGCGAGAGCGGGTCTGCTCGATGTGGTGTCGTCCGACTATGTCCCGGCGGCGCTGCTCTATTCGGCGGTGCTCCTCGGGGATATCTGGGGCGACCTGGCGCGGGCGATGGCCACGGTCACCAGTGCGCCCGCGCACGCCGCCGGGTTGATCGACCGGGGGCAGCTGGCCGAGGGCCTGCGCGCCGATCTGCTGCGGTTCCGGCTGGTCGATGGGGTGCCGGTGCTGCGCGGGGTCTGGAGCGCCGGCAACCGCGTCGCGTAATACCAAGCTGCAATGAATCACGCGCATTGCAGCTTGGCATTAGCAGGCAAGGCCTTCACGCTCCAGAAAGGCCATGGCGGCCGGTATATCGGCGGCATGGCGCAGTTCGAGAACAAGATGCGGGCGCTGCGGAAGCGCGGCGATGGCGCGAAAGACAGCGTGCCAGTTTACCGTGCCGCGGCCCGGCGGCCAGTGGCGGTCGGCAAAGCCGTCGGCGTCCTGAAGATGCACATGGGCAAGCATCGGGCCTGCATCGGAAACGAAGTAATCCACCGGCGGTGCGCCGGTTGCGGCATGGGCGTAGTGGGCATGGCCGGTGTCGATCGACAGCTGCACCCGGTCCGAGCCGAAGCTCGCGGCAAGCGCGCGGCGCCAGCCCGGCGCTATGTCCTCGATGTTCTCGATCACCAGCGTCACGCCATGGGTCTCGGCCAGCGCCACGGCCTTTGCAAGATTCGCCTGCACGCGCGCGATCGTCTCCTCGGCTGCGGATGGCGCATTCCCGACCCGCGGATTGTCTCCGAAATTGTACCAATCCCATGTCTTGTAGGGGGAATGGACCACCATTTGCGTGGCCCCAAGCGCCGCCGCGGCCGCCACCGCGGTGACCATCCGGCGCGACAGGATCGGGGCCAGTTCCGGGTCCCTTATGTCAAGCGGCAGGTCGTAGAACGGACCGTGGATTCCAAGGCGGCCGTCGAATCCGTCAAGCAGCCGCCTTGCCTTGGCGACGGTCGCGCGCCAATCGCCAAGCAACAGGTCAGGTTCCAGGAAATCCTGCACCTCCAGGTCGCGCTGCCCCTCGATCAACCAGCGGCGATAGGTGGGCAAATCCTCGATCATCAGGGCGGCGCCAACTTTCAGGGGAAGATCGGTCATCAGAACACCTGCCGTCCTTCTCGCCAGACGGCCTGCACGACCGGTTGGCCGCCGACCTGTTTCACGGCGACCAGATCGGCCCGCAGACCTTCGGCAATGGCGCCCCGGTCATGCAGACCGGTCAACCGCGCGGGGGCTTGGGTGACCAGGGCCAGCGCCTGCGGCAGGTCGTAGGGCATCGCATGATCCGCGGCGATCGCGAACGCCGCGTCGAGCGGCGAGCGTGGAACGTAATCGGAGGCAAGAACGTCCACCAGCCCTTCGACCAGCAGTTCGGCCACGGCCACATTGCCCGATTGTGATCCGCCACGCAGGTAATTCGGGGCGCCCGCGACAATCGCCATGCCTTCGGCCCGCGCATGGCGGGCCGCTGTCAACGTGGTCGGAAACTCCGAGATCGTGCAACCCTCGGCCAGCGCCTCGTCCACATGCGCGACGGTGCGGTCATCATGGCTCATGAGCGGAACGTTGGCCCGGACGGCGGCGTTTGTCACATGCTTGCGCACGGCCTTGCCGTGGGTGCGGGAGCGTTCGAACAGTTCGTCCATCAGGCGGCGGCCTTCCGCCTCGTGGACCTCCATGTCGCGGATCATGTGCCAGAACCACTGGTCGATGTCCGGGCTCTGCCGGTCTCCAGGGGTGTGATCCATGACCGAGACGAGTTGCGTCTCGGGCAAATTCACGCTGGCATCCACCAGGCCCGGCGTCGCCGGGTCGGAGATCTCGCAGCGCAGGTGCAGGAGGTGCTGCGCGCGGAACAGGTCTTGCGCGACCGCCTCACGCAGCGTTGCCACAAGCGGTTCGAACAGATCGCGGCGCTCCTGCTTTTGCATCGAGGCGCCGACCGAAAGACTGTCGAAGACCGTGGTCGTCCCGCCGGAGATGATCACGGCGTCATGGGCCAAGAGCGCGGGCAGCGCGGGCCAGAGGACCCCAACGCGCGGATGGGTGTGACGCTCGACATGGTCGGTGTGCAGATCGACGATGCCGGGGATCAGATAGGCCCCGTCCAGATCGCGCCCGTCCCGCGCCAGGGTCAGGCCAGCGATCCGGTTGCCGTCCAGGGCGACCCCGCCCTCGACGATACCGTGCGGTGTGACGAGCCTGGCATTGCTCAGGACCTGCGCAGCCTGCGCGCCGTGATCGAACATGGGTCTGCCTTTAACGAGCCTTCGCCCCGGCTGAGGGTGATCTGCGACGCGCGGGTGACGGTTGCATGACGATTCGGTGAAATGAACCCCGGCGCCGCACCGCGCTATTCATAACGCTCGAGGAAGGCTTCGGCAGACAGGCTGCGGAAATCGTCGAGCGCGGCGCGCAGCCGGGCATGGTCCCAATCCCACCAGCCAAGCGCCAGCATGCGCGCGGCGATGTTTGCGGGAAGACGGTCGCGCACCGGCCGTGCCGGAATGCCGGCGACAATCGTGTAGGGGGCCACGTCCCGGGTGACGATGGCGCCCGACGCGACGACGGCGCCATGGCCGACCGTCACCTCGGGCTTGATCTGCGCGGCATGGCCGATCCAACTGTCATGGCCGATGATGCTGCGCCGGGCGCGGCGTGCCGCGAACCAGGCGTCGTCGTCTGCGACATCGTCCCAGTAGCGCGCCGACCGGTACTGGAAATGATGCAGGCTGGCCCGGTCGAGCGGGTGGTCGGTGGCGCCGATGCGCACGAAGCTGGCGATATTGGCGAACTTGCCGATCGCGGCATTGGCAATATCGCAGGACCGGTCGCAATAGGAGTAGTCGCCGATCGTTGCATGCGCCAGCCGGGTGCCCGCCCCGATCTCGACATAGGCGCCAAACGTCGTGTCCGCGACCTCGCAGCCGGGATGGAAAATCGGCCCGTCCGGGCGCAACTTCTGCATGCCTGGCCTAGCCTCCGAACAGCGCGCCGATATGGTCGGACCAGCGGCCGGCTTCGGCCCGCAACCAGACCGCAACGACATAGACGGCGCCGATGATCGCCGGTATGAACACGGCGCCCAGCGCGAGCTTGGCGGTCATGCCCACGGGCTCACCCGAGATGATCATCTGCCGCAGCTTGCCCGAGATCCAGTCCATCAGCATCACCATCAGGACGATCAGCACGATGTAATAGGTGACTTCTTCCCAGTCCTTCTGGGTGATGATCGCCTGGGTGATCAGCAGACCGATGCCGCCGCCGGTGATCGCCCCGATGATGGTGGCCGAACGGGTGTTCGATTCAAGGAAATACAGCACCTGGCTGATCAGGACCGGCGCGACCTGCGGAATCACGCCGAAGCGATAGCGCTGGATCGGCTTGGCACCGGTCGACGCGACGCCATCGATCTGCTTGCCATCGACGTTCTCCAGCGCCTCGGAGAACAGCTTTCCGAACGACCCGGTATCGGTGAAAAGGATGGCCAGCGCACCGGTCAGCGGCCCGGGACCAAAGGCGCGTGACAGCAGGATCGTCCAGATCAGCGCATCGACCCCGCGGGCGAAGTCGAACACGCGACGGAAAAGCTGACGGATCACAGCCAGCGGCGTGAAGTTGCGTGCGGCAAGGAAGGCCAGCGGCAGCGCCACGATCGCCGCGCCCATGGTGCCGAGGAACGCCATCAGGACGGTCTCGAAGATCGCCCATGTGACCGCATTGTGCTGCCAGATCGCGTTGTTCCAGAAGTCCTGCGCCGCGCCGGCCAGGTTCGACCGTTCGGGATCGATCCGCGCGCCGAACAGGATATCGACCGGCCCATGCCCGTAATACGGGCTGTCGAGGGTGAACCAGAAAAGCTCCCATCCGAAGAAATAGCGGAACACCTCCGTCCGATGCGGGTCACCGTCATTCGGCCCGCCTCGGTCCGGATGTCGAGGCGCGCCGACGTATAGCTTATGAAATCGGGCAGCGTCCCGTCGTCCCGGTCCAGCTGCACGCCGTCGGCGCGCGACGCCTGTGCGGCGAAGTCTCCGAGTTCCGGGTGGTGATAGATCGCCGTGTTGTCGGGGCCAAAGGTCACGCGGTGCCCGTCGGTCAGCGCGATCTCGGCCCGGTCGCCCGACACGCTCACCCAGTCGGGCCATGTGCCCTCGGGCCAGGCGCCCTTGCGCTCGCCCTCCTTGGCCACCGTGATCGCGCCGGAGCGATTTTCGCGGGTCACATGGGTCTTGTAGCTGTAGGTGTCCCGTATCAGCGTCATCGCATTGTCGCCGCGCGCACGGTCGGCGATTCCGGGGATGTCGAAGGCAAAGAAAACGTAGATGAAATAGGCCAGCAACAGGATCGGCACCGAAAGCGCGACGATCTTCTTTCGGCGAATCAGCCTGTCGGCGGCGGCAAACTGGTCTTGCAGCGTCGGGAGGGTATCGGCGGTCGCGCTCACAGCATCGCCTCCACACGGCCGTGGGTCAGCCGGTTGCGCAGGGTGCTCGACAACTGGTCGACCGCCACGATGGTCAGGAACAGCAAGATGAAGATGGCCGCCGCCTCGTCGAACCGGCCGGTGCCCCAGGAAATCGAGTTTCGCAGTTCATACCCGATGCCGCCCGCGCCCACGAACCCAAGGATCGCCGAGGCACGAATGTTGATTTCGAAGCGGAGCAGCGCATAGCTCATATAGTTGGGCGCGACCTGCGGAATGACGCCAAGGGCCATGCGCTGGGTCCAGTTCGCGCCGACCGAGGCCAGACCGTCGACCGGCTTCAGATCGGCATTCTCGTTCACCTCGGAATAGAGCTTTCCCAACGCGCCCGCCGTGTGGATCGCGATGGCGATCACGGCCGGCACCGGCCCGACGCTCATGATGAAGATCAGAACCAGTGCGACGACGATCTCGGGGATCGCGCGAAGGATGTCCATGGTCCTGCGGAACAGCGGAATCAGCCGCGGCCAGACCGCCAGTCCGTGTGTCGACAGCAGCGACAGCACCATCCCGCCCAGGAATCCGAGCAGCGTCGATACCGCCGCGATGTTCAGGGTCTCGATCAGCGCAGGCAGGTATTTCCACAGCAGGCCGGGCATGTCCGCCCGCTTCTGCCAGGCTTCAGATACCACGTCGGCGGGGAAGTCGAAGATGTTGCCAAGACCGTCCCAGAAACCGCCCGCATTGCGATCGTTGGCAACCAGAAACCCCGCGACCATCAGCAGCACGAAGACCGCGATCAGGATACCGCTGTAAAGGCGGCGCCGCGCGACCAGGGCCTGATAGCTTTCGCGGATGGTGTCGATTGTCGTCGCGGTGGCGGTCGCAGTGTCGGCCATGTGAAGCCTCCGAAGGCGCCAGGCCGGGGCCCGGCCGGGCCCCGGCACGGGTTGCGGGCCGGGTTATTCCGACTTGGCCGCGCGCACCGCGATGATCGTCTCATAGGCTTCATGGCCGATCGGCTCGAAGCCCGCGGTCTCTCCCGCGGCGACGGTATAGGTGCACTCCCGGTCGTTCTCGTAGAGGTCGTGCAGCAAATCGGTCATCGTCTCCTTGACATCCGCGGGCAGTGACTTGCGCAGCACGAACGGTCCCTCGGGGATCGGTTTCGACATCCAGATCTGGACAAGGTTGTTCATATCGACGAGGCCGGCATCCACGGCCTTGCGCAGCGCGCCGGAATTGTAGCCGTCTTCCCAGTTGCCAAGGCCGTCGGCCCAGGTCACGCCGGCGTCGATGTCGCCATTGTTCACCGCAACGATGGTCTGCTCATGGCCGCCGGTGAACAACACATCGCCGAAATAGTCGCCCGGCTCCATGCTCGCACCGGTCGCCTCGGGGATTTCGATCGACGGGATCAGATAGCCCGAGGTCGAATTCGGATCGCCGAAGCCGAACACCTTGCCCTGCATGTCCTCGAGGGATTCGATGCCCGAATCGACGCGGGCGAAGCCGATCGAGTGGTAACTGAACGAGCCGTCGAGATTGGTCTTGACCAGGACCGGTTCCACCGCTTCGGGATCGGCGAGATAGGTCGCGGCATAGCCCGAGGCGCCAAGCCACGCCATATCGATCGACCCGCCCAGCAGTCCCTGGATCACGCCGTTGTAGTCGGCCGGGGCGAACAGGCGGGTCGGAACGCCCAGCGCTTCCTCGGTATAGGCGCGAAGGCATTCGTTCGAGCTCATCCGGTCCTGGGCGTTTTCCCCGCCAAGGATGCCGATGCGGAATTCGTCGATTTCCTGGGCCTGAGCGGCCCCGGCGATGGCGGTTGTGGCCAGCGCAGCAGCAACGAGTTTTTTCATCGTCTGTCGTCTCCGTAGTGGTTGAACCCCCGCGACCCCCCCGCGGGATTGGGGTCAGATGACCGCCTCCGCTTCGCGTATGGCGGCGGTCTGTGCACGGTTCAGCGCCTCGAGGCTGGTCGAGGTCGCGTCTTCGCTGAAATCGGCGTCAGCCCCGTAGATGTCGCGGGCCACGCCAGTGGTCAGCTGTTCGGCCGTGCCATCGAAGACGATGCGGCCGGCGCGCATCCCGATCACCCGGTCGCAATAGCGCCGCGCGGTGTCGAGCGTGTGCAGATTGGCGATCACCAGCTTGCCGTCTTCCTCATGGATACGGCGCAGGGCGTCCATCACGATCTGGGCGTTCATCGGGTCGAGGCTGGCGATCGGCTCGTCGGCCAGGATCATCCGCGGCTCCTGCATCAGCGCGCGTGCGATCGCGACGCGCTGCTGCTGGCCGCCCGACAGCGCCTCGGCCCGTTTGGCGGCGTTCTCGGCGATCCCCAGCCGGTCGAGGATTTCGATCGCGCGATGGATGTCGGATTGCGGAAACAGGCTGAACAGGGTGGTCAGCGTCGACCGCTGATTGAGCTTGCCGAACATCACATTGGTCACCACGTCGATGCGCGGCACCAGGTTGAACTGCTGAAAGATCATCGCGCATTCGGACTGCCAGACGCGCTTGTCGCGGCCCTTGAGCGCGAGAATGTTGCGGCCTTCGAAAACGATCACGCCCGAGGTCGCATCGGTCAGCCGGTTCATCATCCGCAGAAGCGTCGACTTGCCCGCTCCCGACCGGCCGATGATGCCGATCATCTGCGGTTTCTCGACAGCGAAGCTGACATCATCGACGGCCCGGTTTGGCCCGAATGCCTTCACCAGGTCCTTGATCGCAAGAAGCATGAAGCCCCCGGAATCGTTTCAGCGCCATGATGGCCGGGCCGGCTGACAGATTCGTGACATTGGTGCTGCGGTTTTGTGACAGCTGCACCCCCGGGGACCGAATACCGACCGTCACGATGAGGCCACGATAACCATCGGTTCGGCCTGCCGTCTCCGTCGCCTGTGCAGGCGACACTTCTGACCAGCCCGTGTCAGCGGGGCGCCAAGTCCGAGTGCTGCGGGCCAAACGAGAGGCGCTGCTTTCCGCCAAAAAGCATGCGTCGTTGCATCCCCTATGGAGAAACAGGGTGGCGGGCGGCGGTGTCGGTCCAACCGGTTGACGGGACTTGCGTCTCGCCGAAGCTCCGAGAGAACCGCAGCGACTACGCCAGCGAGTTCAAGCAGGTCTGCGCAGCAGATCAAACAGTCCGGGGGACTGTCTGAAAGCGCAGAACGCGCCTGCAGGGCGATTGCGCCGAAGCCTGGCTGCTCGCCCGACAGCCTGCGCGTCTGGTGTCGGCAGGTCGAACGTGATGCCGGCCTCTGCGCCGAACTCGGCATCGAGCACCGCCTCGCGCCGCCCGTGCGGCCGCAAACAAACGGCATGGTCGAGCGGTTCAACGGCCGGATCGAGGACGTTCTGCAAAGCCACCGATTCCGCTCCGGCGAGGACCTCGAGCAGACCATCCTGCGCTACTTCCGGCTCTACAACGGCCAGCTCCCGCAATCCGTGCTGAAGGCCGAACGCCCATCGACGCCCTGAAAGACTGGCATCACCAGAAGCCGTAACTCTTCACGAAACGGCCGTACAATCATCCGGCATGTGACACCCTTGGGAGAGGACAAGATTGGTGGTCGGGCGGGGAGTCGGGGCGCGGGAGGCGGCGAACGGTCATTCTCAATGCCTGTCGGAAGAAGCCGTGATCGGCCGACGCAGACGATGGCCTGTTGCGCCTAACCGGGACGGCAGGTCTGCCCTGCCAGGCGGTCGGCCGCTGTCGGGTGCTCCCGGGCGCGCGCCCGGGAGCGCGCCCGCCGCGCGGCGGGCGCCTGCCGCGTGGCGGCGCATCGGGCGTCCGGTTTCAGCGGTCGGCGACGCGCGCCAGCACCGGCGACCAATCGACGGCCCTTCCCGGCCATACCGGGCTGCGGTTCTCAGTCCACAGCCTCGATCTCGCCGGGGCGCCAGGACTTGTCGAAAAAGCTCGGCAGCGGGCTGTACAGCCGCAGGATCGTGAACCAGCCCTTGTCGGGATCGGTCTGAATCCAGTTGCCGCGGTCCACGCCATCGGGCTGTTCGGGGCCGAACCAGACCGTGGTGGTGCCGTCCTCGGCCGCCGTGGCCGCCGGCGAAGGATAGCTTTGCGACCCGGCGCGCGGATATTTCTGCGGCGTCTGCAGCATCGACCGGGTCTGGTTGTCGTAAACGGTAAACGACCAGAACGCCTCGGCCGGGATGTCCCTGGGCAGCGTGACCTTGTAGGTGCGCGCGCCGTCCATCGGCACGCCATCCGCATCCAGAAACCCCATCAGATACTGCGAGCCGACACCCGGAATGCGCATGATCATGCCCGGACTGTCGAGCGTATAGCCATAGTAGAAGGCCGTGCGGCTGTCGAGCGTGCGCGCCCCGGTCGGCGGCAGCGGCTTGAACATGCCGTCCTCGAAGACGGGCGGCGGGGTTTCGAAGAACGCGCCGCCTTCCCACAGCATGTTGCCCCACATCGAGCCCTCGTAATAGGCCCGGTCCGGATGGACCCCGTAGGGCCGCCAGTTCAGCACCCGCCCGGTCGCCTGACCGACCGCGGCTGCGTCGGTCAGGATCGCCCGCATCCGATCGCCGGGGGCGAAATCCTTGCCCTTGACGATGCCGATGGCGGCCAATTGCCCGGCGAGTTCGACATCATAGCTGGTGGCGGGTTCGGCCTGGACGTTTTCGTTGATCCACTCGAAAAAACCGAAATCGCTGGGCGGGATGGTGTTGAACGCCGCACCGCTGGCCTCGACGAAGCGCGTCTCGGGGATGTTCGGCTCCTGCCCCAGGCGAACCGCACCGGTCAGCGCCTGCGCGATGCTGGTGCCAAAGGCGCCTTCGGCATAGGGGTAGATCTTCATCGTCGCCTTGACGTTGGCCACCGCCGGTGCGGGATCGTCATTCACCAGATAGGCGCGCGCGGCATAGAGCACGCGGTTGGTCTTCGAACGGGCGACGAAATGGCCGCCCTCGGGCAGCGGGCCGTCATGGCCCGGCCCGACCAGCAGATATTTGCCGCCCAGCCCGCGATCCGGCCCCGGACCGCCGATATCGACGACCCAGGAAAACCACATGTCGTTGATCGTGCCGACCGCGTTCGACGGCTGTTCGATCACCATCGGGCCTTCGGACAGATCGATCACCGACATGTAATAGACGGTGTCTGCATTCGCCGTCAGAAACAGCGCGCTCGAATCCATCAGCGCCGAGAAGATGGTCACGTCGTTGAAGCCGGCGCCGTTGCTTTCGAGGCCCTTCTGCAGCCCCAGCGCCGAGGCCCCCCGGAAACTGTTGTTGTAGACGTTGAGCGCGCGCGTGAAATCGAGCGTGTCAAAGACCCGCTGCGCGGTTTCGGCGGTCGGTGCGCCGTCCCTGAATTCGAGCAATCCGGCCGGGGTTTCGACCGAATCGGGTGCGCCGAGCGCGTCGATGGTCTCTTGCGACATGTCGGCCTGCGCTGTCGCGGCAAGCGACAGCGCCACGAACAGGGCGCCGCTGGTGGCGATGCGGACATTGGCTGCGTTGCTTTTCCGGCCCGCCGCCCCGGCCGACGACCGATTTAGTCCCATCCCATTGGCAGGATTGGCGATCGGAAAGGGGCATTGGAGCCGGAGGCGGTGCTGGCGCCCGGCGTCCGACGCAGTGCGCCCTGATATCAGTCACATGGCCAGGCCGCGGCGTCCTCGGCGATGCCGGGATGGCGCAGCACATCGCCCGGACCGATGCCCAGCCGCGCGGCCAGCCCGCCATGGATTTCCAGGACATACTGCACCCCGAATCCGCCGTCGCGGGTCGTTCGGCTGAACGGTTCGGCGTTGGCGATCACCCTTGTGACCCGGCCCGCCGGGTCGAGAAAGATCATGTCGAGCGGCAGCGGCGTGTCCTTCATCCAGAAGGTCGCCCGCACGGGTGCTTCGTAGATGAACAGCATTCCCGCCATAGGCGCGAGATCGTCGCGGAACATGAGGCCCTGCGCCCGCTCGGCCGCGTCGTCGGCGATCTCCACCGAAAACCGCGCCTGGCCCCATGGGCCGCGGATATCGGCACGGTCGGGCGCGCACTCGGCCAGGGCGGGGCCGGCCAGGGCGAAAAGCACCATGGCCAGCATGAGGCGCCACGGCGTTTCGAACGGGCGGCGCGGCGCGCTTGCCAGGACGCGGCCCGGTGCCGGGTTGTTCGCAGAACCCGGGCGCGGGCGGCGGCTTGCGTCCCTCAGGGGCACAGCCGTTCCACCCGCCACGGCGCGCCCGGCCGGTCGCGGCGCCACTGGAACCGGTCGTGCAGCCGATGCGCGCCATCGGCCCAGAATTCGATCTCGACCGGTGTCAGCCGGTAGCCGCCCCAGAATGGCGGGCGCGGCGGATCGATCCCCTTTTCCAGCGTGATCCGGGCGACATCGGCCATCAGCTTCTGGCGCGAGGACAACGGTTGCGACTGCCGCGAGGCCCAGGCGCCCAGCCGGCTTTTCAGAGATCGCGACCGGTAATAGGCATCGGCTTGCGGCCCGTCCTCCCGCGCGACCGCGCCGCGCGCCCGGATCTGGCGGCGCAGCGTTTTCCAGTGCATCACGAAGGCCGCCTGGCCGGCCGCGTCAAGCTCGGTCGCCTTGGCGCTTTGGTAATTGGTGTAGAAGACAAAGGCGTCGGCCTCGATTTCCTTCAGCAGCACCATGCGGGCATTGGGCAGACCGCTGGCATCGACCGTGGCCAGCGCGATCGCGTTGGGGTCGTTCGGCTCGTGCTTTTCGGCCGCGGCCAGCCAGTCCCTGGCCAGTGCAAACGGGTCGTCGCCCGCGAATATCCCGCCCCGATCCGCCATGCGGCCCCCTGTCTTGCGGCCCTGAAAGCCTTCGCCTAAAGGGTGAAGTCGTCGAACGTAACCATGACACGGGGCCGCGCATGTCAACCGGATTGATGGCAGGAAAGCGCGGTCTGATCATGGGCGTGGCGAATGACCGGTCGATCGGCTGGGGCATTGCCAGGGTCTGTGCCGGGCACGGCGCCGAACTGGCGTTTTCCTATCAGGGCGAGACGCTGCAGCGTCGGGTCACGCCGCTGGCGGCGTCGGTCGGATCGGATATCGTGCTGCCCTGCGACGTCGCCGATGCCGGGTCGATGGATGCGCTGTTCGCCGCCCTGGCCGAACGTTGGGGGCGGCTCGACTTTCTGGTCCACGCCATCGGGTTTTCCGACAAGGGGGAGTTGCGCGGCCGCTATGTCGACACCAGCCGCGAGAACTTCCGCACCACCATGGACATTTCCGTCTATTCCTTCACCGCCGCCGTGCAGCGGGCGGAGCGGATGATGACGGCGGGCGGGGCCTGCCTGACCCTGACCTATTACGGCGCCGAAAAGGTGATGCCGCATTACAATGTGATGGGGGTGGCGAAGGCGGCGCTGGAGGCGAGCGTTCAGTATCTGGCCGAAGACCTTGGCAAGAAGGCGATCCGGGTAAACGCGATCAGCGCCGGCACCATCAAGACGCTGGCCGCCAGCGGCATCGGCGATTTTCGCTACATCATGAAATGGAACGAATACAACGCGCCGCTGCGCCGCACCGTCAGCCAGGAGGAGGTGGGCAAAGCCGCGCTGTTCCTGCTGTCCGATCTGGGCACGGCGACCACCGGCGAGGTGCTGCATGTCGATGCCGGTTATCACGTCGTCGGGATGAAGGCGGTGGACGCGCCCGATATCGAAAAGGCTGCGGACCGTGGCTGAGCGGCTGCCGCATGAGAAAGGGTTTCATGTCAGCTGGGACCAGCTGCACCGCGATTCGCGGGCGCTGGCCTGGCGGCTTGACGGGCATGGCCCGGATGATGGCGCCTGGCGCATGGTCGTCGCCGTCACGCGCGGCGGCATGGCGCCGGCGATGATCGTGGCGCGCGAGCTTGACATCCGCATGGTCGACACGATTTCCGTCAAGTCCTATCACCACCAGACCCGGACCGAGGCACAGGTGCTGAAAGCGCCCGACATGGATGTGGTTGGCGACGGCACCGGTGTGCTGATCGTCGACGATCTGGTCGATACCGGCAAGACGCTGGAAGTGGTCCGCAGGATGATGCCGAAGGCGCATGTCGCCACGGTCTATGCCAAGCCGATGGGCCGCCCGATGGTCGAGACCTACATCACCGAGGTCAGCCAGGACACCTGGATCTTCTTTCCCTGGGACATGGCGCTGCAATACGTCCAGCCCTATCGCGGCGGCGGCTGACCCCCTTGCCATGGCGGCGCACGGGCTGTAGGAGCCCGCTTTCCGGTGCGGCCGGCCACGATCGGGCTGCCGAGTCGCGCCATCAGCGATCCCGAACAGGAGACGGAAATGCCCAAGATGAAGACCAAGTCGAGCGCCAAGAAGCGCTTCAAGGTCACGGCCACGGGCCGGGTCAAGTTCACCCAGGCGGGCAAGCGCCATGGCATGATCAAGCGGACGAAGAAGTTCATCCGGAACGCGCGCGGCACCGCCGTGATGTCCGAGCCGGATACCAGGATCGTCCGTCAGTTCATGCCCTACGACCGCTAAGAAGGAGAACCGGCAGATGGCACGCGTTACCAGCGGCAAGGTTACCCATGCCCGCCACCGCAAGGTGGTCAAGGCCGCCAAGGGCTATTACGGCCGCCGCGGCAATGCCTTTCGCACCGCCAAGCAGGCGGTCGACAAGGCCGAACAATATGCCACCCGCGACCGCAAGGCGAAGAAGCGCAGTTTCCGCGCGCTGTGGATTCAGCGGATCAATGCCGGCGTGCGGGCGGCCGATGCAAGCATGACCTATTCGCGCTTCATCGACGGGCTGTCGAAGGCCGGGATCGAGGTCGACCGCAAGGTCCTGGCCGACCTTGCCGTGCACGAGCCCGAGGCGTTCGGCGCGATCGTCGCCAAGGCGCGCGGCGCGCTCGCCTAACTGCGCTTGCGGCCCGGGCCGCCGCGGCGGCCCGATCGACGCAAGTCTATCTAAAGCGGGCTTTGGCGCGGGCCGCTGTCATGCTAGGCTCCCTTCGTCACTCAATGGGGTGATCTGAGGTGAGCCTGACACTTGTTCCGGACGACACCGGGGACGCGGCATTTCTGGCCTCGGCGAAGGTGAAGTCATCGGGCGTCCATATCGGCGCCGGGGTATACCTGTCCCACAATCACAACCCGTATGCGGCCAACACGTCGAGCGCGACCCCGCACCGCGGTCTCGACGGCGAAGCCGCCGAAGCGACGCCCACCACGGCCTATGACTTCACGCTGCCCGATGATCCGGCGGCGTGGGACCCCTACTGGGACAGTGAGGCGCGCTACTGGGCGGTTTCCGGTTTCGATGTCAGCCTGCATGTCGGCGCGACCACCTATGACGGCCCTTCGGCGCCGCTGCTGATCGCGAACGATCCCTCCGATCTTTATGGCACCGTGACCGTGACCGGATACCCGAGCGGGAGCAACGATCCCTTTGTCACCGATCCGGCCATGGTTGACGATCTGTGCCATGACCGGACCGAGCTGCCCGGGGGGCTGGCCCATTTCGCCACCTCGGTCGATGGCGATGCCGGCGGATATCTCGCGCTCCCGGGGGTCGCGGTGGCCGGCGGGATGAGCGGCGGCGGCGTGTTCATCCAATTCGACGCGGATGGGGATGGAGCCGGCGAGACCTATGTGATCGGAACGCTGTTCGCGCGGGCGAACTTCGGCACGCTGGCCTATGCCACCTCGATCGCGCCGCATTATCACGACCTTGCCGCCGCGCTTGCGGCTGATGGCAGCCGCGATGCCGACGATTTCGAACAGCGGATGGTTCTGCTGTCGGGGCAGGACGCAGCCGACGACCACAGCGTCCTGGGCACGTTCCTGAACGAAGCGCTGTATGGCAGCTTCTATGCCGACATCCTCTCGGGCGCCGATGGCGACGATGTGCTGGAGGGCGCGGCGGGGGATGACACGCTCGATGGCGGGCAGGGGTCCGACACGCTGGATGGTGGCGCGGGCGATGATCTGCTTGTCGGGGGGGGCGGGGCCGATGTGTTTGTCCTTGGCACCGGTGGCAACGACCGGATCGGGGATTTCGCACTGGGCGAAGACAGTCTGCTGTTTCGGGATGTGACGCTGACCGGCGTCGACATGGCCGAAGACGGCCGCCAGCTAACGCTGTCCGACGGGTCCGTCGTGGTGCTGGACGGGCTGGCGCGGAACGACGCGCCCGAGCATGACGCCGCGGGCTTCGCCGCCCCCGCCGAAGGCACCGCGCTCGACGCGGCGGGGCTGGCGGTGAGCGATGCCGACGGGCTGGGCGATCTGGACTATGCCCGGGCAGAGTGGTGGCGCGGCGGCACGCTTGTCCATACCGGGCGGTTCTACACGCCCGGGCAGGCCGATGTCGGCGGCATGCTGACCCTGACGCTGGCCTACACGGATGGCTTCCTGACCGACGAGACGGTCGAGGTGACGACCGGCGCTGTCGCGAATGTGAACGACCTGCCCGGCCATGACCCGTCGGGCTTCGCCGCCCCGGTGGAGGCCGTGGCGCTCGACGCGGCGGGGCTGGCGGTGAACGATGCCGACGGGCTGGGCGATCTGGACTATGCCCGGGCAGAGTGGTGGCGCGGCGGCACGCTTGTCCATACCGGGCGGTTCTACACGCCCGGGCAGGCCGATGTCGGCGGCATGCTGACCCTGACGCTGGCCTACACGGATGGCTTCCTGACCGACGAGACGGTCGAGGTGACCACCGGCGCGGTCGCGAATGTGAACGACCTGCCCGGCCATGACGCCGCGGGCTTCGCCACCCCCGCCGAAGGCACCGCGCTCGACGCGGCGGGGCTGGCGGTGAACGATGCCGACGGGCTGGGCGATCTGGACTATGCCCGGGCAGAGTGGTGGCGCGGCGGCACGCTTGTCCATACCGGGCGGTTCTACACGCCCGGGCAAGCCGATGTCGGCGGCACGCTGACCCTGACGCTGGCCTACACCGACGGCTTCCTGACCGACGAGACGGTGACAGTGGCCACCGGCGCGGTCGCGAATGTGAACGACCTGCCCGGCCATGACGCCGCGGGCTTCGCCACCCCGCCGAAGGCACCGCGCTCGACGCGGCGTGGCTGGCGGTGAGCGATGCCGACGGGCTGGGCGACCTGGACTATGCCGGGCAGCGTGGTGGCGCGACGCCACGCTTGTCCATACCGGGCGGTTCTACACGCCCGGGCAAGCCGATGTCGGCGGCATGCTGACCCTGACGCTGGCCTACACGGATGGCTTCCTGACCGACGAGACGGTCGAGGTGACCACCGGCGCGGTCGCGAATGTGAACGACCTGCCCGGCCATGACGCCGCGGGCTTCGCCACCCCCGCCGAAGGCACCGCGCTCGACGCGGCGTGGCTGGCGGTGAGCGATGCCGACGGGCTGGGCGACCTGGACTATGCCCGGGCAGCGTGGTGGCGCGACGCCACGCTTGTCCATACCGGCCAGGTCTACACGCCCGGGCAGACCGATGTCGGCGGCACGCTGACCCTGACGCTGGCCTACACGGATGGCTTCCTGACCGACGAGACGGTGACAGTGGCCACCGGCGCAGTCGCGGACGATCCCACCACCATTTGCGGCACCCCCGGCAACGATTCCCTGTGCGGAACGGCGGGCAACGACACCATCAGCGGCGATGGCGGTGCAGACATGCTTGATGGGCTCGATGGTGCCGACACGCTGTTTGGCGGGGCGGGCGACGATACCATGTTCGGTGGCGCGGGCGACGACCTGTTGGTTGGCGATGAGGGCGACGACTTCCTTTGGGCCGGAAGCGGCAGCGATGTCATTCTGGCCGGCGCGGGCAATGACGTGATCTATGCCGGCTTCGGTGCCGACCCGGACGATCCGTTTGCAGATGGCCTCTGGTGGCCCGGACCTGCGGTGCCGGAAGGCGATCTCCTGATCGGCTGACCGGCAAGGCCGCCGCGCCCAATATCCACGGCGGTTGATCGGGCGGGCTGGGCACCGCAACGCCCCGCAAGCCCGGTGCCCGCCGACCAGACCCGCAGCTTTTGCCACGCCATGCCGCCCATGGTGACATAGATCAAACAACCCGTTGGCAGAACGCGCTAGGGTGACCGCAACCAAGGCGAAGAGGACTGGCGCGTGAGCACCCGAGTAAGCGACTTTACCCCCGCGGTCGATCTGACCCTGACCGGCGGCACGGGGCCAGTCCGGTATCAGCGGCCGAGCTATGTCACGCTGACACCGCCCTGCAGCGCGGCCTGCCCGGCGGGTGAGGACATCCGCGCCTGGCTGGCCCAGGTTCAGGCCGGCAACGACCGGCAGGCGTGGGAAATCCTGGTTGCCGACAATCCGATGCCGGCGGTGCATGGCCGGGTCTGCTATCACCCCTGCGAGACCGACTGCAATCGCGGTGCGGTCGATGCGCCGCTCAGCATCCATGCGGTCGAGCGCTATCTGGGCGACAAGGCGCGCGCCGAAGGCTGGGTCTTTCGACCGATTCGCCCCCCGACCGGCAAGCGTGTCCTGATCGTGGGCGCGGGGCCTTCGGGGCTGTCGGCGGCCTATCATCTGGCCCGCCTCGGCCATGCGGTGGAGATCCGCGAGGCCGGCCCGGTGGCCGGCGGCATGATGCATTTCGGCATTCCCGCCTATCGGCTGCCGCGCGACGAACTCGCTGCCGAGGTCGCACGGATCGAAGCGTTGGGGGTGACCATCACGCGCGACCACAAGGTCACCGACCTGATGGCCGAACAGGCCGAAGGCGGCTTTGACGCGGTGTTTCTGGCGATCGGCGCGGGCATGGGCAAACGCATCGACATCCCCGCGCGCGACGCCGCGCCGGTGCTGGATGCGGTGGCGATGCTGAACCAGACCAGCGGCGGCGCACCGCCCATGCTGGGCCGCCGGGTGATCGTCTATGGCGGCGGCAACACCGCGATGGACGCCGCCCGCACCGCGAAACGGCTGGGCGCGACCGAAACGCTGATCGTCTATCGCCGCGACCGCGCCCATATGCCGGCGCATGCCTTCGAGGCCGACGAGGCGCTGGAGGAGGGCGTGAAAATCCGCTGGCTGACCACGATCGCCGGGATCGAGGGCTCGGACCTGACGGTGGAGCGGATGGCGCTCGATGAAAACGGCCGCCCCACACCGACCGGCGAATTCGACCGGCTGAGTGCCGATGCGGTGGTGCTGGCACTGGGCCAGCAGACCGACAGCGACTTTCTGCGCAAGGTGCCGGGCCTGGGTTTCACCCGCGATGGCGCGGTCGAGGTCGGCGCCGATCTGATGACCGGCGCGCCCGGCATCTTTGCCGGGGGCGACATGGTGCCGGGCGCGCAATCGGTCACCATCGCGGTCGGCCAGGGCAAGCGCGCGGCGCGCCACATCGATGCCTGGCTGGCCGGTGCGTCCCATGCCGAACCGCCCGCCCCACCCGTCGTGACCGCCGACATGCTGCATCTGCCGGTCTATACGGACGCCGATCCAAGCGCCCAGCGTCGCCTCGCCCTCGAGGCCCGGGCCGACGGGTTCGAGGAGATCATGGCCGGCCTCAGCGACCGCAAGGCACGATACGAGGCGCAGCGCTGCTATTCCTGCGGGCAATGCTACGAATGCGACCAGTGCCTGGCGGCCTGCCCCGAGGAGGCGATCGCCAAGCTTGGCATCGGCAAGGGCTATGCGGTCGACGGCGGCCGCTGTACCGGCTGTGCCAGCTGCTTCGAACAATGTCCCTGCCATGCCATCGAGATGATCCCGGAGGACCGCGCATGACCGCCGATCAGGGCCGCCGGGTGGTGATGGATGGCAACGCCGCCGCCGCCCATGTCGCCTATCGCGTGAACGAGGTCTGCGCGATCTATCCGATCACGCCGTCTTCGCCGATGGCCGAACTCGCCGATGAATGGACCGCCCAGGGCGTCACCAACATCTGGGGCAACACGCCCGTCATCCAGGAAATGCAAAGCGAGGGCGGCGCGGCGGGCACCGTCCATGGCGCGCTGCAAGCCGGCGCGCTGACGACCACCTTCACCGCGTCGCAGGGGCTCATGCTGATGATCCCCAACATGTTCAAGATCGCCGGCGAACTGACCCCGGCGGTGTTTCACGTCGCCGCCCGCTCGGTCGCCAGCCACGCGCTGTCGATCTTTGGCGACCATGCCGATGTGATGGCGGTGCGGCCCACAGGCTTTGCGCTGCTCGCCTCGGCCTCGGTGCAGGAGGCGCATGACATGGCGCTGGTGGCGCAGGCCGCGACGCTGGCTGCGCGGGTGCCGTTCGTGCATTTTTTCGACGGGTTCCGCACCTCGCACGAGCTCAACACGCTCGACCTGCTGCCCGACGCCCATATCCGCGCGATGATCGACGACGCGGCGGTGCGCGCGCATCGCGCCCGCGCGCTCAACCCCGAAAACCCGATCGTGCGCGGCACCGCACAGAATCCCGATGTGTTCTTTCAGGGGCGCGAGGCGGCGAACCCGTTCTACGCCGCCACGCCCGGGATCGTGGCCGAGAAGCTCGCCGCCTTCGGCGAACTGACCGGGCGGCGCTATGACCTGTTCGAGTATTTCGGCGCGCCGGATGCGGATCGCGCCGTCGTCGTGATGGGCTCGGGCGCCGAGGTGGTGCGCGCCGCCGTCGCCGACCTCAATGCCAAGGGAGCAAGGCTCGGGATGATCGCCGTGCGGCTCTATCGCCCGTTTTCGGTGTCCCATTTCCTGGGCGCCCTGCCCGAAACCGTGCGCGCCATCGCCGTGCTCGACCGGACGAAAGAGCCCGGCGCCACTGGCGAGCCGCTATACCTTGACGTGGTGGCGGCACTGGCGCAGCGCGGCGGCGCGATGCCACGGGTGATCGGCGGCCGCTATGGCCTGTCGTCGAAGGATTTCGACCCCGCCCAGGCCAAGGCCGTGTTCGACGAACTGGCCGCCGACAACCCAAGGCACGGCTTCACCGTCGGCATCGAGGACGACGTGACGCATAAGAGCCTCGCCGTCGATCCCGACTATGACACCGAACCCGACGATGTGGTGCGCGCGATCTTCTACGGGCTGGGCGCCGACGGGACGGTCGGTGCCAACAAGAACAGCGTCAAGATCATCGCCGAGGATCAGGGCCTGTTCGCGCAGGGCTATTTCGTCTATGACAGCCACAAATCGGGCGCCCAGACGGTGTCGCATCTGCGCTTTGGCCCGCGCCCGATCGACGCCCCCTATCTGATCCGCTCGGCCAGTTTCGTCGGCTGCCACCAGTTCCACTTCCTGTCGCGCATGGATGTGCTGCGCCAGGCCGCGCCCGGCGCGACCTTTCTGTTGAACGCGCCCCATGGGGCGGACACGGTCTGGGACCACCTGCCGCGCAGCGTGCAGCAGGCGATCATCGACAAGCGCCTGCGGTTTTTCGTGGTCGACGCCACCGCGGCGGCGCGCGAGGCGGGGCTTGCGAGCCGAACCAACACGATCCTGCAGACCTGTTTCTTTGCGCTGTCGGGCGTGCTGCCGCGCGACGAGGCCATCGCCCGGATCAAGAAGAGCATCGAAAAGACCTATGCCCGCAAGGGCCGCCCGGTGGTGGAACGGAATTTCGCTGCGGTCGATGGTGCGCTCGCCCGCCTGCAGGAGGTCGCGGTGCCCGCCACCGCCACCGCGACCGAGGACCTGCCGCCCATCGTGCCGGCCGGCGCCCCCGATTTCGTGCGCGAGGTGACGGCCAGGATGATGGCCGGCCTGGGCGACACGATCCCGGTCAGCGCGATGCCGGTCGATGGCACCTTCCCGTCGGGCACCGCGGTCTGGGAAAAGCGCAACATCGCCGACGAGGTGCCGGTCTGGCGCGAGGATCTGTGCATCCAGTGTGGCCAGTGCAGCTTTGTCTGCCCGCACAGCGTGATCCGCGCGAAATACTATGACGAGGCGGCGCTGGAGGCGGCGCCGGACGGTTTCCAATCCGCCCCGGTCAATGCGCGCGGCTATCCCGGCATCCGCTTTTCGCTGGCGTTCCACCTGGAGGATTGCACCGGCTGCGGCCTGTGTGTCGAGGCGTGCCCGGCGCTCAGCCCCTCCGAACCGGGGGTCAGGGCGGTCAATCTGGCCGACAAGGCCGACCGGATCGAGCCGGGCCGCACGGCCATGGCGTTCTTCGAGGCGCTGCCGGTGAACGACCGGGCGCGGGTCGATTTCCACACCGTGCGCGGGGTGCAGTTTCTGGAGCCGACCTTCGAGTTTTCCGGCGCCTGTGCGGGCTGCGGCGAGACGCCTTACCTGAAGCTTCTGTCGCAGCTGTTCGGCGACCGGCTGATGGTCGCCAACGCCACGGGGTGCTCGTCGATCTATGGCGGCAATCTGCCGGTCACGCCCTGGTCGAAGACCCATGAGGGGCGCGGCCCGGCCTGGTCGAATTCGCTGTTCGAGGACAATGCCGAGTTCGGCCTCGGCTTCCGGCTGGCGGCCGACAAGCATCTGCAGCTGGCCCGCGACCTGTTGCACGGCCTCGCGCCCGAGATCGGCGCCGATCTGGCCGAGGCCATCATCGCCGCCCCGCAAATCCGCGAATCGGAGATCCGGGCGCAGCGCGAACGGGTCGCCGCGTTGAAGACCCGCTTGCTGGCCATGCAAGACAACGGTGTGGCGCGCGATCTGTTGTCGGTCGCCGATCATCTGGTGCGCCGGTCGATCTGGCTCGTGGGCGGCGATGGCTGGGCCTATGACATCGGCTATGGCGGGCTCGACCACGTTCTGGCCAGCGGCCATGACGTGAACGTGCTGGTGCTGGATACCGAGGTCTATTCCAACACCGGCGGGCAGGCGTCGAAGGCCACACCGCTGGGCGCGATCGCCAAATTCGCCGCCGCCGGCAAGCGCACGGCGCGCAAGGACCTGGCGTTGCAGGCGGTGGCCTATGGCAATGTCTATGTCGCCCAGGTCGCCTTTGGCGCCAATCCGCAGCAGACCCTGCAGGCGTTCCGCGAGGCCGAGGCCTATCAGGGCCCGTCGCTGATCCTCGCCTACAGCCATTGCATCGCGCATGGCTATGACCTGCGCAATGGCCTGTCGCAGCAGGACAGGGCGGTGGCGTCGGGCTATTGGCCGCTGATGCGCTACGACCCGGAGCTGCGCCGCGTGGGTGCGGCGCCGTTCCGGCTCGACTCGCCGCGCCCCACCCTGCCGTTCAAGGACTACGCCTACAAGGAGCTGCGCTATGCCGCGCTGGCGGCCAGCCGCCCCGATGACGCGGCCGCCCTCTTGAAACAGGCGCAGGAGGCGATCCTTGAGAAATACCACGCCTATGAGGAGTTCGCGCAGATGGATGCGGGCCCCGATCCGTCGCGCAGCATGGGCGCGGCGCGCAAGCCATGAGGGGGCGCAGATGGACCTGAGCACGACCTATATGGGCCTCGACCTGCCCGGCCCGCTGGTGGCCAGCGCCAGCCCGCTCAACGCGCGGCTCGAGAACCTTCTGGAATTGCAGGCGATGGGGGCGGGTGCCGTCGTTCTGCCCTCGGTCTTCGAGGAACAGATCGAACGCGACGCGGCGATCCTCGAGGCGCTGATCGACCATGGCGGCGAAAGCTATGGCGAGGCGCTGAGCTATTTCCCGCCGCAAACCGCGCAAAGCTTCGACACCGAGCGCCAGTTCGACCTGCTCGAACAGGCCGCGCGGCGGCTCGACATTCCGGTCATTGCCAGCCTCAACGGCATCACCGACAGCGGCTGGATCGATTACGCGCAGCGGTTTCAGGATGCCGGGGCCAGCGCCATCGAGCTCAACATCTTTCTGATCCCGTCCGATCCGACCGTCACCGGCGAGGCGGTCGAGGCGCGCTATGTCGATGTCACCGCGGCGGTGGCGTCCTCGGTCGATATCCCCGTCGCGGTCAAGATCGGCCCCTATTTCAGTTCGCCGGGGCATCTGGCCGGGCGGCTGGTGGCGGCCGGCGCCAGGGGGCTGGTGCTGTTCAACCGGTTCTTTCAGCCCGATATCGACCCCGATACGCTGTCCGTCGAACCGAGCCTGGCACTGTCGAACGGCTTCGAGATGCGGCTGCCGCTCTTGTGGATCGGCGTGCTGGCAGGACGGCTCGATGCGTCGCTGGCGGCGACGACCGGCGTCGAGACGGCACGCGATGCGGCCAAATACCTGCTGGCCGGGGCGGATGTGGTGATGACGACCTCGGCGCTGCTGCGCCATGGCATCGGGCATATGCGGGTTCTGAATGACGGTCTGGCCGACTGGCTGTCTGCCCGCGGCGCCAGCCGCCTGTCGGATATCCGCGGCGTCCTCAGCCATGGCCGGATCGACGACCCCGAAGCCTATGAGCGGGCCAACTACATCCGGGTGCTGCAGGGCTACAGCGCGCGATAGCGGCGCGTCCGGTGCCGGCCGGCGGGTGCACGCGATGAGCCCGGCCGGTGCCGACCGTTATTCGGGCGTGTACCAGATCGGCGAGGTGTAGGCGCGCTCCTGCTGGCTGGCCGGCAGGCCCTCGGGCCGGTCGATGCCGAAGAAGACGCTGTCATACCAACGATCACTGACGATGACCGTTGGTATGATGCTTGCCGTCGCCGCAATGGACGATCTGACGATACGCAGCGCCGAGGGGCGGCTCGCGGCGGTGGCTGCTGCGGTTGTGCGGGGCGCGCCTGCCCGAACTCGGCGGTCCGGCGCAGACGGTGATCGACGTGACGCAGTCGGAACTGGCGCAGATGACCAACCTGTCGCGGTCGGCGGTGGGCGCCCTGCTCGAGGCGTACCAGCAGCGCGGGCTTGTCCGCCGCAGCTATGGCCGGCTGGAGATCACGGGGCTCGACGAGATCGTCCGCATCCTCGAACCGGCCTTCGACCCTTCATAGCGATCGGTCGATGGCCGGCGCCGCGACGTCGATGCGTGCGCCGCCGCGCGGCGGGAGGCGGGGTTGGCGCAACGAGTCATGCTCGTTTCGCCCTGGTATGACCGGGTCAGTTTGTCGGCGAATACCAGATCGGCGAGGTATAGGCGCGCTCCTGATGGCTGGGCGGCACCGGAGTCCGGCAGGTCGATCCCAAAGAAGGCGGCATCGTAGGTCGTCCAGCGCGGCGTCGGGATCTCGAGGACGCGCACATAGTAGAAGGCGCGCAGCGACGGATCGAAATCCGGATCCTGCCACCAGGTCTCCAGGAACGGGTCCCCGATCGCGTTGGTGTAGCTTGCGCGGGCCACGTCGACCGTATTGCCCACCGCACCGTCGCAGGCGCCGTCGACGATCGCCCGGCCATCGGCGCAGGCGACGTCATGGACCCGCTCCTGCGTCACCCCTTCGGCGTCGACCCAGCCCTTGATCACCTGCACGCGGTCAAGATTGGCCCCGTCGGGATCGCGCAGGGCGCGGATCAGAAGGCCCGGCACCTCGTCGCGGCCGGAGGCCCGTCAGATCGCCCGCCCATCGGGACACCGTTTGCATAGCCATGGGCGGCGAAATCCGACCGCGCGAGGTCATCCGCCGTGAATGACGCCCCGGCGAAGACGCGGACGCGCAGGCGTGTCCCGGTCGTGGCATAGACCTCCTTGCGCGACAGCGCATCCCAGATCGCCGCGCGGGTGTTCTCTTTTGCCCACACGGCGGCAAGGCCGGAGGCAAGCACCTGCGCGTGGGTGATGTCGTCGCTCGGATCGTCCGGCGTTGCCCGGCCGGTGATCAGTTCCTCGAAGCGGATCGGATCGGCCGTCGGCTCGGTGATGGAGACCTTTCCGAAGAAGTTGTCCTCGGTCGTGGTGGCGAGGCCGGTATGCGAATCCGTCGAGCCGACCATGCCAAAGCTGAACGGGTTCGCGCCCAGCTCGGCGTCATAGGCCAGGCCGCGCTTCAGCGCCTCGCGCGCGTATTCCCTGGGCAGCATCTCGGGCGTCTTGAGCTCGGCTCCGAAGCTGCCCACATCCCAGGTGCCGTAATCGGCAAATGCGTCGTCGGGCGAGAGCATCGGATGCGCCTCGCCGTCGCCCTTCATCTGGGTGACCTCAATGACCGGCTCCCAGCGCATGCGGCGCGTGGCGTAGTCTGCCGAAAGCGGCTCGCCCGCCATGGTCACGTCATCGAACATCAGGCCATTCGAGAGATTGCCGTTAGTGCGGGATCGCCAGCACCTGACCGCCGGTCTCGGTTTCGTAGCGCTCCATCCAGTCCCAGAGATCCTCCGGGTCCTCGCTGTCATAGGCAGGAGAACGGCACGACCCTGATCGGCCAGATCCTTGCCGTCCGCGGAAGATCACGTTGCGGTGCAGGTTGTTTCCGCCCGGGCCCGATGTCCATTCGATAGCCGATGAAAGCGGTAAAGGCGCCCGGTGCGTTGTGACGCTCGGCCGCCTCCGGTGATGCGCTGCCACATCGACGCTGTCGAGTCCGGTGCCGGCCAGCGGGTCGCCGCCGCCGCCGGGCCCATCCTCACTGAAGCCGCCTGGTCCAGTAGATATAGGATTCGCCCATCGCGGCGGTGGCATCGCGCGGCGCAAAGATTTCGGCGAGGCCGGCGGCCCAGCTCGTTCCCGTCCAGCAAGGCGCTTTCGTTCGTCGAGCGCGATGGACGAGCCGAGGATTCTCGGCGTGGTCGGCGACGACGAGCCAGTCGAGTGGCCGCGCGCAGCCGCGCCAGGGATTCCGTTCGACGGAGATCACCGTTTCGCCCTTGGCGAAGCGATAGGCGTCGTCCGGCGTCGTGGTCGCTGCCATCGAACCCGGCATCGGCGGAATAGGCGGTGTGCAGGTGCGTGTCGCCGAACAGCACCTGATCCGGATAGTCGTGCTGCAGGATAGGGCGAGTACGCGACGTCCGGTCGGGCGCCATGCCGACGAGCTCCTGCGCGTTGGATGACCCTGAACAGGCGAGCGTGCATGCCGGCAATGCCGGCCAGGAGTTGAGCGGTTCTCATCGATTCTCCCTCTCGGAAATGGAGCCTGAGCGAGCCTACCACCTTCAGGTGATCATCGCCAATCGGCAGCACTTTGCGCAATCGAGCGGGCCTGCCCGGCATCGCCATCATCTGTCCGGTTCGGACAGGACTGGTCGGGGAACGGCGCGTAGCGCCATGCCCCAGCGCAGTGCCGTCGTCGTCAAACGCCACATCGCCGAGATGGCCCCGAGCGAGCGCCGGGCCGGCCCAGGGGAGCGCAGTCCCGGCGGCCAGGAGTGAAGTCGATCTCACCATTTTCCTCAACCGGCAGGTTCGAACGCGGGGAAGGTCCAGCTGCCGTCGAGGATTTCGGCGCGCGGCTGATAGAGGCGGATCGTGTAGTTCCAGCCCGGCGTGACCGGGATGCAGTTGATCCGGCCGTCCTCGCAGCCGCCGAAATGGATCGTGTAGGAGCCGTCCGCGTTCGGCCTGGCCGAGGTGTTGTTATAGCTGTTCCGCCCGAGGTCGTTGGGCGCGAGGTAGCCGTCGGCATCGTAGACGGTGATCGACCAGAAGGCGTCCACCGGCACGTCCCTGACGGTCACCACATGGGGCGTTTCGCCATCGTTCATCTCGACGGCGCCGACGATCCCCTGGGCCGTGGTGCCCGGTTGCCCGGCCCAGCCAGCCATGCCGATCAGGTGGTCGAGCGGGTCGATTTCGCCGCGTCGACCGAAGGAGGTGGTCGACTCAAGCCCGACGACCGCAGCGAGGTCGCTGACGGCCTGGCGCGCTGCGGCGAGGGCCTCGAGATCCCAGTCCGGCGCCTCGAAGGGGCCGGTTCCGCCGCCTTCGATGACAATGCCGTCCTGCACGGCATGGGCGCGGGCGGCATCGCCCGCGTCGCCCGCGTCGATGAAGGTGCGAAACAGCAGCATCGCGAAGCGGGTACCGACCTCGTCCTCGGTCAGCTCGTAGGACCCGGGATCGGCATAGGCGAAGTTGTAGTGATCCTGGCTGATGACCAGCACGGATTGAAACCGGCCGTCGCCCTCCGGCAGGGTCACGGTCACCGGCTCTGACAGGTCGATGATGGCGACGGAGTAGAGCGTGTCCTGGTTGGCACGGATGATCGGCTGCGGCGCATCGGCCGAGGCGACCTGGCGTTCATGGGCGATCTCGCCCACGGCTGTGCCGTTGGTCCGCATCGTGCCCCGGAACATCGTGTCGCTTTCCGCGCGCATGAGGTTCTGGATCGTGATGTCCTCGGCTTGGGCCAAGGTCGCCGTAGCTACGCAAGGCGCCAGAGCGGTGAGCAGTTTCACGGTCGTCTCCTGTGTCAGGTCGCGGCTCGACGTCCGGGAAGGTCCAGCGGCCGTCGAGAATTTCGGGACCGGGCTGATAGAGGCGGATGACGTAATTCCAGCCCGCCATGATCGGCAGGCAGTTCGCCCGGCCATCGTCGCAGCCGCCGAAGGGCTCAGACATCGCGCGGATTGTCCTGGCGTTCGCGCAGATCGCCCGCGCCCGCCGCGCCAGCCGGATCGCCAAGGTGGTGGACCAGCCCCTCGGCCGTGATGTGCCCGACAAGCGTGCCGTCCCGGGTCACGCCGATCGGGCCACCGCCATCGGAAATTGCCCTGGTGACCTCGGCCACCGGCGCCGCCACGTCGATCTGGCGGTCGGGCCGACCCGTCGGCGGGTCCATCACATCGCCCGCGCGCAGCACCTGCAGCGGGTTCATATGGGCCACGAAATCGGCCACATAGGCATTGGCCGGGCTGGCATAGATCTCGCGCGGGGTGCCGCATTGCACGATCCGCCCGCCTTCCATGATGGCGATCCGGTTGCCCAGCTTGAACGCCTCGTCCAGGTCATGGCTGACAAAGACGATGGTGCGCCGGAGCCGCGCCTGCAGTTCCAGCAACTCGTCCTGCAAACGGGTCCGGATCAGCGGGTCGAGGGCCGAGAACGGCTCGTCCATCAGCAGGATCGGCGCCTCGGTCGCAAAGGCCCGCGCCAGCCCGACGCGCTGCTGCATCCCGCCGGACAACTCCCCCCACCTTGCGGCCGGCCCAGTCCGACAGCCCGACCAGCGACAATTGCTCCGCCACCCGGACGCGCCTTTCGGCCGCCCCGACGCCGCCCAGTTCCAGCCCCAGGCCGACATTTTCCCGCACCGTGCGCCAGGGCAGCAGGCCGAATTGCTGGAACACCATCGCGACGCGATTGAGCCGCAGCGCCCGCAGCGCGCGCGGGTCGGCATGGGTCACGTCCAGCATGCCGTCGGCACCCTGCACATGCACCGCGCCGCGGATCACCGGATTGAGCCCGTTGACCGCGCGCAGCAGGGTCGACTTGCCCGATCCCGACAGGCCCATCAGGACGACGATCTCGCCCTCGGCCACGTCGAGGCTGCAATCATGCACGCCCAGCACCTGCCCGGTTTCGGCCTGCACCTCGGCGCGGCTTTGGCCCGCATCCATCAGCGGCAGCGCCATCGCCGGCTTGTCGCCAAAGACGATCGAGACGGTGTCGAAGCTGACCGCGATGCTCATTGCCGCGGCCCGGTATGCAACATGCGGTCGAGCATGATGGCGACGACGACGATCACCAGCCCGCTTTCGAAGCCAAGCGCGGTGTTGACCTGGTTGAGCGCCCGGACCACCGGCACGCCCAGCCCGTCGGCGCCGACCAGGGCGGCGATCACCACCATCGACAGCGACAGCATGATGGTCTGGTTCAGCCCCGCCATGATCTGCGGCAGCGCATAGGGCAGTTCGACCTTGTAGAGAAGCTGCCACGGCGTGGCGCCAAAGGCCCGGCCGGCCTCGATCAGCGCGGTGGGGTGTTGACCACGCCCAGATAGGTCAGCCGGATCGGTGCGGGCACGACAAAGATCACCGTGGCGATCAGTCCGGGCACCATGCCGATGCCGAAGAACACGATCGCCGGGATCAGATAGACGAAGGTCGGCAGCGTCTGCATGAGGTCCAGCACAGGCCGGAGCCCGGCATAAAGCCGCGGCCGGTGGGCGGCGGCGATTCCGATCGGCACGCCGATGCCCATGCAGACCACGCAGGCCGACAGCACCAGCGTCAGGCTTTCGGTGGTTTCCTCCCAATAGCCCTGATTGATGATGAACAGGAACCCCAGGGCGATCAGCAGCGCGGTCTTCCAGCTGCGCTGCAAGGCATAGGTCAGCGCGACGAAAACCGCGACCACGATCAGCGGATGCGGGGTTTGCAGCACCCACAGGATCGCCTCGATCAGCCAGTCGAGCGCGTCGGACAGCGCATCGAAAAACGCCGCCCCGTTGCGCTGCAGCCAGTCGAACAAATCGGCCGCCCAGGCGCCCACGGGGATTTTGTGCTCGGTCAGCCAGTCCATCGCGCCCGCCTGGCCCGCCCGTCAGCCCTGCGGGTGGAACCGATCAAAGCCCCAGCGCCGCCGACACCGCCGCCGCGGCATCACCGCCGTCCTTCGTCGTCACGCCGGCCAGCCAGCCTTCCAGCACGGACGGGTTCGTGGCGATCCACGCCTGGGCCGCCTCGGACGGGTCCATTCCATCGTCCAGGATCGCGCCCATGATCTCGTTCTCCATCGCCAGCGTGAATTCGAGATTGTTGAGGAACGCGCCCAGATTGGGGCAGGTCTCGACAAACCCGGCCGAGGTGTTGGTATAGACCGTGGCGCCGCCGAAATCGGGGCCGAACCAGTCATCCCCGCCGCTCAGATAGGTCAGGTCGAAATTGGCGTTCATCGGATGCGGCTCCCAGCCCAGGAACACCACCGGTTCGTCGCGGCGGTCGGCGCGGGCGACCTGCGCCAGCATGCCCTGTTCCGAGCTTTCCTTGACCTCGAAACCGCCGAGGCCGAACGCGTCGGCCGCGATCATGTTCAGGATCAGCCGGTTGCCGTCATTGCCCGGCTCGATGCCATAGATGGTGTCGTCGAGCGCCTCGGCATGGGCGGCGATGTCGGCGAAATCGCCGATCCCCAGCGCGGCGCCTGCGGCGTTGGTGGCCAGCGTGTATTTCGCGCCCTGCAGGTTGGCGCGCACCGTATCCACCGTGCCGGCCGCGCGATAGGGGGCGATGTCGGCCTCCATGGTCGGCATCCAGTTGCCCAGGAACACGTCGACATCGCCACTGGCCAGCGAGGTATAGGTCACCGGCACCGACAGCACCTTGATGTCGGTGTCGTAGCCGAGCGCGTTCAGCACCACGGTCGTTGCCGCCGTGGTGGCGGTGATGTCGGTCCAGCCGACGTCGGAAAAGACGACCTCGTCGCAATCGGCGGCAGCGGTCCCGGCGGCAAGCGCGGCCGCGAGGGCGGCAAGGGCGGTGCGGTTCATGGTGATCTCCCCGGTTCTGGTGATGGTTTTTTCCCACACTAGACCCGGCCGGGCCCGGCTTGGCAACGTCGAATTGCGCGGCGGCCCGTTGAAGGGGGCGGCGGCGCATGCTAGGCCAACCTGTCGGGGCCGGCTATCGGTCTTTGGCGATTGCGATCGCCGGGACAGATCTGAGGGCCTGGGGTTCGACCCGAACGGAGGAGGCAACGATGCGCCACGGCGTCCTGCGCGACAGCATGATGGGTCCTGCGATCTACAGCGAAGGCGAAGACGCGGTGGAACGCGCCTGGGAGGCCAAGACCCAGGCCGCCCGCGACCGCCATGCGCGCAAGGCGCTCGACGCCGATCTCGACAACATCGACGCCTATACGATCCTCGCCTTCGGCGCCAAGACACTGGGCGAACGCCTGGCGCTCTTGCGCGAGGCGGTGCGGGTCGGCGACCGGCTTTGGGCGCCCTGCCTCGACGACGAGGACATGGCGTGGTGGGGCTTCATCGGGACGCGGCCCTATCTGCGCGCCATGCACAATCTGGGCGATGTGCTGGTCGAGGCCGGCGATTGGCAGGAGACCGAGGAGATCTTTGCGCGGATGCTCGCGCTCAACCCCAATGACAATACCGGCGCGCGCGGCACCATGGCGCGCATCCTGATGGAAAAGCCGCAGATACGGAAATTGCGTGCGCTCTTGCGCCGCTATGATGACGACATGCTGCTCGAAATGGCGATGGCGCAATTCTGGCTCGATCTGCGTGCGAAGTCGGCCGATCCCGCGAAACTTTGCCCCGCCATCGACGAGCGCAACGCCTATGTCCTGCGCCTGCTCGTTGGGCAGGATGTCGGCAAGATCGAAACCAGCCCGTTCGGGATCACGATGGGCGGGGCCGACGAAGCGGCTGAATATGTCGCCGAATTCGGCCCTGTCTGGGCGCGTGATCCGGCCAAGATGGCGGCGATTCGCGCCTGCATCGGCACAGGCTGAGCTTTTCGGGATGGCCCAACACCCCGACGCCCAGCCACCCGCCAGCCATTTCATCGACGGCGCCTATGTCGAGGACCCGGCGGGCGACCCGATCGATGTGATCTATCCCGCGACCGGCAAATCGATCGCCCGGCTGCGCGCGGCAACCCCGGCAACGGTCGACCGGGCGGTCGCGTCGGCGAAGGCGGCGCAGGCCGCCTGGGCACGGGCCAGCGGCGCCGAACGCGGCCGGGTCTTGCGGCGCGCGGCCGAGATCATCCGGGCGCGCAACCGCGATCTGTCGGTGCTGGAAACCCTCGACACCGGCAAGCCGCTATCGGAAACGCTGGTGGCGGATGCCGCCAGCGGGGCCGATGCGCTGGAATATTTTGGCGGCATCGCGGCGGCGATCACGGGCGCGCATATCCCGGTCGCCGGCGGCGATTTCGTCTATACGATCCGGGAGGCGCTGGGGGTCTGCGCGGGCATCGGGGCGTGGAACTATCCCACCCAGATCGCCTGCTGGAAGGCCGCACCGGCACTGGCCTGCGGCAATGCGATGGTCTTCAAACCGTCCGAGACGACCCCGCTTTGTGCGCTGAAGATCGCCGAGATACTGGTCGAGGCCGGGGCGCCGCCCGGGCTTTTCAATGTCATCCAGGGCGCCGGCGCGACCGGCGCGGCGCTCGTCACCCATCCCGGCATCGCCAAGGTCTCGCTGACGGGGTCGGTGCCCACGGGGCAAAAGGTGGCGGCCGCGGCGGCGGGCGGCATCAGGCATGTGACGATGGAACTGGGCGGAAAATCGCCGCTGATCGTGTTCGAGGATGCCGATCTCGACACCGCTGTCAGCGGCGCGATCCTGGGCAATTTCTATTCCTCGGGTCAGGTCTGCTCGAACGGCACGCGGGTCTTCGTGCAGGCGCCCGTGCTGGCGCCGTTTCTGGCCCGGCTCACGGCCCGGCTGCAAAGGGCGGTGATCGGCGACCCGATGGACGAGGCGACCAATTTCGGCCCGCTGGTCAGCGCCGCACAGCTGGCCAGGGTCGAGGGCTATGTCGCCGCCGGGCTCGCCGAGGGCGCGCGGCTGATCCATGGCGGCAAGCGGCTCGACCGGCCGGGATATTACCTGGAACCCACGGTGTTTGCCGATGTCACCGACCGGATGACCATTGCGCAGGAGGAGATATTCGGCCCGGTGATGGCGGTCCTGTCCTTTGCGACCGAGGACGAGGCGCTTGCCCGCGCCAACGCCACCGATTTCGGGCTGGCGGGCGGCGTCTTTACCCGCGACCTGGCGCGCGCGCACCGGGTCGCAGCCGCGCTGGAGGCCGGCACCTGCTGGATCAACGCCTACAACCTGACGCCGGTCGAGGCGCCTTTCGGCGGCGTGAAGCGCTCGGGCATCGGGCGCGAGAACTCGGCCGAGGCGATCGCCCATTACAGCCAGGTCAAGTCGGTCTATGTCGCGCTTGGCCCGTTGGAGGCGCCGTTTTGACGGGCGCGCGCCCGGCCGCGCCCCCGCCCGCCCACCCGGCGCGCCCGGGCGCGCGGTGCCCTTGATGGAGGCCGATTACGTCATCATCGGCGCAGGCTCGGCGGGCTGCACCATTGCCTGGCGGCTGGCCGAGGCCGGCCGGTCGGTGCTGGTGATCGAGGCCGGCGGGTCGGATCGCGGCCCGCTGATCCGGATGCCGGGCGCGCTGAGCTACCCGATGAACATGGCGCGCTATGATTGGGGCTTCGCCAGCGAACCCGAGCCGCATCTGGGCAACCGGCGGCTGGCCACGCCGCGCGGCAAGGTGATCGGGGGCTCGTCCTCGATCAACGGGATGATCTATGTCCGCGGCATGCGCGCGACTACGATCACTGGGTCGCGGCGGGCGCCACCGGCTGGGGCTATGCCGATGTGCTGCCCTATTTCCGCCGGATGGAAGATTGGCATCCGGGCGGGCATGGCGGCGACCCGGCCTGGCGCGGCCGGGGCGGTCCGCTGCACGTCACCCGCGGCGCGCGGACCAATCCGCTGGTGCACGCCTTTGTCGAGGCCGGGCGGCAGGCGGGCTATCCGCTGACCGACGACTATAACGGCGCCCGGCAAGAGGGGTTCGGCCCGTTCGACATGACGGTCTGGCAGGGCGAACGCTGGTCCGCCGCGCAGGCCTATCTGCGGCCGGCGCTGAAGCGGCCGAATTGCGACCTGATCCGGGCCGAAGCGCGCCGCGTGGTGATCGAAGGCGGCCGTGCCACCGGTGTCGAGATCGCCCGCGGCGGCCGGGTCGAGACGGTGCGCGCGCGGGCCGAGGTGATCGTCGCGGCCTCGGCGATCAATTCGCCAAAGCTGCTGATGCTGTCGGGGATCGGGCCGAGAGCGCATCTGGCCGACCACGGGATCGCCGTGATCGCCGACCGTGCGGGTGTCGGGCAGAACCTGCAGGACCACCTGGAGGTCTATGTCCAGATGGCCAGCCGCGAGCCGGTCACGCTTTACAAATACTGGAACCCGCTGGGAAAAGCCTGGGTCGGCGCGCGCTGGCTGTTGACCCGCAGCGGCCCCGGCGCGTCGAACCAGTTCGAAAGCGCTGCCTTCATCCGCAGCCGCGCCGGCGTCGACTATCCCGACATCCAGTTCCATTTCCTGCCGATCGCGGTGCGCTATGACGGCCGCGCGGCGGCCGAGGGGCATGGCTTTCAGGCCCATGTCGGCCCGATGCGCAGCGCGTCACGCGGCGCCGTCAGCTTGCGCAGCCCCGACCCCGATACGCCGCCGCGCATCCGTTTCAACTATATGAGCGACCCGCAGGATTGGGTCGATTTCCGCAGCTGCATCCGGCTGACACGGGAGATCTTCGCCCAGCCGGCCTTTGCGCCCTATGTTCGCCATGAAATCCAGCCCGGCGCGGCGGCGCAATCCGATGCCGACCTCGATGCGTTCATCCGCGACCACGCCGAAAGCGCCTATCACCCCTGCGGCACCTGCAGGATGGGCCGCGCGGACGACCCGTTGGCGGTGGTCGATCCCGAATGCCGGGTGATCGGGGTGGACGGGCTGCGCGTGGCCGACAGCGCCATCTTCCCGCGGATCACCAACGGCAATCTCAACGCGCCGTCGATCCTGGTGGGCGAGAAGGCGGCCGATCACATCCTCGGACGAACCCCGCTGCCGCCGGCCAATGACCGGCCCTGGATCAACCCGGACTGGCAGACGCGCCAGCGCTGAGACCAATGGTCATTGATCGTTGGTCTTATACCAAGCTGCAATGAGCGTGACTCATTGCAGCTGGCCCGCCTCCCGCGCCCTTCCTCCCCGCCCGACCACCAATCTTGACCCTTGGGATGGGACAAGATTGGTGGCCCAAGCGGGGAGGCGGGGCGGGAGGCGGCGAACGGTCATTCTCAATGACCGTTGGTATTGACGTCCCATACAGCGCCTTGCGCGACCGCGGGAAGCCCGCAAAACGCGCCCACACCGCCGTGATGCGCAAGCTTCCCGAACGCGCAAACGCGCTTGTCCGAGAGGACCGGGAATGGACCGCAAGACCGGTTTGACCAAGACGGAACTCTAGCCCTGATAGCCCTCTGCGCGGTGCCACCGCCAGGCGTCGCCGATCATCAGCGGCAGGGTCGAACGGGTCGGTTGCCAGCCCAACTCTTCGGCCGCGCGGGAAGAGCCCGACACCAGCCGCGTGCAATCGCCCTGGCGCCGCGGCCCGGCGACCACGGGGACCGGCCGGTTGGTCACCGTACCGGCGGCCGCGATCACCTCGCGCACCGAGAATCCGTGCCCGGTACCCAGATTGTAGATCTGGCTGCCCGCCCCGGATGCAAGCCGGCGCAGCCCGGCCAGATGCGCCGCGACCAGATCGACCACATGGACATAGTCGCGGATGCAGGTGCCATCGGGTGTGTCGTAATCGGTGCCATGGATGGTCAGCGCCGGGCGCGCGCCATCGACCGCCTCCAGCATCGCCGGGATCAAATGCGTCTCGGGCCGGTGATGTTCGCCGATTTCGGCATCGGGGTCGGCCCCGGCAACATTGAAGTAGCGGAATATCACGCTGCGCAGACCATGTGCCGCGCCGGCGTCGCGCAGCGCGTCCTCTACCGCGCGTTTCGACGCGCCATAGGCGTTGACGGGAACACGGGGGCAGCTTTCGTCCAGTGTCACGCCATCCTGTTCGCCGTACACGGCGCAGGTGGACGACAGCACGAAGGCGTCGCATCCCGCTGCCACGGCGGCCTCGATCAGGTTGAGCGATCCGCAAAGATTGTTGCGCCAATAGCGCAGCGGTTCGGCCATCGCCTCGCCCACCAGGCTGAGCGCGGCAAAGTGCATCACCGCATCGGGTTGCCAGCGGGCGAACACCGCGTCGAGCCCGGCACGATCGAGAAGGTCGCCCTGTTCGAACGGGCCGAACCGGACCGCGTCGCGCCAGCCGGTCGACAGGTTGTCAAGGGTGACGGGGGTGTCGCCCGCCGCGGCAAGCGCCTTGCAGGCGTGCGAGCCGATATACCCCGCCCCGCCGGTAACCAGAACGACGGCCATCCGCGCCCCCTTTCACAGCCTGCCCTGCCTTGCCGAGCCGGCCCGCCCTGTCAAACGGCCCCGGCATGCGGCTTGCCGCCAAGAACGGTGAAATCCACCGCCGCATCCTTGTCCAGCCGGTTTGTGACCGGCGGCATCGGGTATTTCAACCCGGTCGCGCAATTCCACAGCACGATCCGGTCGTCGGGGCCGACCAGCCCGTCGGCGCGCGCCTGCGCACAGGCCACCGCCGTTGCCGCGCCTTCGGGGCACAGCAACAGGCCCTCTTCGCGGGCGACATCGTCGCGCATCGCCATGATGTCCCGATCGGACACCGCCATCGCAGCGCCACCCGACTGCCGCACCGCGCGCAGGATCAGGAAATCGCCCACCGCCACCGGCACACGGATGCCCGCCGCCACGGTCTGCGCATTCTGCCACAGCGCGGCATGCTCGGCACCGGTTTCCCAGGCGCGGACAATCGGCGCGCAACCGGTCGCCTGCACGGCGAACATTCGGGGCCGCTCGGGCCCGATCCAGCCCAGCGCCTCAAGCTCGTTGAACGCCTTCCACATGCCGATCAGGCCGGTCCCCCCGCCGGTCGGGTAGAAGATCGCGTCGGGCAGTTCCCAGCCCAGCTGTTCGGCAAGCTCCAGCCCCATCGTCTTCTTGCCCTCGATCCGGTAGGGCTCCTTCAGGGTCGAGACGTCGAACCAGCCGGTTGCCGCCTTGCCCGCGCCCACGATCCGGCCGCAATCGTTGATCAGCCCGTTGACCAGCCAGGTGTCGGCACCCTGCGCTGCGATTTCGCGGATGTTGATGTCGGGGTGTGTCGTCGGGGCACAGCACCGTGGCGCGCAACCCGGCCCGCGCCGCATAGGCCGCCATCGCCGCGCCGGCATTGCCGTTGGTGGGAATCGCCAGATGCGCGATGCCGAGCTCCCGGGCCATCGACACCGCCAGGGCCAGGCCGCGCGCCTTGAAGGACCCGGTGGGCAGGCGCCCCTCATCCTTGACCAGCAGACGGCCGGGACGCGCACCGATACGCCGCGCCAACCGGTCGAGCGCGACGATCGGCGTCATCACCTCGCCCAGCGAGACGCGGTTCGCCGGCTCCGCGACCGGCAAGAGCGGCGCATAGCGCCAGAAACCCGGTGCCTTTGATGCCGCCAGATCGACCCGCGACCAGTCCGCCGCCAAGGCTGCCAGATCGTAGCGCACCAGAAGCGGCCGCCCGGCCTCGGACAACCCATGCACCTGGCCGGCCGGATACACCGCCCCGGTCATCGAGCATTCCAGATGGGTGACGTAGGATTTGCGCATCGGGACACCTCCTTGGCCGACTTGCACGGCGGCGGCGGCCCCGTGCAACCCCTGTTCGGCAGTTGCCGCGTCCGGCCGCGCCCGCTAGCCTTGGGACATGGACGACAAACGCGACGAAACCGCCGAACTGACCCGCCAGATCGCCGAATTGCGGGTCGAGGTCGCGCGGCTGAACGGCCACCGCTTCGTACGCATCCAGAATTCGCCGTTTCGCCTGTTGCTGCAGCGTTTCGCGATGGGGCTGATGGTTGGCCTCGGCTCGGTCGTGGGCGCGACCTTCCTCGTTTCGGTCCTGGTCTATCTGCTGTCGCGGATCGACTTCGTCCCGATCATCGGCGAATGGGCAGCGACGATCGTCGCCGACATCCAGGCCAGCCACCCGACATCCGAGCTTCCGATCGGGCAGCCCGCCGATCGCCCACGGACCGGCCCGCACCCGCCCTGACAGGGTTCGGACTGGCGCCATGATACCAGCTTGCACCGAGCAGAACCCGTGCGACCCGTCGGGGGGGCCCATGGACCTGATCCTCGACGGCCGCTCGGCGAGGCGGGCCCACGCCACGCCAGACAGGGCATCGATGTCCCATTCCGAGGGTCATTGAGAATGACCGTTGGTCTCCATCGGCAACGCGCATGGGGCACCGAGTTTTCCAGAAAACGCGGCCCGGGCAGGATTTTCTAGAAAATCCTGCGCGCTGCGCAGGGCGCGGCGCATTGCCCTGCGATCGGACGCGGCCGGGCTTCGCCTTGGTGGGACCGACGCCGAGTGTTTGCCACAAGGTTTGCACCATCCCGCGACCCGCCCACCGGGGCTAATAGCAAAGCGCAATGAGTGTGACTCATCGCGCCGTGGTATCAGTTCCAGGCATTCTCCCGTATCCAGGCCTGCCATTCCCGATAGTCCGGGCGCGCCGTGAGCTCTGCAATCCGTGCCCGATGGCGTGCGATGCAGCGGTCATGGGCCGCAGCGACCCCGGGTATGGCCATCAGGCGGGCGTGCTCGGCATCGGCGGCCGGGCGCGCCAGAATCGGGCGCAACATGTCCTGGTCGTTGCGATTGCGCCGACGAAAATACCTGTGCGGACGGGATTTCTCGGGCCGGATCGCATCGCCGCGCCACAGCTTCACGAGAAACGACTCGACCGAGCGCACCGAGAAATGGTTCAGCACGACAGCGTCATAGGTGGTGCGGCAGTCATGCCCCCTGGCCCGCTTGTCCTGCAGGAAGAAGTCGGTCTCGCGCAGCGACCCGTCAAGCCAGCGCGGCGGCGGGTCGAGCCCCTCGACAAAGTGCGGCCGGTGGTTTCCGATGCGCGCGATCCGGTCGCCGGGCCGCAGGATGGTCTTGACGCCGCGCCGCGCTTTCCACTTGCCGGGCCGTTCCACCTGGTGGCGCGGGAAGAGATCGATCTGCCAGCCCGGCTGGAAGGTCTCCAGCCGGTTGGTGCCGTGGTTCACTTCGGTAACCGAAAGGGCATCGAACGGACCCGCCGCCGCGAACAGGTCGTCGATATGGCCGCGACCGATGCGTATGTTGATGAACTCGTCGGCATCCATCGAGATGAAGTAATCGGTCTCGCGGAACTGCCGCAGCATCTGGGTGTATTCCAGGGCCGCCGGCTGCAGCGACTCGCCGGTCAGCACAAAGGGGTTGGGCAGATGTGTCAGCTCGCCCGCCGCGTCCAGCAGGTCGAGCAGATCGTCGGTGCCGTCGGTGCAATCATTGCTGTAGATGACGAAAGCGTCGATCCCTGGTGGCCTTGTGCCAGGCGAGCCACTCCAGCACGAAGGGCCCTTCGTCGCGCATGCAGGTCGCAACCAGCAGGCGCGGCCGCACCCTGTCGCCGGCTGCGACATCCCCCGGGGCGGGCGCGGAGGCAGGCGCAGGGACGGCGGCCGCCGCCGGGGCATCCTGCGACAGCCCGGACGGTTCCCCGCCACATGGCGCATCGGCCGGCACCGCTTCGGGCGGCACGTTTTCGCGTATCCAGTTGCGCCAGTCCCGCGACTGCGGCCATGCGGCAATTTCGGCGATCCGGTCGCGGTAGCGCTCGACACAGGCGGCGTGCGCCGCGGCGACCCCCGGCAGCGCCAGCAATCGCGCATGCTCGATCTCGGCCAGCGGACGGGCGAGGCCCGGCTGCAGCACCGCGCTGTGATGTCGGTTGCGGCTGCGGAAGTAGTGGCGCGAGGGGGATTTGTCGGGCCGGATCACGTCGCCGCGCGCCACCTTAACCAGAAAGCCGTCAACCGAACGCAGCGCGTAATGGTTCAGGACCACCGCGCCATAGGTCCCGCGACAATCATGGCCGTTGGTCATGGGATCATCGCGAAAGACCGCCGTTTCGCGCAGCGACCCGTCGAGCCAGCGCACCGGCCCGCGGGTCAGGAAGTCGGGGCGGTGGTTTCTCAGGCGGACCGGCCAATGCCCCAGCCGGACAAGCGTCTTCACGCCGCGCCGGGCCTTCCATTTTCCCGGCCTCTCGCTTTGGTGGCGCGCATGGCAATCGATCACCCAACCCGGTTCGAACCGGTCGCGGCCATTCGTCCCATGGTTGAGCTCGCTGATCGACAACGCGTCGAAGCTGCCGGCCGCCGCGAACAGATCGGCCAGCCGACCGCGACCGCACCGGATGTTGATGAACTCGTCGACATCCATCGAGATGAAGTAGTCGGCTTCGCGAAACGGTCGGGTCATCGGCGCATAGCGCAGCGCCATGTGCTGCATCGGAATGTCGGTCAGGACCGCCGGATTGGGCAGATGCATCACCTCGCCCGCGGCATCGAGCCGGTCGAGAAGCGCATCGGTCCCGTCCGTGCAGTCATTGGTGAACACCACGAAGTCGGTCACGCCGATTGCCTTGTGCCAGGCCAGCCATTCCAGCACATACGGGCCCTCGTCGCGCATGCAGGTGGCGACCAGGATGCGGGGGCCGGTTGCCCCGCGCGGTCTCGCCCGCTGTCCCCGCGTCCCCCTTGGCGTGCGCGGCAGGGCGGGCTGCATCCCGGCCTCGGGATCGCGCAGGAACAGCTGGACCGACGATCGGCGCGGCGGCACGACCCGGCTCAGCCCGGCCTGCCGCAGCGCATGCAGCACCTGTGCCGTGCCCTCCTCGCCATAGACCCTGGGGTGCAACTCCAGGATCACGGCCCGCACGCCCGCCAGATCGGCCCCCGCGAACAAGTCGAGCTCGCCCCCTTCGACATCGCACAGCACCACCGTGGGGCGCACATCGGCGATCAGCCGCGACAGGGACAAGCGCGGCACCATGATCCGCGACGTCCACGGAAGCGGGCCGGCCTTCAGCGACGATGCCCAAAAGCTGCGCCGCACATGGAACGGGAGCGATCCGCCCGCCTCCCCGGTCACCGCACCCCAGCGCAGATGGACACCGTCGACGCCGTTCAGGCGCAGGGTCTCGCGGATGATCGGAAAAAGCTGCGGATCGGCTTCGACGCAGCACAGCCCGTCGACCCGCGGGTCGGCTGCCAGGCTGGCGGCACAATATCCGATCCCGCCGCCCAGTTCCAGAATGCGGTCGCCGGGCTGAAGGATTTCAAGGGTTTTCGCAACCTCCCCGCCCTCGTAGCGCCCGCTGCGGATCTGGCGTTCGATGATCGGCGTGATCACCCCGGGCACCACGGGCACCCGAACATCGCGACACAGGATCACCGCATCATAGCGGGGAAGCGGCAGGTCGGGCGGGTCCGGTCCGTCAATAGGCATAGTCGGCGTAGATGCGTCCCAGATCGCCCTGCCAGTCGCCATGATACCGGTCGAGCAGTTCGTCGGCGGGCACCTTGCCCGTCTCGACGCTTTCCTTCAGCGCGTTGAGGAAATGCGTCTCGTCGGCGATCAGGCCACCGGCGCCGGGACGGGCGCGCCGGCGCAGGCCGGCCTCGGCGATGACCAGCAGCTCCCGGGCCAGGTCGCGCATCGACAGCCCGCCGACCCGTGCTTGCAACCCGTCGACCGACGCCGCGACGCGCCACGCCTCGCGGGTATCGGCATCCCAGTGCCGTGCCAGATCCCAGGCCGCGTCCAGCGCGTCCTGCTCGTAAAGCAGCCCGACCCAAAGGGCCGGCAACGCGCACAGCCGGCGCCACGGTCCGCCATCGGCGCCGCGCATCTCGATGAACCGTTTCAGCCGTGCCTCGGGAAAGATCGTCGTCAGGTGGTCGGCCCAATCCGACAGCGTCGGAACCTCTCCGGGAAGGGCGGGCAGCCGGCCGGCCAGGAAGTCGCGGAACGACTGTCCCAGCGCGTCGATGTAGCGGCCGTCGCGATAGACGAAATACATCGGCACATCGAGCGCGTAGTCGACCCAGCGCTCGAAGCCGAAGCCGTCTTCGAAGACGAAGGGCAGCATGCCGGTGCGCGCCGCGTCGAGATGTTGCCAGACCCAGGAGCGATAGCTCTTCTTGCCGTTCGGGCGGCCCTCGAAGAACGGCGAGTTGGCGAACAGCGCCGTGGCCACCGGCTGCAGGGCGATCGCCACGCGCATCTTCTGCACCATGTCGGCCTCGGACGCGAAGTCGAGATTGACCTGCACGGTGCAGGTGCGGCGCATCATCGTCGTGCCCGTGGTCCCGACGCGCGCCATGTAGGCATCCATCAGCGCATAGCGGCCCTTGGGCATCAGCGGCATCTGGTCATGCGTCCATTCGGGCGCCGCGCCAAGCCCGATGAAGCCGATGCCCAGCTCCTCGGCCACCGCGCGGACCTCGCGCAGATGCTCGTTCACCTCGTCGCAGGTCTCGTGGATCGTCTCGAGCGGCGCGCCCGACAGTTCCAGCTGCCCGCCCGGTTCGAGCGAGACATTGGCGCCGTCCTTCTGCAGCCCGATCAGGCGGACGTCTTCGCTGATCGGCTGCCAGCCGAAACGGCTGGCCAGCCCGTCAAGCACGGCCCGCACCGATTGCGCCCCGTCATACGGGATCGGCGCATGGGTATCGAGGCGATAGCCGAATTTCTCGTGCTCGGTGCCGATGCGCCAGGCCGTCTTGGGCTTGCACCCTTGCTCGAGATAGCCGGCAAGCTGTTCGGGGCGCTCGATCGGGCCGCCACCGGACTGAGGGATCGACATGCTGGCCTCCGCGCTCGCCACCTCGGTCAGGGGTGCCGCGCGCCCGCAGTCGAGTCAAGCGACCGTCCCGGCCCCGGCTGCGCCGCCGCCGGTTGCAATTTGCCCGGTTGACTTTCATGCTGCATGATCGTTGCACAGGGCGCAAGGCAGCCGGGAGATCGGACGATGCGAATCGCGGTTCTTGGGGGTGATGGCTTTGTCGGTTGGCCCACCGTCCTGCACCTGTCGCAGCTTGGCCACGAAATCCACATCGTCGACAACCTGTCGCGGCGCTGGATCGACACCGAGCTGGGCGTGCAATCGCTGACGCCGATGGATTCGATTCAGGAACGCTGCCGGATCTGGAAGCAGCTGACCGGCGCGAAGTTGCACTTCCACCTGCTCGACATCGCGCAGGACTACGAACGCCTCAAGGGCTGGCTTGCCGCCCATCGACCCGACGCGATCATCCACTTCGCCGAACAGCGCGCCGCGCCCTATTCGATGATCTCGGACCGTCACAAGGTCTACACCGTCAACAACAATGTCGCGGCGACGCACAATCTGCTGGCCGCCATGGTCGAGGCCGGGCTGGACGCGCATCTCGTGCATCTGGGCACCATGGGGGTCTATGGCTATTCGACCATCGGCGCGCCGATCCCCGAGGGCTATCTGGATGTCGAGGTGACGCTGCCCGGGGGCGACCGCAAGGGCATGGAGATTCTCTATCCGACGCGGCCCGGCTCGGTCTATCACATGACCAAGTCGCTCGATCAGATCCTGTTCCAGTTCTACGCCCAGAATGACGGGTTGCGGATCACCGATCTGCATCAGGGCATCGTCTGGGGCACCCATACCGACCAGACGCGGCGCCATGAGCAGCTGATCAACCGGTTCGATTATGACGGCGATTACGGCACCGTACTGAACCGCTTCCTGATTCAGGCGGCGATCGACTACCCGCTGACCGTGCACGGCTCCGGCGGGCAGACACGGGCCTTCATCCATCTGCAGGATTCGGTGCGCTGTATCGAACTGGCGCTGTCCGATCCGCCCGCGGCCGGCGACCGGGTGAAAATCTTCAACCAGATGACCGAAACCCACCGCATTCGCGACCTCGCCGCGATGGTCGCGCGGCTGACCGGGGCGCGGGTGGTCAATCTGCCAAACCCGCGCAAGGAGGCCGACGAGAACGCGCTTGTCGTCGACAACGCGCAATTCCTCGCCCTGGGCCTCGAACCGACGACACTGGCCGACGGGCTGTTGACCGAAGTCGTCGATGTGGCGCGCAGATACGCCCACCGGGTGGACCGCAAGCGGGTGCCCTGCGTGTCGGCCTGGACCAGGGACATTGCCCGCCGGGTGGTCGACGACCCCGAGGGCAGCGCGCTGAGATCGGTTTCCTGAGCACATGGAGGGTCTGCGCCCCTCTCGCCCCGCGGTCAGCGGCCGGGCCTATGTCACCCTGGTGACGAACGATGCCTATGCCTGGGGCGCCCGGGCGCTGATCCGCTCGATCCGGCTGTCGGGCACCAAGGCCGACATGGTCGTGATGCATACCGCCGGGGTCACGCCCAACCTGCTGAACCCGCTGACGGCGATGGGTGCGCGCATGGTCGAGATCGACCTCTTGCCCACCTCGGCCGAGTTCAACGCCGCGCACAGCCGGCAGGTGCAGCATGCCGCCGCTCCGTTTTCCAAGGGCGACAAGGCGGCCTTTCACAGCCCGCTCGACAATTTCGCCAAGCTGCGCCTGTGGCAGATGACCGAATACCGGTCGATCGTCTTCGTCGATGCCGACACCCTGATGCTGCGCAATTGCGACCGGCTTTTCGACTACCCCGAATTGTCCGGCGCGCCGAATGTCTATGAATCGATCGCCGATTTTCACCGGCTCAATTCCGGGGTGTTCACCGCCCGGCCCGATGCGCACACCTTCGACGAGATGCTGCAGGAGCTCGACGCGCCGGACGCGTTCTGGCGGCGCACCGACCAGACCTTCCTGCAGACCTTCTTTCCCGACTGGCACGGCCTGCCGGTGTTCTTCAACATGCTGCAATATGTCTGGATCAACCTGCCCGAGCTGTGGGATTGGGAATCGATCTACATCCTGCACTACCAGTACGAAAAGCCCTGGCAGACGCCGCACCCGAAGGCCGCCGAGCTTGGCCCGCTGATCGATCTGTGGCGCGCCTATGCCGGGTTCGGCCCGGTTCCGGACCCGGCCACGCTGCCGCTGCCCGGGGACTGACCCCGGCATGCGCCTGGCGATCACCGGCGCGACCGGCTTTGTCGGCCGGTTCGTCGTGGCCGAGGCGCTGTTCGCCGGCGACTGCGTCACCGCGATCGGTCCCCGGCCGCCCGATCCCGGGCTGTTCGCGACGCGGCTGGCGCATCGGGAACACGATCTTGCCGGCCCCGCGCCCGATCTCTCCGGCCTCGACGCGGTCGTCCATGCCGGGTTTTGGCATCGGCCCGGCCGCTATCGCGGCGGCGAGGGCGACGACCCCGAGGGCTTTGTCAGGCGCAACCGGGACGGCACGTTGCGCCTGATCGAGGCCGCCCGGCGCGCCGGGCTGGGCCGCTTCGTGTTCCTGTCGAGCCGCGCCGTCTATGACGGCTATCCGCCGGGCACGACCCTGACCGAAGACATGCCGGCGCGACCCGACACCCTGTATGGGCGCATCAAGGTCGAGATCGAGGAGGCGCTCGCCGCGCTGTCGGGACCGGGTTTTCGCACGATCAGCCTGCGACCGACCGGCATCTATGGCCCCGCCGCCCCGGGCAAGGCCCACAAATGGCGCGAGATGTTCCGCCAGGCGCTGGCCGGGGTCGCCCCGGCGCCGCGCGTTGCCACCGAACTGCATGGCCGCGATCTGGCCGATGCCGTCCGACTGTCGCTGTCCGGCCGGGCCGACGCGACCCCGGCGCTGAACCTGTCCGATCTGGTTCTTGACCGGCGCGACCTGCTGGCGCTTCTGGCAGCGGTCACCGATCGGGTCGTCGCGCTGCCGGAACGGGCCGACAAGAGCCTGGTCAGCGCGATGGACACCGCGCGCGCCCGGGCCCTTGGCTGGGCGCCGGGCGGCTGGCGGCAGCTTTACGAGACGATGCCGCTGCTTGTGCCGGGCGGGTGACACGAACGGTCATTGATCGTGACCGTTCGCCGCCTGCCGCCGCTTCGTCACTCTCCCTCGAGCGACAGCGCCACGAAGCGCGGGTCGCCATCGCGCCGCACCAGCAGCAGCAGCGATTTGCGCCCGGCATCGCGGGCCGACGCGATCCGATCCTCCAGCCCGTCGATCGTCGCCAGCTCTTCCTGGCCGGCCTCGACGATCAGGTCGCCCGCGCGCAGGCCCTTTTCATAGGCGCCGCTCGCCGGATCGACATCCATCACCACAAGCCCGGTCGCATCGTCGTCAAGGCCGAGCTCGGCGCGCAGATCGTCGGTCATGACCGACAGGGTCATGCCCAGAACCTCGCCTTCGATCGGCCCATCGCCACTGTCGGGCGTGGCGCCCGGCATGCCGCCTTCGGCTTCCTCGCGCCGGCCCAGCGTGACCTCGACTGTCATGCTTTTGCCATCGCGGATCAGTTCGACCGGCACGCTCTTGCCCACCGTGGTCTCGGCCACGAGCCGCACCAGTTCGCGGGTGTCCTCGACCGGCTCGCCATCGAAGGTGACGATCACGTCGCCCGCTTCGATACCGGCATCCTTGGCCGGACCGTCGGGCACATCGGACACCAGCGCGCCCTGTGCCGTGTCGAGATTGATCGCCTCGGCCACGTCTTCGGTCACGTCCTGGATCCGAACGCCCAGCCAGCCGCGGCGGGTTTCGCCGAACTCCTTGAGCTGGTCGATCACATTGTCGACGACATTCGAGGCCATCGAGAACCCGATCCCGATCGAGCCGCCATCGGGCGACAGGATCGCGGTGTTCACGCCGATCACCTCGCCCTCCATGTTGAACAGCGGACCGCCGGAATTGCCCCGGTTGATCGCGGCGTCGGTCTGGATGTAGTCGTCATAGGCCCCGGACAGCGCACGGTTCCGGGCCGACACGATGCCGGCCGATGCCGAATGTCCCTGACCCAGCGGGTTGCCGATCGCCAGCACCCAGTCACCGACCTGCATCCGGTCCGAATCGCCGAACGCGACAAAGGGCAGCGGCTCTGCCGCTTCGACCTTCAGCAGGGCGATATCGGTGTTCGGGTCGCGGCCGATGATCTCGGCCGGCAGTTCGTCGCCATCGGCGAATTCGACCAGAACCTCGTCGGCCTCGGCGATGACGTGGTTGTTGGTGACGATGAAGCCATCGGCCGAAATCACGAAGCCCGATCCAAGCGCCTGACCGCGGCGCGGTCGATCCGGCCGGCCCCGCCGGTCCATGAAGTCGCGGAAGAAATCTTCCAGCGGCGATCCTTCGGGCACCATCGGCCCGGGCCCGCCCGAGGCTGCGATGGTGGTCGAGGTGGTGATGTTCACCACCGCCGGGCTGACCCGTTCGACGAGGTCGGAAAACCCGCCCGGGACGGGCGTGGCCCGCAGGCCGGTGGCCTGCAGCATCAAGAGCGCGAGCGCGGCCAGCCACATCACCGGATGGGAAAGGCGCGGCTGCGCCGCACGGGAAACTGTCACGGCTTGCGAAGTCACGGATGTCTCCTTGTCACTGATGGACCGGCGCGCACCTAGGCGCCGACCGGCTGATTCGCCTGCCCCAGATATGGCGAGGCGGTGCGCCGATTGGAAGCGTCCAGCCATCCCGCGCCGGTCGCGTGCCGTCAAACGGCCGTGATGCGCGCGCCGGGCTCCGCCGCCCTGGCGGGCGACGTCGCCCGCCAGGGCGGCGGAGCCCGGCGCCTAGAAGCGCAGGCGCGCGGTCATGCCAAAGAGCGGCGCGGTGTCGTAGTCGCTCTCCGCGACGCGGGTGCCCGCAGCATCGTAAAGCCGCAGCTTGCCGCCGGTCTGGACGCCGGCGAACACGCTGGCGCGGAACAGCGGGTTCGGTTCCCAGCGCGCGCCCAGGACGATCGGGACGAACTCGTCCTCGCCCACCCCGCCCGGGGCCGGGCCGTTGTCGTCCAGCCGGAACTGGATGCTCTCATAGCGCGCGGTCAGGCCGATCTGCCAATCCTCGCTGGCCTGCCAGTTGAGCGACAGGCCCGGGCCACGGGTGGCGCCGAAAAGCTCGCCCGTGGTCAGCGACCACCGTTCGGAGATTTCCCAGTCGATCAGGACGATGGGAATCACGCTGTCCGATTCCTCGAGCTTCGAAAACCAGCCGATGCCGGGTCCCAGCCGCAGTCGGTCGCTGATGTCCCACGAGACCCCCGCCAGCACGCCCCAGGTCTGGCCATCCGACAGGCCGGCCCCGGACTCGGCGTCATAGCGCAGGGACGGAATGACGAAGATTTCGGTGCGCGCGCTGGCCTCGATCCGGATCGGCACGCTGACCTGCAATTCGCGGATGCGGTTCCACGGTTCGCCACCACCGAGGCCCGCGCCGCCGGAAAAGTCGTAAGATGCCTCGCCATATCCGACGGCAAGGCCCACCGACCCCCAATCTGCGCCAAGATAGCTGACGCCGGGCTGCACGAACCAGCGGTTCGACGATACATCGCCGCCGCTTGCCAGGCCCGCGCTCGACATCCAGGCGGCGCCGATCTGGACCTGCCCGCCCCAGCTGCGATCGGGCGGGCCGCCTTGCGCGCTGGCCGCCCCAGAAGACTGTATCACGCATAGCAGCGCGGCAGCGGCGAGCGGCGCGTTTCTGGCTGGCATTCTAACCTCCATGGCGTCTGTCGGGCTGATGCCGATCAATCTTGGCGGTGTCAAGACCGGTGTTCACCCACAGCATGGGCAAACACCGATCGTGGCCAGGTCCGTTGCCGCGCGCAGCAACGCCCAGACCGCTCAGCGCACAAGCCCGCCAAACGCGAACAGAACGCCGCCCAGGGCGATCGCCGTCAGACCCAGCAGCATCCGCGCCTCGCGCGACAGCGACCGAAGGAAGGCCAGCAACTCTTCGTAACGCAAAGGGGCCAGTGCAAGCACCAGCCCCTCGATGATGATGGCCAGCCCCAAAGCGCGGAGCAGATCGGCCATCACTCGGCCGCCGGTGTCCGGCCCGTGTCGGACTTCAGATACTCGAAGAACTCGCTGTCGGGCGTGATCACCAGCGAGGTGTTGGAACCGCCAAGCGCGCGCTCATAGGCGGTCAGCGATCGGTAGAACTCGAAGAACTCCTGATCCCGGCCAAACGCCTCGGCAAAGATGCGGTTCCGCGCCGCATCGGCCTCACCGCGGATGATCTCGGCATCGCGCTGTGCCTCGGACACGATCTCGACCGAGGTCCGTTCGGCCTGCGCGACGATCCGCGTCGCCGCCTCGCGGCCGCGCGCGCGCTCGTCCTCGGCCTCGCGCTCACGCTCGGCGCGCATCCGGTTGAACGTGGCCGCCAGGTTTTCGGGCGGCAGATCGGTGCGCTTGAGCCGCACATCGACGATGTCGATGCCCAGGTTTTCGGTCTGGTTCGATGCCACCTCGCGAATCCGCGACATCAGCGCCGCACGTTCGACCGACAGGACCTCGTCCGAACGAACCGAACCCAGCACCTCTCGCGTGGCGGCGTTCAACACCGGTTCCAGGCGCGACTGCGCGGCCAGGATGGCGTCGTCGCCGCCGGCGCCCACGGCCAGCCGGAACTGCACCACATCGGCAATCCGGTAACGGGCGAAGGCATCGACAACCAGCCGCCGATCATCGAGCGGCGTCACCTCCAGCGATTGCGTGTCAAGCGAAAGGATGCGGTCGTCGTAGTAGACGACATTCTGGATCAGCGGCAGCTTGAAGCCCAGCCCGGGCTCCTCGCGCACCGCCTTGACCTGGCCGAATTGCAGCACCAGGGCCTTCTGACGCTCGTCGACGATATAGATCGACGATAGGCCGATGACGGCAAGCGCGATCAGCGCTATGACAATCCCTGCGGTGCGCCCCATCAGTTCGCCTCCCTCGACAGCGTCGCCGGTCCGCGCAACTCGTTGAGCGGCAGATAGGGCACAACGCCACTGCCCCCTTCGGAACCGATGATCGATTCATCGAGCAGCAGCTTGTTGGTCGCGCCCATCACATTCTCCATCGTCTCGATATAGAGCCGCCGGCGCGTCACTTCGGGCGCCCTCTCGTATTCGTCCAGAACGGCTTCGAACCGGCTCGCCTCACCAGTCGCCTCATTGACGACGCGCGCACGATAGCCTTCTGCATCCTCAAGCAGCTGCGCCGATTCCCCGCGGGCATCGGCCAGCAGACGGTTGGCGTCGCGGTCGGCGCGTTTCTCCAGCTCGTCGCGCTCCTGTTCGGCGGCCTGCACGTCGCGGAAGGCGTCGATCACTTCCCGTGGCGGGTCGGCCTTGTCAAAGTTCACACGGACGACGTTGATGCCCGCGCCATAGCCATCGAGCGTGGCCTGCACGACCTCCTGCAACTGGCTGGCGATGATGCCGCGGTCGCGGTTCAGGACCGGCGCCAGCCGCGATTGCGCGATGATCTCGCGCATCGCCGATTCGGACACCGCCTCGATCGTTTCGGCCGGGTCGCGCAGCGTGAACAGGAACCGCTCGGGGTTGTTGACGTTCCAGACCACCTGGAAATCGATATCGACGATGTTCTCGTCGCCGGTCAGCATCAGCCCCTCGTCTTCGGCGCCACGGCCGGTGCCGCCGCCGATCTGTTGCACCCGTTCGCGGCGGGTCTCGACGATCTGATAGGTCACCAGCGGCCATGGCGCGATGTTCAGGCCGGGCTCGCCGACCTTGTAGAATTCCCCCAGGAACAACTCGACCGATTGTTGCTCGGGGCGGACGGTGTAGACCGACATCCACAGCCACCCGGCCAAGGCCGCCAGCCCGACCAGCACCCAGCCGCCCTTGCCGATGCGCGGGCCGCCGCCCTCGCCATCGCCGCCGCCGCCACGTCCGCCCATCAGGACGCGCAGCTGTTCCTGACCCTTGCGCACGATCTCGTCGATTTCGGGAATTTGCGGGTCGCCCGGGCGACGATCCGCCGGGCGACGATCGTCGCCGCGCTCGTCGTCGCCGCGACCGCCGCCACCCCAGTTGCCGCCGCCCCCCCAGGGGCCGCCGGAATTGTTGGACATGCCTGCTCCCTTGCTTATGCCCGGGGATATCCCCGGTAACGTCCGCCTTACCTGATCACTTTGCCCGGAAAATCAACCCGTCCGAGCCGGCCGCTTCATGGTGACGAGTTCCTCGGCCATGGTCGGGTGCACCGCCACGGTGCGGTCGAAATCCTCTTTGGTCGCGCCCATCGTCACCGCGACCGCCGCCATCTGGATCATTTCCGCCGCACCGGGCCCGATGATGTGGACCCCCAGGACCCGCCGGGTTTGGCGCGCCACAACGAGTTTCATCAGCACCCGCTCCGCCCTGCCGGCCAGGATGTTCTGCATCGGGCGGAACGCGGCGGTGTAGATTTCGACCGGCTCGGCGGCGCGGGCCTCCTCCTCGGTCAGGCCGATCGTGCCGATCTCGGGTCGGGCGAAGACGGCCTTTGCCACGAGACTGTGATCGACCGTTGTCGGCTCGCCGTGAAACACCGACGCGACAAAGGCCGCACCTTCGCGGATCGCCACGGGTGTCAGATTGACGCGGTCGGTCACATCGCCCACGGCAAAGACCGACGGCACGACCGTCTGCGAATAGCGGTCGACCGGGATTTCGCCGTTGCGCCCGGTGGCAATGCCCGCGCGTTCCAGCCCCAGGCCTGCGGTGTTGGGCCGCCGACCGGTGGCATAAAGCACCAGATCGACCGCGTTGCGGCTGCCATCGGTGCAGATCACGCGATAGCCATCGCCGGCGCGTTCGATCCGCTCCAACTCGGTGCCCACATGCAGGCCGACCCCGCGGTCGCGCATCGCTTCGGCCAGATGGCCGCGGATCTCGTCGTCGAAGCCGCGCAGGATCTGCGCGCCGCGATAGTATTGCAGCACCTCGACACCCAGACCGTTGAGGATCGAGGCGAATTCGCAGGCGATATAGCCGCCGCCGATCACCAGCGCACGTTTCGGCAGGGCGGCAAGGTGAAACATGTCGTCCGAGGTCAGCGCATGCTCGATCCCCGGCAGATCGGGCTTGAACGGCCGCCCGCCCACGGCGATCAGGATATGCGCCGCGCTGACCGTTTCGCCGCTTGCCAGCGCCACCTCATGCGGGCCGGCCAGGGTGGCGCGGGTGTCATGCACGGTGACCCCCGCTTTGGCCAGATTGGCGCGGTAGATGCCCTCCAGCCGGTCAAGCTCGTCGTGAAGCCGGCTCCTGAACTGATCCCAGTCGAAGACAAGCTCGGGCATGTGCCAGCCAAAGCCGTCGGCATCCTGCTTGGCCTCGGTAAAGCCCGCGGCGAGAACCATCATCTTTTTAGGCACGCATCCGCGGATGACGCAGGTGCCGCCCATCCGGTCCTCTTCGGCCAGGGCGACGCGCGCGCCGGCTTCGGCCGCCAGCCGGGCGGCGCGCACCCCGCCCGAGCCGCCGCCGATGACAAACAGGTCGAAGTCGAAGGGCATGCGGGCTCCGTGGCTCAGGCCGGCAGATCGGCGACGGGTGGCAGGGCTGGCAGGGCGGACACGGTGCCGTCGGGACCGCGCCATTCCGCGCGACCGTCGGGGTAGCCCACGGCAAGACCCGAGCACAAGCCCAGGAACAGCCCGGTCTCGACCACGCCGGGCACACCGCGCAGCGCGGCGTCAAGGGCCGCGGGCGCGCCGATCCGACCGAGATGCAGATCGAGCAGGAAATGCCCCTCATCGGTGACAAGGCGATCGGCACCCGTCATCCGCCATTCGGCCGCCCGCTCATCGACATCCGCCGCGCGCAACAAATCGGCGATGGCGGCCCGGGTGGCCTCGGCGCCGAACCGGACGATCTCGACCGGCAGCGGGAACGCGCCCAGCGTCCCGACCAGTTTTCCGGCATCGGCGATCGCCACCATCCGCTGCGCCGCGGCCGCGACGATCTTTTCCTGCAGCAGCGCCCCGCCGCCGCCCTTGATCAGACGCAGCGCCGGGTCCGCCTCATCCGCGCCGTCGATCGCCAGATCGAGCGGCGCCAGATCGTCGAGCGTGCCGAGCGGAATGCCCAGCGCCGCGGCCCGAGCGGCCGTGGCCGAGGAGGTCGGCACGCCGGTCACCGCCAGGCCCTCGTCACGGATCCGCGCAGCCAGGCAGCGCAACATCCAGTCCGCGGTCGAGCCGGTGCCAAGCCCCAGCTTCATCCCCGGCTGCACCTCCGCCACCGCGGCGGCCGCAGCGGCATGTTTGGCACGGTCGGCCGGTGACAGCGGGTCGGTCATGGGTGGGCTCCGTTTGGTGCGGGCCTTAGCGGGCCGGGCCGCCCGCGCCAAGACCCGGCGCGCGCCGACATCGAGGCCCGGCTGTTGCGCCGCTTCGCCGCCCGGATCAATGCCGAGCGGCAGCAAGCCCTGGGGATCGGCCGCTACATCTGGCGGTCGCGGGACGATGCGCGGGTCCGCGAAGCGCATGAAGCCCATGACGACCGGGTGTTCGATTGGGAAGACCCGCCCCAGGGCGGCCATCCCGGCGAGGCCTGGGGCTGCCGCTGCCATGCCGAGCCGCTGATCGAGGACCCGGGCGACTGGCAGCCCCTGTCCGGGCTTGCGCTGCGCCGGCTGACCATTGCCGCGGAACTCGACGGGATGGGCGCCGCAGCGGGCGACTTTGCCGCAGGGATCGTCGAGGGCATCTCGGAACTGCCCGCACGGGCCGCCTGGCTGACGCGCTATTTCCGGTTGCGGGTCGAAGAGGCGCTCGGCACGCTCGACCGCCGGGAGGCTGCCGAGCTCGCCGACAAACGGGCGCAGATCGACACCCGGATCGACGCGATCGGGGATTTCCTGCGCCACGCCCCCGACATCGCGGCGGCCCTTGCCGACTATGCCCGGGCGGTCGAACGCCGCCCGGCGCTGATCACCCCTGAATACGAAGCGGGCCGCGCGACCGAGGCGCAACTGGCCGAGGCCTATCGCGAGCGCGCCTATCTCGAAACAACGCTGATCCTGAACCTCGCGCCGGGGGCGGCGCTGACCCGGCTTCTGCGCCGCCGCGGGCGGCGCGGCGACACCGCCGATCCCGACCCGCTGCGCGACGATCTGCTGGACGAGGCCGCCCGCGCCCGCCGCCTGCCCGCCGATGTCGACTGGCCGGTGATCGCAAATCCCGGCATTGTCTGGGGCCGCGGGATCGCCGACCAGGGCGATCCGTGGGAAGACGCGCTGGCAGCCATGGGGCAACTGGGGGAGCGGTTGCCGCCCGGTTTCAAGACCTTCGATTTCCACGACGCCGCGACACGCACGGCAACCAGCGCCAAGACGCTCGACACCGGGCTGAAGACCTACCTTTCCGACCCGCGCCAGGTCTTTCATCGGCTGAAGCACTATATCGACACGATGGCGCGGTTTAGCCGGAGCAATCGCCGTAGATACCCACTGGAGTCAGACGAAATCGACCACCGCCGGCTGGAACTCGCGGTGCCGGTCGACTCCCTTCCGGAACAATTTACACAAATTCAACGCGCCATCGACTATGCTGCGGAGCGAGACATGATTGTAGAAGTGACACTGATCGATGGATAAGCGCGACCTGGCCATCCGGCAACTGCGAGCCGCCTTTGAGAGAAGGCCTAAACGGCCGCTGCCGCCGCCGCTTCCCTTTCACCAATGCGCGAATGTTCTGCAGTTCCGCTGGTTCATCGAGATCACGTCGCTGCTCTGCTACGGCGCCGCGAAGCTCGACCCGGACGGCTTTCGCACCTTCCTCGACCGCGATGCAGCTGACCTTGTGGTGGGGGAGACACTGCTCGAGGCACTCGACCGAAGCCGGTTCTGCAGCCCCGACGGGCCGGAACGCGAACGGTGGGACCGCGTGACACGCGACGTGCTCGGCGACACCGAGGCGGCGTTCGAAGCCGAAGCGATGGCGCGCGCGGGCATCAAGACGCGCGCGACGCTCTACAAAGGCAGCCATTGGATTTTTGTACGCCGGCAGGAAGGCGCAATCACCCTCAGCCCGCAATCGAGCGAAGGGACCGCGAGTTTCGCCGCCGTGGCTGGGGTTGAACAGTGCAAGGTCGCGGCCGATCTCGGGGCCGAGGCGCTGGGGCGCGTGGTCAACGATCTGTTCGCGGCGCTCGACGACAAGGCACCGCCGGGCGGATCGGGTTAGGCGCTCCCCCGCGCAGTTCAGACAGGCGCCATCGACGATGCTGCGGAGCGAAACATGATCGCAGAAGTGACCCTGATCGATGGATAAACGCGACCTGGCCATCCGCCAACTGCGAGCCGCCTTTGAGAGAAGGCCGAAAAGGCCGCTGCCGCCGCCGCTTCCGTTCCGCCAGGAGGCCACTGTCCTGCGCCTGCGCTGGTTCCACTTCATCGAATCGATGGCCTGTTACGGATTGTCCCGCGGTGACCCGGACGGCTTCCGCACATTCCTCGACCTCGACGTGCCGGAAGACACGCTTGGCGAGACGGTCTTGCGCGCGCTGGACGCCAGCCGGTTCATCCCCCCCGGCGATCCAGCCTTTGACAGTGTCATGAGAGCGTCGATGCGCGAGCCCGATCCGCTCTTGGACGCATTCGAGGCCGAGGCACTGCGCCGCGCCGGGGTCCAGACCAGGGCGACATTGTATCGGGGCAGTGTTGCGGTTGACGTAGCCCGGCAGGAGGGCCAGATCACGGTCTCCGCCTCGCCCAGCCGGGGCATCGCCGCCTGGGGCAAAGAGAAGGGCTTTCCCCATCCCGATATCGTGCTTGCCGAGACCGCCGCGCCGGTCGAGATCGGCCGCGCTGTCAACGCTGCGATCGCGCCCCTGCTGTAATGCCGACGGCCTCAATTCCTGACACTTTTGGTGTATTCCCGCGATGCGATAGAGCGAATGGCGTCCTGTTCATTTGCGACGGAATTCCATGGCGCATACCAAGGCGCGATGGGAATGGCTCATCGCGCCTTGGTATGACTGCGACCGCCATCAATGCCGCCATACGCTCAAAGCACTGAAGCAGGTTGCAAACGATCTGGGAACCCTTCCGCGAGTCAGATTTTCAGGCCGCCGGTACAAGCCCGCTTCTCTGCTCCCCGCTGCCGGGTTACGCTGCGGCCATGCGGGTGCCCCATATCAGCAAACCAGCCATTCGTGGCGCACGGCAGAGCGGCCGATCGGCCCTGCGCGTCCCGACCGGCGGGGCGGTGCGCCCGCATCGGGCGCCGGCATGACCGGTCTGCCCCCGCTGCGTGGCCGCGCGACCGCCGGGCGTCTGCTGGCCGAGTTGACCTGGCTTCGTGTCGGCGGGCCCGCCGACTGGCTGGTCCAGCCCGCCGACACCGACGATCTGGCGCGCTTCCTGCGCCAGCTGCCCCGTAACGTGCCGGTGTTCCCGCTGGGCGTCGGCTCGAACCTGATCGTGCGCGATGGCGGTATCCGGGGCGTCGTGGTCCGCCTTGGTCGCGGCTTCAACGCCATCGCGGTCACGGGGCAGCGCGTCCGGGCGGGCGCGGCGGCGCTCGATTCGCATGTCGCCCGGCGCGCCGCGGCGGCGGGGGTCGATCTGACGTTTCTGCGCACCATTCCCGGCAGCCTGGGCGGTGCCGTGCGGATGAATGCCGGCTGCTATGGCCGCTACATGGCGGATGTTCTGGTCGCGGCCACGGCGGTGACGCGGGCCGGCGAGGTGATCGCGCTCTCGCCCGCCGATCTGGCCTTTGCCTATCGCCGGACCACCCTGCCGCCCGACACCATCGTGACCGAGGCGGTGCTCGAGGGCCCGTCCGCCGACCCGGCCATGCTGGAGGCGCGGATGGCCGATCAACTCGCCCGGCGCGACGCCACCCAGCCGACGCGCGACCGCTCGGCCGGATCGACCTTTCGCAACCCGGCCGGGCATTCTTCCACCGGGGCGGCCGACGACACGCACGACCTGAAGGCGTGGAAGCTGATCGCGGATGCCGGGATGAAGGGCGCCCGTCTGGGCGGTGCGCAGATCAGCGCAAAGCACGCCAATTTTCTGGTCAATGCGGGCGGGGCCACGGCCGCCGAGTTGGAGCGGCTGGGCGAGGCCGTGCGAAAAAGGGTTTCCGAAACCACCGGACACCTGCTAGAGTGGGAGATCATGCGGGTTGGCGAACCGGCCCGCGACCAACAAGAAGAATGAAACCGGCGTCAAGTCCGGACATTCGAGGCAGGCACAGGGGCGGGCATGTCGGGCAGGGCATCCCCCCGCGTGGCGGTACTTATGGGCGGTCCCTCCGCAGAACGGGAGGTGTCGCTGTCCTCGGGGCGCGAATGCGCCGCCGCGCTGCGCGGTGAAGGTTACACGGTGATCGAGGTCGACGCGGGCGCCGACCTGGCCGACCGGCTAGCCGATCTGCGCGCCGATGTCGCCTTCAACGCGCTGCATGGCCGCTGGGGCGAGGATGGCTGCGTCCAGGGGCTGCTGGAATGGGTCGGTCAGCCCTACACCCATTCGGGCGTGCTGGCCTCGGCCCTGGCGATGGACAAGGCGCGCAGCAAGGCGGCCTATGCGGCGGCCGGGTTGCCGGTGGCCGAAAGCCGCCTGGCCTGCCGGGCCGAGGTCGCGGCGCGCCATGTGATGCCGCCGCCCTATGTGATCAAGCCCAACAACGAAGGCTCCTCGGTCGGCATCCACATCGTGCCCGAAGGCGCGACCGCGCCCCCGGCACTGGGCGACGATTTGCCCGAGATCCTGATGGTCGAGGCGTTTGCGCCTGGCCGCGAACTGACCGTCACCGTGCTGGGCGAGCGGCCGCTCACGGTCACCGACATCGTGACCGAGGGCTGGTATGACTGGCACGCCAAATACGCGCCAGGCGGGTCGCGCCATGTCGTGCCCGCCGAAATTCCCCGCGCCGTCTTCGACGCCTGCATGGACGCCGCGCTGGTCGCGCATCGGGCGCTGGGATGCCGGGCGCTGTCGCGCACCGATTTCCGCTGGGACGAAAGCCGCGGCGCCGACGGGCTGATCCTGCTCGAGACCAATACCCAGCCCGGCATGACGCCGACCTCGCTGACGCCCGAACAGGGGCGGGCCTGCGGCATCGGCTTTGGCGCGCTTTGCGCGCAACTGGTGGAGGATGCCTCGTGCGGCCGATGACCCGTTCCCGCCACCCGGCCCGGGCGCCGCACGACCCGGCGCCGTCGCGCTGGGCCTACAAGCTGCAGCGCGTCTGGCTGACCCCGGGGGTGCGGTTTCTGGTCCGGCGCGGTTTGCCGGCGCTTCTGGTGGCCGGCCTTGTGGTGGGGTATTTCGGCGATCCCGGGCGGCGCGACGCCATCGCGCGCGAGGCTGCGGGCCTCAAGCGCGCGATCGAGGAACGGCCCGAATTCCGCGTCGACATGGTGCGGATCTCGGGCGGCTCCGACCCGCTGGCGGCAGAAATCCGCAGGATTCTGCCGGTGACCTTCCCGGTCAGCGCCTTCGATCTGGACCTGCCCGCGCTGCGCCGGTCGGTGGTCGCCCTCGACGCCGTGGCGCAGGCCGAAATCCGTGTCGAGCCGGGCCGCATCCTGGCCATCGAGGTGACCGAACGCGTGCCCGCCCTGGTGTGGCGCCTGCCCGACGGGCTGTGGCTGATCGATGCCGAAGGCAACCGGATCGGGCCGCTGGCCGCCCGCGGCGACCGGACCGATCTGCCGCTGGTCGCCGGTTCGGGCGCCGATCGCGCCGCCCCCGAGGCGCTGGCCCTGTTCCACGCCGCACGGCCGATCCTGTCCGAGCTGCGCGGCCTTGTCCGGGTCGGCGAACGGCGCTGGGACGCGGTCCTGACCGGGGGCCGGGTCGTGCAGTTGCCCGAAACCGGCGCGGGCCCCGCGCTTGACCGGGTCATCGCGCTCAACGACGCGCAGGACCTGCTGGCGCGCGACATCGCGGTGATCGACATGCGCAATGGCGCACGGCCCACGGTGCGGATGAACGACAGCGCGATCGAGACGCTGCGCGCGATCTGGGAACAGCAACATGGGGAGGATGCCTGATGCGGGACTTGTACCGGACCCAACGCGCGATCCGCGCCCGGCGCGAGGCCGCGCTGCAGCGTGGCGTGGTGGCGATCCTCGATATCGGCACGTCGAAGATCGCCTGCCTGATCCTGCGCTTCGATGGCGACCCCCCCGATGCGGCGGGCATCGGTCCGATGGCCGGGCAGACGCGGTTCCGGGTCATCGGCGCGGCGACGACGCGGGCGCGCGGGGTCCGCTATGGCGAGATCGTCGCGATGCAGGATTGCGAACGCGCGATCCGCACCGCGGTGCAGGCGGCGCAGAAGATGGCCAATATCCGGGTCGATCACGTGATTGCCTGTTTTTCGGGCGCGCGGCCGCGCTCCTATGGGCTGGCGGGCGAGGTCGGAATCGACGACATCGTGGCCGATGGCGACATCGCCCGGGCGCTGGCGGCCTGCGATCTGCCGGAAACCGGCGCGCGGCGCGAAACGCTGCACGCCCAGCCGGTCAACTTCGCGCTGGATGGCAGATCGGGCCTGTCCGATCCGCGCGGCCAGACCGGGCGCGATCTGGCGGTCGACGTGCATCTGCTGACGGTCGACGCACCGGTTCTGGAAAACCTCGCCCATTGCATCAAGCGTTGCGATCTGGAACTGGCCGGGGTCGCATCGGCAGCCTATGCCGCCGGCCTGTCGGCGCTGGTCGAGAACGAGCAGGAACTGGGCGCGGCCTGCATCGACATGGGCGGCGGGTCGACCGGCATTTCGGTTTTTCTGCGCAAGCACATGATCTATGCCGACGCGGTGCGGCTGGGTGGCGAACACGTCACCCGCGATATCGGCCGCGGGCTGAACCTGGCGCTGGCCACCGCCGAACGGATCAAGACCTTTCATGGCGGCGTCCAGGCCACCGGCCTTGACGATCGCGAGCGGATCGACACCGGCGATGACGACGATCCGGACGGTCGGATCATCACCCGGGCCGAGCTGATCGGCGTGATCCGCCCGCGGGTCGAGGAAATCCTCGAAGAGGTGCGCGATCGGCTCGACGCGGCGGGCTTCGACCATCTGCCCAGTCAGCGGATCGTGCTGACCGGCGGGATGAGCCAGTTGCCGGGCCTCGATGCGCTGGCCAGCCGTATCCTGGGGCAGCAGGTCCGGCTGGGCCGGCCGCTGCGCGTGCAGGGCCTGCCGCAGGCCGCGATCGGACCGGGCTTTGCCGCCGCGGTCGGGCTGTCGCTGTTTGCCGCGCATCCGCAGGACGAATGGTGGGATTTCCAGACCCCGGCCGAGCGTCACCCGGCCCGGTCGCTGCGCCGGGCGGTGCGTTGGTTCCAGGACAATTGGTAGACGCAAGATGCAGCGCCAATGTGGATATGATCCGTTCTTGACCAACATACCGCCCGCATATTGCGCCGGTTCTTGCTTTTTCTCGTGACGCGGGCGAAACTATCGGCTATCCAGGACGGCAAAGACGAAAAAAACCAGGCAGCAGGCAGAACAGGCGGACAGCGACGATGACACTGAATCTCCGGATGCCCGAGCATCGCGATCTCAAGCCGCAAATCTCCGTCTTCGGGGTTGGTGGGGCAGGCGGCAATGCGGTCAACAACATGATCGCCAAGCAACTCGAAGGCGTCGATTTCGTCGTCGCCAACACCGATGCGCAGGCGCTGGCCCAGTCCCGGGCCGAGGCCAAGATCCAGATGGGGCTGAAAGTGACCGAAGGGCTGGGCGCGGGTGCCCTGCCCTCGGTCGGTGCGGCCGCCGCCGAAGAGGCGATCGAGCAGATCATCGATCTGCTCGCCGGCGTGCATATGTGCTTCATCACCGCCGGGATGGGCGGCGGCACCGGGACCGGCGCGGCGCCGATCATCGCCCAGGCCGCGCGCGAGCTTGGGGTGCTGTCGGTCGGGGTGGTCACCAAACCGTTCCAGTTCGAGGGCGCGAAGCGGATGCGCCAGGCCGAGGAAGGCGTCGAGGCGCTGCAATCGGTGGTCGACACGCTGATCATCATCCCCAACCAGAACCTGTTCCGGCTGGCCAATGAACGGACCACCTTCACCGAGGCCTTCGCGCTGGCCGATGATGTGCTCTATCAGGGCGTCAAGGGGGTGACCGATCTGATGGTCCGTCCCGGCCTGATCAATCTCGACTTCGCGGATGTGCGCGCGGTGATGAACGAGATGGGCAAGGCGATGATGGGCACCGGCGAGGCCGAGGGCGAAGAGCGCGCCGTGCAGGCCGCCGAAAAGGCCATCGCCAACCCGCTTCTGGACGAGATCAGCCTGAAGGGCGCGCGCGGCGTGCTGATCAACATCACCGGTGCGTCGGATCTGACCCTGTTCGAGGTCGACGAGGCAGCGAACCGGATCCGCGAAGAGGTCGACCCGGAGGCCAACATCATCGTCGGCTCCACGCTCGATCCCGCGATGGAGGGCCAGATGCGCGTGTCGGTCGTGGCGACCGGCATCGATGTCGCCGAAGACGCGGTGGCCCCGCCGGCGCGGCGCCGCTCGATGGCGCAGCCGCTGATCGTCGATGGCGCGCAGGGTCGCGCCCGGCCCGAGCCCGAGCCAGAGCCGGAAACGGCCTGGGAAGCCGAGCCGGCACATGACCCCGAACCGCTGCCCGAACCGCGTGTCGCGCGGTCGCGACCGGTCGAGGCCGAGCCGATGCTGTTTGCCGAACTGGCGCCGGAACCGGCCGTTGCCGCGCCCCCCGCCGACGAGGACCTGCCGCCGCCGGCCTATCAGCCCCGCATGGCCGAGCCCGAGTACGAGCCGATGCCGGCACCGGCGGCCCCCGGGGACGTCCGTCCCGAAGTGCGCGCGCGGCTGATGGCGGCGGTCAACAAGACCCCGGTCGGCGAAGCCCCGCGCCCGGCACCGCAGGGCGAACCGCGCAGCCCGGCCGAGCGCAAGCGCTTCGGCATCAATTCGCTGATCAACCGGATGACCGGTCAGGGAAGCGACGCCGTCGCCGGCAACCCCGGCGGCGCCCATTATGCGACCGAGCGCAGCGAACCCGATTGGGACGACCAGCCCGAGGAACGCGCCGATATCCCCGCCTTCCTGCGTCGCCAGGCCAACTGACCGCGCAGGGCCTTCAATGTTGCAACCGGGCGCGCCCATCGGGGCGCCCTTTTTTGTGATCCAAATCAACAGCATGGGGGTTTCCTGCGCGGCATGTGCGGGTTTCTGCGCAAGGGCCGCCGGATTGTTTCAATACGTCACAAACTTTGAATTGCGGTGCGGGGGGCGCGCACCCTAGCTGAGAGAGGACAAGGCGCAAAGCCGCGACAGAGAGGCGGAACCGATGCAACAGAACACGCTCAAGGCAGCGATCAGGATACCGGGCATCGGCCTGCACAGTGGCAAGCCGGTCCGGCTTGCGGTTCTTCCGGCCCCGGCCGGGCATGGCATCCGTTTTCGGCGCAAGGATATCGTCGATCGCGACCCGATGGTCCCGGCCCTGTGGACGTCGATCGTGGCGGCGCGCCTCAACACCACCTTGCGCAACGCAGCCGGCGTCGAGGTCGCCACCGTCGAACATCTGATGGCCGCGCTTGCCGGCATGGGGGTGCACAATGCCCTGGTCGAACTCGATGGGCCCGAACTGCCGATCGCCGATGGCAGCGCCGCGCGCTTTGTCCGGGCAATCCGGACGGTCGGGTTGCGCCGTCTCGAGGCGCCGCTGACGATCCTGCGGGTGCTGCGGCCGATCGAGGTCAGCGCCGGCGATGCGCGGGCCTGGCTGATGCCTTCGGATCGGTTCGAGGTCGATTTCCGGATCGACTTCGCCGATGCCGCGATCGGCCGTCAGGCGTTGCGGCTGGACATGGGCGGGGCGGCCTTTGGGCGCGAACTGGCCGACAGCCGGACTTTCTGCCGTCTCTCCGAAGTCGAGGCGATGCAGGCGAACGGCCTGGCCCTGGGTGGCAACTACGAAAACGCCATCGTGGTCGATGGCGCCCGGGTGCTCAGCCCCGGCGGCCTGCGCCACCGCGACGAATTCGTGCGCCACAAGATGCTGGACGCGGTCGGCGATCTGGCCCTGGCGGGTGCGCCGATCCTGGGCCGCTATGTCGGGATTCGTGCAGGTCATGCGCTGACCGGCCAACTGGTCGCCGCGCTGATGACCGCGCCGGGCGCGATGGCGCGGGAAACCGCCGATGCCGCCCTGGCCACACGCCTGCCGGGCCCGGCACCGGCGCCCGTCGGCGCGGCGCGCGTCGCCTGATTGCAATGGCCGATGAGCCCTGGCTCATCGGCCCCTCGCCCGGATCCCGGCGACAGGTCCCGGCCTGGGCGTTACGGATGGGAGAACCGGGGCGCATGGCGGTCACGCGCCGGACCCATTATACCAGTGGCCATTGACCATTGCGGCTTGGTACTGGTCCCGGGCGCGGTTTCCGTTTTTCACCGGCCGAGACTGTGCTAAGGGACCGGTGCGGCGGCGGTGGCCGGCGCGCAAGGGAAATCGGGGTATGACGGCGGGACAGCGCATCCGGGGTTTGATGGTCTGCGGCATGGCTCTGGCGGCGCTTGCGGCCTGCGGCAACCGCTCCCAGCCGGCCATCGAGATTTCGGCGCAATCGGCGCAACAGATCTATCTGGCGGGCGAGGCCGAACTGGCCGCCAACCGGCCCGATCGGGCGGCCGAGCTGTTCACCGAGATCGAGCGGCTCTATCCCTATTCGGAATGGGCCAAGCGTGGGCTGATCATGGCCGCCTTTGCCTATCACCTCGACCGCGACTACGAACAAAGCCGCGCCGCCGCGCAACGCTTCATCGATTTCTATCCGGCCGATGCGGATGCCGCCTATGCGCAATACCTCCTGGCGCTCAGCTATTACGACCAGATCAACCTGGTCGGCCGCGACCAGGGGCTGACCTATCAGGCGCTGCAGGCGCTGCGCGCGGTGGTCGAACGCTATCCCGACAGCGAATACGCCACCACGGCGATGATGAAATTCGATCTTGCCTTCGATCACCTTGCCGGCAAGGAGATGGAGATCGGCCGCTACTACCTCAAGCGGGGGCATTATTCGGCAGCGATCAACCGGTTTCGGGTGGTGGTCGAGGATTTTCAGACCACCAGCCACACGCCCGAGGCACTGCACAGGCTCGTCGAATCCTATGTCGCCCTGGGCTTGTTCGACGAGGCCCAGACCGCCGCCGCGATCCTTGGCTACAATTATCGCGGCAGCCCGTTCTATGCCGAAAGCTACGAGCTGTTGCGCGGGGTCGAGCTGGTCCCCGATGTGGTCGGCGACAGCTGGCTGTCCTCGGTCTATCGGCGGACCATCAGGGGTGAGTGGCTCTGACCCGGCCCGCGTGCTGAGATGCTGAGGCTTCTCGAGATTCGCGATATCCTGACCGTGGAGCGGCTGGAGCTTGCGTTTCAACCGGGGCTCAACGTGCTGACCGGAGAGACCGGGGCCGGCAAGTCGATCCTGCTCGACGCGCTGGGTCTGGCGCTGGGTTGGGGCGATCGGGCCGATCTGACGCGACCGGGCGCCGAGCGCGGCGAGGTCACGGCCCAATTCGAACTGGGCCCCGATCACCCCGCCCGGACCCTGCTGGCAGAGGCCGGCCTGCCGGCCGACGACGCGTTGTGGCTGCGCCGCGCGATCACGTCCGACGGGCGCCGCACCGCCTGGGTGAACGACCGCCGCGCTTCGGCCGCCTTGTTGCGCGGGCTTGCGGACTCGCTCGTCGAACTGCATGGCCAGCAGGATGCGCATGGGCTTCTCGACCCGGCGCGGCACCGCGCCATGCTGGATGCCTTCGCCGGGGCGGCGGCCGAACGTGCCGCGACCCGGCAGGCCTGGCGCGAATGGCGCGACGCGCGCGCCGAATGCGACGCCGCCCGGGCCGAACAGGAGGCCGCGCAGCGTGACGCAGCGTTCCTGCGCCACGCAGCGGCCGAGCTGGCGGCGCTGGCGCCCCAGGCGGGTGAGGACGGCGCGCTTGACGCGCAGCGCCGCCGCATGCAGGGGGCAAGCCGGATCGCCGAGGATGTGGCGCGGGCGCATGCCGCGCTGGGCCCCGAAGGCGCCGGCGGGCGCGCTGCCGATGCGCTGCGTTGGCTCGACGGCGCGGCCATGGCGGCGGAGGGGACGCTCGACGACCCGATCGCGGCGCTGGGTCGCGCGCTCGACGCGCTGGGTGAGGCCGAGCAAGGGATCGAGGCGGCACTGGGCGCGCTTGCCTTCGACCCGGCAGAGCTCGAGGCCGTGGAAGAGCGGTTGTTCGCCATCCGGGCGCTGGCGCGCAAGCATCGCGTGGCGCCCGATGCGCTGGCCCCGCTGGCAGACGAAATTGGCGCGCGGCTCGACGCGCTCGAAGACGGCGCAGCCGGGTTGGTGGCGCGGGAAGAGGCGGTTCGCGCGGCCGAGGCGCGCTGGCAAGCCGCGTCCGCCGCGCTGTCGGCGCGCCGGGCCGAGGCTGCCCGCGCGCTTGAAGACGCCATGCAGGCCGAGTTGGCGCCGCTTCGGCTCGATCGGGCGCGGTTTCGCGTCGCCCTGTCCGAGGCGCCGCCGGGCCCGTCAGGATGCGACGCGGTCGCCTTCATGGCCGCAACCAACCCCGATCTGCCGGAGGGGCCGCTCGACCGGATTGCCTCGGGCGGCGAGCTGTCGCGCTTCATGCTGGCGCTGAAGGTGTGCCTGCGCAACGCCAATCCCGGCGCCACGCTGATCTTTGACGAGATCGACCGCGGGGTCGGCGGTGCCACCGCCGATGCAGTCGGCCGCCGGCTGGCCGATCTGGCGGCCAGCGCGCAGGTGCTTGTCGTCACCCACGCGCCGCAGGTCGCCGCGCGGGCCGATCATCACTGGCACGTCGCCAAGGTCGAGGCGAACGGCCAGACCACAACCCGGGTCGGCATGCTGGATGCCGATGCCCGCCGCGACGAGATCGCCCGCATGCTGGCGGGCGAGACGGTGACCGACGCGGCCCGGGCGGCCGCGGCGGCGTTGCTGTCGGGATAGCGCGTCACCCGCCCGGCTGTGGCGGCGACGCTCCAGCCGGGCGCGCCGGCTGGTTGGCGGTGACGTCAGGGTTTTGCGGCCGTCCCCGGCTGCGCGGCAGGTTTCGCGGACCCCGTCGCATCGGGCCGGGGTGCGAGCTTGGCCTGTGCCGGTTCGGCCGCAGGCTTGCGGACCGCCGCGGCCCCCTGCCCGCCCAGCGGGTCGTCATGGCGCTGCACCGAGCCCTCGAAATGCGCCCCCGATTCGATCGCGATCGTCTTGTGCACGATGTCACCCTCGACCCGTGCGGTCGAGGTCAGGCGCACCTTCAGCCCGCGCACCTTGCCGATCACCCGCCCGTTCACGACGATGTCGTCGGCGATGACCTCGCCCTTGACCGTGGCGGTTTCGCCAACGGTCAGCAGATGGGCGCGGATGTCGCCCTCGACCTTGCCCTCGATCTGGATGTCGCCCGTGGTTCGCAGATTGCCCACCACGGTCAGATCGCTCGACAGGGTCGACGGCGCCGCCTTGGGCCGGGGCGCCGACGTGCCCGGGGCGGGGGCCGCCGGGCTGCGTGGTTGCGTCTCGGCCTCGGGCGCCGCCGGCTTGGCCGCGCCATCGTTGATTCGGTTCTTAGAGAACATCTTGACCCGCCCTGATAAATTCCATCGGATTCAGCGGCCTGCCGTCGATCCGCACCTCATAGTGCAGATGCGTTCCGGTCGACCGTCCGGTATTTCCCATATCACCTATGCGGTCGCCTTGCGATACCCGATCACCCACCGAAACCCGAATCCGCGACAGATGCCCATAGCGGGTTTCGAAGCCGTTGGCGTGGCGGATCCGCACCAGACGTCCGTAGCCAGACTGCCAGCCGGCAAAGCTCACCGTGCCGTCGCCGGTGGCATAGATCGGGCTGCCATGGCGGCCGGCCATGTCCACGCCCTCATGCATGTCCCAGCGACCGGTGATCGGGTGGCGCCGGTTGCCAAAGCCCGACGTATAGCGGAACGCGCTTTGCAATGGCATGGCAAGCGGCGCGCGCTGCACCGCGATCCGGTACAGATTGATCCGGTCGAGCTGTTCAAGAAGCCCGTCGGCGCGCGATGTCAGCGGGTCGATACGGGGCGATTTGCTGGACATGGCGATCGGGTTGAACGGCCCGCCCTGGCCCGAATACCCCGCCCGCACATCGTCGAGCACCCGTTCGGGGTCAAGGCCCACGCGCCGGAACACCGCATCGAGCGGTTCCATCGACACCGCGATCGCCTCTTCAAGCCGGGCCAGCACGCGGTCGGTCTGTTCGGTCTGCCGGCGCAGTTCGGTCTTCAGCGCGGCAAGCTCGGCCTCGAGCGCGGCCGCCTGTGCCGCGATGCCATCGCGGTCGCCGGTGGTGTCGCGCAACGCTGCGACCACCAGCGGGCCCAGCGCGTCGGCCGCGCGGTTCGGACCCCCGGGCGCCGCGGCCACCTCGACCAGTGCCGAACGGGCCGCGTCACGCTCGTCCATTGTCGCGGCCAGCGTGCGGCGCAGCGCCGCCAGGCCGTCGGCAAGTTCCCGCTCGCGCGCCTCGAGGTCGAGCAGCAGCGATTGCTGGGTCGAAACCTCTTCCAGTGCGGCATAGAAGCGGGTCTGGGCGCGGCTTGCTTCGGCGGCGCGGGCGTCGCGTTCCGCGGCCATGGCGTTCAGCCGTTCCTGATACATCGCCCGGTCGCGCAGCGCCTGCTGGCGGATATCCGAACCGCCGACCGCATCCATGGTCAGGATGGCGGTCGCCACCGCCGTCCACAGAATGAGCGCCGCGCCACCGCCAAGCAGACCCGCCTGCATCAGCGGCGACAGCCGCAGGAAGCGGGTTTCGTCGCCCGATCGAAGGAACAGGCGCTGCTCGGGCAGGTGTCGTTCCAGAAAAACGTGAATCTTCCAACCGGCCTGCCGGATCACGCCTGCCCCCAAATCTGCCTCTGTTTGTTGGGGCAGCGCCTACCCTGCCGGCACACGCAGTTCAACCGCTGGCGCGCAGATGCCGCCCAAACGGTTGAAGTCGGCGGGATTTCGCCGAGGCCGATTGCATCGGACGGCGCCCGCCGACAGGCCGAAAATCACAGCGCGCGCAGCGCCTGCAGCACCGCTTCGGCATGGCCGTCAACCTTTACCTTGCGCCAGACCTGCGCGATCTTGCCGGCGCCGTCGATCAGAAAGGTCGATCGTTCGATCCCCATGGATTTCCGGCCATACATCGCTTTCTCGACCCACACGCCATAGGCCTCGGTCACCGCGCCTTCGGTGTCCGCCAGCAGCTTCACGCCCAGATCGTGCTTGGCGACGAACTTGTCGTGCTTTTCCACCGTGTCGCGCGAAACACCCAGCACGGTCGCACCGGCGGCGGCAAATTCCGGCAGGAGGCCGGTAAAGGCGATGGCTTCCTTGGTGCATCCCGGCGTGTCGTCGCGGGGATAAAAGTAAAGCACGACCTTGCCGGGGCGCAGGTCGGACAGGGTGACTTCGCCGCCGCCCGTCGCGGGCAGGGTGAAATCGGGCGCGGTATCGCCGGTATCGGGCATCGGTCCCATCCTTTCGCAAGCCGTTGCAACGCGCTAAAGCTAGGACATTCGTGGCAAAGAAAAGACCCCTGGGGGCGATGGCCGAAACCGCGCAAGAAAACGACCGGGATCGCGAGCGGCGCGCCCGCTACGGCCTGTTCGGGCTGGCCAGCGTGGCTGTCCTGGCGGCCCTTGCCCTTGCCGTGGTGACGGCGGCCCGGCCGTCGCAACTGCCGCTGCCGGGTTGGGCCGTGGCCCTGGCCGAGGCGCGGCTGGCGCGCGCGCTGGCCGGCACGGTCGAGCTTTCGGTGACCAATGCCGCGATCGCATCGCCCGGCGCGGCCGGTCGCCGACCGGGTCTGGTGCTGCGCGGCGTGGCGCTGTCGGGCGCACGCGGCGGGCTTGACCTTGCGCTGCCCACGGTGACCCTGGCGCCGGACGGGTCGGGCGGGATCGCAGCCGTCATCGAGGGCGCGCAACTCGACCTGCGGCGCGACCCGGGCGGCGGGATCGTCCTGTCGCTGCCCGACCCCGATGGCGGGGCGGGCTGGGAACTGGGTGCCGACACGCTGGCCGGTCTGGCCGACAAGCTGGCGCATATCCTCGATCGGCCAGGGCTCGACCGGCTGTCGCGGATCGAGGCGCGCGGCGTCACGCTGATCTACGAGGACGTGCCGCTGGGCCAGATCTGGGAAATCGCCGGCGGCCAGCTTGCGCTTTCCCGCAGCGCCGGCCGGATCGCGATCGCTTTGGGGGGCGAGTTGTTGCAGCCCGGCCATGCGCCGGGACGCCTCGATCTTGCGCTCGATCATCCGGTCGGTCGGCCCGAGATCACCGCCGAAGCCCGCTTCGACGGGCTGGCACTGGGGTATCTCGCGCTCGGGTTGCGCGGCCGGGCGCTCGACGGCGCGGTGTCGGGCCGCGTCACCCTCGACATCGGACCCGATGGCCGGCCGCGCCCGCTGGCCGGCGAAGTCGCGCTGGTCGGTCCCGGTCGCCTCGGCACCGGCGACTCCGCGCTGACCGTCGATCGCGCGCAGGCCCGGCTGCAATTCGATCCCCGCACCGGCCGGCTGGACCTGACCGTGCTCGACATCGCGGCAGCCGGCGTCGCGGCCAGCCTGGGCGGCGAGGTCTGGCGCGACAGCGCGGGTGCCGTTCTGGCGCAGCTGCGGCTCGACAGCGCGACCGTCGATCCGGGTGGCGCCTTGGCCGCACCGTTGCAATGGGCCGGCGGCGGTGCCGATCTGCGCATCGACCTGGCGGCGGGCCGGCTGGTGCTGGGCCAGCTCTGGCTTGACGATGGCGGCACGATCTATCGCGCGGCGGGCGATCTGCGCCTGGCCGATGACGGGTTGCATGTGGCCGCCGATTTCAAGGTGCCCGAACTTTCCCGCGACCGTCTGCTGGCGTTGTGGCCGGTCGCCTATCAGGTGCCGACCCGCCAGTGGATCGAAAGCCGTCTGCAGGCGGGCACCTTGCAACGGGTGGCAGGCGGGGTGCGTCTGGCCCCGGGACAGATGCCGCAATTCGGCGTCTCTTTCGACGTGGCGGGCATGCAGCTTTCGCCGATTGCCGCGCTGCCGCCGATCCGCGATGGGGTCGGGCACGGGCTGCTGACCCAGTCCGAATTGCAGATGCGCCTGACCGAAGGCCGGATCGACATGCCGGGCGCCGGTGCGGTTGCGCTTGCGGGCACCGCATTCGCCATCCCCGACATCACCCGACCGGGCGCGCAGGCGGCCGCCGATATCCGCGCCTCGGGAAGCCTGCGCGCCGGGCTCGCGCTGCTCGATCACGCGCCGTTCGGCTTTCTGGAAAAGGGTGGCATCCCGACCGATGCCGCGACCGGCCAGGTGCGGGCCGCAGTCCAGGTTGCGCTGCCGCTGGTCCCGGGCATCACGCCTGACGCCGTCACAGTCGCGGCGCGCGCCACGCTGACCGATGTCGCCTCGGACAGGCTGGTGCCGGGCCGCACCCTGTCGGCCGAAACGCTGGCGGTGACCGCCGACAACGCCCTTGTCACCGTGGCCGGCGACCTGGCGCTCGACGGGCTGCCGGTGTCGGCGGAATGGCGCCAGCCGCTGGCAAGCGGCGCGGGCGGCAGCCGGATCGAGGGCCGGATGGAATTGTCCCAGCGTTTTCTCGACGTGTTCGGCATCGCCCTGCCGCCGGGCAGTGTCAGGGGCGCCGGGCAGGCGGCACTGACGCTTGACCTGCCGCGCGCCGGGGCGCCGGCCTTCTCCCTGCGGTCGGACCTGTCCGGCATCGGCCTTGCGCTGCCGGCGCTTGGCTGGTCGGTGTCGGAGACCGCGACCGGCAGCCTGTCGGTCGAGGGTCGGCTGGGGGCGCCGGCCCGGATCGACCTGCTGGAGCTCGACGCGCCGGGGCTGCAGGTGACGGGCCGGATCGATTTGCGGCCGGGCGGTGCGCTTGAGGTGGCGCGGTTCGATCGGGTGCGGCGGGGCGACTGGCTCGACGCGCAGGTGATTCTGACCGGCCAGGGTCGCGGCCGGCCGGCTTCCGTCGCGATCACCGGCGGCACGCTCGATCTGCGCGGCGCCGGCCTGGCGCCGGGCGGCGGCGGGTCGGCCGGGCCGCTTTCGCTGCGACTTGACGCGGTGCGGATCGGCGAGCAGCTGGCGCTGACCGGGGTGGCCGGCACGCTTGACCCGGCTGGCGGGCCGTCGGGGCAGCTTACGGCACGGGTCAATGGCGACGCGCCGGTGGCGATCCGCCTGGGGCCCGCAGCCCAGGGCACCGCGATCCAGGTCCTGTCCAACGACGCCGGCGCAGTACTGCGCGCGGCCCGGCTGAGCCAGGCCATCGCCGGCGGCACGCTCGATTTGCGGTTGCGGCCCACGGGCGGCCGCGGCCGCTATGACGGCAGCCTGTCGCTGCGCGGCATCAGGGTGCGCGATGCGCCCGCCCTCGCCGCGCTGCTCTCGGCGATCAGCGTCGTCGGGCTGCTCGAACAGCTCGATGGCGAGGGGCTGGCGTTTTCCGAGGTCGATGCCGCCTTCGCGCTGACACCCGAGCGGTTGATGCTGCGCCAGGCCAGCGCCACCGGCCAATCGCTGGGCCTGTCGGCAGAAGGGGTGGTGGACACCCGGAATCGGGTGCTGGACCTGCAAGGCGTGGTAAGCCCGATCTATCTGCTGAACGGCGCGTTGCAGCAATCGGGCCTGTTCGGCGAGCTTTTCGGACGGGTCCGCGGTGAGGGCGTGATCGGCTTTTCCTATACGGTGCGCGGCCCGGCCGACGCGCCAAGGGTATCCGTCAACCCGTTATCGGCGCTGGCGCCAGGGGTGTTGCGGCAGTTCTTTCGCGGGCCGGTGCCGGGCATGGGGGGCCGCGGCTGATGCACCTGTCGGCATTCGATTTCGACCTGCCCGAGGCGCTGATCGCCACCCGGCCGGTCCGGCCGCGCCCGGCCGCCCGGCTGCTGGTCGCCGAGGCGGGCGCGATCGCCGACGCCCATGTCCGCGACCTGCCGGCGCTGCTGCGCCCGGGCGACCGGCTGGTGGTCAACGATACCAAGGTGATCCCGGCCCGCCTTGACGGGGTGCGGCGGCGGGCGGGCGCCGAGGCTCGGGTCTCGGTCACCCTGGCCGAACCGGTGCCCGAAGGTGGCTGGCGGGTGCTGGCGCGACCGCTCAAGCGGCTGCGCCCGGGCGACGCCATCGGCTTTGCCGGCGGGCTGACCGCACAGGTGACGGCGCGCGAGGCCGAAGCGGCGATCCTGACCTTCGACCGGACGGGCGCGGACTTCGACGTTGCGCTGGCGGTGGCCGGGCAGATGCCCCTGCCGCCCTATATCGCCGGGCGGCGGGCCGCCGATGCCCGCGATGCCGAGGATTACCAGACCGTCTTTGCCGCCCATCCCGGCGCGGTCGCGGCACCGACCGCGGCGCTGCATTTCGACGAGGCGCTGCTCGCCGCGCTGGCGGCGCACGGGGTCGGCCTGTCGCGCATCACCCTGCATGTCGGCGCGGGCACCTTCCTGCCGGTCAAGACCGAAGATGTCGCGCAGCACAGGATGCACGCCGAATGGGGCCGGATCGACGGCCCGACCGCCGCCGCGATCAACGCCGCCCGGGCCGATGGCGGCCGGGTGATCGCCGTGGGCACCACCGCGCTGCGGGTGCTGGAAACCGCGGCGCTGGATGACGGCACGCTTGCCCCCTGGCAGGGCGAGACCGACATCTTCATCCGTCCGGGCTATCGGTTTCGCGCCATCGACGGCCTGATGACGAATTTCCACCTGCCGCGCTCGACGCTGATGATGCTGGTCTCGGCGCTGATGGGGATCGACCGGATTCGGGCGATCTATGCCCATGCCATCGCCGAACGCTATCGGTTCTTTTCCTATGGCGATGCCAGTTTGCTGATCCCGCCGGCCGGATCGCGACAAGACGGGGTCGCGGACGGATCAGAGGCGCCCGGACGGTCGCGCTAGCCGATCCGCCAACCCAGCAGGAGGCGCGCATGATCGACGTTCTGAAAGGCGCCTGGGCGCTCTTCTTCGGGCTGTTCCTGCTGATGCTGGCAAACGGGCTTCAGGGCACGCTGCTGGGTGTGCGCGGCGCGATCGAGGGATTCTCGACGCTGCAGATGTCGTTTGTCATGTCGGCCTATTTCGTGGGCTTCCTGGGCGGCTCGCAACTGGCGCCGGCGATGATCCGGCGGGTCGGCCATGTCCGGGTGTTCGCCGCGCTGGCCTCGCTGATTTCGGCGGCATTGCTGCTTTATGCCGTGGCGCCCGACCCCTGGGTCTGGACGCTGATGCGCGTCGTGATCGGGTTTTGCTATTCGGCGGTCTATGTGACGACCGAAAGCTGGCTGAACAATGCCGCGACGAACGAGAACCGCGGCAAGACGCTGTCGTTCTACATGATCGTCCAGATGGCCGGCATCGTCGTCGCGCAAAGCCTGATGACGGTGGGCGACCCGGCGGGCTTTCTCCTGTTCGTGATCCCCTCTGTCCTCGTCTCGGTCTCTTTCGCGCCGATCCTTCTGTCGGTCACGCCCGCGCCGTTCTTCGAACGGACCAAGCCGATGACGCTGGGCGCGCTCTATCGCGTCTCGCCGCTGGGTGCGGTGGGGGCGTTTCTGCTGGGCGGCATGTTCGCGGCGCAGTTCGGCATGTCGGCGGTCTATGGCACCGAGGCCGGGCTGACCGTGCCGCAAATCTCGCTCTTCGTCTCGGCGATCTTCGCCGGCAGCCTGGTGATGCAGTATCCGATCGGCTGGTTGTCCGACCAGATGGACCGGCGCGTGCTGATCGCCGCCCTGGCCGCCATCGGCGGGGTGGCCACGCTGATCCCGGTTCTGCTGCCGGTCCCGTTTCCCGTGCTGCTGGGGGTGGCGTTCGCGCTGGGCGGGGCGTCGAACCCGCTCTACTCGCTCGTCCTGGCCTACACCAACGACTATCTGGAGGTCGAGGATATGGCCGCGGCTTCGGGTGGGCTGATCTTTCTCAACGGGCTTGGCGCATCGGCCGGACCGCTCGCCATCGGCTGGCTCATGGGCCGGGCCGGGCCGAACGGGTTTTTCGGCTTTGTCGCTATCCTCCTGTTCATCTTTGCCGCCTATGCGCTCTATCGGATGACCCAGCGCCCCACCCCCGATGTCGAGGAAACCGGCGCCTATGCCCCGGTCTTCGCCACCGCCTCGCCGGTCGCGTTCGAACTGACCCAGGAGGCGACGATCGAAGCGGCGGAACAGGCGGCCGACAGAACCGAAGAAGGCAGGGATGACGCCGCATAGGGTAAGGAAATGGCCAGGCGTGACACGAATGCGACATAATGTTTCGTGCCGTTCACGCGCAGGCGCTTCGGACTTGCCCCCCTTGCGATGCCTTGTCACCATGCCTTTATGCTGCAGGAAAAGGAACAAAGGAGGCTTCCCATGCAGACCCCGCCGCCGGTGCCCGACCACAGACCGGTGCTCGCCTATTGGTGCGAGGAAATCGACCGCAAGCATTGGTACATTCCGGCGGAAGGCATGGATGACGACATCCGCAACAGGTTCGGCACGTTGTGGGGCAAGGCGCGCCAGGGCGGGTGCGACACCTGGGTCAGCGCGCCCGACAGCGCGCTTGCGCTGATCGTCCTGCTCGACCAGTTCCCGCGCAACATGTTTCGCGGCCGGGCGCAGGCGTTTTCCACCGACCATGCCGCGCTCGCGGCCGCCAAGCATGCGATCGACATGGGTTGGGACCTGCGGATGGCCGAACCCGATCGCCAGTTCTTCTACCTGCCCCTGATGCATTCGGAAAACGCCTGCGACCAGGATCGCTGCGTGCGGCTGATGCTGACCCGGCTGCCCGAAACCGGCGCGGACAATCTGCTGCACGCCCGCGCCCATCGCGAGGTGATCCGCCTGCATGGCCGGTTCCCCAGCCGCAACGCTGCGCTGGGGCGGGCCGACACTGCGGCCGAGCGCGGGTTTCTGGAATCGGGCGGCTATGGCGCGATCTTGACGGAGATGCGGCGCGACAAGGCGGCCTAGACCGACCGGCGCCAGGCACGCGCGCGCCGGGCCTTGCGGCGCGGCGTGCCGCGGCCCATGCTGCGGCCAGCACAAAGGGGGCGCGAATGGCCGCACAAAGCTTCGACATGATCGTGATCGGCGCGGGCCCGGGCGGGTATGTCTGCGCCATCCGCGGTGCCCAGCTGGGGCTGAACGTCGCCATCGTCGAACGCGAGCATCTGGGCGGCATCTGCCTCAACTGGGGCTGCATCCCGACCAAGGCGCTGCTGCGCTCGGCCGAGGTTCTGCACCTGATGCAGCGCGCGGCCGATTTCGGCCTGAAGGCGGGCGCGCCCGGCTATGACCTCGATGCCGTGGTCGCCCGCTCGCGCGGCATCGCCAAGCAGCTCAACCAGGGGGTCGGCCATCTTCTGAAGAAGAACAAGGTCACCGTCGTGATGGGCGAGGCCACGCTCAGTGGCCCCGGCGCGGTCGCGGTGCAAACCGAGAAGGGCGCGCAAACCCTGACCGCGCCCCATATCGTCGTCGCCACCGGGGCCAGGGCGCGGCAGTTGCCGGGGCTCGAGGCCGATGGCGACCGCGTCTGGACCTACCGTCACGCGCTGGCCCCGCCGCACATGCCGAAATCGCTGCTGGTCATCGGCTCGGGCGCGATCGGGATCGAGTTTGCCAGTTTCTATGCCGCGCTTGGCGCCCGGGTCACCGTGGTCGAGGTGGTCGATCGCATCCTGCCGGTCGAGGACGCGGAAATTTCCACCCTGGCCCGCAAGGCATTCGAAAAGCAGGGGATGACGATCCGGACCGGCGCCACGGTGAAAAAGCTCGACCGCGCCGCCGATCGGGTCACCGCCCATATCGCCGAGGGCGACAAGACCGAGGCGGTCGCCTTCGACACGGTGATCTCGGCTGTCGGGATCGCCGCCAACACCGAGGGGTTGGGCCTCGAAGCGCTGGGCGTGAAACTCGACCGCGGGTTTGCCGTGACGGACGCGCTGTGCCGTGCGGGGCCGCGCGGGCTTTACGTGATCGGGGATGCCACCAACGGGCCGTGGCTGGCCCACAAGGCCAGCCATGAGGGCGTGATGGTGGCCGAGCATGTGGCCGGCGGCCAGCCGCATCCGGTGGACCCGGCATCGATCCCCGGCTGCACCTATTGCCAGCCGCAGATTGCCAGCGTCGGCCTGACCGAGGCCAAGGCCATCGAGACAGGGCGCGAAATCCGGGTCGGTCGCTTCCCCTTCATCGGCAATGGCAAGGCGCTGGCGCTGGGCGAACCCGAGGGGCTGATCAAGACCGTGTTCGATGCCGAGACGGGCGAGTTGCTGGGCGCCCACATGATCGGCGCCGAGGTGACCGAGATGATCCAGGGTTACGTGATCGGCCGGGTGCTGGAGACGACCGAGGCCGAGCTGATGCAGACGGTGTTTCCGCACCCCACGCTGAGCGAGATGATGCACGAATCGGTTCTCGATGCGTGGGATCGGGCGATCCATTTCTGATCCCAGGGCGCGATGGGAGGGACCCATTGCCGCCGATCCGCCCAACGCTCCGCAGAGCAAACCCGAGAAGCATCGGCGCGGCGGCTGGCGCATGCCTCTGCCGGGGGCCGTTATTCCGGTGCTGCAAGGGCTTGCGGCCTTGGGCCGCCGGTCGCCCAGTCCAGCAGTTCCACCGTGTGGACAATGGGGATGTCCGTCCCGGCACCGATCTGGGTCATGCAGCCCAGATTGCCGGTGGCGATCAGGTCGGGCTGCGTCGCCTCCAGCGTCGCCACCTTGCGGCGCCGCAATTCGGCCGACAAGTCGGGCTGCAGAAGGTTGTATGTGCCGGCCGAGCCGCAGCAGAGATGGGCGTCCGCCGGGGTCACCACGGCAAACCCCGCCCGGCGCAGCAGCGCCTTGGGCGCTTCGGTCACCTGCTGGCCGTGCTGCAGCGAACAGGCGGCGTGATAGCCCACCGTCAGCCCCTTGGGCGCGCCTTCCGGCAGGCCGAGTTGGCTCAGCCATTCGGTGATGTCGCGGGCCAGTGCGGCGACCCGGGCGGCATCGCCCGCCAGCGGGGTCGTGCGGAACATGTGGCCGTAATCCTTCACCGTGGTGCCGCAGCCGCTGGTGTTGATGACGACGGCGTCAAGGCCGGCGCCGTCGATCTCGGCCGCCCAGGCGCGGATCGTGCCTGCCGCGGTTGCGTGCGCCAGCGCGGTCTTGCCCATGTGATGGGTCAGCGCCCCGCAGCAGCCCTGGCCCGGGGCCACCACCACCTCGCAGCCGAGCCGCGTCAGCAACCGGATCGTGGCGGCGTTGATCCCGGGGGCGAGCGCCTTTTGCGCGCAGCCGGTCAGCAGCGCGACCCGCGCCCGCCGCGCGCCCTCGGCCGGGAACACCGTGGGCCGCTCACCCGGTCCCGGCGCAGGCAGGCGCCTTGGCGCCAGCGCCAGCATCGCCTTCAGCCGCTTGTCCGGCACCAGACCAGCCAGCGGCTTGCCAATCCGCGTCGCCCGCATCGCCCATCGAACCCGGCCCGGATAGGGCAGGATGCGGGCCAGAAGCGCCCGCAGCGCCCGGTCGGCCAGCGGCCGTCGATAGGTCTGCTCGATATGGGCGCGGGCGTGATCGACCAGATGCATGTAGTGCACGCCCGAAGGGCAGGTCGTCATGCAGGCCAGGCAGGACAGGCAGCGGTCGATATGGGTGACCGTGGCGGCATCGGCCGGCCGCCCCGCCTCCAGCATTTCCTTGATCAGATAGATGCGCCCGCGCGGGCTGTCGCGCTCGTCGCCGAGGATCTGATAGGTCGGGCAGGTCGCCATGCAGAACCCGCAATGGACGCAGGCGCGCAAGACCTCGTTCGACCGCGCCGTGTCGGGGTCCTGCAACTGCTCGGCTGTGAATTCGGTGCGCATGGCTCACGCATGACATAGGCTTGGTCGCTGCGAAAGCACGAGCCGCGCTTATCCCAAAAGCCCGGGGTTGAGGATGCCGCGCGGGATCGAAGCGGGCGCGCAGCCCGGCGGCCAGCCGCGCGACCGCCGGGACCTCGGGCGGAAAACGCTGCAACGCCGTGCCCGGGGCCGCCCGGATCAGGGTGGCACGCGGGCCGGGGCCGGTTTCGACACGGATGTCGCGGCCGGGCGCCGTTGCCACGAACGCCCGCGCGCCGCCCCAGTCGACGAGCGCGGGCGGATGCCCAAGGCGCGCCAGAAGGTCGGCAAGGTCGGTGGCCCTGACCGCAATCTGCCAGATGTCGCCCGGATGCCCCGCCAGCGGGGCCAGATCGGCCACCGCCTGCCAGCGCGCGGCCGATTCGTCGGCTGGTTTCCGATCCGCAACCTCGCCGAAATCCCGCAACGCATCGCGCAGCGTGCCGGCCCGTTCGGCCACCCCGGCTGCGAACCCCTCGACCCGGATCAGCGTCGTTGCCACCCCGCCGGTCGCGATATGTGCCGCGCCGCTCACCTCCTCCGGCCGCCCAAGCGCGCGGGCCATGGCGGCAACGGCCCGGTCCGCGTTCAGGTCGCGCAGCACCAGCGTGGCCGAGGTTTCGGGCGCCGGGATCAGCTTCAGCGCCACCTCGGTCAGCACACCCAGCATGCCATGCGCACCAGCCATCATGCGGGCCAGGTCGTAGCCGGTGACGTTCTTCATCACCCGGCCGCCGGATTTGATGACCGTGCCGGCCCCGTCGACGAAACGCGCCCCGATCACCGCATCGCGCGCCGCGCCCGCACGCAGGCGCCTTGGCCCCGCCGCGTTCACCGCCACCGCCCCGCCGAGGGTCGGCTCCCCGGCCGCGCCGGACAGCACGCGCGGGTCGCCCGGCTGGAACGGAAGCGCCTGACCCTCGGCGGCCAGTGCCGCCTGAATCTCGGCCATCGGGGTGCCCGCCCCCGCGATCAGCGTCAGCGCGCCCGGCTCGTAGAGCGTGATGCCGGCAAGGCCCGCGGTGCACAGAACCGGCGCGCCGCCGGGCAGGCCGCGCGTGCCGCCACCCTCAATCCATAGCGGCCCGTTCGCGGCCCGGATCGCCTCGGCAAGATCGGCTTCGGTCTGGGGACGCAGGGTCATGGGGCGTGGTCCGGCCTGGGGAAGGGGCGCCGCGTCAGGGTCGCGCAACCGCCCGACGCGCGCAAGGGCACCAGGAACGGCGCCGCATGGGCCCGCCTTGCGGGTTCGATCATCTCGATGACCGTTTTCCGCCTCCCGCCCAGCCTCCCCGCTTGCGCCCGGCCCGGCGCCTTGCCAAGCTCGGCTTGGGCGGCTGCGGGGGAGAGATGCGCTATTCCGGCTGGCGGGTGCTGCGCGAAGGGCTGACAGGGAATCGCGGCTGGCGGCCCGCCTGGCGCAGGCCCGAACTGCGGCGCAGCTATGACACGATCATCATCGGGGGCGGCGGGCACGGCCTGTCGACCGCCTATTACCTGGCGAAAAACCACGGGCTGGGCGATGTCGCCGTGCTGGAAAAGGGGCCGCTGGGGCTGGGCAATGTCGGGCGCAACACCACCATCGTGCGGGCCAACTATTTCCTGCCGGGCAATTCCGAGTTCTACTCCCATTCGCTGAAGCTGTGGGAGGGGCTGGAGGACGAGCTCAATTACAATGTCATGCATTCCCAGCGCGGACTGATCAACCTGTTCCATTCCGACGGGCAGCGCGATGCCTTTGCCCGGCGTGGCAATGCGATGATCAATCAGGGCGACGATGCGGAACTCCTGGACACCCAGGGCGTCCGCGAAATCCTTCCCTATCTTGCTTTCCACGATGCCCGCTTCCCGATCTATGGCGGACTTTACCATCCGCGCGGCGGCACCGCCCGGCACGATGCCGTCGCCTGGGGCTATGCGCGGGGGGCCGACCGGCTGGGCGTCGACCTGATCGAGCACTGCGAGGTGACCGGGATCGAAATCGCGAACGGCCGGGTCACCGGGGTGCAGACCACCCGCGGCCCGATCCGCGCCAACCGGGTGGGGGTCGTGGTGGCCGGCCGATCAAGCCAGGTCGCCGCCATGGCCGGGCTGAAACTGCCGATCGAAAGCCATGTCCTGCAGGCTTTCGTGACCGAGGGGCTGAAGCCCGTCATCGACCATGTGGTCAGTTTCGGCATGGGGCATTTCTATATCAGCCAGTCCGACAAGGGCGGGCTGGTGTTCGGCGGCGACATCGATTTCTACAATTCCTATGCGCAGCGGGGGAACCTGCCGATGGTCGAACATGTGATGGAGGCCGGCATGGCGCTGATGCCGACGATCGGCGAGGCGCGCGTGCTGCGGTCCTGGGGTGGGATCATGGACATGACGCCCGACGGCTCGCCGATTATCGACCGGACCCCGGTCGAGGGGCTGTTCCTCGATGCCGGCTGGAACTATGGCGGGTTCAAGGCGGTGCCGGCTTCGGGCTGGTGCATGGCGCATCTGATGGCGACCGGCGAAAGCCACAAGGTGGCGGCGCGCTTTCGCCTCGACCGGTTTGCGACCGGCCATCTCCTCGACGAAGAGGGGACCGGCAGCCAACATAATCTGCATTAGAGGGCGGCAGGATGCGCATCCTCTGCCCCCTCTGCGGCCTGCGCGACCGGCGCGAATTCTACGTTTCCGGCGCGGCGGTGCGCATCGGCCGCCCCGCACCCGGGGAAGGGCCCGAGGCGATGGACGACTACCTGCATCTGCGCACCAACCCCGAGGGGCCGCTGGACGAGTTCTGGCAGCACGAGCAGGGTTGCCGGGCCTGGCTGATCGTCACCCGGGATACCGGCACGCATGAGGTTCTGGGCGTTCGTCTGGCGCAGGACATCGCGGGGGGCGACGATGCGGCTTGAAACCGGCGGGCTGATCGACCGCACCCACCCGGTGCGGTTTTCCTTCGGCGGCGATGTGCTGACCGGGTTTTCCGGCGACACGCTGGCCTCGGCACTGCTGGCCAACGATGTCCGTCTGATCGGCCGGTCGTTCAAGTACCATCGGCCGCGCGGTGTGATGACGGCCGGCCCCGAGGAACCGAACGCGCTGGTCGAAGTGTTCGCCGGCGACCGGGTCTTTCCGAACATCCGCGCCACGGTGCAGGAACTCCATGACGGGCTGAACGCGCGGCCGCAGAATTGCTGGCCGTCGCTGCGCTGGGACCTGCTGGCGCTCAACGACCTCATGCATCCGTTCCTGGGCGCGGGGTTCTATTACAAGACCTTCATGTGGCCGCGGGCCTGGTGGGAACGGGTCTATGAACCGCTGATCCGGCGCGCCGCAGGCCTCGGCCGGCTGTCGGGCAAGGATGACCAGTTGCCCCATGACAAGGCCTTTGCCCATTGCGACGTTCTTGTGATCGGGGCGGGGCCGGCCGGGCTGATCGCGGCGCGGGCGGCGGCCGCAGCCGGGGCCGATGTGATCCTGGCGGATGAGGACTTCCTGCCCGGTGGGCGGCTCAACGCCGAAAGCTGGCAGATCGACGGCCAGCCCGCTTCGGCCTGGGCCGCGGCGACGATGCGCGACCTGGCGGCGCGGGACAATGTCCGGATCATGACCCGAACCGCGGTGGTCGGCGTCTATGATGGCGGCATCTATGGCGCGCTCGAACGGGTCGGCGCGCATCGGCCGCGCCTGGCCGACGGGATGCCGATGTCGACCTTCTGGCGGATCGCCGCCGGCCAGGCGATCATGGCCACCGGCGCGCATGAGCGCCCGCTGCTGTTTCCCGGCAACGACCGGCCCGGGGTGATGCAGGCCGGTGCGCTGCGCGCCTATGTCAACCGGTTCGGCGTGGCGCCCGGGCGGCGGATCGCGGTGCTGGGCAGCGGGCCCGGGGCGCTTGCGACGGTGCGCGATTGCCACGCCGCGGCGCATCGGCGTTGCGGCGCTGATCGACCCAGTGGGCGATCCGGGCCCGGTGGCGGGGGTCGGCCGGGTCTATCCCGCGGCCCAGGTCCTGGGCACCGAGGGCCGGCACGGCCTGACCGGCGTCACTGTCGGCACGCCGGCCGGGCCCCGCCGGATCGGCGCCGATTGCCTGGCCGTGGCCGGCGGCATGGTGCCGGTCGTGCATCTGTCCTGCCATCTGGGTGCGAAACCGGTCTGGGATGGCGATTTGGCCGCCTTTGTTCCGAAACCCGGCGCCGTGCCGGGCCTGTGGCCGGCGGGCGCGGCGGCGGGCGCGCGCAGCTTGGTGGCCGGCGTTGCAATCGGGCGCCCGGGCGGCCGGCGACGCGCTGGCCGCGCTTGGGCGGACGGCGCCCGATTTTGCCCTGCCCGAAGCGGACGCGCCCGATGCCGCCCCTTCCCCGCCGATCTGGCGCGCCGGCGAAGGCAAGCGGGTCTGGGTCGATTTCCAGAACGATGTGACGGTGAAGGACATCCGGCTGGCCCAGCAGGAGGGCTTCCGCTCCCCCGAGCACACCAAGCGCTACACGACGCTGGGGATGGCGCCCGATCAGGGCAAGACCGCAAACCTGAACGCGCTGGCCACCATTGCCGAGGCGCAGGGCCGCGCCATGGCCGATATGGCGCCAACCACCTTTCGCCCGCCCTATGCGCCCGTGCCGATCGCCGCCTGGCGCGCATGGCGGGCAAGGGTTTGCGCCCGAGCGGCGGACGCCTCGGACGCCGCCTGCTGCGCCGCCGGCGCCCCGATGATCGAGGCCGGGCTGTGGTACCGCCCAGCAATTTCCCGGCGCCGGGGGAAACCACATGGCGCGAGGCCTGCGACCGCGAGGTGCGCATGGTGCGCGAAGCCGTCGGCGTGGCCGATGTCTCCACCCTCGGCAAGATCGAGATCGCGGGGCCGGATGCAGCGCGGCTTCTCGATCTGGTCTATACTGGCACATTCTCCAGCCTGAAGCCGGGCCGCGTCCGCTATGGCCTGATGCTGCGCGAGGATGGCCATGTGATGGACGATGGCACCACCGCGCGCTGGGCGAGGACCGCTGGCTGATGACCACCACCACGGCGGCGGCGGGCCAGGTCATGCGGAATCTGGAGTTTGCCGCCCAGGTGCTGCTGCCGCGCGCCCGGGTTGCGCTCGCCTCCGTCACCGACCGCTGGGCACAGTTCGCCGTGGCGGGCCCCCGGGCGCGCGACATGCTGGCGGGGCTGGTGGAAGCAGATATCTCGGCCGATGCCTGGCCCTTCATGGCATGCGGTCCGGTGACCGTGGCGGGCATCCCCGGGCGGCTTTTCCGCATCTCGTTTTCGGGCGAGCTCGCCTATGAGGTCGCGGTGCCCGCCCGCCATGGCCCCGCCCTGTGGGACCGGCTGGTGGCGGCCGCGCAGGCCCATGGCGGCGGCCCCTACGGGATGGAGGCGCTGAACGTGCTGCGCATCGAAAAGGGGTTTCTGACCCATGCCGAATTGCACGGCCGCACCACCGCCTTCGACCTGGGGCTCGAACGGATGATCTCGGACAGGAAGGATTGCATCGGCAAGGTGGCGGCCGGGCGGCCGGGGCTGACCGGACCCGAACGCGAACAGCTTGTCGGGCTGACGCCCACCGATCCTGCCGCCATGCCCTATCCCGGCGCGCATCTGTTCGCCGAGGGGGCGGACGCGAAGGCGCCCGGGTCACAGGGTTACGTCACCTCGGCGGGGTATTCGCCCACGCTCGGCACCCATATCGCGCTGGGGTTCCTGCGCGACGGCCGCGCGCGCCATGGCGAGACCATCCGGCTGGTCGATCACCTGCGCAAGGTGGATATCCCCTGTCGGGTCGGTCCGACCGTCTTCTTCGATCCGGAGGGTGCCCGTGTCCGCGCCTGACCCCCTGACCGCAGCCGATCCGTTCGCCGGCCGTTTGCCGATTTGCCACGGCACGGTCACGCTGGCGGCCTGCGATCCCGGCCCGATCTGGCAGATCGCCCCCTGGCCGGGGGCAGAGCAGGCGGCATCCGAGGCCTGCGCGGCCGCCCATGGCGCGCACCTGCCCGGGCCGGGCATGACCGCCGATACCGGCGGCGCGCGGCTGCTTTGGGCCGGGCACCGGTGCTGGCTGCTGCTGGGGCCGCGCCCGACACCAGCCTGGCCCCCCATGCCGGGCTGATCGCGCTGACCGATGGCTGGGTCGGCCTGACGCTGACCGGGGCGGGCTGGGACGCGGCGATGGCGCGGCTGACCCCGCTTGATGTGCGCCCGTCGGCGTTTCCCCCAGGCGCCACCGCGCGCGCCGACCTGGCGCATATGCAGGCCCAGATCACCCGGGCGCCGGACGGGGTGGAAATGCTGCTGATGCGGTCCTTTGCCGTCTGGGCGATCGACCGGATCGCCGAGGCGATGCGCAGCGTCGCGGCACAGGCGGGGCCAACGGCGCCTTAGGGAGACGGTCGACGGCGGCGTCACGGCCGTTCACCCCTGGCAGGCGCCCCACCGCGCAACCGCCTCGACCTCGGCGCGGTGCTGGCCGTGGCGGGCGCGCGGGGACAACGTCAGCTCCGCTCGCCCGGTCGCAGGATCAACGGACCCTCGGCCGGACAGGCTCGGGCAGCATCTCACCACGCAGGGCGGCGGCGGCCGGAACC